>Ga0265293_10000096_pt1 | contig 198682 bp, 183 predicted proteins | sample Munlanlewell138R_FD_192505 | JGI IMG/M metagenome (GOLD analysis project Ga0265293, IMG submission 192505) | Leachate microbial communities from a municipal landfill in Southern Ontario, Canada - Leachate well 138R | ecosystem: Engineered > Solid waste > Landfill > Unclassified | place... | reverse complement strand
AGCGGAACAGGGCATCATCAGTGGTCAACGGCGGTGCTCCTCTCGTGCTCTGGAAAGCACACGAAGGATGCACCGCCGTCCCGTATTAGTGGGGCCGAGGTGTCGCGTCTACTCGGGGATAGGACAGACTAGGCAGAACCTCATGGGTCCAGTCAGCAGGTGCCGGTAATGGCCTGCTGGGACATGCCGGCTTTCATGCTCCTCGAGCGGGCGATGCCCGTGAGAACGCCACTTCATGTCGTTGCGACGCTACCCGAGGTCGTTCGCGGAGCGTCACAGGCACGTCCAGTGCGTTCCCGACTGGTGCTCATCTGGTGGCGACGGAACGGGTCCGCCGGGCGTGCCGCACCCCAGGCGGCGGAGCGGCGTGGATGAGGAGGCAGAAGCGACGGAGGGGAGGGCATAGAATTGCCCAACATGAGAACAGATCGGGAACGATGTGCCCCCTGATCTATTGTTTTTCAGGTTGTTTCACTGGCCTGCTGGCTGGTGCTCTTCCTTGCCTCCCACGTCGTGCTTGTCTCTCCGGTCTCTGGTTACACCCATGTACGCTCTGCCCCCCAACTCGATTGTGTGGACGATCCCTGTCTCAGGGCTCGAAGCCATCACCGCCCGAAAGCAGCGTTCGACGCTGAACGATCCTGCTGGACCATTAATCCTGTGCGAGGACGCACACGTCTTGAGCAATTCGCGAGCTGCGCTCGCTGCCGCGCTACTGCTGCGAGAGCACTCCATCGCGATCAATGAGATGCCCACTCGTGACCGTGAGGTCAAGGGTCTTGTCTATGCGCTCCCTCACGGCCTGGGTGAGGTTCACGCCCAGGAGTCTCGCCGTGGCCTCGATCAGGCCATCGCGGTTGAGTGAGCCGGTGATCGAGCATGCGATGCGGACAACACGAACCAGTTCCTCATCCGAATACCACTCGAACCGCCTCCGAGCTTCGCCGGCTCGAACCCGGACCTCCACCACACTGACATCCAACGCGGGCGGCCAGAGCCAGACTCCTCGCCGCGTGATTCCACCAGAGCGCTCGGCTCCAGCGATCGCCGCCTCGAACTCTCGGCGGATGATCGCTCCGAGCCGTCCGTAGCCGTGGTCGTCGCGAAGAGCCTGGAGTAGCTCGTCCTCGTGGAGAGGGCCTTCGGATTCGATGAGGCGCGTCACCCACTGCTGAAGGCCTCCACGTGGGCGACTGGGAACATGCGGCTCATACGGCACCGTGCCGCGTGGGAGCGTCGGGTCACTCTGCTTGAACTCGATTGCGGACGGCTGCGGAACGCTCGGCTCGGCTGCGAGGTGTGGTCGCGCGGGTGCCGAGGTTGCCCCTTGCTGGCCCTCGGCATGAAGTTCGCGCAGCCATGCGTCTAGGTCGGCGACGACCGCCTGGCGGTTGGAGAACCAGTCCGGGGACCAAATGCGGAAGATGGCCCACCCGAGGCGCTCAAGCACGGCCTGCCTCGTGATGTCGCGATCACGAGCGGACTCCGAGCCATGGTAGGTCGCGCCGTCACACTCGATGCCTGCGAGGTAGCGGCCAGGCTCATCGGGATCGCGGACACCGAGGTCGATCCGGAACCGGCTGACGCCGACCTGGGTATCCACGCTCCAGCCGCGCGCGCGCAGTTGTCGCGCCACTTCCTCCTCAAACACCGAGTCGAACTGGTCAATGCCTGAAGCCCGGAGGTCTTCGACCAGCGCGATTGGTCCCCGCTCGGCGTAATCGAGGTAACGACGCACAAGCTGTCCACCCGAGCCGACGGTCGGAGGGATGTCGGTCGCGCGGAGGCTGCTCACCAGGATGGTCTTCTGGCGGGCGCGCGTCACCGCCACGTTGAGCCGGCGATACCCATCATCGCGGGAGAGCGGGCCGAAGTTGAGTACGGGGGTGCCGCCAGCATCCTTGCCGTAGCCGAAGCTCAGGATCATCGTGTCGCACTCGTCGCCCTGGATGGTCTCCAGGTTCTTCACGCGTACACCTGCATCGAGCCAGCGCTGTAGCGGCTCGGATGCCCCGGCGCTCGCCTCGATGCGCTCCTGGATCTCCTTGCCTTGGGCGATCGACATGGCGGTGATGGCGACTTCCTGCTCGGGGGACCGGATGAGTTCCTCCGTGAGCAGTTCGATAACCCGCTCCGCCTCCTGCGGGTTGGTGCGGGAACCGCCTCGGCCGTAGATGGCGTTGGCGACGTACTCAAAGTGGACGCCGCGCGCCGGATGCTCCGACCAGGATGCGGGGAACGTCAGGAGCGAACCGTCATAGAAGAGGTGGTTCGAGAAGGCGATCAGTCGTTCATCACGCGAGCGGTAGTGCCAGAGCAGGCGTCGAGTGGGCAGGAGTGTTTCGCACTCCTGCAGCACACTCTCGAATGGCGTGGTCGTCGTGTCGTCCTCGTCTTCGTCACTGGCGGAGTCGATGGTCCGGTCGAAGAAACTGGTCGGAGGCATCTGTTGGCTATCGCCCACGACCACCACCTGCTTGCCGTGCGCCATCGGGACGACGGCATCTGCCGTTGGGATCTGGGAGGCTTCATCGAAGATGACCACGTCGAACTTGTAGGCCGAATGGTGGAGGAACTGAGCCACCCCGAGCGGCGAGGTCACGATGCATGGCTTTAGTTGAAGGATCGCCGTGGCTGCCTTCGAGAACAGCCACCGCAACGGCTTGCGCCGCTTCGCCTGCACCTGCTGGCGCAGCACGCCAAGTTCGCTCTCACGAGGGGCGATGCCGTCCATCCCCGGACGTTTGGGGGCGACCGCGTTCAGGGTGACGGCCACCGCGTGCCGGCGCAGGGCCTCGTCCGCCTCCTGGAACCGAGTACGGAGTCGCTCCCGCGTCGGTGTCTCCACGGTCAGCGAGGGATGCGACTTCAGCGCCTCTGAGGCCCAGCGGTATCGGAGCACGGCGTCCAACTGTCCGCGGATCGATGCTCCGGCGTTGCGTTGGCGGAGGAGCGCGAGGAGGGCTTCCTCGATCGAGTCGCTGGCACCACGTGCCGCGCGTCCGCGGGCACGCACGGTCGCTTCGAGGATCGCCTCGGTGCTTCGCAGCGGGTCTGCCGCTCCTGTGAGGTTCGCGAGATCATCCGTCTCTGGGTAGGAGGGCAACCACCGGCGCAGGATCGACCTCGCCGTATCGAGGTCAGCGAGGAGCGCTTCGATCGCCGTGGCGGTCTCTGCCTCGTCGCCCGTGGGCTCCTGGCCACCGGCGCGGCCCCATCGCTTCGCGACGCCCCGGAGACTCCAGAATCGCGGCATGAACCATCGGAGCCATGATTCGCGGATGCCCTCGTAGGTCGAGAGCGCGCGCAACGTCGCTGCCAACGCGCGCAGATCGGGAACCGTTGCGGTCGAGTGCGTGGATGCGATGGGCCGACCCTGCAGGATGCCGTCGAGCCGATCTTGGGCATCCGCCACGGTCGAGACGGCTGCGAGGATCGGGCCGGCATCAGCGGCGTTCCACTCCGTGACCGGGGATGCCAGCCACGGCGCCGCGACCTGCTGCAGAACTGACTCGCCGAGATCGTCAATCGACGCTGCGACCTCCAGCACCCTATCGAGCCATGCATCGTCCACTGCGCTAATGGATGGGACGGTAGGCGGCTCGGCGACGATGTCCGTCTCGTCGAACGCGGCCCAGCGTGCCAGTAGCCGATAGGGCGTGGACCACGGTGCCGGGCCGAGCGGCGCGTGGAGGTGATCCACGTACTCGTTGAGTTTGCTGCGGAACGAGGCGACGCGATCGACGCTTCCAGCATTGCTGGCGTACTCGCCCGGGCCGCGTTCGAGGATGGCGGCTATCTGGTCGGCGATGTCGCGCTTGGCGCCGGCGCCACCACGCGCGCCGGACACCTCCTCCGTGATGTGCAGCACCACCTCGCCGAGGCCAGCCTCCTCCAGGTTGCCGACGACGACGTCGCGAGCGGCGCGCTTCTCGGCGACGAAGAGGACCCGCTTGCCGGCGGCGATGGTGTCGGCGATCAGGTTCGTGATCGTCTGGCTCTTGCCAGTACCGGGCGGCCCCTGGACCACGAGGCTCGCGCCGTCCTGGACCGCGAGCACGGCCCGGAGTTGAGAGGAGTCAGCCGGCACGACCAGCGCGACGTCCGCAGGCGAGACTTCACGGTCGAGTGAGCGGATGTCGCGGATCGACGATGAGGCGATCAGAGGGTCGGCGTCGCCGCAGAGGGCGCGCAGGACCTCCTGTTCCGCGATCACGTCGATCAGGCGCTCCATCTCGCGGAGAAGGGCGATCTTCTTGAAGGAGAACGTGTCGACGCGGGTGGAGTCCCCCATCGAGGTCGCCCAGTGACGGCGCCCCTCGATCGCCCGGTCCCAGGCTCGGATGACGGTCTCCGGCGTGAGTTCGTCGTCTTCGTCGACCGAGACCCTGAGGCCGTACTGGTGCTCCATCAGGTGGATGAGCGTGATGTTCGGCTCGATGGGCGCGTTGGGCTCTCGGACCAGCCGCTGCTCGCGCCCGTCCTTCTCCACGCGCACGGGGACGAAGACCAGTGGTGAGCGCACCACGCGAGCACGCCGTCCGTTCGGGAGGTCGACGCCCTCGTCGTTCGGGCCGGGGGCCCGCGTGTCGTCGGCCCAGGTGAGCCAGCCGACGCACGCGTGGAGGACGTGGACGCCCTGCTCCTCCATGAACGTCCGGTTCGTCTCGCCAAGTTGCTTCAGGCGTCGCAGGGCAGCGTCGTACGATGCCTCTCGGGTGGCGGGGGTGCTCCCTGCCGTCGAGGCGGCCGGAGTCCCCACGAGCGTCGCCTCGACCAGGCGGATGCCGTCCCCGTCGACGAGGGCTGCCCACGCGTCCGGCTCGGCGGCATGGATCTCGAGTGTCTGGCGGGACGGACGGTAGTTCAGCGCCCGGTTGCGGCCGCTCAGATCCAGCAGTTGCCGCTTCCAGCGGTCGACGTGCGAGCGCACGTTGACGGGCTTCCCCGGCAGGGCCGAGGCCGGCGAGCCCTCGTCTGGTGTGGGCGTCGCTGTGCTGTCGCCGAGGTCGTCGTGAGGCATGGCCGTCGATTCGTGCCGGACTAGGAGCCGTCGAAGTATACGATCCGCGTCAGCATTCGCTGACCGCTTAGTCCGTCGAATAGTTGACGCGGTATCATCGCCCTTGGCAGCGGGGGGCTCACTCCTCGCCGCGGCGTGACCACGAGGCGGCACGAGGAGACTGGATGAACGCGCGCACGCATGCCGAGCTAGCCAATTTCATCTGGGACATCTGCAACCTGCTGCGCGGGCCATACAAGCGCAACGAGTACCGCAAGGTCATCCTCCCCCTCACGGTCCTCCGCCGCTTCGATGCCATCCTGGAGCCCACGAAGGCCGCCGTGCTCGAGGTCCACGAGGCCAACCGAGGGCGCGAGGAGAGTCTGCGCGATGCGCTGCTGCGGCAGGCGTCCGGGCACCAGTTCTACAACACCTCCCGCCTGGACTTCCCTCGACTGCTGGATGCGCCGGACGACTTACCGGGGAACCTCGCGGGGTATGTCTCCGGCTTCTCCCCGAACGTCCGCGAGATCCTTGAACGGTTCGGGTTCGATGAGCAGATCGCACGGATGAATGCCAAGAACCTGCTGTTTCGCGTCATCAAGGCCTTCAATGATCCGAAAGTCGACCTGTCCCCGGAGCGCGTTGACAACCGTCAGATGGGGTACGCGTTCGAAGAACTGATCCGGATTAGCGCGGAGGAGTCGAATGAGGAGGCGGAGGCGCACTTCACGCCGCGTGAGGTGATCCAGCTGATGGTGAACCTGCTCCTCTCGCCCGAGTCCGACTTGAGCAAGAGCAACGTCGTGCGGACCATCTACGACCCTGCCTGCGGCACAGGCGGCATGCTGTCGACTGCTGAAGAGTACATGCGGGATCTCAACGCCGAGGCGCGACCGTTTCTCTACGGACAGGACTACAACGACGAAGCATGGGCGATCTGCCGTTCGGACATGCTCATCAAAGGAGAAGACGCCGAAAACATTCGGGACGGCGACACCTTCACGCAGGACAAGTTCGATCACATGCCGTCGGGTGGGAAGTGGACCTTCGACTACATGCTCGCCAACCCACCCTTCGGCGTGGAGTGGAAACAGCAGGAGGATCACGTTCGGCGCGAAGCGCGAACGCTCGGGTTTGGCGGTCGCTTCGGCGCGGGCCTGCCCCGAATCGACAATGGATCCCTGCTATTCCTCCAGCACATGATCTCTAAGATGCGGCCGATCACGGAGGGCGGGAGTCGGATAGGGATCCTGTTCAACGGTTCCCCGCTCTTCAACGGGGATGCCGGACAGGGTGAGAGTGAAATCCGCCGCTGGGTTCTCGAGAATGACTGGCTCGAGGCCATCGTCGCACTCCCCGAGCAGCTCTTCTACCGGACGACGTCAGGCACCTACATTTGGATCCTCACCAACCGCAAGGAAGCGCGCCGGCGCGGCAAGGTGCAGTTGATCGACGGGCGCCGCTTCTTCCGCAAGATGCGTAAGAGCCTGGGCAACAAGCGCAACGAACTCTCGCAGGACGACATCGACGACCTCACGCGCATCCACGGCGCCTTCGAGGATGGCGAGACGCGCCCGGTCACCGACGACGATCCGGTGACCCACCTGCCGAGGACGCGCGACCGCGTGGTGAGCAAGGTCTTCGCCAACGAGGACTTCGGCTTCCACAAGATCACCGTCGAGCGCCCGCTGCGCCTGAACTTCGCCGCAACGCCTGAGCGCATCGCGCGCCTCGAGGACGAGAAGGCGTTCCTGAACCTGGCGCGCAGCAAGAAGCGCCCGGGGTCCGCGCACGACGAGGAGGTCGAGGCGGGTCGGTTGCGCCAGGAGGCGATCCGCGGGCTGCTGGCCGCGCTCGCCGATTCCACCGCTGGCGAGGTCTACCGCGACCGCGAGGCGTTCCGCGCGGCCCTGAAGCACGCCGAGCGCGCGGCCGGACTGCGTCTCTCCGCGCCGGAGCGCAAGCCGATCGAGAGCGCGCTGTGCGAGCGCGACCCGGACGCCGAGATCTGCCGCGACTCCAAGGGAAACCCGGAGTCGGATGCCGACCTGCGCGACACGGAGACGGTGCCGCTGAAGGAGGACATCGCCGCCTACTTCGCGCGCGAGGTGCTGCCGCACGTGCCGGACGCCTGGATCGACGAGAGCAAGACAAAGGTCGGCTACGAGATCCCGCTGAACCGTCACTTCTACGTGTACGAACCCCCGAGGCCGCTGGAGGAGATCGAGGCGGACCTCAAGGCGCTGGAGCACGAGATCGTGGAGTTGCTGTCCGAGGTCACGGCCTCATGACCATCCTCGAGTACGTCGAACGTGTGCTCAGAGAAGCAAACGAGCCGCTGCACTACAACGAGATCACGCGGCGCATGCTTGCGAGTGGTTGGGTGACGCGTGGGGCGACACCGTGGGCAACGGTGAACTCCGTCCTCGCTATGGACGTGAAGAACCGAGGTCAGGCTTCGCGGTTCATGCGCACGACGCGGGGCCACTTTGGCCTCAACCCCGTGAGGCCGGCTTCCGAGCGTCGTGCCGAGAGCACACCACCGGCGACCGATGAACCGACTTATGCACGTGCGGTCGCCTCGCCAGCGGTTTCCGGCATGGGGGTAGAGGGCTCCGGTGTCCTCGAACTCGCCCACCGTGTCCTCGCGGATGAGGACGGACCGCTTCACACCAGGGTGATCACCGAACGCATGCTGGCGTTGGGTTGGCAGACGGCCGGCCAGCGACCCTGGGAGATCGTTGCTTCACGGCTCTATATGGACGTGAAGCAACGAGGCGAAGCATCCCGATTCATCCGCTCCTCTCCCGGACACTTCACCCTGAACCAGGACCCGCAGGCGCAGGCAGCGCGCCCGCAGCGTGAGCAGCCGGCGCGGGTCGAGGGGCAGACGAACGGGGCGATGTCCTTCTCGGACGCGGCAGAGCACATCCTCCGCGAGTCCGGCGGGCAGCCCATGCACTACGAGACGATCACCGAACTGGCTCTGGACCAGGGGCTGATCCAGACGACCGGTCTCACCCCCGCCGCCACCATGTACTCCGTCATCTACGCGGAGAACCGCCGCCGCGAGGCCCGAGGCCAACCGCCGCGCTTCGTCATGCACGGCAAGGGCATGGTGGGCCTCGGTGCGTGGGTGTCGCACGGACTGGCCGCACAGATCGAGGCCCACAACCGAGGCGTCCGCGAGGCGTTGCTGGCGCGCGTAATGGAGGGCTCGCCCGGGGAGTTCGAGGAACTCGTGGGTGAATTGCTGGTGAAACTCGGGTTCGAGGATGTGGAGGTGACGCCGCTGGCGGGCGACGGCGGCGTGGACGTGCGCGGGACGCTGGTGGTGGGCGAGGTGGTGCGCATCCGCATGGCCGTGCAGGCGAAGCGCTGGAAGCACAAGGTGCTGGCGCCCGCGGTCCAGCAGGTGCGCGGCTCCCTGGGCGCCCACGAGCAAGGCCTGATCATCACCACGAGCGACTTCAGCAGCGGCGCGGTCACCGAGGCGATCCGCTCAAACGCCGCGCCGGTAGCGCTGATGAACGGCGAGCAACTCGCCGCCCTCCTCGCCGAGCAGCAGATCGGCGTCAGCCGCGAGCAGCACCCGCTCTACTTCCTCGAAGCCCCCGAGGAGCCCGAGGCGTGACCCGTCTCCGCTACGAGGCCTACCGCGACTCCGAGGTCGAGTGGCTCGGTGAGGTGCCGACGCACTGGGTTATCACCCGCGCGCGATTCCATGCAGGCATCAACCCCTCCGGCTCGGAGGCACGCAATCTGCCACCAGACACCGAGGTCTCCTTCGTGCCCATGAAGGCTGTCGGGGAGTGGGGCGGACTGGACCTTTCGCAGAAGAAGCCGCTCGACGATGTCGGATCAGGCTACACCGCGTTTCGAGATGGCGATGTCGTCGTTGCGAAGATCACTCCCTGCTTCGAGAACGGCAAGGGCGCGCTTGTCTGTAGCCTGGCGAACGGGCTCGCGTTCGGGACGACGGAGTTGCACGTCTTGCGAGCGCGAGACTCCGTTGATGCGCGATTCCTGTTCTATCTGACCGTCTCCGACCCATTCCGAGCCCTCGGCGAAGCAGAGATGTACGGAGCAGGTGGCCAGAAGCGCGTACCGACAGAGTTCGTTCAAGACTTCCCCCTTCCCCTCCCGCCCCCTGAAGAGCAGCGCGCCATCGCTGCGTTCCTGGACCGGGAGACGGCGCGGATTGATGCGCTGGTCGAGAAGAAGCGGCTGCTGATCGAGCGGCTGGAGGAGCAGCGCACGGCCCTCATCTCGCGGACGGTGACGCGCGGCCTCCCGCCCGAGGCTGCCCGCGCGGCCGGCCTCGACCCGTCGCCTCGCCTCGTACCGTCGGGGGTGGAGTGGCTCGGGGACGTGCCGGCGCACTGGGAGGTGAAGCCGCTCGGACGGCTGGTCGTTCTTCGAGGCGGAGCCACGCCCGACAAGTCCAACCCCGATTTCTGGGATGGCGACATCCCGTGGGTCTCACCTAAGGACATGAAGCGACCGAGGATATCGGACTCAGAAGATCACATCACTCCGGCGGCGCTCAGGGCCTCGCCCGCCTCGCTGATCCCAATCGCGAGCCTTCTGGTGGTCGTGCGCGGGATGATCCTCGCTCACTCGTTCCCCGTCGCCCTGACGGAGGCGCCCGTCACCCTGAACCAGGACATGAAGGCCCTCCTGACTCTCCCAGCGCTTTCGCCCAACTTCCTGTTCTGGTCGCTAGTCGGTCTCCGCGATCCGATCGTCGCACTGGCTGACGAGTCGGCACATGGGACTCGCAAACTTGAGACTCAGGTGCTTACCCGGTTCCCGATCCCGCTACCGGCCTTGGCAGAGCAGAAGGCCATCGTGGGGTTTCTGGACGAATCGACTGCTGCACTGGACCGGTTGGCGCAGTCCATCCAACGGGCCATCGAACGCCTGAATGAGTACCGCACCGCACTGATTACTGCTGCCGTCACCGGGAAGATTGATGTGCGAGAATCGGTGTCCGAGGAGATCGCAGCGGGGTAGCGGGTATGAGCAGTCAGACGCAGGAGCAGGCGTTCGAGGCGACCGTGCAGTCGATGCTGCTCGACGGCGGCTGGCGCGCGGGCGACCCCGACAAGTGGGACAAGTGGGACGTGGACCGGGCGCTCTTCCCGGCGCGCATCGTCGCCTTCCTGCGCGAGACCCAGCCGAAGGAGTGGGGGCAGGTGGAAGCCCTCCACGGCGCGAACCTCGAAACGATGATCGTGGATGCCCTCGTGAAGGAGATGGACCTCAAGGGGTCGCTCGGCGTGCTGCGGCACGGCTTCAAGTTCTACGGCAAGACGTTCCGCCTCGCGTACTTCAAGCCGGCGCACGGCCTGAACCCGGACGCCCTCGCGCAGTACGAGCGCAACACCCTGACCGTCACGCGCCAGGCGCGTTGCCACCCCGGCAAGGGGGACGAACTCGACCTGCTGTTCGCCCTCAACGGCGTGCCCGTGGCCACGTGCGAACTCAAGAACCCGTGGACCAACCGGACGTGGCGGCACGCCGTCCACCAGTACCGCGTCGAACGCGATCCCCGCGCGCCGCTCTTCCGCTTCCAGAAGCGCGCCCTGGTCCACTTCGCCGCCGACCCGGACGAGGTGCATATGACCACCCGCCTCGCCGGCGAGTCCACGCGCTTCCTCCCCTTCAACCGCGGCAGCCACCCCGGCGAGGTGCAGTGTGGCGCCGGCAACCCCTCGCACCCCTCGGGCTACCGCACCGGCTACTTCTGGCAGGAGGTGCTGGAGCGCGAGCGCTTCCTGGACATCCTGGGCCACTACGTCTTCGTGGAGCGCACGGAGAAGAAGGTCAACCTGCCGGACGGCACCTCCCGGACGGACAAGAAGGAAGCCGTCATCTTCCCTCGCTACCACCAACTCGACTCCGTCCACCGCATCGTGGAGACGGCACGCCTCGAAGGGTCGGGGCGCAACTACCTGGTGCAGCACTCCGCGGGGAGCGGCAAGACCAACAGCATCTCCTGGCTCTCGCACCGCCTCGCCAGCCTCCACACCGCGGAGGACGGCAAGGTCTTCGACTGCGTGGTGGTCATCACCGACCGCCGCGTGCTGGATCAGCAGTTGCAGGACGCCATCTACCAGATCGAGCACGCCCAGGGCGTCGTGAAGGCGATCGACCAGGACTCGAAGCAACTCGCCGAGGCGCTCATCGACGGCACCAAGATCGTGATCACCACGCTCCAGAAGTTCCCGTTCGTCCTCAAGGGCCTGCTCCGCGCCGCCGGTACCGAAGACCTGGAGAACCCCTCGGCAGACGATCTCGCGAAGCAGGCGGAGTGGCGCGAGGCGATCGCGGACCGCACCTACGCCGTGATCGTGGACGAGGCGCACTCCAGCCAGACCGGCGAGACCGCCCGCGAGATGAAGGCGATCCTCGGCTCGCCCGACCGCGACGAGGAAGCGAGCGGTAGCGAGGAGCAGCCGGCGGACTGGGAGGACGGGCTGAACGCCGTCCTCGAGTCGCGCGGGCGCCAGAGCAACCTGTCGTTCTTCGCCTTCACCGCGACCCCGAAAGGCAAGACGCTCGAACTCTTCGGGCGGAAGGGCCCGAGCGGCAAGGACGAGGCTTTCCACGTCTACAGCATGCGCCAGGCAATCGAGGAGGGGTTCATCCTCGATGTGCTGCAGAACTACACCACCTACAAGACGTTCTTCCGGCTGGTGAAGATGGCCGAGGAGGACCCGAACTTCCCCAAGCGCCGCACCGCGACCGCCCTCTCGAAGTTCATGAGCCTCCACCCGGTCAACATCGACCAGAAGACCGAGGTCATCCTGGAGCACTTCCGGAACAACGTGCAGCACCGCATGGGCCGCAAGGCCAAGGCGATGGTCGTGTGCGCCTCGCGGCTCCACGCCGTGCGCTATAAGCAGGCGTTCGACGCATACCTCGAAGCGAACGGGATCACCGACATCCGTGCGCTGGTCGCCTTCAGCGGCACCGTCCGCGACCCCGACACGGCCGAGGAGTTCACTGAGCCTGGGATGAACACGGACTGCATCACCGGCAAGCCGATCAGCGAGGCCGCCCTGCCCTCGCGCTTCGACTCGCCCGACTACCAGGTGCTCATCGTCGCGAATAAGTACCAGACCGGCTTCGACCAGCCGCTGCTGCACACGATGTACGTGGACAAGCGCCTGGACGGCGTCCAGGCCGTGCAGACGCTCTCGCGCCTCAACCGCACCGCCCCTGGCAAGGACGCCCCGTTCGTCCTCGACTTCGTCAACGACGCCGAGAACATCCACCGCGCGTTCAAGCCCTACTACGACAAGACCGAGTTGCTAGAGCAGAGCGATCCGTCACGCCTGGAAGCCCTCAAGCACGAACTGGACCAGATGCAGGTCTACCACTGGAGCGAGGTGGAAGCCTTCGCGAAGGTGTTCTATGTCGCACCCGAGAAGCAGCGCGCCAGCGATCACCCTCGCCTCGCGCGCCACCTCCAGCCCGCACGCGACCGCTTCAAGCCGCTCGAGCCGGACCAGCAGGAAGCCTTCCGCGACCGCCTCTCCGCGTTCGTGAAGATGTACGCCTTCCTCAGCCAGATCATCCCCTACGGCGACCACGACCTGGAGCGCCTCTACTCCTTCGGCCGCCTCCTGCTCCCCTCCATCCAACCCGACCGCGAGGACAATGCCATCCACCTCGGCGACGGCGTCGACCTGGAGTACTACCGCCTCGAACGGATCCAAACGGGTCCCATTCAGGTCTCCGAGGGCCCCGTGGAGTACGTCACAAGTCCGGGCGAACTCGGCACCGGCCGCGTGGAGGAGGAGCGCGCCCCCCTCTCCGAGATCATCGAGATCCTTAATGATCGCTTCGGCACCCACTTCACCGAGGAGGACCGGTTGTTCTTCGAGCAGGTGAAGGAACGCGCCATCCGCGACGAACGCGTCCAGCGTACCGGCAAAGCCAACACCTACGACCGCTTCGCCCTCGGCATCCGCGCCCTCATCGAAACGATGATGCTCGACCGCATGACGGAGAACGACGGCATCGTGACGCGCTACATCGGCGACCGCGACTTCCAGGACGCCGCGTTCCCTGTGCTGGCGCGGGAGATCTTTGACCGCGTGCGGGATGAGGGTGCGGCCTCGGACGATCGTCGCGAGCGGGACCAGTGAACCACCGTCATCTCAGAGAGCCGCGCGATTCCGCTTACCTATACATCGTCACGGTACCGTCGACGTCGAGGATGACTAACGATGTGTCGTTCGGTATCACCTGCGGCAGCCCAGGCGCATCAGTTCCCCCCAGCGGAAATCTATCTTGAACCTCGCCCGTGTCGATCGTCAGCCGAGACGGAGCCGTCATCATTCAGAAGAATAATGGAGTCAGTGGTGAGCGCGGCCGGCTGTGCACGCAACGCCATCGACAGCGACCATGACGTGGGAACGGCCGGAGGACGTGGGGTAATCCCTTTGAGGTGCATCGCTCGCCATGCGCCTCGAACACCCTCCCACCAGGGACGGGATGCGTCTGGACTAATCGCGAGGACACGGGTCGGACTCATGACGAATACTTCCGCGTCCGCGCCGACGAGGCTACCGGGGCGTTCGCGCCACTCTTCCTGCAGGTCGGGACCAGCCACCGGTACTGATCGGCGAGCTGTGCGGCCGCCGCCGACGCGAAGATCTCGATCCACTCCGCGAGCCGATCTTCCCGGAAGACCGTCAGGCCACTGATGTACCGCTCTCGGCTGGACGGCGAGGATCACGCTGATCGGCGGCACGAACGCAGGCGACAGGTCGCGCCGGCGAAGGATCAAGCCCCTCGACATCTTCGGGCGGAGGAGGCACGAAGTCAGCGCCACACGGGTTGTAGTTGTTGCCGCCGATCCAGTTCTGGGAGTTGCGGAACTCGCCGGGCTTCCGTGCTCCGTCGTCACGAGCGAGCAGGACGCGGTGAACGCCACGCAGGTCTTCGGGGGCAGCAATCGGACCGAAGCTGCGGATTGGGGCGACGCCTCGGACTGATCGTATAGGGGGTCGGGCACGCTCATCCGACGGCAACGTCCATTGGGTTCAAGTCCTTCATGACGCTCGCTTTACCGGCGAACTCGCGGTTGAGGCCAGCTCCGGCGACTTGGTCTCCGCGATCCGACGCTCGCGGGCGTCGCGACCCCGATGACACCGGCGTGCGCGGCCTCGTTCGTATCGACTCATCTGGTTCGGAGTTGTGGAGAGTGCACTTCGACCCGAGCACCGGCTTACCGGTGGGGCACGCGCTCCTTGACACGGACGGGAGAATGTCCCCGCAGGGCACTACGACCACTGATCGACGTCGGCGGGGCACGCCCGATGCGCGTGGGCCAAATGATTCGTTCCTGGCGTTCTGCGCTGATGGTATGCACCTCTGAGCAAGGGCCTCATCCGTCCGGCCGATCCGCTGGGGGTACTCGCGATAGATTGCCCCTGTCATCGAGCGGATGGAATGGGTGATAGCAACAACGTATGTACGAAGTGAACTTCGAAATCGCTGGGCCCGCGGCAATGTTCACCAGACCCGATAGCGGATCGACTCCTGTTTCCTATCCCGCACCGACGTTTTCTGCGGCGAAAGGGATGTTTGAAGCAGTGGCGCGCCGGCAGGGAGCCTACATCCGACCGACCCGTGTGGAGATCTGTGCCCCAGTCCGGTTTGAACCATATGCGACGAATTACGGGGGACCGCTTCGAAAGCCTGCCCAACTGCGCGGCAACAATAACTACCAGCTCATCGCGACGATTCTGATCGATGTCTGCTACCGGATCTGGGGAATTGCCGAGTTAGACGGCAGCCGCGATCGCACAGTCAACCACGCGCATGCCCTCCAAGAAATGTTCATGCGGCGATTACAGCTCGGGCAGTCGTTTCATGTCCCGTGTCTCGGCTGGAAGGAGTTTACCCCATCGTATTTTGGTCCGCTGCGAGAAGGCAGTACGCCCCTCACCGACCTGAATGAAGTCATTCCTTCGATGCTGCACACCGTGTTTGACCAACCCGTGAACGGGAAAATCGCTCCAACGTTCCGCCAAAACGTCCGGATCGACGCCGGAGTGTTGAGGTACGAGGACTAACGAGCATGCTCAATGAGCTACACGTACTGCGAACAGCGCTTGAGGAAGCCGAGATCATTATTCCAAAGCGGAACCCCCGAGTATCACAACCCGGAAAGTCTCAGGCTGCAGTCCGCGTACGGCTCGACAATGCAGGACATGTTGCTGAACTCTCTATAGTCGTTGATGACGAATGGTCGGGCCTCTGGCGAATCATGGACGGCAACCAGAACGCCTTCCCGGTGTCGAGGCCAGTGGTGCCCCTGCTTTTAGCTCAACGGCCAGCGGAGCTCACGGCTCCAGCTTTGATGGCCAGCATCGATGGCGGGGCGATCCGCCCGGCAGTTGGCGACACAAAGCTCTGGTCCAGATTGCGTCGCCAAGCAACGGAACTGCTCGCTGTGACCGGGCTCCGCGGTCTGGAAGCGACGCATGCCCTCTGCGAGCGGTTCTTGCTTGCCGACGTAGATTCGTTGCGGGCCGAGATGGCTACGAGACTTGGCGAACGGCTCCTGTCAGGCGACTTTGGAGACCTGAAGGTAGCTGCTGACATGTTGTTCGGTGACTCGAAAGGCCGCTTCAGCGTTCAATTGGCCTTTGACGTGATCGATCCTTCTACTACTCGCGTCTACTCTGTGGAGACGCGCCGACAGATCGAGTCGATCCTTCCGCTAGACAACGGGAAGCAATCTCAGGCAGAAGGAGTGTCGGCCTACGGCGCCTCCACTGACTTATGGGTTAGGCCATTCCCAAAGGTCTGGCTCCCAGTACTCAACACATATCTCCCCCTTGTTTCGATGTTTCATGAAGCTGCATGTAACTATCGATACGGTCTCGTTGACAGCGCGATCGTGCCCGTATCTCAAGAAGCAGCGCTGCGGATGCAGGACGCGCTCGACTACATCGTTGCTCCCGAACGCCGAGGCAAGACGTGGCGCGGGATCGCGAATAGTCGAGAAAAGCAGGACCTCCTCATCGTGTACGTCGATGGGATGCCGGACATCTCGGCAGACGTGGCTTCACTCTTTGGAGCAGACCTGGCGGATGCGCAGTTCGAAGTGGACGCATCGGCTGTCTGCGCGGCGCTGGATGCAATCGTCCGATCAGCGCCGCGATCAAAGTTGAACCTATTCGTCATCCGGCAAGCTTCCGAAGGCCAGGCTTCAGTTGTCCTTGCCGAGGCACTAACGGTGGGGTCGGTGCTCGCCGGCGCACGTTGGTGGAAAGAAGCGGCAGAGAACATCCCACAAATTCGTATCCCGGTGCGCGACGCGACGACTCGGACGACGGTCTTCCGCAGTCCACCGGCGCCCTATCCCGATCAAGTTCTGCGGCTGCTCTCATGGGACTGGGTCACGAATGGCGAACGCCGTCTGCCTGTACCCGGTCCATCGCTCGCGGATGTGCTGTCGCTCATGCTGGACCAGGAGATCCGGCATGAGCGAGCTCTCCGCTTGTTGGACCTCGCCGTCGAGAGGAATGCCTCGCTGTTGATCGGCATCGGTGGCGCGCTGAATGATCATCAACGGTTTGACCGACGTGCCCGCATCGAAGCACTTCGCGCCGTGAGCACGCTGGGCATTCTGCTTGCAGCCACGGGGCATATGAAGGAAGCGTACATGGAGACTCCAGCGTTCCTGGTTGGGAAATATTTATCGCTTGCCGATGCATTGCATCGCGCTTACTGCTTGGCTGTCCGCGGCGGAGCGCTTCCTCCGCAGCTCGCCGGCAATGCCCTCGTGCCGGTCGCACGCAACAACCTCGCGGATGGACTCGATCGGCTGCATGAACGCCTGAATCCATACATCGCCTGGGCCGAGACCAGCCGCGCGGACGGCGAGAGTCAGCGAGATGTCGTGTTGGGGAAGTGGGCATTGGGACAGATGCGGGCGGTTAGCACGAAGCTCGCCGGTCAACCGATCCCCACCACGCTCTCTCAGCAGGATAGAGCGCAACTCCTGCTTGGGTATCTAGCGCGAGACAAGGAAGAGGCAGAGGGAGAATGACAGAGAGCAACAAGTTGGCGCGGGCAACCGGCCTCCTCGTCATCGAGGTTCGAAACTCGAATCCCAACGGCGACCCAGATCGTGATAGCGACCCACGGCAGCGAAGTCACGATCAGCGAGGCTTGATTTCTCCCGTCTCATTCAAGCGGAAGCTCCGAGATCTCGTTGAAGATAAAGAGGGGCCTGCTTGGCAAGAATTCGGCATCGCTCCCGAGCAGTGGGAGCGGTTCGACGTTCTCGAAAGCCGCGGGCGCGATCCGAACGTGATCGGAGCCGAGATCAAGAACGGCACGTTCGAAGGCAGGTACTGGGACGGTCGCGTATTCGGCAACACCTTCCTTGAAAAGGACGGCGAGGATTCGATTCGTTCAGGCGTAGCTCAATTCGCGCTTGGGGTGTCAGTGGCTCCCGTGCGCGTCGAACGAATGACATTGACGAACAAGGCTGGTGTCCAACCGGGGAAAGATCGCGGCATGGCACCGCTCGGTTTCCGCGTGGTCGAGCACGGTGTGTACTGCATGCCGTTCTACGTCAATCCGACCGCCGCTACAAAGTCCGGCTGCACGGTCGAGGACATCGAGTTGCTGCTTCGGCTTATTCCCATCGCATACCCGCATACCGCGTCGGCCGCTCGCCCATCCGTTGAAATCCGACATGCATGGTACGTAGAGCACAGGTCAGTGCTCGGCTCCTGCCCGGACTTCGCGATCCTCGACGCGCTCTCGCCTACGAAGAGAACCGACGTGGATCAACCGTCGACTTCCTGGTCTGACTATGACGTCCCTACCGATCTCGGAGAATTGGGTGGCCGAGTCCGGTCGATTCGCGACCTCATGGTCGATGAATAACCCCGTCGCACATAGTCCCCGGCCGCCGATTCCCGCACAGAGTTACCGAGAGCATGCCGAGAACACGCGCGAGACGGCCACGCAGCATGCTCGTTCGGCCGCGAGGTTCTATACAGGCCCGTGGACCGACTTCGTCGAGGTAGTTGAAGCGGCGGCTGCCCTGCATGATCTCGGGAAGATCGACGAGGAGAATCAAACAGTCCTGCGAACGGTGTCCCAGTACCCACTTCCGATGCCTCACGCGGACGCTGGCGCGGCAGTGCTGCTACGAAGTGGACGGCAAGAGTCGGCTGTACTCGTAGCTGCTCACCACGCGGGGCTGTTCAGCCGTAGCGAAGAGATGGCAAAGGACTGCGGGCCACTACGAGACCCACGTGTGGCGAACGTGGTCAACGAACGGTACGAAACATACCTCGCTGCACACGTTGCGAGTGGATGCTCGACCTGGCCAGCGATCCGTCCTGCGAATCTCCATGACGATGGGTTCTCCCGGCGCATCGCCCTGTCATGCCTCGTCGATGCTGACCATGGTGATACTGCACGCCACTACCGGAACGAGACTCAGATCCCGGAGGTTCGGACCCGCTGGCGAGAACGCCTTCATGCCCTTGATCAGTACGTCGCGGGTCTGCCAAAGACAAGCGTGCGCGATGAGATGCGGACTCGGATCTACGAAGAATGCCGAGACGCTTCACTAAACCCCAATCTTCGGACATGTGATGCAGCCGTAGGGAGCGGCAAGACTACGGCCGTCATGGCGCATCTGCTGAACGTCGCTTCCAACAAGGAGCTACGCCACATTTTCGTGGTGCTTCCCTACGTGAACATCATCAAGCAATGCGTCGACATCCTTCGCGCAGCACTCGTGCTCCCTGGCGAGAGTCCGGAACATGTGGTTGCCGAACACCACCACCAGGCGGATTTCGCCGCTGTACCGCTCCGGCATCTTGCGATGCTCTGGCGGGCTCCGATCATTGTTACGACTGCAGTTCAATTCTTCGAGACATTGGGGAGTGCCTATCCAGGTGCCCTGCGGAAATTGCATGAACTACCAGGCAGTGCGGTTTTTCTGGACGAGGCTCACGCCTCAATTCCTGCTGACCTCTGGCCGCAGATGTGGCGCTGGTTTGACACTTGGGGACGTGAATGGGGAGGTCACGCCGTTTTCGCCAGTGGTTCCTTACCTCGGTTCTGGGAGCTGGAAGAATTCGTTCAGCCGCCTCGAGCGCGCACTGATGTTCCTGACTTAGTCTCGGAATCACTGCGGGCCGTCACCGAAGCAGCAGAAGGTCGGCGCGTCGTTTACCGACGCCGAGACCAGGCGATGACCCGCGATGAACTGATCGAGTTCGTCGTGGCACGTCCTGGACCCCGATTGTTGATTCTGAACACTGTGCAGTCAGCAGCAGTTGTGGCTCAGCGAATGCGTGCGCGGTCACTCAACGTGATACACCTGTCGACGGCGTTGGCGCCAGCTGACCGGTCGCGAATAGTTGAGCGGATTGTCGAACGACTTCAGTCAGCCTCACAACCGGGGCGGTTCGACCGGGACTGGACACTCGTCGCGACGAGCTGCGTTGAGGCTGGAATGAACTTCTCCTTTCGAACGGGATTTCGAGAGACCTCGAGCGTGGCGAGCTTCATCCAGGTCAGCGGACGAGTGAGCCGCGGAGCGGAGTACTCGGATGCGGAGGTATGGGACTTCCGGGTCTCCGACCCGGAACTCACGACTGATCCGACGCGGGAGGTCGCGCGGCAAGTATTTCGCCGACTCTATGAGTCCGGGGATGTTGACCGCCTTTCGCCGAGCGACATCGTGCGAGGAGCACTCCACCTCGAGTTGACGGAAGTAATGCAAATTAGAGCGCGGCGTCTCTGTGCGGCAGAAGACAACATGGAGTACCCCGAAGTCAGTCAGCTGTGCCAAGTAATCAGAGACACAGAGCACATGACAGTCGTCGTCGATCGTGAGATTGCACAGAGACTCCGTAATCAAGAGCCCGTTTCCTCAAGGGATCTGCAGTTGCACAGCGTGGAGATCCGAGGACGACGCCTGCGTGACCTCGCGCCGCTCCTAACACCAATCCTCTCATCCACTTCCCTATATGCATGGGAAGGAACGTACGAGGATGACTTCTTGGGGTACATGGCGGGGGCCTTGCCTGTGCTCAGAAACGGCATAGGCGCCCATCTGATTGCGTAGCGAATCACCACATCGTCTCTAACATCCAGTTAAACCCGCCGGCTCAACCTTCGCGACTGAGAGCGAATCGAAGTCGCGGTCATATCAGCAGATGCGATCGATCCCGCGGTGGCGCAGATCAAGGGTGTGGTACCCATCGATGAAGTCCACGTTCGTCGAGGCGTAGAGGTCGACGACCTCTCGCAACATCTCCTTCTGATCCACGCGAAGCGAACGAAGCGCGAGTAGGTCACGCAGCATCGCCGCGACTTCGCCCGAGGCACGCGGTAGTAGGACTGCAGAGTCCAGACGATCTCGGCGAGCGCCAGGTGCGACGTGTGGAGTTGAAGCTCACCGCCTTCAGCGCGCTCGAAGAGGCGCCGGCAATCCTCTGCCATCTGTTCCTCGTCGGCGGGAGGAATCGCAGGAACACGTTCGTGTCGAGGAAGAGCTGCGTCTCGGTCACGAGCGGTTCGATTCACCCTCTTACGCCCCACCTCCTGCGCCGTAGCCGCCCGGACTTGCTCCATTTCCTGAGTGCGGCGGCGGGGCTTCACCGACCCGAAGCGATCGAGGACGGCAGCGGGTGGGCTACGCCTATGTCCACTCCGCCGTGGACGACCACTCCCGCTTCGCCTACAGCGAGGTGCTGGGGGACGAGCGGGCCAGGACGGCGGTGGGCTTCTGGAACCGGGCGCAGGCCTGGTTCGCCGAGCAGGGCGTTGTGGTGCGGGCGGTGCTCACCGACAACGGCTCCGCCTACCGCAGCAGACTCTTCGCCCGACTCTGCTCCGAGGCCGGCGTCCGCCATCGCTTCACCCAACCCTACCGGCCCCAGACCAACGGCAAGGTCGAGCGCTCCAGCGCACGCTACTCGAGGAGTGGGCGTACGTCCGCCTCTACCGCTCAGAGCAGTCCCGCTCGATCATCCAGTCCTCAGGGAGCGCGGCTTTGCGGCAACGGTCGAGCACCCCGAAGCGGGCCAGCAGGTGTTGGTCGGATCCCCGTGGATCATGTCCAGAACCCAACCGGTGGTGTCGCGTCCATCCCCCATGCTCGGTCAACACAGCGCAGAGGTGTTCGAGCAGTTCCTCGGTATGTCGACTGCCGAGTACGAAGCCCTTGTCCGCGAAGGCGTGAGCGGCGATGGCCCCCCGGGTGACCTGGAAGGCGGTTGAGGCCTACAACCCCTCCGCCATCGTTCGTGCAGCGGCGAAGAGGAGGCCGACCGCCAGTGCCTGCATCAACCGGCCCTCGCCGATGCGCCGGCGGAGGAGGCGGCCGAGCGGAGAGGCGGCGGCGACGCCGATGGCCAGCCAGGGGACCACGGCCATGGGGGTGCCGATGTGGCCGAGCGATAGGTGGAGGGTCACCGCGGCGGCCGACTGGAGCACGATGATGAAGTGCATCGTCGGGACGGTGATGGCGTGGGGGACACGCATGATGTAGGTCATCACCGGCACCCCAATCGGCCCCCCTCCGATGCCGGCGAGTGACGAGAGGAACCCTGTCCCGACGTTAGGGGCGATGCTCCTCCACAGCGGCACGTGGTAGACGTAGCGGACGCCGTCCTGGTCGATCAGTTCGCGCCGCCACGCGCGTCCAGGAACGGGTGCAACGGAGGCGGCCACCGGTCGAAAGACCAGGTAGCCAGCGATCAGTAGTAGGACTGCGCCGAAACCGAGGGCAAACGGCGCTCGAGGCACGACCGCCGTGGTCGCGGCGCCGAGCAGCCCGGCCGGCACCACCAGCATCAGCATCCCCATGGCCAACTTGCGATCGACTCGGCGTTCGCGGAATGAGAGTACCGAGGCGGAGAACGAGGTCACGGCGACCACCACCAGCGAGGCGGCGGTGACCTCAGCGGGTGGTGAGTCCTGGAAGCGGAGCAGCAACACGGGGGTGACGAGGAAGCCTCCGCCAGCACCGATGGCCCCCGCATAGGCGCCGATCACGATCCCGGCCATGACCCAGAGCATCGCCTCGGGTGGGGTCATCGGGGGGAGCGCACCTCGGTGGCCGCGCCAGACTCGAGGAGGGCCTCGACGTCCTCCTCGGACAGGCCGGCCTCGTGGAGCACCTCGCGTGTGTGCTCTCCCAGCAGCGCAGCGGGGTCGCGGGCCTGGCTGACGCTGTCCGAGAAGAACAGCGGCGAGTCAACCACCCGGAGCGCGCCGACCACAGGATCCTGGACTTCGGCGATCATTCCTCGCTCACGGAAGTAGGGGTGTGCTGCTGCTTCATGCATGCTCAGGGTCATGCCGTACGCAGCCCCCGACCGGTCGATCTCCGGACCGATGTCACTCGAGTCCAACTGCGCGACCCATGCCCCCACCAGGGCGTTTGCCTCGGCGGCCGTGGGCGGCCTCGGCGTGCCCTCGTGGCCCAGGGCGCTTGCGATGCGCGGCCACATGTGCGGGGGGCCAAGGTTGATGGTGACGTGCCGGCCGTCGCGCGTCCGGTGGATGGGGTGTCGGAACGGCTCCCACGACTCCGGCGGCTGCCCGTTCAAGGTGGGCCCGGCCACTTCCGACAGCATCTGGAACTGGCAGTCCATGAGGGAGACGTCCACGTGCTGCCCTCGCCCGGTGTGCTCGCGGTCGTAGAGCGCGGCGAGGATACCGGAGAACGCGGTCATTCCGGTCACGAGGTCCGCGACGGTAACACCCGGAGCGAACGGCTCCGGCGCCCCCATCGCCTGCTGCTGCACCCAGAGCCAGCCTGCCTCGGCGTGGGCGGTGGCGCCGAACGCCCGGCGATGCGAGTGGGAGCCGCTCTGACCGAAGCCGCTGATCGAGGCGTACACAATCCGGGGATTGAGCGCGGTGCAGTCCTGATACCCGAGCCCCAGGGACGCCATCACACCCGGGCGAAAGTTCTCCACCACGACGTCCGCGCGGGCGATGAGGGCGCGCGCGGCTCGACCGGCGCCCGGCTGCTTCAGGTCCAGCACGACAGACCGCTTGCCGAGGTTGTTCGAGAGGCTGCCCGCCGGCCGCTCGGCAGCGTTACCGCCGCCACCCGCGCTCGGCTGGTCTACCTTGACCACGTCCGCGCCGAGGTCGGCGAGCATGCGTGAGCAGAACGGCCCGGCCACCACGCGGGTGAAATCCACAACGCGCACGCCGTCCAGGATGCGCCGGCTGCTGCCGAACTCCGTCATAGCCATGCCCTCCAGCAAGCGCGAACCCTGAGGGATCGCCGCCGCTCAGCCCCTCGGGAGTCCTAGTCCACGGGTAGCGATCACGTTGCGCTGGATCTCGCCGGTGCCCTGCCCGATCGTCAGCCTCACCGAGTCCATGTAGCGCATAGCGGGAGCACCGCCTTGAGGCGCGCGCGGCTCTTCCGGCCGCAGGTTGCCCGCCAGGCCGGCCGCGTTCACCACGAGTTGCGCCACCCACTGCCCCACGTCCGAGGCGTACATCTTGGTCATGGATGCCTCGTGGTTCGGCACCAGCGCGCGTGACTGCATCCACGCAACCCGGTAGGAGAGCAGCCGGCTCACCTCCACCGCCACCCGCAACTCCGCGACGCGGGCACGCTTGGACGGCGCACCGGGCCGCGAGGTGAACGTGGAGGGAGACTCGCGCCACCAGTCCTCCAGCCGGCCCAGGTCGCGGTCAGCGGTCAGGACGCGCTCGATGCCGGAGCGCTCGAAGTCGAGCGTGGTGGTGGCTACGTACCAGCCACGGTCCTCCTCGCCCACGCGGTTGGCGACCGGCACGCGGACATCGTCGAAGAAGACCTCGTTGAAGCCGTGGTGGCCGGTCAATTGCAAGAGGGGGCGCACCGTGACGCCCGGCGACGACATGTCCACCATCAGGTAGGAGATGCCTCGATGCTTGGGGGCATCCGGGTCGGTGCGCGCCAGCATGAAGATCCACTGCGCCAGGTGGGCGTTGGAGGTCCAGATCTTCTGACCGTTGACCACGTACTCGTCGCCATCGCGCACCGCGCGCGTGGACAGGGACGCAAGGTCCGAGCCCGCCCCTGGCTCGGAGAACCCCTGGCACCACACCACCTCCGCCGCCGCGATGGGCGGCAGGTGCCGGGCGCGTTGCTCTTCCGAGCCGTGCACGATGAGCGTGGGGCCGATGAGGTTCGGCCCGGCGGCGCCCAGGGCGACCTCGTGGTGGAATGCCTCTTCCTTCAGGACGACCTGCTTGAAGTGGCTGGCGCCCTGCCCGCCGTACTCCATGGGCCAGTGCATGGTCTGCCAGCCGTGATCCGCCAGCAGGCGGCGATACTCCGCCGACTCCTCGCCGCGAGGGGGCGGGTTCGCGGCGAAGAAGCGCCGCAACTCGTCGCGGAAGACCCGTTCCTCCTCCGTCAGTTCGAAGTTCATCCGGCCCCCGTCCCGCTCGCCGCCCCTCGCGCCGAGGGCAGCACGCAGGAAGCGGCGCCCTGGGCGAGCACGGCGCCGTCCTGGTTCTCGCACCGCACGTCCAGGTGGACGCGGTCACCCTCCGGGTCCGGGGCCACCTTGAGCACGCGCGCACGCGCCTGCAGGGTGTCTCCGGCGTGCAGTGGGGAGATGTAGCGCACGTCAATCTCGCCGTGCGTGCGCCAGTGTGCGCCGAAGTGTTCGAGCATCAACTCAGTTATGCGTGCGAAGTGGAAGACGTTCGGCACCACCGGCGCCTTCAGCCCGGAGGACCGCGCGACCTCCGGGTCCTGCACAGGCGCGCCCTTCGAGTGTGTCTGCGCCACCACCACCGGGCTTACCAGCGTGTCGCCCTCGCGGAAGGTCGTGGGCATCAGGACGCCCTGGGCTTTCGCGCGCTGCCCACGGTATGTTCTTCCACTCCCGAGCCGACCTCGTGCCCCTCCGCGTCGAAGGCGTGCCACGCCACGAGGATGTAGAAGTAGCCACCACGCTCGAACTTGTCGGTCAGCGCCGCCTCGTAGCGGACGGACTCACCGAGTCGTACCGGCCTCCGGTAGCGCCTCGTGGCAGCGGTGAAGAGGCCGCCGCGTGCGAGCGGAGGCCCCTCGAGAATGCCGAACGTGCGCGCGGGGCCCACCAGCAGCATGCCCGGCGGCAACAGGTGGGCGCCGTCGTCCGCGACGTGCTGGCCCGGGTACTCGATGCCCGTGCGCTCCACGTACTCCGCCACGTCCGCCTCGGTGTAGGTCCGTTCGAGGGCGACGCGCGCCCCCACCTCGAGCGCCGCGAAGTGCGCCTCGATCAGGCGGACGGCCTCGGCGGTCGCCGCGGGGACGACGGTCACGCGGGCGAACCGAAGGCGGTGCGCGTGCGTTCCAGGGCCGCCCCCGCGCCAGTGACGAAGTCCTCCATCACGTCGGCGACCGTGGTCTCCTCCCTGAACCACGCAATGCCCTGGCCCGTGCCTGTACCCAGCAGTGGCTCCACCTCGTGGCGTTCGATGGCGCCGAGGAGGTCGCCCACGAGGATGTCGTGGTACGGCATCTTCAGGGGCACCGGGGCGCCCTCCGCGTCCCACTCCTCCGTGTAAGCGGTGCGCAACTGGCGGTTGGTCTTGCCGCTGCGCGCGCGGGTGATGACGGTGTCTTCCGAGCCCGCGGCCAGCAGTTTCTTCAGCAGCGCCGGGCTGCTGTGGCCCTCGCGGGTCACAAGCCACGGCGTGCCGACCCACACCCCGACCGCGCCGAGCGCGAACGCCGCCGCGATGTGCCGCCCGGTGGCCACGCCGCCCGCAGCGAGCACCGGCACGTCGCCGGCGATGTCCACCACCTGCGGCACCAACGAGAACGTACCGATGGGCCCGGTGTGCGCTGCGGAGTCGCTCCCCTGCGCCACCAGGATCTCCGCGCCCGCGTCTACCGCACGGCGCGCGTGCTTCGGCGAGCCCACCAGCGAGAGGACACGCTTACCGCGCTGCTTCGCCGCCTCGACGTATTCCGGAGGGCTGCCGATGCCCATGGCGAACAGGTCCACGGTGGAGTCCAGCACCACCTCCGCCTGCCGCCGGGCTATCTCGTCCGAGCGCACGAAGCGGGAGCGCGATCCGGGCAGGTTGTCGCGCGGGACGTCGTACTTCTCGTAGAGGTAGTCCACGAAGGCACGATGCCCCGGCGGGATCTGCATCTCGATGTCTTCGCGGTTGTTCTGCTCCGGCATGCCCTTCGGCAGCACCAGGTCCACGCCGAACGGGCGATCCCCCACGCGCTCACGGATCTCCGCCAGCGCCTCCTCGATCTCCTCGGGGAAGCGCCTCGTGGCCCCATACACGCCGAGGCCACCCGCCTCGCACACGGCCACCACCACGTCCACGCTGTGGCTGAACGCGAAGATGGGGTGCTCGATGCCAAGCATGTCGCAGACCGCTGTGTGAATCGGCGAGGTCATTGTCGTCAACGTCCGTCTCCTTATGTCTCTCTATGCCCCGGGTCGAGTGCTCTAGAGCTTCGCGACCAGGTCAACCGCGTCAACCACGTCAACCACGAGGTAGCCCCAGTTCCCCCGCCTACGAAGCCAGCGCGGCACGCGCCTGCGCCTCGGCCGCGCGCCATGCCCGAGCGATGCGGTCCTCCACCTCGTAGACGTCGGAGGGGATGCGGGCGCCAATAGCAAGGTCGTCCTCGCGGGGTGGGTGCTCGGCCAACCAGCGCGCGGTCCGCCTCGTCGCCTCCTCCACCGGGACGCGGTCGCGGTAGCCCAGCAGGCTGCGCGCCTTCGCCATGTCGAGGATCAGCGGCGCCTTCTCCGCCAGCGGGTATACGCCGCGGACCAGGTCGGCCGGCACGCCGACGAACTCCATCTCCCAGCCCAGTTCGTCCGTGATCACCTCGGCGACGCGGCGGGCGCTCAGGACCTGCTCGTCGCCGGCGTTGAAGGCCTGGCCGGACGCCTCCGGCCGTGTGGCGCAGAGGGCGACGAGCCACGCCACGTTCTCCGAGTAGCCGCGCTGGAAGTAGGACAGGCCGTCATGCGGCATCAGCATCAGCGGCCGCCGGTCCAGCACGCGTTTCACCACCGCCCACTCGTGGTTCACCGGGGCCCGAGGCCCATACACGCCCGGGTAGCGGACGACCACCGCCTGGAAGTCGCCGCGGTCGTGCTGGGCGAATAACTGGTCCTCGCCTTTCGCCACCTGGCCGGTGTAGTCGGCGGCGTCGTACTGGCGCTCGGCCTGCTCCGGCACCGGCAGCGCGATGCCTCCGTCCGGCGTGCGTCGCGCGGCGCCTCGGTAGACGGGTTGCCCGGTGATGCCGACGAAGCGGCCGGTCCGCCCGGCGAGCACGTCCGCGAGCATGCGCAGCCGTCCATAGGTGCAGATGGCCACGTCCCACTCGCGTTGCCCAATGGTGGCGCGGACGCTCTCCTCGTCCCGCGCATTGCCGTAGATACGCTGCACGGGCCCGGCGAAGTGCGCGCCCTCATCGTGCGCACCGCTGGAGAAGACGGTGACCTCGTGGTCAGCACTCAGCAGAAAGTCCACGATGTGGACGCCCGTTGGCCCGGTGCCGCCGACGACGAGCGCGCGCGTGCTCACGGGCGCCCTACTCCGCAGCCGCGCGGTGGAGGTCGCCGTCACGGACCACGCCGCGGGCGACCATCCCGTCGATGGCGTCGTCGTCCAGGCCGGCCTCGCGCAGGACATCCCTCGAGTGCTTGCCGAGGGGTGGCGAGGGCTTGGCGACAAGCGGGGAGTCGCTGAACTTCACCGGCGGCGCCACCATTGTGATGCCGCCCAGGAGTTCGTGGTCCAGGCGGACGAGGTAATCGTTCGCCCAGGCCTGGTCGTCGTACATGACCTCGTCCCAGTGGCGGACCGGGCCGATCGGCAGGCCGCGCTCGCGGAACATCGCAATCCACTCACCCGTCGGGCGCTCACGGAAGCGGGCCGCCACCTGGTCGTACAGCATCGCCTCGTACGCCACGACGTCGTCAGGCAACCAGCCCTCGGAGGACGTCCACGGGTCGTCGATGTCCATCACTTCGCGCATGCGGTCGCGCAGGGTGGCGGCGTTGCAGGCGACGGCGACCGTGCCGTCGCTGGTGCGGAAGAAGCCGTAGTACGCGCGCATCATCCGGAAGGGCTGTATCGACTCGCGGTGCCGGAGGACCTCCTCCCACGAGGCCCCCTGCGCGAAGGCATCCTTGAGGTACTCCACGAACCCGTCACGCCAGCCGTCGATGGCGTCCACGTGGGTCAGTTGGTTGTTCTCCAGCACCATGGCGGCCTGCATGAGCGACACGTCCAGGCGCTGGCCTCGGCCCGTGCGCTCACGGTGGAAGAGCGCCGTCGCCACCCCCCAGGCCATGAGCAGCGCTGCGGTGTGGTCAATGACGGGGTTGAGTTGCTGCTCGGGACCGCGCTCGGTGAGGTGCGCCACCCCCGTGTAGCCCTGCAGCACAATGTCCATCCCGGGTGCGCCGGCCATGGGGCCCTCGTTGCCGTAGGCCGTGTTCTCCGCGTAGACCACACGAGGGTTGCGCGCTCGGACGGAGTCATAGTCCAGGCCCAGCCGCGTCGCGAGGCCCGGCCGCAGGTTGGCGAGCACGATGTCCGCATCGACGGTCAGGGCCTGGAGTGCGCGCACCACCTCGGGGTCTCCGAGTTCGACGGAGAGCGAGCGCTTCCCGCGGTTCTTGTTCAGGAACTGGCGGCCCTCTGTGGGGATGATGGGGCCGTTCATACGGGGCTGGTCGCCCTCGATCGCCTCCACCTTGACCACATCCGCGCCACCGTCCGCAATCAGTTGGGCGCAGAAGGGAACCGCGATGAACCGGCCAATCTCGATGACCCGGAGGCCCGAATACGGCCCGGGAAGGCTGCTGACGTCCATGCCGCTCCTGTATTTGCGGTATCGTTTGCTCACTGCGGCTCAGTATGGCATCCCTGTCAAGCAGGGACATTGTCCGTGGGTGCACGGCGGCCTAGCATGGCAGTGCGGAATCATTTCCAGCCCGGCGCCGTGCCTGATCCGGATCAGTGGGTCAGCGCATCGTCCGCACATGCGGAGCACGGATACGATCGGTGCCGTCGACCGGTGCGCTGCTTCAGAGGGGTGACGGGGTGACCGAACGAGAGGCGAAGGCGACATCACGAGGGCCGGCGGCCGCGCGCCCACGCCGGTCGTCCACGTCGATCACCATCCACGACGTCGCCCGCAAGGCCGGCGTGGCGACCTCCACCGTCTCGCGCGCCCTCACCGGAGATGGCCGCATCGCGGAGGCTACGCGAGCGCGCGTCCGAGAAGTCGCCCGCGAGATGGGATACAACCCGAGCCGCTCCGCGCGCGCACTACGCTCGGCGCGCACCCGGACCCTGGGCTACATCGCGCCGGACTTTGCCAACCCCGTCACGCTCACGCACGTCCGCGCGGCCGTCCGCTCCGCCTACGAGCAGGGCTACGCCATCTTCGTCAGCGACGCCCAGGGCGACGCCACAATCTTCGAGTCCCAGGTGCGGCGCCTCGTCGAGCATCGCGTGGACGGGATCCTCTTCGGCCGCGGCGTCCTGCCGCTGAGCGAAGAAGCCGACGCACTCCTGACGTCCGCCGGCATCCCGATGGAGCCCGAACTGAGCCCTCGACCAGAGGGCACGCGCGGAAACCGGCCGTACAACCCCTACCACGAGCGCGCGGACATCGAGCGCGGCGCGAGCATGGTGGCCCTGAAGCACATCACGGACCTGGGCCACCAACGCATCGCCTACTTCACCCGGCCCAATGCCAACCTCACGTACATGGGCGACACGCGCCTGAACTCGGTGCGTGAGGCGGTGGAACGGGCGGGGCTCGGCCCCGAGGCGCTGCTCGAGGTGCACACCACCGCGGAGGGCTGCGTCGGAGAAGTGCAGATGCTGGCAAGCCGAACGGATCCGCCCACGGCGATCGTCTGCGGCAACGGCGTACTGACACCGGAGATCCTGCGCGGCATCCTGCTGGCCGGCTGGCGCATCCCCCAGGACGTCTCATTCCTGACATACGGCGACTCCGTGTGGCATGCGTCCTACCACCCACCGATCGCCGTGATCCGGCATGACTACGCCGCCTCCGCGGAACGCAGCACCAAGCGCCTGATCGCCCGCGCCGAGGGCCAGGACGAGATCCCCGACTTCAACCGCCAGCCTGCGGAGTTCCTTGCGCGAGGATCGCTCGCACCCCCTCCTCCTCACGCCTCTTAGCCGAGAAACAGTGGAAACGGTTGCCGTATGGCAAGCCGTCCGGATGACCCGGCCACGCCTCTCCACACGGGCGATCTCGGCGATCTCGCTGCCCTGTTGACAGCCCCCTCATAACACCCCTTGACAAGCAGTGGGAGACTTTTGCGGTAACGATTGTTCACGGAGGGGCATATGAACATTCTAGACTTGGGTTCCGGACACCTTTCGCGCCGGGGCCTCCTCAAGGGCGGAGCGATCGGGGCCGCCGGCCTCGCGGGCGCGGCGCTCATCGGCTGCGGCAGCGACGACGACAACCCGGGCGCCACCGCGACGTCCAGCGGCGGCGGAGGGGGCGGCACTGCCAGCCCGACCCCCACCCCACAGGTGAGCGACATCAAGCGAGGCGGCACGCTGCTGGTGGACAGCGGCGAGCCGAACCCCAACGTCCTGAACTTCGGCTTTAACATCCGCAACCGTCCGATCCAGCACTCCGTCTGGGAGCAGTTGATCGGACTCACGGAGGACTACCAAATCCGCCCCGTGCTCGCGGAGACGTTCGAGGCGAACGCGGACAGCAGCGCGGTGCACATCGTGCTGCGGCAGGGCGTGGAGTTCCACAACGGACGTCCGCTGACGGCGGACGACGTGGCCTATTCGATCGACTTCTTCTCCAACGCGGAGTCGTCCGGCCAGTTGAAGGGGCCTCTGTCCCAGGGGATCTCCGAGGTGAAGGTGGCGGACAACCGTACGCTGGACATCATCTTCAATGGCCCGCGTCCGGCACTGGCGGACATGTTCTGCCTGACACGCATTGTGGACCGCGACACCGCCCGCAACATCCCGGACATGAAGGACCTGGTCGGCACCGGGCCGTTCAAGTTCACGTCCTACACGCCGGACGTGGGCTACCGGCTGGAGGCGAACGAGAACTACTGGCAGGAAGGCCTGCCCTACTTGGACGCCATCGAGGGCAAGCCGTACGCCGACGTCGCAGCACGTGAACTGGCGATCCGCAGTGGCGAACTGCATTGGGCCGACGGCATGAGTTACGCCCGCGTCGCCGCACTGCGGTCCGACGCCAACGTGAAGGCCGTCACCCGCGGTAAGGCCGGGATGAACTACCTGGGCCTGGTCGTCAACAAGGCGCCGTTTGACGACGTCCGTGTCCGCCGCGCGGCCTCGCTGGCGATCGACCGGCAGCGCCTGAGCGACGAGTTCGCCGAGGGCGTGGTGGCCGGCACCACGCTGCCATGGCCACCAGAGTCGCCCGCGTACCACGCAGACCAGGACTTCCCGGCCGGCGTCGCCTACGACCCGGACACGGCGGCCGCGCTCATCGAGGAGGCGGGCGCCGCGGGCACGCAGATCACGATCCAGGCGGGCGCCGGGGACCAGGAGGCCGCCACGCTGGGCCAGTACCTCCAGGACGACCTCAACGCCGTCGGGCTGCCGACGGAGTTGGTCATCCTGGAGGCCTCGGTCGCTGTGGAGCAGATCCGCGACCGCACAGTCCAGTCGAACGCATGGTTGGCGGTGCACGGCTTCGCGAACTACGCGCACCCGGGCTCCATGGTGAACGCCGCCCAGCAGTACACGGTGCCGAACCCCTCGCACTTCGAGGATACGGACTACGAGCAACTGCTGGACCGGATGCAGAGCGCGGCGCTCGGCAGTTCCGAACTGGCGGAGATGGTCACCGAGTTCAACCAGCGGTTGACCTGGGACAACGCCTGGATCCTGGGCCTGGTCTCCTCGGAGCAGTACCGGGTGATGCACGCCTCGCTCAAGGGTGACGAGGGCGGCAACCTGTCCGTGGCGAAGGGCGCCTTCTCCGAGTGGTGGTTGGACGCCTAGCCCGAGCCCTGGGCCGGGGTGCGCCCCCCGCACCCCGGCCCGGAACCTCACTGTCCGGGACTGACCCGCAGCAAGGAGCCAACTTGGGACGCTACGTCGTGCGCCGACTGATCGAGGCCGTCCCGGTGCTGGTCCTGGCCAGCCTCCTGGTCTTCAGCCTCCTGCACTTCATCCCCGGCGACCCGGCCTCCGCCCTGGCCGACCCCGAAGCCACGCAGGAGGAAGTGCAGGCCCTCCGGGAGCGCCTGGGCCTGGACCGGCCGGTGCTGGTGCAACTGAAGAACTGGTGGCTGAGCCTCCTACAGGGTGACCTCGGAGACTCGTTCCGCACGGGCCGCCCAGTCTCCGAGATGATCCGCATCAACGCCCTGCCCACGCTGGAACTCGCCACCGTCTCCTACATGCTGACGCTCACGCTGGGGATCTCCTTCGGTGTCATGGCCGGCGTGAAGGTGCGCTCCGCCTGGGACTGGGGCGTCTCCCTCTCCACGGTCGTGTTCATCGCCATCCCGAACTTTGTCTTCGGCGTGGTGTTGCTCTGGCTGCTGGCGTTCACCTTCGGCTGGCTGCCCATCGGCGGGCGGGTGGCGATCTGGGACGACCCGGTGGCCGGCATCAAGACGCTGATCCTCCCCGCCCTCACGCTCGGCCTCACGCAGGCCGCAGTCCTGGCGCGCTACACGCGCACGGCGGTCTCCCAGGTCACGCAACAGCAGTACGTGATGACCGCACGGGCGAAGGGGTTGGCGGAGCGCGTGGTGGTGGTCCGCCACGTGCTGAAGAACTCCCTGATCCCCACCATCACGCTCTCCGGCCTGCAGGTGGCCAGCATCCTCACCGGCTCCGTGGTGATCGAGCGCGTGTTCTCGCGCCCGGGCCTGGGCCGCGTGGTGGTGGACTCCGTGCAGGCGCGGGACATCCCCACGATCCAGGGCACGCTGCTGGTCCTGGTGAGCGTGTTCATCCTGGTCAACCTGATTGCCGACCTGCTGTACGGGGTGGTAGACCCCCGCATCCGGCTGGAGAGTTAAGTGAGCGAAGCAATCGTCGGGGTGGAGCCCTCGCGCGAGACGACCCGCACGCGCCGCGCCGACTCCCTGTGGTGGAGCACCGCACGCGAGGTGCTACTCAAGAACCCCATGGGAGCGACCGGGGCGATCATCCTGCTCGCCCTGATCATCGGCGGCCTGGGCGCGCCTCTGATCGCGCCGCACGATCCGCTGGAGCAGTTCCGAGGCAGCCGCTTCGAGACGCCGTCCATGGCCCACTGGGCGGGGACGGACGCGCTCTCGCGTGACCTCTTCAGCCGCATCCTGTACGGCCTGCGTGCATCGCTGATGGTCAGCATCGTGGCCGTGGGCATCGGCACGGTCGTGGGAGTGTCGCTCGGGCTCATCGCCGGCTACGCGGGTGGGATCGCGGACTCCGTGATCATGCGCTTCGTGGACACCATGATGGCCTTTCCGGGCCTGATCCTGGCCATCGGGCTGCTGGCGGTGTTCGGCGTGGGCCTGCAGAGCGTCGCCCTCGCGCTCGGTATTGGCGCGTGGCCCAACTTTGCGAGGCTCGCACGCGGCCAGATGCTGGCAGAGCGCCCTCGGGACTACGTGACCGCCGCGCGGGCGCTGGGCGCCAGCAGCAAGCGCATCATCTTCCGGCATATCTCGATCAACGCCATGCCGCCGCTCATCGTCCAGGTCGCCCTCTCCATGGCGACCGCAGTCCTTGCGGAGGCGGCGCTGGGCTTCCTGGGCATCGGCACGGTGGCGCCCAACCCATCCCTCGGATCGCTGATCAACGACGCTCGGGCACGCCTTGACCTGCCGTACCTGCTCATCTTCCCGGCGGCGGCCCTGGGCCTGTTCCTCCTCTCGCTGAACCTGCTGGCGGACGCCATCAACGACGCGCTGGACCCCCACCGGCAGCGTCGCTAGCCGTCACCGTCGGGACGAGCGCCGCTGGAGGCGGCAGAAGGCGAATGCCATGAGGGAAGCGCGTGTCCTCATCCTGTCGCAGGCGCTGGCCGCGCGGGACGAAGCGTGAGCAGCGGGCCGCTGCTCGTCTACTTCGACGTGGACGACACGCTGCTGACCTGGAACAAGCGTCTGCGCCCGTTCGCCCGCGAGGTGATCGCGTCCGTCGCCTCCGCCGGCGCCGAGGTCTACCTGTGGTCCGGCGCGGGCGTGCGCTGGGAAGTGGCGTACACCTACGACCTGCGCGAGTTCATCGTGGACTGCTACGAGAAGCCGCTCTCCCGTCACCGCGAACGGCTGGCCGAACTCGGCATCCCCCACGCGCCCGACCACGTGGTCGACGACGACGGGGATATCGTCCGCGCGTTCGGCGGCACCCAGGTGACCGTGCCGCTGGAGCCCATCGAGGACGACCGGGCCCTACTCCAGGTGCTGGACGACCTCCACACCCGGTTTGGCCTCGTACTGCCGCGCCCGACGGGCTGGAGCCCGCCGCCGCCGTCCGGGTTGCACGAGAAATAACGAGGCTGCGGCACGCGGAACCGCGAGCCCCGTCGGAAGGAGACACCGTGGGAAGCATCCTGGATCACGCCGAGCAAGCCTGGAACGGCGACGGGGCGGGACACCCCTGGCGCGCGCTGAACGTGCTCGAGGAGGTCGCACCGCGCACCTGGTTCGCCTCGTCCTTCGCGAACATGGCGGCGTTCGACACGGACGAGGGGCTGGTCATCGTCGACCCCGGCGCCAAGAACAACGCGCGAGTGAAGTTCGAACAACTCCGCGAAGCCGTCGACCGGCCCGCCCACACGATCATCTACTCGCACGGGCACCACGACCACGTCTGGGGCGCAGACCTCTACCAGGCCGACGCGAAGGAGCGCGGAGGACGGTCCGTGCAGGTCGTCGCCCACGAGGCCGTGCCCGCCCGCTTCGAGCGATACGCCAGGACGGAGGGCTACAACGGCGTCATCAACATCCGCCAGTTCCGCGGCGGAGCCGGCACGCCCTCGTGGCCCACGGATCACATCTACCCGGACACCACGTACGCTCAGGAACTCACCCTGACGGTCGGTGGCGAACGGTTCGATCTGCACCACGCCCGAGGCGAGACCGACGACGCCACCTGGGTGTACGCCGCCGACCGAAAGGTACTGGCCACCGGTGACCTCTTCGTGTGGGTCGTCCCCAACGCCGGCAACCCGCAGAAGGTCCAGCGCTTCGCCGGCGAGTGGGCTGCCGCCCTGCGTCGCATGGCGGCAACCGGCGCCGAACTGCTGCTGCCGGGCCACGGCGCCCCCATCGTCGGCGCAGAGCGGATCCGGCAGGCCCTGGAAGACACCGCACGCTACCTCGAGACGATCGAGGAGCAGACCCTCGCCGCGATGAACGAGGGCCTCCGCCTGGACGAGGTGCTCGACCGGGTGCAGCCCCCGGAGGACCTCGCGCACCGGCCGTACCTGCAGCCGGTCTACGACGAGCCGGACTTCATCGTGCGCAACATCTGGCGACTGTACGGCGGCTGGTACGACGGGCTCCCCTCGCACCTCAAGCCCGCACCGGACCAGGAACTGGCCACGATGGTCGCCAGCCTCGCTGGCTCCCCGGAAGCCCTCGCCGAGCGCGCCCGGGCACTAGCGGCGGACGGCAACCTGCGCCTCGCCTGCCACCTGGCGGACTGGGCCTGGCTGGCCGCCCCCGACCACGAGGGAGTCAGGGCGATCCGGGGTGACCTCTACCAGTGGCGGGCCGCCACGGAGCGCTCGACGATGGCAGTGGGCATCTTCAACACCGTCGCCCGCGAGATGGGCCTCTCGCTCGGAGAAGGCCCCACCTTCAGCGCCCAGGAACGTTCATCCCGGGCGCCGAAGGAGAGTGAGTAGCCCCCCCGACGGTCGGTGTCAGACAGGCTTCCAGATCATCATCAGCAGGATGCTGAAGACGACCAGCAGGTCCAGGCGGAAGACCAGCAGCAGCCTCGAGATCTTCGCCTGCGCCTGCGGGGCCTCGGCGCCGACCTCCTGGATGAGGCGGCCCACCTTGCCGGACTGCGGGCCGAGGAAGCCGGCGCCGATGAGGAACGAGGTCAGGTAGAGCCCCAGCGCCGCCTGGATCCAGAGCGTGCCGAAACTCCAGTCCGTCTCCAGCACCAGCGCCACCCCGAGCGCCATCGTGACCAGCGACACGGGCGTGAACACCCGCAGGCCCAGCCACTCGATGTCCTGCCCGAGCCGCGCCAGTTCGTCCCAGCGCCGCCCCACCTGGAACCGCAGCGCGAGGATCGCCATGACCGTTGCCCCACCGAGCCAGACCACTGCGAAACCGATATGGAAGAGCAGTAGCCACGTGTGCACGGTCACGCGCGTCTCCTTATGCCCGCTCGCTGCGGCTCACCACACCCCGCAGCGCCACCAGCCCGACCGCCACGGCGAGGGCCAGCCACACCGCCGACATCGATCCGCCCGAAGCGATCAGCGCTCCGTGGCCGGACGCGGCCGGCGCGGGCGTGCCCGACTCCGGCGTGGCGCCCGAGTCCTCGGTGTCGTCCGCCGGGGCGCCCTCGGAACCATCCTCCGGGGTGGCGCGCACCAGGTCCGTGACGTCGGAGACCAGCCCGGCGAAGGCCTGGCTGACCAGCACGCGGCCGGAAGCGGTCACGACCAGGTTCGTCGGCGTGATGAGGCCGTCCACCACCACCTGGACGTCGCCGTCGCGGACGCGCACCACCTGCCCGGGGACGTTCTCGGCCAGCATGTCTGCGGTGAACTGCGTCACCAGCAGGCTGCCGTCCACATCGAAGGCCAGGTCCGTGGCGGCGGTCAGGCCAGAGGCGAAGACCGTCATCTCGCCGTCGCCCAGGGCGTCGCCGTTGCCGTCGTCGTCACTCAGGCGGTAGACCACCGCGCCGCCTTGCGGGAAGGGGAAGCCGGTCAGCGTGGTGACATACAGCGCCCCGTCCGGGCCGGCCACCATGCCGGTGGGCACCTGGTCCATGGTCGGCGGGCCGAAGTCCGGGAACAACGGGTTCTCTCGGTCCGGGAAGACCGCGAACGGGCTCACCGTCCCGTCGGCGCTGATGTGCAGCACCGCGTTCGCTCCAGAGTCCGCGACGTACAGCCCCCCTGCCCCGTCCGTCACGATGCTGTAGGGGTTCGACAGCAACTCCGGATCCCCGTCCGGGGTGGTGTCGCCGTCCGTGTTGTGCTCCGCCTCGTACGCGCCCAGGTCAGCGATGCGCACCTGCGTGCCGTCCGCCTGGACGTAGTAGACGGACTGGAACGCGCCCGTGTCCGCCTCGGAGACCGCGACGGCGTATCCACCCGCCACGGGCACCACGGCAGACGGGCCGCCCGGCTCGTCACTGCCCGAGGCGGCGTTGAAGAAGACGGTGGTGGGCAGTCCGGTCGCCAGGACGCTGGTGGAGCCGTCCGGCGCCAGGCGCAGCACGCGGCCCGCGCCCAGTTCCGCGATCAGCACGTCGTCGCCGTCTGCGGTCAGCCCACGCGGATGATCCAGGCCTGCGGCCACCACCTCGCCGGGAGGGGCCGGTTGCGCCGACGCCACGAGGCCGCCCAGCAGGAACAGCGTGGTCGCGCCCAGCAACGCCCGGCGCATCCGGGAGAGCGGTCGTGTAGTTCTCATCGTGAGTCCTTCCGGGTGACGGCCGCCTCGGAGGGACCGTATTGGACAGTCAGGGAGCGGATGTCGCAGCGGCACACCCAGCCACCGACAACCGCCACCAACGACAACCGCCAGCATATGACGGCGGTCGGCTCCCTGAATTCTGGCGTATGGGAATTCTGGCGCATGGCAGGCTCGTTCGCTACCCCGTAAGGGTGGGGTGCATCCCCCTCAAGTGAGGGGGGCGACAGTCCTTCAGGATGTGGCTAGAGTCCCGTCCATGGGCGTACTCACACTGGATCAGGCATGCAGGCGGATAGAGGCGGCCGACCGGCGCGAGTTATCGGTGAACGATCTGTGCGCCGAGATAGCGGCCGCGTTCCATCAGGTAGCGCTCTTCGACTGTTGCGCGCTGATGACCACCGATCCGGAGACAATGCTGCCCTCTGGTGGCATTGTGGAGGGCTTCTCGCCCAAGGCCTGCGGCCCCTTCTGGGACGCCGAACTGCTGATCCCGGACTTCATCAAGTTCGCTGACCTCGCCCGACGCGTCGACCCGGTGGCCACGCTTTCCGATGCCACAGACGGCGAACTGTCTCGCAGCCCCCGATACCGGGACATGTACGCACCGCTCGGCGCATCGGACGAAATGCGCATCGTCTTCATGTCCGGGTCATCCTGCCTTGCCGTGGCGGCATTCCTGCGCCCCGCCGGCGCCGGGCCGTTCACATCGGAAGAACTGGCGTCGTGCCGCGAACTCACCTCGGTCGCGACCACCGCCCTGCGCCGGGCACTGGGACGCCTGGTCCACGAGGCGATCAGCCAACCACCCGTCGTGGTCGTCCTGGACGGCGACGACCGGATCGTGGACATCACCGAGGGGGGACGCGAGGTCATGGAAGATCTCCGCACCCAGGACATCGATGAACTGCCACTCCCCGGGGTGGTCCGCGTCGCGTGCGCCCGGGCGCGCTGGAGCGGCAACGGCGGCACACTTACCACGCGGGTCCGCGGCCAGAGCGGCCGCTGGCTGCGCTTGCACGTCTCGCCGCTGGAAGGCACGTCGGGCTCGGTGGCCGTCACCGTGGAGACGGCGCGCCCGCACGACCTCATCCCGATCCTGCTCGAGTCCTACGGCCTCACCGAGCGCGAGACCGAGGTGGTCCTCCTCCTCTGCCGCGGCCTCTCCAGCAAGGACATCGCAGACGAACTGCTCATCTCCCCGCACACCGTCCGCGACTACGTGAAGGCGATCTACGAGAAGGCCGAAGTCAACAGCCGCGGCGAGTTGATCGCGAACCTCTTCACCGGCCACGTCCTCGAACGCTTCCACTCCACCGTGATGCACGTCGCCTGAGGCCTGTGGCCGGCGCGGCTGCTGGCCGCGCACGGTCACGCAGCGGCATACTGGCCCGCTTCGAGGCCAGCGCGGCCTCGCCTCCTCAGGCCTACGTGCCCTCCAGGGTGGCGGTGGCTTCCCGGATGCCGAGGCTGGCCTGTTGCGCAATGCGGTAGAGGTCGACGTTGTCGCGCACCTCGGGCACGTCCTCGGGGTCGAATGCGATGACGACGCGGTGCTCGCCGACGTCGTAGATCGCGACGTTGCACGGCGCGATCAGGCCGAAGCCCTTCCAGAGCGATATCGCGGCGTGGGCAAGTTGCGGGTTGCACACGCCGAGGATGCGGTAGGGCTCCACGTCGACGCCAATCCGGTCCTTGAGCACCTCCTGGACGTCCACTTCGGTGAGGACGCCAAAGCCCCGCGCCTTGAGCGCCTCCCGCATCCGCGCCTCGGCCTCCTCCATGGAGAGTGACGTAGTCACCTGGATCGCTGGTTCGCGCATCTTCATTCCTTCCATTGTCCGCCTGCCGCGGTCACTCTTCCGACCCGGGTATGAACTCGCAGACGGCTTCGCATTGGGCGCAGTACGCACAGGGGCGGTCGGGTGCACCGCGTTCGTCGTCCCGCTTGGCCGGCGGTGTGGTCATGCGTCCTCCCTGGCGGCATGTATGACCAGTGTCTCCTGCCTCGCTGGTTTCGCCCGGTGCCGAAGGTCCCGGCGTCCCCGGTCCACGGTGCCCCCAGTCCGACCGGTCTCTGCGCCCAAGGTGCGTCAGCAGCCGAAGCGGCCCGCAGGTGGGGGCTCCGACGGTGGCTTCAGAGTGGGACGCATGGAGGAGTGTGTCATCACGCCCGGGGGTTCATCTTCGTGCGACCGGGTCGGCCGGTGGGCTGGGCGACTTCTGGCGGTTCCCCTCGGTCCGCCGGAGGGCACGGCGGTGCGTTAGCCGAACCGCCCGGTGATGTAGTCCTCCGTGCGCTTGTCGGCGGGGTTGGTGAAGAGGTGCTCCGTGCGGTTGTACTCCACCAGCCGGCCCGTGCGCTCCTCGCCGGCGAGGAGGAAGGCCGTCCAGTCGGAGACGCGCGCCGCCTGCTGCATGTTGTGGGTGACCACCACGATCGTGTAGTCCTCCGCCAGCGTCCGGATCAGATCCTCGATCCGCAGCGTCGCGATCGGGTCGAGGGCCGAGCACGGCTCGTCCATCAGGATCACGTCAGGCTTCACCGCCAGCACCCGGGCGATGCACAGCCGCTGCTGCTGGCCGCCGGACAGCGCGGTGCCGGGCTGGTCGAGTTTGTCCCTGACCTCGTCCCAGAGCGCGGCGTCGCGGAGCGCCTGCTCCACGAGTTCGTCCAGTTGCGACTTCGACCGCGCGAGGCCCAGACGCTTCGGCCCGAAGGCGACGTTGTCGCGGATCGACATCGGGAACGGGTTTGGCTTCTGGAAGACCATCCCCACATGCCGCCGCAGTTGCACGGGGTCGATGTCGCGCCCGTGGATGTCGACGCCGTCGATGGTGATTGTGCCCTCCACGCGGGCGTCCGGGATCAGGTCGTTCATCCGATTGAAGCAGCGCAGCAGCGTGCTCTTGCCGCACCCGGACGGGCCGATGAGCGCGGTGACGCCTCCCTCGTAGATGTCGAAGGAGACGTCCCCGAGCGCCTGGCTCCGCCCGTAGAACACGCCGACGCCCCGCAGTCCGATGGCGACGGCCTCGGGATCTCCGTGGATGGCGCGGCCCGCCTCGGTGGCCCGCCTGACAGCGGGCGCCGGGACCTCGAGGGCGGGGACGGCGGCCACGGGGCGCGGCGGATCGGCCGCTGCGACCGGGCCGGGGTGTGTCTGATTCGTCACTAGTTCCTCCTTACGGAACCGATGGATGCGATCCTCCCGCGGAGGAAGAGCGCGGAGAGGTTGAAGACCAGCACGAACGCGAGCAGCACCAGCGCGATGCCCCACTTCCGCTCCTCCGGGTAGCCGATGCCCTGCACGATGCGCCCGTAGAGTTCGAACGAGAGCGACTGGGCGCGCTCATTGACCACGGCCGACGGTGCGAGGTCCACGTTTTTCGCGATGATCGCGCCCACGACGAGCACGGGCGCCGTCTCTCCCGCTGCGCGGCTGATCGCGAGCAGGACGCCCGTGACAATGCCGGGGAGCGCCTGCGGCAGCGTGACGAAGGCCGTGGTCCGCAACTTCGACACGCCCAGGGCGAGCGAGCCCTCGCGGATGCCCTGCGGCACCGACAGCAGCGACTCGCGCGCGCTGGTGATGATGATCGCGAGCGCCTGCAGCGCCAGCGTCGCGGCGACGACCCACAGCGCCTTGCTCGCGCCCAGGATGTCCAGGAACAGGGCGGCGCCAAAGAGCCCGTAGACAATGGAGGGCACGCCCGCGAGGTTGATGATCGTGAGGTTGATCAGCCGCAGCAGCCGCCCGGGCCGCGCGTACTCCGACAGGAAGACGGCGGACGCCACGCCCACCGGTACCGCCATCAACACCACGAGCACCAGCGTGTACCCGGTGAGCACGATGACCGGGAAGATGCCGCCCTCCCGTCCGTCGCGGCGGGGGCCCTCCAGCAGGAACTCCAGCGTGATCGCGGAGACGCCCTCCCGCAGCACGTAGGCGGACACGACCACGATGGGCGCGATCACGACCACGGTGGCCAGGAACGTGAGCGCGAAGACGGCCGACTGGAGCAGCGCGTTCCGACGCTCGCGGCCGCTCGCCACCATCACGGTCCGAGGTGCGGCGCTCATCGGGAGAACCGCTTCCGCTGCTTCTCCAGTACGGCATCCGCGATCACCGTGGTGAAGAACGTGATGGCAAACAACACCAGCCCGGTCATGAACAGCGCCGGCCGGAGCAGCGAGTACGCCGAGGCATTGCCAAACCCCGAGGCGATTGTGGCGGTCATCGTCCGCATCGAGTCGAAGGGCGAGTCGGTGATGGAGGAATTGCCGCCCGCGAGGATGAGCACGGCCATGGTCTCGCCCACGGCGCGCGCCATGCCCAGCATGGCGGCGGCGGCGAGCCCGGAGATCGCCGCCGGCATGATGACGAACCAGATCGCCTGCAACTTGTTGCAGCCCAGTGCGTACGCGTTCTCTCGAAAGTCCACGGGGACGGCCTGCAGGGCGTCGTCGGCGATGGAGATGATGAGCGGGACGGCGATGAAGGCCACCACGATGCCGGCCGTCATGCCGGACATACCGCCGGCCCCCCAGCCGAACTGGTCACGCACGAACGGCACCAGCAGGAACAGCCCGACGAAGCCGAAGAGGATCGTGGGAACCCCCGCCAGCAACTCGGCGGCGGACTTGATGTACAGACGCACGCCGGGAGGCGCGATCTCGGAGATGTAGACCGCCGTCGCAAGGCCGAGCGGCACCGCCAGCACCAGCGTGACCAGGGTGACCCACAGGGTGGCGATCAGCGGCGCGATGATGCCGAAGCGGAAGTCCTCCGGGTGGGAGGTGTTGTCCGTGATCGCGTTCGGGTAGGTGAGGAACCGCCAGAACGAATAGTCGAACTCGAGAAAGAGGCGCAGGCCCTGCTGGGCGAGCAGCACCAGGATGCCGATCAGCAGGACGAGCGTGAGCACGCCCGTCCCGTAGATCACCATCTCCACCGCCCGCTCCAGGGCGCCGCCCCTGCGCGGCTGTCGGATGGCGGCCGCCAGGGAGCGCGCTGCGGGTTGGGGGCGGGGCTGTGCTGCTGACAAGGTGTCCCCTATCTGTGCCGTGCGCCCGTCATGCCGGGGCAATACGCCGTCCTCCTGCGTGTCCTGGTCCCAGGGAGGAGAGGGCGGAGGGCTCCCTCCCCTCCCCGGGACTGCTAGCGGGCGGGCACCAGGTTCAGTTCCTCCGCGATGGCCTGGCCTTCCGCCGAGACCACGAACGCGAGGTACGCCCGCACGAGCGGGTCATCGTGCGCGGCCGGGTCGCCGTCGGTGTAGTAGAAGAGGCCTCGCGCCACGGGGTACGCCCCGCTCGTCACGGTCTCCGAGGACGCCTCGACGGCGTCCGAAGCGGCGTCGGCGGCGATGGGCACCTCACGCACCGCACCCGCCGGGATGTCCGCCAGGTTGCCCAGGCCCGCGTAGAAGATGCCGGAGACATCACCGGATACGGCGGTCAGGCCGGCCGGCGCGTTCGCCTGCTTGTTCACGGTGGCCGCGTACTCGGCGTCCGAGCCGAGGGCTGCCTGGATCACGTCCTCCTCGACGAAGGCGAACGTGCCGGACTCCTCGTTGCGCGTATAGACGGTGATCCTCAGGTCGGCGCCGCCCACCTCGGACCAGTTCGTGATTTCACCGGCGAAGATCCGGGCAACCTCCTCGAAGGTCAGTTGCGGGATCTCGTTCGAGGGGTGGACGACGATGGCCAGCGCGTCGTACGCGATGACCGTCTCGAAGACCTCGTAACCGTTCGCCGCCGCCTGCTCCACCTCGTTGTCGCGGATCGCGCGGGAGGAGGCGGCAATGGGCGCCTCCCCGTTGATGAACGCCGTGATGCCGCCGCCAGAACCGAGTTCACCCGTGGTCACGGTTACGCCCGAGTGCAGGCCCTCGAACGCCTCGATCGCCAGGCGCGTGTACGGCGCGACGGTCGAGGAGCCCTCGATAGTCAGTGCGCCGGAGAGCGTCTCCTCATCGCCGGTGGAGGTCGCGGTCGGAGCCGTCGTCCCGCCACCCGCCGGAGTGTGGGTCGCGGTCGTGGCGCCATTGGCGCCGCCGTCGTCGCGGTCGTCGCCGTTGGCGTCTTCGCCACAGGCAACCAGCGCCACGCTGAGCATGGCCGTGATCACGCCCAGGAGCAGGAGGCGCCTCCTCGGCAAACGCTTGAGAACCATTCGAACTCCTTCTGTATCGCCGCCCGCGAGTCCGGACAGCACTGGTCCCTCTGTCGTGATCAATCCTGGGGCTGCGACGTTAGGAACCGCTTAAGACCGCCCCTGGCGCGAGCAGGCGATCAGTGGTGTGCGGATGGGACAGGGAGGGGGCGCCTACAGGGCGGGGAGGGCGGCGTCGGCCGGCAGTCGCTCGGGAACATCGCCACCGATCGAAGCTAGGGGTAGCGAGCGCACGCGCGCGATGTCGGCGGGCTGATTCGTCCGGTCGCAAATGCAGAGCCAGGCCCGCCTCGGCTGCCCGTTCGCGGAGGAGCAGAGGAGCGGACTCACGTCCGGGTGCTCGAACAACAGGCCGCCGAAGATCCAGCGGGCAGAACCCCGGCGCCCTCCCACCCGGGGGCGACCACATCGAACACCGCGTCCACGCCCTGCTGGGAACCGCGGCGTGGCCCGCCAGGAATGCCACCCGCGCCGTACATATGCGCGACCGGGGTGGCCTCGATCCTCGCTAGCGGCCGAGCCAGTCGCGCAATACAGAAGCCGTGTCGATGCCGGGACTCGCGGGGGCTGGTCGAGCGGTCGGGGACGGCGCAGTGGTCGTGTATGGCAGGAGCGCGGTGGTGATGGGTGCTCCGCCTCCCGAGGGGACCTCGTGGAGGAACTCCCTCGAGGCGAGTTGCGGACAGGAGAAGAGGTCGTCGAGCGTCTGCACCAGGGCAAACGTCATGTGCATCGCCTCTGCCGCTTCGAACCACTCCTGAGCGGTCCGGGTCCGGAACGGGGGCACGAAGAGTTCGAGGAATTCGTCCCAGTGCTGCATGCGGCCCTCGGCGGTCTGGAAGCGTTCCTCTGCCAGGCGGGGTTCGCCCACCAGTTCGGCGATGCCATCCATCCGCATGGAGGCGACCGCGCCCGGGGCGCAGTACACGTACCCGTCGCTAGTGGGCACCATCCGGAGTCCGGCCTTCACGCGCTGCTCGCGGCGTGCGACCTCGCCGTTGTAGGCGTACGGCCCGATCGCCTGGAACGTGTGCATCACCATGGTCTCGTACAAGGAGAGGTCTATCCGGGCAGGCGCCGCCGCCGTCGCGCTGCGTAGCGCCGCGAGGCTGGCGGCTGCAGCGGCTACTCCACCGGTCATCTCCGCCTGGTACGGCGCCAGTTGCTGTGGCTGCTGGTCCCACTCGCCCGTGAGGAACATCAGCCCGCTTGCCGCCTGTACCGTCACTTCGGTCGCAACCCAGTCGTGCTTGGGCCCGGTCAGACCGAACGGGGTCACGCTGACGACCGCATGGCGCGGCTGCCACTCCGTGAATGCGGACTCGGCCACCCCCATACGTGCGAGGGCGACCGGTCGGAAGTCCCCGACCACAACGTCCGCGGTGGCAACGAGCGCCTGGAGTGCGTCACCGTCCAGGGTGACGCTGCGCTTGCCGGTGTTCACCGCCTCGAAGGCTGCGCCCCTGGCATCACCCCAGCGGGAGAGGCGCTCGCGCATGACGTCGCCTCCCTCTGGTTCCACCTTCACCACGTCCCACCCCAGGTCCGCCAGGAGCCGGGTGGCGTAGGCCGAGGCGACGTCCATGGAAACGTCGAGGGCACGGCGCGAGGGGGTCATGCGGGTCTCCATTCGACATCTCGGGGCACCTCTGCAAGATCAGCCCATCGGGGAGGGGCCTCGTCCACCCTGCTGAGTTCGCCGCGCTCGATCCGGCGCGCCGGCTCCGCGGCGGTGCGTCGCGATCCCTCCGGTTGGGCCGTACCGATCGCGCCGCCCTTCTCCAGGCGCTCGACCTCTTCCGGCGTGAGCCCGGCCACGGACACCATCACATCCTGGTTGTCTTGGCCCACGTAGTGCGGCGACTGGACGAGGTGCCCGGGCGCGCCGCCCCATACGCCGGTGAGGTGCGGGTAGTGGGCGGTCCCGTCGCCATCCTCGACTTCTCGGAGCGCGAAGAACTGACGTGCCCAGAGGTGTCGGTCTGTCAGGTTGTCGGAAGCATCCGACACGATGCTGGCAGGCACCCCTGCCGCCTGTAGGCGCTGTTCAACCTCGTTGGCGTCAAGGAGGGCGACTGCCGCAGCCACCGACTCCGCGGTCACGGCGGCCAGGTCGAGGGCCTCCTCGATCGCCGGCAGATGCTCTTCGTGAGCGGCGATGGCCACGTGGCGGTCGACGCCGCGGGCGTCAAAGACCCCGTGGAGGGCGAACGCAGCGTCGGCGTTCAGGACGCGGCCCACCTGCCCGCCTCGAGAACGCTCCGCAAGCACGGGGCCGAGGTGCGCGACCATGGTCTCGTAAAGCGAAATGTCGATGTGCTGGCCGGAGCCGGTCTGCTCGCGGTGGTCAAGCGCGGCCAGGATGGCCATGGTGGTGTAGAGGCCACAGGTGTCGTCGGCGTAGACACCCGTCCCGGGACGGCCCGGCCATGCATCCGGGTCACCGATCAGGAGGTTGTGCCCGGAGACCGCCTCCGCCCCCGGGCCGAAGAGGGGACGTTCACCCCACGGCCCTGTCGTCCCGAACCCCGTCAGCGAGACGTAGATCACCTCCGGGTTCACGGCGTGCACTGCGTCGTAGTCGATACCGAACTTCCGCACGACTCGGGGCGTGAAGTTGTGGGCCACGATGTCGCACGCAGCCGCGAGGCGCAGGAACGCCTCCGGCCCCCCGTCCGCCGCAAGGTTCAGCCCTACCTGGCGCTTGGAGCGAGTGAGTTCGATGTTATGTCGTTCGGCTGCCCTCGCGCGGTCGTAGGCCTGCACGCGGATGACATCGGCGCCCAGATCCGCCAGATGTCGCGTGGCGAACGGCAGCGCGACCGCCTGTTCCAGTGCCAGTACCCGGACGCCGTTGAGCGCTCCGGTCAGTTCTGCGGGCAACATATCAATGCCTCCACCGCGCCCCCCGACGTCGGGTCGCCGTCATCACATGGTCTTCATGTGGCGTCTTCACGTGGCCAGTCCCCGACGCCGAGTGGCCGAGACTGCCCACGCGGGAGCCAGCAGCGCGATGGCATGGCGGGATGCTCACCCACGCCACGCTGCCGCTCCGATCCTCTCTGGGACGAGAGGGTCAGACGGTGCAGTTACTCGCCGCGCTTGGCTACGCGATAGATCGTGGTGTGACGCTGCCGCCACAACTCTCGGCCGTCCTCGGAATAGGTCGTGCAGTCGTACGCGCCGTACTGGTGGCCCTTCCGCTCGTATGCCTCCCGGAACGTGGCGGTCGTGACGAAGTCCTGCCCAGCGTGCGCGGGAGCAAAGATCTGGAGGTGACTGCGCACGTGCACGGCGGGGCCGTAGTCAAAGCTGTGGTGCAGGACCCCTGGCGGCCGGCCGGCCATCCAACCGGGATGCAGACGGGGCTGCGAGCCGGCAAAGAGGGGATCCTCCGTGCGCTGCTTCACCCGGGCGTACTCCTGCGCTTCCTCGACAGTGAAGGTGAAGCCGAAGGGCGACAGTTGCCGCCCCACGGGTACCACCTCCTCCGTCAGGCGGGGGTATCCCGGCAGCGGGGGCTCGGCGGGCCGGAAGGGCGTCCTCAGCAGCACCTCGTCCAGCCACGGGGCATTGCCCAGGCCGAGTTCGCCGCGGACGCGGTCATGCCCGTCCTCGCCTCGGATCTGGAGCGTCCAGGTGCCCGGCTCATCCGAGGCAAGCGCGATCGTGATCTCGTCGCCTGGGTAGGTCGGGCGACGGAACTCCAGTTCAGCCCACCCGTGGTCCATCCACGTGGCCCCCACATGCTCCAAGATCAGCGGCGTGGCCCAGCCGAAGACGGTGACTCCGCCTACCAGGGCGGCCTGGTAGCCATACTCCCGCGCCCCCTCGGTAGAGTGGATCGCGTTGCGGATAGTCGGCTGATCCGGGTTCCCGAGGAACGCCGTCATCGTCATCTCTGCTGCTGATTCCGCTGCCACGGTCTCGCTCCTGTCCCATGCCCGGTTCTTCGGGGGCGCTCGAACCGCCTGATGCGGGGGGAGAGTAGACGGCGAAGGGGGACTTGGCAAACGTTTACGTCGATTGTGCCCCGCTGCCCCTGCTGATCCCCAGGAACGCTGGTGTCTCCACCTCGACCCATCGGCACCGCCCGGTTGACGAGCGATCCGGAGGGTGCTAAAAGTCCGCAACGCAATCGTTTGAGTCCGGGGCAATAACGTTTACGCAGGACTGGAGCAGAGGATGTCTGGAATCTCGCGACGCCTGAACCGCAGACGCTTTCTTCGGGGAGCCGCCCTCACCGGAGCAGGGCTCGGAGCCGCGGCCCTGCTGGGATGCAGTTCCGATGACGACCCGCCTGGTGCCAATGGTGCGTCCGTAGGTACGTCCTCGCCCACCGTCACTGCTGACGGGAACGTGGCACGCGGCGGTACGCTCCGCTTCGCGATGGGCGGCGAGCCCACCAGCATGGATCCCCACCGCGGCACGGGCGGCGGCGACCACCACTGGGCGCACCTGCTCTACGACCAGGTGGTCGCGTACAACCAGCAAGGGCTGCCGGATCCCAGCATCTCTCTCGCCGAGAAGTGGGAATACGCGGATGACACCACGATCATCATGGACATCCGCCGCGGCGTGACCATGAACGGCAGCGACGAGGTGGTCGACGCCGAGTTGATCGCCTGGAACCTGGACCGCGCCCGCGATCCGATCTCGACGCCCAGCACCGACCTCCAGGCGATCGAGTCTGTGGAAGTCGTCGACGACTACCAGGTGCGCATCAACCTGAGCGAGGTCTCCGCGCCACTCTTGACGAACATGGGCGACCGGGGCGGTTTCGTGGTCTCGCGTCGGGACGTCGAGGCGCTGGGCGACGATGGGTTCGCGCGGCAGCCGCGCGGATCGGGACTGTTCTCGATCTCCCAGTGGCACCAGGACGCCCTGGTCGAGTTCGAAGCCAGCACCGACCACTGGCGGACGGACTCTACAGGGGCGCGGCTGCCATTTCTGGACAAGATCTCCATCGCGATCGTGCCGGACGAGACGGTCCGCGTGGCGGGGTTCGAGACCGGCGAGACGGACATCTACAACTCCGTCCCGGCACTCGACCGCGACCGCCTGCTCTCACTCCCCGGCGTACAGCGGAGCACGTTCGTGGGCAGTTCCACCGCCCGTATCATGATCAACGGGCACACGCTGGGCGACGGCCGCCCCTCGCACCCGCTCAACAACTGGCACTTCCGCAAGGCCATGGATCTGGGCGCGGACGTCCAGTCTGCAATCAACAACCTGGAGCAGGGTGACGAACCGCTTGCGCGCGGTGTGCTGACGCCGGCCAGTGCGTACTTCTCGGAAGAGGTCCCGGAGCGGGTCTACGACCCGGCGGAAGCCCGGAAACTCCTGGACGCTTCGGGCGTGCCGCCTGAGGAGTGGGTCCTGACTGGCAGCGCGAACGGCGACACTCTCTCGGAACTGCACCAGTACTGGGAAGCGGCGTACGCGGACTACGGCATCACGATCGACTGGGGCAACCGTGTCCGGCGGAGTGCAAGCGCCGACTTCTTCTTCAAGGGCTTCGGCGGCACGGCGGAGGCGCAGGTGCACGTGGTCGGCTGGTCCATGCGGGTCGACCCAGACGGGAACCTTGGGCCGCACTGGGACGAGCAGGGGACCTACAACGCCGGCTACTGGCCACACCCGGAGATCCAGGACCTCATCCAGCGCGCTCGATCCGTCCATGACTTCGAGGAGCGGCGGGAGTTGTACACGCGCGCGGAGATTCTGGCGCGTGAGGATGTCTTCGTGATGATGCCTCACTACTACCGCACCCGGCTCGACCTGGCGGCCGAGAACGTCGGCCACCTGGAGAACCTCCACGGTGGCGAGGGCAAGTACCGGTGGGGGCTCCTCTCGATCAAGGCCTAGGGCGCCGGTCGCCGAAGAAGGTCAGGCGGAGGAACGAGATTTGCTGCATTGGAAACTAGCGGGACAACATGCTGAAGTATTCAATCCGGCGAATGGTCAGTTCGATCCCCGTACTGATAATCGTTTCAATGTTGACCTTCTTCGGCCAGCAGTTGATGCCGGGCGACCCCTTGTTCGCCATCCTGGGCGTGGACCCGTCTGAGAACGAGGACTTCGCGGCCAACCCGGAGATGCTGGAGGAACTCCGCAGCCGCTATGGCCTGGACCAGCCGATGATCGTGCAGTACGCCAACTACGTGGGGCGGCTGGCACAGGGCGACCTGGGCACCTCGCTACGAAGCAAGCGCCCGATCATTGACATGCTGAAGGAGCGCCTCCCGATCACGCTCACGCTGAGCCTGGCCACCTACTTCACCAACGTCTTCATCGGGATAGCGCTCGGGGTAGTTGCGGCGTTACGACCTGGAAAGGTCGACTTCTTCGCCACCAGTTATGCGGTCTTCGGCGCTGCGACGCCCAACTTCTGGGCAGCCATCCTGATGATCGTGGTCTTCTCCGTCTGGCTGGGCTGGTTACCGACATCCGGATGGGTCGCCCCCTGGGACGACTTCGGCAGGTCGCTCAAGTACCTGGCACTGCCCATCCTGGCGAACGGCTTCTTCGGATCCGCGATCATCATGCGACAGACCCGGTCCGGACTGATGGAGGTCCTGCGCCAGGACTACATCGTCACGGCGCGCGCCAAGGGCCTCGCAACGCGGACGGTCATCATGCGCCACGCCCTGAAGAACGCGATGCTGCCGGCCTGGACGGTGATCGGCCTATCGCTCTCCACGTTGATCAGTGGCAGCGTCCTGATCGAGCGGGTCTTCGGCATCCCTGGCATCGGACGCCTCGCTGTCGACGCAGCGCAAACCCAGGACTTCCCGGTGATCCAGGCGATCGTGATCATCTCCACGATGGCGATTGTCCTCGCCAACCTCGTCACGGACATCGTGTACGGCTACCTCGACCCCCGCATCCGAGTGAGTTGACTGAGGACCTTCCATGACATCTGTAGCAGGTGCCGACGGCGGCGTGTCCCCCATGGTCTCGGCCGAGACGCTGTACGACATGCCGGAACGCGACGGATGGTTCCGCCGCGCAGTCAAGTTCTTCTCCGACAGCAAGGCTGCCGTGTCCGGTGTCCTGCTCGCCCTCTTCGTCACGATGGCGATCTTCGCTCCGATCATCGCGCCGTATCACTACGCCGAACAGGACCGCCAGGCGAGCCTGCAGCCCCCCTCCCAGGAGCATCTCCTGGGGACGGACCGGCTGGGGCGGGACATCTTTAGCCGGATCATCTACGGCGCCCGGATCTCCGTGCGGATTGGCTTCATCGCCGTGGGGATCGCGGCGGTCATCGGCGTGCCGATCGGCCTCGTCGCCGGGTACGGCAACAAGTGGGTGGACGAAGGGCTCATGAGGATCGTGGACGCCTGGCTCGCGTTCCCCAACCTCATCTTCTTGCTCTTTGTGATCTCGATCACCGGGCCGGGACTGACAAAGGTGATGATCGCCCTTGGGGTGAACAGTTTCCCGATCTACGCTCGGTTGACCCGAGGTATGACGCTGTCCATCAAGGAGCGAGAGTTCATCACGGCCGCGCGGGCGATGGGCGGGAGCGAGTGGCGGATCCTCGGCCGGCACGTCCTGCCGAACGCACTGCAGCCCATCATCGTCCAGGGGTCGCTCGCACTGGGAGCAGCGGTGCTCGCCGAGACGAGCCTGAGTTTCCTCGGCATTGGCATCGGCGCGCCCACGCCATCGTGGGGCGTGATCATCGCGGACGGCTTCCCGATGATCCGCACGAATCCGTGGGTGGCGCTGCTCCCCGGCGTGGCGATCGTCCTGTTCGTCCTCTCCGTCAACCTTATGGGAGACCGCTTGCGGGACGTGATGGACCCGCGTCTTCGCGGGTCGCGCTAGACGGACGGGCCTGTGGGGGGCTGCCCGCGCCTCAGTGGGCCGAGGCCAACGCGGAGTGTGGGGCGGTGGGCTGGCTTGGACTCACCCCACCGCCTCGGTGACGAAGTTCGGCGCCGGGCCAACCGAGTCGCGGCGAATGTAGCGCCCCTGCACCACCCGCAACTCGGGGGACGCTCCATCGCGGAGCGCGAGTATGACCTCCGCGACGGCGAGGCCGCAGGCGTAGTAGTCCACATCGGTGCAACTGAGCGCGGGGTTCACGAGGTCAGCCCACGCGGGAGCGCCCGTGGTGAGGACGGAAAGGTCGTCCGGGATCCGGAACCCGGCATCGCGGAGGCGGGCCAGGAGTGGTGCGGCCATCGCCTCGTTGATCTGGAGGCAGGTAGGCGCGTCCGGCTGCTGCAGCCGTGTGATCACTTCGCTGAGCGCCTCGTCCGACTTGTCCCCGTCCGGGATGGGCAGCAACTCGACTTCCAGTGGTAGTTCGGCCTCACGCACGACCCGGCGTAGCACGCCGCCCCCGGGACGCCCCAGACGCCGGGCCGGCTGGGTCACGAGCATGCGCCGGTGCCCCAACTCCACGAGGTGCATGGCCATGTCCAGACGCGACTGGGTGCTATCGACCGAGACCAGCGGTCCAGACCACTCGTCCGCCGGGCCGCTGGACACCAGGACCACCTCGTGTCCCTGATGGCGCAGTTCGGCAAAGGCCTCCTGATGCGGCGGGTGCAGGACCACCATGAAGTCAGGACGACGCCGCGCGAGGCTCACGATACGGCTCTGATCCTGGGCAGGGTCATGGCTGTACTCGGTGACCAGGATGTCATAGCCCTCTGGCTGTAGCGCGTCCGTGAGCGCACTCACGAAGCGGCCGGACGAGGCGTTCTGGATGCTTTCGAGCCAGGCGCCCACAAGATAGTTCCGCCCCAACCGCAGGCTGTGGCCGATCGCGTCACGGACATAGCCGAGGCGCTCGGCCTCCGCGATGATGCGGCTCCGCTGCTCATCCGAGACGCCGTCGACGCCGTTCAGCGCGCGCGACACGGTGGCGACGGAAACCCCGACGACGGCCGCTACGTCGGCGAGCCGAGTGGGACGTCGTGAACCGGGCTGCGGTCCGCTCAACCGTTCCTCCCGAATAGGCGCGCCGGTCGTGGGCGCGCCGCCTTGCTGTATCTCAGGATCGCACTTTCCCGCTCCGCTGGCGACCGCGAATGCTTTGATCCTCGGGCGTTCTCGCGCGCTGACACTATTCTTCACCCTGATCGACGGCCTGCTGGACGCGGTTGCCCGGCGTCTTTACGGCTTCACGAAACGCGAAGGAGATGAGCCGCGGTCGGGGCGAGGAACGCGCGCGCGCCCGCCCATGGCGACTGGCCAGAGCCTCAGACGGGCGTCGCCAGAGAGGGGCGCGGAACATGGTTCCGCGCCCCTCTCTTCCGGGAGCCGGCGCCTGTGGTTGCCCATCCGGAGGGAACGGACGGGCCGCCGAGCAGTCCGGCCCGCTGCTAGGAGTCGAGCCAGAGGTGCATCATCACCTCGGTGCCGGCGCCGTAGCCCTTGGTGCGGCGCAGTCCTCGCACACGCGAGGAGTAGGTGGTCCAGGCACCTCCGCCGGGGTTCGAGTGCTCCGTGGGGACGTAGAACATTTCCTCCGCATTGCGACGCTGGATGTCGTAGAAGTGCTGAGTACGTGCCTCCGGATCCAGTTCCGTCTGCTGCTTCTGGTGGAGGTCCGTGATCACCGGGTCGTGCACTCGGCCGTGGTTAGCCGGGTCGTCGCCGAATAGGCGCTCCACATAGCCACTGGGCGTCAGCGTGCTCTCGATGCCGTAGAGGATGCCGTGGAAGTTCCCCAGGAACGTCTGGGTAATGTAGTGCGACGAATAGTCTGAGGTGCGCGGATCCAGTCGCAGCCCGCCGTCCGCCAGGTAGCCACCGTGCGCCTCGCCCATGCGCTGGAACACGGCGCTGTAGCCGTTCGTGTACTCGTACGGGAGTGGCTCCGACGGTAGGCCCACCGCGTCCAGCAGACGACGGGCTTCCTCCGGGTTGTACTCGAAGAAGCGGGCGCTCTCTCCCTGTTCGGGGCTCTGGGGATCCAGCCAAAAGCGAGGGCCGAAGGAGCCGGGCTGCGCGCTGTTCCAGCGGCTGGACGCATCCAGGCCGGCCGCTCGCAGCGCAGTCGTGTTGCCCGCCAGTTCGTTCAGCGCGTAGCGGTCGAGCATCATGGAGATGGCCTGCCGGAAGCGTGGGTCACGCCAGACGGCGTCCGGATCCAGGTCTTCGCCGGAGAACGCCACCCAGGCTAAGCCCAGGCCGGAACCACGCAGCCATTGCGCATCCGGGAAGCGGGATCGCAAGTCCAGCACGTCTTCCGGGCTGGACGCCAACTGGTCCAGGTCCCCCGATTCAAACTGCGCCTTCTGGTTGGCGTACTCCGGGATGATGCGCCGTTCGATGGCGTCCAGGTACGGGAGCCCTTGCAGGAAATAGTCCGGGTTCGCCCTCAGGACGTGCTTCACGTCTACCTGGTGGTCGGTCCACAGGAACGGCCCCGAGCCGATCGGCTGCAGCGCCGGGTCGAACCCGGTTCCCGCCTCCTTCGGCTGGATGAAGAGCAGGTTTGCGTCCGCGATCAGTTCGATGAAGGTGGGCGAGGGGGCGCGGGTGGTAAAACTCAGCGTGTAGTCGTCAACCACCTCCACGCCAGAGATCTCGGCTACCTGTGTCTTGTTCGGCGACGAGTCATCCGTGAGCCGCTCCCACGAGAACAGGACGTCGTCCGCGGTCACTTCTCGGCCACTGACAGGCTCCAGGTTGTGGAACTTCACCCCTGGCTTCAGTTTGACCACCCAGTGCTGGCCATCCGACGACTCCGCGCTGTCGGCCAGGTCCGGCTCCTCCAACAGGTCGAAGGGGTCCGCGTTTGGGGCGGTCTGGTTCTTGTAGAGCCTGCTGTAGACGTATGCGGCTGCCGTCTTGGTGTTGACGGAGGCGTTCCGGAACGGGTCGAGCACCGGCGGCTCCGGGGCAGAGACCACCATGGTCCCTCCGCGGGCGACCTCGGACTCTGAGTCCGTGGTGATCTCCTGCACCACCGTCGCTGCCTCTGTGGGGACAGGCGTCGGCTCGGACTCTTCACCGCAACCGACAAGGGCCGCCCCCGCGAGCCCCGCGCCCGTGAGCGCGGCGCCACGCAGCATGGCCCGACGCGAAATGCGTACCCGACGGGACGATCGCCAGTAGTTCGTATCCATCGTGTTCCCTCTCCTGGCCCAACCGTGGGCGGGCAGACCCGCCCGGGAGCGCGAGCCTACGAGGATGGCCAGCGCTGAGGTGACACTCGCTCATCACCCCAGACTCACTTCCGCTTATTCATCACCCTCACTCCATGGGAGCGCCTTCGAGCCCTCCGCTGTGCTACAACCTCGGCGTCGGGCGGGAAGGAGGAGACTCGTGAACGTCGACCTGCTGGAGGCCCTGGTCGCTGTGGCGGACGAAGGTGGGTACGCTCGGGCCGGACGCCTCCTCAATCTGAGTCAGCCTGCCGTCTACCAGCGCATCCAGCGGTTGGAAGCCACCACTGGCGCACCGGTGGTGGTCCGGGAGGGGCGCCGGATCCGCCTGACGCCCGCCGGTGAGGTGATCTACACCCACGCGCGGGACATCATCCGCCAACTCCGGCTGCTGGAGGACGCCCTCCGCGAGGACGAGTCACCGGGGGCCGGCGTCCTGGCGCTGATGGTGGCGCACAGCCTCTGTGGCTTCCCCGCCCCGGACATCTGCCTGGGCTTCCAGCGCAAGCACACGGAGGCCGTGGTGGACCTCCGCATCTCCGCCCGCCCCGCGCGCGACATCGATCGCGAGATCCGCGAGCGGCGCTCGGACCTGGGGATGCACTCTGACCCGACCCCCGTGAAGGGCCTGGTGAAGAACGCCTTTTACGAGGAGGAGTGTGTGGCCGTGGCCTGGCCCGGGCACCGCTTCGAGGATCTCGAGGTGATCTCGCCGCAGGACTTCGCGGACGAAGAAGTTGTGATGATGCGCGACGCGACATACACCTTCAGCGAGGGCCTGACAGAGGCATGGTTCACGCAGGGCGGCGTGCAGGTGCGGCCGCGTCTCATCTCCAACAGTTTCCTGGGCGTCCGGTCCTTCGTGGAGCGCCGCGCCGGGGTGGCGATCATGCCCCGCGAGCATGCCGTCCAGTCGCCGTACCTCATTATCAGACGGATCGTGAACCCGCCCGTGCGCCGGCTCTACTTCGTCAGCCGCGTCTCCCCGTATGAGAGCCCCGTGCTCAGGGCCTTCCGGGACTATGTTCTGTCCGGAGAGTGGCTGCGCAAACTGCCTGCGCCCTTCAACAGCCTGGTCGCCTAGTCAGTACACCTAGTCAGAGGCCATCGCAAGACCGCCGCCCGAGGCATCACCATGACAGTCCGTATGATTCATAAACTCAATGATGTGGCGCGGCTCCCCCTTCTCTCACCGCATGCACCCCGCGGCTACGTTCGCGGCCCATAGGGTGCCCGAAGAGCCCCCCCTTCGGCCCAACACAGAGACCCCAGCACAGAGACAGGGGGACGAATGAAGTCCACATACTGGGAAGCGCGCTCGGCACTGCGGAGTGCGCAGGGTATCTCGCGTCGGCATCTTCTCCGCACGGGCGCGATGGGCGGACTCGGCCTCACGGCCGCCGCTCTGATCGGCTGCGGCGGGGACGACGACGGCGCCGCGGCCACTGCCACGCGCACCGGAGAAGGAGAGGGTCAGGCGACCGGAACCGCCTCGCCCGGAGCGTCCGGATCCGAGATCAAGCGCGGCGGCATCTACCGTCAGGCGCTCACCGGCGAACCACCCACCCTAGACCCGTACCGGAACGCCTCGGTGTCCACCAAGACCTTCGCCGGTCACGCGTACAGCCGCCTCTTCATGCTCGAGACCGATCCCGACCTGGATCCATACGACCTCTCGACCGTCCCGGACGTCGCGGTGAGTAGCGAGACCGAAGACGGCCAGCACTGGGTGGTCAAGTTGAAGCAGGGAGTGAAGTTCCAGGACGTGCAGCCCGTGGGTGGCCGCGAACTCACGTCCGAGGACGTCCTGTTCTCATGGGATCGCCTCACCGGGGCGGACTCACCGAACGCGACGCAGGTCAAGGAGATCGTGAACGTCGAGGCCATCGACGACTACACGTTGAACTTCACCACCAGCCAGCCGTTGCCGGAGTTCATGGAACTGCTGGCGAACGCCTCGCTGCTCTGGATCTTGCCCACCGAGGCGGACGGCGGGTTCAACCCGTCCATGACGGCCATTGGGTCGGGGCCCTGGATCCTGGAGTCGCACGACACCGACGTGAAGATGACGTGGCGCGCCAACCCGGACTACCACATCGCCGGCCTCCCCTACATGGACGGCATCGAGGAGACCGTGGTCCCGGAGTACGCGAACCGGAAGGCCCAGTACCAGGCTGGCAACATCTTCGACGCCGCCATCACGGCAGACGACGTGATCGAGTTGATGGACGGCGACCCGGATACGCAGTGGGCGCGCGGAACGGGAGCGGGCGTGTCATGGATCGCCTTCTCCGGCGAGGAGGTGGACCCGGACGCCATCTGGCGTGACGAACGCTTCCGGCAGGCCCTCTCCATGTCGCTCGACCGCAACGTCCTGAACGAATACGCCGGGAACGTGACAGCCATCAAGCAGGCGGGGCTGGTGCCGTTCGAACTGTGGAACAACGTGCAGCCGGCATCCTTCGGCAAGCGCTACTGGCTGGATCCGCAGTCGCCGGAACACGGCCCGTCCGGCGCGTTCTTCCAACACAACCCAGAGGAAGCGAAGCGGCTCTGGGACGCCGTGGGCGTTGACAGCACGCCGATCAAGTACCAGTACACGGAGCGCTACGGCGCAACGTTCCTGGGGCTGGCGGAGGCCCAGGCCGGCATGATCACGGAAGCCGGGCTGCCACTCCGTCTGGAGCAGCAGGACTACAACTCCATCTACATCACCCAGACGTTCCTCGGCCAGTTCACCGGCATCGTCTACGGCCTGGAGACCCTGCTTCCGCCGGGCGGCTACGTGGAACGGCTCTTTGGGGACGACCCGGCGAACCACGGCAAGGTCCACGACCCCGTCATTGACGACCTGGCCGCGAAGCAAGCGGTGGAGTTGGACGAGGCGCAGCGCACGGAGTACCTCTACGACATCCAGCGCCGGAACGGCGAGATGATGTTCTACGTACCCACGCAGTCCTCTGCCACGGCCGGGTGGACCGCATACAAGAGTTTCGTGCGCAACCACCGCCGGACGCGCGGCTACGGCGGCGCCACGGAGAACACCGGGGTGACCTGGCTGGACCAGTAGGCTCCGAGCCGCGACGAGACGAAGTGGCCCCTCCCCGGGGCCACTTCTTCGCGCGTCCACGGGGGTGCGAGCGGCGCTCGCTCAGCCCGAGACGCCGGCAGCGCGGCAGGGCGATCGGCAGCGGCCAGCGAACTACCCGCGAGGGAGCCCCAGACCGCGGGTGGCGATCACGTTGCGCTGGATTTCGCTACTCCCGCCGGAAATGCTCGCGCTGATCGTGCGCAGGTACCCGTAGGATGCCTGACCACCCATGGCTTCCGGGCGACTGTAGTCCCACATCTGGCCGTACAGGCCATACATGCGGTGGGTCGTCCGCGCGATGCGCTGGTTCAGTTCCGTCGTGAAGAGTTTGGAGACAGACGCCTCGTGGTTGGGAACCAGGCCGCGTGTCTGCAGGGTCATGATGCGGTAGGAGAACAGCCGCGCCACGTTCACCTCCACCCAGCGGTCGGCAAGTTCCAACCGCCAGGCGCCATCCGGACGGCGCGCGTTCCGCACTTCTGACGCGGGCCCCGCCTTGGCCGTGTCCAGCAGGTTCTCCAACTTGCGAGCCACGCCCGTCGCGTTGCCAATGCCGGAGCGCTCGAAGTCCGTGAGCGTCATTCCCACGTACCAACCGCGGTTCTCCTCGCCCAGGCGGTTACGGACGGGGACGCGCACGTCTTCGAAGAACACCTCGTTGAAGTGATGGCCGAACGCCATGTTGATCAACGGGCGGATGGAGACGCCGGGAGAGCGGATGTCGAAGAGCAGCAACGAGATGCCTCGATGCTTGGGCGCGTCCGGGTCCGTGCGGGCCAACATGAAGATCCAGTCCGCACGATGCGCGCCAGACGTCCAGATCTTCTGGCCGTTCACGACATACTCGTCGCCGTCGCGCACGGCTCGAGTCTGAAGAGAGGCCAGGTCCGAGCCTGCGCCGGGCTCTGACCAGCCCTGCGCCCAACGACGCTCGCCGCTGAGGATCTTCGTCAGGTGCTCCGCCTTCTGCTCCTCCGTGCCGTGGATGATGAGCGTGGGGCCGATCATGCTCACACCCGAGCCACCGGCATTGGTGACTCCGTGACGGGCGAACTCCTCGTTCAGGACGAACTGCTCCCGAGGGCTCAGACCGGCGCCGCCGTACTCCTTCGGCCAGTGCGGTGCAATCCAGCCACGCTCCACGATGGCCGCACGCCACTGCTCGAAGCGCTCCATCGTCTCCGGATCGTCGCCCATGTCGCCCCACGGCGTCTGCTCGCGGGGGTAGAAGTGGCCGCTCTCCTCGAGGAAGGCGCGGACCTCGGAGCGAAACGCAGCCTCCGCCGGGCTGTCAGAGAGATCCATGGCTACCTCCTGAGGTGTAAGTCCGTGATCGGCCAGAGAGACGGCGCCTTCATGCTAGGTCGACAGGCCGCACGATCCGTATCGTTGCGCTGGCCGCCAGCAATTCAAGTTGCTTCGTCCCGCGTGGCGCGCATGCCTGGTGCGCGCTCCATCACCCGGTGGCACGCGCTCACCTCCTGTCCCCGAGCGTGCATAGCGTCGAGGCCGCCCCATTCGCCCGCAACGCGCGCCGCGCGGCCGTAGGCTAGGTGGCGAGAGGAGGCAGTATGGAGAAGTCACGCAAGACCAGCACCACCCTGAAGCCGCCCGTGCCCCTGGAGAGCCATGCGGAGATTGACGACTGGATGCGCCGGGTCATGCCGGACTTGCAGCCCATCGTCAGGCACTTCGACCAGGTGATCCGGGACACGATCCCCGGACTGCAGTACGCCATCAAGTGGAAGAAGGTGTACTACGGGCTCCCGGACCCGGGGTGGCTCATCGAGATGGTCGCGTACGACGTGTCCGTGAACCTCGTCTTCCACGGGGGTGCGGAGTTCGACTCGCCGCCACCGCTGGGCGACGGGAGGTCTCGTTACGTCAAGGTTGGCTCCCTGGACGAAGCGAAGGCGCCCGAAGTCCGCGGGTGGATCGAGCAAGCGGCCCGCGTGCCGGGCTGGCAGTAGCACCGCGCAGGCCCCGCGCCGCCCCGCCGCGCTACGAGGCGGCCACCTCGCATTTCGCGCCGGCGGTGTGCCCTTCCTGTGTCAGTGCGGGCGGATCGCCCCGAATCGCTCTCGTGGCTGACTTCCCTGTGGGTACGGTGGTTCGGGCACAGCGAGGAGACGACGGATGCGACGGACCGTGACCACCCTGCTCCACATCGGACTCGCGTCCGCCCTCATCCTGCTTGCGGCCTGCGACGACTCCACCGGTGATACCGCAGACGCCGAGGGCAATGCGCCCTCACCCACGGCCACCGAGGACGGGGCGGCGACGCCGACCTCGAGCCCGACGGCCACCACGACCACCGGTGCAACCGCGAGTCCGACGACGGGACCGGCGCAAGGCGGCGCATCGATGGACGTCACCTGGGACGACTCCATACTCGAAGTGCGCGACGGCACCTGGCCCGTCGGAGACGCCGGGGAGGTCGAGTTCGCCGTGTCCGGCGACCGCCTCGAACTGGTCGAGGTGCGCCCCGCAGACGGCTGGAGCGTCACGGAGCAGGAGATAGAGGACGACGAGATCGAGGTCGACTTCCGCCGCGGAGACGTGGACTGGACGGTTAAGGTCGAGATCGACAATGGGGTGCTCGAGATTGAGATCGACCAGGACGTGCACGGCGCCGAGCCGGGTGTCTACGCGGTGGGCCTCGCGGGCACGGTGGCCTTCCAGGTGTCAGACGGCGCGCTGAGCCTCGGCGAGATCGTGACCAACGAGGACTGGTCACACAGGATCGAGGAGCAAGAGGCCGGCGCTATCGAGGTGGACTTCCGCAGGGACAACGTCACGTGGGAGTTCAAGGTCGAGCGCGACGACGGCAGGCTCGAGGTGGAGATCGACTTCAAGATCGAGGGCCGCTACCCGACCTCCTAGCGCGAGGCGCGAACCTCCATCAAGCGGTCTCGCGGCAGGATGCGGTGGCGGCAACGTGGTGACGCGTGAGCAGGGGCCCGCCACCCACGCCAACCACCAGCGACGACTGAACGATACCCCCGAACTTCTCGGATCAGCCCCCCGGCTCATCCTGACGAGGGCTGGCCTCGTCCGAGGGCTCCGGCGGGGGACGGCGGACGACGGGGGAGCGGAATTGCAGGCGCGGGCGGTGCTTCATCCCCAGGTAGGTCGCCGCACCAGTCGCCAGGGCCAGGCCCACGGCCAGCACGAGGTCACGGTGGCTGGGCCCGGCGGACACGCCACCGCCGCGTACGTCCGAGGCGCCGTCCTCAGGCCAGCCAACGGTGAAGTCCACCACGGTCGCCACGGCCACGCTGAACCCGAGCGCGACGCCGGAGGACGATGCGGACGCGGTGGTGGTGGCGCGCAGGCGCAGACGCCGGGCGCCCTCGACCGCGTCGCGCGGCACGGACACCCGCACGCCCACCACGCGCGCCTCCCCGGGCGCGAGCGAGAACGTCGAGGGCTCAAAGGTGGTCCACGACGCCACGGCGGGGTCATCGGCGGACGCTCCCATCTGCACCTCGAGCGCGTCGCTGCCCTCGTTCCGCACGACCAGCGCCGGCAGGTCCGCGCGAGTGTCCGGCGCAATCGGCGACTCCACCGTCACCCACGCCGGCGAGATACGAGGCCCCACCGACTGCGCCCCCACCGGCCGTACCCCCGCCACACCGAGCATGGCGACCAGCATCGCGCCCCCCACCACCACAGGCACAAGGCGGGACACCGGCATCGCGGGCGCGCGCATGGACGAGGGGGAGGCGGCGCTACCCAGCCGCCGCCGTCACGACGAGGCCGATCGTGCAGCCGTGCGCCCCGGCGAGCATCGGGCTGGGGGTCCACAGTTCCAACAGCAAGGGCACGCTGGCGTCCACCGCAAGCGGCGCGACCTGCAGGATGTTGCCCGTACCCGTGTCCGGCCTCACCGGCTCGGAGTTCGAGTTGAAAGTGCCCAAATTGGCGTTGGTGCTGGCCCACGCGCGCGTGATGAAGCGATCCTGGGCCACCGCAGACGCGTGAGCAGCCCAATGACCGCTCCCGGCGTCGCAGATCGCCTCCTGTCCGGTCGGCCCCGTGTATGCCAGGTCGATATACGTGATGGGAATGTTGCCGGTGTTCGTAATCTCTGGCGGCAGCCCCACGATGTTCTCTTGGGTGATTTGTGGGTGCGCCCTCAGCCGCAGCCCCGGCGCCCACGGACCGCCGAAGTCGTACTCCCCGTCGCCAGAGATCGAAATGCCCACCGCCTCGGCCGAAAGGGTGAGCGTGAGCCCCGTCTGCGCCTCGCCGGGCTGGGGGTACATCGCGACGAACGTGAGGAACCCCACGACCACCGCCGCCACGAGCGAATACGACATCCCGGCCCCCAACCCCGCCGCCTCGTAATTGCCGCCGCGTGTTGTAACAGATGGAGGGGCGCCCTGTCATCTCTACCGTGATGACAAGTGGCACGCGCTCCTTCCGTAGGAGGCGCCCATGAGCCTCATCGGGCTGGACGCGCTGCTCTAGCAGGCGCCTCCACCGGCAGCGAGGGAGTCACGCTCGCCACCTGGCTCGGCGGCACCTTGACCGCCTCGATACAGCGCTCGCCGCCGGTGTGGGCCTGGCTGACCGTAGACAGAGTGGCACGGGGAACCCTCGGTGCGGCCGACTTCGTGAACCCCACTCGTTCGGACGACCTTCCCGGACGGTCTCCCCGCCGGGCCCCACGTCACGATCGCGCGATAGCCGCCCGCCACCGGCGCCTACTCGCCTGGCGAGCCTCCCGAGCGCCCGCGTCGGCGCAGAGGCGCGGTGCGGGCGTGGGCTACGATGCCATGCTGGCGGCTGCTGGTCTTATCTCGCTCGGGCGGACTGCTGCCGGAACGGCTCACCGCCCATCCCGTGTGGTGGGAAATGATGTGAGTGGTGAAGCCCTGCATGTCCTGCATCTGATTGAGCGAGAGTTTCATCATGCGCAGCCGGAACTTGTCCTGTTCGGCGACACGGCGTGCGTACTCGAGAACCGCGTCTTGGAGCTGATCCGCTGGGACCACCTGGTAGACGAAGCCCATCTCCTCTACCTCCGCTGCCGTGAGGAAGCGGTTCTCGAACAGGATCGCCCGAGTCCGCCGGAGGCCCAGGTCCCACGGCATTGAGAAGTATTCGATGTCCGACATCAAGAACTCCGCGTCTTCGGCGGCGAACACCACGTCCATTGCGGAAGCGAGCATCCAGCCGGCCAGGATGCAGTTGCCTTGGACGGCGGCGATGGTCGGGATCGGGAGGCTTCGGAAGCGTAAGTAGTGGTCGATGTCGAGGTCCCACGTGCGCTCGTACATGGCGCGCGTTCGGTTCTCCGGCTCCCCACGGCTTTGCACGTCTGGGCTGCCTAGATCGTGTCCGGCCGAAAACGCGGGGCCTTCAGCGCGAAGGATCGCAACGCGCACCTCGGGATCGCTGACGGCCTGACCGAAGGCGGCGTCCAGCTCCTGCATGGTCTGCAGGCTGAGAGCGTTCCGGTACCTCGGGCGGTTCAGCGTCACGATCGCGATGCGCCCGTCATCGATCGTCGAGTAGAGAACGCGTCGCTCGGTCACGGTCGGCCTCCTGGCCTGGCTACTGCGGGGGTCCGTCCCCCGACACGTTGCGCTCCACCAGCGCCTGGTACTCCGCCTCGGTCACCCCGAGGAACTCCGACAGGACCTCCATGCTGTGTTCGCCCAGCATGGGGGAGGGCCTGACGATCCGGGCGGGGGTGCGCGAGAGCCGCCACGGCGCGCCCACCATCGGGTGCACGCCTGCCTCCGGATGGGCCACGTGTTCCACGAACCCGCGCGCCACGAGGTGGTCATCCTGCAACACCTCACTGGGAGGCCGCACGCGGGCCGCAGGAACTCCCGCCAACAGCAGTTGCTTCTCTGCAGCGGCCGCGTCCTGACGCCTGGCCCATTTCTCGATGACCGCGTCGAGTTCGGCCTCGTGTTGTTTGCGGCTCTCCATGTGTGTGAAGCAAGGCGCGTCGAGCGCGGAATCCTCGACGATGTACTTGAGCGCGTTCCACTGATGCTCGTCGTCCGCGGACAGGGCAAGCCACTGTCCCTCGGCAGCAGGATAGATGTTGTGTGGGGCTATCCGCTGATGACGGTTCCCCAGACGCGGGCGCACCTTGCCGTTGGCGGAGTACTCCGCGTAGGCGTCCCCGAGGAAGGTAGCGTTTGCCTCCATCATGCCGAGGTCGACGTACTGCCCCTCGCCGGTGCGCTCGCGGTGATGGAGGGCAGCAATGATGGCGTTCGTCATGTACACCCCGGCGACCGGATCTGGGTACATGTTGCCGGAGTTCAATGGCGGGCCGCCCTCGTAGCCGAGCAGCGAGGACATTCCGGACATGGGTTCGATCGTGCCTCCGATACCCGGCATATCCCGGTATGGGCCGGATGCCCCGTAAGCGGAGAGCGATGCCTGGATGATGCCCGGCCGCAGCGCGCTCAGCTCGTCGAAGGCCAGGCCCCAGTTGTGCATGACGCGCGGGCTGAAGTTGTCGACGACCACGTCCGCCAGCGGCACCAGGCGGCGGAAGTACTCCGCCCCCTGAGGGTCCCCGAGGTCCAGCGTGATGCCCCGCTTGTTCAGGTTGACGGCGTTGTAGAGCGGTCCCACGTTCCAGCGGCGCTGCCGCTTCTCCGGGTCACGGATGGCCTCCGGGATTGGTCCTTCGTAGCCCCCACGCCACGTGTCCGGACGGCGACGCGCCTCGATCTGGATGACGTCCGCCCCCAACAGGCCCAGCAGCTCAGTAGCGAAAGTGCCGGACCACGCCTGCGTGAAGGTCAGAATGCGGACTCCGGCCAGCGGTCCGAAGACAGGAATAGGAACATCACTCACGTAGGCACCTCGCTCAGCCATTCGGTCAACACTTCATCCGTGTGCTGGCCCAGCCGAGGTGGATCGCGACGGAGTCCCCACGGCGTCGCTGTCATCTTGTAAGGCGCACCGAGGATCTCGACCTCTTCACCGTCCACCACGAGGTTCTCCTGTACCCCACGCTCGCGCAGGTGCGGGTTCTCCGCGAGGTCGCTCATGTCTAGGACGACTCCGCTCACGCAACGCAAGAGCCCCAGGTGCTCGAAGAGCCCCCAGCGATCCCGCTCCGCCACCTTCGCCTCGATCTGAGGCGCAAGTTCGGCCCGGTGCTGACGCCGCGTCCACGGGTCGAGGTAGCGTGGGTCCTCGGCAAGGCGTTCCAGTCCCAGCGCATTCATCGCGTCGCGCCAGAAGTGCGCGCGGCTGAAGGTGATGGAGACGTGCCCGTCCTCGGCCGGCACAGGCCCGCTAAAAATGTCAGCAACCTGACGAACCGGGTCGCGACCCTCGTAGGAGGTCATCAGCAGCGTGGGGCCAGCTGTGATCGTGAGGGCCTCGGTCTCGCTCACATCCACCGTCTGGCCCTCGCCGGATTTTCGCCGCTCGACGAGGGCGGCCAGGGCGCCGCACGCTGCTAACGTACCGGACAGATAGCCCACCTGGTTACTACTGCCCTTCAGCGGAGGCTGCCCCTGGAATCCGTTGATCGCCGCCCAGCCGCTCCGGGCATACGCCGTGAGATCGTTCCCCGGAGCATCTGCCAGGTCACCCGTCAGCCCGTATGCGGTGACCGCAACCAGCACAGCGTCGCGGCGTACATGCGGCCGGATGGCTTCCAGATGCCCGCGCGAGGAGACCACGACCACGTCCGCGCGGGCGGTCAGCGCAGCCCGTCGCTCGTCGTCCAGGTCGAGCCGGACTGAGCGCTTATTGAAGTTCGCGTAGGCGTGGAGCAACGAGCGTTCTTCGCCTCGCCCTTCATGTAGGAACGGTGGTTCCTGGCGGAGCGCGTGTCCGGAAGGCGTTTCGAGCACAACCACGTCCGCGCCCAGGTCTCCTAGCTGCCGAGCGCAGAACGCGCCTGAAAGGCGGGAGGAGAGATCGAGGACACGGATCGCCGCGAGCGCGCCCGCGGGCACATCAGTCATGTCGCATCCTGTCAGACCAACCCGCGACCGGGAGCCGTACGCAATGGCTCCCGGTCACTTAGAGGTAGTTACTTGAAGGCGACCGCCTGGAGGCCTCGCCAGTCCCAGCCCTTAGGCTGGAACGGGTTCACGATTTGCGAGCTCCACGCTTGGTGCGTGTTCGGGTAGACCGTGTAGATGCGGTACAGGTAGTCCTTCCAGTCTCGGTCGAGGTTCTTGATGAACTCGACGCGCTCCTCATGTTCGAGGATGCCCTGCTGCTCCTCGATCCGGGCGTCAAGCTCGGGGTCGTCCACACCCCCGTAGTTCTTCGATCCGGTGGAATGGAACACTGGGTACAGGAAGTTGTCCGGGTCCGGGTAGCCACCCATGCCGATGCCCTGGAACGAGAAGTTCCCGTCCACCTGTGCCTGCAGGTAGACCGTCCGCTCCCTCGGGAGCAGTTCGAGTCGAATACCCACGCGTGCCAGCTGCTGCTGCATGATCGGGGCTTCATCCTCCGAGAATGCGGAGGTGTTGCCGTAGTCGTGCTCGATCGTGAGCCCGTCCGCGCCGGCCGCGGTGATCAGCGCGCGCGCCTCATCCAGGTTCTCAGGGTGGAGCTCCGCGATCTCGTCCGGGCTCAGGGACCAGTCACCGTATCCAACCGGCATGACCGGCCCCGCGATGTTGCCATCGCCACCAAGGACGAAGTCCAGGATGTCCTGGCGATTCAGCGCGTAGTCGATTGCCTGACGGACGCGGACATCCGCCAGGGCAGGGTTCGGGCCGTCCTCGCGGACGTTGAACATCTTGTGCGTACCGCCCAGGTTCGCGAACGTCTGCACCATCGCGTCCGTGGACGACTGCACCTGCCGCAGGGCTTCAAGGGAAGGCAGCGCGTAGTAGCTCAACTGGCCGGCGATGAAGTTCGCCAGGTTCGTCGAAGAGTCCGTGATGAAACGCCACTCGATGGCGTCCACATACGGGTAGCCGTCCTCGTGGTAGTCCGGGTTTCGCACGAACCGGATCCGGTTGCCCTGCTCCCATCGATCGAGCATGAACGGGCCAGTGCCGATCCAACGCGTGTCAAGGTCGCCGTCAGCCTCCACCAACTCGCGCGGGACCAGGCCCATCCCCTGCCCGGAGGCGAGGTCGCTGAGGAGGCCGGCGGACGGACGGGAGAGGTTCATGACGACGGTGTAGTCGTCAGGGGCCTCGATCGAGGAGATCGGATCCATCTTGTATGCATGGACCCACTCAGGCCCGTCAGTCGCCACGCGCTCATACGAGTACTGCACGTCCGAAGCAACGAACTCGCGGCCGTTCACCGGGTCCACATTTGGCCACTTCACGCCCTGCTTCAAGTGGAAGGTGATGCGGTCCGACTCGACCTCCCATGACTCGGCGAGGTCCGGGATGATTCCGTAGTCGTTGGCGCCGGTGTACGGGTCGTACCGGACCAGCCGGCTGTAGACGAGCGACGACGCGTTCTGGGTCGGCGTTGAGATCGTCGCCTGGAAGTCCAGCCGCTGGAGGTCGCCACCCGCGAGGATGACCTCGCCTCCGCGCTTGACATTCGCGTCCGCGGAGGGTGCCGGGGTGCCCGTCGTCACCACGCCACTGCCTCCGCCGGTTGCCGTGCTCGTCCCGCCCGAAGGCGAATCATCGTCGCCACCGCAGCCGATGAGAGCCGCGCCGAGAAGGCTGACGCCGCTAAGTGCACTGCCACGGAGCACTGTGCGCCGCGAGAGGCGCCGCTTGGTCCAGTAGTTGCTCATAGTCCCCTCCAATTTCCGGCCGCGGCCGGAGGAATACCTGCTTAACCGCGTAGACGCGGATCGAGCACGTCTCGCAAGGCATCGCCGAAAATGTTGATGCCGAAGATGACCAGACTGATCGCCAGTCCCGGGAAGACCGCCATCCACGGGGCGTCCGTCATGAAGCGCCGGCTCGGGCCGCTGAGCATCACACCCCAGGAAGGCGTGGGCGGCTGCGCACCGAGTCCGAGGAATGAGAGCGACGCCTCCGCGATGATGGCCGTACCGAACGCGACGGAGGCCAGGATGAGCACCGGCGCCATGACGTTCGGTATGATGTGGAACACGGCCACGCGCCAACCCGGGGCTCCCAGGGCTCGGGCAGCGGAGACGTAGTCCTCCTCCTTCACAGAGAAGACCGCGCCACGGATGACGCGAGACGTGCCCGGGATAGAGCCGACCGCAATCGCAATCATGACGTTACGAAGGTTGGGGCCGAGCGTCGCGACCAGCGTCAGCGCCAGGATCAGGCCCGGGAACGCCATCATGGAGTCGACCACCCGCTGGATTGCACTGTCGACCCAGCCACCAGCGTAGCCCGAGACCACTCCCACTACGAGACCACCGACCGTGCCCAGTGCCCCCGCGAAGACCCCGATGAGCAAGGAGATCCTCGCGCCGTGGATGATCCGCGACAGGAGGTCCCGCCCGAGGTTGTCGGTGCCCATTGGATGCTCGAACGAGGGCGACAACAGACGCGCTCCACTGATCGACTCGTACGGATCATGAGGAGCGAGGAGTGGAGCGAACGCCGCCACAAAGCACAGGATCGCCAGCAATCCCAAGCCCACTGCGCCCAGCGGCTTACGTCGCGCGAGCCGGAGGGCCCGTCGAGCAGTGGAAGCCTTCGAGGCTGAAGTCAAGCCCTGCGCCATGACACGCGGTGTGGTTGGTTCGACCGAGCTAGCCATAGCGGATCCTCGGGTTCAGGACTGCATAAGACAGGTCAACCATCAGGTTCGCGATGGTGTATACGAGGCCGAACAGCAGCACATTGGCCTGGATCTGCGGATAGTCTCGCTGCCCGATCGCATCGATCGTCAGTCGCCCCAGGCCAGGCAGGTTGAAGATGCTTTCTGTGATCACGGTGCCCGTCAGCAGGCCGGCGACCAACGCCCCGAAGATCGTCACCACCGGGATCAGGGAGTTCTTCAGGGCATGCCGCATCACAACAGTCTGGAAGGCTAGTCCCTTTGCTCGTGCCGTCCTGATGTAGTCCTGGCGCATGACCTCGAGGAGGGCGGACCGTGTCATCCTCATGAGCGTCGCGGATGCCGAGGCGCCGATGACCAGAGAGGGCAGCCAGAACTGCTGCAAGTTCGCGAGCGGATCCTCCCAGATCGGTCGATAGGTAACGGGCGGCACCCATTTCCAGAGCACCGCCGGGATCACTATCACAAGCGTGCCGAGATAGAAGTTGGGGACCGAAAGGGCGGCGATACTGATTGAGCGGCCCAGATAGTCCCAAAGCGTGTCCTGCTTTACTGCGGACAGGATCCCGACGGGCAGCGCCACGATGAGCGCGACTATCGAGGCGAACGCGGCCAGCTCCACCGTGACGGGGAATGTCCTCTGGATGCCATCCAGGACCGGCCTGTTCGTCCAGAACGAGGTACCGAAGTCGCCCTGGACGACGCCGGAGATCCACAGCACGTACTGCTCGTGTAGTGGTCGATCCAGGCCAAGCTCCGCCCGTAGCTCATCCTTCCGGACGGCCGTGGGGCTCTCCTGAAGGATCACATCTGTCGCGTCTCCCGGGATGACCCGCATCATCAGGAATACGATGAGCGACAGGCCTACGAGGGTCGGGATGATGTTGAGCACGCGACGGGCAACGTAGATCTGCAACCGACGTGCCTCCCTCTTGGCCACACGCTGCGCTACAGGCGTGACTGTGAACGTTCCCAGACCGACGCCGGCGAGATATACCACGCACCCAGGCACGTCGACAAGGGTCGAGGCCGCCTGTTCTCTCAGTTCTTCCGAGAATGGAGCGATGCTCCTTCATCCCCCACTTGCCAGCTGGCGTAGCATCACGGCTGGCAACGATCCTACAACGCACGACGTGGCGACGAAGGACAGGCGACGAAGGACAAAGGAGAGATCTTGGGCAAGCATGCTTCAGCCCTCGGCGATATCCGAGTAGTAGACCTCTCAACCAGGCTCTCCGGCGCCTTCGCGGCGAAACTCATGGGGGATCACGGCGCGGATGTCGTCCTCCTTGAATCCTGCGAGGGGCACCCCACCCGGTCCGAAGCCCCATTCCTCGACGACGCTCCGGGGCCGGAGCGCTCGCTGTTGCATGCGTACGCGAACGCCAACAAGCGATCCGCGCTCCTCGCCCCGGCGGATGGACGACGACAAAGCCTCCTCCAGGTCGCCGATGTCCTCGTTGTCTCCGATCGGGAATCGGCCGAGGCGGCCCGCGCGGCAGCATCCCCGGCAGCGCTTGTTGTTGCCGTCACCCCATACGGCCTCGCCGCGCCGGAGGACGCCCCCGGCAACGACCTGACGACGAGCGCGGTGTCTGGATGGGCCCTGATCAACGGGGACGAGGGCGGACCACCGCTCCGCCCGACGCTGCGCCAGTCCGACTACCTCGCCGGCCTCCTGGCCTACACGGGAACCGTCGCGGCGCTCGTCGAACGTGAGCAGAGCGGCGCGGGACAGGTCATCGACGTCTCGGAACTGGAACCGCCGCTCTGGATGGCCGCCCCCACGATCCTTGCCGCGGCCCAGGGGGACGCCATAGGCCGCGGACGTGCGCGCCCGGGTGTGTTCAGTGGGCCGGTCCCGACGAGGGACGGATACTTCTCCGTGACCTTCAGCCGCCCGCACTTCTGGACGGAGGCGATGCACGCACTCGGCCTCGAAGACCTCGCCACGGATCCACGTTACCTGGATCGCACTGTCCGCCAGGCGGAGGCAGCGCCGCTGCAGGAACGAATCGAAGGCGCGCTGGCCCAGCGCGGCCGGTGGGAACTCTTCGACGCGCTCGCGCACCGCCGCGCCACCGTGGGCGTAGTGCTGGACATGAAGGACATCGCAACGAGCACGCACCTGGAGGAGCGTGACGTCTTCAGCGAGACGGTCATCGATGGGCGCCCGGTCAGGACACTCGCCTCACCCTGCGTGATGAGCGGCACACCGTGGCGAGTACGTACGCCCGCCCCGCGACTCGGCGAACACACGGACGAGGTACTCAGCGCGTGGCTCGGTCAACAGCTGGAGGGAACACGATGACAGGCCCGCTCGTAGGTATTCGGATCATCACCTTCACACAGGCCTGGGCTGGCACGTCCGCCACAGAACTCCTGGCCTTCCTGGGCGCGGATGTCATCCAAATCGAGTCACGTACACACCCGGACATCTGGCGCGGGGGCTACGCCGGCGAGGTTCCACCTGGCGTCCGCGACGAGAGCAGGCGCCAGCGGAAGTGGAACACGGCCGCCGCATACAACTCGGTTAACCTCAACAAGCGCGCCATCACCCTGGACGTCGCGGACGAGCGTGGACGTGCCCTGTTCAGACGCCTCGTCCCGCTTGCGGACGTGATCGCTGATAACTTCACGCCCGCAGTCATGCGCAAGTGGGGGCTCGACTACGACAGCCTCCGCGCGATCCGACCGGACATCATCGCCGCCTCACTCTCCGCGTATGGAGCAACCGGCCCGCTGCGCGACGTACGAGGCATCGGCGGCACTCTAGAGCCGATGTCCGGACTCACCTCGCTCCTCGGCTACGAGGGCGGGCGCCCCATGAACTCCGGCTCGATGATCCCGGACCCCATCGCGGGGGCTTGGTTTGCTGCGGCAATTGTCACCGCCATCCGTCACCGCAGCCGCACCGGGGAAGGTCAGTACATCGACCTTGGCATGATGGAGGCGACAGCCATGATGGCCGGAGACGCCGTCCTTGAGTTCACCGCGAATGGTCGCGTGCGTGCCCGGACGGGCAATCGGCACCCGCGTATCGCTCCCCACGGTACCTACGAGGCACGAGACGGCCGCTGGCTCGCCCTGTGTGCAGACGACGAAGAGCAGTGGCGTGCCCTGGCTCGTCTCATCGGCGACCCCACCCTTCTGGACGCCGCACGCTTCGCGACACAAGAGTCGCGAAAGCTGCATGAGGTCGACCTAGACGCCCGCATCGCACTCTGGGCAGGCACACAGGACGCGGAGGCGGCGGAGGTGCTACTCCTCGCGGCCGGAGTACCGGCAGCCCGTGTCCGGTCTCGTGAAGAACTCCTGAAACACCCGGCGCTGCTTGCGCGCGGTTTTGCCGTGGAGGTTGACCACCCAGAGGCAGGACGGCGTACCGTCGCTGGCGCGCCCTGGGTGATGTCACGGACGCAGCCAGAGGTCACGCGTCCGGCACCCATGCTCGGGGAACACAGCCTTGAGGTGTTCCAGGAGCTCCTCGACATGGACAGAGGCGAGTACGAAGAACTCGTAGCGCTCGGGATCTCGGGAGATGGCCCACCGGACGGACAAGACTAGGGGGCTGCCGGTGACAGGGTGGGCGCCGGTCCGAGCGAAGGCGCTGGATGCCACTTCGCGATGAGCAGTGAGCGCCGGTTCTCCGGCTCCTTACCCTCTACCCAATCCGCAGCCACCCGGGCCGCCTCGGCCCCGACCTGGCGGGAGTCGACGTGTATCTCTGCCACGAGGCCGACGGTTGCTGCCCCGCCAGAGTCGTTGAAGTTCACAACGGAGATGTCCTCCGGGACTCGAAACCCTCGGTCCGCCAGCCGTGCGATGGTCGAGGGCAACGCACGGTTCATGACGAAGAGCACAGTCGGCCGATCTCGCCGCGCGAGCAGCGCATCCAGTGACTTGATAGCGGCGCTCTCTCCATAGTCCAGAGGCGGCTCCTCGATCAGGCGGATGCCGTACCCCGCCGCCGCCTCCTGGAGCCCCGGGAACCCCCTGTCCGGAACGCCCCTGACCGAGCCAACAAAGGACAGTGACCGGTGGCCGCGCTCCGCCAGCGTGCGCAACATCTCGTGCATTTGATCTCGCGAAGGTGCATGCACGATGGGCACATGCGAGACCCCTCTCGTCCGGGTCGAAAGTGCGACGACTGGGACACCCGCCCTACGTGCAAACTCGATCTCACTGAGGAGCGCATCGTTCGGGTTAGAGAGGAGGAGCGCGTCGACTCGTCTCTCCAGCAGGCGTCGGATGAGTGCGACATATCGTTCACTACTGTCGCGTGCGCTGGTGACCAATACGCTGTATCCGCGGTCGTCACTCGCGGATTCGATGCCTTCCAGGAGGTCCAGGACGCTGGGGTTCCGGAGATGGTGGAACACCACCCCGAAGGTCATGGTCCTCGCTCTACGGAGCGCCCTCGCGCTCTCGTTCGCCCGATAGTCCAGCGCCCGCGCCGCCTCCAGGACGCGCTCGATCGCCTCGTCGCTCGCATAGTGCCCGCCGTTGAGCACGCGAGAAGCTGTGCTTAACGAGACGCGCGCTCTTACCGCCACGTCACGCAGGGTGACTGCGCGATGCCCATCGCGATTCGACATCCTGCCCCTCCCGCACACGCTGCGACCCAACCGGAGCGCGTGCCCATCCTACCGGTTCAACAGTTATGGTGATGTTCCCAGTCTTTCCCAGACAAGGAGCCGCGCATGCGCCCGCATGTCCGCCTACTGCACACCTCGGACCTGCATCTCCATTGGAGTCATGCCAGGACCTCGCTCGACTCGATCCGCGGGCTCCGCGTTGCCGCCGAATCTACTCAGGCCCAGTCGGTCCTCATGGCCGGTGACATTTTTGATACAGCGGACCAACCCGCCGAGTTCGTCGCGGAGGTTGCCAGCGAGATCAACGCCTTCGAAGTCCCAATCGTCCTCATCCCGGGCAACCACGACATCCGATACTCGGAACAGGAACGCGATGCTCTCGGCTCCCTGGGTGCCGCACTCCGACCGGGACACTCCCTGCTGCATTCCATCGAGGGCGCCTCGACCACGTTGCTGGGCGGCGCGCTACACGTGTGGGGACGAGGGATGGCCGAACACTCGCCGAAGAATGACCCTCTCGCCGGGCTCGCCGTTTCGGAGGACCCGAACACCTGGTCCGTCGTCCTGGCTCACGGAGAACTGATGAGCAAGGCCGGTGGCCTGCGATCGTCTCCCATCATCCTGGACCGCCATGCGGAAGCCCTCGCAGGCGTCCACTACGTCGCCCTCGGACACCACGACGATGCGAAAGTAAGCCGCTGGGGCAGTACGGTCGTGTGCTACTCCGGTTCCGTCTCCCCCATCCTCGGGACGGGAGACTACGCCGTCGTGGACCTCTTGGACCCTCATGGCGTGGAGGTCAGGATCGAGCGCCTCGCGCTCGAATGACGCCTCGAATGACTTGACAGGTAAGTGCTCGGACGCGTAACACGCCCTGGTAACGATTCCAGACGATCTGGGTATCAGCCCGGCCGGGAGGCGACCATGAGCGAGGAACCCCGAGTCAAGTACGACACGACGCACGACGGCATGATCGCCGTCGTCAGCCTGAACCGACCCCGCTACCGCAACGCACTCAGCCTGCCGACGATGAAGGAACTCGACGCCGCCTTCCAGCGTGCGGTGGACGACGAGGTGGTCCGCGTGATCATCCTCAAGGGAGAGGGCCCATCCTTCTCCGCAGGGCATGACCTAGGCTCGCCTGACGTTGGTGAGCGCGACCCGGAGCTCATGGGCCGCACGGACGTGATGTACGCGCGGACCTGGGAACTGGACGTGGACCACTACCTCCGGTTCCGGTCCATCCCCAAGCCAACGATCGCCCAAGTGCATGGACACTGCATCTTCGCGGCCTTCATGCTCGCTTCCTCCATGGACCTCATCTTCGCTGCAGAGGATGCCCAGTTCCTGGCGACCGACCTCGAGTTCTTCACGATGCCGTGGGACCTGGGCGTCCGGAAGACGAAGGAACTCTTGTATGAGAACCGCTTCCTGAGCGGCCTCGAGGCAATGGACCTTGGCTACGTGCAGCGAACCTTCGCTCCTGACGACCTGGCTGAGGGCGTCCTGACCTACGCCAAGCGTGTCTGTGAGCAGGAGCCCTTCAAGCTCCGAATCATGAAGACGTCGATCAACCAAATGCAGGATATGCAAGGCTTCACGCCCCACATTATTTCCCACCACTCCGCCTGGGTGGTAAGCCGATCGGCGACTCGGAAGAACGACACGCAGGAGCAGGCGCCCGGCCGCCGGCGTAAGCACTCCATCGTGGAGCGCGCCAAGATACACGAGGGCTAGCAAGAGACCGGGCACCGCACCTACCCACCCGGCGAGCCTCCCGATCGCGCCGCGCTTACGCCGCTGCTGCTCCGCCGGGGCCGGGGTGGGGGCCGACGGCTGGGCGTTTCGTGGCGGAGGTAACGATGACGTGCGGGCGCTTCGCGGCGCCTCGGGCGATGAGGGCTGCGGTGGAGTTGTGGAGGAGCCGCTCCCACCAGTACGTGATCTCCAGTTCCGGTACCACGAGCGTGACCACGTCCTCTGGCCGGCGCGGCAGGGCGTCCACGTAGGCGAAGAACGGGCTGATGAACGTGCGGTAGGGGGACTCGAGGATCACGAGGGGGACGTCCGGGACCAGGCGCTGCCAGCGCTCCACGAACGCCTCGGTCGCTGCGTCCGCGGTGCGGGTCAGGTGCACGGCGGTCACGTCTGCGGAGATCGAGCGCGCGTACTCCACGGCGCCGAATGCGAGTCGGTCCAGCCGCCGCACCGGCACGACGACGGGCGCGAGGCTCAGCGACCGGGCGCGAGGTCGCAGGCGCACCCCGTCGTCGAGTGCGAGCAGACGTCCAACCTCCTCGTAGTGCCGATGGATTGCGGAGAGCAGCCAGATCAGCGCGGGGACGATGAGCACCACCATCCAGGCGCCGCTCGTGAATTTTGTGCCCGCAACCACCACGGCGACGGCGCCGGTGGCAAGGGCGCCCGTGCCGTTGATGGCGATCGAACGGAGATGCCGCCGGCCGGAATGGCTCCAGTGCTTCACCATGCCGGCCTGGGAGATCGTGAACGAGACGAAGACGCCCACCGCGTACAGGGGGATCAGCCGGTGCGTGTCCGCCTGGAACGCCGCCAGCAGGACGGCCGAGACCAGCGCGAGCAGGACGATGCCGGCCGAGTAGGTCAGGCGGTCGTCTCGGAACCCGAAGCGTCGCGGCGCGAACCCGTCTCGCGCGAGGATGGCGGCCAGTTGCGGGAAGCCGTTGAAGGCGGTGTTGGCGGCCAGTACCAGCACCGTCGCCGTGCTCGCCTGCAGGAGATAGAACAACACCGGCGCGCCATCGAAGACCTGGCGCCCCACCTGCGCGATTACCGACTGGCCCTCCTGCGGCGCCACGCCGAGGCGTACCGAGAGGAAGGTGGCGCCCGTGAAGAAAGTCGCCAGGATCACGCCCATCACCGCCATCGTCGTCGCGGCGTTGCGCGCCTCCGGCGGGCGGAACACGCGTACGCCGTTGGCGATCGCCTCGATGCCGGTCAGGGCGGTCGCGCCTGATGAGAACGCGCGCAGCACCAGCAGCAGCGAGAGCGCCTGGATGGCGGCGATGCCCTCCGGGGGCGGGGCGGACTCGCCCAGCGAGGCCTCGCCGATCCCGCCTACGGCCAGGCGGGTGAGGCCCACGATCAGCATGAGCGCGAAGCAACCGATGAAGACGTAGACCAGGACACCCAGCACGGCGCCAGCCTCGCGCACGCCTCGCAGGTTGATGGCGGTGACGAGCGCCACGCCGAGCAGGGCGATGAGCACCTCCAGGCCCTGCAGAGCGGGGATCGCGGAGATGATCGCCAGCGTGCCGGCGGACATGCTCACGGCGGCCGTCAGCACGTAGTCCGTGAGCAGCGCCGCCGCGGCCACCAGCGCGGGTCTCCGTCCGAGGTTGTCGGCGGCCACGGCGTAGGCGCCGCCGCCCTCCGGGTAGGCGTGCACGGTCTGCCGATAAGAGACGATGACGATGGCCAGCAGCATCGCGATCGCGATCGCAACCGGCGTGGCCACGTACAGGTACGCGGTGCCCGCCAGCACGAGGACGAGCAGGATCTCCTCGGTGGCGTAGGCCGTGGAGGACAGGGCGTCCGAGGCGAACACGGCGAGCGCACGCTTCTTGTCCAGGCGCTCGTGGAGGTCCGCGCCGCTGGGGATCGGACGCCCGAACAGCGCGCGACGCAGGCCGGTCCAGCGAGAGGGCTCGGCAGACTCGGCGGCCTCGGTCGCGCGCCAGCGGCGGGGGCCCACCGGACGCAGCGAGGCGTGGTCCGGCGTCAGCACGGTGCCGTCGGGTGACGGTGGTTCGCCGTCCTCACCGATGTCGTGGGTCATCTGACCGCCTCGCTCCGGGCGTCGCTCCGGGTGCTGACGCAGTCCCAGGACAGAGGGAGCGGGGGCGCGAGGTACGCGTCTGCCTGTCGCCGCGTGGTCAGTACCCCGGCGGCCTCGGGCCGTGGCCCTCGGCGGGGGTTGCCAATCCCGGCCCCTCTGCGCGTCGACCCTGCGAGCGTACGCCCCGCCATCCGACGACACGAGGGGCGCAGGCCGCCCTCGGCACGTCGAGATCGTGGCAATTCGGACGCATGAATAGGCCGCCCCTGCCGCGCCCCCGGCGCGGGGCAGTGTCACCCGGGTTTCGTGCCACCCAGCGGCATCTATAGGCAGGTCCACGCTGGCGAGCAATGCGTTCGCCAATCCCGTCGAGAGCGGGCTAGGATGCCTGCGGGCGGCGGGAAGGACTGATTTCCTCGTGCCCGATCTGCTCGCGCAGTACACCCTGCCCTCGTCCTCTCTCCCCAGCATCCGCACCGAGACCGCCCCGGCGCCTTCCGCCCTCGCAACGGCCGGGGCAACTACCGCTGCTTCGTGCCCATCTCGCAGACGCGCACCCACCACTACCGGGTGGCTCGCCTGCTGCCCTGTACCACCCGGCGCGCAGCGCGCAGTCTCTCCGCGGTGCCGGATGCGTCTTCGGCCTTCCGCCAGTCCCTTCGACCCTGAGGCACCGCCTACCCGTGCCCGTATATAAGGAGCCACCGTGTCCCAATCCGGAGTCGTCATTGCCGCCGTGGCGGAGGTCTTCCCGCAGCCCCTGCGTGGAGGCCAGCCACTGAGCACCCTGCCCGCCGGCTGCCTGGTCGCGGTGACGGAGCGCGCCCCGAAGTGGCTCACACTGCGACTGCCGGCCGAGGGCGGCGTCGGGCCCCAGACCGGGTTCGTGGAGGCCTCCTGCGTGGAGGTGGTGGACCCGGACGGCCGCGGGTACCTGGCGGCCCGACGCGCGCTGCTCGAAGCGGACGTCGAGGCGCCCTCGAAGGAGCGGCTCGCCTCGGGCGGCGGGGCGCTGGAAGCGGGCCTGGCGCGGGCGTGGAACCTGTACGGCGGCGTGCTGTCTGCCGTGTCGCGCGAACTCGGGATCGACCCGGCCTACGCCGTCGCGGTCCTGTGCGTGGAGTCCGGCGGGCAGGGGTTCGGCGCAGACGGGCGGGTGATCATCCGCTTCGAGAACCACATCTTCCGACGCTACCTGGACGCCGCCCGCGCGGCGGAGTTCGACCGGCACTTCCGCATCACGGGCGACCAGTCCTGGCTAGGCCACGCCTTCCGCGAGTCGCCCTCCCACGCGTGGACGGCGTTCCATGGCTCGCAGCCGCTGGAGTGGGCGGCATTCGAAGTGGCGTCACGCCTCGATGCGGACGCCGCCGCGCGCTCGATCTCCATGGGGCTGCCGCAGGTGATGGGCTTCAACCACGCGCTGCTGGGCTACCCCTCGCCTCGAGGCATGCTGGCGTTCATGGGCGCCGATGTGCGCTTCCAGTTGCTGGGCCTGTTCGACTTCGTGGCTGGTGCGGACGGACGCGGGCCCGCGCTCGCCGCCCTGCGTCGAGGCGACTTCGACGCCTTCGCCACGCTCTACAACGGCCCCGGCCAGGCGCGCTACTACGGCGACCTCATCCACCGCCACGTGCAGGCGTTCCACCGCCTGAAGCCCGCCGGCGGCGGCGGGACGGCGTCCACCTCGGCATCCGACGCGGGCGCCACCCCCGCATCCTCCGGGGCGCGGCGGACGTACGAGGTGCGACCCGGCGACACCTTGAGCGCGATCGCCGGGCGCTTCGGTGTGACCGTGGCCGACCTCGTCACGGGCAATGGCATCGCGAACCCGGACCGCATCCACGTGGGGCAGGTCATCGCCATCCCGGAGGCCGCACCCGCCCCGCCGCCGGTCGTCGTGCCCAGCGCGCCACCCGAGGACGTGGCGGGCGGCGAGGTGGTGGACGGCCACGTCTACGTGGTGCGGCCGGGCGACACGCTGGGCGCTATCGCGAAGCGCGCAGGCACCACGGCGGCAGCCCTCGCGCAGGCGAACGCCATCGTGAACTCGGACCTGATCTACCCCGGCCAGGTGATCCGCACGCCGGCCTCCGTGGCTTGAGGCCGGGTGACTGAAGGGTGCGGCGGTCCCGCTACCCCACCTGCCAGAACGTGATCGCGACGCCGCGAGGCCGGCGGTGGCCGGAGCCGACGAAGAGGTAGTCGCTCAGCCAGCGGTAGCGCGGCGCCTCCGTCTCGAAGCGGGCGGTGGTGCGGAAGTAGATCTGCCGCTGGTCCACCTCCTCGCCCCTCGCGAGCGCCGCCATGAGGGCGGGGTCGGCGCGCCGGAAGCCGCTGTTCGTGACGGCGATCAGCGCACCGTCGTCCGTGCGCAGCGCATAGGTGGCGGTCAGCGTCACGAGGGCGTTCGAGTGCACGACCTGCCAGTCCGCCCCGCCGGGCACCACCTCGCCGCGCAGCAGCGGGCCCTCGAACGTGCCGCCCGTGATCGGGATGATGCGGCGCGTGCCGTACGGGCTGTCGCCCACGTCCAACGGGCGCGCGACGTCCACGAGCGCCTCGAAGGCGAACTCCAGGCCCGGCGGGGTGTGTCCGTCCGGCTGCGCGGGCAGCGGGTGTTCAGACAAGGCTCGTCTCCCCCCTGGCGTTCAGGGCCTCCAGGTCGAAGCCGGCGACTCGCTTGTATCCGGAGGCCACCGTCTTCAATTCCTCGTCGCTGATCACGTCGCCCAGCCGCGCGAAGCCCTGAGGCGCGCGGTCTTCCACTATCTGCATCACCGCCTCTGGCCCCTGTCCGCGGTTCGCCAGCACGATGCGGGAGGTGGGCTCCAGCCGCTCAGCCTCGTACCGCTGGAGCGCCGCCGGGAGGTCGTCCACCTCCGCGAGCGCCTGCGCGAGCGCGGCCGCGTCCAGGATCGCCTGCGACGCACCGTTCGAGCCGATGGGGTACATCGGATGTGCGGCGTCGCCCAGGAGCGTGGTGCGGCTGAACGACCAGCGGGCGATCGGGTCACGGTCCGACATCGGGAACTCGTACACCGGGCCGGAGTCGGCGATCAGGTGCGGCACGTCCAGCCAGTCGAACCGCCACGCCTCGAAGGCCGGCGCGAATCGGTCGCGGTCCACCTCGCGGTTCCAGTCTCGCGTGGGCTCCTCGTCGCCACCGATGGTGAGTTCGGCCACCCAGTTCACCAGCGACGCCCCCTCGTCGCGCGCCTGCGGAGAGATGGGGTAGGCAACGAACTTCTGGCTCGCATGGCCTGCCATGATCATCGACTCGCCCGTGAGGAATGGACTACTGCGCGTCACGCTGCGCCACAGCAGCCGCCCGGAGAACTTCGGTTCCTGCTCGTCCGGGTAGAACGCGGCGCGGACCGTGGAGTGGATGCCGTCCGCGCCCACCAGCACGTCCCCGCGCGCCGTCGCCCTCGCACCGCCGTCGCGCCCCGCAAACGAGGCCACCACGGCGCCGTCGCGCTCCTCGAACCCCACCAAGCGGTGGCCCTCCAACACCGCGTCGTCGCCCAGGCGTTCGCGGACGGCGCGCAGGAGGAGGAGTTGGAGCGCGCCACGGTGGATCGAGTACTGCGGCCAGCGGTAACCCGCGTGGCGGCCGCGCGGCTCGGACCAGATGCGGCGCCCATGCTTGGAGTAGTAGACGAGTTCGCGCGTCTCGATGCCGGAGGCAGCCAGCGCCGGCGCCAGTCCCAGCACCGTCAACACGCGCGCCGAGTGCGGCAGCAGGTTGAGCCCCACCCCCAGCGGCCGGATCTCCCCTGCGGACTCGAACACCCGGCAGGCGATCCCCATCCGATGCAGACACAGCGCCAGCGTCAGCCCTCCGATGCCTCCACCGGCGATCAGAATCGAGGGCCCGCCACGCGTCGATGTAGTGCTCGGCATCGAGCGCGAGTCTACCAGCGCGCGCCCTCACGGCCCCGTTGCGAGGTGGCCCCGTTGCGAGGTGGCGGGGTGGCGGGGTGCATGCGCCGGCGCGCCGTGGGCAACGCTCCTCATGCCGGGCTCACCTCAAGCCGGCCCCTCCTCATGCAATGTCACAACTGACGAGCCAACGGTGTCTCATGGTTGACAGCCGGACAGTGCTGAAATTCACCCTGGAGGTGACATGACCAACCAGACTCGAGTCCCCCCTACCGAGATCCGCGGCATCTACGGCGCCATCGCGAAGTGGTACAGCAAGCGCAGCATGGGCCTGGTGCCGGACTCGCTGGGCGTGATGTGGCACAACCTGCCGGTGCTGAAGACGACCTTCGGGTTGTTCGGCAAGATGGAGAAGTGGGACCAGTGCGACCGCCAGTTGAAGTCATTCGCCCAGATGGCGGCCGTCTCCACGGTGGGCTGCTCCTTCTGCCTGGACTTGGGCTACTTCCAGGCCCACAACGACAACCTGGACATGGAGAAGGCGCGCCAGGTACCCGGATGGCGCACGGCCGATGTGTTCACGCCGCTGGAGCGGGACGTGCTGGAATACGCGGAGGCCATGAGCCAGACGCCTCCGACGGTGACGGACGAGTTGTCCGCGCGGCTGCTGGAGCAACTGGGCGCGCCGGCACTCATTGAACTGACGGCATGCATCGGTGCGGCGAACCTGACGAGCCGCAGCAACGTGGCGCTGGGCATCACGGCGCAGGGCATCGCGGACGCGTGCGGCCTTCCGCCGCTGCCCGTGCCTCGGACGTCCGCCGCTGCGCCCGCCTGAGGGCAGCCATACTCCGGGAGTAGCCGAAAGAGCCGAGGAGCCGGCATGCGCACCGATCCGTTCTTCACCCATCGCGGCCTGCTCTTCACCGTCGCCTACGAGATGCTCGGATCTGCTGCGGACGCGGAAGACGTGGTGCAGGAGACCTGGCTGCGATGGGATGCCGTGGACCAGGCACAGGTGCGCGACCCGCGCGCCTACCTGGTCCGCATCGTCACCCGGCAGGCGCTCAATCTCCTGCGGACGCTTACCCGACGCCGCGAGGACTACGTGGGCGAGTGGCTCCCCGAGCCACTCCTCACCAGTCCCGACATTGCAGAGGATGTAGAACTGGCCGAGAGCGTCTCCATCGCGATGCTCACGGTGCTGGAAACGCTGACCCCCACCGAACGGGCCGTGTTTGTCCTGCGCGAGGTGTTCGACCTCTCCTATGGCGAGATCGCGGAGACGCTGGACAAGACGCCCGCCGCCGTCCGCCAGATCGGGCATCGCGCCCGCCGGCACGTCGCCGACCGACGCCCGCGCATGGAGGTCGATCCCGGTCAACAGCAGGCCGTGATGGAGCGCTTCATGAGCGCAGTCCGCACGGGGAAGGTGGAGGCCCTGCTGGAAGTCCTTGCGCCGGACGTGGTGATGGTGGGCGACGGCGGAGGCATTGCCCCCACCGTCCGCCAGCCGATCGAGGGAGCCGCCCGGGTCGCGGCGCTCCTGGCGGCGGCGGGGCGCCTGGTGTCAGACATTGGCGCATCCAGTGTCCAGATCAACGGCTCGCCGGCGCTGGTCCTCGACGTCCCCGGCGACGGTCGGACCGTCGTCACCCTCGTCGCCCTGCACGGCCGCGTGACCCACGTGTACGCGATGCGCAACCCCCACAAACTCGGCCGCATCTCGGACGCCACCCCACTCTCGCGATAAGCGACGCGTTCGAGGGCGCTCGGCGTCTGCGCGCCACCGCCACCGCGTCCGCATCGTCTTCCGGCGTCGCGCTCGGGTTCAGCGTGGCCGTGGCCACCGTGGTGGATCTCACCGTCGGCTGGCCCGAGGGCGGCGCCTCGGACGCACGCGGCGGTGGGTGACTGTTGTCATTGCACCTGCTATACCTAAACCCGATGATCCCGAGTAACATACTCAGGAATTACGGCAACGGTCGGTAGGGGGGCTTGATGTCTCTGTTCCTGTTGGAAGTGCCGCTCCCGGGCGAGGGTGCGGAGGGGCTTGATGGGCTGTTTGAGCGCCTGGCGGAAACGGCGACGAAGTCGAACGGCGAACTGATCGAGGTGCAGGTCAGCCGTGAGGCTGGCCTGGCCTACGCGATCGTGGAGCACCGCACGCCGGAAGTGGTGGAACACTTCTTCCGCGAGGCGGGCTTCGAGTTTGACGAGGTGGCCCCGGTGCGCCTGGTGGGCGCCGAACTGGAAGACCTGAAGCAGAAGAAGGCCGGCGCTCAGTACCTGGTGGAGTGGGACATCCCGGAGGGGATCACCATGGACCAGTACCTGAACCGCAAGCAGGAGAAGTCGCCGCTCTACGCACAGGTGCCGGAGACCCACTTCCTGCGCACGTACGTGCGCGAGGACATGGTGAAGTGCCTCTGCTTCTATGACGCGCCGGACGAAGACGCTGTCCTCCGCGCCCGCGCTGCCGTGGACACCCCTGTCGACCGCCTGACCCGTCTCGGGGAGTAACACTAACCATGACCACCACCGTGGCAGAACCTGTCCTGCTCCGTGACGAGACACTCCACCAGGCATTGCGCGCCTACGTGGGGTCGCGTGCCCAGCAGGTGGACGGGTGCGAGGTCACCCTCCGCGAGGGCATTGCGCACATCTCCAGCATGGGGGTGGGCGACCTGGGCGTGTACGAACGCGACACGCCAGACCAGTTCTCGCAGATGTGCGAGGTGCTGGGCACGCTCTCCCTGGACTGCATGAGCCAGGCGTTTGCCATGTGGTGTCACCGGATGGCCACGGAGTACGTCCACCAGGCGGACGCGGACAGTCCGGTGCGGGAGCGGTTCCTGGCGGGCCTGACCGCCGGGGAGATCCTGGGCTCCACCTCGTTTGCGGCTGCCACGGCGAACTACCTGGCGGGCACGCCGCTGACGCTCACCTTCCGTCGCACGGCGGACGGGATGGTCCTGAACGGGCGCATCGCCTGGGCGTCCAACCTGCAGCCGCCCTTCGTCTCCATCGGCGCCGCCGCGAATGAGGACGACCCGCAGGACCGCGTGATCTTCGCCTTTACCGAGGCGACGCCGGGCCTGAGGCTGCCTGCCTACCCGGAACTCCTGGCCCTGCAGGCCACCAGCAGCACGTCGCCCGTGTTCGAGGACGCCGTGATCACGGATGCGGACATCCTGACGCGGGACTTCGACCGCTTCGTGGGGCGTGTGTTGCCCACGTTCCTCCTGCTGCAGAGCAGTTTCTGCTGGGGCCTCTCCACCCGCGCGCTGTCGGAGGCCGGCGCGCTGCTGGATGGCCCTCGCGAGATCCTCGCTCCGGCGTATGAGGACCTGCGCGCGCGCTTCGAGTCGGCCTCGGGGCGGCTGCGGGAGTACGCCGGGCACCCACACCGCGAGGACCTGGAGCATCGTCCGCTGCTGCAACTGCGGCTGGACTTTGGGCGGCTGACAGTGGAGGCCGTCTCGCTGGAGTCAAAACTGGCGGGTGGGCGCGGCTACATGCTGCACAGTGGCACGGCACGGCGTCTCCGCGAAGCGGCGTTCCTGCCGGTGCAGGCGCCCACGGAGGTACAACTACAGTGGCTGCTCGCCCGCTCCGCGTAACCGGCGGCGCCCGTCGCTTCGGAGCACGTGGACAGCAGTTCACGGTCTTCGAGGACCTGGACCTGGAGGTCCAGGACGGCGAGGTGGTGGTCTTGCTGGGCCCCAGCGGCTGCGGCAAGAGCACGTTGCTGCGCATCATTGCCGGCTTGGACCAACTGGACGAAGGCACCGTGGAGGTCGCGCCCGGCGAGCACGGGCGAGACGTGGGCATCGTCTTCCAGCAGCCGCTCCTGCTGCCGTGGCTCAACGTGCGCGACAACGTCACCCTGGGCCTGCGTTACCGCGCCAACCGTGGCGCGAAGGAAGCGGGGCTGGTGGACCGCACGCTGGCGGAGTTCGGCCTGGCCGACCTGGCGGAGGCGTACCCCAGCGAACTGTCCGGCGGCCAGGCGCAGCGCGTCTCGCTGGCTCGGACCGTGGTCACGCGGCCGCGCGTGATCTTGCTGGACGAGCCCTTCGGAGCGCTGGATCCGCTCACGCGCCGCAGCATGCAGCAATGGCTGGTGGGCGTGCAGCAGAGCCTGGGCCTGACCGTGGTCATGGTCACGCACGACGTGGAGGAGGCGATCCTGCTGGGCAACCGGGTGGCGCTGATGTCACCCTCGCCCGGCCGGATCTGTCGCACCTGGAGCCTGGGCTCGGACGCCGGCGAACCACGCCAGATGGCCACCCTGCGCGAGGAGGTGCTCCGCACCTACAGCGAGGTCGCCAGCGGCGGCCCCCTCTCGGCTCCGGACACCGCCCTTGCCTCGGCAGGCGCCGGCGGCCGCGGTGAGGCCACACGGCCGCTGCCGGGCGTCTCGCCCACCCAATAAGTCACGCCAACAGTTGGAACATGGGCGCACTGTGCGTCCACATCGGAAGGTTACCGCCATGTCTCCCTCCCTCTGGACGCCGCGCAACGGCGCGGCGAGCCTCAGGTCCGGCCTCGGCCGCCTGGGCCGCCCGGACCCCCTGGACCGTCGCACGTTCCTGCGCAGCACCGCCCTGGGGGCGGCCGGCCTGGCGGGTGCGGCCCTGATCGGCTGCGGCGATGACGACGACGGCAATGGAAATGGTGGCGGCAACGGGACGGCCTCGGCTACGCCGGGCGGCTCGGGCGCCACGGCGGCGGCCGGGTTGGAGAAGACCGAGTTGCGCGTGGGCTACCTGCCCATCACAGACGCCACGCCGCTGATCCTGGCGGACGCCCTGGGCTACTACAAGGAGGCGGGCCTCGATCCCGCCGCCCCCACGCTCTTCCGAGGCTGGGCGCAGATCGCGGAGGCGTTCCAGGCGCGGCAGGTGGACGTGGTGCACCTGCTCATGCCCATGGCCATCTGGCTCCGCTTCGGCCAGAACTTCCCGCTGAAACTGGTGGCGTGGAACCACACCGGTGGGTCCGCGCTGACGGTGGCGAACAACGTGGACAGCCTGGACGACCTCTCCGGCACCACCTTCGGCATCCCCTTCTGGTACTCCGTCCACAACGTGGTGTTGCAGATGCTGCTGCGCGAGGCGGGCCTGACCCCCATCACGACCGGCGACCCGAAGGCGGGCGAGGTGAAACTGGTGGTGATGGCGCCGCCGGACATGCCGCCCGGACTGGCCAACGGCTCGATCAGCGGCTACATCGTGGCGGACCCGTTCAACGCGGTGGCGGAGGTCAACGGCGTGGGCAAGATCCTGCGCTTCATCCCGGACGTCTGGTTCGAGCACGCCTGCTGCGTGGCGATCATGCACGAGGACGACGTGGTCAATCGCCCCAACTGGTCGCAGGCGGTGGTCAGCAGCCTGGCCCGCGCGCAGGTCTACGCCCGCGAGAACCGGGTGGAGGCCGCGCGCCTGCTCTCCGGTGACGGCGAGAACTACCTGCCCCAGCCGCTGGAAGTCATCGAACGCGCGATGTCGCACTACGACATCGAGGAGTACGGGCCGCTGGGGGCCATCCAGCACCCGGAGTGGGAGACCCAGCGCATCGACTTCCAGCCGTTCCCGTACTCCACGTACACGGAGCGCCTGATCGAGGAGTTGAAACAGACGGTGGTGGAGGGCGACAACGCCTTCCTGCAGGACCTGGACCCGGCGGAGGCGCACCGCATGCTGGTGGACGACCAGTACGCCCGCGCGGCCATCGAGGCTGCCGGCGGCGCCGAGCGCTTCGACATTGAGCCGAGCCTGGAGCGCGAAGAGCGGATCGACGTGTAATGCAGCAGGCCCGCCCTCGTCCCGACCTGCGCGCGCGTGTCGGCGGCGTGGCCGCCACCGTGGCGCTGCCCGTGCTGGGCGGCGTCCTGGCCGTGGCGTTGTGGTGGGCCGCCGTCCGCCTGTTCGTGGAGCCCGGGAGTTTCCTGGCGGCGTTCGCGCCTGACCGGGGCGCCCGGGCCCTGGCGGACCTGCTGGCAGAGGGCGCCCTGAACCGCCACGTGGCGGCCAGCCTGAAGCGCATCCTGGTGGGCCTGCTGATCGCGGCGGCCATCGGCATTCCGTTCGGCCTCGCGCTGGGCGGGCTGCCGGTGTTCAACCGGGTGGCGGGGCCGGTGGCCTCATTCGTGCGGATGGTCTCGCCGCTGTCGTGGACGCCGCTGGCGATCATCTGGTTCGGCGTGGGCGACCAGCCCGTGTACTTCCTGATCGCCATCGGCGCGGTGTGGCCCATTGCCCTGAGCACCAGCGCCGGCGTGGCCGCGCTGGATCCGCAGTGGCTGATGCTGGGCCGCAGCCTGAGGGCCACCCCGTTCGAGATGATGCGCACGATCGTGTGGCCGGGCATCCGCTCGGACGTGCTGACCGGCCTGCGGCTGGCGCTGACCACGGCGTGGATCATCCTGGTGCCGGCGGAGATGCTGGGCGTGGACTCTGGGCTGGGCTACTTCATCCTGGACTCACGGGACCGCTTCGCCTACTCGGACCTGGTGGCGGCGATCGTGGTGATCGGCGCGCTGGGGTTCGTGCTGGACCGCGCGGCCCACATCCTGCTCACGCCTCGGCGTCGCGCCGCCCAGCGCCCCTCGGCGCCGGTGGTGCCCGGCCTCGCGGGGGCGGAGGGCGCCCTCCAGCGCGCGGATACCGGCGAGTACCGCATCTAGCCGGTCACCGAGTGGGCCATCGCTAGCCGCTCGAGGCCGAGTCCTCGTCCGTGCGGTCGTAGAGCAGCGACGTGCCCGCCACGCGCACGCCGTGCGTGACCGCGTGCGGGGCGAGGCGTCCCGGTGGCATCAGGTGGTGCACCGCCACTCCGTCCAGCAGCGTTGCGTGGTCCGCGATCAGCCGTCGGTGGCAGCGCCACCACACCGTCTCGCTGCACATCACCGCGGTGCGCGTCTCCTCCGCGCTCGCGAGCATGCCCCGGAGCGCCGCCTGGAACTCCGGTGTGCGCATGTACGCAGCGTAGGCGCGGAACGAGGCGTTACGGAGCGCGGTGTCCAGCACCACCAGCGGCTCCGGCCGGAAGCCGCCTAGCGCCTGCTCCCAGCGGTAGCCCACGCCGGCCTCCGGCAGCCAGCGTTCCAGTGCTTCGCGCAGGAAATGAGGGCTGCGGCGGCTGCCTGGCGCGATGCGCACGTCCACGACGGCGCGTACCTCCGCCTGGCGCAGCAACTCGACAAAGGCGTCCTGACTCAGCGTCCCATGGCCCACGGTGATCAACTCGGTCACAGGGACCTCCTCTCCACCGCGCTGGCTACTGGATCTCCTTCATGGCGGCGGACAGGCGCTCCAGTTCCGCTGGCTCAAAGAGTTCCGCGCCGGGGGCGAACATGTCGTCTTCTTCGTCCGAGAAGTGGCCCTGCAGGATCCAGTCCAGTTGCCGCACGCCGTCCAGCAACTCCCGCAGCACCTCCGGGGACGGCGCCGCACCGGCGGCGGCGAGGCGCTCCGCAAGGCGCTCGCTCTGCTGCTCCACCTCGTCGTGGTGGTCCTCCAGCGCCGCCATCACGCGGTCGAGGAGCGCCCGACGTTCGCGCACGCGGTCATGCTGAACCAGGAGTTCGTCCACCAGGCGGTCATGGCCGTCCAGCGCGCGGAAGGCCGGGAAGATCACCTGCTCCTCGCGCGCGATGTGCAGCGCCAGTTCCCGCGCCATGAAGCGCTGGAGGCCTCGCAACTCCTCCAGCATGGCCGGGATCAGGCTCTCGTCGTCCGGGTAGGCGGCGACGGCTTCTGCTGCATTGCGTGCCACGGCTACGGCGGCGGCGATCTGCTCGTGCTCCTCGGTCAGTTGCGCGAACGGGTCAGCCACGAGACGGCCCTCCTCAGGCGAGCGCCTGGCAGGTCCAGCCGGGCGGGAGCGTGCTGTGCTCAAGGTAGTGCTCAATGCGAGAGCGCGTCGCCTCGTCCACCACCGTGTCCGACTGCGGGTACAGGATGGCCTCTTCCTTGTCGTTGTGGATCTCGAGGAGCGCGGCGAGGCGGCGGTAGACCTGGCGTGCGTTGTCGTCGCTGACTTGCTCGCCCGCCACTTCCTCGAGTTCGTCCAGAGCGCTCCAGATCTCGCCGTGCTCGCGCAGCATCACGGCCACGGGGCCCCAGAGGCCCGCGGCGCGTAGCGCCGGGAAGAGCATCTCCTCTTCGATGTAGATGTGACGGCGGAGGGCGGCTGCGGCGTCCAGCAGGGGCTGGGTGCGCCACTCGCCGCCGTCCAGCGCGGCCGTGAACTCGGCCAGGCCGGCGTCGATCTCGCGGTGCTCGCGCTCCAGCGCGTCGGCGATCCTCGGGTCGGTCATGTCACCCTCCCGTACGGCTGGCCGGCCCGAATGGCCGGCCAGGGTTGGTGTGGGCGGCGGCGGCCCTCAGCGTGAGGTCAGTCCGTGGGCTCCATCGCCCAGGCGACCACACCGTAGACGAGCAGGGCCAGCCCCGCGAACGTGAGCGCCAGGTGGGAGAGGAAGCCCACGCCCATGGTGATGATGCCCAGCGCCACCACCATCGGGAAATAGGAGGGCGGCGGCAGGTGGATGTGGCCCACCGGCGCGTCCGAGTGCTCCTGCGGGTGCTCGCGTTCGTACCACAGTGGGTCGCGGTCTCGGACTTCCGGGATACGGTCAAAGTTGTGGGCGGGCGGGGGCGAACTCGTGGCCCACTCCAGCGTGCTGGCGTCCCACGGGTTGTCCGGTACGGTGCGCGGCTGGCGCATGGAGTGCACCACGTTCACCACGAACAGCAGCACGCCGAAGCCCAGGACGAACGAGCCGATGGTCGCGACGAAGTTCCAGGTGTCCCAGCCCAGGCCCGCCTCGTACGTGTAGATGCGGCGCGGCATCCCGGAGAGGCCCAGGAAGTGCATGGGGAAGAAGGTGAGGTTGACGCCCGCGAACATCAGCCAGAAGGACCACTTGCCGATCACCTCGGACAGGAAGCGCCCGGTGACCTTGGGGAACCAGTAGTAGAACCCGGCGAACAGGCCCATCATCGACCCGCCGAACAGGACGTAGTGGATGTGCGCCACCACGAAGTAGGAGTCCTGCTGGTGCGAGTCCACGCCCGGGCTGGCGTGCATCACGCCGGAGATACCGCCGATGGTGAACAGCACGATGAACGACAGCGCGTAGTACATGGCCGTGTTCATGCGCAGGCTGCCGCCATACGTGGTCCCCAGCCAGTTGAAGATCTTGATCCCCGTGGGAATGCCAATGGCCATGGTGCTGGCGGAGAAGGCGATCTGAGGCACCGTGCCCAGGCCGGTGGTGAACATGTGGTGGCTCCACACGCCGAAGCCCAGCACCCCAATGGCGATGGTGGAGAAGACCACAGCGGAATAGCCGAAGAGCGGCTTGCGCGCCATGACCGGGAGCACCTCGGAGATGATGCCCATGGAGGGCAGCACCAGGATGTAGACCTCCGGGTGGCCGAAGATCCAGAAGATGTGCTGCCACAGGATGGGGTCGCCGCCAGCCTCCGGCACGAAGAAGTGGGTGCCGAAGTTCCGGTCGAAGTACAACTGGATGAGGGCCACCGACAGCACCGGCAGCGACAGCAGCAGCAGGAACGACGCAACCAGCGCAGACCACGTGAAGACCGGCAGCCGCATCATGGTCATGCCCGGCCCGCGCATGTTGATGATCGTGACGATGAAGTTCATCGCGCCAATCAAGGACGACACACCCAGGATCAGCAGCGAGATCACGTAGAAGTCGATGGCGGAGCCGGGCGAGAACTCAGGCGTACTCAGTGGCGCGTAGTTAAACCAGCCCCCGTTGGGCGCCCCGCCCAGGAAGAAGGAGGCGGTCAACATCACGCCGCCGCCCAGGTAGACCCAGTAACTGAGCGCGTTCAACCGAGGGAAGGCCACGTCCCGAGCGCCGATGTGCAGCGGGATGAGGTAATTCATCAGCGCCACCGTCAGCGGCATGATCGCCAGGAAGATCATGGTCAGCGCGTGGGTGGTGAAGAGTTGGTTGTAGAGTTCCGCATCAATCACCTGGCCGTTGGGCTGGGCCAGTTGCGTGCGGATCATGAGCGCTTCCACGCCGCCGATCAGGAAAAAGATCAGCGCCGTGACGCCGTACATGGCGCCCACTCGCTTGTGGTCCACGGTGGTCATCCATGACCACACTGCTGACTGTTCGGGGACGGCGACCTGGGTCAACTGAGCCACTACACGCTCCTCGTTTCGAGCAGGGCGTCCAGTAGGGCGTCCGGCGGGCCGAGCGGCGGGAGCACCCACCCGCGTCGGCGGGGTCACGGGGGCGGGGCCCGCCCGCGGCGGCAGGCCCCGTCCCACGCTCCAACCATGGGCCGCGATTCCGTATTGGTCTGCGACAAAAGTCCCCGAGCGCGGGAGTAGCGGGAGGGCGTCCGCGGTCAGGCCACGCGGTGGGCGGCTACGACTCCAGGCGCGAGGCGTCCACCAGCGAGATCACGCCACGCTCCACGCGGATGGCGCCGGCGTCCTCCAGTTCGCGCAGCGCCCGGCCCACGACTTCCCGCGTGCTGCCGATCATCTCCGCGATCTCGCTCTGCGTGAGGCGACGGTGCATGTCCACGCCGGCGCCCACGCCCGGGCGGGGCATCACGGACTGCAACAGGACGCGCGCCACGCGCTCCGAGACGTGGCGGAAGGAGAGGTCCTCCACCATCTGCATCAGGTGGCGGTAGAGGCCGCTCATGGAGTCCACGATGGCGCGGTTGACGCGCACGTCGTTGTCGCCCAGTTCACTCATCAACTGGCGCGAGATGATCAGCACCTCCGTGGAGGTCACCGCCTGGGCGCTGGTGGGGTTCACTCCCCCGTCCAGCACGGTGACCTCGTTGAAGGACGAGCCGGAGGGCGCGTAGCGGAGCACCTGCTCGCGGCCGTTGACGGAGGTCTTGAACACCTTCACCAGCCCGCGCGTGGTGACGAACAGGCCGGCGCCCGGTTCGCCCTCGTGCAGGATCATCTCCTCCACGTCGAACCGGCGGCGCACCGCCCGTTCGATGAAGCGCTCGCGGGTGTCCTGGTCCAACCCGTCCAGGAACAGCGCATGGGGCCCCGTGGGGCCCTCGTGTTCCACCGCTGGCTGATCAGTCTCCATAGCCGCCCCTCTTGTCCTGCGCTCCGGCGCCGCCCTGTGACGATGCGCTCTCCCTGTTCCGGCCTCCGGCTGTCCTGCTCGACTGGCGCGACTCCTCGGCGGGCGTGACTAAAGGCCCTGCGTCCGTACAGAGGACGCGCGACGATGCAACTGCCTCACGCGCGCCAACCCGTCCCTGTCCCCCGCGCGTGAGGCACAGGAGCGAACGCACATGCCCCCACCGATTTTCGGATGGCTGGCCGCGGAGAGCATCCTTCTGCTCGTCCTCGCCCTCGGGCTTGCGTTCAGCCCGAGGCGGGCGAGTCCAGGTCACCCCAGCGGTCCGGGCACCAGAGCCCGAGGCCGCCGCCGCCTGGGACGCCTGCCTCGGGGGCTCGAGCGGCGCTGGCGGGGAGTCCTCGGCCGGGCGGGGCGGCGCCGGCCGAGGACGCACGCCGCCGGTCACCATGCCCGTGCCTCCGGGGATCACGCCGCGCGCCCGCCGCTGCGGCCCCGTCTGCGCCATCGCCTCCGTCGCCACCGCCGCCGCTCCGTCCGAGGCGCCCATGGCTGAACCGAGGCGGGCGTCCATGCGCAGCGGGAAGTGCACCGGCGCGTCCTACGCGGGCACGGCTGGGCGGGACGGGCCGAAGCGGTAGCCGTAGCCCCGGACCGTGGCGATGTACCGCGGGCGATCCGGGTCGTCGCCCAGTTTTTCGCGGATGCGGCGCACGTAGACCCGGAGGTACTCCACCTCGTCCCGGTACTCCGGTCCCCATACCTGTTTCAGCAGCGTCTCGTGGCCCTGCACCAGGCCCTGGTGCTGGACCAGGTGGTGCAGCACGTTGTACTCCGTGGGCGTGAGGTGCACCGGCTTGCCGCCCACGCGCACCTCCTGCTTCTGGAAGTCCATCTCGAAGTCTTCGTAACGCACGGTGGGGCCGCTGGAGCGCGTGAGTTCCACGCGACGGAGGACGGCGCGCACGCGCTCGATCAGTTCGCGGTGGTTGAAGGGCTTGGTGATGTAGTCGTCCGCGCCCATCTGGAGCCCCCGGATCTTCTCCTCCGTGGCGTCGCGCGCGGTCAGCATCACCACCGGGATGTTGGAGGTCTCCCGAATGCGCTCCAGCACGGTGAAGCCGTCTTCGTCCGGCAGGCCAATGTCCAGCAGGACCAGGTCAAACGTCTCGCGGCTCAGCATCTCCATGCCGGTCTGGCCGTCACCGGCGGAGAGCACCTCGGCGCCGGGCCACATGAGCATGAAGTCCAGTTGCACGGACTCCACCACCTCGGGCGCGTCGTCCACGATCAGCAGTCTCACGACTGACCTCCGTCTTCGTCGTGACCACCCGGGTCGCGGGCTACGGGGATGGTCACGGTGAAGGTGCTCCCCCGTCCCGGCTCGCTGTCCACGGTGATGGAGCCACCGTGCGCCTGCACCGCCGCCAGCGCAATTGGCAGGCCCAGTCCCGTCCCGCCCTCGCGGTCGCCGCGCCCGCGGAAGAACCGTTCAAAGAGGTGGCTCTGGTCCTCCTCCGTGATGCCCTCGCCGTGGTCACGGATGTCCCACGCCACCTGGTCGCCGTCCGGCCGCACGGTGACCTCGATCACCGAGTCCGGCGGCGAGAACTTGAGGGCGTTGGAGAGCAGGTTCCCCAGCGCCTGTTCCAGGCGGCGTCGGTCGGCGTAGACCTGCAGGGCGGGCGGCGCGGTGAAGCGCACCTCCTGCCGGCGTTCCTCGATCTGCGGCGCCAGGTAGGCGGCGGCGTCCCGGGCCACCTGCGTGGCGTCCACCCAGCGCGGCTCCAGTTGCACGCTGCCAGCCCGATAGCCGGCCAGATCCAGCAGGTTGGCGATCAGGTGCTGCATGCTCTCCGCGCTGGTGGCCACGCGCGTCAGCAAGCGCTCCCGCACCTCCTCGTCCGCGCGGCCGGCGGAGTCGATGAGCAGGCCCACACAGGTACGGATGGCGGTGAGCGGCGTCTTCAGTTCGTGCGCGATGGTGGCCACCAGGTCCGTGCGCAGGTGCTCCAACTCCGCCAGGCGCGTGGCCACCGGGGAGTCCGAGGCGAACCCGTCGCCCACGTATTCGTGCCCCAGCGTGGTGCGGACATAGTCCACCTCGTCGCCGCTGCGGGCGCGGGTGCGCACCAGCCCGGCGTCTGCGAGTTCCGCCAGCGCTGCGGAGGCGGCCTCCCGGTCAAAGCGAGAGGCCATCTCCTGCACGCGCGCCGCGATGTCGTCCGCGGACGATCCCTCGTCCACGAGCCAGAGCGCCAGCACCCGGCCCAGATCCTGCTCGAGGTCCTGATCCAGGCCGGGCGCGTGGTTGCGCGTGGGGCCGCTGCCGGTATCCGGGGTCATGTGCCCCGCCGTCATCGCAACGTCTCTCGCCGCCGGCTACCGGCCAGCCCGGCGCCGGCGATTAGTCGTGTTGGATCACCATAACGCGGAGGTGGCGGTCTCCACGAGGCGTGGAGACCACGGCCGTGTCGCCCACCGCCCGGCCCAGCAGCGCCGCGCCAATCGGGGAGTCGAAGGACACCTTGCGGGTGGCGGGATCCGCCTCCGTGGGGATCACGATCTCGTAGCGCTCCACGGCGGCGCCTTCTGCGGAACTCACGTGCACTGTGCTGCCGATGATGGCGTGTGCGCCAATGGGCACAACCTGCGCCGCCTTCGAGATCGCCCGAAGGCTGGCGGCCTGCGACTCCAGCACGGCCCGCTCGGCTACATGCCTCGGCTCGCCGTTCTCGTCCAGGCGGTCGGCGCGGGACTGCTCCAGGAGCGTCTCCACTTCGCGGAGGCGGTTGCGCAGACGGGCGTAGACCTGGGCCTGCATGGGGACGTCGAGCGTGGGAGTGCTCGACTCGCGGCGGATCTCGCTCGATTGCATGGACATGGTCGTCCTCCTCCCGGTGGTACGCATGGACGGCCCACGCCCTGGCGCCTCGCCCCATCGGGGCGAAGAGGCCGATATATGGGCGTTTTTGCCGTCCATAAAACAGACAGCAGTTGCTGCCAGTTCGAGCGTATCGAAACCACGGATGGGCACGGTCACGCGCTTCATGAATAACGCGTGAATATCACCCGGAGTCGCGCGGAGGGCTACCCGACGTTGGCGCCGCCCTCGGCCTGCCAGCGTTCTTCGGCCGGGTTCCTGGCGGGCTCCGGTCTCTGGATGCGCACCATGAACACCGGGCACGGCGCCAGCATCAGCACCTTGGACGCCACGCCGCCCAGGCCCTGCTCCGTCTCCGCACCCAGGCCCTGCGTGCTCATGGCGATGAGGTCCGCGCCCAACTCGCGCGCGGCGTCCGCAATGGTGCGCGCTGCGGAGCCCGCACGCACCTCCACTGCCACGTTCTGCACGCCCGCCCCCCGGAGGCCCTCGGCGTGCTTGTCCAGATACGCCTCGTAGGCCTTGCTGTGGCGGGGCGGTGCGCTGCTCGCCTCGTCCCCCTCGGCGCCCGGCGGCGGCGCGTCCGTGGCGATCACCGTGAGCAGGGTCACGTGCGCCTGTCCGAGGTCTGCGAGGTCCGCGACGTACGGCAGCACGCGCTCTCCGTAGGACGATCCGTCCAGCGTCACCACGATGTGCTTGAACATGAGAGAACCTCCTGCGCTGCCTGCACTGGGACGGTAGCCGGGCGCGCGGGCCCCGTCACCCCGGCCCGCCGGGAAGTCACGCGCCCCTCGAGACATCCGAGGTCAGGCGCGCATGGGTGCGGGCGCCACCCCACGGTGCGGCGTCGCACGGCCGAGTGCAGCGTCTTTCGTCGCACCGTTACCGTAGCGTGCGCGCAGGGACGCTGCGTTCCAACAAAAGTCGCTGCGTCCTTGCGTCGGGACGGGAGACGATCCGGTGGCGTGTTGCACCGGCCTCCGATCGGCGGGTGCCCCGAATGCCGCAGCGCGAGGAGGGGATGCCATGACCACCGGATGGGATGCGCACACGCTGCTGGAGCAGGCGCCGGACGCGATCATCTTCGCGGACCGGGAGGGCCTGGTGCGGTACTGGAACCCGGCTGCGGAGCGGGTGTTCGGCCACAAGGCCGCCGACGTGCTGGGCGGCGGCCTCTACGTGATCATCCCGGAACAGTTCCGGGAGGCCCATGACCGCGGCTTCGAGCGCGCCCTGACGGAGCGCAAGACGAAGTACGTGGGCCAGGCGCTGGCCACCCGTGCCCGCCACGCCAACGGCGAGGACTTCTACGTGGAGTTGAGTTTCAGCATTGTGCTGGACGCTGACGGCAACGCCGTGGGGGCCCTGGCGCACGCCCGCGACATCACCGAGCGCTTCACGCGCGACCGGGATGCGCGCCGCCACCTCCGCGCGGTGGAGCAGGAACTCGCCGCCCTCCGCGCTGACGCCGTGACCGAGGCCGCCCCCGGCCCCGCCTGAGCGCCAGCCCTCGAGCGCCACACCTCGAGTAACCACGCCTCGAGTAACCACGCCTCGAGTAAGACGAGAGTAAGACGAGAGTAAGACGACAGAAGAGGCCCGCCAGGTGGCGGGCCCCTTCGTTTCGCTCGCATCGCCTCCGCGCGCGTCAGGCGTCTCGACGCACGAGCAGCACGAAGGCGCTGCCAAGGGCCAGGACGAGCCAGCCGGCCGCCATCAACCCGCCCACCACGGGGTCCGGGTACATGGACGAGTCGACGATGTGGCCAATGACGGCGCTATCCAGGGCGGGGCCGGGCAGCAGGCTCAGCACGTTCTCTCGCCACCAGTTGGGGAGCAGGCCGCCGAAGATCTCTGGCAGCCATAGCACGCCCAGCACCGCCGTGATCGCACCCGCGGTGCTCCTGAGCAGGAACGCCAGCGACAGGCCTATGAGCGGGAAGAACGCCCCGGTGAGCCCGGTGCCGAACACCGCCCGTTGCGCGTCCAGGTCGGACAGGCTCGCGGTGGGCATGTCGTACGAGCCCAGGATGGCCTGGCCCAGGAAGAACATGCCCACCGTGCTCAGCAACGAGAACACGCCCACCACCACCGTGACCAGCAGCGCCTTCGCCGCCAGCACGCGGCCTCGCTTCGGCGTGGCGGTCAGGGTGAGGCGGATCATGCCGCTGGAGTACTCCGCCGAACCCACGAGCACGCCGAACACGGAGTAGACGATGCCGCCGAACACGATGCCCACCAGCGAGAACATGATCGGCTCGAACGTCGCCTGGTCGGACGCGGTCCACTCCTCGAACGTGCTCCCCACGGCCAGGCTGACGAGCGCCGTCATGCCCAGCGACAGGCCGAGGCCGAGCAGGAGCGTGACGTAGGTGGAACGGGCCGAGAAGATCTTGGCCCACTCAGAGGCCAGCGTGTCGCTGAAGCGGGCGGAGCGGGCGGCGACGCGGGCCTCCGGAAGCGTGGTGGCCGTCATCTCAGGATCCCTTCGAGTCGTCGCCTGGGCTGGCGGCAGCCAGGGCGCGGGCTGTCTCCGCGATCGCCTCGCTGTCCAGGGCCGCCGCCTGGAACTGCGTGCTGTCCTCCGTGAGCGCCATGAAGGCGGCCTCCAGGCTGACCCGTCTGGGCGCGAGTTCGTGGAGGACGATGCGGTGCTCTGCGGCGATCTGGCCCACCTGCGGCGCTTCCATGCCCGTGACCACCAGGGCGCCGTCGTCCGCGGCCACGGCGCCACCGGCGCTCCGCAGGAGCGGGGCGAGTTCCTCGGACTGAGGCGAGACCACGCGCACATGGCTGGCCCCGTTGCGCTGGGTGAACTCACGGATGCTCGCGTCCGCGATCAGGCGGCCGCGGCCGATCACGATCACGTGCTCGGCCGTCTCCTCCATCTCGCTCATCAGGTGGCTGGAGACGAGGATGGTGCGGCCCTCCTGCGCCAGGTCCCGGAACAGCCTCCGCACCCAGCGGATGCCCTCCGGATCCAGGCCGTTCACCGGCTCGTCGAAGAGCATGACCGGCGGGTCGCCCAGCAGCGCAGTGGCAATGCCGAGGCGCTGCGACATGCCGAGTGAGAAGCCCCCTACTTTACGCCTGGCAACGTCCGCCAGGCCCACGGCCTCCAGCACCTGCTCCACGCGGTCCTCCGAGATGCCGCCGGCCTTCGCCACCCAGGTCAGGTGCTGCCGGGCGCTACGCCCGCCCTGGATCGCCTTCGCGTCCAGGAGCGCGCCCACCTCGAACAAGGGGGCGGGCAGGCTGGCGTAGTCGCGGCCGTGCACGGTGACAGACCCGGACGAGGGGTGGTCCAGGCCCAGGATCATGCGCATGGTGGTGGTCTTCCCGGCCCCGTTCGGGCCCAGGAACCCGGTCACAATGCCCGGCTGCACGGTGAACGACAGCCGGTCCACGGCCTTCGTCGGGCCGTACCACTTCGTGACGTCCTTGACCTCGATCATGTCGCCTCCTTTCGAGGCATCGCCACATCCTCCGGCGGAGGCGTGACGGCTAGTTCGCCTTGTCCTGGGCGGGCGTGTCCCGCACCACCAGCCATGTGAGCCCCAGCATGAGGCCGATATGCACGATATGGAGGACGACGTCGTTGCCGCCTCGACGACACCGCCGGGCAGCGCAGTACGCCTCACAGCACAGTGGAGGGCCGCTCCCCGTCCCTGTCTACCCCTGGAGGTGTCTCCCGCCGAGGCTGCCCGCCGCGCGCGCGGACAGAGATGCGACGTAGATGCCCATCCGCTCCCTGTTACCCCTCCAGCGCCGGGCAGCGCGCAACCTACGAGGTGAACCAGAGACCCGCACCGAAGCCGTCGCAGGCGCCAGCGCCGCGACGCGCCGAGATCACATCGAGGAGGATCGCATGCCCGAAGACAAGGGCAAGGCCGAGCAGGCCAAGGGCAAACTCAAGCAGGCCGCCGGGGACGCGCGCCGAGGCATCGGCGAGGCGACCGACAACGAAGAGATGAAGGCCAAGGGCGAGGCCCAGCACAACGAGGGCAAACTGGACGAGATAAAGGGCAAGGTGGAAGGGAAGATCGAGGAGGTGAAGGAGAAACTCTCCTAGCCTCCCCGGCACCGAGCCGACGGACGCCACCCCACGCGGGTGGCGTTTTCGTGCACGGCCCGGCGCGCGGTCAGGCGAAGACGCGCGTGCAGGCGAAGGCCCTCGTCAGCGTGCGGCCAGGAGTGGGTACTTGCAGGCCTCGCCGGTGCGCACGGTGGGGTTGGTGATGCTGGGGGTGTCACTGGCGGGGAAGGAGCCGGCGGACTGTTCGTCCAGCACATGCTGGAGCGCGGCCTCCTCCTGCGCGTGGTTGCGCGCCTTGTGCTCCTGGTACGCCCCCAGGGCGTTGAACTCGGCACGACAGAACTCGCAGATCAGGTGCTCGGTCATGGAGGCACCGTAGGCGGTGGGGCGTAGAGCGGGCGTCAGGGGACGCGCTGCGCGGGGTACGAGGCGTTGCAATTCGTCTCGGTCGCCCCGGTCGCCCCGGTCGCCTCGGTCGCCTCAGTCGCCGCTTCGCCTCGGCCGCTCGGTCACCGCGGTGCGAGGCGTTCCGCGCTCCGGACTCGTGCCCTTGGCCACCCCGAGGTGGGCCTCAGACCCGCTCCGAGATCTGGTACGCGGCCAGGCGGCGCATGGCGTACCACGTGGCGAGCGCGGTGAGCGCTGCCAGCAGCACCGCCGCGTTCACGCCACTGAGCGCGCCGTCCACCAGCCGCGAGGGCGAGTCCGCCAGGGCGTCCGCGATGCTCACGGTGTACGACCCCACGCTCAGGAAGCGCACGCCGGCAATGAACTGGGACAGGAGCGACTCCCAGACGAAGACGTACGCCAGCCCGATGATCAGCGCGCGGCTGAAGCGGATGCTCAGCGCCACGAACAGCGCGGTATAGCCGAGCGCCCCCAGCACCACCGCCACCATGAAGGCCGGGACCTGGCTCGCACCCTCCTGCCCCACGAACAGCACGAGGCCCACGAGCAACACGGAGGAGGCGATGAGCGTGGCCGTCACGATCCAGGCGGCGCCGATCTTCGCCAGCACCACCTGCCAGCGCGGCAGCGGTTTCGCCACCAGGTAGACGATCGTCCCGTCCTCCAGTTCCTGGCCCAACGCCGCGGTGCCCACCACCAGCGCCGTCAGGGGCAGCACCAGCGCCACGATGAAGTGCGCCATGATGCCGGCCGCGAAGTCCGGGTTCTCCTCCAGCGAGCCGCCGGTCACCCGGAACAGCACCGCAAGGGCCACCGGGAGCGCCGCGAGCAGCACCAGCAGCAGCGTACGACGCTGCGCGACGAGTTGGCGGAGCGACAGGCCCAGGATCACCCGCGTCATCGCTGCACCAGGTATTCGAAGACGCTCTCCAGCGACTCGTCCATGGGCGCCATGGCGGTGATGCTGACGCCCACCTCCTGCGCCAGGCGCGGCGCCTGCACGGTGAAGCGTCCGAAGTCGTCCGAACGCACGATGAGCCGTCCGTTCTCCAACTGCACGCCGCTCACCGCCGGGTCGCCCACCAGCGCCTGCGCCAGGCCTCGGTTGTCGGTGGACTCCACGGAGAAGGCGTGGGGGCGGTCCGTCATCAGGCGGCGGATGGCGCGGAAGTCGCCGGAGGCCGCGAGGCGTCCGGCGACGATCACCAGCACGCCGTCGCCCAGCCGCTCCATCTCCTCCAGGATGTGGGAGGAGAAGACCACGGTGCGGCCCTCCGCCGCCATCGCGCGTAGCATCTCCATCATCTGCAGACGCTGGCGCGGGTCGGCGCCGTTGAACGGCTCGTCCAGCAACAGCACGTCCGGCTGGTGGACGATGGCGGCGGCCACCTTCACGCGCTGCTTCATGCCCTTCGAGTATCCGCCGGTGCGCCGGTCCTGTGCCGGCCCCATCTCCACGAGGTCGATCGCGCGCCTCGTCGCGGCGTCCGCGTCGTCCAGGCCGTGCAGGCGGGCATTGAGGCGGACGAACTCGTAGCCCGTGAGGCCGCCGTACACCGCCTCACGCTCCAGCACGATCCCCACCCGCCGGTAGAGGTCCGCGTTCTTCCAGGCGCCCTCGCCCAGCATTCGCACCTCGCCGGAGGAGGGCCGCAGGAAGCCGGCCATCATGTGCAGCAGCGTGGACTTGCCGGCGCCGTTGGGCCCCAGCAGGCCGGTGATGCCGGGCCGCACGCTGAAGGTGATGTCGTTCACCGCCACCACGTTGCCGTACCAGCGTGAGACGCCGCTCACCTCGATCGTGGGGGTTGCGCCAGTAGCGGTGGTCGTGCGGGTTGCCTCGGCCGTCATGCCTGCACCGTCCGGTAGCGTCGCACGAGGAGCGCGGAGGCGACGGCCGTCCAGGCAACGGACGCGACGGCGTACAGCCAGAGGGCGTGCCCGGCCCGCCCCGGCGTCGCGAAGGCGTCCGGTTCCACGCGGAAGATCCACGCCGTGGCGCCCTCGACCAGGTCGAGCGGGCTCAGGAAGATCGCGTAGCGCGTGGCGGCGGTGTCGATCTCGTTGACCATGATGCCAGCGATAACCACCGGCAGGATGAACGCCACGATGATGCCCACGGTGGCGAACGCGCGGTGCGGCATCTGCGCCGCGACCAGCACGCCGATGCTGGCGATCAGCAGTGAGCCCAGCACCGCGGAGCCGATGATCGGCGCCACCAGGTCCCACTCCTCCGCCAGGTAGCCGCCAAAGTCCTGCGTGGACAGCGCGTTCCCCACAAACAGCAGCACCTGCGGCAGCAGCGTGATCATCAGCATGGCCGTGACCATGGCCCCCAGTTTGCCAAGTGCATAGTCCGTGCGGCTGATGGCGCGCGAGAAATACAGCGTCAGCGAGCGGTTCCGCTGGTCCCGCCCGGCGATGTCCGGCGCCACGGCGGCGGCGTAGAGGGCCAGCACGTAGGTGATGATGCCGTAGTACTCGGAGGCCAGGATCAGTTCCGCGTCCCCCGGGACGAGCGCGCCGATCAGCAACTGCACCACCGCCGGGAACAGCGCGATGCCGATGAGCACGGCCGGCGCCACCTTCGCACCGGCGCTGCGTCCCAGTCCGAACGCGCCGCGCAGGCTTTCCACGTACAGCGCGGAGATCGCGTGGCGACGACCCAGCCGCTCGCCCTCGTAGCGGCGGTAGCCGAGGTCATAGATACTGGAGGCGGAGTCCGGCGCTCCCGCACGGCCGGCGTCCTGCGTGTCCTTCGTATCCTTCGTGTCCTTGGTATCCGGGGTGGCCTGCGTCATCGCGCCATCCCCGCTTCGCGCGCACTCGTCTCCCCCGGCTCCACGAGGGCTGCCGAGGCAGCGATGGACTCCGCGCGGAAGAGGTCCTCCAGCGAGTGGCGGCGCTGCTGCACCCGCACGAGGCCCATCCCGAGGTCCACCACGGAGTCACGGATCAGGTCGAACGGCGGGGCGCCCTCCGTCGCGATCAGCACGCGGCGGCCGTCTGCGGCGCAGGGGATGCCGTGCTGCTGCAGGCGCAGCGCCAGCGCATCCGCCTCGGAGGTAACTTCCACCTCGAGCGTCTGGGTGGCGGCGGTGAACTCCGATAGGGAGCCGTAGTGCATCAGGCGGCCAGCATCGATCACGATCAGTTGGTCGCAGACGCGCTCGATCTCGCCCAGCAGATGCGTGGCCATCACGATGCTGATCCCCAGCCCGCGGCCCGTGCGCGCGATCAGGTCCAGCATCTCGTCGCGCCCGGCGGGGTCCAGGCCGTTCGTCGGCTCGTCCAGGAAGACGATCTCCGGATCGTGCACCAACGCCTGCGCGAGTTTCGCCCGCTGGCGCATACCGGTGGAGTAGCCGGCCATCGCGCGGTAACGCTCCTCGAAGAGGCCGGCGTGGCGCAGGGTCTCTGCCGCACGCTCGCGGGAGGCCGTGCGAGGCAGCCCGCTGATCTGCGCCATGTGTGAGACGAACTCCGTGGCGTTCATGTCCAGCGGCAGGCAGTCATGCTCCGGCATGTAACCCACGTGCTGGCGCAGTTCCGTGCCCCGCGTGGCGATGTCGTAGCCCAGCACGGAGGCACTTCCAGAGGTGGCCGGCACCAGGCCCAGCAGGATCTTGATGAGCGTGCTCTTGCCGGCCCCGTTGGCGCCCACCAGACCCACCACCCCCGCCTCCACCTCGATGTTGAGGTGGTCAAGGGCGTCCACACCGGGGTAGCGCTTGGTCAGTTCGTGTGTCTGGAAGATGGACATCGAGCGTGATGGTAGACCCGCCACGACCTACACGTGCGAGCAGTCCGTTAACAGGTTGCTAGCCCGCGCTTCTCCTCCCTAGCCACCCTCGGACGTAGACTCGCGTCTGTCGTCCGGGGTGGGGTCGCCTGGTGTGGAATGGCGCAGGAAGCGGGGCGCGGCCATGAGTGAAAGCACGGTCTCGCCGGTGCTCGCGCTGCTCGCGCTCGCCGTCGGCGGCGGCTCGCTGGTCCTGGCGCTGGGCGCGGGCGCTCCCGCCGCCGTGGCGCTGCGAGGCGTCCTGCTCCGGTACGGCCGCTGGATGGCGTTCGCCGTGGCCGCCGTCGCCGTGGCGACCTCGCTCTACTACTCGGAGAGCGCCGGCTTCGTCCCCTGCGACTTCTGCTGGTACCAGCGCATCGCCATGTACCCGCTGGCGCTCGTCCTCCTCGTGGGCGCGGTCACCCGGGATCCGGGCGTGACGAAGTACGCCGTGCCCCTGGCGGGCATTGGCCTCCTGCTCTCGCTCTACCACTACCAGTTGCAGTTGTTCCCGGAGCAGTCCACCGTCTGCACCTCGGGCGTACCGTGCACCGCTCGTTATGTCGAGCAGTTCGGGTTCGTCTCGATCCCCTTCATGGCCGGCTGCGCCTTCCTCGCCGTACTCGCGCTGCACCTCGCGATGTGGCGCGCCCGCCGCGCCGAGGCCTAGCCTGTCCTAGCCGCCGGCGCCGGCCGGCACGGCTCCGCAGAGGCCAGCGCGTGCGCTAGACTCGCCGCGCCCGGTGCACCACGGACGTCGCCTTCCCGAGGCGACGCGCGGGCGCCAGGGTGGAGGCACGCGCCTTGGAGACCGCCTCGACCGCCGGCGTGGGTCACGCCTCGTGACCACGTCCACCGTCCCGCTCCCGCCCGACCCCGTCCCCGTGCGAGGCGTGCGCCGCGTCTACTTCGGGTACTGGATCCTGTGCGCCGCCTTCGTGGCGCAGTTCGTCTCCACGGGCATGCAGAACTACGTCTTCGGCGCGTTCTTCACGCCCATGACGGATGACCTGGGATGGTCGCGGTCAGAGATGACGTTCTCGCGCACGCTGGGGCAGTTCGTGTTCGCGTTTGCCGGGTTCTACATCGGTACGTACGTGGACCGCTACGGCGGGCGCTGGCTGATGCGCGTGGGGGTGCTGATCCTCGCGATGGCGCTGGTGCTGTGCTCCTTCGTGCAGGAGTTGTGGCAGTGGTGGCTGGTCAACGGACTGATCCTGACCGCCGGCTCCGCGCTCATCGGCAACCTGGTGGTGAACGTCACGCTGGCGAAGTGGTTCGTGCTGCGCCGCGGACGCGTGGTGGGCTTCGCGGCCATGGGCGTCTCCTTCGCGGGCGTCCTCCTTACCCCGCTGGCCACGGTGCTGGTAGACGCGTTCGGCTGGCGCGAGGCGTGGCGACTGCTGGCCGTGGCCGCCGTGCTGCTGATCCTGCCCGCGTCCTTCCTCATGCGACGCGCGCCGGAGGACCATGGCCTGCAGCCGGACGGGCTGAACGCCGCCCAGATGGCGGCCGGGCAGGGACAGGCCGCGGCGGACGACTTCGCCTCGTCGCTCACGCGCAGGCAGGCGCTGCGCACGCGTTCGTTCTACCTGGTGGTGTTCGCGTTCGGGCTGGGCGGGCTCTCCATCGGCGTGATGCTGATCCAGACGATCCCGTTCCTGACGGACGCCGGCTTCAGCCGCACGTTCGCCTCCCTCATGATCACCGTCACCTCCGTGCCGTCGCTCATCTCGAAGCCGGTGTGGGGCTACTTCATCGACCGTGCGGACGCGCAGCGCCTGTCGGTGGTGGGCTTCGTGCTCACCGCCGCCGCGCTCGCGCTGATCGTGGTGGGCGCCCGGAGCGGCGCCGCGGTGGTCTTTGCCGGGTACGCGCTGCTTGGCCTGGGATGGGGCGGGTTCATCCCGCTGCAAGAGGTGGTGTGGGCGTCCTACTTCGGGCGACGGCACCTGGGCGCGGTGCGGAGCGCCGGCCTGCCGTTCTCGCTGCTGCTCGGGGCCAGCGCCCCCGTGCTCGCCTCGCTGTACTTCGACCACGTGGGCAACTACGACGGCGCATTCCTCGCCACCGCAGGGGCGGCGCTGCTGGCGGTCGTCCTGATCCTGAGCGCGCGGCGGCCGACCCGGGTGAATGTAGACGACTCGCTGCCCTCGCCATCCCGGGCGTAAGAGGCGCCTTCGGCAGGCCCGAGGGGGACTGCTCTCCCGCCAGCGGCGATCGTTGCGTAGACTGCCGGCGGAGTCTGTGGCGCGCACGGGCGGCCTCGGCGCGGGCGGACTCACCCCCCGGAGGGGCATGTGGCGGAACCGATCCTGGTGGTGGACCGGCTGGAGAAGCGTTTCGGCGGCAACCGAGCCGTGGACGGCGCAACCTTCAGCGTGGCGCGTGGATCGATCACCGGGCTGATCGGCCCCAACGGCGCCGGCAAGACCACCTGCTTCAACTGCATCGCCGGCGCGCTCAGGCCGGACGGCGGGCGCGTCACGTTCGAGGGTCAGGACATCACCGGCCTGCCGCCCCACCGCGTCTTCGAGCGCGGCGTGGTGCGCACCTTCCAGATCCCGCAGGAACTGGGCGGCATGACCGTGCTGGAGAACGTGATGCTCGTGGCCCGTGACCACCCGGGCGAGCACTTCCTGGAGGTCTGCCTCCGTCCGTGGCGCGCCCGCGCGCGTGAGGAAGCGGTGCGCGTGCAGGCGCTGGAGATCCTGCGCCAGGTGGCGCTGGACCACCTGGCGCTACAGCCGGCGCGCAACCTCTCCGGCGGCCAGCGCAAGTTGTTGGAACTGGCGCGCGCGCTGATGGGCGAGCCGAAACTCCTGCTGCTGGACGAACCAAGCGCCGGCGTGAACCCCACCCTTGCGCAGCGCCTTGTGGACGACATCCGCGCCATCCAGCGCGAACGCGACGTCACCATCCTGGTCATTGGCCACGACATGGACGTGGTGGCCCGCCTGTGCGACACGCTGGTGGTGATGACCAGCGGCCGCGTCCTGGTGGAGGGCCCTCCGGACGAGGTGCTCAACAACACCGAGGTGCAAGAGGCTTACCTGGGGAGCCAGTACCGGTGAGCGCGCTGCTGGAGGTCACAGAGGTCCACGCCGGCTACGGCGACGTGAAGATCGTCCACGGCATCTCGCTCCAGGTGGCCCCCTCCGAGATCGTGACCATCATTGGCCCCAACGGCGCGGGCAAGTCCACCCTGCTGAAGGCGATCTTCGGCACGCTGCGGCCCACGCGGGGCTCGGTGGTGCTGGACGGCGCGGACGTCACCGGCTGGCCGGCCCACCGCATGGTGCAGGCGGGCGCTGCCTTCGTGCCGCAGACCAACAACGTCTTCCCTTCGCTCTCGATCAAGGAAAACCTGGAGATGGGCGCCTTCCGGCGCGCCTCGGGCGTGGCCCAGCGCATGGAGGAACTGCTGGCGCAGTTCCCGGATCTCGCCCGGCGGCCCGGCGAACTGGCGTCGCGGCTGTCCGGCGGGCAGCGTCAGGCGCTGGCCATGTGCCGAGCGCTGATGTTGGACCCGCGCCTGCTGCTGGTGGACGAACCCACGGCCGCCCTCTCCCCCGTCATGCGCGAGCAGTTGTTCGCCCAGATCGAGGCGATTCGCGACTCCGGCGTGGCCATCCTCATGGTGGAACAGAACGCCCGCGAGGCGCTCGCCATTTCCGACCGCGGCTATGTGCTGGTCAACGGCCAGGTGGCGGTTGAGGACAGCGGCCGCGCGTTGCTGGACAACCCGGACGTGGGCCGCATGTTCCTGGGCCGCATGGACCCTGACGTCACCGGAGACACCGGAGACACCGGCGGCACCGAGGACGTCGAGACGACGCCCGCCGAGCCGGACGAGGGGACGCGCTGATGGACTTCGTGCAACTCGCCATCGTGGGGCTGCTCGTGGGCTCGGTCGTGGGGCTCGGAGCGATGGGGCTGACGCTCTCCTTCGGCATCATGAAGTTCGCGAACTTCTCGCACGGGGACATGATGACGCTGGGGATGTTCCTGGCGTTCGCGGTGGTGGGGAACATGGGCCTCGCCGGGCCGCAGATGGCGCCGCTCTCGATCCCGGTGGGCCTCATCGCCGGCGTGGTGTTCGCCGCCGCCGGTGTGGCGCTGCTGGCCGCCGGCGTGGACCGAGTGGTCTACCGCCGCCTCCGCAGGCGAGGCAGCGCGACGATCACGATGGCGATCGCCTCGCTGGGCATCGCCATCATGCTGCGGGCGGCCATCCAGTTGACGTGGGGGCCGCTCCCCGCCCGCTACTCCACCGGCATCAACCCGGCGTGGAGGCTGCCCGGAGACCTGCTGATCAAGCCAGACCAGGTGCTGATCATCGGCCTCACCCTGGTGCTGGCGGTGGCGCTATACCTGATCATGTACCGCACCCGCCTGGGCAAGGCCATGCGCGCCACGGCGGACAACGCGGAACTGGCGGACATTGCCGGCATCGACACGGAGCGCATCCGCCTGGCCACCTGGATGATCGCCGGCGCCCTGATCGCCGTAGCCGGCGTGATGTTCGCCGTGCAGGCGCAACTCCGCTTCGACGCGGGCTTCGAGTTCCTGCTGCCCATGTTCGCCGCGACCATCCTGGGCGGCATCGGCAACCCGTGGGGGGCGCTCGTCGGGGGGCTCGTGGTGGGGATCTCGCAGGAGACGTCCACCTACTGGATCCCGTCTGGCTTCAAGGCCGGGGTGCCGTTCATGATCCTCATCGTGATGCTGCTGACCCGGCCGCGAGGCCTCTTCGGGTCCACGTTCTAGAGAGGGGCGCCGCGTGCCTGACCTGCTCGCCCCGCTGGACACGCTCTACCTCGTAACGCTCGCAGGCATGACGAACTGGAGCGTGGGCTTCGTCACCACGATCGCGATCTTCGGGATCGTGGTGCTGGCAATGAACGTGCAGTGGGGCTACACGGGCATCCTGAACTTTGGTGTGGTGGCGTTCTTCATGGTGGGGGCGTACACCAGCGCCCTCCTCACGCTGCCGCCGGCCACGGGCTTCAGCGACTACATCTTGGGCCTGGAACTCCCGATCCTGGTGGGCTGGGCGGGTGGCGCGGTCGCTGGAGGGGTGCTCGCGCTGCTGGTGGGGCTCCCCACGCTGCGCCTGCGGCTGGACTTCCTGGCCATCGCCACCATCGGCGTGGCGGCCATCCTGCGCACGGTCGCCTCCAGCGCGGACAACCTGGTCAACCGCGGCCGCGGCATGAACGGCCTGCCGAGGCTCTTCAACGACCTGGTGGACGGTTCCGACTACAAGTGGGTGCTCATGGGCACCACCCTCATCACCCTGGCCCTGGTCTACCTCCTGGTGCGCGCCGTCACCGCCTCTCCCTGGGGCCGCGTGCTGAGGGCCATCCGGGACAACGAGGCCACCGCGCAGGCTGCGGGCAAGCCCACCGTGCGCTACCGCATGCAAGCCTTCGTGCTGGGCGGGGCGATCATGGGCCTGGCGGGCGCGGTGTACGCGCACCGCGTGGGGTCGATCTCGCCGGAGGCGTTCTCTGACCTCTTCGGGACGTTCCTGCCGTGGACCATGCTGATCGTGGGCGGCGCCGGGAACAACCGCGGCGCAGTCCTCGGCGCGCTCGTGGTGGGCTTCTTCTGGTTCGGCACGCCGCTCATCCAGGAGGACCTGCCGGGGTCACTGGGCAACCAGGTCTTCGTGTGGCGTCAGTTCGCCATTGGCCTGCTGGTGGTGGTGTTCATCCTCTGGCTGCCGAAGGGGCTGCTGGCCGAGGAGCCTCGCGTCAGCCGCTTCCTGCCTCGCACCGTCGCCGGCCCGCCGCTCCTGCAGCGCCTGCGCGACCGCTTCCGAGGCCGCCCTGCGGAGGATCGCTCCGGCACGTAGCGCGCCGACGGGGGCCGCGCGCCGTCGACTGCGCTGCCGCGCGATTCTCTCGACGTACATGTCATCCAGGGCTGGACGCCACGCGTGGGGTCGCCCCGCAGCGATCTCTCCAGTCGTTGCCCCGGTAGTGATCGACTCATCGCAACGTACAACGCTGTTATGAACGAGGGCAGGAACCGAAATCTCATCCAGAACCCGCAGGTTGATGACATCTGCGGGGTGAACCACCGATATCCGTCGACATCATGACCACCAGTCTGCGGGTACTAGCCATTTAGGAGTTGCAAGATGGATCGGACAGGGATGCATCACCGCTACCTCCTTCTCGTCGCCGTTGGCGCTGGGCTCTTGCTGTCGGCTTGTAGCGGTCAGAGCGGCTCGGCTGGCGAGTGGCCTGACTACTTCAGCATCGAGGACCTCGTGAGGGACTCGGAACTGGTGGTGATCGCCAGCCTGGTGGGCGAGCGCTCGAAGTAGTCGAACTGACTTCCCCTACCACGAGTAGTTCGGGGGTGTTCCGCGAGGACGCCATCCGGACCTACCGGGTCGATGAAGTGCTCAAGGGCGAGAGTGCCGCAGAAGTCGAAGTCTGGAGCAGCAACTCGATCAACGATCGCTCAGAGGGCGCCCGCTCTCAGCGCTTCCTGGACGACTGACGATCCGCCCACCCTCCGCCACCAATGCATCAACCCATAAACGAGGCCCCTCCTTGCGGAGGGGCCTCGCGGTTCGACTGCGTCCGACCGCCCTTGCGGTCGGCGGTTATGCGCCGAGTTAGTCGCTCAGGTCGAAGTCGACCTCGCGCACTTCCTCGATCTCGCCGCCGGCGTAGCGCCAGATGCCGATGTAGCCGGTGGTGACGTCACCGTTCTCGTCCCAGTTCAGCGTGGTCGCCGAACCCTCGAAGTCGATGTCGTCGCCGTTGGCCACGGCCTCCAGGGCCGCCTTCACGCCATCCGGGCCGGGGACGAACTGCTCGCCGCCCGGAGCCCCAATGGTGGGAAGAGCGTCGCGGATGGCGGCGCCGTCGTGCGAATTCGCGTACTCCGCGGCCAGCGCGATCGCCACCACGGCGTCGTAGGCCTCGCGGATGAAGGGGAGGTTCGGGATGTCGCCGACCTCGGCAGAGTAGGAGGCGTCCCACGCCTGGCGGGCGTCGGTCGCCGGGCCACCGGTCGGAGCCGTGCCCAGCATGCCCTCAAGCGCGTCCGCGCCCACGGCCGCCACCAGGTCCAGGCTCTTGGTGCCGTCCACGAAGAGGAAGTTGGAGAACAGGTTGTTCTCCAGCGCCTCGCGGATGAAGACCTGCGCCTGCGTCGGGTAGCCGATGGCCACCAGGGTGTCCGAGCCGCCGGCGGCAGCCGCCTGCAGTTCAGCCAGGTAGGAGGCCTGGCCGTCCTCGAAGGACGAGGACGTCACCTTGTCAGAGCCGAAGGCAGCCTCGAAGGCGTCCTTCAGGCCCTGGCCGTAAGCGTCGTTCAGGTACAGCACGCCCACGGACTCGATGCCCTCTTCGTTCGCCAGGTCCGCCAGGACGACGCCCTGAGCGGCGTCTGAGGTGGTGGAGCGGAAGAGGAAGCCACCGTCGTTCGCGGTGGTCACGCCCGGCGAGGTCGCCGAGGGGCTGATCACGACGACACCGGCGTCGCGTGCAACACTCTCGGCCACGGCGATGGTCACGCCGCTGGCCAGCGGGCCAACGATCGCGCTCACGCCCTCGATCTCGATGAGGCGGCGAGCCTCCTCGATGGCGGCGGTCTGGTCCGTCTTGTCGTCGCCGACGACGACGGAGATCGGCATGCCGTTGACGCCACCGGCGTCGTTGATGTGCTTGACCGCCAGGTCAATACCGGTCTGGATCGCTGGCCCGAACTCGGCCAGCGGGCCGGAGAAGTCAGCCAGGTAGCCGATCTTCAGCGCCTGGGTCGGTCCGTCCCCGTCCCCATCACCGTCCGAGTCGTCGCCACAGGCCACCAGGACCAGGGCGAACATACCCAGCGCAAGCAACAGAGCGAGGCGGGACCAATGCGTCCCACGCAGTACGTTCATGTTCCCTCCGTCATTCTCCCGGCACGCGCCGAGATATCAGCGACGAATCGTCGACCAGCCCTCGGTTACGGGCAAGAGAAGCATAACGAATGGCGCGTATACATGATCGGATCCGTTACGGGTACGTGATCCGTTATCGGACCGCCGCCACCGCCTCGAACGCGCGCCCGATGGAGCCGAGGCGGTCCGCCGGATCCACCAGCGGCGCCGCCAGCACCTCGCCACACCCCTCGTCCAGGTAGCGGCGCAGGCCGGCGGCCACCTCCTCCGGCGTGCCGCTCACAACCAGGTCGTCCAGCAGGGCATCCGGGTAGCCCTCCTCGCTGACGGTGAAGCCGGCGCGCTCGAACATGGCGCGATAGAACGGCACGTTGCCGTAGAAGCCGATCTGCTTGCGGGCCAGGTCCCGCACGGCGGCGCGGTCCGTGCTCACCATCACCGGCACGTGCGCGATCAGCGGCGGCGCCGGGCGCCCGGCCTGCTCCGCCCCGCGTCGCAACGCCGGCAGCGCCTCCTCCACGAGGTACTGCCGAGGGCACATCCAGGAGATCGCGCCGTCCGCCAGTTCCCCGCACACCTCGAACGAACGCGGGCGGAGGGCCGACGCGACGAGTTCGATGTCCGCGGGTTCGCGCCAGCGGCCGCGCGCGGTCACGTGCTCACCCTCGTAGTCCACGGCGCCGGTCTGGAAGAGCGTCCGCAGCGACTCCAGGTACTCGCGCAGGTGCAGCAGCGGCTTGCGCCACGTCACCCCGTACGACTGCACCATGGAGGGCTCGTGCGACGGCCCAATGCCCAGGCGCAGCCGCCCGGGGGCCAGTTGGTGCACCGCCAGCGCCTGCGAAGCCAGCGCCAGCGGGTGCCGAGGCCACGTGGGGATGATGGCCGTGCCCATGCGGATGCTCGTCGTGGCGGTCGCTGCGGCGGCCATCACCGTCAGCGGGTCCGCCCCCGCCGCACCACCGATGGTGGACCACGCCGTGTCGATGCCGGCCGCCTCCGCCTGCTGCACCTGCTGAACGAACTCTGGCGCGTTGAACGCCTGGATGGAGACACCTACCTGGCCCATGGCGATCCTCTTTCCGTCTTTCCTTGCGACCGGCGAGGAGGGGCCCCACCGCTCGACTGGCACTGTACATTCTCCACCGTGCCCGCTCCCAACCGTTCGCGCGCACGGACAAGGAGGCAGCAGTGCCCTACAGCACCGACCAGTACGAGGGCCTGATGGCGGAGACGGTCCGCTTCACGGGCCACCAGGGGGACGCCGTCCACGGATACCTTGCGCGCCCCCTTGGAGCCGGGCCGGCGCCGGGCATCGTGCTCATCCACCACGCGCCGGGGTGGGACACCTGGTACAAGGAACTGACGCTGAAGTTCGCACGCCGAGGCTACGCCGCGATCTGCCCCAACCTCTACGACCGCGTGGGCCACGGCGCCCCGCAGGACGTGGCCGCCATGGTGCGCAACGCCGGAGGCGTACTCGACGACCAGGTGGTGGACGACGTGGCCGGCGCCATGCAGTACCTGCGCGACCTGCCCTACAGCAGCGGCAAGATAGCGGTGGCCGGCACCTGCTCCGGCGGCCGCCACGCTTACCTGGTGGCGTGCCGCAGGACCGGCGTGGACGCCGTTATCGACTTCTGGGGCGGCGGCGTGGTGATGCGCCCGGAGGACCTGACGGAGAAACGCCCGGTCGCGCCCATCCAGTACACGGACGCCCTCACCGCGCCGCTGCTGGGCATCTTCGGCAATGACGACCGCAACCCCAGCCCCGAGCAGGTGGATCAGCACGAGGCGGTGCTGAAGGCCGCCGGCAAGGACTACGAGTTCCATCGCTACGACGGCGCGGGCCACGGCTTCTTCTACCACGACCGCCCCGCCTACCGGCAGGAACAGGCGTCCGACGCCTGGCGGAAGGTCTGGGCCTTCCTGGACAAGCACCTCGTCTAACCCCCGCCTGCCTGCCAGTACGAAAGACCTGCCAGCACGAAAGAAGGGACGCCAGCATGTGCACCTACGTTGTGGAGAAGACCCCCATCGCCGGCTGCGGCAGCGGCGCGGAGGGATGGTTCGACCTGAAGGAGGCCAACGTCTCCTACGACCACCCCTTCAACGCCCCCTACGAGCACGCCCTGAACATCGACTTCACGAACGAGGCGGAGGGCCCCGGCGCCCGCGTGGCCGTGGAGTTGAGCGCGGACTCCGCACGTGCGCTCGTCGCCGCCATCCTCGAGGCGCTCGAGCGCGGCGAGGAGGCGGAGCGGCGGGAGATGGCCGGCTAAGCGCGCAATCTCACCGGCGCCGGCCGCCGCACGGAATCGTGCGTGCTGGCCTCGATCTGGCTCGATGTGGCCTCGATCTGGCCTCGATGTCGCATCCTCGATGTAGCCGAGGTGCCACGGGATGTCCTGGGGCACGTCCATCTTCGTGCGAAATCTCGTCAGCGGATTGTGACGCGACTGGTGACGCAACCGGTGGTCTATCGCCGTGCGAACTGGATGTGTGAGATGGATCTGACACGACCGGTGTCAGGGTGATCCGATATGTCAAGAGGATGCAACCGGTGACAGCGCATTCACAGCCTGAATGCACCGAGTGCCACATGCACAATTCCCGCGATCATCGACGAATGATTTGACCTCATCCTATACGGTGTCCTGCGGACGCGAGGCGTGGTGCCTGACGCGTGCTTTCCGCTCCATCGCTCGATGTTGGCTGGGGGAAGGACGTACAGGCCGGAACGTCGGGCCTGCGCGGCGCATGTGCGCGCACCCGGCGGGACGGCTCCCCAGCAGGGGTTTGGCGCCTCGGCTCGCACGGGACGAGGAGGTCCAGATGAAACACGACATCCTAGAGGCGAACACCCTGCTGCAGCGCAGGCTGGGACGCCGCACGCTGTTCCGGGGCGTGGGCATGGCGGGCCTGGGCCTGACCGGCGCCGCGCTGCTCGGATGCAACGGCGACGACGAGGGCAGTCCGCTGGAGGCCGCGCGTGATCGTGGCTACATCACCATCGGCTTCGCCAATGAGGCCCCCTACGGCTTCGCGGACGAATCCGGCAACGTCACGGGCGAGGCGCCAGAGGTGGCCCGCGTGATCCTGGCGGAACTGGGCGTCCCGGACATCCAGGGCGTGGTGGTGACCTTTGACTCCCTGATCCCCGGCCTCCAGGCCAGGCGCTTCGACATCATCGCAGCGGGCATGTTCATCAACTCCAACCGCTGCGCGGAGGTGCTGTTCTCCGACCCGGACTACTGCATCCCGCAGGCCTTCGGCGTGGACGCTGGCAACCCGTTCGGCGTCATGAACTACCAGGACGTCGCCAACTCGGACGCGACCATCGGCGTGCTCTCGGGCGGCGTGGAGGACGGCTACGCGCAGGCCGCCGGCATCCCGGATGACCGCATCACCCGTTTCAGCGAGGCTCCTGCGCTCGCGGAGGGACTGCAGGCGCGGCGCGTGGACGTGATCGCCGCCACCAGCCTCTCTATTCGCGCGCAGTTGGACCGCCTGGCGGACCCCAACCTGGAGATGACCGCCGGCTTCACGCCCATCGTGGACGGCGAGCCGGAGTACGGCTGCGGCGGCTACGGCTTCCGGCGAGATGACCAGGAACTGCGGGACGCCTTCAACGACGTGCTGGTGAGCATGAAGCAGAACAACGAGATCGTCCCGATCACCGAGCCCTTCGGCTTCGGCGAGACGGAGATCAGCGCGGCCACGGACGTGACCGCGGACGACCTCTGCGAGGCGTAGCGACAGCCCGGGGGTAGGCGAGAGTAGGAACACTGCCCCCGGGGGTCGGCGGCCCACGTCGCCCCCGGGGACAGACCGCGCATGTTGTCCGACAACGCCCTGTGGCGCCCGTTCCTGGACGGGATCTGGATCACCCTCCAGGTCACCTTCTACGGCGCTGCCCTGGGCACCTTCATGTCCGTGCTCTCCGGCCTGGCCTCCATGTCCTCCGTCCGAGGCGTGCGCTGGGTCAGCCGGGTGTATGTGGACTTTTTCCGCGGCACTTCCGCGATCGTCCAGTTGTTCTGGATCTTCTACGCCCTGCCCCTCATCGGCCCCAGTTTCTCGCCGATGGTGGCGGGCGCGGTGACGCTGGGGCTGAACATGGGCTCGTACGGGTCTGAGGTGGTGCGGGGGGCGGTGCAGGCCGTGCCGCGCGGCCAGACCGAGGCGAGCATCGCGCTGAACCTGAGCGCCATGCAGCGGATGCAGTACGTGATCTTCCCCCAGGCAGCGGTGTCCATGCTACCGCCCTACGGGAACCTGCTGATCGAACTGCTAAAGGCCAGCGCGCTGGTCTCGCTGATCACGCTGGCGGACATCACCTTCGTGGCGCAGGTGCTGCGCGTGAACGGCACCGCCAGCACGCTCACGCTCTTCTCGATCGCGCTCGTCCTCTACTTCGTCATCGCGCAGGGCATCGCCCTCGTGGTGCGGCTGGCGGAGGCGCGGCTCTCGCAGGGCCTGGAGGTGGGCCGCGGCGCCGGGAGACGTGCGGCATGACGTGGGACTGGGAGTTCGCGTGGAGGATTATGCCCCGCCTGCTGGAGGGGCTCGTGACCACCGTGCAGGCCACGCTGCTGGGGATCACGCTCGCCATGGTGCTGGGCCTGGTGCTGGCCATGCTGCGCCGCAGCGAGGTCCGCGCCATCTCCTGGCCCACGGCCTGGGTGGTGGAGTTCATCCGCAGCACGCCCCTGCTGGTGCAGTTGTACTTCCTCTACTTCGTGGGCCCCACCTTTGGACTGACCATGGGCGCCCTCACCACCGGCGTGCTGGGCCTGGGCCTGCACTACGCCACCTACACGTCCGAGGTCTACCGGGCGGGCATCGAGAGCGTCCCCCGCGGACAGTGGGAGGCCTCCACGGCGCTCAACCTCTCGCCGGTGACCACGTGGGGGCGGGTGGTGCTGCCGCAGGCCATCCCGGTGGTGATCCCGGCGCTGGGGAACTACCTGATCGCCATGTTCAAGGACGTCCCGCTGCTGGCCACCATCACGGTGCTGGACGTGCTGGGCGAGGCGCGGGCGGTCGGCGCGCAGTCCTTCAGATACCTCGAACCCTACACACTGGCGGGACTTCTGTTCCTCGCCGTGAGCATCCCCGCATCGATCCTGGTGCGGCAACTGGAGGTGCGACTTGCCCGTCGACCTTGATGTCCCCGTGCATCCCCGGATGAGTGAAGTGGAGGGCTCCGCCGTCCGCTTCCAGCAGGTCACCAAGAGTTTCGGCGACCTGGTGGTGCTGGACGACCTGGACCTGGACGTGGCGGCGGGCGAAAAACTCGTGATCGTGGGCCCCAGCGGCTCCGGCAAGACCACCATCCTGCGCGTCCTGATGACCCTGGAGCGGCCAGACTCCGGCCTGGTTCAGGTCAACGGCGATTACCTCTACCACGAGGAGCGCAACGGCCGCCTCCACGCCGCCTCCCAGCGCCACATCCGCCAGGTGCGGCGGCGCATTGGCATGGTGTTTCAGCACTTCAACCTGTTCCCGCACATGACGGCGCTGGAGAACGTCTCCTTCGCGCCTCGCAAGGTGCTGGGGCTCTCCCGGTCAGAGGGGGTGGAGAAGGCGAAGGACCTGCTCTCCTCCGTGGGCCTGGGGGACAAGTTTGACGAGCACCCCTCGCGGCTGTCGGGGGGCCAGAAGCAGCGCGTGGCGATCGCCCGGGCGCTGGCTATGGAGCCGGAAGTGATGCTCTTTGACGAGGTCACGTCCGCGCTGGACCCGGAACTGGTGGGCGAGGTGCTGGGGGTGCTGCGCGACCTGGCGGAAAACACGTCCATGACCATGCTGCTGGTCACGCACGAAATGGGCTTCGCACGCGAGATCGGCGACCGCGTGGTGATGTTTGACGAAGGCCATGTGGTGGAGGCCGGCCCACCGGAGCAGATCTTCGCCAATCCGCAGGAGCAGCGTACTCGCGACTTCCTGCACGCCGTACTGGACCGCAAATAGCCACCTTCCTCGCGCCTGCGCGATACCACTTGGAATCCGGCGGGAGACTAGAAATGAGATGGCAATACCGTTGCAATCATGCACACGAAACATCATACGTAGTGAATCGTCCTTGACCTGTCACGGATGACCGATACGGTAAAAATGCAAGGCGCGATGTCGAGGCCATCGTCTCCGTCGCGAAGCAGCCTGTCACGGGCACAGAAAGGACGTGCGAGCCATGACGCTCATGCGCGTTGGGACGTCCATTGACGATCCCGCACCGGACGAACAGTCACCCACGAACGAGGAGGCCGACGAGGAGAGCACACTGCCTCGGATACGCCCTCCTCGCCTGGAGTACGGCGACGGCGCTGCCATGTGGCGCCTGGCGCGGGAATCCGGGGTGCTGGAGGAGAACGCCGAGTACACCTACCACATGTTCTCCCACTTCTTCGCGGACGCTTGCGTGATCGCGGAGATCGAGGGCAAGCCGGCCGGCTTCATCGCCGGCTTCCGTCCACCAGACAGACCAGACGCAGTCTTTGTGTGGCAGATCGCCGTGCACCCGGACCACCGGGGCCAGGGCATCGCCCGGCTGATGCTGCACGGCCTCTTGCAGCGCCTGCACCCGGAGGTGCAGTTCCTGGAGGCCACCGTGGCCCCCTCCAACAAGGCGTCGGAGCGCACCTTCCGCAGCGTGGCGCGCGAACTGGACACGCTCTGCAACGAGGCCGTGCTCTTCCCGGCAGACCGCTTCGGCGGCCCCTCGCACGAGGACGAGGTGCTCTTCCGCATCGGCCCGGTCACGGCAGAGGCGGCGGCGGCCTATGCGCCGCGCATGGAGCAGGAGACGGCGGCAGCACTATGACGGACTTCACCGCATTCGAGACCATCGAGTCAGGCGTACGCTCGTACAGCCGCGCATGGCCCACGGTGTTCAACCGGGCACGCGGATCCCAGTTGTGGGACGAGCAGGGCCGGGAGTACGTGGACCTCTTTGCCGGCGCCGGCTCACTGAACTACGGGCACAACCACCCCGTGCTCAAGGAAGTGCTGCTGGACTACCTGAGCGAAGACAACATCGTCCACGGCCTGGACATGGCCACCACGGCCAAGGGCGCCTTCCTGGAGCGCTTCAACGAGGTGATCTTGAAGCCTCGTGGCCTGGACTACGTGGTCCAGTTCCCCGGCCCCACTGGCACCAACGCGGTGGAGGCGGCGATCAAACTGGCGCGCAAGGCCACGGGGCGCGAGGGCATGATCTCCTTCACCAACGCCTTCCACGGCATGACGCTGGGATCACTCGCCCTGACGGGGAACGACATGAAGCGCGGCGGGGGTGGCGTGCCGCTCTCCTTCGCCACCTCCATGCCGTACGACGGGTTCCTGGGGCCGGACACGGACTCGCTGGAGGTCCTGCACTCCTTCCTGGCAGCGGACGGCTCCGGCCTGGACAAGCCCGCGGCCATCATCGTGGAGACCGTGCAGGGCGAGGGCGGCATCAACGCCGCCAGCATCGAGTTCCTCCAGGGCCTGGAGGCGATCTGCCGCGAGTTCGAGTGCCTCTTCATCGTGGACGACATCCAGATGGGGTGCGGGCGCACCGGGCCGTTCTTCTCCTTCGAGCCCGCCGGCGTCACGCCGGACATCGTCTGCATCTCCAAGTCCATCAGCGGCTACGGGCTGCCCATGGCCCTCACGCTCTTCCGTCGCGACCTGGACCTGTGGGGGCCGGGCGAGCACAACGGGACGTTCCGGGGCAACAACCCCGCCTTCGTCACCGCCACCCGCGCGCTGGAGGAGTTCTGGCAGGACGACACCTTGCAGCAGGAGGTGGACCAGAAGGCCACCCGCCTGGCCAACGACCTCCAGGACATCGCCCGCGCCTTCCCGGAAGCGGGCGCCACGACTCGCGGCCGCGGCCTGATCCAGGGCCTGCACTGCGAGGTGGAGGGCCTGGCGGAAGAGGTGGCCGGCGGCGCCTTCGAGCGCGGCGTGGTCATTGAGACCTCCGGCCCCAACAGCGAGGTGGTCAAACTGCTGCCCGCGCTGAACATTGACGACGCCGCCCTGAGCCGAGGGCTGGACGTCATCTGCGACTCATTCGAGGCGGCCCTGGTGGGCCGAGGACTGCGCGGCCGCACGCTGGCCGCGGCGGGAGGTGCTGGTTGATCGTCCGAAATCTACAGGACCTGCAGGGGACGGACCGCGACGTGGACACGCCCAACTGGGCGAGCCGTCGCTTCCTCCTGGCGCGGGACGGCGTGGGCTTCTCGCTGAACGACACGCTGATCCGCGGCGGCACGGAGACCTTCATGTGGTATCGCAACCACATTGAGGCCGTGTACTGCGTGGGCGGCGAGGGCACCCTGGAGGACCTGACCGACGGCACGGTGTACGAGATCACGGACGGCACCGTGTACACGCTGAACGGTCACGAGAAGCACATCCTGCGCGCCACCACGGACATGCGCATGGTCTGCGTCTTCACTCCGGCCCTCACCGGACGCGAGGTCCACGACGCCGAGGGCGTCTACCCCTTGCTCACGGACGCGGCTGAGGACCCGGTGGTCGCCGCGGAATAGGGCCTGCGGCCCCTCGGAACGACAGGACGGCCCCGCCGAAAGCGGGGCTGTCCTGATCTCCGGCTGTGGTGTCTTCGACTGGCAGTGTCATCGGCGTCGGCCGACCTCGGACCGTGGGGGCGCCTCAGTGGGCGCGGCGACCCATAGTCAGGCTCGCCACGATCGAGACCGCGAGCACCACCAGGAACACGATGAAGAGGATCTGCGCGACGCCCGCTGCGGCTCCCGCGATGCCGCCAAACCCGAGGGCAGCCGCCACCAGCGCCAGCATCAGAAACAGAACGATCCAGCCCAGCATGACCAGTCCTTCCATCGGGGCTCATACCTGTGCACCCGGGGGGACAGGGGAACCCCCCAAAGCCCCTCCGAAGCCTGACCACAGCGTCTCCCGGATTCGGTGTCAGGCGGACAATCCGCGCCCACTCCAAATAACACTCCCGTGACAGAACTCCTGCGGATGGCGTATTCGGCGCAAATCAGCCATGACGGGGTGCGCTTCTCCCATGACTTTGCAACGCCGTTTCAGGCTCAATAGATGCCGCACTCGAGCGTGCGGTATCCGTAGCAGCGGCGGGGTGCGAAGGGGCCTGGTTTGCGTGTTCTCGTGATAGAGGACGAACCGGCGCTTCGGCGACTGATTGCCCTGACGCTCTCGGACGCCGGCATGGACGTGAGCACTGCCGAAGACGGGCGCGCGGCCCTGGACGTCAGTTCCGCCGCGCCTCCGGACGTGGTGGTGCTGGACCTGGAGATGCCGGTCATGGACGGGCGCGCGTGCTTCCGTGCACTGCGCTCGCAGGGCGTCAGAGCGCCGGTGCTAATCCTGTCTGCGCACGGTGCGCGGCAGGCCGCAAGTGAACTCGGAGCGGAGGCAGCGATGGACAAGCCGTTCGAGGCCTCAGACCTGGTTCACCACCTGATATCGGCCGTCGCTTGAGGTTCCACGGGGACCTCCGGGGGCTCGCTGGGCAGCCAGAGCGTGAACTCCGCGCCGCGTCCCGGCTCGGAGCGCAGGGAGAGGTGCCCGCCCAGGCGGAGCGCCAGTTGCTTCGACAGGAACAGGCCCAGCCCCAGCCCCGGACGGGCGCCCGCGCCGGTCTCCTGGCGGTAGAAACGCTCGAAGACGCGCGCCTGCACGTCCGAGGGGATGCCCGGCCCGTGGTCGCGCACGCACACCTCGGCGCCGTCGCCCGTGGCCCGCACCGTCACCTCGATCGGGCCGGCGTCCGCTGCGTACTTGGCGGCGTTCTCCAGCAGGTTCTGGACAATACGGCGCACGTACCGGTCATCCGACTCGACCACCGCGCCGTCCAAGTCCGCCTCGTCGCAGACGAAGTTCACGCCCGGCCGCTCGCCGCCCAGGCGGTCGGCCTCCTCCGCGGTCAGGCGGCGCAGGATGATCGGCTCCGGCTGGATCTCGATGCGACGCTCCAGCGTGGCCACGTCCAGGATGACCGTGACGATGTCGCGCATGCGGGCGGCCTCTTTGCTGAGCAGGTCGATCTCCTCGGCGTACTGGTCGGGGATCTGCAGGCGGCCGGCCGCCACCGCGCGGCTCAGCCGGCTGGAGAAGCCCACCACCGTGGTCAGCGGGCTGCGGATCTCGTGCGAGATGAGCGCGAAGGCCTGCTCCTGCGCCCGTGCCTGCGCCACCTCCGTGGAACGGTCGCGGAAGACCATCGCGGAGCCCTCGCCGTCCGGCAGCGGCGCACTGGAGACCGTGACCGGCACCAGGTTGCGGCGCGCGTCAATGAAGTACTCATGGCCGAAGTAGCGCTCGTGATCCATCAGCGCCTGGCTCAGCAGGCACTCCCCCGGGTCCACGCCATTCCCATGCAGGAGCGTGTGTTTTTCCTGTCCCACCAGTTGGTGGGACGAGTAGCCCAGCATCTCCTCTGCGGAGGTGTTGGCGTACGAGATCAACCCGTCTCGCTGAACAATGAGGACGCCGAAGCCGGTGGCGTCCATCATGCCGCGGAATTGCGCTGCCGAGCGGCGCAAGGCTCGTTGCGAGCGTTGCCATGCAACGAACGTCAGCACGAGGCCGAGCGTTGCAACGATAGCGACGATTCCGGCGGTGGTTAGGTTCACGTCCGGCACAATCTACTCTTCTCAGTCCGGCAAGGGGCGCAATTCTATGTTAGAGATAGAGACTTCCAGGGAGGGACGCCGCATGGCTGATCAACAGGTCCGCCCCGTTGTCCTGATTGCAGACGACGATGCCTCCGTCCTCAAACTCGTCCGCCTGCAACTGGTGGACGAGGGCTTCCGAGCGGTCACCGCCTCCACCGGCGAGGAGGCCATCCAGCGGGCGATCGACGAGCGCCCGGACCTGGTGGTCCTGGACCTCATGCTCCCGGACATCACCGGGTTCGAGGTCCTCAACCGACTGCGGGAACGAGGCCCCATCCCGGTCATCCTGCTCACCGGCAAGACCCGGGACAGCGACAAGATCCGCGGCCTGGAGATGGGCGCGGACGACTACCTGGCCAAGCCCTTCAACCCGGAGGAACTCACCGCGCGCGTACGCGCCGTCCTCCGCCGCGCACGCCGCGAGGGCGGTGTCAGCGACGAGCCCATCAACGTGGGCCCGCTGATGATCGACCTGGAGCGGCGCGTGGTGGAGCGCGAGGGCGAACTGGTGCCCCTGACCCGCACGGAGTGGAACCTGCTGGAGGTCCTGGTCCGCAACCGGGGCAAGGCCCTGATGAACCCGGAAATCCTGGGCAAGGTCTGGGGGCCGGAGTACGTGGACGACCTGCAGTACCTGCGGGTCTGGATCTCCCGGCTGCGCCGGAAGTTGGAGCCGGACCGCCCGGAGGACTCGATCATCCGCACCTTCCCGGGCATGGGCTACATGTTCCGCGACATGCGCGACACTGCCGAGGCTGAGGACACGGCGTCCGAGCCGCCCGCAGACGACGAGGCCGCCGCGGCGGAGGCGTAGTCCGTCAGCCGTCCCAGCCGTGCTCACGGCTGGGACGGCGCAAGCCGTTCCAGCCGTCGCAGCAGTTCAAAGGGGTCGAAGGGCTTGTCCAGCGCCGCATCCGCGCCCAGTTCGCGGCGCGCCTGGTGCGCACCGTACGCCGAGAGCACCAGCACGGGCGCCAGGCAACCCCGCGCGCGCAGCGCCCGATAGCAGGCGCGCCCGTCCACCTCCGGCATCTCCAGGTCCAGCACGATCACGTCGGGCGCCGTCCCCTCCGAGTGGCCCGCCACGTCCAGCGCCTCCGCGCCGTTCGAGGCCGTGCGCACGACGTATCCCTCCTCAGACAGGATCACGGCCACCAACCTCCGCACCACGGGATCGTCGTCAACTACCAGGACGTGGATGGGGGCGGGGACCGGGACGGACACGGGGCGACTTTCCAGGCGATCGGGCGTCCGCTCATCGATACCCGGACCGTCATGTGCAAATGCGAGCGCGCGGGCGGGGTGCTCTACGTGCGGCTACCGGGGAAACTGGCCGCCCGCTCAGCCTCCCGGTCTGTCAGCCTGGCTCGAACGCCTTGTTCCGTTGTGTGCGTGCACTTCCGGACAAGCCGGTCCCGCCGTACGGGCATCGAGGGCTCGAGCGATGCACGCCGGCGGGACTTGCTTGAAGAGATTTGACCCTAATCTCGGTGTCGAAGGGGAGATCGTGGTCTGGGCCGCCGTGACAAATCCATCCTTGCTCAACGTCCGAGGCGCCTCGTCACCCGTCCTCGACCGGAGGGGGCCCCGTTCAGGCGATGATGCGCGCAAACTCCCGCAGTTCGTGTTCGAACTCCTTGGAGTGGAGGAGCACCCGGGCGGGTCCGGCGTGGTCCGTGAACTCGATGCGCACGTAGCCGTCGTCGCCCGTGAACATCATGCTGTCGGAGTTGGTGGTGGGTTCCGGCTCCATGCCCAGCATCTCTTCGAAGTAGCGTCGTGCTTCACCTCGGACGTGGGCCAGGCTGTGGGCCGGCTCAACCTCCATGCTCAGCATGCCTCTGCCTTTCTGCGCACCCGCGTGCGATCCGTTGGTAGCGACTCCGGCCTGCCGAGGGCTCCGGCCTGCCGAGGGCGGGCGTGTGCTCCTCAGTCCCGCGCTTGCACCTGTCGGTGTGCGGTTGCACCGGCCGCGCGGAGGCACCGCCATACCGGGCCCTGGCGTGGCCGGGTCCGCGTGGACGCCTCGAGAATCGCGATGAGATCCGCAGCGGAATAATCGGTCACGAAGTCCGCCCAACCCGGCACCCTCCTTGATAGGTCAAGGCCGTCGCACCGGATGTGCTCCTTCGCATGCCGGAAAAGAGTACGCGCACAACGCTGAAGCCCACGTCAAGCCGGTGGAGGCGATGTATCAGGCTTGTGTCAGTCTCTGCCCATTCCCTGCCACACCTTCGCAATGACGCCCTCCACTCGCTTGAGCCTCTGCAAGCCTTCGGGCGGGACGGTGGCGTCAGGCTCAGAGCAATGCAGCACAGCCAGCGAGGGAGGAAGCATGATTGCCAGGTTCGCCCGCCTGCAGGCGCAGCCAGAGAAGGTGGACCGCGTCCGGCGGGCGCTGGAGGACATGGTCCGGTCGTCCCGGACGGAAGACCCCATGCTGGGCGAGTACGTCCTCTACGAGTCCGACGACGACCCCGGCCAGTTCCTGATCGAGCAACACGTGTCCACCGTGGAGGAAGCGCTGGACGACCCCGACCGGGAGAATCAACGCCTCATGGAGTTGGGCACCGCCCTCCGCGAACAGTTGATCCGCCCCATCACCATCGACCGCTACCGCATGATCGTGGGCGAGGACGGCCCGCAGGCCTGATGATCTGCCACGGCCCAACACACCGAGGCGAGCACATACAGACACCGTCCCGCCTTGCGGCGGGACGGTGAGGGTTGGACGTGTCGCCGGGACTCGCTCGAGGGGCTGAGGAGTGCCGGCGACACCTCCAAACAGTCGATTGCTCGACTCAGGCCTCGGGGGCGGGTGTCCTCGGCCACGCTGGAACTATCGCTGCTGGACGCTAACGAACGCATCGCAGGATGCGCGCATCATCTATCGGATGTTTCCCACTGCACTCCCAACACCAAGCGTGCAAGAAGAACGCGCGAGAAGGGGCACGGAAACGTCCACGAAATCAGCACCTGCGGCGCGGGTCCGTCACCCCCGCCGTTCCTGCCGAGCAACGGCGCTTGCCGCCGGGCGCTAGCATCCGCCGCACGCACACCTCGACGCATCGAGGGGGCACGAGGACGGGGGAGCGCCCATGCCCTGGGTAGACGTCAACGGCATCGACATCCGCTACATCGAGGAGGGACAGGGGACGCCGCTGGTCTTCCTGCACGGCAACAGTTCCTGCTCCGTGGCCTGGGAACGCCAGTTCGAGGCCTTCTCCGCCCACTTCCGCTGCATCGCCTACGACAGCGTGAACCACGGCTTCTCCGCGAATTCGCCCCGCGACGCGGAGGAGCCAGACCGTGCCGACGAACTGGAGGGCTTCCTGGCCGCGCTCGGCATCGAGCAGCCGGTGTTGGCGGGGAACTCGATGGGCGGAAACACCATCCTGCGCTGGGCGGCTCGCCACCCCGGCACCGCCCGCGCGCTGGTCATTTCCGGCGCCGGCGTGCGTTCCGGCACGGAGAGTGCGCCGCCGCAGCGCGCGCCCATGGACGTGGAGACGCTGTACGTCCCGGTGGGCGCCTCGTTCACCCCGGCGTTCAAGGACCGCGACCCCGTGGGCCACGAGCGCTACTTCCGCATCCGCTCCACCGCCACGCGGCTGGAGGCCCTGCGCCATCCTCGGCAGCCCGCGCGCCGCACGGTAGAAGAACGCGCCACGCTCATCGACCGGGTGACCGCCATCACCGCGCCCATGCAGATCGTCACCGGCGAACTGGACTCGGCGCTGGATGCCGCCCGGACGCTGTACGAGGTGCGCCCGGACGCACGCATGCACGTCATCCCCGGCGGCCCTCACAACGCCTACTTCGAGATGCCGGAGCAGTGGAACCCCGTGGTGCAGGCCTTCCTGGACGAGGTGCTGACCGCGAGCCCGTAGCCGACAGCCTGTAGCCGACAGCCTGTAACCGGCAGCCTGTAACCGGCAGCCTGTAACCGGCAGCCTGTAACCGACAGCCTGGCGGCGTCCTCAGGCCGGCGCGCTGTCCTCCGCACCGATGCCCCACTGGATGCCGTTTTGGAACAACTGGCGGAAGGCGTCCACCTCCCACGAGCCGCGGAACCGGAGCGGCGTCCTGCCCTCCGGATCCACGCTCTCGTGGACAAAGGGCTGCACGTTGGTGCTCGGCGTGTGCGTGTGGCCGAGCGCGAAGTAGGCCACCTCGCCGCGGCCGACCTGGCGCACATACCCGAGCGTCCGCGTCTCCGCGTCCGCATGCAGCGAGGTGTCCCGGTCATACACGAACCCGAAGCCGGGCGGCGAGGCGTCCGGCCCCAGGCGGTTCGTGAGCAGCACCTGCGTGTGCGCCGGGTCCAGCACCTCCACCTGGTAGGGCTCATCCTGCGTCAAGAACGCCTCCGGAAGGCCCTGCGTCAGCGGATGCCCGCGGGTCACCTGCACCTCGAAGCGTCGCACCGGCTCGTGGTTGAGGAAGAAGGCGCCCAGGGTCTCGTGGTAGGGCGTGCGCACCATCTGCTTGCGGCGCGCCTCCCCCACCCGCTTCGTCCGTCCGCCAGCCGTCCCGTGGATGCCGAGCCAGCGCCCGCCGTCCTCCAGCCAGCCGCGCAGCGCCTCGTTCTCGTCGCCCTCCGCGTAGGGGCCGGCAACGTAGGTGAAGAGGAAGTCGCAGCCCGGCAGCCACTTCTCGATGTCCGTGAAGTCGTTGGAGACAGAGGCGTGCACACGCTCGTCCTGCTGCAGGGCGCTCAGTGCTTGCACGCGCACGTAGTCATGGTCGTGCCCCGCATGCGAGCCCACCGGGTACCCACCCGTGATCACATGCGCCCGCACCACATCGCCGGCCATCGCGCCACTTCCCTGCTTCGCCCCCCTGCTCGTGAGGGCGCACGCGGTCGCGTCCATGATAACGAGTGGAGTAGCGCGCGCGGGCAGCCCCGGGGCTACCCGAGGCGCCGCACCAGGAACTGCCGCGCGTCCTCCACCAGTCCAGGCCCGAACTCTCCGTGGCCGCCGTCGAACCAGTGGATCTCCTTCGGATCCGCCAGGGCGGCGTGGAGGCGTTCCGCCGGCTCGCGGCCGCGCACGACCTCGTCACGCTCGCCGTTCACCACGAACTTGGTGACGTGGCCGGTCAGCGGGGCGAACGTCAGAGGATCGGTCAGGGCGTTCACCATCGCCTCGTCGTCGCGCAGGTCCTCGAACGGCGTGCCGGCCACCTGGAACCGCGAATAGTCGCCGCTGCCCCCCACGAACAGCGAGGCGGCGCGCACCCGCTGGTCGAGCGCAATGAAGGGCACGCCGATACGGCACCCCATGGAGACGCCGTGGTACCCGATGGCCTCGTGCCGCACGTCGTCGCGGGTGAGGAGGTAGTCCACGGTGCGCATCAGGTCCTGGATGGCCTGCATGCGCTGGTCGCGGGTGCGGAACATCAGGTCCGGGCGGGTGGGCGTCAGCCGGCCGCGGTTGTCCGGCCGCTCGCGCGATCCGAAGCCGTACGCGTCCACCGCCACCACCATCAGCCCGCTCGCCGCCCATCGAGGCCCCACGGGGTCGGGGGTGCTGGGCGTGGCCGTGACGTTGCCATGCCGCCCCAGCGGGGTCGACCCGTGCTGCACGATCACGGCCGGCCACGGCCCTGCGCCCGAAGGCGCCACGATCGTGGCCAGCACTCGCTCGTCGTGCGTGGAACCGAACGTCACCCGCTCCCGGCGGATGTCCGTCCTCGGCGTGCGCGTGGCGAGGTCGATCGCCGGTTCGGGCTCGCTCGTGGGGAGCAGGGGCAGCGTGCGGTCGTAGGCGTAGAGGTGGCGCAGGAGCGCCTCCGGGATCTCGGTCATCCTCGGCGCTCCGGGACGATCTCCGTGAGCACGCCGCCGGTGCTGCTCGGATGGAAGAACGCCACCGTCTGCCGCCCGTCCGCCGTCCGAGGCAACTCGATCTCTCGGAGGCCCGCCGCGCGCAGTCGTTCGGCCTCGGCAGCCACGTCCAGCGCGGCGTAGCAGAGGTGGTGCAGGCCAGCCCCGCGCTTCTCCAGGAAGCGTGCGGCGCCGCTGGTGGCGCCCGGCGCCGGGATCAGCACCTCCACCTGCGTCTCGCCCTCACCCACGTTGAAGAAGTAGTTGTAGGTCTGCTCTGGCTCGAAATAGGAGCCCTCCGGCCACTTCGACCGTCCTTTGTCCACCGCCAGCCCCAGCGCATCCCCCAGGATGGCCACGGCCTCCTCGATGGTGGGCGCCACCAGCCCCACGTGGTCCAGGCGTGTGAACATCGGTCCCTCCTGTCACACCGCGAACGCCGGGAGTGTACCCGCGCCGTCGAGGGGACTCCGCGGGTCTCGCCAACCGGCGCGGTGGTCGACCACGCGGAGGTCATCGAGCGTCACGGTCACGCGGGGTCGTGGTCTGCTACCTTCCCGGCGCGCAGGGGAGGCACGACATGGCTGACAGCACCATCGCGGGGTTTTCGAAAGCGCGTCTGGACCGCATCGACGGGTGGGCGCAGCGATACGTGGACGAGGGGCGCATCTCCGGCGGCCAGGTCGCCATCGTGCGCGGCGGCGAGCCGGTCCTGCACCGCACCTACGGCCTGCGCGACCTGGAGCGCGGGACGCCCACCACCGAGGACACCGTGTACCGCATCTACTCGATGACGAAGCCGATCACCTCGGTGGCGCTGATGATGCTGTGGGAGGACGGACTGTTCCAACTCGACCACCCCGTGGGGCGTCTGATCCCCGGCTGGGAGGATCTGCAGGTGCGCGTGGGCGGCTCCCACCCGGACTTCGAGACGAGGCCACCCGCCCGACCGATGCAGATCCGCGACCTGCTGACACACCAGGCCGGGCTCTCGTACGGCTTCGTCCCCACCGCGCCCATTGACGCCGCCTACCACGCGCTGGGCGTCAGCGGGCTGGACGCGCACAACGGCACGCTGGCGGACATGATGGCCGCCGTGGCGAAGGCGCCACTGGAGTACGACCCCGGCACCCAGTGGAAGTACTCCATTGCCACGGACGTCTGCGGCTACCTGGTGGAGCACTTCTCCGGCCAGCCGCTGGACCGCTTCTTCCGCGAGCGCATCTTTGAGCCACTGGGCATGACAGACACGGGCTTCCACGTCACGGAGGAACAGCGCCCGCAGTTCGCCTCTCACTACCGTAGGCGGAGCACCCGCGAACTGGCGGTCTCCGACGACGGCCAGGAGAGCCCGTACCTGAAGCCGGCCACGCGCTTCAGCGGCGGCGGTGGCCTGGTCTCCACCACGGGCGACTACGTGCGTTTCTGCCAGATGTTGCTGGAAGGCGGCACGCTGGACGGCGAGCGCATCCTGGCCCCCAGCACGATCGACCTGATGACCCAGAACCATCTGCCCAACAACGCCGCCATGGACGAACTTTCCGGCGAGGGCTACGCGCAGGTGTCGCGGGCCGGCGTGGGCTTTGGCCTCGGCGTGGCGGTGCACATCGACCAGCAGCGGTCGCTCCAGAGCCAGTCGCTGGGGGCGTACTACTGGGGCGGTGCGGCCAGCACGCACTTCTGGGTCGACCCGGCCGAGGACCTGGCGGTGGTCTGGATGACGCAGATTCCCTCCGGCACGTACGACTTCCCCCGCCAGTTGTCCTCGCTCGTCTACTCCTCGCTGGTGCAGTAGCGCGTCGAGGAGCGGCAGTGGCGCGGGGGGCATAGCCGACCTCGGACGGTCGAGGCGGCTCAGAGCGCGCGACGCCGGCGCCTGGCGGCCGCAGCGCGTACGCGGATGTGCGTTTACGCTGTTATGACCGGTTCGGGCCCGCCGAGTGGCGGGCCTTTTGCACCCTCGCCGGTCGGATCAGGACGCCCATGACCTCCCCCGCCTCACTTCAGCAAGCGTCGCAGGGCGCCGGACGGCGCGACGACCTTCGCAACGTCGCCATCATCGCCCACGTAGACCATGGCAAAACGACGCTGGTGGACGCCATGCTGCGCCAGGCCGGGCAGTTGGACGCACGCACGGACATGCCAGACCGCGTGATGGACTCCAACGACCTGGAGCGCGAGAAGGGCATCACCATCCTCGCGAAGAACACGGCCGTCCGGTACGGCGCCGTGAAGATCAACATCATCGACACCCCCGGCCACGCCGACTTCGGCGGCGAGGTGGAGCGAGGGCTGACGATGGTGGACGGCGTCCTGCTGCTCGTGGATGCCTCGGAAGGCCCCATGCCGCAGACGCGCTTCGTGCTGCGCAAGGCGCTGGAGTCTCACCTGCCGGTGATCGTGGTGGTCAACAAGATCGACCGCCCGGACGCCCGCATCAAGGACGTCCTGGACGAGGTCTACGAGTTGTTCCTGGACCTGGAGGCCACGGAGGAGCAGTTCGACTTCCCGGTGGTCTACACCAACGGCCGCGCCGGCACCGCCAGCCTGGACCCGGAGGCGCCCGGCACGGACCTCAAGCCGCTGCTGGACCTGCTGCTGGAGCGCATCGCGCCGCCGACGTACCAGGTGGGACACGGGCTGCAGGCGCTGGTCACGAACCTGGACGCCTCGCCGTACGTGGGACGGCTCGCGCTCTGTCGCGTGGTCAACGGGCGCATTCGCAAGGGCCAGAACGTGGCCTGGTGCCGCCACGACGGCACGGTGGAGCACGCGCGCATCACTGAGTTGTACGTGACGGAGGCCCTTCAGCGCGTGGAGGCGGACGAGGCCGGCCCCGGCGAGATCATCGCCGTCGCGGGGCTGCCCGAGGTCACCATCGGCGAGACGCTGGCGGACCCGGACGACCCGAGGCCGCTGCCGGTCATCAGCGTGGACGAGCCCAGCCTCTCCATGCTGGTGGGCATCAACACCTCGCCGCTCGCGGGGCGCGAGGGCACCCTGCTCACCGCGCGACTGCTCCAGAATCGCCTGGACGCGGAGGTGGTGGGCAACGTCTCCATCCGCGTGGTGGACTCCGAGCGCCCGGACGCGTGGATCGTGCAAGGGCGGGGCGAACTGCAACTTGCCATCCTCGTGGAGACCCTGCGCCGCGAGGGCTTCGAACTCACCGTGGGGCGGCCGGAAGTGGTGACGCGCCACGTGGACGGCAAGGTCCACGAGCCCATGGAGTCCATGACCATTGACGTGCCGGAGGAGCACCTGGGCACGGTGACGCAGTTGATGGCCGCCCGCAAGGGACGCATGGAGCGCACCGTGAACCACGGCACCGGCCGCGTGCGGCTGGACTACGTGATCCCCTCCCGAGGCCTGATCGGCTTCCACACGGAGTTCCTGACGGAGACGCGCGGCACGGGCCTGGCGCACCATGTCTTCCACGGCTACGAGCCCTGGCACGGCGACCTCAAGACCCGCCCCAACGGCAGCCTGGTGGCCGACCGCCGCGGGCCCACCACGTCCTTCGCGCTGATGAGCCTGCAGGAACGCGGCGCCCTCTTCGTGGGGCCGGGCGTCGAGGTCTACGAGGGCATGATCGTGGGTGAGAACGCGCGCTCGGACGACATGGACGTGAACCCCACGCGAGAGAAGAAGTTGACCAACATGCGCAACTCCACGCAGGAGGCCACCGAGAAACTGGTGCCGCCGGTGGTGGTCTCGCTGGAGCAGGCGCTGGAACTCCTCCGCGAGGACGAGTGCCTGGAGGTCACGCCGAAGTCAGTGCGGCTGCGCAAGGTCATCCTGGACCAGAACCAGCGCGGGCGTGCGGCCAAGCACGCCGGCCGCGGCTCCTGACTCAGCCTGCCGCCTCGGCGTCCCGAGGCGGCTCGGACGCACCGGGGCGTAGCACCACCACCGCCACCACCGCCAGGGCAATGGGGATGAACATGCCCACCGCCAGGGCGATCACGCCCGGCTCCACCAGCGCCGTGTAGCCCACGTTGTAGCCGGAAGAGACCGCCATCTGCGTGAAGACCAGCATGGAGGACGCCATCCCCGCCATGTGGGGGAACGGCACCAGCGCACCAGCCATCGCAGACGGCCTCGTCACCCCGAGGCCGACGGCGGAGACGAACACCGGCGCGATCACGAGCATGGGGTGCTCCAGGCCCGCCAGCGCGGTGGCCGCCATCAGGCCCGTTGCCACCGCAGCCGTGACCGCGCCCGTCATCACCAGGCGGCGGCCCGCCAGCCGGCCGGCCAGGCGGCTGGACGCCGTGGCCCCCACCATCAGGCCCAGCGCCGTGCTCCCGAACGCGATGCCGAACACCGCCGGCGACAGTCCCAGGCGGTCGATCAGGACGAACGATGAGGTGGAGATGAAGAGCAGTTGCCCGCTGAACATCAGCCCCATCACGAGCGCGTAACCCACGAAAGTGGGCGTCTTGAACAGCGTCTTGTAGTCCGCCAGCAGGCCCGGCCGTACGGCGGCCCTGGGTGGCCTCGTCTCTGGCAGCGTCACCAGGTACCAGCCGATGAACGCCACGCCGAGGCCGGTGAGGGTGACGAAGACCGCGCGCCAGGACGTGGCCGTGGCGATCACGCCGCCGATCACGGGCGCAATCGCGGGCGCCAGCGGCAGGACGATGGACATGTAGCCGATCATCCTCGCCGCGCCCTCGCTGCCGTACAGGTCCAGCACCATCGCGTTCGCGAGCGCCGGCCCCACGCCGCCGCCCAGCCCTTGCAGCACACGCCCCAGGATCAACTGCTCCACGCCCGTGGCGGTCAGGCACATCAGCCCGCCCAGGCAGTACACCGCCAGCCCCAGCAGCAGGATCGGCCGCCGCCCCCATCGGTCCGAGGCCGGCCCGTAGAACAACTGCGACCCGGCGAAGGAGACCAGGAACAGCGTCACACCCAGCGTCAGCACGCCCTCGCTGGTGCCGAACTCCTCCGCCATCTCCGGCATGGAGGGCAGGAACATGTCCACGGACAGCGGCGCGGTGGCGCTGAGCGCGATCAGGAACACGCCCACGCGGACGGTGGGCTGCATGCGTGCGGGAGCAGCGGACACGCGGCCTCCTGCCGGTGGTCAGAGCCGGGCCTGTGACGCGCCACGATAGCGCCCGCTACCCCGCAGGCACGAGCGCTCCCGAGAAGCCCAGGTCTGGCTGGAGGTCTGGCTAGACACCTGGCTGGGCCTCTGGCTAGGCGCCGGGCTCCATCACGGAGCGCGCGACCAGGCCGGCCTCCATGTCCTGGAACGCCTCGTTGATCTGGTGCATGGGGCGCTTGCGGGAGACCAGATCGTCCAGGTTCAGGCGGCCGTCCATGTACATGTCCACGTAGGTCGGCAGGTCATACTGCAACTTCGCGGAGCCGAAGAACGAACCGACGAGGCGCTTCTCGCCCAGGAAGGCAAGGCCGGGCACGGTCACTTCCTGGCCCACCACGCCCACCACCACGGCGGTGCCGCCCCGGCGCACCATGGCGAAGGCCTGCTCCACGGTCTTGCCCAGGCCAATCGCCTCGAAGGCGTAGTCCAGGCGGTTGTTGGTCAGTTCCTGCACGCGCGCCACCGGGTCCACCTCGGACGCGTTGACGAAGTCGGTCATGCCGAACTTCGCGCCCAACTCGGCCTTCCCGGCCACCATGTCCACGCCGATGATGCGCCGGGCGCCCGCCAGCCGCGCCCCCTGCACCACGTTGAGGCCCACCCCGCCCAGGCCGATCACCGCGACGTCTGAGCCGGGCTCCACCTTCGCCGTGCGCGTGGCGGCGCCCACGCCGGTGGTGACGCCACAGCCGACCAGGCACACGCGGTCCAGCGGCGCGTCCTTGCGCACCTTCACCACGCCGCGCTCCGGCATGACCGTGTACTGCGAATAGCCCGCCACGCCAATGCCCTGCTGCACGGGTTGCCCCTGGGCGTCCCGCAGGCGCGGGTTGGAGCCGGTGGCGGCCCGCTCCGGGTAGTCCGGCTGCTCGCAGAGGTGCGGCTCGCCGCGCACGCAGAAGTAGCAGATGCCGCAGTTGGGCCGGAAGGCCACCACCACGTGGTCGCCCTCCGCCACGCTGGTGACGCCCGAGCCCACGGCCTCCACCACGCCGCCCACCTCGTGGCCCAGGATCACCGGCACCGGCAGCGCGCCGGACCGAGCGCGGTTGATGGTGTGCAGGTCGGAGTGACAGACACCGCACGCCACCACGCGCACCAGCACCTCGCCCGCCTCCGGGCCGTGCAGGGTGACCTCCTCCATCGTGATCGGATCAGGGCCGCGCAGCACAGCGGACTGCATCGTGGTCATCGGGTCACCTCCATGCCGAGGGCTGCTCGGCGGCGTGCCGAGGGTGCCCCGGTTTCGCTGGGGTTCGACGGGTCTCGCCGGGCGGCCGGCACGGCGATTCCATATGAACTGCGGAAGGATGTCAAACGCCGCCGTCCCCCGCCGTGTCCGCGCCGTGTCCGCGCCGTGTCCGCGCCGCTCCGGACGCGGCCGCACCTCGCCACCCTCTTGGGGCCTCGATGCGCGGCGGCCATCTACGCAGGCGAGTGCGGGAGGGGTACGCTCCGCAGTGCAACATGCGTTGTCGGGGGTTGGCCAGCGGGGTAGGGATGTCTGAACTCCTCCAGAGATATCACCCCGGCCCCGGGCCGGACGAGATGGTTGCGACCGACGGCAGCATCCGGCCCGCCTACCGCGCCTTCCATGACCACATCTCGTCCTGGGACGCCCAGACCTACATGGATCGCCAGGCGATCGCGGACCTGGACACGCTCAACAGCGGCATCACCTTCACCGTCTACAGCGATGACTCCGGCACCGAACGCATCTTCCCGTTCTCGCTCGTGCCTCGCATCATCGCGCCGGCGGAGTGGGCCCGAGTGGAGCGAGGCCTGCAGCAGCGCGTGACGGCGCTGAACCGCTTCCTGGGCGACATCTACGGCGAGCAGGCATGCATCCGGGACGGCGTCATCCCTGCGGAACTGGTCTTTGACCACCCCGCATACCGCTTGCGCATGGCCGGGTTCACACCGCCCCTGGGCGTCTACTGCCACATCGCCGGGGTAGACCTGATCAGAGACGTGGAGGGCACGTTCCGCGTGCTGGAGGACAACCTTCGCACGCCTTCTGGGGTCTCCTACGTGATCGAGAACCGGCGCACCATGCTCAACACCGTGCCGGACCTGTTCCCGGAGGACCGCGTGGAGCCGGTGGACGGCTACCCGGAGCGCCTCCTGGAGATGCTCGCCGCCGTGCGGCCAGAGGGCGTCCCGGCAGACCAGGTGCGCTCCGTCATCCTGACGCCGGGGCCGTACAACTCCGCCTACTTCGAACACTCGTTCCTCGCCCGCCAGATGGGCATCGAACTGGTGGAGGGGCGCGACCTGGTGGTGGACAACGACCGCGTCTACCTCCGCGCCACTACCGGCCTGGAGCGCGTCCACGTCATATACCGGCGGGTGGACGACGACTTCCTGGATCCCCTCGTGTTCCGGGAGGACAGCATCCTGGGCGTGGCCGGGCTGGTGAACGCCTACCTGGCGGGCAACGTGACCGTGGTGAACGCCATCGGCACGGGTGTCGCCGACGACAAGACGACGTACCGTTATGTCCCAGAACTGATCCGCTACTACCTGGGCGAGGAGCCGATCATCCCCAACGTGGACACCTACACGGGCTGGAGGACGGACGACCTGGAGTACATGCTGGATCACCTGCACGAACTCGTCCTGAAGCCCTCGGACGGATCGGGCGGGTACGGGATCATCGTGGGGCCGCAGGCGTCAAAGGCGACGCTGGAGGCCGCGCGGGAGCGGGTGCGCGCCGCGCCGCGGCAGTGGATCGCGCAGCCGGTGCAGGAGTTCTCCACCATCCCGTCCTTCAACGGCGAGGTCTTTGAGCCGAGGCGCGCCGACCTCCGTCCCTTCGTGGTGACGGGCGAGTCCTCCTGGGTGCTGCCCGGCGGGCTCACGCGCGTGGCCGCCAACGCCGAGTCCTACATCGTGAACTCCTCGCAGGGTGGGGGCAGCAAGGACACGTGGATCCTGCGCGCGGATCCCACGCCGCCCGGCCGGCAGCAGCATCAACGGCAGGAGCAGTAGGTGCTGAGTCGTACCGCGGAGGGCCTGTACTGGCTGGGGCGATACCTGGAACGCGCGGAGAACCTGGCCCGCCTGGCGGACGTGAACCTGCAGACCACCACGGAACAGGTCTCCGCCGACGGCACCGAGGCGTGGGACGCCGTCATCGCCACCATGGGCGCGCAAGACGCGTTCGAGGAGGCGCAGGCGGAGCACCCGGGCCTGACGCCAGCCGACTTCGTCATCTACTCCATGCACTACCCGCAGTCCCTGCGCTCCACGATTTTCCGCGCGCGCTCGCTCGCGCGGGAGATCCGCGAATACCTCTCCCGCGAGGTCTTCGAGGAGATCAACGGCCTCTACCTGAGCACCAGCCGCCCCCCGGGCGAGGGGTCGCATCGCGCGCTCTACGCCAACGTGAAGCGCAGCGTGGCGGCGATCCTGGGGCTCTTCGACAACACCGTCCTGCTCACGGAGGGCCGCGAGTGGTTCCGGGTAGGCATGTTCCTGGAGCGCGCGGACATGACCAGCCGCATCATTGACACGAAGTACTTCATCCTGCTGCCCTCGCCCAACGACGTGGGCGGCCCTCTGGACCGCTATCAGTGGATGGCCGTCCTCCGCTCCGCAAGCGCGCTGGAGGCCTTCCGCAAGCACCACCACGGCACAGTCACCGGGCCGCGTGTGGCGGACCTGCTGATGTTCGAGCGCGCGTTCCCGCGCAGCCTGATGTTCTCCCTGCTGGCGATGAAGCGGCACTTCGAGCGGGCCACCGAGCACACGCCGGACTCGCGCTCCGTGCGGGCGGCACGGGAGATCGCGCTGCTGGAGTTGGACCTGCGCGCGGCGGACTCCGCGGACGTGATCCGCTCCGGCCTCCACCAGTTCCTGGACGAGTTCCAGTTGCGCCTGGGCCGGATTGACGAGGCGCTGACAGAGGACATCTTCCGCGGCCTGCCCGAAGCAACCACGGCAGGAGCCAGCGCGTGATCGTCCGCGTCCACTGGGAGACCACGTACACCTACACCCAGCCCGTCCGCCAACTGCACAGCGAGATCTGCCTGCTGCCTGCCTCTCGGCCCAGCGGGCAGCGCCTGATCTCCGGAGGCGTCACCACCACGCCGGTCACGGATCCGCGTCCCTTCTCGGACGTCTTCGGCAACACCGTGCATCACCTGGACTACCTGCATCCGGTGGACCGCCTCCACGTGCGCGCGGAGGCGGAGGTGCTCACCACCACCAACCCGGAGTCCGCGCAGGGACTCCCACCGCTGCTGGAGCGCCTCTACCTGCAACCCACTCCGCGCGCGCCGCACCTGGATCCGGCGGTGGTGGCGCTGTCGCACGAGGTGGGCGGCGAGGGCCTGGGCCCGGTGGCGCTGGCGGAGCGCGTGAACACGTACCTGCGGGAGCGCTTCGCCTTCGCGGTGGGGGTGACGGCGGTCTCCGCCACGGCGCTGGACCTGGTGGCGGCGGGCCAGGGCGTGTGCCAGGACTTCGCGCACCTGATGATCGCCATCCTGCGGCATCGAGGCGTGGCCGCGCGTTATGTCAGCGGCTACCTCGCCTCCTGCGACGGCGAGACCTCCACGGACGCCTCGCACGCCTGGGTGCAGGTGCTGGCAGACGACCACTGGCACGGCTTCGACCCGGCCAACGGCCACCCACAGGACACGCGCTACGTGGTCACCGCCGTGGGGCGCGACTACGACGACGTCCCTCCCGTCCGCGGCACCTATCGAGGCGTCGCCCGCGAGCAGTGGAGCACCTCCATCCGCATCGCCACAGACCAGTCGGCCGCCGGCTAGTTGCGCCGCCCGCCGGGCCTTCCGCCCACGCCCCTGCCGGTGCCCCGGGGGAGGTTGGGGGGTACGCTGGACGTGGGAAGGTGGCGACCTGCCATGGCAACGATCTTGGCCCCCGCCGTACCCGGCGGCGACCGCCCCGCTATCGAGGAAGCCCTCGGTGCGTTCGGTATCGAGCAGGCAAGCGTGGAGCCGCTGTCCGGCGGCGCGGTCAACGAGCACTGGCGCGTAGACGCGCCTGGACTGCCCGCGCGCGTGCTGCGCCGCTACCACCCGCGGCAGACCCAGGACTCCGTGGCCTACGAGCACCGGCTGTTGCAGTACCTGGCCAACCGCGACTGGCCGGTGGCGCCGGCCATCGTGGCCGGCGGCGGATCGCAACTGGAGACGGAGGCGGGCCGCTGGGCGCTGTTCCCCTTCGTCCACGGCGATCCGCCGGCGAACACGCGTCGTTCCCTGCAGCGCAAGGGGGCGTTGCTGGCCCTCCTGCACGTGGACCTGCGCGACTACCCGGAGACGGAGCAGCGCCCGGGCTTTGGCCGCATCACGGACCTGGACACGCCCCTGCGGCTGGACGGGTTCGCGGACTTCCACGCCCTGATCGCCTGGGACGCCCTCCGCCACCCCGAGCGCGCGCACGCCTTCGAGGCGCTGCGCGAGCGCAACCTGGAGGACGCCCGCGCGCGCGGCTACGACGACCTCCCGGACCACCTCGTCTACTTCGAGTGCCTGGGCAACAACATCCTGTTCGATGGCGATGACGTCTCCGCCATGCTGGACTTCGACCAGGCGCACCGCGACGCGCGCGTGGCGGACCTGGGCCGCAGTCTGCTGACGGATGGCGGACTGGACGGCTGGAGCCTGCACGCGTTCCTCGCCGGTTACCAGGCGCACGGCGACCCGCCGCTCACCCGCCAGGAGGTGGACCTGCTCCCCACCATGATGCTGGCGGCGGAGATCTGGAACACCGCCCACACGCTCGCCATGAGCGACCGCCACCCCGCCGACTGGATGGAGCAGTCCATCGAACAATCGCTGACGGTGCGGCTCCCCCGCCTGGAGGCGGCCCAGGACGAACTCCGCGAGGTCCTCCGAGGCGCTGGCGGCTACCCCACGCTCTGAGGCCCGGCCCCCGGCCAGTCCTCCCGGCGTCTTCCCGTAGGGGCGCGGGGTAGGAGGAACACCCGTTCGGCCTGACCCCGTCGAAGGGCGGACGGCCGGGACACGCACGGACTCCCATCCTGCGGCCTGTCCCCGCCCACGCCCCGAGGGCCTACTCGACCTCGTCCCAGAGCGCGGTCAGGTACTCCGTCAGGGCGAGGCCGCTCACGCGCAGCCAGCCGGCGTGCGTGCGGCCGATGTAGCGCAGGTGCCACGGCTCGTAGGCGTAGCCCGTCACCTCCTCTGCGCCCTGCGGGTAACTCGCCACGAAGCCGAAGCGCTCGGCGTTCCGGGCCAGCCAGCGCCCCTCCGGCGTCTCCGCGAGCGCGGGCTCCAGCCCCCACCCGAGCGAGGCGATGGCCACGTCCACCACGGTGCCCAGTTGGTGCTCGCTGTGGCCGGGCCGCGCGCTGCGCTGCCCCGCGACCGCCTCCCCCAGCACGGCCACCCAGTACTGGTACGTGCTCACCTGCTCCGCGTAGGAGCGGTAGGCGGAGCGCACGCGCACGTCGAAGCCCTGCCCGCGTGCGGCCTCGAGCATCTCCGCCAGCGCCTCCGCCGCCTCTTCCGCCAGGGTGAGCGTGGCGCCGCCCGGCAGCACAGCCTCCGCTGGCAGCGCCACCAGGTCCGCGGGCGCGAAGTCCGCGGCCAGCGCATTGGTCTTCGTCACGAGCATCAGCAGGTGCAAGTCCGGGACGTCCGGGGGCGGCTTCGCGCACCGCACCACCAGGGTGGACGACGCATCGAGGCCGGACGGGAACCCAGCGTTCACGAACGGCGGCGCCCCCGGCACGTAGGTGCGGAACGCGCCCCTCGTCGCGAGCGCGATCAGCGTGACGTCGCACCCCCCGGCCCGCGTCGCCGCCAGTACGTCGGTGACGGCGGCGTTGCGAGTCGTGGACAGGAGCGCGAGGCCGCCTCGGACGGGCAGGTCGCCTCGGAGGAGCGGGGCTTCCTCCGCCGCCGCGCGCGCCGGGACGGCTACCACGTGCGCGAGGAGGGCGAGGGCGAGGGCGAGCGCGAGGACGAGGGACAGCGCAGCAAGCGACCGGGCGCCCGCACGGTACGTCTCCACGAGTGCGTCTCCGATGTGCTCCCCGCCGTCCGAGTGTACGGAGGGGGCGCTGCTAGGGGGCGGGCGTGCCATCTTCCTGTCGGCGCGGCGCGGCGGGGGCGGCCTCGTGTCTCCCGGGCAACAGGTCACGCGGAGACAGCCGCAGGGCCAGCATGGCCGCGATGCCGGTGCTCATGATCCACACCTGCAACATCAGGTGCGAACCAATGGCGAACGCGCCGGCCTCCACGCGGTCGGCGCCCAGCGTGACCAGCGCCTCCGTGACCGCGAGTTCGTACGGGCCCACGCTCCACGGCGTGAGGGGCAGCGAGACGATCAGGTTGGCGGCGATCATCAGGATGAGCGCCTGGTACAGATCCAGCCGCAGGCCGAAGGCCTGGGCCATCAGCCAGTAGACCAGCACCTCCACCCCCCAGGCCACCAGGGAGACCACCACCACGCGCACCGCCTGCCGGTTCGTGCTCAGCGAGGCCATCCCGTCGATGAACGTGGGGATCAACTCGCCCACGCGGCGCTCCACCGCGTCCGGCAGCGGGGAGAGCGCTCGGGAGATCCATCGCGAGAGGGAGACACGTGCACGGGCCGCCACCACCATGGCGCCGAAGAGCAGCACGGAGGCGATGCCCACCAGGCCCACCAGCGGGCGCATGTAGGCGGGCAGATCAGCCAGCAGCAGCGCCACCACCAGCAGCACGGCGAACGCGAACAGGTCCAGCACGGATTCCACCACGAACACGCTGCTGGCCAGCGTGGTTCGAGGCACGCCCCAGCGGTGGTGGGGCACCTCCACGCGCAACAGGTCACCGGCCCGCAGCGGCAGCACCGAGTTGGCCAGGTTGGAGACCAGGAACACTCCCACCAGCGGCTTCAGCGGCACCTCGCGGCGTCCGAGGAACTCCCACCACCGCCAGCCATGGATGAACTTGGAGCCCGTGAAGACCACCAGCGCCACGAGCGCCCAGCGGATATCGATACGTCCGAGTTGCGCGACGACCGCACCGATGTCCACGCGCCAGAGGAAGGCCGCCAGCGCCGCGAGCCCGAGCGACCCCTGGAACGCGACGCGACGCCACTGCCGGCCCGGGCGCCCGGTGTCTGGGCGCCCGGTATCTGGGCGCCCGAGGTCCGGGGACGTGCCCGCCGGCCCCGGCGCTCCCGCTGCTCCTGGCGTCGCCGCGGGACGCTGCCCGGCCGAGTCTTCGCCATCACCCATGCCGCATAATCTCGCACGTTCCGGGCGCTACGGGTGAGCCCTCGGCGGCCCTCGCGCACGCGCTCGTTGACGCCCGATCAAGGGCCCCGTAGCCTGAGGGGGACTCACCGATACCGGTGCGCCGCTGGGGGGGCCGCAAGGCTGAGATCCGCAAGGACTACCCCGGGAACCTGACCTCGGTAATGCGAGCGTAGGGAAGCGGAGGCAGCGTTGATGGATTCCCGCCCGGGAACCCCGCCCATCTCCAACCAGGCACTACACCCGCGTCCGACCGGCAGGCCCCGCTGGGCCCCTGAGCGCTGCGCATCCACGCGCGCGATGGAGGACTGCCGTGATCATGGAGATCGAATGCCTGGCCACCCCGCCGGGCACCCCTGACAACCGCTACCAGCACGTGGAGGCGGCGATCGCCGCCATCCAGGACTCCGGCCTCCGCTACGAGGTAGGCGCGCTGGGCACCACCGTGGAGGGCGAACCGGACGCCGTCTGGGCGCTCGCACGCCGGGTGCACGAGGCGTGCCTGGAGGCGGGCGCGGACTCGCTCGTGAGCGTGGTGAAATTCCACCAGTCCGCCGAGCGCGCCCCCCAGAACACCATCGACTCGCTCACCGGGAAGTTCCGGTAACGGAGGTGCGCACGGTGCGGCGCTGGACCTGGCGATACGCGCCGGCGGGCGTCTTTCTGCTGGGCGTGGTGGCGCTGTGGCAGGCAGCGGTGGAGGTCTTTGACATCCAGCCGTACCTGCTGCCGGGCCCCGGCCGCGTCTGGACCGCCTTCCTGGAGGTGCGAGGCGTCCTGCCGGGACACATCCGCACCACGATGACGGAGGCGGTGCTGGGCCTGGCCTGGGCCTGCGTGGCCGGCGCCATGACGGCGGCGCTGCTGGCGGGCTTTGCGCCCCTGCGTCGCGCGGTCTACCCGCTGCTGGTGATCTCTCAGAACATCCCCATGATCGTCATGGCGCCGCTGATCGTGGTGTGGTTCGGCTTTGGCATCATGCCCAAGGTGCTCGTGGTGGCGCTGATCGGATTCTTCCCGATCGTGGTCTCCACCACGGACGGCCTGCTCCGGGCCGAAGGCGACCTGGTGGAACTGGCCCGCTCCTACGGCGCCGGCCGGCTCCAGGTGCTGCGCACCATCCTCATCCCCTCCGCGGTGCCGGCCTTCTTCGCCGGCCTGCAGATCAGCGCCACGTACGCCGTGCTGGGCGCGGTGATCGCGGAGTGGGTGGGCGCCTCCAGCGGGCTGGGGCTGTTCATCACCCGCTCGCAGACGGCGTTCCGCGCGGACCGCGTCTTCGTGGCCGTGGTGGTGATCGCCGCGGTCAGCATCCTCCTCTTCGCCATGGTGCACCTCGCCGCACGGCTGGCCATGCCCTGGCAGTACGCACAACACACACAGGCGGGCGCACTCACCGAGACGCCCACCCGCTCGAACGCCTCTTCTCGAAAGGACGTCCGATGATCCCCTCACGCCAGCGACTCGCCCTGTTCGGGGCCGCCCTCGTCGCGTCGCTCGCCCTCGCGGCCTGCGGCAGCGACGATGCGGACCCCACCGCCACGCCGCCGGACGGGGGCACCGGCGCGGCCACGGCGACGGCCACCCGCCAGCCCGCGGGCGACCTCACCCCCGCCACGCTGATGCTGAACTGGACGCCCAACGCGCACCACGCCGGTATCTACCTGGCGCAGGCCAACGGCTGGTACGAGGAGGCCGGCATCGACCTGGAGATCGTGGAGCCGGCGGTGGCCGGGGCGGACCAGGTGGTGGGCAGCGGCGGCGCCGAGTTCGGCATCTCGCAGGCGGAGTCGCTCCTACCGGCGCGCGCGGCCGGAGTGCCAGTGGTCTCCATCGGCACGATCCTGCCGTACAACGACTCCGCGTTCATGATGCTCGACAGCAGCGGCATCACCCGCCCTCGTGAGTTCGAGGGCGCCACGTACGGCGGCTACGGCGGCGCGCTGGAGACGGAACTGCTGCGCACCCTGGTCGCCTGCGACGGCGGCGACCCGGACCAGGTGCAGATGGTCGAGGTGGGCAACATCGACTACCTGGCCGGCATGGAGCAGGGCCGCTTCGACATCGTGTGGGTGTTCGAGGGCTGGGACGCCCTGCGCGCGCGCGAGGTGGAGGGCCGCGAGGTCCGCACCGTGCCCTTCGTGGAGTGGCTGGACTGCATCCCGGACTGGTACACGCCCATCTTCATCGCCTCCGAGCGCGTGATCGCGGACGACCCGGACCTGGTGCGAGCCTTCATGGGCGCCACCGCCCGCGGCTACGAGGCGGCGATCGAGGACTCCTCGGCGGCGGCGGACGCGTTGCTGGCAGCCGCGCCCGAACTGGACGAGACGCTGGTGCGCGCGGCCACGGAGTACCACGCCCCGCAGTTCGTGGGCGAGGAGCCGTGGGGCAGCCAGGACGGCGAGATCTGGGCCACGTTCGAGGCCTTCCTCCGCAGGGCCGGCCTGCTCCAGGAACAGGTCGATGTCGACGAGGCCTTCACCAACGAGTTCATCGCCGGCGCCCCGTAGGGCCGGCGGCAGAGAGCACGGACATCGGAGCCATGACAGCCACTGACGCCCGCCCCGCCCGCGCCCCTGAGGCGCCCCCCGGCCCTCCGGGCGACGCGACGCCCGAGGCGATCCTCGTGCGAGGCGTGTCGCTGACCTACGGCGGGGAGACGCCAGTGCACGCGCTGGCCGACGTGGACCTGACCGTTCAGCAGGGACAGTTCGCCAGCCTGGTAGGCCCCAGCGGGTGCGGCAAGAGCACGCTGCTGCGCGTGCTGGCCGGCCTTGCACCGCCCGAGGCGGGGCCGGGCGTGGAGGTGCGCGTAGACGGGCAGGACGCCCGCGAGCGACCGGGCCTGGCGGCGTTCAAGCCCCAGCGTGACCTGCTGCTGCCGTGGCGGCGGACGCTGGGGAACGCCGCGCTGGGAGCGGAACTCTCCGGTATCCCGCGCGCCCAGGCCCGCGAACAGGCGCGCACCCTCCTGGGACGCTTCGGCTTGGAGGGCTTCGAGCGCGCCTGGCCGGCGCAACTCTCCGGCGGCATGCGGCAGCGGCTGGCGCTGCTACGCACCTTCCTGGCGCCGCGCCGCGTGCTGCTGCTGGACGAGCCCTTCGGCGCGCTGGACGCCCTCACCCGCCGCGACATGCAGGAGTGGCTCCAGGAGGTCTGGACGGAGGACCAGCGCACGGCCCTGCTGGTCACGCACGATGTGGAAGAGGCGCTGATGCTGTCCGACGTGGTCTTCGTGATGTCCCACCGTCCCGGCCGCATCCTCGCCCGCATCGAGGTCGACCTTCCGAGGCCGCGCGGGCTGGAGACAACGGCGAGCGCGGAGTTCGGCGCGCTGAAGGCGGAGGTGCTGCGCACGCTGGCCGCTGGTCGAAGCCCCGGCAGCACGCAGCCGTAACGACTACGCAGCCAGGCGCAGCCGGTCGATCACGGAGCGCAGCATGGCCAGGTCGCCCTCGATCGTGGCGGCGGCGCGGGCAAGCAGCGCATCCGCGTGCGCACGCTCCGCCTCGGTCCCCTCGCCCTCGCGGATGGCGATGCGGGCCGCCTCCACGAGGAGGCCCACGGCGACGAGGTCCTGGAGCAGGCCGTCCCGCAGTTCGTGCGCGAGGTAACGCTGATCCGGGGCCACTGATCTCCTCCGCGTCGCGTCAACTCCGCTGGCCATGGGGTGTGCCGGGAAGGACCGTCCCCTACTAGAACGTCCGCGGGGATGATCCGCTCCGTTCCCGGGTGCGGGTTTTCCCTCATCTTTTCCGATCATCGCTTGTGTAATATCCCTGCCGGGGCTCCCCCCGAGCGCGGTTTCGGGTAATGTCCGGAAGCAAGAGGGAGCGGATCAGGCGGGACCAGCGCGTCGCCTGCTCGCCGGCACCCCTGGTTGGGCATCCACGCGGACGTTTCGCCCTTGGTGAGGACGCACCGAGGGCAGCGACGTCCGGGTGGGTCTGCACGACCGGGGCCGGCGGCGAAAGGCGACGGCCATGGATTCCCTGGGCGGCATACTTCCCCTGCCGATAGAAGACAACGCGCTCGTCCGGGCCCTGACGGCCTATCTGCGCACTTCCCGTGCCGGCCTGCTCTATGCAGACCCCTACGAGGACGGCGACGCGCTGGCGGCGGCGCTGGACGAGGCCAGCACCCTCCTCGATATTCCCATCCGGCGGGAGTGGCTCAACGCCAGCCGAGACGTGCTCGCCTGGCTCCGCGCTGACGACGAGCGGCTACGCCTGCAGCCAGACCTGACAATCGTGGGCGTGCTGCTCTAAACACCAGTCCCGCACGGACACGGAACGCGCGGACGGCGCCATCGCTCCCAGGCTCCGGCTCTCAGGCATCGGCTCTCAGGCATCGGCTCCCAGGTACCGGCTCTCAGGCATCGGGGTCAGCGCACGAGCAACGGGGCGCCCGTGTGGGGCGCCCCATGTCTGGCATCGCGTGCCGGCTCGCAGACCTCGGTCAGGCGCCGACGCGCTTCCACAACAGCGCGCGCTTGGTGTCGTCTTCCCAGGAGGAACGGACCTTGATGCCCACTTCCTTGGAGGCCTGGCGAAGCAGGCGCTTGGTGGCTGCGGGATCGTCTTCCTTGTCGAGTTCGATACGCCCGGCCTGCGCGCCCTTGATCGCCTCCACATACGGGCGGCGCTTGAGTGCGTTGGCGCGTCCGCGCCCCAGCACTACCTGGTTGGGGTCAAGTCTCTGGAAACGCGGCATGGATCATTCCTTTTGTTGGTGGTGATCGTCCTGATACTCATCATAGCAGCGCCACATGTCGACGTCAGGTTATGAGGGTTTCGAAACCGTGTCGAAATGGTGAGATGTGCTCGTCAGCGGTGCGTCCTCACGCGCCCACTCCGCGCGACTCCCATGGCGGCCCGTCTGACGGGTGAAGTCACCCATGTTCTCCCCAAAACAGCGACGAAAGAACCACGTCACCGCTACGTGCATCTTCACTCATGCTACCTCAACACTATGGCAGCACCCGGAAGCGGCCGCTGTCGCTCCGTCCGAAGACCTCCGGGAACGCGCCTTCCTCGGCGTGGGCGGGGGCCACGAAGAAGTCCCCGGGGGTCGTTGCGCGCGCGTAATAGACGTACTCGTGCACCCCGCGCGGCAGGTCCGTGGCGAACATGGTGAAGCGGTCGTCACGCACGTTGGTCTCGTCCCAGGGCGACCAGTACCAGCGGTACCAGGGTGCGAATGCGCCCTCCGCCTGGTCGCCCAGCACGGCCTCCGTCCGTTCGGCCTCCAGTTGCCGCCGCACGTCGTCCGGCACCACCGCCAGTTGCGAGTCGATCGGCTCCAGGCCCGCCGGCAGGAAGTCCTGCACGGACACGAACTTCCGGTCCGCGTCCGCCACCACGGTCACCTTCACCCGCACGACCTCGCCGAGGCCCGCCTGGGTGACGGGGCGTCCCGGATCGCCGAGCAGCGAGTACTCGTGCGCCACGGAGATGCCTCGGCTCAGCGCCTCCACCTCCGCCGCCGGAGTGACGTAGCGCAGGTTCAGCACGTAGTACATGCGACCGCTGGTCTTCTCTCGCTCGAAGGAGAGTCGGTGCACCTCGCCCTTCGCCACCGTGGCGAGCGCGAGCGTGCTCTGCGCCGCGTTCGTGCCTGCCCCCGGAGCGAGATGGCCGGAGAGCAGGTCGTCCCCGTTCAAGAACACGCGGAAGTCGTAGTCACCGCTGCGCTCGCCCGTGTGCGAGGCGTACACGCCCAGGCCGCGGATGGCCTGGGCACGCTCCACGTCCGCCTGCCAGTGCTGCGTGTTCCGGGCCGCCACCAGCCAGCGCGCCGTCTCCTCGATCAGCGGGTGCTCCGGATCCGCCGCCACCAGCGCCTGCAGCACCAGCGAGGTCATGGAGACGTTGGACTCGATCGACCCGTAGACCGGAGCGTCCTCCCAGTGGTTCCCGTTCGCGCTCGCAATGACCGAGGTGTTCAGGTCAGACATCAGCCCGCGCACCACCGGATCCTCCGGCGCCTCGCCCGCGTCGATCAAGCCCAGGATGAGGTAGGCCCGGCCCCAGGCGGTGAGCAGTTCGCGGTCCTGCTCGTACACCGCGCGGAGCGAGTTCAGGTAGTTGTCCCGCCCGGTCGCGTACTGCGTGGCGTACAGGTAGAACGCCCGCTCGTTCGGGTTCGGTGGCCGCTCCACATCGGCCGTGCGCCGCCAACGCAGGTCAAGGTACGACGCGCCTCGCTGCCAGTTGCTGTTGGGCGGCGTCCAGCCTGCGTCCACCGCGTCCCCGAAGGCCATCAGCACCCACGCCGTCACGGCCGGGTCGGAGCGCATGCACCGCAGGCACCATGACCAGCCGCCGTCCCCGCGCTGGAACGCCATCAACTTACGGAGGTCGTCCCCCAGGCTGCCGACCACCGCTTCGCCGTCCAGGCCGTCAGCCTGCCGCGCGGCGATGGTAGCGATCACACGGCTCGCCACTCGCATGGCGCCCTCGTACAGGTGGGGGGCCAGATCCGGCAGTTCAGCCTGGAGCGCCCCCACGATCGAGGCCTGCACCTGCACGTCCAGCGAGCCGTTGTCCGTGATCGCGTACGGCGGCAGGTAGAGCGCCTCCAGCATGCTCTCGTCCTCCACCACCCCTCCGGTGGCCATGGTCTCCGGCGTCACGTCCAGGTGGACGGGGAACGAGACCTGCACGGCGTCCGCCAGTTCACCGGCTACCGCGCGGAAGGAGACCGTGGCAGTGCCGGTGCTGGACGCCGTCGCCGGCCACTCGAAGTCCCCGGACTGGCCGGGCTGCACCGTGCGCGTCTGCGTCTCCGCCTGGCCGAGTTGCAGGCCGGGCGCGGTCACGGAGACGGACACCTCCTGCGGCTCGTCGGTCGCGTTCCGCACGAGCGTGCGGAGGCTGAACGAGTCGCCCACGCGTGCGAAGCGGGGCAGCGCCGGCCGCACCAACAGTGGCTTAGTGGAGAGCAACTCGTGGGTAGTCTCGCCCACCAGCGTGTCGCCGCTGACGGCGCGCGCCTGGGTGCGCCAGGTGGTCAGGTTGTCCGGCAGCGTCACCTCGAAACTGGCGCGTCCGGCGGCGTCCGTGGTGACGAAGGCCTCCCAGAACGCCGTGTTGCGGAACTCGCTGCGGATCGCCTCGTCGTCCGCGCCGCCGCCCTTCCCGCCCGCCTCGGGCTCCGGGATGGCGTCGTTCGCGCGGTCCACGGAGACCGAGAGTGACGAGGCCGTCTGCACGGCCAGTCCGCGCTGGAACCAGAACGCCTGCAGGCCGCTCTGATCCACCAGGTCAGAGAGCGACAGCACGGCTGCGTCCACCATCACCACGGACAGTTCCGCCTGCACCGGCCGCCCGTCCGAGTCCGTCACTGCGATGTCATAGCGCACACGCTCGCCGGGCTGTGCCTGCTCCACGCTGGGCTGCAGGTCCACGTTCAGCGTGCGCGTCACCGTGGACACGGGCAGTTCCACATACCCCACGTGGTAACGCGGCACCGGGTCCTGCGCCGTGGGCGGCCGGTAGAGGACCACGCTCACGAAGACGTTCGGGACAAAGCGGTCCTCGATCGGGATAGTGAGCGTCTCGCTGTTGGTCTCGAAGACGCGCACCTCCCGGTCCAGGATGCCCCCGCGTTCGATGGTCACGAGCGCCTGTGCGCCCGCGAACGGCGCGGGGACCAGCACGGAGGCGGTGTCGCCCACCTCGTACGACTCCTGGTCCGCGATCAGTTCGATGATGCTGTCGTTGCGCACGCGCCAGGGGGCGTAGCCACCGCCGCTGACCCACAGGTACGTCGCCCCGCGCGCGGTGAGGCCGGCCGCGTCCGTGGTGCTGACCACAATGCGAACCATGCCCGCACGCTGCGGCGTGAAGGCGAGCGTGCCCAGGCCGTCCGGCCCGGTGGCGACCTGTCGAGTCTCCAGCAGCGTGTCGCGTGGTTCGGAGCGGTAGCGCGCCGCGCCGGTGGCGGTCTCTTCCTTCACGGTGACCCACTCGCGCTCGTAGATCTGCACCGTCACCGGGCGAGCAGGCGCCGCCACGCCCTCCGTGTCCACGGTCGCGACCAGGATGTCGGTCGCGCTACCGGCCTGCGTGACGTAGTCGCTGGTGTCCACGCCCGCGTAGACGGACGCCGGGTGCACCGTCGCGAACGTGCTCGCGCCGATGCCCTGCCCGCTCTGGTCGATGACCGTCGCGCTGACCTCGAAGCGGGTGGTGGACTCGCCGGCGCGGAGGGCGGCGGGGACGGAGATCGTCGCGTGGCCGCTGGCGTCGGTCGTCGCCTCGCCCGTAGCCCGCAGTGGCTCCTCGAAGACCGAGGCGCCGTAGTAGTCGAAGTCAGAGAAGGAGTAGCCGCGGTAGTCCTCGAAGGAGACGCCGCCCGGGAAGGCGTACGCGGACCACGTGACGTCCGCACCTTCCAGCGGCCCGCCGAAGAAGAACGAGGCCTCCAGGTCCACCTCCACCATGCCGCCATTCAGGACGTCCGGCTGCGTGGGGGCCATCTCCACGCGGAACTCGGGCGTGCGGAACTCCGCGACCTGGAACGCGACGTTGGTGATCCAGTTCTCCCAGTTCACGTCGCGCTGCTCGCGGACGGTGACCGAGTAGTAACCCGTGGTGGCCTCCTCCGGCAGTTGGAACTGCCCGGCAAAGGTGCCGAAGTCCGTGGTCACCACGGGCTCCCGCAGGATCTCCTCGCCCTGTGCGTCCGTGACCACCAGCGTCAGGGTGGTGTCTCCCGCCGGCGGCAGGCGGTAGGAGGCGTCGTCGTCCAGGCGCACCACGGTCTTGAAGAAGACCGTCTCGCCGGAGCGGTAGATGGGGCGGTCCGTGTAGACGTGCGCCACCATTTCCTGGTCCCAGTACGTGGTAGGCACCCCCGCCAGCCACGGCTCCGCGCCCGCCTGCCAGCCGGTGTACCCCACGCCGAGGCGCTCCCCACTGGTGGTGGTCACGGCGTATGCGCGCTGGAGGTTCATGTTGTCGCTCGGCCTCGGCACACCCACCGTGGCGATGCCATCTGCGCCGGTGCGCGCCACCTGGCCCGCCACGCCCAGGCCGTCCACGCGCACGTCGATGCCGCCCAGGGGCTCGCCGCTGTCGTGGTCCAGCGCCCACACGAGCAATTCGTCCAGGCCGAGTTTGGTGACGATCTGCGTGTCCGTGACGGCGAGCAGCAGGCCCGCGTTCCACGCCCCGCCGGGCGTGCGCAGGTAGTAGTACCCCGCGCCCAGCCGCTCCCCGCCGCCCAGGTCGGTGGACGACAGGCTCGAGGCGTTCTCGTCGCCGTCGATGTCCACGCTCCACGCGCGGAGCGGGTCGCCGCCGGGCGTCCACTGGGGAATGCCCGGGGGCTGCGGCACGCCGTTGCGCACCACGCGAAGCCAGGCGTCCTGGTCCATCTCGAACAGTTCGAAGCGCACGGAGGTCTGGTTCGTCGTGTAGAAGAACAACTCCTGCGGGCCGGAGGCGGAGAACGTGGCGGACTGATCCGGGATCGCGTACGAGACGCTGGGCGTCAGCCGTCCCGTGGTGAACGAGATGCTGATCGGGTCCAGCGCCAGCCCGGCGCGGTCGACGGCCGCCCCGATCGTGAGCGTGTAGGACGTGGAGGGATCGAGCATCACATCGATCTGCGGGTAGCGTTCGTCACCCCAGGCGCGTAGTTGCCAGTCCTCGCGGTCGAAGCCGGAGATCGTGATCGCGTCCTCGAGGGAGTCGATGTCCATCGGGTTGTTGAACTCGAGCGAGATCCCGTAGCGCTGGGCGTCCGTTGAGCCATCGACGGGTTGGCTGCTGACCAGCCGAGGCAACTCAACCGTTTCGAAGGCGACCACCCGCTCGGAGGCGGTCTCGCCCCCCACCGCTCCCGCGACGCCCGCGGGCACGGTCACCTCGTAACGCGAGGCGATCTGCAGCGGCTCGGTGGGGGTGAGGGTGACCGTCGTGGAGTCCTCGCTCCAGGCTGCGGCAAGGACCACCGCGGGGCGGCCGGGCGAATGCACGCGCACGCCGTCTTCCACCGAGTCGCGGTCCATGGGCTGGTTGAACGTGACCACGATGGACGCGTCCGGCGCCACGAAGGACGTCTGGTCAGCCGGGGTGACCGAGGCGACGGCCGGCTGGTATGTGGAGAACTGCCACTCGTAATCCTCCTCCAGCACCCCGTCCACCGCGGAGGTGAGGCCCGCCCGGATGCGCGCCTGGTACGTGGTGCTGGGCTGCAGCGCGTCCGGCGTGAAGGCGTAGAGCGAGGTGTTGAGCCACTCGCCACGCCCGGCGATCGCCGGCTCGAACTCCACCACCGAGTCCGTGGGCTGCGAGGAGAGCAGCGTCAGCGGCGCCACGGAGCGGCTGAACTGCACGAAGATGCGCGCCTCCGGCGGCACGGCCTGGTCCACGGGGCCGGGGATCACGGAACGCACGGTCAGTTTGCCCTCGACGGTGAAGGCGTGGGTGACGTCGTCGCCGCTGCCGGCGGCCTGCCCATCCACGCGCACGGCGTATTGCGCGCCGCGCAGGAAGCCGGGGAAGTCCGGCTGGAAGAGCAGGCGATGCTCGTCCAGCCACGCGTATGTGCCGGACACGGCCGGCTCGATGCTCACGAGGCGCTCCGGCTCCGCGGTGGCGGGGACGTCCCGGAAGGCGATGACCACGGGGCCTAGCCGCGGCGCCTCGTCCCCGGCGGGGGTCACGGTGATGGCGGATGGGTGGCTGCCCCCGTCACCGCCGATCAGCAACACCACCGCGAGGGCCATGACGGCCACGAGGGCCGCCGCGCCGCCGACAACGCCGGCCGTGAGCCGGCGGTCGCTCCGGAGCCGCGCATACGCGCGCTCCCAGAGCCGCGGTGGCGAGTCGCCGCCCCCCGCTGACTGCTCGGCCTGGTCGGGCTGGTCGGCCTGGTCGGGCTGGTCGGGCTGCTGCTGATCGCGGTCGTCGCTCATCGCGTCCTCACCTCATACGCCGAGGTCGCCTCGGACCGTTCGCCGCCAGGAAGCAATGCCACCACGCGCAGGTGGTGCATGCCAGGGTCCAGAGTCCATGCGACGTGGGGGCGATCGGCGCTCCCCGTCCCCGCATGCTCACCGTCCACGTAGAACTCCACGCTGGTCGCGCTCGGCGGGACGGAGGCGCGCAACACCAGGGAAGAGGAGCCGAACTCCGGCGCCGGGAAGAGCACGGAGCCCGGCGCGGGCTGCACCACGGCCACCCCCGCGCTCGCGGCGACCTCGGCGATGCGCCAGCCGGCCTCCCGCGCCCACGCACGCGCCTCCGCCGGCGGGTCGATGGCCAGGGTGCCGCCCTCGCGGACGTAGTAGGCCTCCGCCTCCACCGGCTGCGAGCCCTCCACGAACCACTCCTGCATGGGGGCGGGACAGGCCGCGCCGGGCGCCAGGCCCGTGGGCGCGCACACCGAGGCGCGCACCAGGCCGTCCGGCACAGGGAAGCCGGCGCGCGGGAAGCCTCGGACGGCCGCGTTCATCACGTCCCGCCAGATGGGGGCGGCGCCATCGATGCCGGAGATGTTCACCATGGGCGACTGATCCGCGTTGCCCACCCACACTCCCACCACGCGCTCCGGCGTGAAGCCCAGCGTCCAGTTGTCGCGGAACTCGCTGCTGGTGCCGGTCTTCACCGCCGCACCGTACGCCGTGTCCAGCACCGGAGCCGCGCCGAACCCCGGCCGCCGGGCGTCCGCGTCGCTGAGCATGTCCGCCACCAGGAACGCCACCTGTTCAGAGGTCACCCGCGCCGGGGCTGCCTCGCGGTGCTCGTACAACACGTGCCCAGCCTGGTCCGTCACCCGCGCGACCAACCAGGGCTCGTGCCGGGAGCCGCCGTCCGCCAGCGCGCCGAAGGCGTACGTGAGGTCGGTCAGTCGCACGCCGCCGCCGCCCAGCGTGAGCGCCAGGCCGTACGCCTCCGCCGCCCCGAGGCTGCTGAGGCCCGCGCGGTGGGCCATCGCCAGGAGCCCCTCCACCCCCAGCGCCTCAGTGGTGCGCACGGCGGGCACGTTCAGCGAGGACGCCAGCGCCACCCGCAGCGTGACGGGGCCGCGATGCTTCAGGTCGTAGTTCACCGGGCGGTAGGGACCGCCCTTCGTCTCGAACGTGGTCGGCACGTCCAGGAGCATGGAGGCCGGCGTGTAGCCGCGCTCCAGCGCCAGCGCGTACAGGAGCGGCTTCAGGGCAGAGCCCGGCTGTCGTGGCTCCACGGCCATGTTGATCTGCCCGGTGGGGGCGTCGAAGTCCGCGCTGCCCACCAGCGCCAGCAGGCGGCCGTCCCGCGGGTCCAGCACCACCACGGCGGCGGAGCCGGCCCGGTGCCCCTCCAGCAGCGCGAGGCGCGTACGCACGCTGCGCTCCGCCTCGTGCTGGAGTGCGGGGTCCAGCGTGGTCTGGATCACAAGGCCCTGCGCGGGCCGCTCCGGGAGCACGCGGTCTAGTTCCTCGTAGACCATTGCGGAGAGGTGGCGGGCAAGCGGCGGCTGATCTGGCGCCACGCGCAGAGGCGTCTCCGCCGCTGCGAGCGCCATCTCCGAGGTCAGCGCGCCAGTGGCCACCATGCGCTCCAGCACGTATCGCTGGCGCTCCCTCGCCGGCCCCTCACCACTCGGCACTTCGTCGTAGGCGGCCGGCGACTGCGGCAGGCCGGCGAGGAAGGCGGCCTGCGCCGTGTCCAGGTGCGCCGCCCGCACGCCGAAGTACGCCAGCGCCGCCGCCTCCACGCCGTACGCGCCGCGGCCGTAGTAGACGTGGTTCAGGTACGCCTCGATCACCTCGTCCTTGGACGTGCGCGTCTCCAGCGCCACCGCGTGCAGCGCCTCACGCGCCTTGCGGAGGGGGAGCGGCAGGTCGTGTTCGGCCAGGTAGGAGCCGCGCACCAGTTGCTGGGTGATCGTGGAAGCCCCGGAGGGGTGCGTGAACACCTGGACGGCCGCGCGCGCCATGGCCAGCGGGTCCACCCCCGGGTGTCGCCAGAACCGCTGGTCCTCCGCAGCCACGGTGGCGGCCACCACCACGGGCGCCATCTGCTCCAGTGCGACGGGGATACGGGCGCCTTCCGCGACGTCTCGTTCAATCACCGTGCCGTCCGAGGCCAGCACCACGTCCCCGGGCGCCGCAAGGGCGGCCTCCAGCGGCGGTAGCGGCGCCAGCACGGCGAAGGCAGGCAACGCAAGCAGCGCGCCCAGCACGAGAGCCCCCCACTCGGACGGCCGACGCGGGAGGAGTGAGCGAGCGGGCGACCGACGGATCGCGGTCATACGGTCCGACTTTCGGCGCGTTACGCCTTTAGGACGACGTGCGCCCCTGCGTGGTTCCCACGCGGTACCGCAAGTAGACCTCGCTGGTCTCCGGATTCGTGACGGCCGAGACGAGCGTCAAGGGCCGCACGAGCGCGGACGAAGGGGCGCGGTCACCGCGGACCGGTGTCAGTGCCACATCGCCGCCCACGATGCGGGCGCCAACTGTAACAAAGTATTCGTCCACTGCGTCCGCGTCGAAGAGCGCGCCGTTCAGCGCCGCCCCGCCCTCGCAGAGCAGCACGCGCACCCCGAAGTCCACGCGCAGCGCACGCAGCATGGCGCGCACGCTGTCCCCCACCGGCACGGAGACCACCCGCCGCCCCGTCGCCTCCACTGCCCGCCGTCGGTCGTCGTGTGCGGAGTCGGCGAGGAAGACCACGCTCTCAAAGGCGGGAGACGTGAAGAACTCCCCGTCCAGCGGCAGGTCGCCGCTGCGGCTCAGCACCACGCCCAGCGGCGCGCGCGGCAGTCCTCGGTACTCACGCAGGGCGCGCATCTCCTCGCTGGCCGGGAGCGGGGAGGATCCGCTTTTGCGCAGCGTCTCCGCGCCGTTGAGCACGGCGTCCGCGTGCGAGCGCAGTTGCCCCATCAGCGCCTGATCCGAGGACGAGCCGAGGCCCTGCTCGGTCCCCTCGATCACGATCTTGCCGTCGCCAGACATGACCATGTTGACCAGCACGTAGGGCCGGCCTTCCGGCGCGTCCGGAAAGGTCAACTGCGCGTAGCCGGGAAGCGTCGCCATGCACGAAGGATACGCGCGATGCTTCAAGGCCATGCCGAGCGCCAGTCGAGGGCGGTCGCGTCACGGTGCTGGGGGTGCTCCTCAAGTCCTGACGATCTGTTGCCGATACTCCCGGTACGCACTCGTCATGGAGGCGCGCCGTTGCCCCTGCCCACGCCCCCGGATCTCCCCATCCTGCCCACGCCGCGGGAACGCGCGCTGCTGATCCTGATGAACCCGGACGCCTCCATCGAGGGCTTCACGGCGGTGGTGGAAGGCGACCCGTCGCTCACCGCCGCGGTGCTGCGCGCCGCCAACTCCGCGATGTCGTGGCCCTCACACCCCATCCGCAGCGCCTCGGAGGGCGTGGTGCGGCTGGGCTCCGTGGCCGTGAAGCACCTCATCACCACCTCGCTCATCCGGTCGCAGTTCTCCACCATCGAGGCCGCCGGCATCGACGCGGACGAATTGTGGCGCCACCTGCTGGGCTGCGCGCTGCTCTGCGAGGTGCAGGCGGGCGACGACGAGTCTGCGGCACAGACGGCGTTCACGGCGGGCCTGCTGCACGACCTGGGCCGCCTGGCCATGGCGGCGCAGGCGCCCACCCGCTACCGCCAGGTAGTGAGGGCGGCGCAGGAGGGCGTGGACGCCCGCGTCGCCGAGCGCGACCTCTTCGGCATCGACCACGCCGAGTTTGGCCAGCAGATCTGCGAGCGCTGGAGCCTGCCGGACGAGGTCACCGAGGCCACCGGCGGACACCACGAGGCGGGCCACGGAGTCAACGAGGAGGTCAGCATCCTCGCCCCTTCGCTACCGGCGGAGGGGCTGACGCTGGCGCGCAGCATCATCTCCGGGCTCGGCATCGGTGACGGCGTGCGCCGCCCGGACAAGCGGGACGACGCGGCGGAGAACCACCCGCTGATCGTGGGCCTGGGCGGTCGTGTGGAGTTCATGGACGCCATCCGCTGGTTCCGCGAGTCCACCCACGGACGGCATCGCAATGTCGCGTGAGACGCGCGCCCGCACGGCCGAGAGCCCCCTGGCGCCCCTGCGCACGCAGAAGCCCGGGCGGGCGGCCCGGGCTTCGATGTGCCGGCGTGCGCCGTGGTGCGTTACCCGCGGGCGCCGCTGAAGTCCCCGCTGCCGAACGCGCCGAACTGCACGGTGCCCGTGATGGCGTCCCCCTCCACCTGGCCGGCGTAGGACAGGGTCATGGCGCCCATGGGGCCGCTCATCTCCACGTCCCACTTCGCGGAGTCGCCGTCGGTGGAGCCGTTGGTGATCGTCTGCGTGCCCTGCGCGGACTCCACCTGCCCGGCCAGCCCGCCCCCGGAGGAGTCGAGTTTCAACGTGAGGTCCCGCGACCCCATAGGCGTGTTCATCGTGATCTTCCAGGTTCCGTCCACTGCCATTGGTTCCCCCGCATCTCGCATGCAACCGGTGGCGGCCAGTGGGGCCGCCTATCCTGATGCGCATCATAATGAAACGAACGGCCTGCGCACGGTAGATTACACACATGATCCCAACAGATTCTGACACGCGGGACGCGCCCGAACTGCGGGAGGCGAAGGTGCGCGCCATCATGCGCCTGCTCCTCCGCAAGGGCGAACTCGAACTGGACGACCGCCACCCGCTGTTCGACAGCGGCCTCACCATCCCCCAGATGCGCGTCCTCTTCTGCGCCTCGCGTCGAGGGGGCGCGCGCCCCGGCTTCATCGCCGAGCGCGCACGCATGGCGCCGCCCAACGTCACCTCCGTGGTGGACCGCCTGGCCGAGCGCAACCTGGTGCGCCGCGAGCCGGACCCAGAGGACGGGCGCGCCACGATCGTGCTGCTCACGGAAGACGGCAAGCGCCTCGTGCGGGCGATCGCGGCCGCGCATGGCGAGCGCCTGCAGCAGGCGCTGGACGACCTACAGGCGGACGAACTGGAGGCGCTGGAGACCGGCCTGCGCGCGCTGGTCCGCGCCATGGACGTGACCGCGACGACCTCCGAAGACTGACGCCGCACCGCTGCCCCTGCCCCTCGGACGCCGAGAATTTCCGGCCCCACGCACTCCAACCATCGCGTAAGGTGGAGGGTGCGCGCTCACCTCTACCGAGGGAGTGACGGCGTCCGGGAAGGCGCACCCGCATGACACAGGCCGGCACCAGCCCCGGTGGACCTCCCCGCTCCCCACGCCCACAGAGCCAGGGCGTGAGTTTCTGGACTCGTACGTTCGAGGCCCTGAGCGAGCGCGACTTCGCCTGGTACTTCGCCGGCAACAGCGCGTTCTTCCTCGCAATGCAGATGAACATCATCGCGCGGGGCTACCTGGCCTTCGACCTCACGGACTCCGCCGCGGCGCTCGGCCTGGTGAGCGTGGCCTTCGCCATCCCCATGATGCTGGTCGCGCCCGTGGCCGGCGTGGTGAGCGACCGGGTGAACAAGAAGCACCTGTTGATGGTCACCCAGACCGGCTCCGGCGCGGTGAACCTGGTGATAGCGCTGCTGATCCTGAGCGGCCTCATCCAGTTCTGGCACCTCGTGGCCGCCGCCGTGTTGACCGGCACGATCATGGCCATGGTGATGCCGGCGCGGCAGGCGATCATCCCGCAACTGGTGCCGCAGCAGATGATGATGAACGCCATCTCTCTGCAGATGGGCGGCATGAACCTCACGCGCATCATCGGCCCCGCCCTGGGCGGCCTGCTGATCGCGCCGCTGGGCGTGGGCGGCGTCTACCTGATCACGGTGGGCCTCTTTGCGGTCGGCATCCTCTCCATCGTCCCGCTGCCGTCCCACGGCATGGTCTCCACGGAGAACACGGAGCCGAAGCGCTTTGTGGAGGACCTGGTGGGCGGCTTCCAGTTCATCGGCCGCAACCCGCTCTTCCGCCTGCTGATCACCGCCGCGCTGGTGATGCCGCTGTTCGCGTTCCCGGTCCAGCAGATCCTGCCGGTGTTCGCGGAGAAGGTGTACGGCGGCATCTTCTCGGACAGCGCGGTAGCGCTGGGGCTGATGATGTCCGCCACGGGCGTGGGCGGCCTGATCGGCGCGGTCTTCTCCGCCAACATCGGCAACTACCCGCACAAGGGCCGGCTGATGATGACCGGCTCCGCCGTGATGACGGTCTGCTTCGCCGGCTTCGCGTCCACCTCCCTCTGGCTGTCCGTGAGCCCCGCGTTCGTGATGGCGGTGCTGCTGCTGGTGCTGGGCAACGTGGGCGCCATGCTCTTCCAGGTCACCAACAACACCGTCATCCAGGCCCGCGTCCCGGACGAGTATCGAGGCCGCGTGATGTCCGTGATGATGATGTCGTTCGGCACCATGCCGCTGGGCGTGGTGCCGGTCACACTGGCCGCAGACGCCTGGGGCGCCCCCGCGGCGATCATCGGCGCCCAGGCTGTGGGGCTGGCCACCGTGGGCCTGATCTTCGGCCTGAGCGGGCAGTTGCGAGGGCTGCGGCTGGACAACCTGCAGCGCGCGGAGATGTCGCCGGCGCAGGCCGCGGTGCTGGTCGCCCAGGGCAAGATCACCCGCGAGGAGGCGGACCGCCTCTCCGGCCGCACCACAACGGCGCCCGCCCTCGCCGTGCACCCGCCGAGCAAGGCGCACGAGCAGCGCGACACGCGCGAGGCACGCGACCACGCTGCCGGGTGAGGGCTGCCGGGTGAGGGCGTGACTCGCCCGTCCTAGGCCCGTGAACTCCGGGGGTCCAGGGCGTCCCGCAGGCCGTCGCCGAAGAACTGGAAGACCACGAACAGCACGCTGAGCACCGCCACCGGGAACGCCAGCGCCGTCCACTGCACCGTCACGAACGAGTAGTGCGAGGAGATCAGCAGCCCCAGGCTGGGCGTGGGCGGCGGCGGTCCGAGGCCGATGAACGACAGCGCGGCCTCCGCAAAGATCGCGCGCGGCACCAGGAACGTGGCCTCCACGATCACCGGCCCCGCCGCGTTGGGCAGCCAGTGCCGCACCGCGATGCGCGACCGCGAAGCCCCCAGCGCCTGCGCCGCGGTGGAGAACTCCGTCTCCCGCAGGGACAGCACCTGTCCTCGGACCAGGCGCGCCACCGTGGGCCAGGCCGTGAGCGAGATGGCGAGGAAAAGCAGCAGCAGGCCGGTGTCGACGCCGGCGATGGAGCGCATCCCAAACAGCGAGTCCCCGAAGGCGGCGCGCAGCAGGATGATGAACAGCAGGTCCGGGAACGCGTAGGCGATGTCCGTGCCTCGCATCACCAGGTCGTCCAGCCAGCGCGGCCCGGCCGCGGACACCAGGCCCAGCGTCACGCCGATGGTGGTCACCACCACGATGGCGAAGAACGCCGCCCCCAGGGAGATGCGCAGGCCGATCAGCGTGCGGCTGAAGATGTCTCGCGCCAGTTCGTCCGTCCCGAACAGGTGGTCCAGGGAGGGCGCCTCGAACTTGCCGTTGGAGATGCGTCCCAGCGAATCCACGGCGGCCTCGCCGCGCTTGAAGAACTGCTGGTACGGGTCATGTGGCGCGATCACGTCAGCCAGGATGGCGAACAGGACGAACGCCACGATGATGGCGCCGGCGACGGTGGCCGGCCGGTTGCGTCGCATCCGCCTCCACGCCATGCCCCAGAAGCCAGGGTAGCCACCCCTCGCGGAGCGGAGGGCGGGGGCGTCCGTGGCGGCCACTACGTCACCCTCACGCGGGGGTCCACCAGCGGGTAGATCAGATCCACGATCAGGTTCACGGTCATGATGATGACCGCGTAGAACAGCGTGGTGCCCATGATCATGCCGTAGTCACGCTGGTGGATAGAGGTCACGAATGCCGCGCCAATGCCCGGCAGGCCGAAGATCGACTCGATGATGATGGAGCCGGTGATCAGGCCCGCGAAGATCGGGCCCAGCAGCGTGAGCACAGGGATCATGGCGTTCCGCAGTCCGTGCCGGATGTAGATGGCGGAGGAACTAAGCCCCTTGGCACGCGCCGTCCTCATGTAGTCCTGGTCCAGGATCTCCACCATGGCGCCGCGCGTGATGCGCGAGAGCAGCGCCATGGAGGGCGCCCCCAGTGCCACCGCCGGCAGGATGCCGTTGGGCAACGACGCCAGCGAGTCGCCGAAGCCCTTCCCCAGCCGCACGTCCACCACGCCCAGGCCCACGGCGAAGACGAGCAGCATGATGAACGCCAGCACGAAGTGCGGGATGGCCGCGAGCAGCGTGGTGAGGCCCAGCGCGCTGTAGTCCCACACCGTGTTGCGCCGCACCGCCGCGAGGATCCCCAGTGGCACGCCCAACCCCACCACCATCGCGAAGGACATGGCGCCCAGGATGAACGACGGCTTGATCTTGTCCAACATCAGGTCCGTGACCCTCTGCCCGCGCTGGGAGAAGGACAGCCCCAGGTCGCCCTGGAGCAGGTTGCCCAGCATGCGGACGAACTGCTCCGGGATCGGGTCGTTCAGGCCGTAGTAGGACTCCGCCGCGCGGATGAACGACTCCGAGGCGCCTCGATCGCCGGCGCGCACCTCGAACGGGCCGCCCGGCACGGTGTGCATGAGGACGAAGGTGATCAGGCTGATGAAGAACAGCGTCACCACTGTCCACAGCACGCGCCGGATCAGGTACGTGGTCATCGGCCGTTCCGTCCGGGGCGTCTACCCCGTGTCGAGGTCCGCCTCGTCCCGAGGCGCGGCCCCTCGGGTCAGTCGATGGTGGGGCGCCGGTTGCCCGGCGCCCCGCCATCATGGACGAATCGTTCCCCCTCGGCGCTACTCGCGGCCCGAGATGAAGATGGTGCTGAAGAACGAGTCGCCCGGGACCTGGCCCTCCTTGGAGGTGGTGACCAGGTCCTTCACCCACGGCTTCACCAGCGCGTTGCGGCGTCCGTAGTACATGGGCGAGAAGCCGGCTTCGTCGATCAGGATCTCCTGGGCCTCCCGGTAGATCTCGATACGCCGGTCGTTGTCGGTCTCCGCGTCCGCCTCGTCCAGCAGGCGGTCGTACTCGGCGTTGGTGAAGTTGCCGGCGTTCAGGCCGGCGCCACTGCGGAACAGCGGCATCCAGTTCTGCGGGTCGGGGTAGTCAGCGCCCCAGCCGCCGATCACGATCTGCCAGTTGCCCGCGTTGCGCTCCGAGAAGTACGTGGCGGTCTCCAGGACGTTGATGCTGACCTTCACGCCCAGGTTCTGCTCCCACTGCTGCTTGAGCCACTCCGCCGTCAGCACGGAGGTGCTGCTCTGCGCGGAGAGGATGACGATCTCCGCCCCCTCGTGGCCGGACTTCGCCAGCAGGTCCTGGGAGGCCTCGATGTCGTTGTCGAACTGGAGGCCCACTTCCGCATCATGGCCGGGCATGCCCGAGGGGATCCAGCCGAACGCTGGCAGGACGGCGGCCTCGCGGACCACCTCCGCGTACTCATGGCGGTCAATGGAACCGGCCAGCGCCTGGCGCGCCTCCGTGCTGGCCATGACCGGGTCAGCCAGGTTGAAGTAGATGCCCAGCGTGCTCAACTGCACGTACGAGATGAACTCGTCCTCCCGCTCCGTCCCGCGCACCTGGATCAGTTCGGCCGGGCCGAGCGTGATCATGTCGAGTTCGTCGTTCTGGTACGCGAGGAACGCCACGGCGGTGTCCTCGATCATGTCCATGTTGACCACGTCCAGGTGGACGCCTTCACCGTGCCAGTGCTCGTTCCGCACGAGTTGGAGGTCCTCCGCGTGGTTCCAGCGTGACAGCGAGAACGGGCCGTTGGAGACGAGGTTGCCCGCCTCCGTCCACCGATCCCCGTGGGCGTCCAGCAGGTCCTGGCGGATGGGGTACATGGGCCACATGGCCGTGAGCAGGTTGAAGACCGGACTCGGCCGGTTGAGGTGGACCACCACCGTCTTGTCGTCCGGGGCCTCCACCTGCACGCCGTCAGAGACGGCCTGCTCCAGCGCGGCCAGCGTGTCAGCATCCGCACCCTCTGCCAGCGCCTTCTCCACGGCCACGTTCGCATCACCGTCCGGGCCGGTGGCTGCGATCACGCGGTAGAAGTCCACGTAGTAGTTCTCGCTACCGGGTTCGAACAGGTGCTTGACCGCATCCACGAACGCCTGCGCGACCAGCGGCTCGCCGTCGCTCCACTTCAGGCCGTCCCTGAGTTCAAAGGTGTACGTCAGGCCATCCTCGGAGATGCCGCCGTTCTCTACGGTGGGCACTTCCCTGGCCAGGTCCGCCTGGACCTCCAGTTCGGAGTTGAAGCGCAGCAGGCCGGAGTACAGGTTCTTCAGGACGGAGATGGACACGGAGTCCGTTGCCCGCTGGGGGTCCAGGCTCCCCGGCTCTGCGCCCAGGTTCACGTTCAGGACCTGCTCAGCGTCCTCCGGCGAGCCATCCCCGCCGCCGCTCCCCCCGTCGTCGTCACTTCCGCAGGCCAGGGCCGCAACCATCGCGACCATGAGCAGCAACGGAAATAGCGCACGCCACGAGAAAATCCGCATTGTTCCTCCAATGTGGTTCGCCAACCTACACAGTGGTTCCGCAGTCTTTCCACAGCGTGCGTGTGCGCCCGTGAGACCGTGATCGGCCCGCAGGCGGCATCATGTTAGAGGGCCGTTAACCTTCACGCACTCTGTATGTAACGGAGAATCGCCCGCTGAAATGCTGCGGCGGCGGCCGCGCAGAGATGCTGGCGCGCTCCTCTGAAGGCTCGCCCCTCGCGTCAGAAGGGGCGACCCTATACGCACGGAATTTTCCCGGGTGAAAGGCATGCACCTTGTGGTCTCGGCCGTTCGTAGTGCTCTTTGCCTCCGTGATGGTCGCCACCATGGGCATCTCCATGGTGAGCCCCATCCTGCCCGTGTACGCGGAGGACCTGGGCGCCACGGGGATCTGGATCGGCCTCACATTCTCGGTGTTCGCCGTGACGCAGACCATCTTCGGCCCGTTCGCGGGGCGGTGGTCTGACCGCTACGGCCGCAAGCCGTTCATCATCCTGGGCCTGCTCATCTACTTCGTGGCCGCGCTGGGCTACCTGACGGCGGACACCTTCCTCCAGGTGCTCGCCTTCCGAGCCCTGAGCGGCTCCGGCACCAGCCTCATCTTCTCCGTGTCCCGCGCCTACATCGGCGACCTGGTGCCCCCGGGCCACGAGGGCCGCTGGTTTGGCGTGTTCGCCGTGGCGGACATCATGGGCTTCGGCCTGGGCCCCATCTTCTCGGGCGCCCTGCGCGAGGCCTTCGGCTTTGACGCCGTCTTTGTCGGCATGGCGGCGCTGATGGGTTCCTCCGCCGCCATCGTCTGGACGCTGCTCCCCGGACAGTCCCACGCGGAGCGCATCGCCCGAGGCGTGGCGCCCTCCTGGTCGTTCGGCCAGGCGCTGCGCGACCGTCTGGTGATGACCCTGACGGCGCTGATGGGGCTCACCTCGCTCACCTTCGGCGCCGTCTACTCCTTCCTCAGCGTACGTCTGGACGACCTGGGTGTAAGCGCGCTGCCCATTGGCCTGGCGTTCGCGGCGGAGAGCCTGGCGAGCGGCGTGGCGCAGCCCATCTTCGGGCCGTTGGCGGACCGCCTGGACCGGCGCGTGATGGTGGCCGGCGGGCTCATCGCCTCCGCCGTCGCCCTCGCGGCCCTGGGCGCGGCCTCCCGGTACGACGTGATCGTGGGGTTGATGCTGCTGCTGGGCGTGGCGCAGGCCGTCGCGATGGTCTCGATCTCCGCGATGCAGGTCGTGGCCGGACGGCGCGCTGGCATGGGCACCGTGATCGGCCTCGGCTCGGCGGGCAACGGCGTCGGCATCGTCTTTGGCGCGGTGGCCGGAGGCGCGCTCGTGGGCGTCTTTGGTCTGAGCGCGCCCTTCTACTTCGGCGCGCTCACCATGCTGGCCGGCGGCGTGCTGGTCATGTGGATGATGCGCAGCGTCAGCACGTCCGAGGGCCATCACACGCCCCAGCCCAGCGACGATGCGACGGCGGAGACGCAGCCCACCGGCTAGGGCCACCGCCTGGTCGCTACGAGTGCACGTGGCCTTCCCAGGAGTAGAGCGAGTCCATGACGTACTGCTCCGCCACGCCTCGAGGCTCCCAGCCCAGCGTGGTGACCTGCGCACCCTCCAGGTCCTTGTAGATCCGGAAGAAGTGCTCCACCTCCCGCAGAAAGTGGGACGCCACGTGGCCGATCTCCGTGAACTCGCGGTAGCGAGGGTCAGCGACGGGTACGCACAGCACTTTCTCGTCGTCGCCCTTCTCGTCGCGCATGCGCAGCATGCCCACGGGACGCACGTCCACCAGGGCGCCCGTGAAGGACTCGAACGCACCGTGCACCAGCACGTCCACCGGATCGCCGTCGCCGGCCTTGGTGCCGGGGATGAAGCCGTAGTGGCCGGGGTAGTGCACTGAGGAGTAGAGCACGCGGTCCAGCCGGAAGAGGCCCGTGTCGTGGTCGTACTCGTACTTGGACTGCCCGCCACGGGCAATCTCCACGATCGCGTTCAGCCGGAAAGGAGGGTCGTTGCCTGCGGGGAGGCAATAGAGATCGTTCACGGGACCTTCTCGCAACAGAGAAACTGGGGGAACGTCCATCGTCGCCCGCAAAGCGGTTGAGGGCTATCTCCCAGTCACGCCCTCAAGTCACGCCCTCAAGTCACGCCCGCCGGTCCGTGGCGCGTGCGGCGCGAGCGGCGCCTCGGAAGTGCTGCACCTCCAGCGCGGCCAGCACCGCCGCAGCCGCGAGGTGGGCCTCGCCCAGCGCCTCCGGCGTCCGGCCCAGCGCCACGTCACCCGTGACGGCGTGCCGCTCGTCCACTTCCGGGGGCAGGAGCCACAGGGCCGCCACCGCCCGGCGCAGGCGATACGACGCCTCCTCGCCCACGGGACGCCCCTCCCGGTTCAGGACGTCCAACTCCGCCGCGGCGTCCACGGCCGGGCGCGCCTCCTCCAGCACCCGCTGAGCCGCCTCCACCACCTCGCGGTAGTGGGCGGCGTATGCGCGGGCGTAGCGCTCACACCAGTCCCGGGCGGCCTCCACAGCGCGGTCAAAGTCGCTCGCGTCCGTGAAGAACCGCAGCGGGCGCAGCCGCTCCAGCAGGCCCGCGCGCTCGTAGGCCATGGCCCGGAACTCAGAGGACTCCGGCGCGATCTCCGCGGCGTGGAGGGACGCCAGCAGGTCCAGCACCGGCCCGCCCCCCTCGTCGCCGATGCGCTCGCGCAGGATGTCCTCCGCGAAGTCCTCCGGGGCACGCCAGTCCATGCGCACCGCGCGGTTGAACCCGTCACGCCCGAGTTCACAGAGCGCGCCGAGGCGACCCGGCCGTTCGCGCAGGAAGCGCCCCAGCGACTCGCGCGACGCCGGGCCGGGCGTGCACGCAGGGTGAGGCGGGCAGAGCGCCTGGAAGCCGGCAGTCACGTACTCCTCCGGCGCGGGGCCGGGGCCTCGATAGGCGGGTGCAGCGGCCCACGCCTCCAGCGCCGCCTGCACCACCAGCGCCGGCTCCAACTCGTCCGCTGTGGCCAGCACCGCCAGCCACAGCGGCTGCTCGGAGCCCGCCGGCAAGGCCGGTTGGTCGAGGAAGGCGATGCGGATGTCCGCCACCACCTCGTCCGGAGGCAGGAGCAGGTGCGCGGCCCAGCGTGGAGCGCGCACGATCTCGGCAGCGAAGCAGGTGCCGTTGGAGTCGCGGAAGTAGGCGACCTCTTGCGAGGGGTGCGGCCAGTGAGGCGGGTTCATGACTGAAACGTGCCGATCAGGCTGGGGACCTTCGGGTCGTTCAGAGGATGGTCGGAGACTGGTTCCTCAGCCGCTCTCCGTCTGCGTCCGGGCTGCGTTACGACTACGTCAGGCCTGCGTTATAGCCGTGTCCGGGCTGCGTTACAACTGTGTCAGGGCAGGGCGGCGGTGTGCTCTACGAACGTGGATGCGCGGTGGAGGAGCGTGGGGAAGCCTCCGCCCAGCGCGAGCATGGGCAGGTCTGCCTCCGGGGCGGCGCTGCCGCACCGGTCCGGGGGCCACGCGACGGGACGGGGCGTCTCCACGCCGTCCGTGACGCCGTGTCCCGCCGCCAGCGCACGTGCCCGCGACACCATGCGCGCGAGCGTCTGCGACTCCGGCAGGTCGTCCGCGGGCCTCGGGTGCGAGGCGATGGCGATGCTCAGGTGGGCCGGGAACTGCCAGTGCAGCGCCAGCGCGCCGCCGACCTCCGCGTCCGTGTACCCCAGCAACGCCTGTTGCGCCTGGTGCAGGGGGATGCGGGAGCGCGCGGCCAGGCGGCGGGCGTCCTCGAACGCGGAAGGGAGCGTCTGCACCAACGCCAGGCGGCCGATGTTGTGGAGGACCCCGGCGGTGAAGGCCTCGTCCTGGTGCTGCTGCGCGGACCGGGCCAGCATCTCCGTGAGCATGCCCACGGTGACGGCATGCTGCCAGAACGCGCGCGCGTCCAGCGCCTCGTCCGGGTACAGCGCCTGAATCGCGCAGGTGGTGAGCGCGGCGGCACGTACCTGGCGGAAGCCCAGGATCACCACGGCGTCGCGCACGGTGGTGATCTGGCGGGGGAACCCGTAGTACGCGGAGTTCGCCAGACGCAGGACGCGGGCGGTGAGCGCGGGGTCGGAGGAGATCGCCTGGGCCAATTCGTGAGCGGAGAATCGTTCTCCCTCTGCGATCTGCAGCACGAGGGCGGCTACGGCTGGCAGCGGCCTGAGATCGGCGATCTCCTCGACCAACGCATCGAGCCCGGAATGTGCCGACATGCGGCGCACGCCAGACTGCGACATGGCGGAATAAGGAACCCGGGAAGTCGCTTCAGAGGGGTAGCGCGACTCCCCGGGCCACCCAACCCGACGCTGGGCGCCGAGCACGGTTATACCTGCTGTCCGTCTCTGACCTACCAGGGCAGGATCATCTCCGCCGAAGCAGACGCGGCGGTGGCCACGAGGACGGCGGCGGTGATAGCGGCGGCGGAAGCGGTGTTGATGATGCGGCGCATGGTGTTCTCTCCCCGATGAGTGGCGCAGCCGCGCCAGCCAGATGACGCCGTGAAACTACGGGGGTGCCTCTTACCAACCTCTTTCCAGATTGCGCCGTCGCGCACAAGGCGAGAGGTTTATTCAGATTTCAACCTCGCCGGCCCCGCTTCTATGCGTGATGTTATCGCGAATGGGGCGCGGTGGAGTCGTCCAGGGCATCGCCGGAAAGCACGCGCTGATAGAGGGTGCGCACTCGCGCGGAGGGCTCGGAGCCGAGTTCCGCGCGCATTTCGTCATGCAGCCGGCGGTATGCGCGGGCAGCCAGGTCCAGGTTGCCACGCCACACGTGCGCTTCCATCAGCCGCAGCGTGGCGTCCTCGTTCAGCGGGTCCACCTCGATCACGGACCCCGCCATCGTGATCGCCTCGGCCGCATCGCCGCGGTGAAGGGCTGCGGAGGCCAGGGCGAGCATGGAGGAGAGGTACATCTCCTCGTAGCGCCGGCGCGCCTCCTCCGCCCATTCGCCCTCGAACGAGGAGGCGAACGGGCCGCGGTAGAGGCCGATGACCTTGCTCAGGCCTTCCGCCCACTCGTCCGTCCCCGGCTCCGCCTGGTCCGTCTTGCGAGCGAACTCCTCGAACTCCGCAGCGTCATAGGAGACGTCGAAGTCCGGGTTCACCTGGTAGCCGCCGGCCGCCTGGATCACCACCTGGGGGTGGATGGCCTTGCGGAGGCGATAGAGCGTGGTGTGGAACGCGCTGTTCAGTTGCTTCGGTCCCACATCCGGCCACAACTCCAGCGCAATCTCTTCCTTGCGCATGGGCCGTCCGCGATGCAGGAGGTAGAAGAACAACTCCTTGGAGCGTTCACTGCGCCACTCCATGTCCTGGATAGCGCGGCCGTCCACCGTCACGCGCGCGCCGCCGAAGGCCTCCGCACGCACGCGGAACGCCGCCGGCAGGTCCGCCTCGCGCTCGGACTCCTGCGTCGGGTGGATACGGGTGAGCAGCGACCGGTAGTACTCGCCGCCCACGCGCCGGGCCACGGCGTACTCCACCAGGTCTGACATCTGCCGCGCCTCTGACAGCAGGAACTGGTCATACCCCAGGTCCTCCGTGATGCGGTGCACCTCCGCCAGGTGCTCCAGCGCCTGCGCACGGCGGCGCCCCTGGAAGCAGGCGTTGGCGAGCAACAGGCGGGCCACCGCCTGCTCGCGGCGCGCCCCAGACTGCTCAGCCTCCGCCACCGCCCGCTCGAGCATGCCGATGGCGTCCTGGTATTGCTGCTGGCCCACCAGCGTGGCCCCAATCCCCGCGCGGAAGCGGGTCTGCTGCAGCAGCGCTCCACTCTGCTCCGCGGAGCGGAGCCCGTGGTCCAGGAGCGTCCGAGCGCGGGGGAACTCGCCCCGCTCCCGGTAGCACATGGCCAGCCCGTAGGTGGCGGCCAGGATCAGCGCCGGATCGTCGATCTCCTGCGCCTCGTGGATCGCCACGGTGTAGAGCGTGATGGCGTTTTCGAGCCGCCCCAGGTCTCGCTCCACCGTGGCCAGGCCTTCCTTGCCGTACGCCTCGTAGCGGTGGTTGCCGATCTGGCTGGCGCGCGTCACCACGCCGTCAAAGGTGTCGCGGGCGGTCTCCAGTTCGCCCAGCATGTGCTGGACGTTCCCCATGTTGTTCATGGTGCCGATCTGGGCCTGCGGGTCGGCCAGCATCCGCCAGCGGCGCTGGGCCGAGGTGAACTCGGACATCGACTCCGCCAGGTCGCCCGAGTAATACGTGGTCACACCCAGCACGTCGTGCGACTCCGCCGTCCGGTGGAGATCGCCCCCACGCTCGAACGCTTCCACGGCCTGGGCCAGGCGCTCCTTCGCGGCGGGGAACTGCCCCGACCGCACCAGCGTCACGCCCTCCTCGAAGTCGATCTCCGCGTAGACCGGATGTCCGTCCGAAAGCGACTCGAGCGCCACCTGGCGGGCGCTCCGGCACGCCTCGATCGCGTCGGCGAGACGGCCCAGGTCGCGGTAGGCGATGCCGCGGTAAAGCAGCACGCGCACGCGCTGCTCGTCCTCCAGCGGCGGGCCGCCCTCGATACGGTCGAGGCGTGCGAGGCACTCCTGCCGCTGGCCGAACTTCGCGGCCAGGCGCGCACGCACCAGCGCGAGGTCCGCCTCCTCCTGCAGGATCTCCTCCGGCAGCCGGTCGATCCAGCCGGCGAGCGTGCTCCACTCGCCGCGCTGGTAGAGGTCCTCCCGCGTGTCGTACAACTCGCGGACCACCTCGCCCCAGTCGCCCGCCGCGATGGAGAGGTCCACCGCGGTGACCAGCAGGCCCCGACGCGCACAGAGGGCGGCAGCCTGGCGGCGCAGTTCCTGCAGGCGGCCGGGCTCCTCCCGTTCCAGGCGCGTGGTCAGGTGCTCGCGGATGAGCGCGTGCATCCGGTACCACTCGCCGCCGGAGTCCGCGTCCGCCAGCCGGGCCAGGAAGCGGTTGCTCTGCTCCAACTCGCGCAGCACAGCGGCGGCCTGGTCGTTCTTCGTCAGGGCCTGCGCGAACTCGCGGTCAAAGGTGGCCAGGACGGAGCAGGCGGTGAGCATGTCCAACTGCTGCGGGGTGAGGCGGTCCAGCACCTCCAGGTCGATGAACTGGGCGAGGATGAACTCCAGTTCCGGCGCCACGGCGGCGGACCCGTCGCCCTCCACGTGGTCGGCCATCACCGCCAGCGCGGCGGCCCATCCGTCCGCGCGGCGGATCAACTGCGCGCGCGCCTCGCCCTCTGGCACCCGCGATTGTTCCAGGAAGGCGGCGGCCTCCTCCGGCGTGAAGACCAGGTCGCGCGCGCCCACCGTGGCCACGCGCCGCTGGGCCGTCAGCCGCGCGAGGGACCCGAGCGAGGGCCACGAGCGCGAGAGCAGCATCAGCCGCATGTTCATGGGCACGGAGCGAACCAGCGCGTCCACCACGCGCATGGCCTCCGGCGCGCCGTCCAGAACGTGCAGGTCGTCCAGCGCCAGCACGAAGAGTTCGTCCACCTCTACCGCGGCGGAGGCGGCGATCTCCGCGATCACGGCCGCGGCGGCGGACGGCTGCCCCCCCGTCTCCAGGCGCTGCGCCTGCTCCTCCAGCGCGTCCGGGAACACCCGCCGCACGGCGGCCACGATGTTGCCCACGAGCGCCAGCGGGTCCATGTCCTGCTGGTCCAGCGAGAGCCAGGCCAGGGGGATCGCGGCATCTTCGCACCAGTCCACGGCCAACGTGGACTTGCCGTAGCCGGCGGGCGCGCTGATCAGCGTGACGTCGTACTCGAGCGCGTCCTCCATGAGGGCGTGCAGGCGCTCCCGCCGGATCGTGTCGCCGCGGCGGCGCGGCGGGACGAGTTTCGGCAGGAAGCGTCGTTGCGGCCGCTCGGGCGGTCGCTCCGGCTCGGGCGTCCCGATGGGGTGGAGCGTCACGGCACGTATTCTAGTCGCATCACGGACGCGCAAGCGTATCCCACGGGAGTTGCAACGTGCCCGAACCCGACCGCACCGATCCGGCCCCCGAAGATATCGAGGCGCCTCCGCCCTCCCGCCCACGCGAGGAGGTCGCCTTCCTGCGCGCCTACGAGTCCACCACCGCCTGGAAGCCGCAGGTGGTGGCGGACAACGTGCTGACGGGCATCTTCCTGGCAGACACCACCTACCGAGGCTCCCTCGCGGCGCTGCTGCTGCAGGAGTCCGTGGAGGCCGCCCGACGCCTGGCCGCCGTCTGGCACGCGCTGGCGGACCGCAGCATGACGGTCGCCCGGCGACTGGAGGCGCCGCTGCCGGGCGCTGCGCAGTGGACGGCGATGGCCTCCGCGGTGGGGCTCACCGAGGATCCCCGGGACGTCCTCCGCATGCTGGGGCTGGACGAGAGCGCGGAGGAGAGCGCCACCGAACTGCTCGAGTTCGGCGGCCTCACCTGGTACACGGACCCGATCCGCGCCGCCGAGGCCGGCCCACCCGCCCTCACCGTCGCCTCCGGACAGCCCGCCACCCTGGTGTGGAGCGGTCACGACGCCGCCGGCGCTCCTGCCGAGGCGTATGTGCTGCTGGAGGACGAGGCGGTGATTGCCCTGGCGGACGCCACCGGCGACTTCGTGACCTGGACCCGAGACTTCCTCGGCGCCTACATCGACGCCCGCACCGGCGCTAACCGGTAGCACGTGGCCCGGGGTTACCTGCGTGACAGCATCGCCACGAGGATGCCCGTGGCCAGCGAGACGTTGAGTGACGTCACCTGCTCGCCGCGTGGCGTGATGCGGCAGACCTCGTCGCAGGTCTCCAGCGTGAGACGGCGCAGGCCAGATTCCTCGTTGCCCATCACCAGCAGCCACGGCCGGTCGCGCGGGACCTCCTCCACGTCACGCTCGGCGTGCTCGGTGGCGCCGAGCACCCACACGCCCGAGGCCTTCGCCGCCTCCAGCGCGCGACGCAGGTTCTTCTGGATGGCAAACGGCGCCGCCTCCACACCCCCGCTCGCCACGTCGTACACCACGGAGGTCAGCGAGGCCGCCCGCACGTCCGTGGTGACAATGCCTCGCACGCCAAAGAACGCCGCGGCCCGGAAGATGGCGCCCACGTTGTGCGGATCCTGCACCTCGTCCAGCGCGATCCAGAGGTCGCCCGCCGCCGGGGCGTCAAACAACTGCTCGATGGGCGTGGGCGCCCGCTCGTGCACCAGCGCCTCCGCGCCCCTGCGCCCCCCGCCCTCCCGAGGGCGGCGACGGTCGGCATCGAAGGCGCGCACCGGGCGCTCCAGGCGGTTGGCCTCGGCCAGCACGCGCTCCCAGGCGCCCTGCGCGCGGCCGCCGGGCAGCCGCACCTCCGCCACGTCCTCCGGACGCGCGGCAAGCGCCGCCAGGACGCTGTGGGGATTGCGAAGCGTGAGCATGTGGCGACGGTAGAGCAGCCCGCCGCTGGCGGCACGTATCACATCTGTGCGGCCGCGTTGTATGATCGCGCAGTACCCCTCGGAGGGCTCCGTTGCTGGCATAAGACCGGGCGATTCGTGCTTCACCCCCACCCGCGCCCCGAGCGCGGGCCCGCCCGGGCACGGCCTCCACACGCTCCACGCACGAGGCCGCTTCCAGACTGACGCAGACGGCAGCACCACTCGCCCCTGATCTCGCAGCGACGCTTCGCGCCGCCCGGCAGCCGCCTGCGCCTTCGAGGGCCTCCATGTTGCGAATCGAACACGTCACGCGCCGCTTCGGCCCGCGCACCGTGCTGTCCACCGTCTCCGCCGTGGTCAACGCCGGCCAGGTGCTGGGCGTGGTGGGGCCCAACGGCAGCGGCAAGTCCACCCTGCTCCGCATTGCGGCCGGCGACCTTCCCGCAGACGAGGGACGCGTCCAGGCGCCCCCCGGCCACCGCGTCGCGTTCCTGCGCCAGGCCGTGGATGCGCCCGCGGGCGTCACCGCCGGGGAGCGCTTCCCCGCGCTGTTCCCGGACGCCACCGCGCAGGCGCTCGCGACGCTCGGCGCGCGCCTGGCCGCCTCACCGCAGGACGCCGCCCTCCTGGACGAGTACGACCGCCTCCTCACCGTGCTCGGCGATGGCACGGACGGCTCGGACGCACGGGTGGCACTGGGGGTGGGCGGGCTGGCGGCGGGAACGCCGCTGGCGAGCCTCTCCGGGGGTGAGCAGGCGAAACTGGCGCTGACGGAGGTGATGGCCACGCCCGCGGACGTCCTCCTCCTGGACGAGCCCACCAACCACCTGGACCTGACCGGCATCCGCTGGCTGGAGGACCGCCTCGCCGCGTTCAAAGGCGCCGCGCTGGTGGTCTCCCACGACCGCGTACTGCTGGACGCCGTGGCGGACGGGCTGCTGGTGCTCGCCTCGGACGGCGGGGCGGCGGAGGTGTTCGTCGGCGACTACACGGAGTGGACGGTGGAGCAGGCACGGCGCCGCGAGGAGCAGTGGGCCGCCTACGGCCGCCAGCAGCGCGACGAACGTCGGCTGAAGGAGCACATCTCGCAGATCGAATCGCGCGCCCGCCACATCGAACACAGCACCATCGACTTCGCCATCCGCAAGAAGGCGAAGAAGATCGCGCGGCGGTCCACCACCCTCAAGGCACGGCTGCAACGCCAGGCCGCCGCCGCAGACCGCGTGCAGCGGCCCGGCGACCTGCCACACGGCATCCAGGCGGCGTTCGCGCCGGCGGACCGCTCCTCCTCACGCCTCGTGGAACTCGTGGGCGCGCGCATCACCGCCGGCGACGGACCCACGCAGCGCACGCTGCTCGAGGGCCTGGACCTGACGGTGGACCGAGGGCAGCACATCGCGATGGTGGGGCCGAACGGGTGCGGGAAGTCCACGCTGCTCCGCACCATCGCGGGCGAACTCGCGCCGGCGGCGGGAAGCCGCTCCGTGGCCGGCAGCGTCGTCCCCGGCTACCTGCGCCAGGACGACGCCGGCGAGGGCGCACCCGGCGAGACCCCGCTCAACCTTGTGCGGCGGGAGGCGCGGGTGAGCGAGGCGGAGGCGTTCAACTTCCTGCACCGCGTGCTGCTGGGCCACGAGCAGGCCACCACGCCGCTGGGACGCCTCTCTTACGGTGAGCGTCGCCGCCTGGCCATGGCCGTCCTCATGCTGCGCGGCGCGAACCTGCTCCTCCTGGACGAGCCCACGAACCACCTGGACCTCGCCTCACGCGAGGCGTTCGAGGCGTCCCTGGAGGGATTCGGCGGCGCGGTGGTGGTGGTGACGCATGACCGCTACCTGATCGGGCGCTTCGCCGACCAGGTGTGGAGCGTGGAGGACGGCCGCATCGTGGTGCGCGCGCCGGAGGAGGTGACGTAGCCGGCTCCGGCGTCCGGGCTACCTCGAAACCTTCGGCGGCACGAAACCTCCCGTGGACGGAAGAAATGCGCGCTGGCGGAGGCGCCGGTACGTTATGGAACGGTGCGGGGATAGGACTGAGGCGGCTCCTCCCGGCGGGATCCGTCCGAGGCTGGACTTGCGGGGAGACCGATGACCGAGGAGACCGAACCCACCACCGAGACGCGGGCCGCCAAAGCCCCGGATACCGAGGCTCCGGATACCAGAGTCCCGGATACCAGAGCCCGGACCGCCGAAGCCTCCCCGGGAGACGTGGCGGAGCCGCGCCTGCTGACTGCGGACGACTTCCTGGCGGCCAACCGAGAGTGGATGCGCGAGTTCCCGTTCGGCGGCCTCCACGTCCGTCCCGGCCGGCGCCTCGTCATCCTCACCTGCATGGACTCGCGGTACACCGCGCAGGGCGTCCTGGGCGTGGAGATGGGTGGCGCCCACGTGGTGCGCAACGCCGGAGGACGCGTCACAGACGACGCCATCCGCTCGCTGGTGCTCTCCGCGCACGCGCTGGGCACCCGCGAGTGCGTGGTCATCCACCACACCAACTGCGGCCTGCTGGACAAGACCAACGAGGGCATCCGCGACCAGGTGACGGAGGCCACCGGCCAGGACGCCTCGCACATCGACTTCCTCCCCTTCTCTGACGTGGCGCAGAGCGTGCGGGAAGACCTGGCCCTGCTGCGGGCCTGCACCCTGCTCCCGCGCGGCTACCAGGCCATCGGCTTCGTGTACGACGTGCTGACGGGACGCCTGGAGCCCGTCGAGTAACATCCCCCTCGGGCGCCGGCCGCCGGCCGGGGACAGCGAGGGGAACCGCGATGCCGACGATCGAACGCGACGGAGTGCAGGTCCACTACCAGGTGGCCGGAAGCGGCCCGGCAGTGCTGCTGACGCACGGCTTCTCGTCCGCCCTGCAGGCGTGGGACGCGCAGGTGGAGGCACTCTCGCGGGACCACCAGGTCATCACCTGGGACATGCGCGGCCACGGCCTCAGCGCTTCACCCGAAGACCCAGAGGCCTACTCGGAGGAGGCGACCGCGGCGGACATGGCCGCCATCCTGGACGTCTGCGGAGTAGAGCAGGCGGCCGTCGGCGGGCTGTCGCTCGGCGGGTACATGTCGCTCGCCTTCCACCTGGCGCACCCGGACCGCGTGCGCGCCCTGCTGCTGTTCGATACTGGCCCGGGCTTCCGCTCGGACGCCTCGCGCGAGCAGTGGAACGAGACCGCCCGCCGCCGCGGCGACCGCCTGGACGAGCGCGGCCTGGACTACCTCCGCGAGGGCGGCGAGGTGCGCCGGGAGTGGCACGTGAACGGCGCCGCCGGCCTGGCCCACGTCGCGCGCGGCATGATGACCCAGCGCGACGGCCGCGTGATCAACTCCCTGCCGGACATCGCCGTCCCCACGCTGGTGCTCGTCGGCGCCAACGACGAGCCGTACCTGGCGGGCGCAGACTACATGGCGAACAAGGTCCCCGGCGCACAGAAGGTGGTGCTGGCGGACGCGGGCCACTCCTCCAACATCGACCAGCCAGAGGCGTTCAACGCTGCCGTCCGCGGATTCCTCGCCGCCCTGCCGTAGCGCCACGAAGGATCCCCCCAGGCCGTACGGAGATGGGCGCCGCCGGCCCTCGGAAGTTCCGGTAGCCCGACACCCGAGGGCTACCGCCGGGTGATCTGGTCCACCTCCGCCATCTCCTCCGGCGTGAGACGCCAGGCGGCGGCGGCCGCGTTGGCGCGGACCTGCTCCGGGCTCGTCGCGCCCGCGATCACGGAGCCCACGTGCGGCTGCGAGGCGAGCCAGGAGAACGCGAGTTCCAGGACCGTGCGGCCGCGGCCCTCGGCGAACTCCGTCAGCCGCTCCACGGTGTCGAAGTTGCGGTCCGTCAGCATGCGGTCCGCCTGCGGACCCTGTGACAGGCGCGTGCCCTCCGGCGGCGCCTCGCCGCGGCGGTACTTGCCGGTCAGCAGGCCACTGGCCAGCGGGAAGAAGGGCAGCACGCCCAGGCCAAACTTCTGCGCGGCAGGCACCACCTCGCCCTCGACACGGCGGTCCAGCAGGGAGTACTGGTTCTGGGCGGAGATGAACGGCGTGAGGCCGTTGCTCTGCGCGATCCAGTGGTTGTGGGCGATCTGCCAGCCCGCATAGTTGGAGTTGCCCAGGTAACGCACCTTGCCGGCCCGCACCAGGTCGTCCAGCGCGCGCAGGGTCTCCTCGTCCGGGGTCCTGGGGTCCGGGCGGTGCACCTGGTAGAGGTCGATGTAGTCCGTGCCCAACCGGCGCAGCGAGTCCTCCACCGCCTGCATGATCCAGCGTCGGGAGGCGCCGCTCTGCATCGGTCCCTCGCCCATGGGGCTAGCGAACTTGGTGGCGATCACCGCCTCGTGGCGGCGGCCGCGGAGGGCGCGGCCCAGGAACTCCTCGGACGGACCGCGGCCACCGTAGGCGTCCGCCGTGTCAAAGAGGTTGATGCCCTGCTCCAGGCACTCCAGCACCACGCCTTCCGCCCGCTGGGCGTCCATGCGCATCCCGAAGTTGTTCGTGCCGAGGCCCACCACCGAGACCTCGAGCCCGGAGTTGCCCAGGTTGCGGTACTCCATGCCCGTCCCCCCTCATTCCAGCGTTTCGCGCGCGGAGTATAGACGAAGCCGCCCGCGCCTTTCGGCGCGGGCGGCTGGTCACTGCAAGGGTGCGGGGCTAGTCCAGGCGCTTCTGCTTCTTGGGCTTCTGGCGGCTGGCCGCCTCGTTCTCCAGCACGCGCGCGTGCTGCAGGGCTTGCTGACGCTCCTTGGCGCTGAAGCGCTGCTTGGCGCGCTCCACCTTCTCGGAGCCCTTCGCCTTCCTCATACGAGTGCGGAAGTAGGCGTCCTGCTTCTCCACGTCCTCGTTGATCATGCGCGCGCCGTGGTGCTCGTCGATCCCGCGCTTCACTTCCATGCGGTACTCGAACTGCTCCATCTCCTCCAGGGTGGGCGCGGTCTCCCGAGGCGCATACTTCAGGTCCGGGTGACGCAGGCCAGAGTCGATCGCGCCCTTGAGCGGCTGCGAGACCTTCTTGCCCAGGTGCCAGTAACCGCCGTCGTCCGGCAGCCGGCGAGGCAGCCCGTCGCGGTGGATGAAGGCGGAGAACTCGCGCGAGACAATGCGCTTCGCGTCGTCGTCGCACTCCGGGCACGGCTGGGCCCGGGAGGCCTCGCGTGCCGGTCGCAGCAACTCGAAGACGCCGTTGCAGGGCTCGCAGTAGTACTCGTACAGCGGCATCGGTCCCCTCCTCTGCCGGTCAAACGTTCGTCCTGAAGCGGACTCAGCGTGCATACATGGTAACGCCCGCACCACGCTCAGAGGATGCATGGCAGCGCGTGGCGCGGGAGATGCAGCGCGCGGCCGCGAGATTCAGACGCGAGATTCAGACGTCGCCCAGCGCCGCTCCCACATGCCGCCGGTACGCCTCGTACGTCCGCGCATCGAAGGCGACGAAGACCACGCTCGATGGCAACACCACGCTCGATGGCAACGAGGCACCCCCGTGCTCCAGGTGGCGGCGCACCTCCTCCACGGCGACGGGCACCGCGCCGCCCACGGGATAGCCGTACACGCCCGTAGAGATCGAGGGGAAGGCGATGCTCTGCGCGCCCAGTTCCCCGGCCACCAGCAGCGAGCGGCGGTAGCAGTTCCGCAGCACGTCCTCCTCGCCCTGGTCGCCGCCGACCCAGATCGGGCCCACCGTGTGGATCACCCAGCGCGCCAGGAGGCGGTACCCGGCGGTCGCCTTCGCCTCGCCGGGCTCGCAGCCACCCAGTCCTCGGCACGCCTCCAGCAACTCCGGACCGGCCGCCCGGTGGATCGCCCCGTCCACGCCCCCACCTCCCAGCAGCGAGGGGTTGGCCGCGTTCACGATCGCGTCCACCTCCATGGCCGTGATGTCACCCTGGACAACCTCAATCTGCACTCGTGCTCCTCTTCGGCTGTCCGGGCGGTTTCGCCCACTGGAGAAAGGGTAGGCAGTGGGCGGCCGATCGCCGATGATTTTGGGGATCGACACGCTGCCGGCGCCGCGGGACTCCCGTGGCCGGCGCACTCGCAGGGATGGTGAGTTTAGTGGCGTATTATGTCGTGGGCGGAGAGTACGAAGACACCTCCTTCCGCAACCTGCTGCGGGCTGCCCCGGTAGCGGGACCGTTCGAGCACTACATCGAGGCGTACGAGGCCTGGCGCGCCCGCGCGATGGCCACGATCGACCTCGCATACGCCCGCTACCAGATCGTGCAGACGGTGGACGCGCCCCCGCCGGGCCTGCCGGAACGGCCGCAGGAGACGCGCGCCTGAGGCGTATTCGGGAGCGCTCGAACGAGCATTGGCGCGGGCACGGACGCCAATGCCGCGCGCGTAGGCGTGGTCTTGGGTAGGATGCGGCCACACGCGGGCGGCAACGTCCGCCTCAGACGCCATACGGGACGGAAGGGGCCGCGCGCATGGCCGCACCGAAGCCACACGCCGGAAAGGCCGACTACGACCTGGCCTTCAAGGGCTTCCACTACCCGATCTCTCGCTCCGCCATCCTCAACATGGGGCGCGACAAGGGTGGTCTGGACCGGGAAGTGGCAATCATCCTGGCCCAACTGCCGGATCGGCGGTACGAAAACGTGGACGAGATCAAGGAAGCCGTGCGCGACGTCTACCGCGCGCGTGGCGTCCAGGACGACGACCTCCCCGTCTAGAGCCCGGGCCGGTCTAGAACCCCGGCCGATCTAGAGCCCCGGCCGGTCTAGACCCTGGGATTCCCGCCCCCGCACGAAACGGCCCGCCTCTCGGCGGGCCGTCCGGTGTCTCCCGCACTCGATGCGGCTGCTATTCGATGGAGACGAGTTCCACGTCGAACGTGAGGGCCTGTCCGGCCAGTTGGTGGTTGGCGTCCACCACCACGTCGCCGTTCTCCTCCACCTTGACCACGGTGGCGTGTGCGTTGCCCAGCGCCACCTGCTGGCCCACCTGCAGACCCTCCGGCGCGTTCTCGGCAGGGACCGTGATCACCAGTTCGTCTGAGCGCTCGCCGTAGGCCTGCGCCGGCTCCAGGCGGAAGGTCTTCTTCTCGCCCACGGCCATGCCCAGCACAGCCTCGTCAAAGCCGGGGATGACCCGGCCGGAGCCCACGGTGAACTGGAGCGGGTCGCGCCCGGCGGAGGAGTCGAACTCCGTGCCGTCGTCCAGCGTGCCGCGGTAGTGCAAAGAAATGTTGTCGCCTGTCTGGGCCAAGCGGCCCTCCTCTCCGCCGTCCCCCTCGGCGCCGGTGGGCTCTCCGGTGGGTTCGACCGTGCTCGTCGGTGTCGTCTCCATCTCCGGCTCGTCGCCGCCGCCGCTACAGGCCGCCAGGAACAGGGCGAGGAAGACACTCGGTACCACAATCGCGAGCGTCAGCCACGGGGACCGCGCGCTCGTCACGTTCATGCTGGTGCGGGATGCATCGATCTCCATTCGTCTCACCGTACACCCGCCCCGCCCGCATCCGCGAGTGCGCCCCAGCGCCAGGTCCGAGGCTCGCCTGGACATCTTCGATGCACACCCGGGGCCGCCTCGGGTGACGCCGGGGGATCACCCGCGTAGGCTCGATTCGTGAGCCGCAGCAAGGATCCGAAGCGCCTGGTGTGGGTGGACCTGGAGATGACGGGGCTGGAGCCAGACCAGCACGTCATCATCGAGATCGCCTCGCTCATCACGGACGGCGACCTCAACATCGTGGCGGAGGGGCCGAACCTGGCCATCCACCGCCCCGAGGAGGAACTGGCCAAGATGGACGCCTGGAACGTGGGCACCCACACCGGCTCCGGGCTGGTGGAGCGCATCCGAACGTCCGAGATCGACATCGCGGAGGCGGAGCGGCAGACGCTGGCGTTCGTGCGCCGCTGGGTGGCGAAGGGCATGTCCCCGCTGGCCGGGAACTCCATTGGCCAGGACCGCCGCTTCCTGCGCCGCGAGATGCCGAAACTAGAGGCGTACCTGCACTACCGCAGCGTGGACGTCTCCACCATCAAGGAACTGGCACGCCGCTGGTACCCCACGGGCCCCACGCCCCCGGAGAAGCGCCAGGCCCACCGCGCCCTGGACGACATCAAGGAGAGCGTGGAGGAGTTGCGCTGGTACCGCGCCCACTACTTCCGCACCCCCGCCGACGTGGCCGCCCAGGCCCCGCCGCCACCCGCCTCGACCGAGGCGGCCCCCGTGTCCGAGGCGCCCCCGCAGGCTGCATCGGACGGCGCCAGCGCGGCCCCTGGCCTCGACGTGACCGCCACCGACGGGACCAGGGCGACCGGAGGCTGAGCGCACCCCGATCGCAGCCGATAATCCCCATGTGGAGCCCACGTGGAGGGCATCGTGACTGACGGCCGGGCGGCCCAGGGTCGGGTCAGAGATGATGGCGTGCGAGCGTGGCAGACCGGGACGCCTGACCCCACCATGCCCGGCAGCGCAGGCGAGGTGATGAGCACTCCGGTGATCACGGCGAGCGTGGACACCTCCGTGGAGGACGCCCTCCGGGAGATGCGCCACCAAGATGTGCATCACCTGTTGCTGACGGACCGCGGCCGCATCGTCGCTGTGGTGTCTGACCGTGACCTCGCGCGGCAGCGGCCTGCCCCCACCCGCGACGAGGAGCGCCGGGTGCGCCATCCGGTGTTCCAGGTCGCCCAGTACCAATTGCGCAGCGTGGCCCAGTCCACCCCGCTCCAGGACGCGGCGCGCATCATGCTCCGCGAGTCGGTCTCGTCGCTCCCGGTGGTGAACCAGGCGGGCGAGATCGCCGGGATCCTCACCAGCCGCGACTTACTCCGCTACCTCGCCTTCAGCCACCTGCGCCACCGCTGGCGTGAGGCGCCATAGGCGACACTTGGCCCCCTCCGCCCCCTCGACAGTGGTGACCACGCCCGTGCTGCCGTAGCCTGACACGCTCGCAACGCGCCGAGGGCCGCAGGAGGACGCACGATGCCGGACCGCCCGCCGCCGCACCCCAGTGTCGAAATCCGCCCCATCACTGCCGAGGAACTCCACGCCTGGCAGCGTCACGTCGCGCGCTCGTTCGGGCGAGCCCCAAACGACGAGCACGTGGACCGCCTGCTCCGCCCTCACATGCGCTACGAGGACAGCCTCGCAGCGTTCGATGGCGGGGAGATGGTGGCCACCGCGCACCACGAGCCCGCGCCCATCACCCTGCCGGGCGGCCGCGTGCTGGACTGCGTGGGCGTGACGCGGGTGGGCGTGGCCACCACACACCGGCGGCAGGGCGTGTTATCCGCGATGATGCAGCACCAGTTGTGGCAGGCTCACGAGCAGAGCAATCCGCTGGCCGCACTGTGGGCGTCCGAAACGCCGATCTACGGCCGCTTCGGCTACGGCCTCGCCACCGTGCACGACGCCTACTCCATCGACACGCGGGATGCCGGCTTCGCGTGGTGGGCGCCGGATACCGAGGGCAGCGTACGCTTCCTCTCCGCCACCGACGCCGTGGAGGTGATGCGCCCGCTGTTCGACGTGTACGCCACCTCTCGCCCCGGCGGCATGCCCCGCCTCCCTTACCGCTGGCACGCCTACACCGAGGACTCACCCGACGAACGCGGTGGCGCCTCGCCCATGCACTACGTCGCATACACCTCGCCAGAAGGGGAGCGCGAGGGGTACGCGACCTACCGCCTGAAGTCCGAATGGCCGGACCACATCCCGGCGTACCGCCTGACCGTCGATGAGATGGTGGCGCTCACGCCACGCGCGAGCGCCGCACTGTGGCGCTACCTGCTCTCGGTGGACCTCGTCGGCGTGGTGGAGGCGAACGACCAACCGCTCGACGCCGCCCTGCCGTGGCTCCTCTCCGACTACCGCCGCCTGAAGCGACGCCCGAGCGACGGCCTCTACCTCCGCATCCTCGATCCCGAGGTCGCCCTGACGGCGCGGACCTACCCGGTGGCGGACCGGCTCGTCCTGCAACTGGACGACCGCCTCTGCCCCTGGGCGGACGGCCGCTTCGCCCTGGACGCCGCCCCGGAGGGCGCGCACGTTGCGCGCACAGACGCCGTGCCCGACCTCCTCCTCCGTCCGGCTGCTCTCGGCACGCTGCTGCTGGGCACGGAACGCGCGAGCGTCCTCGCCGCAGTCGGGCTCATCGAGGAACGCAGACCCGGCGCGCTGGCCCGCGCCGACGAGATGTTTCGCTCCACGCCCGCGCCGCACTGCCTGAACCACTTCTAGCCTCGCACCCGCATTCGTCGTTGCACCCGCCGCCGCCACCTGCAATTGCGAAGTGACACGCTCATCACGCGGGTGTTAGCGTTCCCGCCGCATGGGCGGGGTACGACGATGGATCCGCGCGGTCAGTGCGGGCGTGGGCTTGCTCGCGCTCTCGCTGCTTGGAGCCCAGGCGCAGGCGCCCACGGACGCCCACTGGGACTTCCAGGCCGGGCCTGCCGGCTGGTTCGCCACCCACGCGAGCGTCAGCGTGGAGGAGGTGGCGGGTACCCGGGCCGTGCGCCTGACCTCCACCGGCGGGGGCATCTCCTTCTGTAGCCAGTACTGGCTCGTCAGCGCCGCGCCGGGCGGCCTCCACCAGGCCTCCGCCTTCGTCGCACTCGAAGGCCCCGATGGCCTTGAGAGCCCCGATGGCCTTGAGAGCCCCGAGGCGGACGCGGTGAGTCTGGAACTGCGCTACGTGGACGCGGCCGGGAAGGCGGTCGGTGTGGGACGGACGGCTGTGCTCACGGGCGCCGCGCCCGGCTTCCGCGCCCTCGCGGTCACGGGCGAGGTCGCCCCGGTGGGCACGCACCACGCCCAGGCCTGCCTGAGGACAGAGGCGGCGGCCGGCGCGACCTTCGCCGTGAGCGAGGCGAGCCTCACCCAGGCCTCGCCGCCTCCGCCCCCCACGGCGTCTCCGACGCCCCCGCCCGCCGCGACGACGCCCGCGCCCGCCGCGCGCCCCACCACCACACCCACGCCGGCCGGGGCGTCCCCGGCGCCCGCTTCCGGCACGCCCGCATCGCAGCCCTCGGGGACACCGTCCTCGCTCCGCAACCCCGGGTTCGAGGGCAATGCGGAAGCATGGGACACCTCGCGCGCGGGGGTGACGTTCCAGGCGCTGCTGGGGGCGCAGTTCGGCACGTCACTGGTGATGCGCGCGAGCGGCGCCGGCACCGTGTGGGTGCAACAACTGGTGTCCGTGGAGCCGGGCGGCTGGTATGAGGCGAGCGCCGTGCTGGCGCCGCTGGAGCACGTGGCGGCAGGCTGGGTACGCATCGCCTGGTACGCGAGCGCTACCGGATCCGGCGCACAGATGAGCACGGCGGACTCAGAGCCCGTCGCCTCGGCGCCCGGGAACGCCATCGCGCATGCGTACTCCACGGTGAGCACGGGTGCGGTGCAGGCGCCGGAGCGCGCGCACAGCGCCCGGGTGCGCATCCTGCTCGCGCCGGCAGCGCCCGGCGCCGCGCTGGCCGTGGACGACGCCACCCTCCAGCCCACCACGGCCCCGGCGCCGAAGCCTACGCCTACGCCCACGCCCACCCGCACCCCCACGCCCGCTCCCGCCACATCAGCGGCGACGCCCCGCCCCAGCGCCACCCCAGCCGCCGAGGCGATCGCCTCGAGACCCCCGGGCGGGCCTGGCGTCGCCGGCGGCGGCGGCGCCAGTGCGGACGCCCCCCTGACCACGGAGGCGCAACGCTGGCTTCGGATCACGGAGGTGATGTCGAACCCGATCCAGCCTGGCCGCGACGCCGCGTACGAGTGGGTGGAGATCACGAACCTGGGCCCTGCACCCGCGAGCCTGCCGGGCCTCGCGCTACGCGACAACGCCGCCGCCACGCCGCTGTCGGAGGGCACGGTCGCCCCCGGCGCCTCGATCGTCGTGGCGGCCGCGCTCGCGGAGGTGGCGGCGGACCTGCGGCTGGCGGAGGACATCGGCAACGGCCTGGGGAACGAGGCCGACCGCCTCGACCTGCTGGGCGCGGACGGGACGGTGATCGACTCGCTGGCCTACGGCCCGGGGACGCCGCTCCCGGCGCCGGAGGCCGGCGCGTCGCTCCACCGCTGGTTCGACCGCTCCGGGTTCGCGCTCGGTGCGGCCGTCGCCGTGCCCTCGCCCGGCGTCTACAGCCAGGAACTCCCACCCGCGATGACGGCCCCGGACGCGGACGACACGCAACCCCCCGAGGATGCCGAGGCGGCCTCGGAGTCGTCTGCGCCGGCAGAGACCTCGGCCGGCATTGCTGCGGGCGGCGCCACGGCCACCTGGCTCTTTCTGCTCGCGATAGCCGGTGGCGCGCTGGGTGGGGCAGCCATCCAGCGGCTGGGCGCGATCGCACGAGGGCCATGAAGAGGGCCATGAGAGGGCGGCACGCAGGCCCCCCTCGGGCCTCCTCGGAGCGCGGGTCTGACACACCTTCACGTGCACGATAGAATCGCCACGTCGCCGCCGGCGGTTCCCGATGCGCCCTCCTGCGATTCGCCTGGCGAGTCGGAGAGGGCGGGGGACGCGGGACGCCGAAGACGGTGCACCCCCAACTCGAAAGCGAGGGAAGCCACATGGACTGGGCGGACAACGAGAACCAGGCCACCTTCCGCGCCACCGTGCGCGAGGTGATCGAGACCAGGATGCCGGAGCGCTACCAACGCGGCGAGGGCGACTGGGAGCACGACCGCGTATCCGAGGAACCCGCGCACCGCGAGGACGCGAAGAAGTGGACGGAAGCGCTGGCCGAGCACGGCTGGGTGGCGCCCCACTGGCCCCAGGAATACGGCGGCGCCGGCCTGAGCCCCATGGAACAGTTCATCTTCAAGATGGAGATGGCCGCCGCAAGCGCTCCGGGCGTGGGCGGACAGGGCGTCTCGCAACTGGGGCCCACGATCATCGTGCACGGCACAGAGGAGCAGAAGACGGAGTACCTGCCAAAGATCCTCTCCGGGGAGCACAACTGGCGGCAGGGCTACTCGGAGCCGGGCGCCGGCTCTGACCTCGCCTCGTTGCAGACGCGCGCCCTCCGGGACGGCGACGAGTACGTGGTGAACGGCCAGAAGATCTGGACGTCCGGCGCCCACCTAGCGGACCACCTCTACGTCCTGGCGCGCACGGACCCGGACGCCCCCAAGCACAGAGGCATCTCCTTCCTCCTGATGGAGAAGGACCAGCCCGGCATCTCCATCCGCCCGCTGATCGACATGGCCTTCCGCCACAACTTCAACGAGACGTTCTTCGAAGACGTGCGCGTGCCCGTGAAGAACCGGGTGGGCGAGGAGAACCGCGGCTGGTACGTGGGCATGACCCTGCTGGACTTCGAGCGCTCCAACATCACCGGCGCCGTCTCCTCGCGCCGCACGCTGGACAACCTGCGCAAGTACCTGCAGACGGAGGACGGGCAGCGCAAGGCCGCCGGCCTGGACGCGAACCGGCTGGAGGTGGCGGACCGCTACATCGAGACGGACGTGATGTTCAACTTCTCGTTCCGCATCATCTCCATGCAGGACCGCGGGCTGATCCCGAACCACGAGGCCTCAGTCTCCAAATTGTTCAACTCGGAGATGTCCCAGAAGATCGCCCTCACCGGCACGCGCATCTTCGGGCTCTACTCCAACATCTGGGACCGCAAGGACGACCGAGCGGCGATGAAGTCGTCCATGACGAACTCCTACCTGCAGAGCGTGGCGGCGACGATCGCGGCCGGCACGTCAGAGATCCAGCGCAACATCATCGCCACCCGCGGCCTGGGCCTCCCGCGCGGGTAGCCCTCCCCGTTACGGTCGCCCTCGAAGCATCGAGGTGCACGAGAGGCCGGGCGGTTGCCCGGCCTCTGTCGTTGTACTGCGCGGATGGCGCGCACCACACCGGCCCACGGCCTCGCCGCCTTAGCCCCTCCCCCACCTCGCGGCTACCATGGGGAGGAGGAAGGGCGGTGGACCATGCCGCACACGATCCTGCTTGCTGCGCCGCGAGGCTTCTGCGCCGGTGTGGTGCGCGCCATCGACGTGCTGGATCGCATCCTGGATACCGAGGACGGCCCGGTCTACGCGTTCCACGAGATCGTGCACAACCGCTTCGTGGTAGACGGGTTCCGCGACCGTGGCGCCATCTTCGTGGACAGCGTCGCCGACATCCCGGAGGGGTCCCGCGTGGTCTTCTCCGCCCACGGCGTCTCGCCGCAGGTGGTGCAGGAGGCGAAGCAGCGCAACCTGAAGGTGATCGACGCTACCTGCCCGCTGGTCACCAAGGTCCACCTGGAGACCAAGAAGGCGGCCAGGGACGGCTACGACATCCTCCTCGTGGGCCACGAGGGCCATGACGAGGTGGAGGGCACCAAGGGCGAAGCGCCGGATCGCACGCGCGTGGTGGACGGCCAGGCGGACGTGCAGGCGCTGGGCGAACTCCAGCGGCCGGTCTTCGTCGTCACCCAGACCACGCTCTCCGTGGACGACACCCGCGAAACCATCGACGCGATCCGGGCACGCTTCCCGGAGGCGGAGGTGCGCAACGACATCTGCTACGCCACCACCAACCGCCAGGCGGCGGTGAAGGAGATCGCAGAGCGCGCGGACCTCGTGATCGTGGTGGGATCCGCGAACTCCTCCAACTCCGTGCGGCTGTGGCAGGTGGCGAAGGCCATGGGCGTGCCCGCCCATCGCGTGGACGGCCTCGAGGAGATCGACCCCGCCTGGTACGAGGGCGTGGGCGTCGTGGGCCTGACCGCGGGCGCTTCCGTCCCGGACGAGTTGCTCCAGCCGATCATCGACGACCTCAGGGCCCGAGGCGTCACGAAGGTGGAGCCGGTGGTGGTGGCCGAGGAGACCATGGAGTTCCGCATGCCGGAGGAACTCTCCCGCCTGTAGGCGACGACCTCCCTCCTCGCCGTTACCCAGTACCGCGGGGACGGCCGCGCGGCAACGCGTCGCGTCCCCCTCCGCCTGGCGCGCCACGGCGATACCCACGGCGATACCCACGGCGATACCCACGACGATACCCACGACGATACGATGCCTCCACCGACCGGCAGCATCCGCAGCACCGTCCCGAGGAGGGCCCCATGAACGATGAACAACGCACCCGGCTCTTCCAGCACCTGGAGCCGAACCACGAGTGCGGGCCTTACCGGGGCGGATGCGGAACGCCCCACTACCGCCACAACCTCTCCATGCCCCACTGGATCGAGCAGTGGCCGGACTACTCCCCCGCCCGCCTGCAGGCCGAGGAAGTCCGCCTGATGCGCGACTGGGGCGACGAAGCCTGACGCCGATCCCGCGCTCCGAGGAGCGACCGATGGCCCTCGCATCCGCCTTCTTCCACGTCATCGAGACGCCCGTGGGGGCACTGTTCATCGGCGGCTCGGAGCGGGGCATCCACCGGCTGGACTTCCTGCCGGACGCTCGGCGCTCGGCCGGCTCCGAGGGCCACCGCGTGCGCGAGTTGGAGCGGTCACGCGAGCGCCTGGAGCGCGAGACCGGCCTGCCGGCAGCCCATGACCCCGAGCGGGCGGGCGAAGCGGCGCGTCAGATGCGCGAGTACTTCGCCGGGACCCGCGTCACGTTCGACCTGCCGCTCGCGCCTCATGGCTCGGAGTTCCAGCGGAAGGTCTGGGCCACGCTGATGGAGATCGCGCCCGGCGAGACTCGCTCCTACGGCTGGGTAGCGGGGCGCATCGGCCAGCCCTCAGCGTCCCGCGCGGTGGGAGCGGCGAACGGGCAGAACCCGATCGTGATCGTGGTGCCCTGCCATCGCGTGGTAGGTGCCAACGGCACGCTCACCGGCTACGGCGGTGGACTGCACCGCAAGCGCTGGCTGCTGGAACACGAGACCTCCTCGCTGCCGCTGTTCGCCTCCGCCGGTCGTCCGTAGCCCGCCCGCCCTCCGTCGTCCGCGCACCGATTCGCTTGGACTCGTACAACCCGTATGTGATAGAAGTGCCGCACTCGGGCGTACGCGGGCACATGAGGACGCGCCCGGCGTTCCGCCCCGAGAGTGGGGGAAAGAGGAACGCACATGGCCCTCGACCCGATCGCGGAGCAGATGCTGGCGCAGATGGCCGCCATGGGCAGCCCGCCGCTCCACACGCTGACGCCGGAGCAGATCCGCGCCGCGCGCATGCCACTCCCACCAGGTCCGGACGTCCATCACGTGGAGGACCTGGAAGCGCCCGGCCCCGACGGCCCCATCCCCGTACGCATCTACTGGCCTCGCGAGGCGCAGGACCTGCCCGCGCTCCTCTGGTTCCACGGCGGCGGCTGGGTGATCGGCAGCGTGGAGGGCGAGGACGCCACCGCGAGGCGCCTCGCGACGCTCGCGGACTGCGTGGTCGTCTCGGTGGAGTACCGGCTCGCGCCGGAGCATCCTTACCCGGCTGCGGTCACAGACGCCTACGCCGCCATCGTGTGGACGGTACAGAACGCGCCGCGCCTGGGCGTGGACCCGGCGCGCGTGGCGATCGCCGGCTATAGCGCCGGCGGCAACCTCGCCGCCGTGGCTGCCCAACTGCTCCGCGACCGAGGCGGCCCCACGCCCGTGCACCAGGTGCTGGTAAACCCCGTGACGGACTGCGCCATGGACACCCCCTCCTACGCGGAGAACGACCGCTACATCCTGACGCCAGAGGTGATGCGGTGGTTCTTCGACCACTACTGCCCGGAGGGCGGGATCCGCACGCGGCCGGACATCTCACCGCTGCGCGCCTCGGACCTCTCGGGCTTGCCGCCGGCCACCGTGGTGACGGCGGAGTACGACCCGCTCCGTGACGAGGGCATGGCCTACGCCGAGGCGATGCGTGCGGCGGGCGTGCCCGTGGAAGCGCGCTGCTTCCCCGGACAGATGCACACCTTCTTCGTGAACGCCCACCTGTTCCCGCAGGGACAGCAGGCGGTGGAGATGGTCGCCGAGCGCCTGCGCACGGCGTTCGCCAGAGCCGCAGCCACCTCGTCCAATCCGTGACCCGCCCATGACACGCTAGACCTCGCTCCGGCGGGGAAGGGGAGCCCACCGTGAAACTCGAGATGTTCCACCTGCACCCGTACCGGGACCTGCCGCAGGACTTCGACGAGAAGTACCGCAGCGTCTGGGTGGACGTGCCCTCGCACCTGTTCGATCCGGTGAAGGCGCACCAGATGTACAACGACACGCTGGACGAACTCGAGTACGCCGCCAGCCTGGGGTTTGACGGCATCTGCGTGAACGAGCACCACCAGAACGCCTACGGCTACATGCCCTCCCCCAACCTCATGGCGGCGAGCCTGGCGCGGAGGACCGCCAACACCGCGCTCATCGTCATGGGCAACTCGATCGCCCTCTACAACCCGCCCACCCGCGTCGCCGAGGAGATGGCGATGCTGGACTGCATCAGCGGCGGGCGACTGGTGGCCGGGTTCCCCACCGGCACGTCCATGGACACGAACTACGCCTACGGCAGCAACCCCGCGCAACTGCGCGAGAAGTACTACGAGGCGTCCGACCTGATCATCCGCGCCTGGACGGACCCGGACGTGTTCGCATGGGACGGGCGCTTCAACCAACTGCGATACGTGAACATCTGGCCTCGGCCCATGCAGCAGCCACACCCGCCCATCTGGGTGCCGGGCGCCGGCTCCATCGAGACGTGGGAGTGGTGCCTCCGCAAGGAGTTCAACTACGCCTACCTCTCCTATTCCGGTTTCAAGCGCGGCAAGCAGGTGCTGGACGGCTTCTGGAACAAGGCCGACGAGATGGGCATCGAGAAAAACCCCTACCAGGCCGGCTTCCTGCAACTGGTGATGACCGGCGAGTCCGAGTCAGAGGTGGAGGAGAAGTACGGCGAGCACGCGGAGTACTTCTTCAACAAGATGCTCCACGTCTACCCCGGCTTCGGCGACGCTCCGGGCTACCGCACGCTGGACACCATCCGCGCCGGGCTCCTGGCCCAGACCGGGCGCTTCGGCGACCGCCCGCCCCGCAGCACGTGGAAGGACCTGGTGGAGAACGGCAACATCGTGGCGGGCACGCCGGACCAGGTGGTGGAGCAACTGGAGCAGGTGGCGAAGGACCTGAACGTGGGCCACCTGATGCTGCTCTGCCAGATCGGCTCCATGCCCCACGACCTCACCATGGAGAACATCCGCCTCACCGCCACCCGAGTCGTCCCGAACCTCCGCCACGTACACGCGGAGTTCGAGGACCGCTGGTGGCCCTCCTTCCATTCCGACCGCATCGAGCAGCGGCCCATGTTCCAGCCACAGGTCGCCGCGCAGCAGGCGGGAGCGTAGCCATGCCCTCCAAGCAGGTCCCGGTCGCGGACGGCCGTTACGAGGTGCAGGTGGTGGAGGAGGGCAGCGGCCCGCCGCTCCTCTTCCTCCACGGCATCAGCGGCCTCCAGTGGTCGCCGTTCCTGGACGAACTGGCCGCGAGCCACACGGTCATCGCCCCCCACCACCCCGGCTTCGGCGACGCCAGCCAGGAAGAACTCGATACCGTCCATGACCTGGTCTACGCCTACCTCGACCTCGTGGAGGCGCTCGACCTGCGCGACGTGCCGCTGCTGGGGCACTCGCTGGGCGGGATGATCGCGACGGAACTGGCGGCCACGCAGCCGGAGCGATTCTCCTCGCTCGTCCTCTTCGCCCCCATGGGCTTCTTCCACGCGGACGAACCCACCTTCGACTTCTTCGCCTGCACCCCGCGCGAGATGGCCGCCGCGTTCTTTGTGGACCCCACCGGCGCGGCCGCCCAGTCCTCCGGCGAGGCCGGCCTGATGCGCATGGTCCAGGCCGGCGCCCGGTCCGAGGAAGGCTCCGCGCTGGTGGAGACCTACGTGGAGCGTGCGAAGACGCTGGCCACCGCGGCCAAGTACCTGTGGCCGCTCCCCAACCGAGGCCTCTGGAAGCGCATCCACCGCGTCTCCTCGCCCACCACGCTCGTCTGGGGGCGCCAGGATCGGGTGGTCCCGCCCTCCTACGCGCAGGACTTCCTGGACGGCATCGCCGGCGCACGGGTGCAGTGGATCGAGGACGCCAGTCACGAGGTGCTCCTCGAACAGCCGGGCGCGTGCCTGGAGGCCGTGCGGGCTGCCCTTGACGCTGGCGCGCGGTAGCGCACGCCGGGACAAGGGGCGCGCGGTGGACGGGCGGGTAGACCTCGCCCGCTGGTCTTGCGAGACTGACCGCGTGACCGCAGGGTCGTGCTGAGGAGCCGTTGATGCCGCTACTGGAGATCTGGGACACCACCTGGCGCGTGCCGAACGCCCCCATGTTCGTCGTCGGTTTCGTCATCCTCGGCTGGGCGTTCCTCGGCGGCGCGCTCGCGTTCACCGGGAGCCAGAAGTCCGGCCTCCCGGAGATCCACTTCCCGCGCCGCCCCACGGAGGCGGTCGAGGAGCCCGAGGACGCACCCGCAGACGCGTAGGCGCGTCCCCACCGGCCACCGGCCACCGGCCCGTCCTTCGTCCCGCCCCGTCCGAGGCCCATCCAGGGCCGGCGTGCGGACGCTCGCCGAAACTCGCCAACCCTCACGTCCACTGGAACTTCGTCCGCCGGAGCGTTAGCATCCTCGCGCTTGCGAATGATCGCGCAACCACGCCCGGGGGGCGGGCGGTACCAGGAAGGCTAGACATGGACTTTGCGGACAGCCCGGAGCAGGCCGAGTTCCGTCAGGAGGTCGAGGCGTTCTTCGACCAGCACTTCCCGGAGGAACTCAAGGTCAGCGACGATGCCGACCCGCGCACGGAAGGACGCTCGGCTGCCCGAGGCGACCGCGCGGACGGCATGAAGAAGTGGCGCGCGGCCCTGGTGGAAAAGGGCTGGATCGCCCCGGCCTGGCCCAAGGAATACGGCGGCGCGAACCTCTCCACCATGGAGCAGTTCATCCTGAACGAGACCATTGCGGAGCGCGGCGCACCTCGCGTGGGCGTGCCGGACGTGGGCTCCACGATCATGGTGCACGGCACGGACGAGCAGAAGAAGGAGTTCCTGCCGCCAATGGTCCGCGGCGAGACGCGCTGGTGCCAGGGCTACTCCGAACCCGGGTCCGGTTCGGACCTGGCCTCCCTCCAGACGCGCGCCATCCGGGACGGCGACGACTTCATCGTCAACGGTCAGAAGATCTGGACCTCCGGCGCGCACGTGGCCAACATGATCTTCGCCCTCGTGCGCACGGATCCGGAGGCCCCCAAGCACCGAGGCATCACGTATCTCCTCTTCCCCATGGACACCCCGGGCGTCTCCGTGCGCCCGCTCGTGCAGATGAACGACGCCTCCGGCTTCAACGAGACCTTCTTCGAGGACGTTCGCGTCCCCGTCCGCAACGCCGTGGGCGAGATCAACCGCGGCTGGTACGTGGGCGCCACGCACCTGGACTTCGAGCGCTCCTCGATCGGGTCGGCGGTGGGCCAGCGCAAGATGCTGGACACGCTGAAGGACTACCTGGTGCGCCAGCGGGACGCCGGCTCCGGCATCACCCGCCTCGGCCAGAAGGACGCCCCTCGCCTGGAGTTCGCGGACCGCTACATCGAGGCCAACGTGGCCAAGACGCTGTCGCAGCGGGTGATCTCCATGCAGGCACGCGGCCTGATCCCGAACTACGAGGCCTCCATGACCAAGGTCTTCGCCACGGAGTTCAACCAGCGCATCGCCCGCACGGCCACCAAGATGCTGGGCATGTACGGCGAGGTCCGCGCGGACAAGGAGCACGACGGGAAGTACGCCCCCATGGGCGGCCGCTGGGCCACCATGTACCTCTCCAGCGTCTCCTCCACCATTGCCGGCGGCACGAGCGAGATCCAGCGCAACGTGATCGCCACCCGCGGCCTCGGCCTCCCGCGCGGCTAATCTGCTGACCCGCCGACATCCGGCCCCCCTCCCCACGAGGAGGGCCGGATGTCCGGCCAGCATCCCGCAGAACCACCTCGCCGCCTCAGCGCCCGTTCTCCTTTCCCTCGTAGGGGGCGCAGCGTGCTGCACCCCTACGACAGAGGAGACGAAAGGCAGAGGCTACGGCTCGCTACTCGGAAGTGAGCACCAGGAAGAGCAGGCCCAGCGAGATCAGCGCCACGCCGCTGGCCACGAGTCCCCCGGTGACCCGCACGTTCATCGGCCGGTCAAAGGTGTTGCGGAGCAGCCACAGCACGTCACCCACGATGAACAGCGCGAGGCCGACGAGGAAGAGCGCCAGGGTGAGGGTGTCCATCACCGGCAGCATACTCGTGCAGGCGCGCTCATCCCATCGCTTGCTACCGCAGGCGGACGCGGCCTTCCTCGTCCAGTGGCAGGCCCGGGTTGTAGGCCACCTCCCACGCATGCCCGTCCCGGTCCGCGAAGTAGCCGGCCACCCCGCCCCACACCATCTGTCTCGCTGGCGCCAGCACCGAGCCCCCCGCTGCCACCGCCGCCTCGATCACGCGCGCCACGTCCTCGGGCGTGTCCACGTTCACGGCAACCGTGACACCTCGGAAGCCGGGAGCCGGCACAGGGACGCCGAGGTCCTCCGCCAGCAGGTCGCGGCGGTAGAGGCCCAGCACCACGCCGTTGAGGTCGAAGAACGCCACCGTCTCGCGCACGGACGGGGCGCTGGACTGCGCGGACTCCTGCCAGCCCAGCGATGTAACTCGCGGGCGCGCTGCACGTGCTCCACGCCCAGCGTGACGAAGTTGATGCGTGCGGGGACGGCCATGTCGTCACTCCTGGGCTACGCGCGTCAGGCTTGCGGCGCAGGGTGATAATCCGCGCACCTCGGTCATTCCGAGTCGAGGGCGAGTGTAGGGGGCGGGGCATGACGGACCTCAATGGCAGGGTGGCGTTGGTGACCGGCGCCGCGTCCGGCATCGGCCGGGCGATGGCGCGACGGCTGGCCGCAGACGGCGCCGCGGTCATGTGCGCCGACCTGGACGAGGACGGCGCCCAGCAGACCGCCGCCGACGTCGCCGAGCATGGCGGTCGCGCCGCCGCCCTGTGCCTGGACGTGACGTCCGAGCACGACGTGAAGGACGCCCTGGCGCGGACGGTGTCTGACCTGGGCGGCCTCGACGTGCTCATGAACAACGCCGGCCTGGGCGGCGGCTTCGGCTGGGCGAGGACCGTGGACGTGAACCTGAGCGGCGTCTACTACGGCCTGGCGCACGGCGCACGGCTGCTGGCCGAGCGAGGCGGTGGCGCCATCGTGAACACCTCCTCCATCGCCGGCCTGCAGGGGCTCGTGGGCGCGCAGGCGGCCGAGGGCCTGCCCGATCCGGAGGCGGGCGCGGGCGCATACGTGGCCGCCAAGCACGGCGTGATCGGCCTCACGCGCCAGTTCGCCCTCACCTACGCGCGCTTCGGGGTGCGCGTCAACGCGATCTGCCCGGGCTACATCGAAACACCGATGATCGCGGACATCGCCGGCGTCCCCGCCGGGCGCCAGTTCCTGGAGTCGCTGCACCCCCTGGGCCGCCTGGGCCGGCCGGAGGAGATCGCCGCCGCCGCGGCCTTCCTCGCCAGCGACGACGCCTCGTTCGTCACGGGTGTGGCGTTCCCCGTGGACGGCGGCTACTCGGCTCGGTAACCCGAACGGCCGAGGCCCCCGTCGGGAGGTTGGACGGACGCGCTAGACTCCGCGCGTAATCGCCCCCGTGATGGAAGGGCGCCGCATGACCGCCACCCCTGCGCCTGACGCACCCGGCCCGCTGGACGGCTTCACGGTCGTGGATGCCACGCAGGGCGTCGCGGGCGGGTACGCCGGGCGCCTGCTCGCGGACCTCGGCGCGCGCGTGATCAAGGTGGAGCCGCCGGGCGGCGACCACCTGCGCCACCTTGGCCCGTTCCCCGGCGACACGCCGGACCTGGAGGGCGGCGGCCTGCACCGCGCCCTGAACGCCGGCAAGGAGAGCGTCGTCGTCGACCTCGACAGTGACGAGGGCCGCGCGCAGTTCCGTGCGCTGGCGCGCGGCGCGGACGCCGTGCTGGAGTCCGACGCACCGGGCGCCATGGCGCGTCGCGGGCTCGCCTTCGCCGACCTCGCCACGGAGCGGCCGGACCTGGTCTACGCCTCGCACACGCCGTTCGGGCAGGACGGGCCGTACGCGGGCTGGGCGACGAGCGAGATCGTGGACTACGCCATGGGCGGCTACATGTACTTCTCCGGGCACCCGGAGCGCGAGCCATTGCTCGTGCCCGGCCACCAGGGCGAATTGCACGCCGGCATGCAACTGGCCACCGGCACGCTGCTCGCGCTGTGGCACGCGCACCGCACCGGGCAGGGTCAGCACGTGGACGTCTCCACCTTCGAGGCGATGCTGAACGCCCACGCCTGGCTGACCACCGCCTGGACGCACGAGGGCCTCGTGCAGTCGCGCTTGCCCTCCACCATCACGCCGTGCGCCGACGGACACTTCTTCTGGTTCCCACGCCCTGACCCGCAGTTCTTCGCCTTCATCGAGCGCCTGGACCTGCTGGACGACCCGCGCTTCCAGGCGGTGGCGACGTTCCGGGAGGCGGTGCCGGATGTGCGCGAGGCGCTGGCCGAGTGGGCACGGGGGCGCACGAAGGCGGAGATCTACCACGCAGCGCAGGAGATCCGCATCCCCATCACCCCCGTCAACACCGTCGCCGACCTGGCCCAGTCGCCCCAACTGGAGGCGCGCCGCTGGTGGCGCAGCGCCGAGGGCGAAGACGCGCTGCTGCCGGGGCCCCCGTGGAACTTCTCGGACGCCTCGACCGGACCGCAGCGCCGCGCACCACGGCTGGACGAGCACGCCGGCCTGACGTTGCCCGCGCGCATGTCGCGCGCCCTGCGCGATATCCGCGAGGACACCCCCGCGCTGCCGTTGGAGGGCGTCCGCGTGCTGGAGGTGACGGCGAACTGGGCCGGCCCCCTGGCCGGACGCCACCTGGCGGACATGGGCGCGGACGTGATCAAGGTGGAGATCGCGCGCAAGCCGGCCACGCGCAGCGGCCACTTTGCCGGCCTCCAGCAGTGGAACACGCCCTGGAACCGAGCCGGCTACTTCAACCTCTTCAACCGCAACAAGCGTGACCTGGTGCTGGACCTGAACACTCCCGAGGGCCGCGAGGTCTTCCTGCGCCTGGTGGACGCCTCGGACGTGGTGCTGGAAAACAACAGCGCGCGCGTCTTCCCCAACCTCGGCCTGGCGTATCCGGTGCTGGCGGAGCGCAACCCGCGCATCATCATGTGCTCCATGTCCGGCATGGGCGCCTCCGGGCCGGAGATGCACTACCTGGCCTACGGCTCGAACGTGGAGGCGTCCTCCGGGCTGGTCTCGCAACTCGGGTACGGAGACGGCGCCATCTTCGGCACCGGCTCCTTCTACGCCGACCCCATCTGCGGCACGCACGGCGCCATGGGCATCGTCGCCGCGCTGCTCCAGCGCGAACGCACGGGCCGAGGGCAGTTCATCGACATGGCGTTGGCGGAGTCCGGCATGGCGTTTCAGGTGGAAGCGATCATGGACTTCCGCCTGAACGGCCGGGTGGCCGGCCCCATGCAGAACCGATCCCGCCGCATCGCCCCGCAGGGCGTCTACCGCTGCGTGGGCGACGAGGCATGGCTCGCCATCGGCGTGGAGACGGACGAGCAGTGGGCCGCCTTCTGCGCCGTCCTCGGTGACCCCGCCCTCGCCGAGGCGTACCCCACGGCCGCCGACCGTCTGGCCGCCCAGCACGACATCGACGAGGCAGCCCGGGCGTGGGCGATGCGCCAGGACCACGTGGCGGCGGCACAGGCGCTGCAGGCCGCAGGGGTGCCCGCGGGAGCGGTGCTGGCGAACTGGGAGATCGTGAGCGACCCGCACCTGTATCAGCGGGGCTACTTCGTGGACGTGGTGCACCCGGAGGTGGGGCACCATCGCTGGGACGGCTACCCGTGGCGCCTCTCCGCCACCCCCGGCCGCATCCGCATGCCCGCCCCCCTCTTCGCCGAGCACAATGACGAGGTGCTGCGGGACGTGCTGGACCTCTCCGCCCCGGAGATCGCCGCCCTCCGCGCGTGCGACGTCCTGCAGGACGTCCCCACCCCCGGGAACCCATTGGGCTGACGCAGCGTTCCTTTCTACAGGACGCACCACCCAGTAAGGCGCGACCTGTGAGGAAGGACTCCCCCGTGAACCCGATCCGAGCCACCCTGTCCGCGCTGGCGCTCGGCGTCCTGTCGCTCGGCCTCGTCGCCTGCGACGGTGCGTCCGCGGACGGCAACACTGACGACCGCACCGAGACCCCAACGGCCGCGGCGCCCGTGACAGGCCCGGACACCCCCGTCGACTCCGACGACGCGACAGCCCAGCCCGGAGACAGCGCCACGCCCGCGTGGGACCACCCGCGCATGGAGGAACTCGCCCCCATCGAGCGCATCGACGTGATCGTGCGGGAGTCGTTCCCGCCGCAGTACGTGCTGGAGATCACCTCGGGGCTGCCGAGCGGCTGCGCCGCCTTCGAGCGCACGGACGTCACCCGCGAGGGCAACACGTTCAAGGTGAGCGTGGTCAACACCGTGCCCGCCCCGGACGCTGACGTGGCTTGCACGATGATCTACGGCTACTACGACCAGAGCGTTCTGCTGGAGGACATCGAGTCCGGCGTTGAGTACACCGTGGACGTGAACGACAAGACGCTGACCTTCACCGGCCAGTAGGACCACTCGCGACGAAGACGGCCCACCGCCTGGGGCCGCAGAGGCGGGGACTCATGTCCCCGCCTCCTTCGTGCGCGACGCCCTCGCGCGTCACCCCGCGAGGTGGCGCCGCCTCGGACGGCGGTAACCGGCCGTGCCTGTAGACTGCGCGCGAGGCCCGAGGGACGGGCCGCGTCTCGATCTGGGAAGGACGGGAACGCCACATGACAGACCAGCCCATCGCCGTGCCGGAGGACGAGCGCGACCCCGCGAAGCGTTACACCCCCGAGGGCTTCGAGGTCCCCGCCCCGTCCGAGGACGACGTGCGCTACGAGGTCCGCGACGAGGTGGCGTGGGTCACCCTCAACCGCCCGCTCGTCCTCAACGCCGTCGACTGGTCGCTGACGTACCACTTCGGGAGAGCCCTCGAACGGGCGGAGACGGACGACGCGGCGAAGGTGGTGGTGGTGACCGGCGCCGGGCGCGCCTTCTGCGCCGGCGGCGACCTGCAGTCCGCGCGCTTCTACCCCAAGCCAGACGACGTCCCCGCCGGATCCATGATGGACAACGTCATGCGCATCTGGCACATGCCGAAGCCCGTCATCGCCGCCGTCCGAGGCCACGCCGTGGGTCAGGGCATTGAGATCGCCGGCATGTGCGACATGACCATCGCCTCGGAGACTGCGCAGTTCGGCGAGATCCAGATCCGCCACGGCTTCGGCCCACCCATGCTGGTCTCGCCCTTCCTCACCGGCCTCAAGAACGCCAAGTGGATCATGATGACCGGCGAAGTCTTCGACGCCGAGCAGGCGTTGCGCATGGGCATCGTGAACGAGGTGGTGTCGGACGCAGACCTGGAGACCGCCACGCAGACGCTGGCCCGCAAGATGGCCTCCCTGCCGCCCACGGCGCTCGCCCTCAACAAGTTGGTGGTGAACCGCGTCTACGAACTCGCCGGCTTCCAGCAGGCCCTGAACTACCGAGACGACCCGGTCATCCAGGAACTCCAGAACGCCACCCGCGGCGACACCGTCTCCGCAGAACGCCTCGCCACCCTGCGAGAGCAGGGCTGGGAGGCCTTCAAGCAGCAACGCGACGCAGCCTTCCGGGAGTAGGCGGGTCTGGCCCCTCTCCTTCCCAGTGTACAGACCGGGGAGATATCGGACACCCGTTCGGGGACATATCGGACACTCCAGCAGCGCGGCGGAGGGCGGGAGGTGCCGTCCGATGCCGCTACGGGAGCGCTCGATCATGTCTCAGCGTCTGG
>Ga0265293_10000095_pt1 | contig 198862 bp, 196 predicted proteins | sample Munlanlewell138R_FD_192505 | JGI IMG/M metagenome (GOLD analysis project Ga0265293, IMG submission 192505) | Leachate microbial communities from a municipal landfill in Southern Ontario, Canada - Leachate well 138R | ecosystem: Engineered > Solid waste > Landfill > Unclassified | place... | reverse complement strand
CTCGCGAGCCTGGGTGTACTCGAAGTCGGAGAAGCTCTTTTGCATGATTGATCGGCACAGAATCAAAATATGCCTACATTATCTCAAATCCTCGGGCATCATGCCGAATAAATCAGCCTTTCCCTAGATTGGGTTCGCGAACTGAAGGAAAATTATCCGTCAATGGACCTATGGCAGCAGAAAGCGATGCTGTTCGCCATAGCAGGTCTGGCGAAGGATGAGAGGAAATACTTCCTTGGTCGACAGTCCATCGTGCGGCCATTTGAAAAGTCACTCGCTAGGTGGGCCAAAAGCGCCTAACCAACTCATCTCATCGATATGATGTCGCAGATGGACCCTGCAGCGCTCCGCAAACTTTTGCACCAGACGTGAACGACGGCTTGGCGATTAGGATGCCAAAGTCTCCTCCTGGCCGCTAACCGACACTAGATGGCCCACGGCTTCAAGCACTGACGACGGAACACCGATGCGGGGGCCCGCGCTCGAAGGCAGGGGACGAATCAAGCCATTCGAGCCTATTGAACGAATCGAACGATTGAGGTAAGATGGCTCGTAGACTTGCACGAGGAGTCCGAGATGCAAACCTTTACTGCCAATGAGGCAAAAACTCGATTCGGTGAACTGATCGACCGGGTGCAACGCGAGCCGATTCAGGTCACGCGGCGCAACCGGGTTGTCGGCGTTATGGTGTCGGCGGAGGACTACCACGCAATGCGTGAGTTCTATGCAGATCGGCTGCGACGCAACTTGAAGCAAAGTGCCGAAGAAGCCGCCAGCAAGGGCTTGACCGACGAGAAGCTGGAACAGCTCCTGGCCGATGAGGATTGAGCGCGCTGTCGTCGACACCAACGTCCTGATCAGTGCAGCGCTATCGCCACGATCTGCCCCGGCGCAGATCGTGGATTGTCTTCTGCAACACGCGACGTTGGTGTTTTCACGAGAAACCTTCGAGGAACTTGAAACCAGGCTCTGGCGTCCAAAATTTGACCGCTATCTGGACATGGAGCGTCGGCGCCTGCTGTTGCATGACTTCGCTGCCGCGGCTCGGTGGATCGATTTGCCTGCGCCGCCCAGCCTAGCGTACAGCCGCGATCCTGATGACGATGTGTTTCTCCATACGGCCCTACAAGGCAAGGCGGAATGGCTGATCAGCGGCGACAAGGATTTGCTGGAGCTTCCACCGGCTGACTGGGGATTCGAAATCCTGTCGCCGGCGCACGCTCTAGAGAAATGGCATCAAAAATGAGCTTCTTGGAAAATGGCCAATCGAACAACTATTGAGCACTCGCACACGCTTCCCCAGGCATTCCTCACTTTGCTAGATCGGGATATCGACACTGGCGCCAATGTCCGGCCACTTCCGGAGGATTTGGCTCAGTTCATGCTGGCACAAATCGCGCTTCTCCCCAGTGTTGATCTGAATGAAGCGTTCGAAGCCGATATTGACCTGTGACAGGCCCTGCCCCTAACAAGGATAGGCGTGCCTTGCGTACGTGTGCTGGTCCATATCGCCAGCACCAACGTCTATGTGCTGTGGAAGTTCATGGCTACCTGTGGACAGCAATGGAACGACTTGGTTGTCGAGGGTAAAAAACAAGGCTACAGTTGAGGCACCCACAGTTCACTGTGGCAAAGGAAGTTTTTGCAAAACAACGACTTAAGATCCTAGGTCGAGACTCGTTTCCCGCTCCAAGATTTTCGTCCATGGACATCCACCAACGCCCATAGATGATTGAAAAAAGGCCGAAAGCTTTGTTTTTCGGCCTTTTTTTCGTCCAGCGATGTCTAGGCCTGTGCTTGGTCGGAAAGCAATGCCGCGTTCATGGCCGATTCCGCTGCACATCGACACCTGCGCGTGAAGACGCGAGCCGCGAGCGGATCAATTGCAAACGCTTGATCTGATGCCCACAGTCATCGAAGTTCTCCGGGGCCAGCCACTGCTGGAAGGCGGCTTTCAGCGTCGGCCACTCTTTGTCGATGATGGAGAACCAGGCGGTATCGCGATTTCGTTCCTTGTAGACCAAGGCTTGACGGAAAGTCCCTTCGTACTGGAAACCCAGGCGCTCGGCTGCGTTGCGCGATCGCTGATTGAGGCTGTCGCATTTCCATTCGTACCGGCGATAACCCAGCTCGTCAAAGACATAAGACATCAGCAGGAACTGCGCTTCCGTCGCGATACGCGAGCGCTGCAGGACGGGGGAGAATGTCACGAATCCGACTTCCACGACCCCGTGCCGGGGTTGCTGGCGCATCAATGCCAACGTGCCCACGGGTAAGCCAGTGCGCAGGTCAACAACGGCGAAATGCAAAGGGTCGGTCTCGCGTGCCATCTGCTCCGCGTAGGCCCGATAGGCCACTGCATCGGGGAACGGGCCGACCGACAAATACAGCCAGTCCCGGTCGTTACCCGCCTGGCTGTATGCCGCGAACAGCGCATCGGCATGGCGCGCCGGATCTACGGGCTCCAGGCGACACTCCTTCCCTGTCAGGACGATGCCGACAGGTTGAGGGCAACCGTGCCAATCTGACACTGGTTCGCCCACGGGGAACGACAGGGTCTGGGCTTTCATCGTGCCTGCTCCTTGGGATTGCTTTCGTCCGGCCAGTAATGGGCGTCCGGCAAAGCGCGAGCGCCAAAAATGGCTTGCCCGACACGCACGACCGTGGCGCCTTCCTCGATGGCAATCTCGAAGTCACCGGACATGCCCATCGAGAGCTCGTCCAGACCGATGCCGGCGGGTGCGCTGTCACGCAGTTGGTCGCGCAGGGTTCTTAGCAGAATGAAGCACTGGCGCACCCGTTCGGCCTCGCTGGAGAACAGCGCCAGCGTCATCATTCCACGCACGCGCAGCGCGGAGAACGCCGGCAGCGCCTGGATGAAGACCGGCACGTCCCTTGGGGCCAGACCGTACTTGCTGGCTTCGCCCGAGGTGTTGACCTGCACGAACACGTCCAGCGAGCGGCCTTCGATTTGCAGGCGCCGCTCCAGCGCCTCGGCCACGCGCAGGCTGTCCAGCGCCTGGAACTCGGTGGCGAAGCGCGCCACCAGCTTGGCCTTGTTGGTCTGCAAATGACCGATGACCGACCACCGCAGATCCGTCAGATCCTGCATGGCCTCCCATTTGCGGTAAGCCTCCTGCGGCTTGTTCTCACCCAGCATCCGGCAGCCTGCCGCATGGGCAAGGCGCAAGCTCGCTTCGGGCTTGGTCTTGCTGACCGGCAGCAGGCGCACGCCGGCTGGGTCACGCGCGGCACGGCGGCAGGCCGCGTCGATACGCTCCTGCACGCTCGCCAGATTGCGCCGGAAGTCCTCGACCGTGACGGCTTCAGGGTAGAGGCCATGGCGATCATGACTGGTTTGTGTGCTGGCAAGGGTTTGCATCAGTTCGTCACTCCTTCGGTTGCCACAGGCGTGACGGCGGGCCGCGGCGTGGGGCCGGACCACCGGCCGTTGAGCACTACATAGGCCACCAGACCAATCAGCAAGCCCCAGAACGCGCCGCCGATCCCGAGCATGTTGATGTTGGCTGCGGCCGCAAGAAAGGTGATCAGTGACGCTTCACGGCTCTTGGCATCGGCCATCGCGCTGGCGAGGCTGCCGCCGATGGTGCCCAACAACGCCAGGCCCGCGAGCGTGGTGATGAAGGTCGCCGGGAAGGCCATGAAGACGGCGGCCAGGGTCACGCCGAACACGCCGACGAGGATGTAGAAGACGCCCGCAGCGATGCCGGCGACCCAACGCTTGGAGGGGTCTTCATGCGCTTCCCGACCGGTGCAGATCGCGGCCGTAATCGCGGCGACGTTGAACGCATGCGAGCCGAATGGCGCCATCAGCAGCGAGCCAAAGCCGGTGATGGTCACGATGGGGTTGGCGCTGGCCTTGAAACCATCGTTGCGCAGCACCAGCATGCCGGGCATGTACTGGCCGGTCAGTGTGATGAGGAACAGCGGCAAGGCCACGCTCAACAGCGCATTGAGCGAGAACGCCGGCATAGTGAAGACTGGCGCGGCGAACTCCAGTGTCAGCCCGGACAGATCAACTCGATCCTGGATGAGCAGGAAGGCCAGCCCCAACACCAGAATGCCCACTACGGCATAGCGTGCGGTGAATCGCTTGAGCACGATGTAGGCGGCGATCAGCAGCCCCGCCAACAGGGGGTCGACACTCATGCCGCCAAAGGCACCGATGCCGAACTGTAGCAGGATGCCAGCCAGCAGCCCGGCGGCCACGCCCGGCGGGATCAAACGGATGACCCGCTCGAAGTACCCTGACAGACCAAGAAGCACGAAGGCCGCGGCCGAGATCAGATACGCGCCAATGGCTTCCGCGTAGGGCGTAGTCGCCAGCGCCGTGACGAGGAACGCGGCTGCGGGCGTGGACCAGGCCGTGATGATGGGCTCGCGGGCGACCCAGCTGAGAATGAGGCCTGTGACCCCAACACCGATCGACACCGACCACACCCACGAGGCTGTCAGCTCCGGACTGAGGCCGGCCACCTTGGCAGCCTGGAACACCAGAATGAAGGTGCCGCCGTAATTGACGATGACCGAAATCAAGCCTGCTACGACGGGATGAGTGAGATCGTTCCAACGAACGGATGGCGATGATGGGACGGATGACATGGGCTGATCGTGGCTCCTGGGAACAACTTGGCGAATTGAGTCGAGATAAACGTATTTATAGCCTTAAAATGGATGGTTGTTACCAGCCATTTTTTAGAAGGAGTACAGACCACTTGTTCAGGAGCGCCCAATTTGAGTCCGTCAAAGCCTGGATCAGTGATCCAACGCACGGTGCCTTGCCCCTTCATGTGAGAGTGCAGCGGGCCATTCGGCAATTGATCCTCGATGGTGTCCTTGATGTGGGCAGACCATTGCCTGCCTCGCGAGCATTGGCGAAGTCCCTGGAAGTCTCTCGCGATACGGTCGAATCGGCCTACGGCCAATTGCACGCGGAAGGTTTCATCGAACGGCGAGTTGGCAGCGGCAGCTTCGTATCCGGGCGAATGCAGCGCCTGCCCGGACGGGGCAAGCCCCGGTCCGCGGGTGTGAGCCCCACGGCGCCACCACGCCTTAGTCAGCGCGGCAGCGCCATGCTCCAGGGTGGCGGCCTGCGTGATTTCCTGATGCCGCGCCCGTTCGCGCCCGGCGTGCCGGAAACGCGCAGCTTTCCACTGCAGACCTGGGAGCGACTGGAAAGGCAGGTGTTGAAAGAACACGGCACGCAGGCATTGCTGCACAGCCCGCCACAAGGTATGGAGCCGTTGCGGCGAGCCATCGCCGATTACGTCAATCTGGAGCGGGGCGCGCGCGCCACACCCGAGCGCGTGCTGATCCTGACCAGTTCCCAACAGGCATTGACCTTGTGTGCCACTGTGCTGCTCGATGCTGGCGAGCGGATCTTCCTCGAAGACCCTGCGTATCACGGCGCGCGCAAGGCATTCGATGCGGCAGGCCTGGGATGTGTGCCGGTGCCGCTGGATGCGGATGGCCTTCGGGTCGAGTCCTTGCTTGAGGCGGCCAAGACGCCTGGTGAATCGGCCAGGGCGGTGTTTCTGACGCCATCGCACCAGTTTCCTACCGGTGCAACGCTGGCGCTGGATCGACGGCTGGCCGTGATCGAGTGGGCCAAACAAAACCAGAGCTGGATCATCGAAGACGACTATGACAGCGAGTTCCACTACGCGGGCAAACCCACCGCCTGCGTGCAGGGACTCGACCCGCACGATCGGACGATTTACATAGGCACTTTCACCAAATCACTGTTTCCCGGCTTGCGTATCGGCTACATGGTACTGCCGCCGTCGCTGGTCACGCCCATGACGGTGGCCCGCACCCTGCTTGATGGACACAGCGCGCCGATTCCGCAGCTCACATTGGCGCGCTTCATCGAGGGGGGCCACTTCGGTGCCCATGTGCGCACCATGCGTGCCACTTATGCCGAGCGGCGGGACGCGTTGGCGCGGCTGGTGCGCCAGCACCTGGCCGATTTCGTGGAACCGCGGGTGCCGGCGGGCGGCATGCAGATGCCCTGCGTGTTCATCCGCGACATCCCTGAACGCGAAGCCGTGGATTCAGCGAGCCGGGCTGGGATCGATCTGCTGGGGCTCACGGCTTTGCATGCGTCGAACAGGCACAAGGCTGGTTTTCTCATGGGGTTCGCTGCCCATGCCCCACATGAACTGGAAATCGCCGTCAAGAAACTGGCCAACGTACTGCGCGCATTGTGCCCTGATCGCCGATAACACCATTTGGCGTGATGCCCGGACGCGGAAGCGCTGAATCCCCCTCGCCCTCTCACGACACCCTCCGCCTGCCATAAGCGATGGCATGATAGTATTTTCAATCCATCGCAACGCCAAGTATCCTCCCAACCCGTTCAAGCAAAGGTGAATGTGGCCATCACCGAACACGCCAGGACGACCCAGCGGCACTGGCATGCCCGCCTCGACCTCGGTTTCACTCTGGACGGCAATCGACGTAGCGTGCTGTCCAAGCGCGAGCATGAAGGTCCCGTCCTCATCCAGCGCGCACTCTATCCCGAAGGACCTGGCGTCTGCCATGCCGTCCTGCTGCACCCCCCCTCGGGCATCGCCGGTGGCGACCTTATCGACATCGATATTTCTGTCGGTCAGGGCGCCCATGCGGCCCTGACGACTCCGGGAGCCACGCGTTGGTACAAGAGCAACGGCCGGCAAGCGCGGCAAACCGCCCGTCTTCATGTCGCCGCGGGCGGCCGTCTCGACTGGCTACCGATGGAAAACATCTATTTCGAACAGACGGATGCGGTACAGCAAACCGAGATTCTTCTCGATAGCGACGCCGCCGCCATCGGATGGGAAATGACGCAATTGGGTTCCATCCTGAGTGCCACGCACTGGGACGAGGGGACGGTATTCAGCAGCATCACTCTACGGGTGGATGGCCAGATGCTCTGGGTTGACCAGGGCCGCCTCGATGCGGGCAGTCCGCTACGCCAGAGTGTCGCCGGCCTGGCGGGACAGCCGGTGTTCGGAACCCTGTGGTGCTATGGTGACGCCCTGTCGCCTGCCGCGATCGAAGCGCTGGCCGGAACTTTGCCCTGGCACGATGCGTTGCGCGGCGGCCTCACGGAAATCGCCTCGGAGGGCGGTAAAGCGCTGGTGCTGGTGCGGGCCATCGGCCTGCACGCGGAAGACGTCAGGGAGCTATTGACGACCACCTGGCAGCGACTGCGCCCCGAGGTGTTGAGCGTCGAGGGCCAACGGCTGCGCCTCTGGAGCACTTGATCCATGCGCGGTACTGAATCGTGATAGCACTAGGAAACCAGAATGGAACTGACCCCGAGAGAAAAAGACAAGCTCATGATGTTCACGGCGGGCTTGGTGGCGGAACGACGACGCGCGCGCGGCCTCAAGCTCAACTATCCAGAAGCTGTGGCCCTCATCTCCTGCGCGCTCCTGGAGGGCGCACGCGATGGCAAAACCGTGGCTCAGCTCATGAGCGAGGGCACCCGGATCCTCACACGCGAAGACGTCATGGAGGGCATTCCCGAGATGCTGACCAGTATCCAGGTAGAGGCCACCTTCCCCGACGGCACCAAGCTGGTGACCGTGCATAACCCCATTATCTGACATAGCCGCGGCGGGTCGACGCAGTGGCGGCAGCAACGAAAGAGGCTAGCGATGATTCCCGGAGAGATACTTGCCGAACCCGGCGACATAGAGATCAACGCCGGTCGCGACACGATCACGCTTGAAGTGATCAATGCCGGCGACAGGCCCATACAGGTCGGATCGCATTACCACTTTGCCGAAACCAACAACGCGTTGCGGTTCGACCGCGAACGAGCCATGGGCTTTCGACTGAATATCCCGGCCGGCAACGCGGTGCGCTTCGAGCCCGGGCAGCGCCGTACCGTGACCCTGGTCGCCATCGGCGGCGATCGCCGGATTTTTGGTTTTCAGGGCAAGATCATGGGAGCACTCGAATGATACTGTTTTCACGCAAGGGATATACGGAAACCTATGGCCCGACCGTCGTCAATGGCGTCGGCGACCGCGTGCGCCTGGCCGACACCGAGCTCTTGGCCGAAGTCGAACAAGACCATACCCTCTTTGGTGAAGAAGTCATCTTCGGCGGCGGCAAGGTCATCCGCGACGGTATGGGTCAAGGCCAACGCCTTGCCACCGAGTGCGTTGATACGGTCATCAGCAACGCGCTCATCATCGATGCGGTGATCGGTATCGTCAAGGCCGACATCGGTATCAAGGAAGGCTTGATCGCCGGCATTGGCAAGGCGGGCAATCCGGACACGCAGCCGGGAGTCGATATCATCATCGGCGCCGCCACCGAAGTGATTGCCGGCGAGGGGCTCATCGTCACCGCGGGTGCCATCGACACGCATATTCACTTCATCAGCCCGCAGCAGGTCGAAGAGGCGCTGTCCACCGGCACCACGACTTTCGTCGGTGGCGGCACGGGGCCGGCCACCGGGTCGCAGGCGGTCAGCAACACTCCCGGGCCCTGGCATCTCATGGAAATGATGCAAGCCCTGGACGGCTTCCCCATCAACATCGGCCAGTTGTGCAAAGGCAGCTCCAGCTCGCAGCCAGCGATTCTGGAGCAGGTGCGCGCGGGTGCCGCCGGCATGAAAATACACGAGGACTATGCGTCGACGCCAGCCACCATCGATGCCTGCCTGAGCGTGGCCGAAGACACCGACGTGCAGGTGGCCATCCATAGCGACACCCTGAACGAATCGGGCTTTGCCGAGGATACGTTCGCGGCCTTCAAGGGCCGCACCATCCACTGCTTCCACACCGAAGGAGCCGGAGGCGGGCATGCGCCCGACATCATCAAGGCCGTGGGCATGGAAAACGTCCTGCCCGCCTCCACCAACCCAACCATGCCCTTCACGAGAAACACCATCGACGAGCACTTGGACATGGTCATGGTCTGCCACAACCTCAACCCCTCGATCGCGGAGGACGTGGCCTTTGCCGAATCTCGCATCCGGCGCGAGTCCATCGCCGCCGAGGACATTCTGCATGATCTCGGCGCCATCTCCATCATGAGTTCGGACTCGCAGGCCATGGGCCGGGTCGGCGAGATCGTGTTGCGTACCTGGCAGGCCGCGCACAAGATGAAGATCCAGCGCGGTCCCCTGGACGGGGATAGCAGTCGCAACGATAACGAGCGCATCAAGCGCTACATCGCCAAATACACGATCAACCCGGCGATCGCCCACGGCATGTCGCACCTGATCGGTTCCGTCGAAAAAGGCAAGGTCGCCGATCTTATTCTCTGGAAACCCGCGTTTTTCGGCATCAAGGCCAACATTGTGCTCAAGAGCGGCATGCCGGTCATGGCCAGCATGGGCGATCCGGGCGCTTCCATCGCAACCCCGCAACCGGTGCACCTGCGACCTAGTTGGGGGAGCTATGGCAAAGCGCTGCGCAACTCGATCAATTTCGTCTCGCAAGTCAGTCTGTCCAACCCGGTGTTTCGCGAGTTGGGCCTCAACAAGCGCGTCGAAGCCGTACGCGGCTGCCGCGGGCTGACCAAGCACGACATGGTCCGCAACGCCTGGCTGCCAGAACTCCGCGTCGACCCGCAGACCTACGAGGTCTATGCCAATGGCGAATTGCTGAGCTGCGATCCCCTCGACTCGCTGCCCATGGCGCAGCGCTACTTCCTCTTTTGAATCATGCGCATTGCCCAAGACTATTGGCGCGGCGAATCCGCGGCCCGCGTGGCCATCGAGCACGTTGCCACCGTCACCCTCACCCTGGCGCAGCGTCTGCGCAACCGCCAACGACTGACGCTCGATGACGGCAGTTCACTCGGCCTGGCTCTGGCACGCGGCACGGTCCTTCGCGACGGCGACGTGCTGGTGGCGCGCCACCCGGGCCATGACGACCTGCGGGTGCGCGTACGCGCGGCCCATGAACCCGTCTTGCGCGTCACGCCCGTATCCTCGCCGTGGCAATTGGCGCGAGCCGCCTACCACCTGGGAAACCGGCACGTACAGCTTGAAATCGGCGAGGGCTACCTGCAACTGGAGCCCGATCCGGTACTGGTCGATATGCTGGCCAGTGTCGGGGGGGTGCAGGTGCGGCAGCTCAAGGCCCCGTTCAACCCCGACCTTGGCGCTTACGGCGGTGGCCATCACCACGGCCACGACGAAACTTTCGCCGAGGACTATGCGCTGGCGCAAGCCGCGTACCGTGCACACGAGCCGGGGGCCCGGCACGAGCATTCTCCCAAGCCTGCGGACGCTGCCACGCCGGACGCGCGTCCTCATCCACCGACGCCTTGAGCAAGCCCAGAATCATGACGGCCACCACCGTCGAGCTCAGTGCCAGCCAGCTCACGGCGCTGCACCAGCTCAGTTCGCCCGCCCTGCCCGTGGGCGGCTACAGCTATTCGCAAGGCCTGGAAGCGGCGGTCGAACTCGGGCTCGTCACCGACGAGGCGTCGGCCCAGGCGTGGATCGGCGCGCAGTTGCGGCACGTCGTGACCGACGGCGACGCCCCCTTATGGTGCCTCCTGCACACCGCCTGGCTGACGACCGACGCCAGCGCCCTGCGGCACTGGAACCAATGGTTTCTGTCGTCGCGTGAGGCCGGTGAGCTTCGCCATGAAACTTTGCAAATGGGGGCCTCGCTGTTGCGCCTGGGCCGTGAGCTGGGTTGGTTTGATCAAGCCCGCCTGCAACTGCTCGCCGCCGTGCCGCAGCCCACCCTGCCGCTGCTTCACAGCATGGCCTGTGCCGCCCTTGACTTGCCGCAGTTGGCGGGCCTGAGCAGTTATTTGTACAGCTGGCTGGAAAACCAGACCACCGCGGCGCTCAAAAGCGTACCCCTGGGGCAGGTCGCGGCGCAGCGCATTCTGCATCAGCTGCGCCAGCAGCTTCCACCAGTGCTCGACGAGGCGCGGCGCCGGAGCCAGGCGACGCCCCCGCAATTGCAAACCCTGGCGCCGCAATACGCCATCGTGGCGTCGCGCCATGCCCATCAGTTCTCACGCCTGTTCCGTTCCTGACGCGAGACAGGTCGTTCCTGGAGTCCAACATGCACGATATTTCGCGATTGTCCGCCCGTACCAAGAAGCTGCCGCCGCTCCGCGTGGGCGTGGGCGGACCCGTGGGCTCGGGCAAGACCTCCATGCTCGAGGCCCTCTGCAAAGCCATGTACCCCGAGTATGATCTCGTCGTCATTACCAACGACATCTACACCAAAGAAGATCAACGTCTGCTGACGCTCTCGGGGGCGCTGCCCGCGGAGCGTATCATGGGCGTCGAAACCGGTGGCTGCCCGCATACGGCCATCCGCGAAGATGCCTCGATCAACCTGGTCGCGGTCGACGCCATGCTGGCGCAATTCCCGGACGCCGATATCGTCTTCATCGAATCCGGAGGCGATAACCTGGCCGCCACGTTCAGTCCCGAACTGTCCGACCTCACGCTCTACATCATCAGTGTCGCCAACGGTGAGGAAATTCCGCGCAAGGGCGGCCCGGGCATTACCAAATCCGAGTTGCTCATCATCAACAAGACCGACCTCGCGCCTTACGTCGAAGTCAACCTGGATGTCATGGCATCCGACGCCACGCGCATGCGCCAGGGCAGACCCTTCATCATGACCGACCTCAAGCGCGGCAAGGGTGTGAGCGAGGTGGTGGACTTCCTGAAGAAAGAAGGGCTGTTCGCGCTCTCCGCCTGAAGCGGCGTTTTGCGCCTGGCCTCAGCCCTGATGGCAGATTGGCGAGGCGCCGCCGATTGTTGACGGCCAGCATCTTGATTTTTCCAGCTCGTGCGTAGGCAGGTAGTCATTGGCGTCGGATCACCGCACCGCTGCGCTTCTGTCTTTCCGCCAAACCTTCATCCGATTGCTGTAGTTCATCCAGGATCGGGCAATCGGGCCGGTCGTCCCCGGCGCAGCAGGCGATCAGCGTCTTCAGCGTATCCGTCATCTGGCGCAGATTCGCCATCCGTTGTTCGAGTTCGGCGATATGCTGTTCGGCCAGACGCTTGACGTCCGCACTCTGGCGGGATTGGTCGTTCCACAGGCTGAGCAGGTTGCCGATCTCGGCAACCGAGAAGCCGAGATCGCGGGCCCGGCGGATAAAGTTCAGGCGGTGGATGTCGGCCTCGTTATAGACCCGGTAGCCGGCATCGGTCCGGCCCACCGGCGGAATCAGGCCGATCTGCTCGTAATAGCGGATCATTTTGGCGGATACCTGGGATGCCTTGGCCGCCTCGCCGATGTTCATGAGTATCGTCCTCCCTCGAGAGTAAAGCGATGGCGCCCCCATGCCGGGGAATGGCGGCAAGGCCATCCCCATTCGCGAGATAAAGCAGCCATCTTTATGAATGTGACGGCTCGGCCGCTTCGATCAGCGGCGGCTGGAACCGGCGCAGGCGCAGCGCGTTGCCGAGCACGAACACGCTGGACAAGGCCATGGCGCCCGCGGCGAACATCGGCGAGAGCAGCACGCCCCAGGCGGGGTAGAGCACGCCGGCGGCCACGGGGATCAGCGCCGTGTTGTAGGCGAAGGCCCAGAACAGATTCTGGCGAATGTTGCCCAGGGTGGCCTTGGACAGCGCGATGGCGTTGGGCACGCCCTGCAGATTGCCCGACATCAACACCACGTCGGCGGATTCCATCGCCACGTCAGTGCCGGTGCCGATGGCCACGCCCACGTCGGCTTCCGCCAGCGCCGGGGCGTCGTTGATGCCATCGCCCACGAAGGCCAGGCGGCCGTGGGCGGCCTTCAGCCGTCGCACGGCCTCCACCTTGCCTTCGGGCAGGACTTCGGCCACGACTTCGTCGATGCCCAATTGCCGTGCGATCGCCTGGGCGGTATGCGCATTGTCGCCGGTGATCATCGCCACCTTCAGGCCTAATTGGTGCAAGGCTGCGATGGCGATCGGCGTGCTGGCCTTGATCGGATCGGCCACGGCAATGATGGCGGCCAGGCGGCCATCGATGGCGGCATAGAGTGGCGATTTGCCCTCGCCGCCCAGTCGCTCGGCCATCGCCGCAAACTCGTCCACGCTCAAACCCAGTTCGCGCATGAAGCGGTCGGCGCCGACTTCCACCCGTACGCCGTCCACGGTGGCGCGCACGCCCATGCCGGTTACCGATTCGAAATCGGCCAGTGCCGGCAGCGCAATGCCCTCCTCCACGGCGGCATCGACGATGGCGCGGGCGATCGGGTGCTCCGAACGCGACTCCACCGCCGCCACCGCGGCCAACACCTGGCTGCGCTCGAAGCCCGAGGCGATGCCCAGGTCGGTGAGGGCCGGACGGCCTTCGGTCAGCGTGCCGGTTTTGTCGACGGCCACCACCTGGGCATCCTTGAGCAACTGCAGCGCCTCGCCCTTGCGGAACAGCACGCCCATCTCGGCGCCGCGTCCGGTGCCGACCATGATGGAGGTGGGCGTGGCCAGGCCCATGGCGCAGGGGCAAGCGATGATGAGCACCGCCACCGCGTTGACCAGGGCGAAGGTAAGCGCGGGCGAAGGGCCGAAGAACAGCCAGGCCAGGAAGGTCAGCAAGGCGGCCAGCATGACCGCCGGTACGAACCACAGCGTGACCTTATCGACCACGGCCTGGATCGGCAGCTTGGAACCCTGGGCCAGCTCGACCATGCGGATGATCTGCGCCAGCATGGTCTGGGCGCCCACGGCGGTGGCGCGCAGCGTCAACGCGCCCTTCTGGTTGACGGTGCCGCCGACCACGGCGCTGCCCGCGGTTTTCTCCACCGGAATGGGTTCGCCGGTGATCATCGACTCGTCGACGAAGCTGCGGCCTTCGGTCACCTCGCCGTCGACCGGGACCCGCTCGCCCGGGCGCACCTCCACGATGTCGCCCAGGATCACTTCGCCGATGGGGATGTCCACCCATCGGCCCTCGCGCGAGACGTGAGCCACCTTGGCCTGCAAGCCTACCAGGCGCGTGATGGCCTCGGATGTCCGCCCTTTGGCGCGCGCCTCGAGAAAACGGCCCAGCAGGATCAGCGTCACGATGACGGCGGCCGCCTCGTAGTAGACATTCACCGTCCCCGCCGGCAGCAGGCCGGGGGCGAAGGTCGCGACCACCGAATAGCCGAAGGCCGCCGCCGTACCCACGGCCACCAGCGAGTTCATGTCGGGGGCCAGACGCAGCAAGGCCGGGAAGCCCTTGGTATAGAAACGACGGCCGGGAAACGCGAGGACCAGGGCGGTGAGGATGAACTGCAGGTACCAGCTTTGCTGCAAGCCGATGGTCGCGGCAACCCATTCGTGCATGCCGGGGATCAGGTGCGAACCCATTTCGATCACGAACACGGGCAGGGTCAGTACGCCCGCCACGATCAAGTCGCGCTTGAGACCGGCGCGCTCGGCATCTTTTTTGGCGACTGCCTCATCGCCGTCCTGGGCGGCACTCGCCACGACGCGAGCGCCGTAGCCGGTTCTCTCGATGGCGGCCACCAAGGCGTCGGCCGCCGCCACGCCACGCACCGTGGCCCGTTCGGTGGCAAGATTCACCGTGGCCTCCGTGACGCCGGGCACCGCCTTGAGCGCTTTCTCGACCCGGCTGACGCAGGAGGCGCAGGTCATGTCGTCCACCGCCAGTTCGACCGTACTGGCGGGGACGTCGTAGCCGGCTTTTTCCACCGCCTGGATCAGCGCCATCCGGTCGATGGGGCCTGCAGGCTGGATATCCGCCCGCTCGGTGGCGAGGTTGACGGCAACGCTGCCGACCCCTTCGACTCTGGCCAGGGCCGCCTCGACCCGGCCGACGCAACTCGCGCAAGTCATGCCTTCGATGGGCAGGCTGACCGTAGCCGCCGTGGCGCGAGCATCGTGAAGACTGGACGTGCTCATGGTGTACTTCCTACAGGATTATTCGACATGCCCGCAGTTTGAGGCTTCCCATCGTGGGAAGGTCAAGCGCCATCGCCCGACATGGGCCACACCAGGGCGCCCAGAAATCGTTGAGCACCGGCCGGTCGGTACCTTGCTTCAAGGCCGGGGCAGGCAGGCATCGGGCCCGCAGCCGGCGTCGCTTGCCGTCGCGCCGGCCCCGCCCGCCGCCGGAGTCGCCGCCGCTCCGCCTTCCGCCAGCAAACGCCCGATGGCGCCGCCCAGCACCATGTCGTCGATCCGGCCGAGATGCTGCAGGCGTATGGCTCCGGCGCGATCGATCAACACCAGGCTGGGAGTGCCCTGCAGGTCGTAGGCCCGCATGGTTTGGGGAATGCTGCTGCCCTGGCTCGCGCGATCGATGCCGATCGGGAAGCTCCATCGGTATTCGTGGTTGAAGGCGCGCAAGGCCTCGGGGCCGGTGACGGCGTGATGCTCGAACACGGTATGCAGGCCGATCACGACGACACCCTCGCGGCCGAAGGCGCGATGCGCGTGTTCGGCCTGGGGCAGGCCATGGGCAATGCAGCCCGGACACAGCATCTGGAAGGCGTGCAGCAACACGACCTTGCCGCGCAGCCGCTCGAGCTCCAGCGGCTCGCTGGCATTCAACCATTGATCGACGATCAAGGCGGGGGCCGGCGGGCCGCCGCGGGGCGCTAACAGTGCCATGACACACTCCTTGCCGCTGTCGCGCGCGGCGCCGGGATTCTCTCTAGAATAGCCCGATCCACCCGCACCGCCAGGTCAGGCCAGGCCCGGCCATGCACCGATTGGAGTTCATCATGAGCCTGTCTCCCTTCCATTTGGCAATCCCCGTCTACGACCTGCCCGCCTGCCGTCGTTTTTACGGCGAGGTGTTCGGCCTCGAAGAAGGCCGCTCCAGCAACCACTGGGTGGACTTCAATTTTTATGGCCACCAACTGGTGATCCACGAACACCCGCGAACCGCCTCTCAGGAACAGGCGCACACCAACGCCGTCGATGGCCACGATGTGCCGGTGCCGCATTTCGGCATCGTACTCGAGTGGCGGCAATGGGAGCTGCTGGCCGAGCGCCTGAAGTCGTTCGGCACGCCCTTCGTGATCGAGCCCTATATCCGCTTCCAGGGCCAGGTGGGCGAGCAGGCCACCATGTTCCTGCTCGATCCCTGCGGCAACGCCATGGAGTTCAAGGCATTCAAGGATATCGGGCAGCTGTTCGCCAAATAGAGCCTGTTGACCACGCGCCAAAACGAAGTTTCGACGCAAGTCAAAACGAAGTTTCGACGTAGTCGAAGCGCAAGCCTCGGAGGTCAGGCCGGGGTCAAGCGAGGCAGTGTCCAGGCGGTGCCGAAGGCGCACCCGTCTTGTGGCGGAGAAGGTCCGACAGGCCGGAGACCTTCACGTGAACAGGAGCCCCAACGAGCCCTAGGCATTTTGCCGCAGGAACCGCCCAGCCGCTTCCTGCGCCTGCCGCCCTATGGCCTCGCGGTCCAGGTCGATCGCCCTGCCCCGGCTGACGCGGAGACGGCCTTCGACGTACACGTCGAGCGCGCCGACGCCCGAACGCAGCCAGGCCAGCAAAGGATCGTCGAACGGCACGAAGGCGAGATCGTCGGTGTGGACCAGCACCAGGTCGGCCACTTTACCGATGCTGATCGAGCCACGCTGCTCCGCCTGGGCGCATGCTCGTGCGCCCGCCAGCGTGGCCATGTACAGAACTTCGTCGGGAGTCAGGACGGAGTCATCGGCCCACACCTCTTTATGGGCATAAAACGCCAGGGACATTTGCCGGGGCAGATCGGCCCATTGCGCCGAGTCCGTTCCCAGCGCCACGTTGACGCCGGCCCGCCGCAACGCGGGAATCGTTTTGGCGGCGATGATGCCTTTGCCGGCGCCCATGGAGGTGGCGGGACAATGCGCCACATGGCCGCCGCGCGCCGCCAGTTCGGTGATGTCGGCCCTCGCCATGAATCCCATGTGCGCGGCGAGCCAATGCGGACCGATCACGCCCAGGTCGAGCAGCCGTCGCACCGACCCCCGGCCGAAGTCGCGCCGCGATGCCGTTTCGTGACGCCGCACCGTGGCGGTATGGGTGTTGATGCCCACCCCGTCGCGCAGGGCAAGCGCGGTGGTGGCGCGATAGAGTTCGTCGCTGGTGCTCAGGTCGCACAGCAAGTTATACCAACATTGCAGTCCCTGCTTGCCGTTGTGGCGCGCCACGATCGCCTCGGCGCGTGCCAGTATCCGGTCCACGCCGGCAATGCGGATCGGTCGCGGCGGCCCGGCGGCGAGATCGAAACCCAGATCCGCGCCAAAATCGTAGGTCACGATACCCTTCAGGCCGATCTGCGCCGCGGCCGCCGCCAAGGCGTCGGTATCGCCGGCGGCCGCGTCGTTGAAGTAGGTCACACCGGTTTCCAGCGACCGCAGGAAGCTCGCGCGCGCCGCGTGCAGGGTCAGCTCGGGATCGAGCTTCAGGCCCTGGTTCAAGAGATTGAGAAAACGCTCGATCTGCCCCCCGCGAGCCAGCAACCCGGGTTGCCCAGGGGTGGCGGGCGGTGCAAGCCGCGCCAGGAAGAAAAGACCGGGATGCACATGCGCATCGATCAGCCCGGGCACCATCAGGGCCGTGGCCTCGCGGCGTACCGCTGGCGCCCGCCACCGCTGGTGTATCGCCGTGCGCGTATCGATGTCGGCGATCAGGCCGCCACGAACCGCCACGGCGCCGTCTTGGATCCGCCCCAGCGCCGGATCCACCGTCGCGACATGTCCGGCTTCGATGATCAGGTCGGCGTGCCGCACGCTGGCTCCTCGGCAACCCGGCTTGCGGCCGCGATCAAGGCCTGGCAATGGATCTCCACCGTATCCCAGCACCGGAATGGCCATGGCCGATCCGCCAGCGCCATGGGCAGCTCGGTACACGCCAGCACGACGTCGCGCGCGCCGCGCGACTGAAGCTCGGCTTCGATCGACGCCAGCGCGTCCCGCGTGAGAAGGCCTACCTCGCCACGCTCCAGTTCGGCAAAGATCGCCTCATCGAGCTGCCGCCGCAAAGGCGCTTCGGGGATGAAGCTGCGGATGCCCCGGGCGGCCAGGGCATCGCGCAGCAGGGGATGCTCCAACGTGCGCTGCACGCCCAGCAGCCAGGCTTCGCCGACGCCGTTGTCGGCCAGACGCTGGGCCAGCGCGCCATCCAGTGCGATGAAGCCGGGAAACTCCGCCGTGCGCAGCGGCTGGCTGAACAGATGCCCGGTGTTCGAGCACAGACCGATCACCTCAGCGCCCGCGGCGAGCAGTTCGCGCGCGGCCTGCGACAGCATCGCCTCCACACCGCCCGGCGTCTCGGCCGCGTCCAGGACCCGCGCGAAATCCAGCGAGCGCACGACCAGGTCGGCGCTGGCCAGACCGCCCCGGCACTCGGCCGCGGCGCGGTTCAGGCGCTCGTAATAGTCGCGGGTGGAAGGCCAGCCGATGCCGCCGATCAGGCCGATGCGCCGCCAGGGCGGCGCGGGGTGCTCGCGCCTGGCCTCGCCCTCCTGCGCAAGGTCCGCGCTCGGGCGCGGGGTGATGCCGAGGTCTTTCATTGCGGGCTCAATCCCGTGCTGCGGATCAGGTCGATAATGACGGGAAATTCCTCGTCGAATCCCTGGCGGAACGCCTCGGGCGTGCTGCCTGCCGGCTTGAAGTCGAGCGACGCCAGGAAATCCCGGAAGTCCGCTTCCTGCAGGATGGCGTCGACCTGCCGGTGCAGGAAGTCGATCACCGGCCCGGGGGTCTTGGCCGGCGCCAGCAAGCCCACCCAGACCGTGAAGCGGAACACCGGCGCGTCATATCCCTGTTCGCTGAAGGTGGGGACATCCGGCAGCAGCGGAGACCGCTCCTCGCCGCTCACCGCCAGGACCACCACCTGGCCGCTCTCGGCATACTGCCTGGCCAGGTTGGACGGCCCAAAGGTGAAGGCGATCTGACGCGAGAGCACGTCCTGGATGGCCGGCGCCACGCCCCGGTAGGGCACGTGGACGAGGTCCGCTCCCGTCGACTGCACCATGGCCTGTCCCAGCACGTGCGGGAACGAGCCCGGCCCCCACGATCCGAAGGCCAGGCCGGGGGAGGCCTTGGCCGCCGCCTCGAGTTCGGCCAGCGATGCCGCCTGGAGCCCGGGATTGGCCATCAGCGCCACGCCGGAGCTCGCCACCTGGGTGATGAAGGCAAAATCCGTCTTCGCGTCGTAAGGCAGCTTATCCACCGTGGCCACCACGTTGATCAGGGCATCGGGGATCGTCAGCAGCAAGGTGTAGCCATCCGGCGCGGCCTTGGCCACGACATCCGCGCCGATGCTGCCGCCGGCGCCGCCTCGGTTTTCCACCAGAAAGGGCTGGCCCGTCTTCGCCTGCAAGGAGGCGGCCAGCTTGCGCCCGATGGCATCGACCGGCCCGCCGACCGGATAGGGCACGACGATACGGACCGGCTTGTCGGGATACGCTTGCGCCCACCCTTGGGAAAGGTAGAACAAAGCTCCAATCATCAACAGAATGCGTCGCAACATCTTGGCCTCCTTGAGAGGATGGGTGGCGCTCGCGGCGCCAGGGAAAAACGTGCCGGGTCGTGTTTTCCGCACGGAGCGGAGCACCGCCCGGCGCGGGTTCAGTACGCCAGAAAATCGATCCACGACACGGCGCCCGTGTGCAGGACGAGGGGCGGCGCATCGGGGCCGGCGTAATCATCGAAGTGATCAACGTCGCGGTCGGTCAGGCACAGCGCCAGGCGGTGTCCAGCGCGCAGCCGTACCGAAGTCGGCATCAGGTCCAGTTGCAACGTCATGCGCGCCCCCGGTATCGTGGGCAAGGCGTCCGCTCTGGCAAAGCTGCGCGGCAGGCGCAAGGGACGCGCGGGCGACGGCGTGGCGGCCACGCGGCGATGGATCAGGCGCAGCTCGCCTTCGGTCACATAGGTTATGGCGCCGTCGGGATCGATGGCTTCGAGATAGACGAACACGGCGCCATCGCCGCGGCCGGCGGTCAGCTCCAGTTGTACGTTCGCGTGGCCGGTGATGCGCAGATCCGCGTCCAGCGGCGCCGTCACGAATCGCGTCAGGCCGGCGCTGGCGGCGCGGTCCACCCGCACCCGCGCGCCGTTGCCCACGGTATCCCAGCGCGACGTTCCGCCGGTGCCGGCCCGCGGGTCCACCCGGATCTCCACGTCGGCCGCGGCGCCGGGATCGCCGGCCAGCACCCCGGTTCCAGCCAGGTATAGCCGCGTCCCGCGGCCGCCCGGCGGCGGCCAGGTGTCGGTCGTGCGCCAGACGCCCTCGCCCAGCGTCACGTAGTGCAGGCGCTTGCTCCTGGCGGGCGGCTCGGCGCCGGTCGACAGATGCCGCTGGAAGAACGCCAGCAGCGGCGCCATCTGCGCGGCGGGCGAGGGATCGGGCGGCGCGTCGGCGGCGCCGAACGGATCGGAGCCGTAGGCGCCGCCGTGGCTCGTCGCGCCGATGTACACCTCCTGCGGATTGTCCTGCGCCAGGAAGCGCGCCAGGGCGCCGTCCGCCGAGCCACCGTCCAGCCACGACGCGCGCACGTGATACGGCACGCCCGAATCGCGCAGCGCTTGCAGATAGGTTCCGGACGACATATGGCGCCAGGCCACGCCTCCCGACGCATCGTCGTGGAACAGCAAGCCCTGGGCGTCCACCGTGCCGGGGAAGCTCACATTGTCCTGATGTTCCCGCTGTGCCACGGCCAGCCAGGCGGCGCCGTCGGCGCCATCCACCGGCTTGACCGGGGGAAAGCCCGCCGCGAAAGCGTCGCAATCGTCCACGCCGCTGACCCGGCCCAATTGGCAGATGGCGCCGTCGATCCGATCCAGCGCGGCCACGTAGTCGCGCCACAGATCCATGAAGGCCCGGGAATACAGCCCGCCCGGCATGGACAAATGTTCATACACATCGTAGAAGCTGAACATCGGCGCGACGGCCTTGAGGTGGGGATGGCCCAGCCGCGCCGCCACCTCGGCGTTGCCGCCGGGATACGACACGCCATGCGTGCCGCAGCGGCCATTGGACCAGGGCTGGGCCGCGATCCAGTCGAAGACGTCGCCGAAATCCTCGATCTCGTCGGGCGTCTGCTCGCCTCCGCGCCTGCCGAACGACGCGCCGGTTCCGCGGGCGTCCACGATCATCCACGCCAGGCCGGCTTCCAGGAACGGCCGGGCATGGCCGTAGTTGGGATCTTCCTCCGGTTGCGGCGAGGCCGGCCCCACGGATCGCACATAGCGGGTCAACTCCACCACGATACCCACCTGGCCGGTGCGCGCGGCCTCGGGCAGCCACAAGTCCGCCGCCAGGCGGGTGCCGTCGCGCGCTTCGAGATAGAAACTGGACAAGGTGCGGAACTCCGCCGCTTCCTCGCCGCCGTCATCGTCGCCGCCGCAGCCGAGCAGCCACAAGGCCGGCATCGCTCCCATCAATTGGACGACGCGGCGGCGCCGCGTATCGAACAGGTCGTCTCGTTTCATGTCATGCCTCCTCCTTGCCGGGAATGTGCCCAGTATTGGCGGCGGACCGGCGCGGGTCGACATGGCGGCCTCTACACCCCTACAATTTGCACCATGGTCAAAAATGCGAGCTTGCCCGCCCGACGTTCCATCGGCGCCGCCGAGAAAGTGGCCAATATCCTGGCGGCGGTATGCGCCCGGCCCGAGGGACTATCGCTCACCGAACTGGCGGGCGTGCTCGGCCTGGACCCCGGCCTCCTGCACCGCTATCTCAACACGCTCACGGCCGCCCGCCTGCTGCACCGCGACCACCGATCCCGCCTGGTCACCCCCGGCACGGCCTTGCTCGCGGCGCGGCAGGCGGCGGCCACGCACTATTCGCGTCAGTCGTCCGCCTTCCTGGCCGCCCTGCATCAGCTGCACGGCGAGCTGCACGAGACGCTGAGCGTGCTGCGCTGGACGAGCAAAGGGCCGCATGCGGTATGGGTCAAGGACAGCCCCGACACCCTCGCCCTCACCTATCGCCTGGGCGCGGTGCTGCCGCTGCTCAGTACGGCGTCGGGGCACGTTTGCCTGGCCTACGCACCGCCCGACGAAGTGCGCGCCCTGCTGAGCCTGGAATGGCCCCGCCAGCGCGCCGAGCAAGGGCCGATCCTCAACCGCTGGTCGGTGCAGGACCTGGTGGCGGAGATCCGCCGCCGGCTGGCGCGCAGCCGCAACTATCTGCATCGCGTGAGCGCGCTGTCCACCCCGCTGTTCGATCTGGAGCACCGGTTCTGGGGCGTGCTCACCGTGCTGGGCCCCAGCCCCCGCTTCGCCTATGGCTGGCGCGGCCCGAACGCGCGCGGCCTCCACGCCTTCGGGCAGGCGCAAGCCGTGCCCGACAACTTCGTGGAAGGGCTGCGGGCGATGCAATCGGCGGAGGAACGCTATCCCTGATGACACGCCAAAACGCAAGTCCTATCATTCATGATGAAGCCAGCCTTCGGCTCCAGTAACTTTAGCCTCGCTTACCTCGCCGTGAACGACGAGGCTTGCGCTTGGGCGCGTGGTCAGCGACGCGAGTCCAGGCGCCGCCGCAGCATGGGCAGCGTCAACAGCGTCAGCAGCGCGAACGCCGCGCCCATCAGAAACGTGCTTTGCGGGCCGACCCATTCCCACAGCGCGCCGGCGGTCACGCTGGCCAGCAGCAAGGCGGCCCCGGTCAGCAGATGGAACATGCCGAACGCCGTGCCGCGCAGCTCGGCCGACGCGGTGTCGGCCACCAGGGCGGCGAACAGGCCCTGGGTGAAGCCCATGTGCAAGCCCCACAGCACGACGCCCAGGCCCAGGCCGCCCCAGCCGGGCATCAGCGCCAGCACCAGATCGGCAAGCACCAGCAACACCAGCCCGGCGGCCAGCACGACGACGCGGTTGCAGCGGTCGGACAGCGCTCCCGCCGGATAGGCCGAACATGAAAACGCCACGCCCATGACCACCAGCACGAGCGGCGCCCACATCGGCGGCAGCCCCAGCGATTCCGCCCGCAGAATGAGAAAGGCCTCGCTGAAGCGCGCCAGCGTGAACACCGTGCCAACGCCGACCACCCACCAGTAAGCCGCCCCCAGGCGGCCCAGCTCGCGCCGGCTCAGGGGCGCGCGCACCCGCCGCGCGGCCGACTTCGGCGCCGGCTCGCGCACGAAGATCAGCAGCACCGCCACCGCCAGCGCGGCCGGCAGCACCGCCACCCAGAACACGGTCTGGAAATGGCCGGCCGTGAGCCACATCAGGCCGATGGCCAGCAAGGGGCCGAGGAAGGCGCCGATCGTATCGAGGGTCTGGCGCAGGCCGTAGGCCGCGCCGCGCAGGGGCGCCGGCGTGAGGTCGGCTACCAGCGCGTCGCGAGGCGCGCCGCGGATGCCCTTGCCGATACGGTCGACGAAGCGGGCACCGATCAGCCAGTCGAGCGATGCCGCGAGCGGGAACACCGGCTTGGTGAGGGCCGCCAGGCCGTAGCCCGCGACCGCCAGCCATTTGCGCCGGCCGAGACGGTCGCTGATCGCGCCCGAAAACACGCGCATGAACGAGGCCGTGGCCTCGGCGATGCCTTCGATGATCCCGACGCCGAGCGCGGAGATGCCCAGCACCGAGACCATGTAGATCGGCAGCAGCGCATGGATCATCTCGGAAGAGATGTCCATGAACATCGAGACGAAGCCCAGCGCCCAGATGCCGCCGGGCACCCGCCGCCACCCAGGCGCGTCGCGCTCCGGCGAGGCGGCCGGAGGTGGAGCCGATGTCGGTGCTGGCGTCGAAGCCGGCGTTGATGCCGCTGGCAGTGCCGGTGCCGGGGCCGATATCGGAGTTGATATCGATGCTGCTGGTATCGGGTTCGATGCCGATGTTGTAGCCTGAGCCGAAGCCGCGCCCGCGCGGCCCTCAGCGATTTTCTTCGTGGGCATCGAACACCTGCTTGGCGTAGGCTTCGAGCACCGCCTCGCAATCGCGCAGGCGGGCCGCCGCCTCGTCGGCCAGCGCCGCGCCGTAGAAGTCGAGCTTGCGGATCTTTTCCAGCCAGCCCTGGAGCTTCTTGAGGTCGGTATCTTCCTCCTCCAGCTCGGCGTAGGTGAACTTGCGCTTGGCGACTTCTTTGGCGATCTCCTTCTCGAAGTCCGCGCAGCGGCCGATGAACTCGCGATATTGATCGTCGCGATCGGCCTTGAAGCGGGCGACGACCTTGTCTTCCTGGGCCTGGTCGAGCGCCACTGTCTGGAGGATCACGCAGTCGCCGCCCATGTCGGCGATGTCGTTCTCCATCATCTTCAGTCGCCGGGCGGCATCGTCGGCCTTGGGCAGCAGGCAGACGCCGTTCTGGAGATAGACCGCGCCCATGCCCTTGAGGCGGCGCCACAGGGCGATGCGCCGGGCCGCAGGTTCGGCGGGCACTTTATAGGTGAGCAACAGCCAACGCAGGGAATCCATCGTGACGCCTCGAATGCAACGGTGGTTGCATTTTATGCGAAACAGCGGTCCCTTGGACGATCTGGCGCATCGCCCGAACGTTACGGTTTCAACATGACGAAACGACGGCTGGCCTCGCTCGACCTCGCCAAGGCGAGGCCAGCGCTCGGCGCGTGGTGAAGCGCTCCAGCCTTCGGCCGAAGCGGCTCCGCCACCAGTCGGGGGGAGCCTACGGCTCCAGGATTCGATGGCCTCGCTCGACCTCGCCAAGGCGAGGCCAGCGCTCGGCGCGTGGTCAGCGCACCGGGGTGACCAGGCGCCCTTCCGCGAGAAAGGCCTTGAGGTTCTGCAACACGAGGTCGGCCATGGCCTGGCGGGTTTCTCGCGTACCGCTGCCCATATGAGGCATGAGTACCACGTGATCCATGGCGAACAGCTCGACGGGCACCTCGGGTTCGTTCTCGAAGACGTCCAGTGCCGCGCCAGCCAGGCCGTTGCTGCCCAGGATCTCGACCAACGCGGCTTCGTCCACCACCGTGCCGCGGGAGATATTGATCAGATAGCCTTGCGGACCGAGCGCGCGCAGCACATCGGCCGACACCAGACCGCGGGTCTCGGCGCCACCCGAACATGCCACGACGAGAAAGTCGCACCACTCGGCCAGAGCCGTCAAGGACGGCTCATGCCGCCAGGACAGCTCGGGCTTGGCATGACGGCTGTTGTAGCGGATATCGAGGTCGAAGCCCGCGGCCCGGCGCGCAATCGCCTGGCCGATGCGGCCCATGCCCAGCATCCCCAGGCGCTTGCCGCTCACCCGGGTGGTGGGCGGCGTGGGGCCCTTGGTCAGCCAATCGCCCCGGCGCACGTGGCGGTCGGCGGCGGAGATGCCGCGCACGACGTCGAGCAGCAGACCCATGGCGAGGTCGGCCACGCAATCGTTGAGCACATCGGGGGTGTTGCTGACCACGATGCCGCGCGCCCGGGCGGCATCCATATCGATGGGGTCGTAGCCGACCCCCAGGCTGCAGATCGCCTGCAGGGCCGGCATCCGGCCCATGAGTTCGGCATCGGCGCCCACCGTACCGCTGGTGACCATGATGGTGTATTCGCCGCCCCGCTCCGCCAGGAAGGCGGCGGGATCGGACATCTCGCTCAGCACATCGACAGGGCCGAACTCAGGCAGGCGGGCAGCCAATACCGGTGGCAGGGGGCAGACTTGCAGGATTTTGTGGGAATGGTTCATGGCGTTTTTGTGGACGCGAAAGCGTCGAAATCCACGGCTTTGAGGATGGTGTTGTACTGCTTGAGGACATGGCCCGCGGCGCCGGCCTTGCGCCGGTAGGCCAGCCAGCGAGGGTCGGACTCCAGCGCCGCCCGGCGGCGGTCGCGATCGGCCAAGTCGGCATACTGCCACAAATGTACGACCTGGTTCACATCGCCGATTTCGGTGGTGTAGTAGCCCACCGGCTCCCCCAGGTGCTCAATCTGCACCGCCCTGCCCTCGGCGCCATAGAGCGCCAGAAAGTCGCGCAGCGCGCCGATCTGGATGGTGTAGGTTCTTTGGTCAACGATCATGGAAACCTCTAGCCGATATAGCGTGGCAACAAGAGAGAGATGGAAGGAAAGGCGATCAATACCGCCAGGCGAAAGACATCGGCCACCACGAAGGGCGTCACGCCACGGTATAGCGTGGGCATCGACACTCCCGGCAGCAGACTCTTGAGAATCATCACGTTCATCCCCACCGGAGGCGTGATGAAACTGATCTCGGTGACCACCACCACGATAATGCCGAACCAGATCAGGTCGATGCCCATGTGGGCGACGAGCGGGTAGAACACCGGTACGGTGAGCAGCACCATCGACATGCTTTCGAGCACGCAGCCGAGCACGATGTAGATCACGCAGATCATCAGGATCACGATCAGCGGATCGACATCGAACTGCTGTATCCAGCCTTGCAGATCGGCGGGCAGCGAAGTGAAATTGATGAAGTTGGCAAACAAGAGGGCGCCGATCAGGATCAGGAACAGCATACCGGTGGTACGGGCCGACTCCACCAGCACCGACGACAACACCGACCACGTGAGCCGGCGACGCAGCAAGGCAAACACAAATGCGCCGCAGGCGCCGATACCCGCGGCCTCGGTGGAACTGAACACGCCGCCGTAGATGCCGCCCATTACCACGCCAAACAACAACAGGACGCCCCAGACTTCGCGCAGGGCCATCAGGCGTTCCCGCCATGTCATGCGCTCGCCCGGCGGCCCAGATTCCGGACGTCGCCAGATGGTCCACTGAACAGCCAGCAGATAAAGGCCGACAGCCAGCAGTCCGGGCAGAATCCCGGCGGCGAACATCTTGCCGATGCTTTGCTGGGTGAGGATGGCGTAGATCACCATTACGATCGAAGGCGGGATGAGAATACCCAGGGTGCCACCGGCCGCGATGGAGCCCGTGGCCAGCTCCTCGCTATAGCCCAGCCGGCGCATCTCGGGATACGCCACCCTGGACATCGTGGCCGCGGTGGCCAGACTGGATCCGCACACGGCCGAGAATCCGCCGCAGGCCACGACCGTGGACATCGCCAGGCCGCCTCGCCGATGCCCCAAGAACGCGTAGGCCGCGGTGTAGAGCTCTTTGGAGAGCTTGGCCTGAGTGATGAAATTACCCATCAGGACGAACAAAGGCACCACCGACAGCAAATACTGGAAACCGCTCTCGCGTACCACCGCCCCGGCCATGGCATAGGCTGAAGGCCAATTGCGCAAGAGTGCGACGCCCACCAGGCCGACGAGCGCCATGGAAAAGGCCACCGGGACGCGCAGGAAGATCAGGATCAACATCACGGCAAAGCCGATGAGCGCCTCAGACATGTTGACGCACCTCGTTGCGCAGATCGAACCAGGTCAGGCCGAGTTGGACCGCGGTGTTGATAAACAGCATGATGCTCATGAAGAACACCACGGGGGCCAGCGGGAGATTGAGCATGGTGGTCTGGTCGGCGTAGTCGAGGGCGGACTCGGCCTGGCTCCAGCTGGCTGCGCCCAGCACGGCGCAGATGGCGGCCGCGATGAGCTGGCTGATGGAATGGAAGATGCGGGCGCCGAGGCGGCCGAACGGCAGCGGCAGCAAATCCACGGCGACGTGCTCGCGCGCCACGGTGCTCAGCACGATGCCGCAGAAGATCACGCCCACCATGAAGATCTCGGTGAGCTCCACCGCGCCAACGACGGAGATGTTCAGAAAGTAGCGACCCAGCACATCGGCCAACGTCAGCAGCGCCAGGATCGCGATACAGATCTCGGCCATGCGCTTGAGCACGGTCTGCAACAGCAGTAGCAAAGGTTTCATGGTATTGGCTTGAAGAAGACCAGCCTGGGAATGGAAGACATGGCACCGCCTGCGCGAACGGTGCCATACCGGCCGGCGAGCCCTGGCGGCAGGCCAACCCGAGGCCGGAACCCTCGCTTTGGCGCGTGGTTGGGCCCCGGGATGGCGGCCGGCTCGCACCGGGCCGCCATCCCCGCAGCCGCGGCGACCACCCGCCGCATTACTGCTGCTGCTTTTCCAAGGCCTCGAGCTCCGCCCGGAACTCGGCCAGCACCTTGGGACCGTCGATGCCCTTGGCCTTGGCGGCTTCCAGCCAGGTGGTCTCGAACACCTGGGTTTTCTCGCGCACGTCGGCCACCAGTTGTTCGTTGGCCTCGTGGAACACCACGCCATTGGCCCTGAGCGTTTCGAGCGCCGCGACGTCGGCATCGCCCCAGGCCTTGCCCCCCAGCCGGGCAATATGTTCGCCCGACAACTTGAGGAGAATCTCCTGGTCTTGCTTGGGCAGACGTTTGAAGGCGTCTTCGTTCATGATGATGCCGTGATTGTCGGAATACAGGCCGCCGGGGAAGAGCGTGGCGTTTTTGACCACCGAATCCAGACGAAACGATGCCACCGACTCGGGCGGAAACAGGACGCCGTCGACCACGCCGGTGCTCATCAGCTCGTAAGACTCGGGCGCCGGCTTGACCACTGCGTTGAAGTCGAGGACTTTGGCCAGGTCGGCCTGGATGCCGCCGCCGATCCGCAGCTTGAGGCCCTTGAAATCCTCAATATTCTCGACCGTGCGGCCGGTGGTATAGACCCCGCCCGGGCCATGGGCATAAACCCCCAGCAATTTGACGCCGCGATGCTCGTTGGCATCACGCAGGTATTTATCGTAGATGCGCCAGGTGGCCACCGAGTTCGACTCCGCGCTATCGCCGGAGAACGGCAGGATGCCGAACTTCATCAGATCGAAACGGCCGGGGTAGTAGGAGTGCGAGATGAAAGCCAGATCCACCAGGCCATTGCGCACGGCATCGAAATGTCCCACCGGGTTGGTCACCGGCTTGGGCAGAAAGCGAATCTTCACGCGGCCTTCGGTGGCCTCTTCAACTTCCTTGGCCCAGGGCATCATGAAGTTGGAGACCAGAATGTGCGTCTGCGGAATCCAGGCTGAAAACGTGAGTTCGACAGGTTGCTGGGCCTGAGCGGCGGAACCCGCCGTCAGGGCCGTGGCCAGGCCGAAGCCCAGGAGGGAGGTAATCCACTTTGACTTCATGTGACGCTCCTTTCAGAGAGGAAGGCAGAGAAGGTTGATCAGAGATGGTGAAGCACCGCAGCCCGATGGCCGCGGCTTTCCATCGCCGGTGGGTGAACCCTGGGCCGCAGGGCGCACGGTCTTGCTTGCCCTCGCCGTAAACGGCGAGGCCCGCGCCGGGACGCGGGTTCAAAGAGCATGGTTTGCACCGCGGCCGGCCGCCAGGACTCCACGCAGCCGCAGAGGTTCGTTCCAGCCCAGACCCTCGGCGGCGCGGCCACGCGGCGCATATTCGCAACCCAGCCAACTGTCGTAGCCGAGGCCCGGCAAGGCGGCGACCGCCTCCAGCAAACCGTCGCGGGCAAGCTCGGGTTCATGGCGGCCATCGGCACCGGCAATCTGCGCATGGCCGATCCAGGGGCCGCATGCCATCACGGCCGCCCGCGGGTCCAGGCCCTCCTTGACGACATGGTAATAATCGAACTGCATGCGCAAGCGCGGCGAATCGAGATCGCGCAGCACCCCGAGCACCTGCTCCGGCAGGTGATAGCAATAGCCCGGCATGTCGTCGCGGTTGAGAGCTTCCAGGGTGAGCATCAGACCGTCGGCTTCGGTGCGTTGCAGGGCTCGCTCGAGATTGCGGCGCAGCGTGGCGGCGCAGTCGGCGGCCACCAGGCCCGACACATCGCCCGCCATGACGTGGATACGGCCGCAGCCGGTGGCCGTCGCCACCGCCCTGGCACGATCCAGGGCCTCGTCGAACCGGGTTTCGGCGCCCGGGATGGCGGCCCAGCCACGATGGCCCCGCCCCGCCTCGATGGGGGTATTGAGCAGGACCAGTTCCAGGCCGGCGTCGCGCAGCCGGGCGGCATACCAGGCTGGCGGCTGATCGTAGGGCAGCAGGATCTCGACCGCCCGAAAGCCGTCATGGGCGGCCGCCGCGAAGCGCTCGCTCCAGGCGAGATCGGGATACAGCCAGCTGAGATTGGCGGCCAGTTCCATCGTCGTGCCTTCAGGCGCCGGCCTGGCGCAGATAGGCCTCGCGGCGATCGGGCATCGTCAAGGCCACGATGGCCGACAGCTCGGCTTCGCCAAGGCCCATGACGCTGGCCATCCGCAGCGTTTGCTGGATGTGCGCGGTAAGCGGCATGGGCGCGCCGCTTTGCTGCGCCACCGACATCACGGTATCGATATCCTTGAGCATGGTGGACAGCGCGCCAATGGACGTGGGCGGTACGTCGATCATGCGCGGCGCGAAGATCTGCAGCGGCTTGGAGTCGGCCCAGCCACCGGCCAGCGCGGGCGCCAGCAACTTGAGATCGATGTCGTTGCGCTGCGCAAAGCCCAGGGCCTCGGCCAGCGCCGCCACGGCCGCCACCACGAACACCTGATTGCAGAGCTTGGTGGCCTGGCCCGCGCCCGAAGGCCCCATGTGCGTCACGTTGCCGGCATAGGCGCGCATGGCGCTGGCGGCTTCGTCCAGATGGGTGGCGTTGCCGCCGGCCATGATGGCCAGGGTACCGGCCTCCACGCCGGGCACGCCGCCGGATACCGGGGCGTCGATCCAGTCGGCGCCGTTGGCCTCGGACAATCGGGCCGCCAGGCGGCGCGTGGCTTCGGGCACGATGCTCGAATGATCGGCCAGCCACTTCAGGCCCCGGGCCTCGGCCACGCCCTCGGGGCCGAACACCACGGCCTCGACGGCCTTGGCATCGAACAGGCACATCAGCACGCCATCAACGTCCGTTGCAGCCTCGCGCGGCGTGGCCACCACTTCCGCGCCCAGCTCGCGCAGGGGCTCGGCCTTGGCCGCCGAGCGGTTCCATACCTTGACCTGATGGCCCGCGGCCAGCAGGCGGCGCACCATCGGCGCGCCCATCAATCCCAATCCACAAAATCCCAGCTTCATCGCAGTTCCAGTGTGTTGTTGTTCAGTGGGAGAGTTCCGGCCTTTCGGCCGGAGCGTCTCTGCCCCGATGCCGCGAGGTGAAGAACTCCGGCCCCGGCCGGAGCCTCTCCGCCACCATTCGGAACGGCGGCCTCGCTCGAACCCGTCTTGAAGAACGGGGCTTTGGCTCGGGGTCAGGCATCGTTGTGGGGTTCGAGCGGCCATTCGGCCCGGCCCGAATGGGTGACCGCGCCTTCGTGGGTGGGGCCAACCAGGCGGGCGTATTTTTCGAGGACGCCCGCCATGCGCTCGCGCACGAACGGCTGCCATTGCGCCTTGCGCGTGGCCAACTCGGCATCGTCCACGTGCAGATGAATCGTACCCGCGGTGGCGTCGATAGTGATGCGGTCGCCGTTGCGCACCAACGCAATGGCGCCGCCCGTCGCGGCTTCGGGGCTGGCGTAGCCGATGCACATGCCGCGCGTGGCGCCCGAGAAGCGCCCGTCGGTAAACAAGGCGACCGTTTCGCCCCGGCCCTGGCCGTAGATGGCCGCGGTGACGCTGAGCATCTCGCGCATGCCGGGACCACCCTTGGGCCCTTCGTTGCGGATCACCAGCACATCGCCGGCGGCGTAATCCTGCGCCGACACGGCCTTCATGCAGTCTTCCTCGGTCTCGAAGACACGCGCCTTGCCATCGAAGGTGAGCGACTTCAGGCCGGCGATCTTGAGCAAGGCGCCATCAGGGCAAAGATTGCCCTTGAGCACCACCAGACCGCCGGACGCGTGCAGGGGTTGGTTGCTATCGCGCACGATGCGATTGTCGGTATCGGGAAAGCGCTCCAGCGCCTCGGCCAGGGTTTCGCCGGTAATGGTGGGAACGTCGCCATGCAGGTGGCCGCTGCGCAGCAGTGCCTTGAGTACCACCGGCACGCCGCCAATCACGTTCAGGTCGCGGGCCAGGTAGCGGCCGCCCGGCTGCAAGTCGGCGATCAGCGGCGTGCGATTGAAGACCTCGGCGAGATCATCCACCGTGAAGCGGATGCCGGCCTCGTGCGCAATGGCCGGAATGTGCAGGGCAACATTGGTGGAACCGCCGGTGGCGGCCACCGCCGCCGCCGCGTTCTCGAGGCTTTTGCGCGTGACGAGATCGCGCGGCAGCGGCCCGCCGTGCTCCAGGATCTCGAGCACCCGGCGGCCGGCGCGGCGCGCCAGGGCGTGGCGTTCGCTGTAGACGGCGGGGATGGTCGACGACCCCAGAAACGACAGGCCCAGCGCCTCGGCCACCATGCCCATGGTGTTGGCGGTGAACTGGCCCGGACAGGAGCCGACGGTCATGGCGCAGGTGCGCTCGATGCCTCGCAGCTGTTCAAGCGAAATGGAACCGGTTTGATAGCGGCCCACGCCTTCGATGGCGGTGAGCACGGTGTTCTCCTGGCCGTCCGGCGAGTGGCCGGGCAGCATGGAGCCGCCGTAGACGAACACCGAGGGCACATTGAGGCGCACCATGGCCATCAAGGTGCCCGGCAGGGTTTTATCGCAGCCGCCAAAACCCACCAGCGCATCGTAGGCATGGCCGCGTACCGCGACCTCCATGCTATCGGCGATGAGCTCGCGCGAGATCAGGCTCATGCGCATGCCGTCGTGGTTCATCGACGTGCCGTCGGAGACCGAGATGGTGTTCATCACCACGGGGACGCCGCCGCCCTCGGCCACGCCCAGCCGGGCGCTGTCGACTTGCGGGCCCAGCGATTTGGAGCACGGCGTGTTATCCCCGGTGGTGCCGATGATGGCAACCATCGATTTGGCCATATCGTCGTCATCCAGTCCGGTGGCGCGCAGGAAGGCGCGGTGCGGCGTGCGGGTGATGCCCTCGGTGACCATTTGGGAACGCGGTTTCTTAGCCATGTCGTAGTACTTGCCCTGAAAAGAAAAAATCAATCCGCCAGATCGAGGCGGTCGAACACCCAGGAGATGTCCTCCTCGATATGGCCACGGGCGCGAGCGAAATCGCCCTTGCGCATGGCGTCGACGGTGGACTCATGGAGCCGGTCGGCCGGCTTGTCGTCGGTATGCAGCAGTTCGCGAGTGGCGCGCAGATAGGCGCCGGACTGCAGCCAAAGGCTTTCGATCATGGCCATCATCACCGGCGAATCGGCCGCGGCATAGATCGTGAAATGGAAAATCCGGTTTTTTTCGAGACTGCTGGCCACGCCTTCGCGCGTGCGGCGCTCTTCGGTGATTTCGAGCGCCAATTGTTCCAGGTCATCCAGCGTGTGCCGCTCGAGGTGCGGCGCGGCCCATTCGGTGACCGTACCCTCGATCAGCAGGCGCGCGCGCCGGATGTCTTCCAGTCGGGCGCGGGTGATCAGCGGTACGCGGGTGGTGCCGTTGCGCATGGGCTCCAGGCCCTGCTGCGCCACCAGGCGGCGCAGCGCCTCGCGCACCGGCATGGTGCTGGTGCCCAGGGCGTCGGCCAGGTACTGGATGCCTAGCACCTGGCCAGCATGATATTCGCCATGCATCAGCTTGTTACGCAAAGCCTGGTACACCGCTTCGTTGACCGACTGGCGCACGATGGGCTGCAAGGATGCCAGCGGATCGGTGGCGAGCACCGGCGGCTTTGCGGCGGCGGCGGCGGGCTCCAGCATGGCGGCGTGAGGCTCAGCCGAGGCATGCCCGGCGAGGGCGCGTGAGTCTTTCAATCGGGCTTCCGGCGTGATGGATGATCTTTGATCAAATTACTTCATCCCAAAATGTATGGTCAACCGGGCATAAACCCGTAGTTCCGGGCTTCAGCGCTTCGGGGGGCAGCGCCGCCGCGCAGCGGCAAGCGTGGGGGCATTTTTTGCCGGCGGGCTGCCCCCTCCCCGCTTTATGGGATATTGCAATGCGCGTCACTGAGTGACAATATTTTCAATCTTGCGAGCGGCGCCGCGCCCGGCCGGGTGCGGCGTGTCGTGCCGTCGCCCCCGATTTCCCGTCACCCTCCGCCGGACCCAACGATGAAAAAACCCATGCACCCCAAGCCCCTGGCGCTGTGCACGGCCTTGCTGACCGCGCTCGCCCTGACGGCCTGCAGCAGCGACGATGGCGACCCCGCGCCGGAGCCGCCGCCGTCCGCCAGCCTGCCCAATATTTTGTTCATCGTGCTCGACGACCTCGGCGTCGACCAGCTCTCGCTGTTCGGCTATGGCGGCGCCACACCGGCGCGCACGCCCAACCTCGATGCCATCGCGCACGCGGGGGTACGCTTCCGCAACGCGTGGTCGATGCCCACCTGCACCCCCACGCGCGCCACGTTCTTCGACGGCCGCTACCCGTCCCGCACCAACATCCTGAACGCCATCGTCGCGCTGGATCTCGCCAACTCGCAGGTTTCACCCTACGAGATGACCACCCCCAAGATCCTCAAGGAAAAAGGCTACGTCAACGCCGTCATCGGCAAAATGCATTTGTCGGGCTCCGACGTCAACCCGGCCAATAATCCCTTTGGCGACGGCGTGATGCGGGAGCTGGGCTGGGATCACTTCGAGGGCTACCTGGATGGCGGCCCCTTCCCGATCGACGTCACCGCCGGCGGCGTGAGTCCGCTGGTCGACGGCAAGGGAGTGTATGGTTGCGGCTTCGTGCCCAACGCCCAGGATGATCCAAGCTACGGCGCCGACAGCGGCGCCTGCTACCTGCCCGCCGGCAGCTGCTCCGAAATAACGACGCTGGCCGTCCATACGCCGGGCCGCGCCTGCCTCGAACAAGGCGGCATTTTCGATCCGGGCAAATCGTGCCAGTTGCAACGCCCCGACTATATCGACTTCTCCGTCCAGAACGGCTACTACACCGGCCAATGGGTGATCAACGGCGCCAATGGGCTGACCCGCCGCGAGGAAGCATCCGACCCGCGCGCGCGCGGCTACCGCAGCACGCTGGAAACGGATCGCGCCGTGGCCTGGATCCAGCGACAAAGCGGCGATCAGCCCTGGATGATGAGCCTGGGTTATTCGGCCATCCACACGCCCTTGCAGCCGCCGCCAGCGTCGCTGCTGCCGGCGGATGCCGAGAATGCTGGCGGCTTCGATTGCCTCGACTCCCAGGAGAACCGCGTCATCTCCAATCAGATGATCGAAGCGATGGACCACGAGATCGGCCGCCTGCTGGTGGAAACCGGGCTGGCCCGGCGCAATGCCGACGGCAGCCTCGATTACCGGCCCCAGGACACCAATACCGCCATCATCATCATCGGCGACAACGGTACCTACGCGCCCACCGTCAAGGCACCGTTCAACCCCTCCCGCTCGAAGGCGTTCCCGTATCAAACCGGGGTGTGGGTACCGCTGGTGGTCGCAGGGCCGATGGTGGCCTCGCCCGATCGCGAAGTGCCCCATATGGTCAATGCCGCGGATCTCTTCAGCCTGTTCGGTGAACTGGCCGAGATCGACGTGCGCGAGGCGGTGCCCGCCAACCGCATCCTCGACGCGCAACCGATGCTGCCCTATCTCACCGAGCCCGAGCACGCCAGCATCCGCACCGTCAACTTCACCGAGATGGGTACCAACATCACGTCCACCGAGGTTGCCGCCGCGCCGCCTTGCGTTGTGCCGGCGCTGAATACCTGCGCCCAGATCTTTCCGCAGCAAGGCGTGTGCGAAGACCAGGGTGGCGACTGGTACGGCCCCGGCGGTGTGGCCGGCCCCGAAGGCTTGAGCTCATGCTGCGCGGTCAATGAATATCTGGTGGCGAATGGCGAATCGCCGGTGGACCTCCTGGCCGACGCCCAGCGGGCGATCCGCAACGACGATTTCAAACTGGTACGGATCGAACGCATGAGCTGCGAGACCGGCGTGGTCACTGCGGTGGATGAGTTCTATCCCATCGACGAGGCCGCTCCGATTCCGAAACTGGACAACGCGCCCAGCAATCTTCTCATTCATCACGCCATGACGCCGCTGCAGTATCAGAACTACCAGACACTGCTCGGCGAGCTCGCCAACATCGAGAACAGCCTGGTGGATTGCCCGGGAGACGGCAATGAGGATGGCGTGGTGGATCAACAGGATATCGACAACTGGCGCTACTTCAGTACGCTCAACGAAGGCCGCTCCAGCTGGTACGACTTCGACCACAACGGCTTCACCAACAACGCCGACCTGACCATCATTCAACAGAACCTGGGCAAACGCTGCGTTGCCGCGGCCTCTTGAGGGTGCGCCAACAGTTGCGTGGGCCAACGGCCCGCAAGGCGCGGCGGGCCTGGTCGCCGGCATGGCGGCCAGGCCCTGACTCACGACAGGCGGGACAATGCTCGTTATGATGACGGCAGGTCCATTAGCACCCGGGCTCGAGGGCAACCGCGGTCGCGGCGGCGGCCGGCACCCGGCCGGCGGTTGCGGCCCCCGCGAGCCAAGACATCGCCGCCGCGGCGTCGCGGTCACCCACCCATATCCGGACCAGGAGCACGAGATTCGCCATGGCCATTCGTAAACCCCTGGCGGCGGCCGGCGCCGCCATTTTGCTGGTCGGCCTTGCCGGCACCGCCTTCCTTGCCTGGCAACGTGGCCAGGCGCAAGCCGCCGTCGTCCAGCCCGCGCTGGGCAGCGCGGCGGGTTGCGCCAGGCACGGCGGCCTGCCCGATGGCTTCGGCCGCGATCTCCGGGCTGGCATGGTCCGCGTGCCGGGAGGTGCGTTCGAGCCCGGTACCATGCGCGGCTATCCCGACGAACGCCCCAACGGCCGGGTTGCGATCCGGCCGTTCTGGATCGACCGCACAGAAGTCACCAACGCGCAGTTCGCGGCCTTCGTCGAGGCCACCGGCTATCGCACCTGGGCCGAGCGCGAAGGCGGCGCCGCTGTCTTCCGGGCGCCGCCGCGCGGCGCCTCCACCCAAAACCCCATGCCGTGGTGGGCGTTCGTGGACGGCGCGAACTGGCGGCATCCCGAAGGCCCCGACAGCAACCTGAACGGCCGTGCCAACCATCCCGTGGTGCACGTCGCCCGCGAAGATGCCCTGGCCTACGCCCGCTGGCTGGGGCGCGACCTGCCCACCGAAGATGAATGGGAATGGGCGGCGCGCGCCAGCGGCGAACCCGAGCGCCTGGGTCGCGAGCCGCGAGACGCCGACGGCAAGCCGGTGGCGAATTTCTGGCAGGGCGTGTTTCCGTATGTCGACGCCGCCGAAGACGATCATGCCGGGCGCGCGCCGGTGGGCTGCTACGCCACCAATGGCTGGGGCCTGCACGACATGATCGGCAACGTGTGGGAATGGACGCTGGATCCTTACCGCGGGGTGCGGCAACCCCACGGCAATGGCGATCCCGCGGCCGAACTCAAGGCCGCCGGCATCACCCTGCCGCCGGGCAGCTCTTATGTGATCAAGGGCGGCTCCTACCTGTGCGCCGCCAGCTACTGCAGCCGTTTCCGCAGTACGGCACGGCACCCGATGGAAGACAACCTGCCCACTTCGCACGTGGGCTTCCGCACCGTGTTGCGCTAGGGTGTCGAGGCCCAGGCGGCCTCTTTCGCCCACGCCCTCTTCCACACACGCCGCCGCGCATCACGAACCGGCGGCGAACTCCCGGGGCAGCACGAGCCGCACGCAAGTACCCCGGTTGTCGCGGCTGATGGTCAGCGTGGCATTCAGGCGGCGGGCGCGCATTTGCATATTGCCGAGGCCGTTGCCCGACGCCTGCGGACCGCCACCGCTGCCGTTGTCGCAGATCGACAGGCCTATGCCCTCTTCCGTCTCGAAGGTTTCGATCGTGACTCGCGTGGCGTGGGCATGCTTGACGACATTGGTGACCGCTTCCTGCACGATGCGCAGGATGTCGAGCGTTTGGGCCGGCCCCAGGCGCACCAGCGACGGTACGTCGCGCACGGCCCAGACGAGCTCCAGGCCGGCGGCCTTCACCTGGGGACCGGCGCGCTCGCGCCATGTGCCAAGCGCCAGCGTGAGATCGCCGCCGTAGTCTTCCAGCGAACTGATGATGAGCCGCATATCGGCCAACGCCGCGCGCGCATGACTGGCGATTTCCTGGGGATGCGGGTCGGGCGAATCGGCCAGCGCCAGCATGGAAGCCAGCTCGCCGCCCAGGCCATCGTGCAGGTCGCGCATGAGGCGGGCGCGCTCTCGGTCGACCGCCTCGGCCTCGCGCCGCAGCCGCAGCTCTTCATACGTTTGTCGCAGCTCGTCCTGGGTCGCGGCCACGCGTTCGCGCAGGATCTCCGCCGTATTGTCGACCTCCCGCATGGCGCGCACGAAACGCAGCGTCATCCACATGGCTACGGCCAGCAGGAAACTGCTGTAGACGGCCCGCGTGAGGAAGATAAGCTCCGGATTCTGGCGCAGAATGATCGAGATATCGTGAACCACGAAGATGAAGACCATGGCCTTGCCGAGCAGGACGATGCCGGCATCCTCGCTGCCCCGCCAGGCGGCGCGGGCCAGCACCCAGAGTGCCAGCATCATGTACACGACCACCATGGTCATGGAGAGCAGCAGCCCCGCCCTGTGCAGCGGGCCGCCGCCCAGGCCCGACATGAAGAACAGCGTCAGCAGCGCTGGCGGCAATACCCACCAGAGATCGCGCCGCGAGGCCGGCAAGCCGGCCACGGCCCGGCAGAACATGAGCGCCGCGGCCACCTCCCAAAGCCCGAACATGCTCCAGATCGGCCGATCCGGCGGTCCGAGGCCGAAGTCGGGAATCAGCGTCGAGCCCTGCAAGACACCCAGCGCGAGCGTTGCCGACAGCCAGCCGAACTCCCGTTCGCGCAACGCCACCCAGATCACGCCGAAGACGATGGCAAAGGCAATGGCGCCGCCCAGCGCCAAGGTCGGCAGCACGGCCACCATGAACCAGCGGGCATGGAAGTGCGTGCGCAGCGCCTGGGTATTGCCGATGAACAGGCGATCGAGCGACGCGCTGCGGGCGGGGAGCGCCGAGAGCGTCAGCCGGAAACGATTGGCGCCATCGCGCAGGATATCGTTGGAGAGGGGCGCAAATGCCGGCAACGTGGCGAGCCGCAGGTTGCGCATGCGGTAGCGCTCGGCCAGGAAGGCGGCCTGGCCATTGACCTCCAGGGCCACGGAATCGACAAATGACGGGATGTACAAGGCGGTTTCGGCGCCCATCGCCGCGGCCATCTCCACCGTGAATTCGCACACCAGTTTCTGGTCTGGATGGCGCTCGGGCCACGGCACGGCGTATGGCAGCGCTACGGTCCGGGCCGGAACCACCACCCGGCCATTCGCGTCGATCTGGCCGCACTCGGCGGTCCGGATCGCACGGCCGCCGGCGGGCTCCTGAAACGCCAGAAACGAGCTGAGCACGCCGACGCCCACCAGAACCAGCACGAGCCAGACCGCGGCCGGCGGCAAGCGCCAGGGTGCTGTTGCTCGGCTCGGCTGGCTCACAATTTGATCAGGCCCTGCTGGATCGCCTCATAGACCGCCTCGCCGCGCGTCTGGACATGCAGCTTGCGATAGATGGCCTTGATATGGCTGGGAACGGTGTGCCGCGACAGGCCCAATTGCTCGGCGATCTCGTTGTAGGTCAGGCCCTTGGCGATGCCCCACAGGATGTCGATTTCGCGCGGCGTCAGGCGCGGCGCGGCGGGATCGGCACAGGCGGGCGCGGCGCCGGCGGAGTCTTGCCGCATGCGCCGGACGATGAAGCGGGCGATGGAAGGCGAGATGGGCGAGCCGCCGGAGAGCACCTCGATGGCCGTGGCATGGATATCCTCCGGCAAGGCGTCTTTGAGCAAATAGCCCGAAGCGCCGGCGGCGATGGCGGCCAGGATGGTGGTTTCGTCGCCCAGCACCGAAATGACCAGGATTTCCACCTCGGGATAGCGCTCGCGGGCTTCGGCGAGCAGATCGATCGCCAGGCCATCGGGCAGCCGGAGGTCCGACACGATCAGGTCGGGCCGCTCCTGGCCCAGCCACGCGCGGGCCTCCGCCAGGGAGGCCGCGGAAACGACGGCACAATCGCCCTTGGCAGCCAGCGCGGCCGCCAGCCGTTTGCGGATGGGAGGATCATCTTCGACCAACAGCACGCGATGCGCGGCCTGGCCGGTGGAGCTTTGCTCCGCTTGTGCCGTCATTGTCTTCACATCCGGTATTTGCCTCGCTCATCTTGCCAGTTGCGCGCCGGCCCGCGCCATCCCATGAATGGGGGACGCGGCAATGCCGGCCTCGCCGGCGGCCAGGCGGCATTGTAAAGCGCCAGCTCCGGGCCGGACCCGCGCCTTGGCGCCGCCTTACCCCAAGATGGCCGCGGCCGCTTGCCGCCGGCGCTGGCCGGGCGTAAGACCAAAGCGCTGGCGAAAGGCGCGATTGAAATAGGATTGATCGGCAAAGCCCACGGCGTATGCGATCTGCGCCAGCGGCTCGCCAGAATCGTTGGCCAGCAGGCGTTCGGCGGCGGCCAGACGATGCTCGAGCAGGCATTCGGTAAAAGTGGTGCCCTGCTCCCGGAAGAGCGTTTGCAAAGTGCGCGGCGCCATCCGCAGATGCCCCGCCAGCGCGGCGAGATCAAGCGCCGGATTGCCCAGGTGCGCCGCCAGGTAGGCGCTGGCCTGGCGGAACAAGGCCTGGCGCTGGCTCGCTCGGGTATTCGGAGCCGACGCTCCCGAGCCGTCGATGCTGAGGGCCAGCAAATCGAGCAGACAGGTGGCGGCCTGCCCCGCCTCATGGGGCCGCAAGGCGTCGATATTGGCCAGCAGGCTGCGGGTATAGTCCATGAACAGACGAGTGGCCGCGCCCTCTGCCAAGGGCCGCGCGGCGGCGGCGTGCAGACGGCCGGTGCGCGCGGCCAGGCCGGACAGGGGCAGGCGCAGGCAGGTCATGGCCACCTGGCCGTCGAAGTCGAAATCGAATGGCGCATCGCCCAGGTTGAGGCTGACGCCACCGGCTTCGATCCAATGTTCGCGGCCATGCTGGCGCAATCGACAGCGGCCGCGCTGGTGGAGATTGACGAACACCCAGCCGGCGCTGCCGCCCTCGGTACCGCGGATCACCCGGTACGACTGGGCCCGCAGGCGATTGACCGCCAGGCTGCCGAAGTCGAGGGCCTGCAGGCTCGCCCGAAACGACCTGGCGGTACGCTGCGATTCGGTGCGGACATCGAGAAACGCGGAACAGACGGCTTCGTTCCAGAACGTCAGTGCCTGCCGGGGAGCCAGGCCCCGGGTATCCCAGACCTTCAATTGCGTCATGCCGACCTCGTCGATCGGCGCGCCAGGCCAAAACGGCCGGCGCGCCCGTTCAAGACTTCGTTCGCCCCCGGGCCAATACTGGACGAGAGTGACGTTGCCGATAACGGACACGTTACACGCCGGATGCCGGACCATCAATCCAGTATTGGCAAAGCGGGCCGATGCGCCAGGCTTCGCCGCCGTGGAGACCAACATGAGCCAGAACGCCAACCTGAAAACCTATTACCCTTACATCAACGGCCGCGCCTGGGAGTCCGAAGGACAACCCGAACAAGATGTCGTCAACCCCTACACCGGCGAAACCATCGCGCGGGCCCGCCTCGCGACGGCTGCCGATATCCAGGCCGCCTTGAACCACGCCGAAGAGGCGGCCAAGTCCTGGGGCAAGACCCTGGCCAGTGAACGCGAGGCCATCCTGTGCAAAACCGCCGATATCGTCGAGCGCCGGCGGATGGAGATCGCCAAGGTCCTGATCGAGGAAGGCGGCAACGTCTTCGGCAAGGCGATGTTCGAGTGCGACTATATGATCAGCACCTTCCGCATCGCCGCGGGCCAGGCGCGCGACGTACGCGGCGAGACCATGCCGGCCGACGCGCCGAACCGGATTTCGATGTCCATCCGCCAGCCTTTGGGCGTGGTGGTGGGCATCGGGCCGTTCAACGCGCCGCTGCTGCTCAACGGCAAGAAGCTGGCCCCCGCGCTGGCCGCCGGCAATAGCTTCATTCTCAAGCCCTCGCCCTACACGCCGCTGACCGCCCTGCTGTTCGCCGAGATCCTGGAAGAAGCCGGTCTGCCGCCGGGCGTGCTCAGCGTCATTCCCACCACCGATGAGGCGGTGGGCGACACTTTGTTCTCCGACCCGCGGGTGAAGCTCGTGACCTTCACCGGCTCGGCCAAGGTCGGTCGCATGCTGGCCGAGTTGGCCGGCCGCCACAGCAAGCGCATCGTGCTCGAACTGGGTGGCAAGAGCCCCGTGGTGATCCTGGCGGATGCCGATCTGGACTACGCCGTGCGGTCGGCCGCCTTCGGCATTTTCTTCAACCAGGGCCAGGTGTGCATGGCGAATTCGCGCATCATCGTCGAGGCGCCGATCTACGACGCCTTCTGCAAGGCCTTTACCGAGAAAGTGCGCAACATACCCTATGGGGATCCGGCCCAGCCCGCCACCGCAGTCGGCCCGCTGATCCATCCGCGCCAAGCCGCCTTCATACGGAGCCATATCGACGATGCCGTGGCCAAGGGCGCCCGGTTGCTCACCGGCGGCAATTGCCACGGCAATGTGTTCGAGCCCTCGGTGCTGGCCGGCGTTACGCCCGACATGGAGGTGTATAACGAAGAAAGCTTCGGACCCTTGGCGGCGATCTACGAAGCGCGCGACTACGAACATGCCGTGGCGCTGGCCAACGACACCTCGTACGGCCTGTCGTCCGGCATCGTCACCAACGATTTGCAAAAAGCCTTTGATTTCGCCCTGCGCGTGGAAGCCGGCTCGGTGCACATCAACGACAATGCCTTCGATGACGACCCCAACGCCCCCTTCGGCGGCTTCAAGGATAGCGGTTACGGTAAGGAAAACGGCCGCTACTCGGTGGCCGACATGACCGAGCTCAAATGGGTGACCGTGCAGCTGGGAGAGCGCCCACTGCCATTCTGACCACGAGCCTAAGCCCAAGCCGGCCCACCTCGCGGCCCGCATGCCGCTCGGATTCGCCCGGCGGAGAAGCTCCGGCCGAAAGGCCGGTGTTCTTCACCACGGGCCTCAGGCCTGCGCCCAGGGGGCCTGGGCGAAATGTTCCGCCAAAAACCCGATCAGGGCCTGGACGCGCGCCGGCCGCGCCCGGCCGGGCGGCGTGACCAGATGCAGGCCGATGGGCGGCACCTCCCAATCGGGCATCACTGCCTCCAGGACGCCCGAGCGCAACTCTTGCCAAACCAGGAACTCCGGTTGCACGGCCAGGCCCAGGCCGGCGCGCAAGGCCGGCGCCAGCGCTTCGGCATTGTTGGCCCGCAAGGGCGAGACCATGGCCTGGGCGAAGTCGCCATGCCGGGCATGGCGAAAGCGCCAAACGTCGCCGCCGCGCGAGTAGCTGTATTGCAGGGCGCGATGATCCGCAAGATCGCGCGGATGGCGAGGTCGTCCATGACGTTCGAAGTACGCCGGCGCCCCGACCAGCAGGATGCGCACCGTGCACAAGCGCCGCGCCAGCAGACTGGAGTCGGCCAGCGTGGCGATGCGCAGCGCCAAATCGAAACCCTGGCCGACCAGGTCCACCTGTTCGTCGCCCAGGTGGGCATCGAGAACGACCTCGGGATGCCGCGCCATGAACTCCGGCAGCAGCGGCGCCAGATGCGCGACGCCGAACGACATGGGAGCGGCCAGGCGGATGAGACCGCGCAGGCTCTGCGCCTGCTCGGCGACCTCGGCTTCCAGGGCTTCGCCGTCGGCGAGCAGCCGGCCGGCCCGCTCGGCCGCCAGCCGGCCGCTTTCAGTGAGCGATAAGCGCCGCGACGTCCGGTGCAGCAAGGTGCTTTTCAGGCGAGTCTCGAGCCTTGCCACCGCCTTGGATACCGTGGCCTGCGACAGGCCCAGCTCGGCGGCGGCTCGCGCGAACGATCCGGTTTCGGCGACTTTGGCAAAGATCGCCCAGGCTTCAAGATCGGGCAGGGATTTCATGGATCAAACCCAATAATTGGAAATGATCCTATTCTATTCATTCTATTTTCAATAGATCAAGAAGATCCTATAGTGGAGTCATCACAAGGAAACGCCGGGCCGCCCCAAGTTTCCTTGACCCCTTCGGGGGGCCTGACGCATAGCGGCAGGTATGGGGGCGCTCACAATATTCCACAGGAGATTCTCATGATCGAACGCCGCCCTTTCTCCAGCCTCGGAGGCGAGAACCATGGCTGGCTCGACGCCAAGCATCATTTCTCATTCGCCGGCTACCACGATCCCGCCCGCGTGCACTGGGGCGCGCTGCGGGTGTGGAACGACGACACCATCGCCGCGGGCACCGGCTTCCCGCCGCACCCCCACGCCGATATGGAAATCATCACCTATGTCCGCGAAGGCGCGATCACGCACCAGGATAGCCTGGGCAACAAGGGTCGCACCGAAGCCGGCGATGTCCAGGTGATGAGCGCGGGCAGCGGCATCCGTCATTCGGAGTACAACCTCGAACCGGTGCCCACCCGGATCTTTCAGATCTGGATCATTCCCGATCAGCAAGGCGGCCAGCCCTCGTGGGGGGCCAAGCCGTTTCCCAAGGCCGACCGCTCGGGACAATTCGTAGCCCTGGCGAGCGGGCTGGCGGGCGACGACGATGCCCTGCCGATCCGCAGCCGGGCGCGGGTGCTGGGGGCCACGCTGAAAGCCGGTGAAACCGCGGAGTATGCCTTGGGTGCCGACCGCTACGGCTACCTGGTGCCGGCCACCGGCCGCGTCGAGGTGAACGGCGTCGGCCTCGAAGCCCGCGACGGCGCGGCCATCCGCGACGAAGCCGTGATCCGGATCACCGCCCAGGAAGATGCCGAACTCGTGCTGGTGGATACCGCCGGCTGATACCGTTGGCTCAATCGGCGATGTGAATCGGAATGCCAGCCGCGTCGGCCAGCGCCGGCAGCGCGGCTGGCACAAGGAGATCGGCCAGCGTGTAGGCATCGAGATGGGCCAGGAAGCTCTGCAGGGCTCCGCCCAGCACTTCCGCCAACCGGCATTGGCCCGACAGATTGCATCGGGTTGCCGTGCCGAAACACTCCACCAGTTCGAAATCCGGCTCGATGTCCCGCACCACCCGCCCCAGAACGATGGCCTCGGGCTCACAGGCCAGGCGCACACCGCCGCCTTTGCCGCGCACCGTGACGAGCCATCCTCGCACGCCCAGGCGGTGGGCCACCTTCATCAAATGAGGTTCGGAAATACCGTGTACGCGCGCCACCTCGACAATGGTACACAGCCGCTCGGGCCGCTGCGCCACGTACATCAGCAGGCGCAGGGCGTAGTCGGTCATTTTGGTGATACGCACGCTGGTTCTCCAGGGATCGCGCCGGTTCCGCTTCCGGGCGCCGCCCATGGGCGGGGCTCAGGACACCGTCACCGCGCGATCCCACTCCGGGACACGGCCGCTCGTGCCTGGGGCTCGCGCCAAAACTGCGTTCCGGCGCGTGGTCAGTCGAGTATGCGGATTCTATCGACTTCGATCTCGGGTGGACGGCGCAGGCCGGTATCGACCTCGCCGTAGAGCTCGACGCGGGTTTTTTCATCGACTGGGCTGCGCGGAAAATCGTCGTCGTCGATCTCCACCACGATCTCGGCCGTGCCATCCGAGAAGATGTACTTCTCGTGGCCGCTTTTACGCAAAAGATGCCCTTGGACCGTGACGCGCTGGTCGTCTACGGGATCGGCCAGAATCGATTGGACGGATGGCGTTTGGCCTCCGTCGGAGGGGCCGACGTACTGGGCGTGGGCCGCCACGGAGGCCGCCGACAGCCCCGCCATCAGGATCAGATTCAATCTCGTACGATTCATCGCGACATCTCCAGGGATAACAATACGATAACCGGATACCGGCAATAAAGCCCGGCTATCCGACCCGCCGCCGGCCTTGAGGTTCCATGACATTAGCTGAGATAGAGGCTCGCGTCGGGCAACGGGATGACCGGCGGGATCAATTGCTTGCTGAGCATGGGCGCCTGGTTGAGCAGATGCGCGATCTGTTCTCCGACCTCGCCCTCGGCTTCCGCGGAGAGCAACAGGCGCCGCCGATCGTCGTGAGCCGCAAGCCGCCCGTTTTCGTAGGTCCAGAAGATGGAGTAGACCATGTGACCGCGATCCTGGAAAACCCTGCCATGGTGTTTTTTGTCAGATTTTGTCACACACCGGCCGCCTTCAAGCCGAAACGCAACCTTACGTTACCAACATTCTAGCGAGAAAGTCGGCGCACTGCAGCGGCTCGGCCAAAAGCGCCGCGATGCTCGGCATGGCGGGGCCGAGCGCGATTCAGCCCGCCCCTTTCGCCTTGTCGTCTGGCTGGGCGGACATCAGCAGTTCCTGACTCAAACGCGGCGCCCGGTTCAATAAGACCGCCAGCTCCATTCCGATCTGCTCTTCGGCCAGAGCTGACCACAACAATTGCTGCGATTCATTTCTGGCCACCAGGCGGCCCTTCTCGAAACTCCAGTGGATCTGGCTCATGAAAAAAGAAGATTTTGATACCGAAATGGAAACGAAGCCCGTCGACGATCGCCGCGCGCGAACCGGACGGCGCGGACGCCAGCAGTAACACCGAAGAACGGCCACGATAGTGATCTTATAACGGCTTATATAGTAACCCCGGCGGCGTGGCGGTAACCCCCCGCTCGCCTCGCATCGCAAGCGCCGGCCTTCCCAAAGCGTCGCCGGGCAACCATCCCGGCTGCCTGGCGGACCATTGGGAACATGGCTTTGTGTCATACTCACACGCCTCGGAATCTCCGGCGCGCCGTCGCCGAAACTGTCCATGCGTTTCATTTGTCGCCGTTTCGAGCTCGATCTGAGCGCCCCCCGTATCATGGGTATCGTCAACGTCACGCCCGATTCGTTTTCCGATGGTGGCCGGCATGCGAGTCCCGACGCGGCAATCGCCCATGCGAGGCAATTGGTGGCCGAGGGCGCCGACATCCTCGACATCGGCGGCGAATCCACTCGGCCGGGCGCTTCCGAGGTGTCCGTGGCCGACGAAATCGCGCGTGTCGTGCCGGTGCTCGAAGGGCTGCGCGATGCCGGGGTACCGCTGTCGATCGACACCTGCAAGCCCGACGTCATGGCCGCCGCCCTCGACGCCGGCGCCGACATCGTCAACGACATCCGCGGATTCGACTCCGCCGCCGCGCGCGAGGTTGTGCGCCGCTTCCCCGGTTGCGGGCTCGTCGCCATGCATATGCAAGGCGAGCCCCGCACCATGCAGGAGGCGCCGCACTATGTCGACGTCGTGGGTGAAGTCGAGGCATGGCTGCTGGCGCGGGCCGCCGCGCTGCGCGCCGACGGCCACGCCGCGGGGCAGATCCTGCTCGATCCGGGGCTCGGTTTCGGCAAGACCCTGGCGCACAATCTGGCGCTGGCGCACGCTACCGGCCGTCTGGCCGGCCATGGCTATGGCGTGCTGGTCGGCGGTTCGCGCAAATCCATGCTGGGCGCCCTTATCGGCCGCCCGGCTCCCGAGCGGGTCTCGGCCAGCGTGGCCCTGGCCCTGGCGGTGGCGGCCCGCGGCGCGGGGGTAGTGCGTGTGCACGACGTGGCCGCCACGGCCGACGCCTTCACGGTGTGGCAAGCGATCGAGCGTCCACCGCTTCCCGAATGACCGACTCTCCCAGGAGACCTTCGTGACCTCAGCCTTCCGACGCAAGTATTTTGGTACCGACGGCATTCGTGGCCGGGTCGGCGGCGACCTGATGGGTCCCGAACTGGCCCTGCGCCTCGGCTACGCCGCCGGCCGCGTGCTCGCCACCGAACCCACCGCCCACGGCCGCCCCATGGTGCTGATTGGCAAAGACACCCGGATTTCGGGCTATATGCTCGAATCGGCGCTCGAGGCCGGCCTGGCCGCGGCGGGTGTCGACGTGCTGCTGGCCGGCCCCATGCCGACACCGGCGGTGGCGTATCTCACCCGCGCCCTGCGGCTCTCGGCGGGGGTGGTCATCAGCGCTTCGCATAATCCTTATCCCGATAACGGCATCAAGTTCTTTTCGGCGCGCGGTCTCAAGCTGCCCGATGAACTGGAATGCCGTATCGAAGACGCGCTCGATGCCCCGCTGGGCTGCGTCGACTCAGAGCTTCTGGGCAAGGCGCGGCGGCTGGACGATGCCGCCGGACGCTACATCGAATTCTGCAAAAGCAGCTTCCCCAATGCGCTCGATCTCAATGGTTTGCGCCTGGTGGTCGATGCCGCTCACGGCGCCGCGTATCACATCGCCCCGCAAGTGTTCCGCGAGCTGGGTGCCAGCGTCAGCACCCTCGGCGTCGAACCCGACGGCCTGAACATCAACCTCGAGGTGGGCGCCACCCACCCATCGGCGCTCGCAGCCGAGGTCAAGCGCCAGGAAGCCGATCTCGGCATCGCCCTCGACGGCGACGCCGACCGGCTGATCATGGTCGATCGCGACGGCCGGATCTACGACGGCGACGAGCTGCTTTACGCCATCGTGCGCGATCGTCTGCATACCGGCGCCGTGGAGGGCGTGGTTGGCACCCAGATGACCAATTTCGCCTTCGAGCTGGCCATGGCCGACCTGGGCATCCCCTTCGAGCGCGCCGCGGTGGGCGATCGCTACGTGCTCGAGCGTCTGCTAGAACGCGGCTGGCGGTTTGGCGGTGAAAACTCCGGTCATTTGCTCTGCCTCGATCGCCATACCACGGGCGACGGCATTATCGCCGCCCTTCAGGTGCTGGCCGCGATGCGCCGGCAATCCCGCAGCCTGCCCGAGCTCCTGGATGGCCTTACCCTGTACCCACAAATCCTGGTCAACGTGCCGCTGCCCGACACCGGCGACTGGCGCGAGCACGGCAAGCTGCAAGACACCTACCTGAGCGTACAAAAAGAGCTTGAAGGACGAGGACGAGCCCTCATCCGGGCTTCGGGCACCGAGCCCAAGCTGCGACTGATGGTGGAAGCCCGGGACGGCGCCCTGGCCCAAAGCTGCGTGCAGCGGTTGGCCGAGAGCCTGCGGGCCTGAGTATGCAAGCGCGTCAGGGCAGCTCGAGATCCGCCAGCAGCGGAGCGTGGTCCGACAAAGAAGTCCAGGGTTTGCCGCGCAGTACCCGCGCGCTGCGCACGGCGAACCCGCGCTGATAGATCCGGTCGAGACGGAACCAGGGCAGCGCGGCCGGAAACGTGCGCGGCGGCCGCGCCGCCAGGGCCTGGCTGCCACTGCCCAGGCGCGGCGCGGCCGCCCGCCCCATCCCGGCGGCGTCGGCAGGCTTCAGCGCCCCCCGCATCCAGGCCAGGCTTTCGCGCAGCGGCGGCATGCCGCCGCCCGAGCGCGGCGCGGTGGCGAATACCTCGTGCACCTGCAGGCGCCGGATCAGCTCGGCCGATAGATTATCGTTCCAGTCGTTGAAGTCGCCCGCAATGAGAATGGGGCAATGCGCCGGCACGAGCTCATCGATGCGCTGGATCATGGCTTCGGCCTGCCTCGTGCGGCTGAAGGCGAACAGCCCCAGGTGCACCACGAAACAGTGCACTTCGTGCTCGCCGATCTGCACCTGCACGTGCAACAAACCACGCTGCTCCAGCCGGTGGTCGGAAATGTCCTGATTTTCGTGCCCCAGCACCGGAAAGCGCGAGAGTAGCGCATTGCCATGCTCGGAATGGCGCCGGATGGCGTTGCGGCCGTAGGCCAGTTGCAGCCCGAGGGCCGCCGCCAGGGATTCGTGCTGGGCATCGAGCACGCCGAGCCGATCGTTGCGTCCCTGGACCTCTTGCAGGAACAGGAGATCCGGCCCCAGGCCGTGCAGCCCCAGCCGCAATTGGTTGAGGCTCGCCCGGCTGAGGACCGCCGAGCGACCCTTGTGGATGTTATAGCTGACGATCCGCAGACGCGACATGATGAGCTGCGCCGGCCCCGCAACAGGGCCGGCGGTTCGTCAAGCCTTGGGCTCGACCTGGCGCAGGCGTATGTGCAGCTCGCGCAGTTGCTTTTCGTCGACGGGCGACGGCGCCTGCGTGAGCAGGCACTGGGCCCGCTGGGTTTTGGGGAAGGCGATCACGTCGCGGATGGAATCGGCGCCGGTCATCATGGTGACGATGCGATCGAGGCCGAAGGCCACGCCGCCGTGGGGCGGCGCGCCGTACTGCAAGGCGTCGAGCAGGAAGCCGAACTTCTCGCGGGCTTCGTCGGCGTCGATCTTGAGTGCGCGGAATACTTTGCTCTGCACCGCTTCGCGGTGGATCCGCACCGAACCGCCACCGATTTCCCAGCCGTTGAGCACCATGTCGTAGGCCTTGGCCAAGGCTTCGCCGGGCTTGCTCTCGAGCAGATCCTCGTGGCCATCCTTGGGACTGGTAAAGGGGTGGTGCGCCGCAGTGTAGCGCTGGTCGTCTTCATCGTACTCGAACATCGGGAAGTCGATCACCCACAGCGGCTGCCAGCCACCGGTGAACAGACCCTGCTTGCGGCCGAAATCGCTGTGGCCAATCTTGACGCGCAGGGCGCCGATGGCGTCGTTCACCACCTTGGCTTTATCCGCGCCGAAGAACAGGATATCGCCGTTCTGAGCGCCGGTGCGTTCGAGCAACGCCGCGATGGCTTCGTCGTGGAGGTTCTTGACGATGGGCGCCTGCAGGCCCTCGCGGCCCTTGCCGCTGTCGTTGACCTTGATCCAGGCCAGCCCCTTGGCGCCATAGATGGCGACGAACTGGGTATAGGCGTCGATCTCGCTGCGGGAAATCTCGGCGCCGCCCGGCACCCGCAGGGCCACCACCCGGCCGCCTTCTTGGTTGGCGGCCGACGCGAACACCTTGAAGTCGACGTCGCGCATGACGTCGGTGAGATCGGTGAACTCGAGCGCCACCCGCAGATCGGGCTTGTCGGAACCGAAACGCCGCATGGCTTCGGCCCAGGTCATGGTGGGGAACGGCTTCGGCAGTTCGACGTCTTGCACGGTTTTGAAGACGTGCCGGATCAGGCCTTCGAACAGTTCGCGGATCTGGAACTCGTCGAGAAAGGAAGTTTCGCAATCGATCTGAGTGAACTCGGGCTGGCGATCGGCGCGGAGATCTTCGTCGCGAAAGCACTTGGTGATCTGATAGTAGCGGTCGAAGCCGGACACCATCAGCATTTGTTTGAATAATTGCGGCGACTGCGGCAAGGCGAAGAACTCGCCGGCGTGCACGCGCGAAGGCACGAGGTAGTCGCGCGCGCCTTCCGGCGTGCTCTTGGTGAGCATGGGGGTTTCGATATCGATGAAGCCGAGATCGTCGAGGTACTTGCGGACCTCGATGGAAACCCGATAGCGCAGCATCAGGTTGCGCTGCATCTGCGGCCGGCGCAGATCGAGCACGCGATGGGTGAGACGGGTGGTCTCGGAGAGATTGTCGTCGTCGAGTTGGAACGGCGGCGTGACCGACGCGTTGAGGATTTCGATCTCTTGGGCCAGGACTTCGATTTCGCCCGAGCGCAGATCCGGGTTGATGGTGCCTTCGGGGCGCTCGCGCACCAGGCCCGTCACGCGTACGCAGTACTCGTTGCGCAGGCGCTCGGCCACGGCGAACGTGGCGGCGGCGTCGGGATCGCACACGATCTGGGCAAGGCCCTCGCGGTCGCGCAGATCGATAAAGATAATGCCGCCGTGGTCGCGGCGACGATGCACCCAGCCGAACAGAGTAACGGTCTGCCCAAGATGATCGCGGCAGACCTGGCCGGTATAGCACGTACGCATGGAAGTTTCCTGGTGAATGGATCGGCGGATGGGGGGCCGGCGCTTGCGCCGGCCCGGATTTCAGCTCGCTGGGGTGGCCGGGCTGGCGGTCGGCGCGGGGGCGGCGCCGGAGGCAGGCTCAGTGCCGCTGGAACTACCGGCGCTGTCGGAGGAACTATTGGCACCCTTGCCCTGGCCATTGCGAAAATCGGTGACGTACCAGCCCGAACCCTTGAGCTGGAATCCGGCCGCGGTGACTTGCTTGACCAGAGCGGCCTTGCCACAGGCCGGGCAATCGGTGAGAGGGGCATCCGACATCTTCTGCAAGGCGTCGTGATCGTGGCCACACTCGGCACACCGATAGGCGTAAATAGGCATGACTCAAACCTCAAAAAAAGCCCACGAGTTTGCCGCGGATGCGGCGGCGCTGCCCCCAGGGAAGAGGGGCCTGCGACCCCCGGACGGCCGGCGCTTAAAAAAGATCGGGCCGGCGCAAATGCGAAAGGTCGCTAACCAAACCCTTTATTCTACCGTGTCTGGAGCAGTCCAGGCTTATCCGGTTACACTGGCGGGCGCAGTCCGGTCCCAGGCCGCGATGCGGGGCTTTCCGGAAATCCGGGAACCTTGCCTTTGTCTTGCGGGTCGGGATTGCTCCGATGCATTTCATTCTGATCCACGACTTTCGCTCACCCATCCGCCACCATGCTTCCTGACATCCTGGCTCTCCCGATCCTGTTGGCGCTGGCCTCCGGCATCGCAGCCGCCATGGTTCCGCGACGGATGTCTCCGGCATTGGCCGCCCTCGCGGCAGCGATCGGCTGCGGTCTCTATGCCGTGCTGAGCTGGCAGGCCGATGCCCAGGGCTGGTTCGGCGCCTTCTGGGGCGTGCCGGCGCTGGGAGTGGCAGGCGGCCTGCGACTCGACGGCCTGGGCGGCGTTTTTGCCCTGTTGATCACCGGTATCGGCACGCTGATCTTCCTGTACACCGGGCGTTACTTGCAGGACGACCCGCGTTCGCGGCAGCTCGTCACACTGCTGCTGCTCTTCATGATGGCCATGCTGGGCGCCGTGACCGCCGACGACGTCATCCTGCTGTTCATCTTCTGGGAACTCACCAGCCTGGCCTCGTTTTTCCTGGTGGGCTACAACCACGAGTCCCTCGAAGCCCGCAAGGCCGCCCTGCAGGCGCTGCTGGTCACCGTGGCCGGCGGGCTGGCGCTGCTGGCCGGGCTGCTGCTCCTGGTGCAGGCGGCCGGCACTACCCGTCTCTCGGGCATCCTGGCCGCCCGCGAAGCGATACTGGCCGCGCCCACCGCCACGGCGGCCATGCTGCTCATCCTGCTCGGCTGCTTTACCAAGTCGGCCCAGGTTCCCTTCCACTTCTGGCTGCCCAGCGCGATGGCGGCGCCCACGCCGGTGTCGGCCTATCTGCATTCGGCCACCATGGTCAAGCTGGGCATCTACGTCATGGCCCGGTTTTCGCCCCTGTTCGCCGGTGAAGCTCTGTGGCATCTGCTGCTCACCGGCTTTGGCCTGGCCACCGCCCTGACCGGCACCGTGCTGGCCCTGCGCGCCACCGATCTCAAACGCATCCTGGCCTATACCACCGTGGCGGCCCTGGGCACCCTCACGCTGCTGCTCGGGATCGGCTCGCCGCTGGCCATCGTGGCCGCCCTCACCTTCCTCGTGGTGCACGCCTTTTATAAGGCGGGCCTGTTCCTCACCGCCGGCATCATCGACCACGCCACCGGGCTGCGCGACGCCGGTCGCCTGCGCGGCCTGGGCCGCGCCATGCCGCTCACCGCGCTCGGCGCCGGCCTGGCGGCGCTGTCGATGGCGGGGCTGCCACCGTTCCTCGGCTTTCTCGCCAAGGAACTCATGTACGAGGCCGTGACCTATGCCGAGTATTTCCGATGGGGGGCCGCTATCGGCTTGTTCCTGGTCAATGCCGGCACGGTGGCGATCGCCGCCGTCCTGTCGGTCCGGGTCTTTGCCGGCCGGGCCGCGCCCACCCCGCACACGCCGCACGACCCGCCCGCGGCCATGCTCGCCGGCCCGCTCGCGCTCGGCCTCCTGAGTCTGGCGGCGGCCCTGGCCTTGCCGGCCACCGCCACGCGCTGGCTCGAGCCGGCCGCGGCCGCCACGCTGGGCCGCGCCAGCGGCGTCGAACCCGCGCTGTGGCATGGTTTCAACACCATTCTGTGGCTCAGCGCGGCCACGCTGCTCGCTGGCTTCAGCCTCTACCGCATCTGGCCGACGCTGCGCCCCTGGCTGGAGGCCCGCACCGCCATCGATCGTTACGGCGCCACCCGCGGCTACGACGCCGCCCTGCATGGCCTGACCCTCTTGGCGCGCGCCAGCACCGAATTCTTTCAGCATGGCAGTCTGCGCGGCTACATCCGCCTGCTCTTCGGTGCCGCCGCCGCCGCCCTGTTGCTGCCGCTGGTCGCGGGCGGCGGCCTCGCCGCGCCGGCGTTCGAGCTGGCATGGTGGGACATCCGCTATCTCGCTTTCGCCGGCCTGGTGATTGGCGCCGTCGCCGCCACCCGGGCACGCACGGCCTTTGTCGCGGTGATGGCCGTCGGGCTGGTGGGTTTCGCCACCGCCGTGATTTTCATGTTGTTCGGCGCCCCCGACGTTGCCTTCACCCAGTTCTCGGTTGAAACGCTGATGGCGGTGATCATCGCCACCACGCTGGCACGGATCCCGATCCCCCAATCGGACACTCGGCGACGCGGCCAGAAACGCGTGGACGCCGCCATCGCCATCGCCACCGGCGCGGGGGTGTCGGCCATCCTCCTGTCCATTCTCGCGCAGCCGCTGGATACCCGTCTGTCCGATTGGTTCGGCCAGTACAGCCTGTTGGCCGCGCAGGGCCATAACGTCGTCAACGTCATCCTGGTCGACTTCCGCGCCCTCGATACGCTGGGCGAAATCACCGTGCTCGCCATTGCGGGCTTCGGCGTCGTCGCCCTGCTGCGGTCGGGAGCCGCGCGACGAGGCCGCATGCCAGCCTCCCAACAGGCGGCGGCCTCCGTCCATGTCGGGCCGGAACCAATCATCGAGGAACGGAGATGAAACCATCCCTGATTTTGCGCACCTCGGCCGCCCCCATTCTGGTCATGGCGGTGCTTTATTCGCTCTATATCCTGCTGCGGGGCCACAATTCGCCCGGCGGCGGCTTCATCGGCGGGCTGATCGCCGGCGTAGGCATCTTGTTCTTCGCCATCTCGCGCGGGCGCCACGACGCCCTGCGGCAACTTCGGGTCGCGCCCACCACGCTGTGCGGCACGGGGGTGCTGCTGGCCCTGGCCAGCGGCGTGCCCGCCCTGATCCTGGGCCGCGGCTATCTCACGCACCAATGGCTGTTCATTCCGCTAGGCGATGGCCGCCTGCCCATCGGCACCGCGCTGCTGTTCGACGTCGGCGTCTACCTGACCGTCATCGGCACCGTCTGCGCCATCTTCCTCAACCTCATCCGACGCTGACCCACTCTCCCATGGAAACCCTGCTGGCCCTTGCCATCGGCGTGGTCATCGCCACCTCGGTTTATCTTTTTCTCAGCCGCGACCTGCCGCGCATGCTGCTGGGCTTCGTGCTGCTGGGCAACGGCGTCAATCTGGCGATCCTGCTGACGGGCCGCATCGGCCCCATGGCGCCAGCCCTGATAGCCGATGGTGCCGACACCCTTGCAGCCCATACCGCCAATCCACTGCCCCAGGCGCTGATCCTCACCGCCATTGTGATCGGCTTCGGCCTGACCGCGTTCGCCCTCATGCTGGCCCTGCAGGCGTGGCGGCGCTTCGGCACGCTCGACGCCGAGAGCCTGGACGACGCCGAACACATCGATGCGGCCACCCTGTCCGAACTCCCCGGCGCCGGCTCCGCCTTGCCGAACGGAGGCGGACATGACTCGCCACCGGCAGGGCCGAGGACCGGCCGTGCCGGTGGCCAAGCAACGACCGCCACGGGGCGGGAGCTTTTCGCGCCGGCCGCCGCCGGCCTACCGCGGGAAGACGCGCAATGAGCGTCCACGTTCTGATCGTCTCCCCGCTGCTGGTCCCGCTGTTCGCCGCCGCGAGCTGCGCACTGTTCTGGCGGCGCCCCGCCGTGCAGCCGTGGATCAGCCTGGCGGCTTCCGGCGTGCTGCTGCTGGTGGCCCTGCGCCTGCTTTTGCTCACCGCCGACGGCACCATCCTGGTGGCGCAAATGGGCGACTGGCCCGCGCCCTTCGGCATTTCGCTGGTGATCGACATCTTCGCCGCCATCATGCTCGCGATCACGGGCCTGATGGCGCTGGCCGTTGGCATCTACTCCCTGGGGCCGGGCCGTGCGGGACGCGACCGCGCCGGCTTCCATCCCCTCTATCACAGCCTGCTGCTGGGCGTGTGCGGCTCTTTCGTCACCGGCGACCTGTTCAACCTGTACGTCTGGTTCGAGGTGATGCTGATCGCCTCCTTCGGCCTGCTGGTGCTCGACCGCAGCCGCGAGCAGCTCGATGGCGGCATCCGCTATGTGATGCTGAACCTCATCGGCACCACGCTGTTCCTGGCCTCGATCGCACTGCTCTACGGCATGACCGGCACGCTCAACATGGCCGATCTGGCGCGCGTGGTTCCCGATCTCGACAACCGGGGCGCCGTCCTGGCCGTGGCGCTGCTGCTGCTGGTGGCCTTCGGCGCCAAGGCGGCGGTGTTCCCGCTGTTCAACTGGCTGCCGGCGTCGTACCACACCGCCTCGATGCCGGTGGTAGCGATCTTCGCGGCGCTGCTCACCAAGGTCGGCGTCTATGCCATCCTGCGTGTGTATACGCTGCTGTTCAGCGGCGATACCGGCTGGCTGGGCCCGATCTTTACCGTGATCGCAATCGGTACCATGGTGATCGGCGTGCTGGGCGCGGCGGCTCATTACGATGTGCGCAAGATCCTGTCGTTCCACATCATCAGCCAGATCGGCTATATGCTGATCGGCCTGGCGCTGATGACGCCGCTGGCCATCGCCGGGAGCATTCTCTACATCGTGCATCACATCGTGGTCAAGGCCAATCTGTTCTTGCTGGCCGGCGCGATCCGCCAACACGGCGGCAGCTATGCGCTGGCGCGGCTGGGCGGGCTGTGGCGTACGGCGCCGCTGCTGGGCCTGCTGTTCCTGATTCCCGCCCTATCGCTGGCCGGCATCCCGCCGCTGTCGGGCTTCTGGGGCAAACTGGCGGTGATCCGGGCCAGCCTCGACGCCCAGGCCTGGATCCTGGCCGCAGCGGCCCTGGTCGTGGGCCTGCTTACCCTGTATTCCATGATCAAAATCTGGAACGAAGCCTTCTGGAAGGCCGAGCCCCTGCCCCATCCGGAGGCGCACTGGGGTCGCGGCGAGCGCGTGGCGATGTACCTGCCCATCGTGGCGCTGGCCGCCATCACCCTGACCATCGGTCTGTATACCGAGCCTTTTGCCCGTCTTTCGATCGACGCCGCCAATCAGTTGCTCGACCGCGATGCCTACATCGCGGCCGTGCTGACGTCCGGAGCCGCGCCATGACCCCACCGTCCAACGGAAAACCCCTCGTTCGTGACGACGACCAACCCCGCCAGCCCGGCTCGACGCCGGCGGCTCGCCCGAAAAGCGGCAAAGCCGCGGCCGCGACCCGAAGGCGCGTCACGTGGCGCGGCCTGATTCACGTGCTGCGCGTGACGCCCGCCTGGCTGCTGATTGCCGTTACCCTGCTGCGCGAGTTGTTCAAGGCAACCTGGGTCACGCTACGCATGGTCTACGCGCCGCGCGGCACCGTCCACCCGGCGATCCTGGCCGTGCCCGTGGATGAAACCTCGCCCGTGGGCATTACCACCTTCGCCAACATGATCACGCTCACGCCGGGCACCACCACGCTGGACGTCTCCGACGATTGCCGCCTGCTCTATGTCCACGCGCTGGACGTCGACGATCCAGACGCGGCGGTACGCGACATAAAGGCGTCGCTCGAGACTCACATCCCCAAGGTGTGGCCATGACTCTCGTGTTCTGGGCCGGCGTATTCGCCGCCATCCTGCTGGTTCCCGCCGTCGCCATGGTGGCCTGGCGCCTCTTGGCCGGGCCGAGTTCCGCCGATCGCGCCATCGCCACCGATCTTCTCGGCCTGCTCGGCATCGCCATCGCCGCCGTGGCCGCCACCCTCGGCGGCCAGGCGGCCTACCTCGACATTGCGGTGGGCATCGCGCTGTTCGGCTTTCTGGGAGCGGTCGCGTTTGCCAGCCTGCTCGAACGCGCCCGGATACCCGAGGGCCGCTCCAACGCCAGCGACGCCATCGCCCGCGATACCGGACCGGAGACGTCCGGCACGGCCGCCGGCGATTCCCGCCGAACCGCGCAACCTCCTCGCTGAACCCGGGAGACACCCATGGAAACCTTGCGCCATATCGCCGCCGCCTGCTTCCTGGTGGTGGGCGCCTTCATCATCTTCAGCGCCGCCCTGGGCATGATCCGGTTTCCGGACGCCTACACCCGCATGCATGCCGCCACCAAGGCGGGCGTGGTGGGCGCCGGCAGCCTGTTGCTGGGCGCCGCGCTGGCGGCCGGCACCTGGGGCGCCCTGCTGACGGCGCTGGCCGGGATTTTCTTTTTGTTCGCCACAGTGACCATCGCCGCCCATACGCTGGGCCGCGCCGCGTATTTGTCGGGTGCGCCGCTGGCCGAGGCCACGGTGCTGGACGCGGCGGAAAAGGTATACGAGCGGCACGATTTCGACGGCAACGGCGAGCACCGCTCCGACGACGCCCGCCGCTGACGCGCAGCAGCCCGCGACCGAATCGAACGCCCTTCCCGCCGTGCCCTGAATGACGATGCCTGGCGCGTGATCAGCGTTCGTCGCGCGACTTCCAGGGATCGGATTCTTCGGGCAGGTGCGCCGGCTCGCCGGGAATGACAAAGCGTTCGGCGGCCCAGGCGCCGAGGTCGATCTGCTTGCAGCGCTCCGAACAGAAGGGCTTATAAAGGCTATCATCCCGCCATGGCACATCGCGCCGGCAGGTGGGACATTTCACAATACGAACCATGCAGTTTTCCTCGCTCGTCCTTGGCGCCGGGAGCCAATCGTGAATCTTGACCCGCTCGACGCCTATCCATTCGATATTGTCGTACAGATCGGGACATTCCAGCCCTGGCTGCATGCCCACCAGTTGGCCCTGGACTCGGCGTTGCAGCAGGCGCCTCGCGTGGCCCTGGTGCTGGCCGGCGCCACGCAGGCCCCAAGCGTACGCCATCCGTTCTCGCTGGAGCAACGGGCCGAGCTCCTGCGCCTCTCGATTTCCGCCGGCCAGCGGCCGCGCATCGCCCTCTATGCCCTGCGCGAAACCTATCCGCCGGGCGCCGACTGGCAAGCCGTGCTCGCGGCGCTGGAGCCGGCCGGCGGCGCCGCGCCCCGCCTCGCGGTGCAGGCCGAGCCGGGGCTGCCGCCCGCCGCCAGGGCCGGCGCCGTGGCGCTGCCCTATCCTCACTCTGACGCCGCCGCGGCCTGGCGCCGATCGGCCCTGGTGGCCGGGCCTCCTCCCGCCCTGCCGCCGCCCGGCGCCGCCACACCGGATGCCGAGGCCTGGTTGGCGCAGTGGCTGGAGGGCATGCAATGCGGCCGGCTGCGCGAAGAATGGCAGGCCCTGGAGCAGGATCGCCTGGCGTGGTCGACCGCGCCCTACCCCGTCACCAAGGTGACGGTGGATTGCGTGATCGAATGTGCCGGCCATGTACTGCTGATTCAACGGGCCCGGGCGCCCGGGCGTGATCTTTATGCCCTGCCCGGCGGCTTCATCGACGTCGACGAGACCTTATTGCAGTCGGCCCGCCGCGAACTCGCCGAGGAAACCGGCCTCGACCTCGGAAACGAGACGCCCCGCGGCAGCGCGGTTTTCGACGCTCCCTGGCGCAGCCAACGCGGACGGGTGATCACCCATGCGTATCACTTCGTCCTGGAAGCCGCCCGGCCGCCCACGCCACGGGCGGGCGACGATGCCTCACAGGCCCGCTGGGTGGCGCGGGACCGGCTACCGGCCCTGGTGGGCCGGCTGCATGACGACCACGCCCTGATCCTGGCGCATTTCCTCGAACCTTTGCGCGACGACCCGCTCATCCCCCTTTCCTGGTAGCCGTACGATGCAAGCCCTCTGGATGTTGGCTTCGACCCTGATGTTCGGCATCATGGGCGCGAGCATCAAAATGGCCTCCGAGTATCACGTCACGCTGGCCGAGATCATCCTGATGCGTGGCCTGCCTTCCGTCGCCCTGCTGCTATTCTGGGCACGCGCCAGCGGGCTGTCGCTGCGTCCGCTGCGCTGGCGGCCTCATTTCTGGCGCAACGTTTCCGGCACCGGCGCCATGTGGCTGGGCTTCTATGCCGTCTCGCAGCTGCCGCTGGCCACCGCCACCACGCTCACCTACACCGCCCCGCTCTTCATTGCGGGCTATATGCTCGGCTGGGGCGGCGCGCGGCGCGACGGTCTGCGCATCTTCGCGGTGGCGCTGGGCTTTGCCGGCGTGCTGGCCGTGCTGCGCCCCGCCATCAATCCCGAACAATGGCTGGCCGCGCTCTGCGGCTTGGGCGCCGGGGCATGCGGCGCGTTATCGCAATTGCAGATCCGCTCGCTGGGCCGCCTGGGCGAGCCCGCATGGCGAGTGGTCTTGTATTTTTCGGTCTGCACCTGCCTGAGCGGCGCCCTGGTGCTGCTCGTCCAGGGCTGGCATATGCCCTCGTTGCGGGGCTGGCTGGCCCTGGCCGTGCTGGGCCTGACGGGCCTGGGCGGCCAATTGGCCCTGACCCGCGCCTTTGGCGCCGGCTCCGCCCTGTTGTCGGCGGCCTTGCAGTACACCATCATCATCGTCGCCTCGGTCCTGGGGTTCCTGCTGTGGGGCGACCGCCCCGATGCCATGGCCGCCGCCGGCATGGGGCTCATCGTGGGGGCCAGCCTGCTGTCGGTGTGGTGCACGATGCGCGGCAACCACAAGCTGTAGCGCTGGAGCCGCCGCTCGCGTGCCACGCCGACGCGCGGCAGATGGCTGCCGGCGCGTCGGTAACGGCAGGATCAGCCCAGATGCCGGCGGAACCAGGCCAGCATGCGCTGCCAGCCATCCGCGGCCTCGGCGGCTCGATAGCTGGGCCGGTAATCGGCATAAAAGGCATGCGGCGCGTCGGGATACACGTGGATCTCCGACTGTTTCGCGGCCGCGCCTCCCTGGGCCAGGGCCGTTCGCATCGCGTCGACGGCTTCAAGCGGAATGCCGGTGTCCTGGCCGCCATACAGGCCCAGCACGGGCGCATGCAGCGCCCCGGCGACATCGGTCGGGTGCCGCGGATGCAGGGGGTCGGTGTCTCCCGCCAAGCGGCCGTACCAGGCCACGCCGGTTTTGACGCCGGGGTTGTGCGCGGCATACAGCCAGGTGATGCGGCCGCCCCAGCAGAAGCCGGTGATCGCCAACTGGCTGGCACTGCCGCCCTGCGAGCGGGCCCAGGCGGCGGCGGCATCGAGATCGGCCAGTACCTGGGCGTCGGGCACCTTGCTCACCAGCTCGGCGAACAGCGTGGGGATGTCGTCGTAGCGTGAGGCATCGCCCTGGCGGAAGTACAGCTCGGGCGCTACGGCCAGGTAGCCTTCGCGGGCCAGCCGGCGGCAGATATCCTTGATGTGCTCATGAACGCCGAAGATCTCCTGCACCACCAGCACCACCGGCAGCTCGCTGCCGTCGGCGGGCGCGGCATAGTAGGCGGGCAGTGATTCGTTGCCCGCGGCGATGGTGACATCACCGCTACGCAGGCCATCGGCGGGCGTGTGGATAGTGTTGTCGGTCGGTTGTCCGGCGGCGGGGGCAAAACTCATGACGATGTCTCCTGAAAAGTTCAAAACCAAGATCAACGATAACCCAATGGCCAGCAGTCTCGCCGGACTCCGCCCCTTCCTCAGTGCGCGCGCTCCCAGTTGGGACCCACGCCCACTTCGGCCATCAACGGCACGCGCAGCGTGGCCACCTGGCACATGAGCTCGGGCAGCTTCACGCGGACTTCCTCCAACTCGGCCTCGGCCACCTCGAGCACGAGCTCATCGTGCACCTGCAGGATCAAGCGGCTTTGGCGCGCACCGGCCTCCAGCCAATCCTGCACCGCCACCATGGCCATCTTGATGAGGTCGGCGGCCGTGCCTTGCATCGGCGCGTTGATGGCGGCGCGCTCGGCCGCCTGACGGCGAGGGCCGCTGCCGCCGCGGATTTCGGGCAGCCACAGGCGGCGGCCGAACACGGTTTCGACGTAGCCCAGCTCTCGCGCCTGGCTGCGAATGCTCTCCATATACTGCGCCACGCCGGGATAGCGGGCAAAGTAGCGGTCGATGTACACCTGGGCCGCGTCGCGGGTGATGCCCAGGTTGGCGGCCAGGCCGAACGGCCCCATGCCGTACATCAGGCCGAAGTTGATGGCCTTGGCGGCCCGCCGCTGCTCGGCGTTCACCTCGTCGAGCGCCACGCCGAACACCTCGGAGGCGGTGGCCCGGTGGATATCCTCGCCCCGGGCGAAGGCGGCCTGCAGATTGGCTTCGTCGGCCACATGGGCCATCACCCGCAGTTCGATCTGCGAATAGTCGGCCGACATCATCACGAAGCCCGGTGCGGCGACGAATGCCGTGCGTACATGGCGTCCTTCCGGCGTGCGCACCGGGATGTTCTGCAGATTGGGTTCGCTCGACGCCAGGCGGCCGGTGACCACGGCGGCCTGCGCGTACGAGGTGTGCAGCCGGCCGGTTTGCTCGCAGATCATGCGCGGCAATTTGTCGGTATAGGTGGACTTGAGCTTGGCCAGGCTCCGGTATTCGAGCAGCGTCTGCGGCAGGGGATAATCCTGCGCCAGCCGGGTGAGCACTTCTTCGTCGGTGGACGGCGCTCCGCTGGCTGTTTTGCGCACCACCGGCAGGCCCATTTGTTCGAACAGGATCTGGCCCAGTTGCTTGGGCGAGTTGAGGTTGAACGGCTGGCCGGCGAGCTCGTAGGCCTTGGCTTCCAGGGCCGCCAGGTGCGCGCCCAGCTCCTGGCTTTGCCGGCGCAGGACATCGCCGTCGAGCCGCACGCCGTGGCGTTCCATGATGGCCAGCACACGCGATACCTGGATCTCGAGCCGGTAGATGCGTTCGAGTCCGGCCTCGGCCTCGACCTGCGGCAACAGCACCCGATGCAGTTGCAGGGTGAAATCGGCGTCTTCAGCCGCATAGTGCGCGGCGGTTTCGATGGCCACTTCATCGAAGCCGATCTGCGAGGCGCCCTTGCCGCATAGATCCTGGTAGCTGACGCCGCGCCGGCCCAACCAGCGCTCGGCGAGCTCGTTCAGGCCCACGCTCTTGTGCGACTCCAGCACATAAGCCTGCAGCATCGTGTCGTGCCGTATGCCGCGCAGGGCGATCCCGGCGTTGGCGAAGGCGTGGGTATCGAACTTGGCGTGATGCAGCAGCTTGGCGGCGTTGTCGTCTTCCAGCCACGGCCGCAGGCGTTCGAGCACTTCAGCCATGGGCAACTGGGCGTCCTGGGCGAGCCCGGCATAGCGATGAGCGAGCGGGATATAGCAGCCGCGGCCGGGCTCGGTGGCCAGCGAGATGCCGACCAGGCGCATCTGCATGGCGCCCAGGCCGCCGGCGGTTTCGGTATCGATCGCCACCAGTTCGGCCGCTCGCAGGCGCTCGAGCCAATCGTCGAAGGTTTCCCAATCGGCCACCGTGTCGTACCGGACGTCGGCTACCGCGAGGCCCTCCGGCTGGGCCTGGCCAACCTCGCCGGCGGCCTGGATGGCGCTGCCCGCGGGCCGTTGTATGCGGGCGTCCTTTTCGGGGATCCGCTCGGTGTCGCCGGTGACCTCGCGCAGCCACGACCGAAAGCCAAAGCGCTCGTACAAGCCGACCAGGGTTTCGGTATCCACCGGCTTGGGGCGAAGATCTTCGAAGTCGTCCAGATGGCCGTCGAGGTCGCAGTCGGTCTTCACCGTGATCAGGGTGCGCGAAAGCTCGAAGCGCTCGATCGCGTCGCGCAGGTTCTGCCCCGCCACGCCCTTGATCTCGGCGGCGTGGGCCACCAGGTTGTCGAGCGAGTCGTACTGGCCCAGCCATTTGGCGGCGGTTTTGGGGCCGACCTTGGGCACGCCGGGCACATTGTCGGCGGTGTCGCCAACCAGCATCAGGTAATCGACGATGCGCGTGGGCGGCACGCCGAACTTGGCCCGCACGCCTTCTTCGTCGAGGCGTTCGCCGCTCATGGTGTTGATCAGGCTGACGTGGCCATCGACCAATTGAGCGAGATCCTTGTCGCCAGTGGAGATGATGGTGTGCACGCCACGCGCGGTGGCCTGCACGGCCAGGGTGCCGATGATGTCGTCGGCCTCGACGCCGGCGATACTGATCACCGGCCAGCCCATTGCCCGGATGGCGGCGTGGATGGGTTCGATCTGCCGCGCGAGGTCGTCGGGCATCGCGTCGCGGTTGGCTTTGTAGTCGGGATACAGTTCGTCGCGGAAGGTGGGCCCGCGGGCGTCGAACACGCAGGCGAGCCAGTCTGCCGTATGATCGAGCGCCAGGCGCCGCATCATGTTGATCACGCCATACAGCGCCCCGGTTGGCTCGCCATCGGCGTTACGCAGGTCGGGCATGGCATGATAGGCGCGGTACAGATAGCTCGAACCATCCACCAGCAACAAGGTTTTTTTCATATGAGTCCATCGGATGACGCGACCCGCGGCCCGGCCGCGGATCGCAACGAAGCCAGTTCCCAACCCCAGCGCAAGCGACGCCTGGTACGCGTACCCGGGCTGCGCGACATTCTCGATGAAGACCGCGCCACGACGACCAAGGCGCGGGAATCCTGGCATTTGCTGGGGATTATGTCAGAGTTCTATGAGGCGTCGGAAAAACTGGCCCAGGTCCGTCCGGCGGTCAGCGTCTTCGGCAGCGCCCGCATCAAGCCGGGCCATCCCTACTATCAAACCACCGAAACCCTCAGCCGCCTGCTATCGGAGGCCGGCTTCAGCGTGATCTCGGGAGGCGGGCCGGGCCTGATGGAAGCGTGCAACAAAGGAGCTCACGCCGGCCCCAGCCCCAGCGTGGGCCTCAACATCGACCTGCCCATGGAGCAGCTCTCCAACCCCTATCAAAACATCAGCCTCTGGTTCCGCCACTTCTTTCCCCGCAAAGTGGCCTTCATGAAATACACTTCGGCCTACGTCGTGATGCCTGGCGGCTACGGCACGCTCGACGAGCTGTTCGAAGCCCTCACCCTGATCCAGACCCGCCAGAGCCAGCGCCTGCCCATCATTCTGGTCGGCTCGGAGTTCTGGAGCGGCCTGCTGCAGTGGATACGCGATCAACTGGAGCACCACCAGTTGATCGACCCCACCGACATCGATCTGATGCAGGTGCTGGACGACCCCCAGGCGGTGGTCGACGCCATCTTCGACTTCCACGAGCACGATGGCTTCATCCAGCCGCCAACCGCGGCCCAGTTGCGTACGCTCTGATTCTTTCACCTTTTTTCGGCCCCCCGCTCCGCTCCATGGCTGTTTTCACCCCCGTTGCCGATTCCGATGCCCAGGTCCTGTTACGGCAGTACGCCATCGGCGAGCTGGTCTCGCTGCGCGGCATTACCGCCGGCATCGAAAATACCAACTATTTTCTCAATACCACCCACGGGGAGTACGTCCTCACATTGTTCGAAAAGCTGGAGTTCGAACAGCTGCCGTTCTACATCGAGCTGATGCACCATCTCGCCGCGCGCGGCGTGCCGGTGCCCGAGCCACAAACGCTGCGCGACGGCGGGCGGCTTACCCGCCTGCACGGCAAGCCGTGCGCGATCGTGTCGAGGCTGGCCGGCGGCTACGAGCCGGCGCCGGTGGCGGCGCACTGCCGCCTGGCCGCGCGCACCCAGGCCCAGGCCCATCTGCAGGCCCGTGATTTTGCGCTGCGGCAAGCCAATTTGCGCGGTATCGATTGGTGGCGGGCCACGGCACCCGCCGTGCTGCCGTTTTTGTCGGCCGAGCAGGCCGGCCTCCTGCGCAGCGAGCTCGAACATCAAGCGGCGTTTCATGCCGGCGCCCTGCATGCGTCGCTACCCGCGGGCGCCGTGCATTGCGATCTGTTCCGCGACAATGTGCTGTTCGCGGGCACGTCCGAGCAGCCGCTGATGGGTGGCTTCATCGATTTTTACTTTGCGGGCTGCGACACCTGGCTGTTCGACGTGGCCGTGGCGGTCAACGATTGGTGCATCGAACGAGACTCGGGCGCCTTGGTGCCCCACCTCGTTGCCAGCTGGCTGGAGGCGTACCAGGCGCAGCGGCCGTTCACCGACGCCGAACGCGAGGCCTGGCCAACGCTGCTGCGCGCCGCCGCCCTGCGCTTCTGGATCTCCCGGCTCTACGACTTCCACCTGCCCCGCGAGGCACAAACGCTCAAGCCGCACGATCCCCGCCATTTCGAACGCATCCTGCGCCTGCGGCGCGAGTTGCCGGCTCCGCCGCTGCCGTGAACGGCCAAGGCGGGGCGGGTGCCCGGCCTTCCGGCGCCGGCGAACCGCTGGCGCCGGTCGGACGATCCCGGCCCGCCAGCCAACGAGGGGCACCGCGCTAGCACTGGGCCCAGGCGCCCTCACCCTTCGCGATGGCTCTTCGCAACCCGTCCCGGCATAGGTTCCCGCGCCGGGCTACCATACCGGACCTCTCTCCGACGACCCGATCACCATGCAAGCCGCTTCACTTCCCGTTTCCGCAGGATGGTTCTGGATACGCGCGGGCTATGCGCTGTTCCGGCGCCAGCCCTTGGCCATGTTCACCTGGGCCCTTACCATCGGTCTACTGGTGCTGCTGGCCAGCCTGCTGGTACCGCTGGGACCGGCGATCTTCATCCTGCTGATGCCCGCGGTTTCGGTCATGACCCTGAACGCCTGCCGCGACATCGCGGCGGGCAACACCGTGCGCCCCCTGCTCCTGTGGCAACTGCTGCGCCAGCCGGGCGTGGCGCGCCGCCTGTTCGGCCTGGGCGGGATCTACCTACTGGGCGTCATTGCCGTGGGCATCCTGGGCTTCCTGCCCTTTTATGGCAACCTGGAGGCCGCCGCGCAGTTGGCCGAGGCACAGAACGACCTGTTGCCGCTCTTCGAGGCCGTGCGCGGCCCGCTGATTCTGTCGGGCCTGCTCTACCTGCTGCTCGCCGCACTGTTCTGGCATGCTCCGGTACTGGTGGCCTGGCACGGCCTCGACATGCGCAAGGCGCTGTTCTTTTCCGGCATTGCCTGCTGGCGCAACAAGGGCGCCTTCGTCGTCTATGGCCTGGCCTGGGCCGGCCTGGTGGCGATCTTCGAGATGCTGGCCTATCTCCTGCAATCGGTCGGCCTGCCGAACGCCGTGGTCAGCCTGGTGCAGATGCCCTTGAGCTTCGTGCTGGCCGCCGTGCTGTACTGCAGCTTTTATCCCACTTACACCACGGTTTTTGGCGATCCCGACGCGCGGGCCGCGGCCTGACAAGATGGCTTGCCGCCACCTTTGATCATGAAAGACCGGGTTCTTTCACATTAACGAGGCGCGCCGCTCAGCGCGCCTCGAGCTTCGCCACGCCCAGCGCCAAAGTTTTGGTGCCCGCGTCGGCAAAGCGAATCTGGGCCTGGGCCTGCGTGCCGCTGCCTTGCAGCGCCAGGATCACGCCCTCGCCAAACCGCGCATGGTGCACGCTCTGGCCCACCCGGAAATGCTGCTCGCCCACCATGATGCCGCCAGCGCTGGCCAGACCACCCGACGCACCGGCGGCCGATGCCCGCGGGCGCGGGCTCCAATCGGATTCTTCCCACGCGGCGCGCCTGGCTTCGGCGCCCTGGGCCCACGCCGGCTGGCGGGGGGTGAGCCACTTCAGGCAGGATTCCGGCAGTTCGTCGAAAAACCGCGAGCGCATGGGATACCGGGTTTGGCCATGCAGCATCCGGCTCTGCGTGTAGCCGAGGTACAGGCGCTCGCGCGCCCGCGTGATGGCGACGTACATCAGGCGGCGCTCTTCCTCCAGGCCGGCGGGATCCACAGCGCTGTTTTCGTGCGGAAACAAGCCTTCTTCCAGACCAGTGATGAACACCGCCTCGAACTCCAGCCCTTTGGCGGCATGGATGGTCATGAGCTGGACGGCGTCCTGGCCATCGGCGGCCTGGTTGTCGCCTGCTTCCAGCGCCGCATGCGACAAAAAGGCGGCCAGTGCCGGCATGGCGTCGTCCGGCAGCGGTTCGGCGATCACGCCATCGCCATCGAAGTCGGGCATGGGCCCCTCGTCGATGAAGGCCGCGGCGGCGGGGATCAGTTCGTCGAGGTTTTCCAGGCGATCGCTGCCGTCTTTTTCTTGCTCGTAGTGCTGCCGCAACCCGCTGTGCTGCAAAACGTGGTCCACCAGTTCCGGCAGCGTGAGCCCGGTGGTCTCGAAGCGCAGCCGATCGACGAGTTCGACGAAGCGGGCCAGATTGGCCCCACCCTTGCCCGCCACCAGGGCCACCGCGCCATACAGGCTGCTGCCGCGTTCGCGGGCGACGTCGCCGAGCTGTTCGAGCGTGCGGGCGCCGATGCCGCGCGTGGGAAAGTTCACCACGCGCAGGAACGCCGTATCGTCGTGGGGGTTTTCCATCAGCCGCAAATAGGCCAGCGCGTGCTTGACCTCCTGCCGCTCGAAGAACCGCAGGCCGCCATACACTTTGTAAGGCACCTGCGCGGAAAACAAAGCATGTTCGAAAGCCCGCGACTGCGCGTTGCTGCGGTACAGGATGGCGATCTCGCGGCGCAGGCGGCCTTCGGCCACCAGGCTCTGGATCTCGGACAGCACCCATTGCGCCTCGGCGGCATCCGACACGGTTTCGGCCACACGGATTGGCTCGCCTTCGCCCCGGTCGGTCCAGAGGTTCTTGCCCAGCCGGCCGTCGTTGTTGGCGATCAAGGCGTTGGCCGAATCGAGGATATGGCCAAACGAGCGGTAGTTCTGTTCCAGGCGGATCAGGTGCGGGCCGGCGAAGTCGCGCTCGAACTCCGACATATTGCCGACGTTGGCGCCCCGGAAGGCGTAGATGGACTGGTCGTCGTCGCCCACCGCGAACACGCTGGCGCCGCCGCCGGCCAACAGCTTGAGCCAGCGGTATTGCAAACGGTTGGTGTCCTGGAATTCGTCGACCAGGATGTGGCGAAAGCGGCGCTGGTAGTGCTCGCGCACCGCCGCCTGTTGTTGCAGGAGCTCGTGGGAACGCAGCAGCAGCTCGGCAAAATCCACCACGCCTTCACGGTTGCACTGAGTCTGGTAGAGATCGTAGATTTCGTCCAGTCGCCGATGGAAGCTATCGTGGGCTTCGGTCTGGCCGGGCCGCAGGCCTTCTTCCTTGGCGGCGTTGATGAAGCGCTGGACCTGCTTGGGCGGGTATTTTTCGTCGTCGATCTGGTGCGCCTTGAGCACGCGCTTGATCGCCGAAAGCTGGTCGGCGATATCCAGGATCTGGAAGGTGGATGGCAGCCCGGCGTCGCGATGATGGGCGCGCAGCATGCGGTTGCACAGGCCATGGAAGGTTCCGATCCACATGCCGCGCGGCGAGATCGGCAGCAGCGCGGTCATGCGCGTGACCATTTCGCGCGCCGCCTTGTTGGTGAAAGTGACGGCCAGGATGCCGCCGGGGCCGACCAGGCCTTGCTGCATCAGCCAGGCCATGCGCAGCGTCAGCACTCGCGTCTTGCCACTGCCGGCGCCGGCCAGCACCAGCGCATGGTGTTGCGGGTCGAGCGTAACGGCCGCCAGTTGCGGGGAATTGAGATGATCGAGCAATGCCATGGAGCTTATCGGTTGGAGCGCAACACGCGGTAGAGGGGCCGCAAAAGCGGCAGCGGCAACAGGCGCGGAATGGTACGCAGGACGAAAACGACGAAGGCCGTGACGGGATTGCTCAGCCGCAGTTGCCGCTTGGTGCGATACAAGCGGTATTCGGTGCGCACATAGGGCCAGCCGCGGCGGCGGCGCAGCATGTCGTTGCCGGTGCGCGCCAGCACCAGATCGTCCTGCAGGTTCCAGCCCTGCCCGCCATCCGCGAGCAAGGGCAGCCACAGATGATAGTCCTCGGCCAGCGGAAAATCCTGATAGTTGCCGGCCGCCAGCACCGCCTCGCGCCGCAGCACCACCGTGGGATGGTTGAACGGGTTGCGGTAAGGCAGCATGGCGCGGATCGCGGTGTCGGTTTCGGGCACCGTTTTACGGCCCAGGGGCTCCTGGGTGTCGGGATCGATCTCCCACATGCACGAGCCGCATACGGCCAGTTGCGGGTTGTGGCCCATGAAATCGATCTGGCGCTCGAAACGCCAGGGCTGCGACACATCGTCGGTATCGACGCGCACGACGAGATCGTGGCGACAGAGCGTCATGCCGTGGGCCAGGGCCAGGCCCAATCCCCGGTTGGTGGGCAAGGCGCTCACCACCAGGGGCAGGCGGTCGCGCCAGCGTTCGAGCACCGCGGTCAGTTCGTCGCCGATCGGCCCGTCGAGCACCAGGACGATTTCCGCCGCCGGCCAGCTTTGTTCGGCCATGCTCTGCAGGCAGTGCTCGAAGTATTTGGCGCGCTCCCCGTGATACAGCGACAGCAACGCGGAAAACGGCGGTATCACGGGTTCGGAAGGAACGTCGGGTGCGGTGGGATCTGTCACAAGGGCTTGCTGCGCCAGGCCTCGAAGGCCCGCGCCAAGTTACGGAAATAAGACTGAGGTGACATAGTAAACGATGGACCGGTCGCCCCCGGTTCATTCGGTGCGAGGGAGAATGGCTTGCGCCACCCGGCGGGCGCTTTCGGCCCAGGACAAATAAGGCAGGCCTCGCGAAACCGGCGCGCGTCCCTCCGCTTCGAGCGCCAGCCAGGCGCGGATTGCCGCGGCCAGGGCGGCGCCATCCGCGGCGTCGAAGTAATACGCGTGCTCGCCGGCGACTTCACGAAACACCGGAATATCGCGCGCAATGATCGGCAAGCCGTGCTGGGCCGCCTCGATGAGCGGCAGGCCGAAGCCCTCGGTGTAGGAGGCCGCGATCAGGGCGTGGGCCGTGCCATAGGCCTGGCAAAGTACGTTGTCGGCGGCATTTTCGAACCACGCCAGCCGGCGGCCGGCTTCCGGATGGCTGCGCAGGCGGTCGACCACCGGACGGACGTTCCAGCCCACTTTGCCGATGATGACCAGACAGACGTCGTCACCGACGCGCCAGAGGGCTTCGAAGGCGTCGAGTACCTGGCCGTGCCCCTTGCGCGGCTCGAGGGTGCCGACCATGAGAAAACATCGGCTGCGCCGCGTCACGCCCGATAGCCCGAGCGTTTCCCAGTGCCCCGGCTGGGCTGTGGTGGCTTGCCAGGCCGGCAGATTGGCGCCGAGGTGGAACCATCCCAAACGCGGGCCGCCGTCGCGCCGCGCCGGCGGATGGCGGCGCAGATACGCCCGGAGGTCGTCCAGCACCGCCGCGGAAACACACCACACGCCATCGGCCTCGGCCAGCACGATCTCCAGCCAGCGGGCAAAACGAGGATCGACCTCGCCCTGGTAGAACTGTGGATGGGTGAGCGGAATGAGATCGTGCAGCACGAAATGCACCGCGACGCCGCCGGCCCGCAACCGCTGGAGCGGCGCTTCCATCTGGGCGATCGGCAGCAGCGCGAGATCGGCGGTAAAGAAAACGTCGCCGGTTTCGGCGCGGATGGGTTCATCGCCGAGGGCAAGGGCGGGGAGTTGCCAGTCGGCCGTGGTGAAGCGCCGCGCATAGACGAAATGCTGCTGATGCACATAAACGGGCTCGACCCGCCAGCCCGGCAGGTCGATTTCGGCCAGGGCTCGCGTGAGGTTACGGACCACTCGCTGAATGCCGGTACGGGCATCGCGCTGGATCAGCCCCGAAATATCGACGAACAGCTGCCGGCGCGGCACGGGCTCCGGTAGCGCCAGACAGGGATCGAGCATGGCGCGATAGCCGCCTTCTTCGTAGCGCCGGGTGGCTTCGAGGTCGATGGCGGCCTGCCCGCCGGCGTGGCTGGCGGCGCCTGGCGTGCCCACGCGCGCCAGGGCGCGCGCACCCAGATTGGGGAACCGCATCACCATCCTGATCGCCAGCCGTTTGAGCCATGGCTGATTTTGCACCACGCCATACAGCCCGCGTAAAACGCGAAGTCGCAACGCCGACAGACCAGATGCCACGCCGTTTTCCTTGAAACCGCACAAAGCCGGCATTTTAGGGCTTACGCGCGGGATCCGCAGCGGCCGGCGCGGCGCGGGTGTCAGTCGAGATGTTGCAAGGCCGCATCGAGCCGGTCGACGGGCAGGACCGTGAGGCCATCGATGGGCTGGCGAGGCGCATTGGCGCGCGGGATCAGTGCCCGCGTGAAGCCCAGCTTGGCCGCTTCGCGCAGGCGCTCCTGGCCACGCGGCGCGGGCCGGATCTCGCCGGTGAGGCCGATTTCACCGAACACCACCAGGCCTGAGGGTAGCGGCCGGTTGCGCAGCGACGACAGGATCGCCAGCAGCACGGGGAGGTCGGCGGCCGGCTCGCTGATGCGCACGCCGCCCACGGCGTTGATGAAAACGTCTTGGTCGTAGGTGACGATGCCGCCATGGCGATGCAGCACCGCCAGCAGCATGGCCAGCCGGTTGCCTTCCAGCCCCACCGACAACCGCCGCGGATTGCCGCCGTGCGCCGCATCGACCAGAGCCTGGATCTCGACCAGCAGCGGCCGCGTGCCCTCCTGGGTGACCATGACGCAGGAGCCGGCCACGGGCTGCTCGCGTTGCGACAGAAACAGCGCCGACGGGTTGTTGACGCCGCGCAGGCCGCGGTCGGTCATGGCGAACACGCCCAGCTCGTTCACCGCCCCGAAGCGGTTCTTGAAGGCTCGCACCAGACGGAACGACGAATGCGTATCGCCTTCGAAGTACAGCACGGTGTCGACGATGTGTTCGAGCACCCGCGGGCCGGCCAGTGCGCCCTCTTTGGTAACGTGGCCGATCATCACCATGGCGACGCCGGTTTGCTTGGCCAGCCGGGTGAGCTGGGCCGCGCACTCGCGCACCTGGGCCACCGAGCCTGGCGCCGAGGTCAGCTCGCCCGAATACAGCGTTTGGATCGAATCGATCACCACCACCGCGGGCCGCGCTTCGGGCGCCACGCCGGTGATGGCCGCCTGGATCGCCTCCAGCCGGATCTCGGCCAGCAGTTCCACGCCACCGGTGGGCAATTCCAGACGGCGGGCGCGCAGTGCGACCTGGTCGCCCGATTCCTCGCCCGAGACGTAGAGCACGCGGTGCCGCTCCGACATGGCCGCCATGGCCTGCAGCAGCAAGGTGGATTTACCAATACCCGGATCGCCGCCGATGAGCACCACCGCGCCCGCCACCAGGCCGCCGCCCAGCACCCGGTCGAACTCGGCGATGCCGGTGCTGGAGCGCGGCTGCTCGCGCGCCTCGATGTCGGCCAGGCGGCGAACGGGGCTGCTGCCCGCCAAGGGGGCGAAGCGGTGCGCCGCGCCGCCGGCGGCGGCAGGCGCCACCGCCTGCTCCTCCAGCGTATTCCAGGCCTGGCAGTGCGGGCACTGCCCCAGCCACTTGGCCGAGGTGCCACCGCATTCACGGCAAACGAAGGTGGTACGGGCTTTGGCCATCATGCCTCCCAGGCGCCAACGCTGACCGGCACGCGGGAGGTCAGTCGGGTGAGCAATTCGTAGCCGATGGTGCCGGCGGCTTGCGCGACGTCGTCGACCGACACGCCATCGCCGCCCCACAGCGTGACCGGCGAGCCGACCCCGGCCTGCGGCATGGCGGTGAGGTCGACCGCCAGCATATCCATCGACACCCTCCCGAGCAGCCGGCTGCGCCGCCCCGCCACCGCCACGGGCGTACCGCTGGGCGCCTGGCGCGGATAGCCATCGGCGTAGCCGCAGGCCACGATGCCGATGCGCATGGGCCGATCGGCGACGAAGGCCGCGCCATAGCCCACTCCGCCGCCAGCTTGCACCTGTTGCTCGGCGATGATGGTGGAAGACAGCCGCATGGCGGGCCGCAGGCCGAGCTCGGCGGCACTGGGCTGGTACTCGAAGGGCGTGGCGCCATACAGGCAGATTCCCGGCCGCAGCCAATCGGTGCGGGCCGCCTGCCGCGGCGATCCCAGGCAGGCCGCTGAGTTGCACAGGCTGCGGGGGCCCGGCATGTCTTCGGTGGCGCGATCGAACAGCGCCACCACGGCGGCCACGCGTTCGGCGTTGTCGCCGCTGGCGAAGTGCGACATATGGCCGATGGTGCCGAGCACGCCGCGGCGCTGCAGCTCCTGCGCCCGATCGTAGGCCATGCGATAGCGGCCGGGCGCGAAACCCAGGCGGTTCATGCCGCTGTTGAGCTTGAGGAAAACATCGATCGGGTGCCGTCCGGAAGCATCGCGCAGCATGCGGAGCTGATCGTCGTGGTGCAGGACACCGGTGAGGTGATAGCGCTCGTACCAGGCGATATCGGCGGTTTCGAAGAAGCCTTCGAGCATGAGGATCGGGCCGACCCAACCCGCTTCGCGACAGCGGATGGCTTCGTCGAGATCGAGCATGGCCAGGCCGTCGGCCCGGTGCAGCCCGGGCAGGACACGCTCGATGCCATGGCCGTAGGCATTGGCCTTGATCACCGCCCAGATTCTGGGCGAACCGCCCGCCGCGGCCACCGTGCTGCGTACGGCGTCGAGATTGTGGGCCAGGGCGTCGGGGTCGATATGGGCGGCGATCGGGCGGGACATGGCGTAACGGCAAAACAGCGGCGCAGCGTCCGGCTCTGGGCCGGCGGCCGGATCATGGCGGGCGCGGAGGCACACATGATACCCGCAGCCGCGCGGCGTTGCCGAGCGCAGGCGCTACGGCCGGCGGATGCGATAGCAGGCCACGTACAGCGCCGGCAGGAACAACAGGGTAAGCACGGTGGCCACCAGGAGCCCGCCCATGATCGACACCGCCATCGGCCCCCAGAACCCGGTACGCGCCAGCGGGATCATCGCCAGCACCGCGGTGGCGGCGGTGAGCAGGATGGGCCGCGCCCGGCGCACCGCGGCCTCGACCACCGCCTGCCAGGGGTGCATGCCTTCGGCCACATAGCGCTCCACCTGATCAATGAGGATCACCGAGTTGCGGATGATCATGCCGAGCAGCGCGATCACGCCCAACTGGGCCACGAAACCAAATGGAAAGCCCGAGATCAGCAGCGCCAGGGCGGCGCCGATGATGCCCAGCGGTCCCGTGAGGTAAATCATCAGCGCCCGGCCGAAGCTGTTGAGCTGCAGCATGAGCAGCGTCATGACGATGAACAGCATCAACGGCACATTGGCGGCAATCGACCGCTGCGCGGTGCCGCTTTCCTCGGCCGCCCCGGCCACCGCCACCCCATAGCCCGGCGGCAGCCCCGCGCGCAGCTCCGCCAGGCGAGGATCGATGCGGGCGCTTACCGTGGGCCCCTGGATGCCGCCGGCCACGTCGGCCTGCACGGTGATGGCGTAGTCGCGGTTGTAGCGCCACAGGATGCCCGGTTCCCACTCCAGCGCCACCGACACGAGTTGTGCCAGTGGCACATGGCCGCTTGGCGTGGCGATGCTGGTTTCGGCCAGCCGGGTCATGGCGCCGCGCTCGTCGGCCGGCTGGCGCAGCACGATGGCGATGCTTTTATCGCCGTCGCGCAAGGTGGCCAGCGGCACGCCCGACAGCAGCATCTGCGCCGATTGCTGCAACATCCGGGTGGAAACGCCAAGCGCGCGGGCTTTGTCCTGGTCCAGGTGCAGGCGCAACACCTGCACGGGATTGTTCCAGTTATCGTTGACGCCGCGGGTGGCGGGATCGTCGCTCACGATCGCCTTCACCGCGTCGGCCAACCGCCGCACTTCACCCGGCTCGGGCCCCGTGACGCGAAACTGCACCGGATACGCCACCGGCGGCCCGTTGCTCAACAGCCGCACCCGGCCGCGCACATTGGGAAAATCATTCTGGAACAAGGCCTCCAGGCGCTGGCGCAGCGCATCGCGCGCCGGCACGTCGTGCGGCGTAATGACGAACTGCGCCAGGTTGGTGCGCTGGAACTGGGCATCCAGCGGCAGATAAAAGCGCGGACTGCCCATGCCGACATAATTGATATAGCCCGCTACCTCGGGCTGCCCCGACAGCCATTCTTCCAGTCGCCGGGCTTCGGCTTCGGTATGCGCGTAGCTCACGCCTTCCGGCAGCCAGAGATCCACCATGAGTTCCGGTCGATTGGATTCCGGAAAAAACTGCTGCTCGATAAAACGGAAGCTCACCACCCCGGCCACCAGGGCCAGCAGGGTGATTGCCACCACCGTCCAGCGGAAGTCCAGGCACCAGCCGATCAGTGCCCGGAAACGGCGGTAGAACGGCGTCTCGAAGACGCGTTCGGCCGCGGCCTCGCCCGTGGCGCCGCTCACGGCCGGCGTGCGCAGCAGCCAAAGGCCCAGCAGCGGCGTGAACAGCACCGCGGCAAACCATGACAACACCAGCGCCAGCGCGGTCACGGCGAAGATCGAGAAGGTATATTCGCCAGCCGCCGATTTGGCCAGCGCGATCGGCAGAAAACCAGCCGCGGTGATCAGCGTGCCGGTCAGCATGGGGAAGGCCGTGGTTTCGTACATGGCGGTGGCGGCGCTGACGCGATCGTAGCCCTCCTCCATTTTGCGCACCATCATCTCCACGGCGATGATGGCGTCATCCACCAGCAGGCCCAAGGCGATGATCAAGGCGCCCAGCGAAATCTTGTGCAGATTGATCCCCAGCATTTGCATAAAAAGAAAGGTGCTGGCCAGCACCAGGGGTATGGTGAGCGCCACCACCAGGCCGGGGCGCATATCGATGCGAAACGGCCGGGTGTGCAGGCCCAGGCTGACGAAGCTGACGGCCAGTACGATCACCACCGCCTCGATCAACACCTTGACGAACTCGCCGATCGAACGATCGACCGCGCGCGGCTGGTCGGCCACCTTGACGAGATCCACGCCCACCGGCAAGCCGGCCTGGATGCGTGCCTGCTCACGATCGAGACTCTCGCCCAACGCCAGGATATTGCCACCCTTGCGCATCACCACTCCCAGGCCGATCACCTCGCTGGCACCGGCGGCGTTGCCCACGCGCATCTTGCTCAGCGGCGGATCGACATAGCTGCGCGACAACTGCGCGATCTCGCCCAGCCGCACCGTACTGCCGCCCACCACTTCGCCGCCGGGCAGCGTGCGCGGCGGTACACGGATCGGCATCAGGCGCAGGTCGTCGAGATTGCCAAGGGCGCCGCTGACCCGTACCTGCAATTGGTCGTTGGGCAAGGTCAGCACGCCCGACGCCTGCACCGCGTTCTGGGCCTCGATCGGTGCGGCGATATCGGCCAGGGTCAGGCCCAGTTGCGCCAGGCGCTGGCCCGAGATTTCGATATGGATCCGCTCGTCCTGCAAGCCGAATAGATCCACTTTTGCCACATCGGGCACCTTGAGCAGTTCCTGACGGGCGAGATCGGCGTAATCGCGCAGGGCCGCCGCGTCGAATCCATCGCCCACGAAGGCGTAGATCACGCCGTAGGTGTCGCCGAAATCGTCGTTGAAGCGCGGGCCGATCACGCCGTCGGGCAAACTGGCGGCAATGTCGCCCACCTGCTTGCGCGCCGTATACCACAACTGCGGCACCTCGGCGGCGGGAGCGGCGCCGTCGAGGTTGAGGATGGTCACGCTTTGCCCCGGCTGGGTGTAGCTGATGATCTTGTCGGCCCAGGGCACCCGCTGCAGCGCGCGTTCGATGCGATCGCTCACCTGCTCGGCCATCTCAGCGGCGGTGGCGCCTGGCCAACTGGCCTGCACCACCATGACCTTGAAGGTGAATGGCGGATCTTCGTCCTGCCCCAGACTCTGGTAGGCCCAGAGGCCCGCCAGCAGCAGGACAACGATGAGATACCGCATGAGCGGCTGGTGCGCCAGGGACCAGGCCGACAGATTGAAGCGCGACGACGGCATGCCGGAAAGCTCAGCGACGGGGATCGGGAACGGAGCTCGCGGCCAGAGGGGCCGGAGACCGGCCGCCGGGCTGGGCCAATGGCAGCATCGCGCCGCCGGCCGGGGCGCCGGCCGCCGGAAGATCGGCACCGATGCGCTTGACGGCCTGGCCTTCGGTGAGCCGGTGCACGCCGGCCGTCACGATCTCGGCCCCGGGCGGCAGGCTTGTGCGCAACAGGGCCTGCGTATCGCTGACGGTCACGACGTCCACCGGCTCCGAACGCACCTTGCCGCCCTCGGGATCGAAGACCCAGACGCGCGTCCGCCCGTCTTCGCGCCACAGCGCGGCCAGCGGCACCGGCACCAGCGGCTCGCTCAAGCCTTGCTGGAAACGGACTGTGGCGCTCATGCCGAAGCGCACCGAGGGCGGAGGATCTCTGAGCAGAACCCGGGCCGCGAACACCCGCGTCAGCGGATCGGCGCGGCCCGCGACCTCGGTCAGCTCTGCCCTCATGCCCGACGGGCCGGACCAAAGATCGACCTTGGCGACGCCGATCCGGCGCACGGTATCGACCAGGCTTTCCGGCAATTGGAAGGCGACCTCTTTGGCCTTGTTCTGTGCCACTCGCACCACCGGCTGCCCCGCCGACACCACCTGCCCCACTTCGGCATCCACGCCGGTGACCACGCCGTCGGCATCGGCCCGCAGCGCGGTATATTCGGATTGGTTGCGGCGCGACGCTAGATTGGCGCGGGCCTGCTCCACCGACGCCTGCGCCGCGTCATAGGCCGCTTTGCGGGCGTCGAATTCCGCCGAGCTGATGAAACCCGACTCGCGCAGCCGGCTGAAGCGCTGGAAGTCGCCGCGGGTGCGGGCCGCTTCGACTTCGGCGGCCGACAACTGAGCGCGCGCCGCGCTTTCGGCCAATTGCAGATCCTGAGGATCGAGGCGCGCCAGCAGTTGCCCCGCCATCACGTCATCGCCCTGCTGCACCAGGCGTTCGATGAGTTTGCCGGACACCCGAAAGCCCAACGGAGACTCGACCTGCGGCCGGACCTCGCCCGGAAACGCACCCACGGCGTCCACCTGCTGCGGCTGGACGACCCAGGTACGCACCGGACGCACCGCCTCGGCCACCGGGGCTTCGGATTTACCGCAGGCCAGCAAGGACAAAACCACCATTGCGCCGCCGACGGCGCGACACGCACGACCCACTATCCGACTCCCGTAAAACCGCCGGACGCGCCGCAGGCGCATAGGGCTGGAACTGCTTACGATAGGGAACAAATCACTATATCACGCTGCCCCGATCCCATGACACCCGCGGCACGCCGATCCTCCGAAGCGGCTTGCACGCCTCTTTCCGCTTTTCGGATAGCCTCCGGTGCCGGCTGCCGCCGCCTGCGCCACTCGCTCCGGTACGGGGTCCGGAACTCGGACGGCCCCTGCCGCTGGCTTCGTGCCTGACGAATCCGAGCCTGCCGGTACACTGGCGCTCGCGCGCGGTCCGGTCGCGCGGCTGCGGTCCGGGCCGCTTCACCCGCGACGCATTCTGCGGTACGTTCCCATGGCACCTGATCATTACGAGAATTTCCCCGTCGCCTCCCGGTTGCTGCCGGCCCGGCTGCGGCCGGCGGTGGTGGCGCTCTACCGCTACGCGCGCTCGGCCGACGACCTGGCCGATGAAGGCGACGCCCCGCCCCGGACGCGCCTGGCGGCGCTGGATGCCTACGAGGCCGCCCTCGACCTCCTGGACGCCGCGGACGCCTCGCCACCCGCTCCGGCGGCCTGGCCGGCTGGCGCGCCGGCCGCGATCTTCGGGCCGCTGTACGCCGCCGTCCGGGCCCATCGGCTGCCCGTGGCCCCCTTGCGCCGCCTGCTCTCCGCCTTTCGGCAGGACGTGACCCAGACCCGCTACCCGGACGCCGCCAGCCTGCTCGACTACTGCACCCGTTCGGCCGACCCCGTTGGCGAACTCATGCTGCATCTCTATGGCGCCGTCACGCCGGAACACCTGCGCTGGTCGGATGCCATCTGCACCGGGCTGCAGTTGGCCAACTTCTGCCAGGACGTGGCGATCGATCTCGACAAGGGCCGCCTGTATCTGCCGCTGGATGAAATGGCCGCCGCCGGCATCGATCCCGAACAGCTGCTGCGCACGCGCACGCCCGGCCTCGCCCGTTGGCGGCAACTGATGGCGCTCCAGGTAGCGCGGGCGCGGGCGCACTTGCAAACGGGAGCGCCGCTGGCGCGCAGGATCCCGGGCCGGGCCGGCTGGGAGCTGCGATTGGTTGTGCTTGGCGGCTTGCGGATTCTGGAGAAAATCGAGGCGGTGGACTACGATGTGTTCGAGCGGCGGCCGGTTCTGGATTGGCGGGATTGGGTGGTGATCGTGGGGAGGACCGCAAGAGCGGGAAGATAGAGCGGTAGACTCCACATGTTGTTCTTATCCCGAATGAGAATGAACGGTTCTACCCCGAATCACCTTCAAATGCCGAACTCCACACGTCCCCAGGTCTAGTAAATTCATGAAAAAATCTCCTACAGGCGAAACTCTCGTGCCTTGCGAACATAGAATCACCGCCCTCTTTGATCTGATAAAAAAATAGAGAAAGCTAAAAAAGAAAAAAAAGGCCCGCAATTTTTTATGAAAGGGCTCTATCCGACCTGAAGCACCTGGAAGAGCTCCTGACACATTCCCGCGAAGAACTCGAGTTTGCCGAGTTTCAACACAAAAACGAATGGAGCATTATTCCCAATCGGGTTTCCAGCTTCGCCGGATCTGGCGCACTCTCCAACACCGCTGCTTTCGTCGGGATTATCATAGCAGCCACTTCTATTTACGGCCACCCAGAAATCAGCCTACCCCTTTCCGTTCCATGATCTTTGATTGACGCGGAACCTTCGCTTTTACGCGCGCTCACTCGATCGTGATCTGGCGATCGGCGATCAGCTTATGCCACTTTTGGGTCTCTTGTTTCATGTAATCCGCCATATCCTGCGGTGTGCCGGGGATTGGGTCCTGTCCCGCCTCGTACATGCGTTTCCGCACGTCTTCATGGGCCAGAGACTGCACCAACGCGGTATTGAGCCGATCGACGATAGCGTCATCCGTCTGGTTTGGAACCACCACCCCCGACCAGGCGTAGGCTTCTACCTCCGGATAACCCAACTCCCCCATGGTGGGAACATCCTTCAGTTGCTCAATGCGTTCGCTGGAAAACGAAACCAGCGGGACGACTTTACCGGAACGCACGGCGCCGGCTCCCGAGGGCAGATCCAACAACATAAGCGGGACGTGACCACCCATGAGATCGTTGATGGCGGCGGCCCCGCCCTTATAGGGAACGTGGACGGCGTCGATCCCCGTTTCATCTTTGAACAGCTCCATGGCCAAATGATGAGGCGAGCCCGATCCCGGCGTGGCGTAATAGAACTTCCCGGGGTTGGCCTTCATGGCGGCCAGCAGTTCCTTGCCGTCTTTGATACCGGACTCCGGATGGGTAATGAGTAGCAGATGGATCTTGGCCATCAGGCCGACCGGCTTGTAGTCGGTATCTGGCCGATAAGAAAGATCTTTGTACAGCGCGGGGTTATAGACCAGCATGCCATTGTCGCCAGTCATGATGGTGTAGCCATCGGCCACCGCCTTGGCAACGTGATCCCCGGCGATGATGCCCGCCGCGCCGGGGCGGTTTTCTATCACCACGGGCTGGCCCAGCTCCACGGCCAGCTGGGAACCGACATTGCGCGCCAAGACATCGGTCCCGCCGCCGGCGGGATAGCCGACGACCCAGCGGATGGGCTTGCTCGGATAATTTTCCTGGGCGCTCGGCGCCGACAACGGCAGGGCAAGCAAAGCGGCAAACAAGCCGGCAACGGCATATGACGATTTCATGGACGCTCTCTCAAGAGAAAATATGGATAATGCGTTGGAATTGCCGGCATTCGCGAATAAAGCACGAGGCCGCCCTTCACGAGGATTCATGAGAATGTGGCTCCGCCATCGACGGCAAGACACTGGCCGGTGATGAACTCGGCGTCGTCCGACGCCAGGAAACGGATGGCATTGGCGATGTCCCGGGGCTTTCCCGCGCGCGGGATGCATTGCATCGCGGCAATGGCCTGGAAGGTTTCTTCAGTGACGACGTTGGTCGCCACACCGGTCTTGGTGAGGCTGGGCATGATCGCGTTCACAGTCACACCCGCCCCGCCGAGTTCCCGCGCCATTGAGCGGGTCATCCCCACCAAAGCGGATTTCGAGGTGACGTAGTGCAAAAACAATGGACGACCCAGACCCACGGTATTGGACGAAATGTGGACAATTCGGCCCCATTGTTGGGCCACCATGGATTTCGCCGCCCTTTGCGACATATAAAAAGTGCCATTGACATTGACATCCAATACCTGCCGCCACTCGTTTTCGGTAATATCGAGAAAAGACCTACGCTCCAGCGTTGAAAAAATGGCCGCGGCATTGATCAGGATGCCAGCGGTACCGAATCGGGATTCGATATCGTCAAATACCTGCTCAACCCCGGATTTTTGACTGATGTCCACTCGATATCCCTGGAACGACTCCGGGTCCAGGTTTTGTTCGGCGATATATTCTTGGATTGCCTGCTCATTGAGATCCAGCGCCGCCACCCGATAACCGCTGGCATAAAGAGACAAAGCGATGGTTTTGCCTATCCCCTGGGCGGCGCCAGTAACGATTGCAAGCTTATTTTTCGCAGCCATTGATTTCGCTCTTTAAGTTGAATTAAAAAATCGAGATCTGCGCCAGGCACATCAGTATCGATTGCGGCCCCGATTCAGAAACCTTGGTCTCGGAAAGACCTGCCAAATTCTACGCGAGCTCAAAACACCGTCAATTGAAATTTATTTGATGAGGTATCGGTTTTGTTTATGGAAAAAATTCCGGCCGTTGTCCTCGGTTTTAGCGCCATCCCCTCCCAGTGAAGCAAGATCCCGAGGCGGCGGTCATGCCGGGCAGCGCGGACAAAAAATCAGGCTCGCTCACACCCGAGGCCCCGTTCCCGCCTACAATGAAGGGTTGTACTTGCCCAACCATCCGCGGCTAGATGACTCCCGACCAATACTGCCAGGACAAAGCCGCCCGCAGCGGTTCCAGCTTTTATTACAGCTTCCTGTTCCTGCCCCCCGAGCGGCGACGGGCCATCACGGCCCTCTATGCCTTCTGCCGCGAAGTGGACGACGTCGTTGATGAATGCACCGACGTTGGCGTGGCGCAGGCCAAGCTCGACTGGTGGCGGCAACAGGTGGGCCGGATGGCCCAGGGCCAGGCCGAGCACCCGGTGGCGATCGCCTTGGCCCCGCACCTGCCCACCTACGGCATCGAACCCGCGCAGTTGCTTGCCATCATCGACGGCATGGACATGGACTTGCAGCAAAGTCGCTATCTCGACTATCCCGGACTCAAACGCTACTGCTGGCATGTAGCGGGCGTGGTGGGCGAGGCTTCGGCCGCGATTTTCGGCCAGACCCAGCCGCAAACCCCGGAGTATGCCCGCGAGCTGGGCCTGGCTTTTCAACTCACCAACATCATCCGCGACATCGGCGACGACGCCCGGCGGGGCCGGATCTACATCCCCGTCAATGAGCTGCAGCAGTTCCAGGTACCGGCTTCCGATATCCTCAACGGCAAGTATTCCGACAACTTCCTGGCCCTGATGCGCTTCCAGGCCGGACGCGCCCACGAGGCCTATGTGCGGGCACTGGCCCTGCTGCCCGACGAAGACCGCCGCGCACAGCGCCCTGGCCTGATCATGGCGGCGATTTATCACGCGCTGCTGCGCGAGATCGTCCTCGACGACTTCCAGGTTTTGCACCAGCGCATCGCGCTCACGCCGGTGCGCAAGTTCTGGCTGGCCTGGAAAACCTGGGTACGCGGCGGGCGTCTGCGCCTGCCCGGCGTGGGCGCGGAGCCCTCGGCATGAGTGCGCCGGGCCGCCCCAAGCACGAATCCTCCCTTGGGGAGGAAGTCGCGCAGCGACCGGAGGGCCGTCCATTCGTTGCGCCGGGCCGCCCCAAGCACGAACCCTCCCTCGGGGAGGAAGTCGCGCAGCGACCGGAAGGCCGTTCATTCATCGAACGGGGGCGGGACGACGCTGGAGTTGCCGGTGGCCATATTGCCGTGGTCGGTGCCGGCTGGGCGGGGCTGGCGGCCGCCATCGAACTGCAACGGCTCGGCCACCGGGCAACGGTGCTGGAAGTCCGCCACGAGCCGGGCGGCCGGGCGCGGCAGTTGCCGCCCTCGCGCTTCCAGGCGCCGCTCGACAACGGACAGCACCTGTTGCTCGGCGCCTACCATGCCACCCTGCGGCTGATGCGCCAGCTGGGCTGCCCACCCGAGACCAAGTTATGGCGCATGCCACTCACGCTGCGCAGCGCCGATGGTGAATTTCAGCTGCGCGTGCCACGGCTGCCGTCGCCGTGGCACGCACTTGCGGGCTTGGGTTTCACGCGTGGACTCACCGGACCCGAGCGCTGGGCGGCGGTGCGCCTGGTCTGGTGGTTGCGCCAAAGAAACTGGCATCCGGAAGATACGCTGACGGTCGCCGAACTCATGGCCCGCCATCGTCAGCCGTTTGCCCTGACGCGCAAGCTCTGGGCGCCGCTTTGCCTGGCGGCCCTCAACACACCGATCGACATCGCCTGCGCGCAGATGTTCGCCCACGTGCTGCGCGACTCGCTGGATGGAGCCGCCAGCGATAGCGATCTGCTCTTGCCGCGCACCGACCTGAGCCGGCTCTGGCCGCAGGCCGCCGCCGCCCGCCTCGATATGCGCTATGGCCAGTTGGTGCGCAGCGTGCAGCCCGGCCCCAACGATATCCAGGTCGACGGCGCCACCTACGACGCCGCGATCCTCGCGGTGCCCCCCTATATGGCGTCGCGCATGATCGCGGCCTTGCCCGGCAGCGCGCCGTTGCTGGATGTCCTCGACGGCTTCAGCTACGCACCGATCGCCACGCTGACCCTGCAATTGGCCTCGCCCATGCCGGCGCTGCCGCAGCCTCTCCTGATGCTGCGCGAAGACCACGATCGCGGCCATGTGGGGCAATGGGTATTCGATCGCACGCGCCTGCTCGGACTGGATCCGGCACGGCCCGAACTGACGGTGGTGGCAAGCCAGCACCCTGCCCTGCTCGACCTCTCGCGCAGCACGCTGATGCAACGCCTGCGCACCCAGTTGTCGGAGCAATTGGCGCTGCCCCCGGTGGCCGAAGCCGAACTGATCATCGAAAAACGGGGCACGTTCGAATCCCGGCCAGGCCTGGCCCGACCAGGCCATCTCACGCCGTGGCCTCGCCTGGCGCTGGCCGGCGACTACACCGATACCGGTTATCCGGCCGTGCTGGAAGGCGCCGTGCGCAGCGGCATCGACGCCGCGGCGGCGCTGCACGACGCCCTGACGGCCTGAATCTTCGCTCGGCTTCCCAAAAAGTTGGGAACGAACTCCGGCCTCCAGTTCGGAGCTTCTCGGCCACCATTCGGGGGAGCCTTCGGCTCCGGTAGATTTGGCCTCGCTAACCTCGCCGTGAATGGATGAGCCCGGACAGACAACCGTCCTAGTGGATGGTTGTCTGCCTGGCGAATCCGAGCGGCGTGCCGTCCGCGAGGTGGCCGGCTTGCTCTTAGGCGCGTGGTCAAGACCCCGGCGACCGGCACACCAGCGGCGCACCTCCTCCCAGGCCGAAGGTCACTTCATTGCCCTTGCCCCGGAGATCATGCCGTTCGTCGGCATAATGAAAGCCCGATGCCGTGACCTGACGCGGGAGTGTCACCGCGTAGCCATTCGGCATGAGCACCAGCGCATCGTCGTCCACGTAGGTCACGCGCAGCGCGGTCTGGTTGTTGCACAGATATTCCACGGTGGGCAAGGAGGTGGGGCTGGCGCAGGCGGCCAACCCGGCACAGGCGGAAAGTGCGAGAAGGGTGCGGATGGACATCGGAGAACCTCGAAGGTATGGCGGTGCGGAACCGGAACACCCGGCTCGCGGCGGCGACCAGCATAGCAGCCCGCGACCATCCGGGCATGGCGGAGAATTCCGGCCTCTCGGCTGGAGCTTCTCCGCCACCTTTGACGAGCACCAGCGTGGGGAAGGCTTCGGCTTCAGATGAAGTTTGATCTCGCTTGACTTCACCTGACCGCGAAACCTGCGCTGGATGCGTGGTCGGGGGAGCCGTCGGCTTGGACTTCCCCCAGTTAGGCAGACAGCCAGGGCCTATGATCCCGCAGGACCCAACCTCGCCAACCGTGAACGTCGAGGCTTGCGCTTTGGCGCGTGCTCAATGGTAATCCGACTCTCGCTGATGTCTCACCGCCAGAATCGTCACGATGTCGTCAGGCTCAATCTCAAATAGCGCAACGTATCCCGAGACACCAAACGAGATGATCAGCTCTCGAAGATAAGGATTGCCCCGGGTGGCTTTGCGACACGTAAACGGAAACTGCCTCAACAACGCCATTCCTTGGGCAATACGATCCAAGGCCCGTTGAGCCAGACTCGTACTATCCGGGTCCTGCTGCAGCAGAAAATCGTAGAGTCGCAGCAAGTCCCCTTCAGCCTCTTCGGTGAAGCGTATCGTGTAAGCCATACCCGGCTTCAATCTCTCTTGGCCTCGGTCAGCTTCGCCTGCAGTTTGGCCAAGACGGTATCTGCCGCCACATAACGGCCCGTCTTCCGCGCTTGGTCACGCGAGGCCAAGCCGCGCGACAAAAATTCGTCGTTCGCTTTACGAAATTCGACCTGCCTACGCACGGCCTGTTCAATGAACTGTGACAGGCTTTCTCCTTCCTGCAAGACACTTTCGGTATCCTGGCGCAACTGAGGATCGACTCTCAGGGGCGGGAATGTAGCGGTTTTCATGGCTCGCTCACTTGCGTTGCAATTGCTATACATCGTAAGCCATGCCTCCCTAACCCGCAATGCCCTGCATGCGCTCGCGTCCCGGATCCGCCAATCCTCAGGCCCGCAGAAAATGCACCGACGCCAGTCCGGCGGCCGTCAGGCTCAGCGAGCCGGCCACGCTCAGGGCGAGATAGGTGAAAGCCGCCATGCTGCGGCCTTGCTGCAGCAGGCCGACGACTTCGGCCGAAAAGGTGGAAAACGTAGTGAGCGCACCCAGAAAACCCGTGATCGTGGCCAGCCGCAGCCATTCGGGCCAATGCGGCGCGAACGCCGCCCATCCCAGCAAGAGGCCGATCACGTAGGCGCCGATGCCGTTGGCCGCAAGAGTGCCCCAAGGCAGACTTTGGGAGTTATTGAGCCAGAGCGACAGGCCCCAGCGGCTCCAGGCGCCCAGCACGGCGCCTACCGCGATGGCTAGCAGGCTGGTGGTCAGCGACGGCATCGTAGGTTGACGGCGTGGGTTGGCGCAATCAGAGCCGCGCGTGCTGCTTCAGGTAGGCCTTGACCGCCTCGGCATCGCGCGGCATCGGCTGCACGCGCTGGGGCAGGTCTTCGAGGCCGGCAAAAGCCTCGGGCCGCGGCGGCTCGGCGCCGATGGCTTCGCGGATGGTATCGGCGAACTTGATCGGCAGCGCGGTTTCTAGCACCAGCATGGGCACACCAGGCTCCACGTAGTTCCGAGCGACTTTGACGCCATCAGCCGTGTGCGGGTCGATCACCAGGCCATCCTGCTCGTAGACGCGGCGGATGGTAGCCAGGCGATCGGCGTGGCTGCTGGTGCCGCCCGCGAAGCCGTAGCGGGCGAACTCGGGCAAATATTGCGACAGATCGAACTGGCCCTCGCGCGCCAATTGTTCCCACAAGGCCGCCACCCGGGCGCCATCGCGGCCGAGCAAATCGTAGATGAAGCGCTCGAAGTTGGACGCCCGCGAGATATCCATCGACGGGCTGGAAGTGGCATAGGTTTCGGCCGAGCCCCGCGGCCGGTAGACGCCGGTGCGAAAGAACTCTTCGAGCACGTTGTTCTCGTTGGTGGCCAGCACCAGCTTGCGAATGGGCAGGCCCATGCTGCGTGCGATGTGGCCGGCGAGGATGTTGCCGAAATTGCCCGAGGGCACCGCGAAGGAGACCTCCTGGCCGGGCCGCTCGGTGACGCGCAGCCAGCCATGGAAGTAGTACACCACCTGGGCCGCGATACGCGCCCAGTTGATGGAGTTGACGGCGCCGATACGCCAGCGCTGCTTGAATTCGAGATCGGCGGACACCGCCTTGACGATGTCCTGACAATCGTCGAACACGCCATCGATGGTGAGATTGTGGATGTTGGCGTCTTGCAGCGAGTACATCTGGGCGCGCTGAAAGGCGCTCATGCGGCCCTGGGGTGAAAGCATGAACACCGCCACGCGTTCTTTGCCACGCATGGCGTACTCGGCCGCCGAGCCGGTGTCGCCCGAGGTGGCGCCCAGGATGTTGAGCGTGCTGTCGCGGCGCTCCAGCACATACTGGAACAAATGGCCCAGCAACTGCATCGCCATATCCTTGAAGGCCAGCGTGGGGCCCTGCGACAGGCCCAGCAGCGACAGGCCCCCCGAGAGCGGCTTGATCGGCACGATGGCCGCGCTGCCGAACACCGCCGGGGTATAGGCGGCATGCGCCAGCTGGCGGAGATCGTCGACCGGAATATCGGTGATGAAGCGCCGCAGCACTTCGGTGGCCAGATCGGGATACGACAGATCGCGCCAAGCCGCCAGCGTGGCGGCGTCGACACTGGGAATCGACTCGGGCACCGCCAAACCGCCATCCGGCGCCAAACCCTCAAGCAGAATATCGGTAAACGGCTGCGGCGTCATGCCGCCTCGGGTGGATAGGTAGCGCATTCAGGTCTCCCGCTGGGCCGCCCCGAGGGAGGCCTGCGCCCCCTCGGGGGGCAGCGAACAAAGTGAGCGTGGGGGCCGTTCCATGGTCTCCCGCTGGGCCGCCCCGAAGGAGGCCTGCGCCCCCTCGGGGGGCAGCGAACAAAGTGAGCGTAGGGGCATCTCAGGCCAGGTGTTCCATACGCAGGCGCACGACATCGGAGCGCACGGTATCGAGCTGTTGCATGAGCTCGATGGCACGGTCGACATCGCGTTCAACCGCCTCGTGCGTAAGGAAGATGATATCGGCCGAATCCTCGCCGGCATCGGGACTCTGGATCATGGCGTTGATCGAAATGCCATTATCCGCCAGGATGCGCGCGATATCGGCCATCACGCCGGGCTGGTCGGCCACCAGCAGGCGCAGGTAGTAGCTGCTGCGCACATCGCCGATGTCCAGAATGGGCAGGTCGGCCAGGGCTTCGGGCTGGAAGGCCAGGTGCGGCACCCGGTGATTGGGATCGGCGGTATCCAGGCGGGTAACGTCGACCAGGTCGGCCACCACGGCGGAGGCGGTAGGCTCTTCGCCCGCGCCCTGGCCATAGTACAGCGTGGGGCCCACGGCGTCGCCGTGCACCAGTATGGCGTTCATGGCGCCCTCGACGTTGGCGATCAGGCGATCGGCCGGTACCAGGGTGGGGTGTACGCGGAGCTCGATGCCATCCGGCCGGCGGCGGGTAATGCCCAGCAACTTGATGCGATAGCCCAGGGTCTCGGCGTGCTTGATATCCACGCCCGAAAGCCCGGTAATGCCCTCGATGTGGGCACGCGAGAACTGCACGGGGATGCCGAAGGCCATCGAAGCCAGAAGCGTGAGCTTGTGCGCGGCGTCGACACCCTCGATGTCGAAGGTGGGATCGGCCTCGGCATAGCCGAGACGCTGGGCCTCGGCCAGCACTTCCTGGAACGGCAGGCCGCGGTTGCGCATCTCCGACAGGATGTAGTTGGTGGTGCCGTTGATGATGCCGGCCACCCATTCGATGCGGTTGGCGGTCAGCCCCTCGCGGATCGCCTTGATGATGGGCACACCGCCGGCCACGGCCGCTTCGAAAGCCACCATCACGCCTTTTTCGCGGGCCGCGGCGAAGATCTCGTTGCCATGCATGGCGAGCAGCGCCTTGTTGGCGGTAACCACATGCTTGCCGTGGGCAATCGCCTCGCGCACCAGTTCGCGCGCGACGGTCACGCCGCCGATGAGTTCGACGACGATGTCGATATCCGGATCGCGCACCACGGCAAAGGCGTCGGCCTCGATGGCGACGTCGTTGCCCACCCGGGCGCGGGCGCGGGCGACGTCACGCTCGCCCACTTTGGTCACGACGATGCGGCGACCGGCGCGGCGGGCGATTTCTTCGGCATTGCGGGCCAGCACGTTGAACGTGCCTCCTCCGACGATGCCCAGGCCCAGCAAGCCGACCCGGATCGGTTCCATATGTTCGGTCATTCAGCGCTCTATAAAGATGGTGGCGCCGGCGCGGTGATGGCCGCCGGGACGCCGGAAGACAGGAAGGAGGCCGCGTTGCGCTCAGGCAACGCGGGTGAGCAGACCGTCCTTGCGGAACATCTGCTTGATGCCACGGATCGCCTGGCGGGTACGCGCTTCGTTCTCGATCAGGGCGAAACGCACGTGATCGTCGCCATACTCGCCAAAACCGATGCCGGGCGACACCGCCACCTTGGCATCGGCCAACAAGCGCTTGGCGAACTCGAGCGAGCCCAAAGGCTGGTAAGGCTCGGGAATCTTGGCCCAGATATACATCGACGCCTTGGGCACCTCGACCATCCAGCCCGCCTCGTGCAGCCCCTTGGCCAGCACGTCGCGGCGGCTGCGGTATTGTTCGACGACCTCGGCCACACAGTCTTGCGGGCCGTCGAGGGCTGCGATCGAAGCCACCTGGATCGGCGTGAAGGTACCGTAGTCGTGGTAGCTTTTGATGCGTGCGAGGGCGTTGACCATATCGCGGTTGCCCACCATGAAGCCGATGCGCCAGCCGGCCATGTTGTAGCTCTTGCTCATGGTGAAAAACTCGACGGCGACGTCTCGCGCGCCGGGCACCTGCATGATGGAGGGCGCCCTGTAGCCGTCGAAGGTGATGTCGGCATAGGCGAGGTCGTGCACCACGAGGATGTCGTGCTCGCGGGCCAGCGCCACCACCCTCTCGAAGAAGGCGAGATCCACGCATTGCGCGGTGGGATTGCTGGGGAAGCCGAGGATCATCATCTTCGGCTTGGGGATGGACTCGCGCACCGCGCGTTCGAGTTCTTCGAAAAAGTCGACGCCCGGGGTCATGCGCACCGAACGGATACTGGCGCCGGCGATCACGGCGCCATAGATGTGGATGGGATAGCTGGGATTGGGCACCAGCACGGTATCGCCCTGGCCGAGCGTGGCCAGCATCAGGTGGGCCAGGCCCTCTTTGGAACCAATGGTGACGATCGCCTCGGAATCTGGATCGAACTCCACTTGGTAGCGCCGCTGGTACCAGTCGGTGATGGCCTTGCGCAGGCGCGGGATGCCCTTGGAGACGGAATAGCCATGGGTATCCGGCCGCCGGGTGGCCTCGACCAGTTTTTCGACGATGTGCTGCGGGGTGGCGCCGTCGGGGTTGCCCATCGACATGTCGATGATGTCTTCGCCCCGCCGCCGGGCCGCCATTTTGAGCTCGCCGGTAATGTTGAAAACATAGGGCGGCAAGCGATCGATGCGCGAAAATTCCCTCATGGCGGTTCCTTGGAGGCGGGGTCGTGGTAAACCCTATAATCTATCGCAAGCGGCCCCTTAGGGCAAATCCAGTGCCGCCCGCCCCGGTCCGCCGGTCAGTTGCCGTGGGAACGCCGCAACGCCAGCCCCACCATCAGCACCGAAAGCCCCTGGAACCAGAGGTCGATACCCAGCAGCAGGCCCAGCACCCACAGGCTGCTGCCCGGCCAGCTCATGGCCACCAGCAAACCCGCCACCAGGGTGAGCACACCCGAGAACGCCAGCCATGGCCAGCCTTTTTGCGATCGGTGCTGCCACCACACCCACAGCCGCAGCGCGCCCGAAGCGATCAGGAAGGCGCCCAGAAACAGCGTGAGCACCGCCGCGCCCACCATCGGGTCGTAAAGCGCGATGGCACCGGCCACCGTATAGGCCAGGCCGGAGATCGTCCAGAGCAGGAAACCGCGCCACTCTTTGAGGCGCCAGGCCTGCAGCAGTTGGGCAATGCCGGCGATGACCATGAGAATACCGATGAACAGCACGCTGGCGACCGTGGCCGCCACGGTATATGCCAGGGCCAGCAGACCGAGCACCATCATCATGATCGCCAGGCCGACGAACCAGCCCCAATGGGGCGAGAGTTCGACCAGTACGGAGCGCAGAACCTCGCCGACGCCTCCGGGCGCGGACGACTGGGCGGACGAAGCGGGAATCGGGGATTCAGCCATGGAGCCTCCTGGCAAGTGGCGTGAAACGGCGGGAAAAAGAATGCGTGGCGCCGGCGACGGCGCTCCCGCGGATTGTGCACCAATCGAGGGGCAACGCCTAGCGCGGCTAGCGGCAGCGGCATGAAGAACTGCCGCCGGAAGGCCGGCACTTCGGCGTTGCAAGGGGAGCATCCCTGACGCCGATGGCCGTGGGCGCCGCCCGGCTCCGTCGTAAAACGGCGGGCCCTGCGTGGGCGCGTGATCATCAAGGTGCGCTATGATTCTTCAGACCAGGCGCCCGGAGGCGCGTCCGGAGCCCGGCCATGCCGGGACCGCCAACCGAAGGGCCCATGGTGTCTCCCGACCTCGGAGTTCGGTTTGAAACTGCACAGCGATTCACCCACTGGTCTCAACACCGTCACCGCCTATGGCGCCGGCTTCATCGAAATCAACCGCGAGCGCTACTATGGCGCGGTCGCCTTCGCCCCCGAGGGCGAGGTAACCCATTGGGCGGCACAAACCGTTGCCGACATCACTCTGGAGCGGCTGCAGCTGGCCGCGGGCGTCGTGGCTTCGCGCGATCCCTTCGCCCTGCTCGATGAGGGGCCCGCCGCACCCACGCCGGGCCAGGCCGAAGTCCTCCTGGTAGGCACCGGCCAGCGCCAGCATTTCCTGCCGCCGGCGGTGCTCAAGCCGTTGTTGCGCGCCGGGGTCGGCGTGGAGTCCATGGACACCCAGGCCGCCGCTCGCACGTACAACATTCTGATGGCGGAAGGCCGCAAGGTCGTCGCCGTCCTACTGCCCACCGCATGATTCCCACGCCGGACGCGCTTTGTGCGCCGCCGCCTTTTCTCTTTGACAGGACTCGCCCATGACGATCGCCATCGGACAGCCCGTTCCCGATTTCGAAGCCAGCAGCACCAGCGGCCCCTTCCAGCTCACGGCCCAGCGCGGCAAGGCCGTGGTGCTGTATTTCTATCCCAAAGACAACACGCCCGGCTGCACCACCGAAAGCCAGAACTTCCGCGACCTGCACGATCAGTTCGTCGCCGCCGGCGCGGTGGTGGTTGGCGTCTCGCGCGACAGCCTGAAGTCGCACGAGAACTTCTGCGCCAAGCACAGCCTGCCCTTCACCCTGATCAGCGACCCCGACGAAACCCTTTGCGAACAGTTCGGGGTCATGAAGCTGAAGAACATGTACGGCAAGCAGGTGCGCGGCATCGAGCGCAGCACCTTCGTCATCGACGCCGAAGGCAAGCTGGCGCACGAATGGCGCGGCGTCAAGGTGCCCGGGCACGCCGCCGCGGTACTCGAGACCGTCCAGGCGCTCTAAGATCGCCGTCCTTTCCATCCATCGTCCGCCGCAGCTTCCAGGAGATCCGGTTCATGCCGTTGCCCAAGATGCCGACCCGCCCCGCCACCATCCTGCCCGCCCCGGCCAAAGCGCCGGCGCTGCGTCCACGCGGTCGCAAAACCCCGGCATCCGCAGCCCAGCCTCCCGAGCACGCCCGAGCGGAACCCGAAACGCCCATCGCCCGGTCCGCCGACCCCGTCGCGGTCGCGGTGGTGAATAAAGCCGCCTCATCGGCGCCGGCGCGCCCATCGACTCCGACCGCACCGGCGCCAACGGCCAAGCCCGGCCGCCAGGCAAAGAGCCCGCCGCCAGCCGACGCGCCCTCGACCCGGATCGAGGCCGAGGCCGGCGCCGCGCCGGTCGAGCGCCGCCGCACGGGACACCGCCCGGTCGCCACGGACGACCAGCGCCGCCGCCTGTTCGTGCTCGATACCAACGTCCTGCTGCACGATCCCGCCTCGCTGTTCCGGTTCGAGGAACACGACGTGTTCATCCCCATGACCACGCTCGAAGAGCTCGATCACAATAAAAAAGGCATGTCGGAGGTGGCGCGCAACGCCCGGCAAGTGAGCCGCACGCTCGACGAACTCATCACCGGCGAGAGCCTCGCCCAGGATGGCGTGGCGCTCTCGGCGCTGGGCAATCGAGAGGCTCGCGGCCGCCTGCTGCTGCAGACCGAAACCATGGCCGGCGACCTGCCCGCCGAACTGCCGGTGGGCAAGGGCGACAACCAGATCCTCGGCGTGGTGCGCACCCTGCAGCAACGCCACCCCGAACGCCATGTCGTGCTGGTGTCGAAAGACATCAACATGCGGCTCAAGGCGCGCGCCCTGGGGCTCGCCGCCGAAGACTACTTCAACGACCAGGTCATCGAAGACACCGATCTGCTCTACTCCGGCATCCTGCAGCTGCCCGACGACTTCTGGCAGCGCGTCGACAAAAACCTCGAATCCTGGCAACAGGGCGGCAGCACCTTCTACCGCCTGCGCGGCGCGCTGTGCACGCAGTTCATGGTCAACCAGTTCGTTCACCTGGAAGGCGCCATGCCGTTGCAGGCGCAAGTGCGCGAGGTGCAGGGCGACATGGCCGTGCTGCAAACGCTGCGCGACTACACCCACAAAAAGAACAACGTCTGGGGCATCACCGCCCGCAATCGCGAGCAGAACTTCGCCCTCAACCTGCTGATGAACCCCGATTGCGACTTCGTCTCGCTGCTGGGCCAGGCCGGCACCGGCAAAACGCTGCTGACGCTCGCCGCCGGACTGACCCAGGTGCTCGAAACCAAGCGCTACAGCGAGATCATCATCACCCGCGTCACCGTGCCGGTGGGCGAAGACATCGGCTTCCTGCCGGGCACCGAAGAAGAAAAAATGCAGCCCTGGATGGGCGCGCTCGACGACAATCTCGAGGTGCTCAACCAAGGAAGCGATGGCCACGCGGCTGGTGGCGACTGGGGCCGTTCGGCCACCTTCGACCTGATCCGCAACAAGATCCGCATCAAGTCGCTCAACTTCATGCGCGGCCGCACCTTCCTCAACAAACTCATCATCCTCGACGAAGCGCAGAACCTCACGCCCAAGCAGATGAAAACCCTCATCACGCGCGCCGGACCGGGCACCAAAGTGGTCTGCCTGGGCAACATCGCCCAGATCGATACGCCCTACCTCACCGAAGGCAGCTCTGGCCTTACCTACGTCGTCGACCGCTTCAAGGGCTGGCCGCATTCGGGGCATATCACCCTGCAGCGCGGCGAACGCTCCCGCCTCGCCGACTTCGCCGCCGAAGCGCTCTGAACCCGCATCCGCCGCCATGTCCCGCCCCGTGTTCGAGAACCGCACCTTCGTCGTGCTGCTGGTGTTCGTTACCATCGCCTTCGGCTGGCTGCTTCTGCCGTTCTATGGCGCCGTCTTCTGGGCCGTGATCCTGGCCATCCTGTTCGCCCCGCTGCATCGCCGGTTCCTGCGCCTGTGCGGCAGCCGGCGCAACGTGGCGGCCATGCTCTCGCTCCTGACCTGCCTGCTGCTGGCGGTGCTGCCGATGATCATGATCGCGGCTTCGCTGGTGCAGGAGATCGCCAGCCTTTACCAATTGATCTCGAGCGGTCAGGTGGATTTCGGCCGCTACGCCGAGCAGATCCGCAGCGCCTTGCCCCCCAGCGTGCATGAACTCTTCTCGCGCTTCGGCATCACCGATTTCAACACCTTGCGCGGCTTCCTCACCGATGCCGTCAAAACCGCCAGCCAGTTGCTGGCCAATCATGCCGTCAATGTTGGCCAGAACACCCTGCAGTTCCTGGTGAGCTGCGCCATCATGCTGTATCTGCTGTTCTTCCTGTTCCGCGATGGCGCCGAGCTCAGCCGCATGATCGTCGATGCCGTACCCCTGCAGCGCAACCGCAAGGTAGAACTCTTCCAGAAATTCACCACCGTCGTGCGCGCCACGGTCAAGGGCAACGTGGCCGTGGCCATCACCCAGGGCGCGCTGGGCGGCCTGATTTTCTGGGTCCTGGGCATCCATGCCGCCCTGCTGTGGGGCGTGATCATGGCGTTTCTCTCACTGCTGCCGGCGGTCGGCGCCGCGCTGGTGTGGGCGCCGGTGGCCGTGTACTTCCTGGTTACCGGCCTGGTCTGGCAGGGCGTGATCCTATTGTTGTACGGCACCTTCGTGATCGGCCTGGTCGACAACATCCTGCGCCCGCTTCTGGTGGGCAAGGATACCAAGATGCCCGATTATCTCGTGCTGATCTCCACCCTGGGAGGCCTGGCGCTGTTCGGCCTCAATGGCTTTGTGATCGGCCCGCTGATCGCGGCGATCTTCATCGCCAGCTGGGCCATTTTCTCGCGCGATTCGCCCTCGGCCGAGCCGGCGCTCGGCTCCAGCAAATTGGAGCCGAACGATCCGACCAAGGATTGCGGCCTCTAGGCCACCATCACCCGCCGCACCCGCAAGGCACGGCTTGGCGGGTGATCAGTATCCCGCCGCCGAGAAATTGAGGAAGCGGGTGCTCGAACCCTGGAAGGTGAGCCGTACCGTGCCGATGGGGCCGTTACGTTGCTTGCCGACGATGATCTCCGCCGTGCCCTTATCGGGCGTGTCGGGGTTGTACACTTCGTCGCGATAAATAAAGAGGATAAGGTCGGCATCCTGCTCGATGGCGCCCGATTCGCGCAGATCGCTCATCACCGGCCGCTTGTTGGGGCGCTGCTCCAGGCTGCGGTTGAGCTGCGAGAGCGCGATCAGCGGGCAGTCGAGCTCCTTGGCCAGGCCCTTGAGTGAGCGGCTGATTTCGGAAATCTCGGTGGCGCGGTTCTCGCTGGCGCCCGCCGATCCGCCCATGAGCTGCAGGTAATCGATGATGATCAGGCCCAGTTTGCCGCACTGCCGGGCCAGGCGACGTGCCCGCGCGCGGACTTCCATCGACGACAGCGCGGGAGTTTCATCGATGTAGAGCTGGGCTTCCTGCATGCGCTGGATGGCGTGGGTCAGCCGCGGCCAGTCGTCGCCCTCGAGCTTGCCGGTACGCAGGCGGTGCTGGTCGAGCAGACCCACCGAGCCCAGCATCCGCATGGCCAGCTGGGCGGCGCCCATTTCCATCGAAAACACGGCCACCGGCAGGCCCTGCTCGATGGCCACGTGCTCGCCGATGTTCATGGAGAACGAGGTTTTGCCCATCGACGGGCGACCCGCGACGATGACGAGATCACCGCCCTGCAGGCCGGATGTCATTTTGTCGAGGTCGACGAAGCCCGTGGGCACCCCCGTGACCTCGGTATCGCCCTCGCGGTGATACAGCTCGTCGATGCGATCGACGACCTGGCCCAGCAAAGGCTGCAGCTCCTGGAAGCCGGCGGTGCCGCGCGCGCCCTCTTCTGCGATCTGGAAGATCTTGGACTCGGCTTCGTCGAGAAGCTGGCGGGTTTCTTTGCCTTGCGGACTGAAGGCGGCGGCCGAGATCTCGTCGGCCGCCGTGACCAGGCGGCGCAACACGCCGCGGTCGCGCACGATCTCGGCGTAGCGGCGGATATTGGCGGCCGACGGCGTATTCTGGGCCAGCGTGTTGAGGTAGGCCAGGCCGCCGGCGTCGTCGGCCTTGCCGGCCGTTTGCAGCGACTCGAAGACCGTCACCACGTCGGCCGGCCGCGACAGGCCGATCAGCCGCGTAATGTGCTGCCAGATCAGCCGGTGATCGTAGCGATAGAAATCCGCTTCGCCCAGCACGTCGGCAATGCGATCCCAGGCCGCGTTATCCAGCAGCAGGCCGCCCAGCACCGATTGCTCGGCCTCTACCGAGTGGGGGGGAATGCGCAGGTTCTCGAGCAGGGGATCTTGGTTGTCCATGGCGGCAAAGGAAAGCGGAGAAATAAAAAAGGCCCCCACGCTTGCCGCTAACGTGACGGCGCTGCCCCCCAGGGGGCTTTTTGCCTGGGGGCGGCCCGGCGGCAAAAAATGCCCCCACGCTTGCCGCTGACGCGGCGGCGCTGCCCCCCGGGGGGGCTTTTTGCCTGGGGGCGGCCCGGCGGCAAAAAATGCCCCCACGCTTGCCGCTGACGCGGCGGCGCTGCCCCCCGGGGGGGCTTTTTGCCTGGGGGCGGCCCGGCGGCAAAAAAACAAAATGGCGCCAACAACGCTTGCGCGTGCGGGCGCCATCATAGGGTAGCGCATGACGGGGCGGATCGCCTGCCGCACCGGCCCGCCCGCCAAGGCGCCATGGACCCGCCTTTAGAGGCGGGCCTTCGCGGCCGCGGCGGCACGGGCATGTTGCGCGGCGCCGCCCCGGACGGAAGCCACGTCCGCGTGGACGATCAGACGGTCTCGCCGGTAATCACGACGTTGACCGCGGCATTGACGTCGGGATGCAGGTGGACTTCGACGGCGAACTCGCCGGTTTGCTTGAAGGGGCCCTCGGGCAGACGGACCATCATCTTCTCGACCGACTCGAAACCGCTTTCGCGCAGCAAGCTGGCGATATCGGCGTTGGTGACCGAACCGAACAGGCGGCCGTCGACGCCGGCGCGCTGGGTGATGTGGGCGGTGTGGCCCTCGAGCTTGGCGGCCACCGCCTGGGCGGCGGCCAGGCGCTCGGCCTGCTGAGCTTCGATTTCGGCGCGGCGAGCCTCGAATTCTTCGAGGGCGGCCTTGGTGGCGCGCTTGGCCATGCGTTGCGGAATCAGGAAGTTGCGAGCGTAACCGTCGCGCACGCGTACCACTTCGCCGAGATTACCGACGTTGGGGACTTTTTCGAGCAGAATGATTTGCATGTCAGGATCTCCGGCAATCAATTATTTGTGGTTGTCGGTGTAAGGCAACAGCGCCAGGAAGCGCGCGCGCTTGATGGCGGTGTCGAGCTGGCGCTGGTAGTGCGCCTTGGTGCCGGTCAGGCGGGCAGGGATGACCTTGCCGTTTTCCTGGATGAAATCGCGCAGCGTGTCGATATCCTTGTAATCGATCTGCTCGACACCGGCTGCCGTGAAGCGGCAGAAGCGGCGGCGTTTGAACAACGGGTTCTGTTGTCCGTATTTTTTCTTGTTGCTGTCTTTGTTGCGTCGACCAAAAGTGGCCATGATGTGCCTCTTGAAATGTGTCTGTTCAATGTTCGGGTGCCGCCTGCTGCAGATGCAGGCGCAACCGGCTTGAGCCTTTGCGGGTGGGAGCCAGGAAGCCTTCGATGCGGAGCACGGTGCCCAGCGGCGTGTCGGCCAGCATGCGGGCCAGATCGCCCATGGCCAGCGCGGGCAGGGTCATTTCGACCCGCCGCGGCCTGCCGGCTTCGATCACGTCGGAGCCATGCTCCAGCGTCATCTCCACGACCGGCACGCCCGCCGGGGTGTAGCGCAAGGGCAGGCATTCCAGCACGGTGGCGCTCAGACGCACCAGATTCGTGCCGCTGGCCTGCACCGGCGCCCCGCCTCCGCCGTCGGCTTCGCTCAGGCCGCCGCCTGCGGTTGTGCGGCCGCCTCGGCGTCGGACGCCACCTTGCGGGCTTCTTCGCGTTCCACCGCCTTCATCATGGGCGACGGCGCGGTTTCGGCCTTGTTGGTGCGCACGACCAGATGGCGCAACACCGCATCGTTGTAGCGGAAGGCGTGCTCGAGTTCGTCGAGGGTGGCCTGGGCGCACTCGATATTGATGCAGACGTAGTGAGCCTTGACCAGCTTCTGGATCGGATAGGCCAGTTGACGGCGGCCCCAGTCTTCGAGGCGATGCACGACACCGTCCTGACCCGTGACCATCGATTTGTAGCGCTCGATCATGGCGGGCACCTGCTCGCTTTGATCGGGGTGTACGACGAACACCACTTCGTAATGACGCATGAAATACTCCTTATGGATGAAAACCGGACCGTTGATTCCGATACGGCCCGATGCCCAGCCCGCCGTCCCGTGGCCACGACCGCAGCGGCCCGCCTCCCGGCAAAAAACACCGCATATCCTCCGCCAGGCCGTGCAGCCATTCCGTAGCCGTTCATTAGCCACTTGAGGCCACATGCCGGAGGGTTTTGCGCCTGTTTTTGCGCTTGAATCAGGAAGCGGCAACCGCCGCAACTCGTGCCAAACCTTGGCCAGTCGAGCAAGAAAAGCTCTCCATTATCCCTTGATTTCGCGTAATGATCAAGGGGAATCTAAAGCCAGGCCGCTCAGAAGGCCGCCAGGATGGCCAGCGCCAGGAGCAGCACGCCGCTGATCGACCAGCGCGACAAGCTCCTTTCGGCCCGCGCTGAACCAGCATCGAACCAGCGTTGGAGCGTCGGACGCCAGGCGGGCAGCCGCAGGCGCGCCAGCCCGCGGAACCGCGTGGGAAACCATGACGCCAGCCGCGCGCCGGCGGCGACCAGCGGCACCAGCAAATCGCCCTCGGGAATGGCGGGTGCGCGCCATCCGGAACGCCGGGCAAGCCAGGCGAGAACGGCGGCAACCGCCACCGGCCACGCCGCCGCCCACAGATTGCCAAGGGCCAAGGGATAGCTGGCCGCCAGTCCGGTGGCCGCCGTAAACCACGCCCAAGGCGCCACAACGCTGGCCGCCACGGCCGCCCACCACGGCAGCAGCAGACCTGCCGGCGCCCGGGCATTCGCGCCCGCGCTCGCCGTGCCCTCCCCCTTCAACAAAAACAGAAAGCGCAGCATCAACAACGCCGTACCGATCGCGGACACGGTAAACAACAGTGTGGTCACGCCTTCGCCCAGCACCAGCTTGGCGCCGAGCTTGGCCAGCGCGCCGCCCAGGAGCGGGAACCCCGCCAGGGATAGCGCGGGCAGCGCCAGCACGATCAGCACGGCGCGAAGCGCGCGGCCGCCGCTGGACGCGGCCACGCCCACGCCCAGGAACAAGGCGCCCTTGGCGAGCCCGTGATGCAGCGCATAAAAGCCCGCCACGGCCAGGGCGGCCTGGGGCGGCCCCTGCTGCAAAGCCATGGCCAGCAGCGCGGCCACCAGCCCCATCTGGCTGACGGTGGAATACGCCAGCACGGTTTTGGGATTGTGTTGCGCCAAGCCTGCCACCATGCCGTAGAAGGCGCTCACGAGGCCGCACCACAACAATATCTGGTGCCAGCCCGGCAGGGCCAGGCCGAATGGCAGGAACTGGATCAAGCCGAAGATGCCGGCCTTGACGATGGCTCCCGAAAGTACTGCCGAGGCGGGCGTGGGCGCCGCCGGATGCGCCAGCGGCAGCCAGACATGGAGCGGAACCAGACCCGCCTTGATTCCGAAGCCCGCGAACAACAAGCCCAGGATCGCCGCTCGCCAGGGCGAACCGGCGATGGCCGCGCGCACCTCCGGGATTCCCAGTTCGGGCGAGCCCGACACCGCCAGCATGAAGCCCAGCAACAGACAGGTTTCACCAATCAATGCCAGGACGATATACACCAGGCCGGCGCGGCGCGCCCGGGCATCGCGCTCATGAATCACCAGCGGATACGCGGCGAGCGACACGCAGGCGAAGCAGGCATAGAACGTGACCACGTCCGCGGCCAGGAACACGCCAAGGTTGCCGGCCAGGGTCAGGCACCACAGGGCGGCGAAGCCGGCGCGGTGGGGATCGCGCCGCAGGTAGCGGCGCGCATACAGGCCGGCCACGCACCACAGGAAGGCGGCGGCGCCGAGAAACCCGCGGCCGCCGTCGTCCAGCGCCAATTGCATGCCCAGCAACAGATCGGGCGCGGTGAGGACCGCGCCGCCGGGCATCCAGAGCGCCACGCCGAGCGCCGGCAAGGATGCGAACGGCAGCAAGCCCAGGCAGTACCGCCGGACCCCCGGCAGCGCCGCGACGGACGCCAGCAGCCAGGGCAGGAAAAACGCCAGGCCCAGCCAGAAGACGCCGTGGGCATTCATGGCAGGTACACTCTTTCGACGATCAGGGTTGCCCAGCCCAGGGGGCTGAAGGCCATCGCCGCCAACAGACCGGCGCCAAGCGCGGCCAGCGCCGTGACGGCCGCCGGCAGGATCAGCGACGCTGGCGCCTCGGCGGGCGCCTCGTCGAGCCTACCGTGCCCGCCCGCCGGCGGCGGCCGGAACCAGGCGCGATAGACCAGGGGCAGGAAATAGACGGCGTTCAGCAGGCTGGAGCCCGCCAGTACCAGGATCACCCAGGGCTGGCCGGTCTGCAGGCTCCCTAGCCCGAGATACCATTTGGAGATGAAGCCCGCCACGGGCGGGATGCCGATCATGCCCAGGGCGCCGATCGTGAACGCCATCATCGTGATCGGCAGCCGTCGGCCGGCGCCATCGAGCTGCTGGATGGTGGTGATGCCCAGCCGTTCGGCCAGGACGCCGGCGGTAAAGAACAGCGTGATTTTCATCAGCCCCTGGTGGACGAGATGCGCCAGCCCGCCAATGGCCGCAAAGGGGCCGGCGAGGCTGGCGCCCAGGATGATGTAGGACACCTGCGACACCGTGGAATAGGCCAGCCGGCGCTTGATGTCGCTTTGCTGCAGCGCCCGCATCGAGCCTTAGAGAATGGTGAACGACGCCAGGATCGCCAGCGGAATGCCCAACCCCAGATCCGCCACGCGCTCGATGCCGTACACATCGTAGATGAAGCGCACGATACCGAAGGCCCCGGCCTTCACCACCGCCACGGCATGCAGCAGCGCGCTCACCGGCGCCGGCGCGGCCATGGCCTGCGGCAACCACGCATGCAGGGGTACCAGCGCGGCCTTCACGCCCAGGCCGCCGACGCACAGCAGGAAAATGACGGCCAGCATCCAATCGGACAGATCGCCGAGCGCCGCCTTCTGGGCAAACTCCACCGGCCCCGCCATGCCTTCCAGCCATACGATGCCGAACAGCAGCGCGGCGCTGCCAACCAGGGTATAGGCAAGATAGGAGCGGCCGGCGGCCATCGAGGTCGGATCGCCCTTGTGCACGACCAGCGGCCAGGTCGAGAGCGTAAGCAGCTCGTAGAAGATAAAGAAGGAGATCAGCGAACCCGATAATGCGATCCCGGTGGTCGACATCACGCACAGATTAAAAAAGGCGAAGAAGCGCGGCAGGTTGGAGGAACGGCCGAAATAGGCGATGGCATAGACCGTGGTCACCAGCCACAGGAAGGACGACAGCGTGACGAAGAGCAAAGCCAGCGCGTCCACCCGCAGCAGCAGGTACAAACCCGGCACGAATTCGAATCGCGCCTCGTAAACCACGCCGCGCGCGACGCCCACGGTCAAAAACACGACCAGCGCGAGTTTCAAGACCGCGCTGCCGATGTTGATGGCATTGCGCAAGCCCGCTTTTTCTTCGTTGATGAAAAAGCAAAGAATGGCCGGGATCAAGGCGCAGGCCAGGAGAGCGAGGGGCAGGGCCTGCGTCATTCTCCGCTCCCTTCCGCGCCTTCGGGCAAGCCGATCTGCAGAAACTCGTAGGGCAGGCTCGAAGCCAGGCCAATGGCGATGGCGACCAGCGCCAAGGCGAGCGGGATGGCCTGGCGGTAGCGCGGCACCGGCGCGATGGCGGGCGCCCCGGTTCCGGCCAGGGCGGCGTTGAGCGGCCGGAACAGATACACCGCCGCCAGCAGGCCGCCTACGATCATCACCAGGGCATAGACCACATGGCCGCCGGCCAGCGCCGAGGTCAGGATGAGGTATTTGGCCATGAAGCCTCCCGACGGCGGCAAGCTCATGAGGGACACCGCGGCGAGGCCGAAGGCCAGCCAGGTGATGGGCAAGGCGCGGGCGATCCCCTTCATGTCGGCGATGCGATCGTGGCCCAGGGCTTCGATGACCAGCCCCGCGGCGAGGAACAGCGCCGCCTTGGCAAAGGCATGCGACACCGCATGGAACATCACGCCCGACCAGGCGCCCGCCGACCACGGCAAGGCAAAGGCCGAACCATTGGCCAGCGGAAAGACGAAGAAGAGATAGCCAATCTGCGCCACCGTGGAATAGGCGATGATCAGCTTCAGCCGGCTCTGGCGCATGGCCAGCAGCGAACCATAGAGGGCGGCGGCTATGCCGAGCAGGCCCAGGGTGTTCGTCAACCACGGAGTTTGCGCCTCCGGCATCATGTCGAACCAGATCCGCACGATGATAAAGAACGCCGCCTTCACCACCAGGGCCGACAACAAGGCGCTTGCGGCGGCCGGAGCATTGCCATGCGCCGGCAGCAGCCAGGCGTGCAAGGGAAACAAGGCGGCCTTGGCCAGCAGGCCGGCCGTCATCAGCGCGGTGCCCAGCATCACGGTGCGGTCGGCTTCGAGCACCAAGTGCAGCCGTTCGAAGTCCAGGGTCGCGGCGGAGGCGTAGATCAGCCCTACCCCGGCCAGATAGGCGAGCGAACCCATGAGCGCGAACATCAGATAGCGTAGCGCCGCGGCCGTGCCGCCATAGGCGACCATGGCGACGGCGGTGAGCGTCAGCAGCTCGAGCGCCACGTAGAAATTGAAGAGATCCCGGCCGACGAAAATCGCATTGAGCGCCGCCCACATGGCATAGAACAGCGGCCAGAAGGTATAGCTGCGTCCGGACTCTTGCGGCTCGACATGAAAGTCCCGCTGGGCGAACAGGCCCACGGCCGACAGAATCAGCGCGGCGGTAGCAACGAAGACCGCGGACAAGCCATCCGCGCCCAGCGCGATGCCCAGCGGCGCCCGCCAGCCGCCGATCGCCGTCTCCAGCACGCCTTCGCGGCCCACCGCCAGGCACAACAGCCCCGCCAGAGCGATCATCACCGGGGCCATGGCATACAGCAGGATGGCGGCAAGGCGGCCGGCCGCCACCGCGAGCAGCGACGCCGCCAGCGGCAGCGCGACGGTGAGCTCGAGCAGCGGCCACGCCGCAACCGCGCTCACACGGCCTCCTCCGTTTCCTCCTCGGGGAGTACGGCGCGCCCGGTGTCCGCGACGTGCCGGAGTACCAGCGCCACGGCCAGGGCCGTGAGCGAGAGCGCGACGACGATGCCGGTAATGATGAGCGCGTGCGGCACCGGATCGGCCTCGGCGCCGGGAGTGCGATGGCCGAGGGCGCCAATGAGCAGGAATACCCCGCTGCCGATAACGTTGAAGGCCAGAATGCGGCGCAGCAGATGGGCGCGGGTAATAAAGCCGTAGACGCCGATGCCGATCAGCGCCGCGCCGCAAAGTGCGTAGAGGATGGCCCCCGAAAACATCATGGCCGCTCCCGCGCCGTCGGTACGCCGGCCACCAGTAGCGCGAGCGTGACGGCGATCGATAGGGTCAGCGCCAGTTCGATGGCCAGGATCAGCGTTTTGGCAAACTCGACCGGCAGGCCGAGAAAAACGCCGAATCCGGCCCCCGCCAGCCCCACGCCGAGAAACACCGCCGGTCCGGCCACCAGAGCCAGGCGCAGAGCGGGACTGGACTGTCGCGGCACCCGCGCCATGCCCGCCATCACGACCATTAGCCAGACCGCCGCCAGCACGGTACCGCCCTGGAAGGCGCCGCCGGGCCGGTCGGCGCCCGCCCACACCAGATACATCGCCACCAGGACACCCAGCGGGGGCAGCAGCTTGCCGAACGTGGCGAGCACGCCATCGCCGCGCGCATGCTGGCGCAGGCCCGGCTCGCCGCCCCAGAGCTCTCGCGGCGTCAAGGTCCACACCGCGATCAACGCCATCAGCAGGACGATGCTTTCCATCAAGGTATCGTAGGCGCGAAAGTTGAGGAGTACCGCGGTCACGGGATTGCCCACACCGGAGTCGCCGAGCCGCTCCGTCACCCGGGGCAGCAGGCCCGAAGCCTCGCCGGGCAGCGTGAGAATGGCCGCGGCCAAGAGCCCCGCCAGCACGCCGCAAACCACGGCGGCGGCCAGCTTGCGGCCGCCCGGCACCACGGGATCTTCCTCGTCGTCGCGGCTGGCGCCGCTGCCGTTGCCTTCCGCCCCGTATTCGCCCCGCGCCTCCCGGTTCCGCCGCCGGATCGCCGCCCAGGCGCCCATCAGCAGCACACCCGTCAGGCCGGCGCCGATCGCCACCTCGGCCAGCGCCACATCGATGGCGCCCAGCCGCAGCCAGGAAATACCGACCAGAATGCCGTAGGTGACGAAAAAGGCGATCGAGGCGAACAACTGGCGGCCGCCCACCGCCAGGCCCGCGGCGCCGATGATCAGCAGGCAGAGCAAGACATCAAAGGCCAGGCCGGCACTCATGGGGCGGTGTCCTCGTTGCGCGGCGCGCTTCGTGCGGCGGCCGGCTCGCCCGCTTCGGGCAAACGTTCCAGGGCGGCCCGCGCCACCAGTTGCGCCACCGTGGCCGCCGCCAGCACGGCCAGCAACCAGATCAGACCGAGCTTGGCGATGCTCCAGGCATCCTCCATCTGGAAAGCCAGCCCCAGAACCACCAACCCCAGGCCGAGGTTATCGGCCTTGGTCAGGGCATGCAGCCGGCTATGCAGGTCGGGAAACCGCAGCAGCCCGACCGTGCCCGCGATGAAAAAGAACAAGCCGAGGAGCACGAACACCAGCGTGGCCGCGTTGGCAAGCCAAGCCGGGCCCATGCCCGGGGGTGGCGTCATTCGTCTTCCTCCTCGCGGTCGCCGGCGCCATCGGCGCTCGACGTTTTCACGAAGGCCACCGCGGCGAAGGCCGCCAGCAGCGCCAATATCAACGCGGCGTCCAGGATCGCGCCGTCGTCCTGCGCGGCGGCCAGGAGCAGGATGATGCCCACGCCGCTGGTACCGATCAATTGCGCGCTCATCATGCGGTCGGCCCGCGTCGGCCCGAGATGGATGCGCAACAGGCTGGCCGCCACGGTCAGCAGCAGGACGATGGCCGCCAGATAAAAAAAGGCGGTCATGGCCGCCGCTCTCCGCCTTGCGTCCCGCTGGCGAAGGCAGCGGCGATCCGCCGCTCTTCGCGGCTCAGGGCGTACGCAAGATCCTGGCTTTTGTCCAGACAATGGACATACAGCACATCGCCGCGCGCTCCCGCCACCAGCGAGCCGGGCAACAGACTGGTTTCGCAACCGAAGGACACCCGGGGCAGCCCTCGCGGCAGCGTCGTGCGGTAGGCAATCCAGCCGGCATCCAGCGGCAGGCGCGGATGCAGGGCACGGCGAGCCACATCGATGCCGCCTTTGAACGAACTGGCGACGAACCCCGGCAGCAGGCCCGCGGCGGCGGCCAGCTTGACGCGATGTTGGTCGGGCGGCAGGAGAACCAGGCTGGCCCAGGTGGCGCCCGCCGTGGCCGCGCCGCCCAGGATCAGGGCCAGACTGCTGGCGTCGCCTTCACTCAGGATCAGCCAAACCAGCGCAAACAGGACAAACCGCTTGGCGACGATGATCGACATGTACTCCCCCCGGTTTCGTATGCCCGGACGCGCCGGCGGCGTGGCGGGTATGGCTGCTTTCCCGGGATAGACAGAAACCACCTACCCGGGTTCACCGTCGCCACGAGCCCGGCGGCTCGCGCGCACTTGCATGGTAGCGCCAAAACCCCCAGGTTCCGGAGCGGCCGGCATGGAATTTGCTCCCTCGCGGTGACCGAATAGGCGCGTGTTACAGTGACCACGGCTTCCGTTTTCAGCCCGAACCGGCCTCCGGCTCGGGGCCCACCGACGAGAGGACACGGCATGATCGCAGCGCTGAAGTTCCTGCATATCGTGGGCCTTGCCGTCTGGTGCGCGGCGCTGATCGCCCTGCCCTTGCTCTTGCATCTGTATGGCGGCGCGCGGCGCGAGCATCAGTTCATCGAGTTTCGCCTGCTCACCCATATCGGCTATATCGCCTTGGCCACGCCCGCCGCCCTGCTTGCCATCTCGGCCGGCACCGCGCTGATTTTCCTGGCCCGCGTATACGAGCCCTGGCTGTTCATCAAGCTGGCGTTCGTCGCCGCCATGGCGCTGATCCATATGTGGTTCGGCCACCTGGTCCAGCGATCGGGCGAAGAACGGAAAAGCAACTGGATGCCCGGCCCCGTGGTCGGCTTGATCCTGGTGGCGCCGCTGATCGCAGCGGTGCTCTGGCTGGTCCTGGCCAAGCCCGCCCCGCAGGTGTTCGAGCCATGGATCCCCGACTTCCTGCTCACCACTCAGGATCGCGGCTTATGATCGTCTTGCGTGCCCATGCCATAGTCGAACACCAGCTTGCCGCCATGCCAGCCGGTCATGCCCGTCATGCCGGTGGCCAGCAACGACAGGAACAGGCCCCAGGGCAGCACCGCGGCCACCGGATCGCCGAGCCGCAGCCCCCAGTTCGCGCCCAAGACGGACAGCAGCATGACGGCCAGGATGAAATGCGTCCAGCTGGCCGCCCGAATGCGGATTCCGGGCACCAGCAGAAGTTCGGCGGTGCCCGCGATGCCCGCCAGGATGCCCATGAGAAAACCGACTCCCGCCGCCCAGATCGCCGCGCGGGGCCAGAAATCATCGCCCGTCCACCACCAGAGCGCGTCGGCGCCCAGGGTGCACACGCAGAGCGCAATCGGAAACGTCACCAGCATCGCGTGGATGGGATGCCCGGCGATCGCGATGCGCGACTCGGTGCGATGAAAGCTCCGGTGCTCGTGGATCGGGTCGCTGAATCGGCGGCGGTGTCGGCTTCGGCTCATCGGCGGGCATCCTCCTCGGGTTCTACGGACGATACGACGTGCCCGGGGCGTTCCCCGGCAAGGCGGCTGCGGCTGGCGGCGCTGACGCCGCTGGCGTGGCTCGCCGGCTGCTCGGGCAGCTTATCGACCCTGGCGCCGCAAGGGCCGGCGGCGGCGGCGATCGCCAAGCTCTGGTGGGCCATGCTGGCCGGCGCCGGCCTGCTGACGGCCCTGGTGCTGGTGCTGGTGTGGATCGGTTTTCGGGCTCCATCGCCGCGCCAGCCGGGCGAGCGGTTCTGGATCCACGGCATGGGGCTGGGTTTTTCATTGGCCATCCTGGTGGCGGTGGTGGGCGCCGGCATCCGGGTGGGCGAGCGCCTGCAGCCGCGCCCCATGCCCGAGGTAGTGCGGGTGGAGGCCATCGCCCGGCAGTGGGAATGGCGCTTCCGGCAGCCCGGCCACGACGGCGGGATGATCGAAACCCGTGGCCGCCTGCATATTCCCGCCGGGCGGCCGGTGGATGTGGTCATCACGAGCGAGGATGTGATCCATAGTTTCTGGGTGCCGCGGCTGGCGGGCAAGATGGATGCCCTTCCCGGCCGGGCGAACCTGCTCAGGATCGAAGCCGATGCGCCCGGAACCTATTATGGCATTTCGGCCGAGTTCTCGGGCACGGGATATGCCGGCATGCGCTTCGAGGTCGTGGCGTTTCCGCCCGACGATCCGCCCCGCTTCGCCGATCTCGCCGCCCAGGAGGATGAATGACCACGCGTCCCAGCGAAGGCTCCGTCGGCCACGGCGCGGCGAGGCGGGGCCAGGCCGCCCAAGAGCCGACGGCCGCCACCGCGGGGGGCGCTGGTGCGGCCCCGCCAAGGCCTGGGCGCTTCATGCCGCCGCCCAATCCACCGCAAAGCGCCCTGCGCCTGCACCGCGAACTGGAGCGGATCTGGGGCCGCCCGCGCGGGCTGCGCGGCATCCTGGTTTCGGTGAATCACAGCGAACTCGGCATGCGGTTCATGGTTGCCGCCTTCATTTTCTTTGCCATTGCGGGCGTGCTCGCGATGCTGATCCGGGCGCAGCTGGCCACGCCGGAGGGGGCTTTTCTCGACGCCGCGCTGTACAACCAGATTTTCACGATGCACGGCAGCATCATGATGTTCCTCTTCGCCATTCCCCTGCTGGAGGGCCTGGCGATGTATCTGCTGCCCAAGATGCTGGGCGCTCGCGACCTCGCCTTTCCACGGTTGTCGGCATTCGGCTGGTGGTGCTATCTGTTCGGCGGCACCATCATCGTGGCGGCGCTGGCCGCCGGCGCCGCGCCGGATGGCGGCTGGTTCATGTACACGCCGCTTTCCTCCAAGACCTACAGCCCGGGCGTCAATGCCGACGTCTGGCTCCTGGGCGTGACCTTCGTCGAAATCTCTGCGATCGCCGCGGCGGTGGAGATCATCGTCACCATCCTGCGGATGCGCGCGCCCGGCATGAAGCTGACCGACATGCCGCTGATGGCCTGGTATCTATTGGGCACCGCGGCGATGATGCTGGTGGGTTTTCCGCCGCTGATCCTCGGCTCCGTGCTGCTCGAACTCGAACGCGCCTTCGATTGGCCGTTCTTCGACGTGGCGCGGGGGGGCGACCCTTTGCTGTGGCAGCATCTGTTCTGGCTGTTCGGCCACCCCGAGGTCTACATCATTTTCCTGCCCGCCGCCGGTGCCATCTCCACCATCCTGCCGGTGATGTGCGGCACGCGCATCCTCGGCTATGGCGCCATCGTCGCCGCCGTGCTGGGCCTGGTATTCCTGAGCTTCGGGCTGTGGGTGCATCATATGTTCGCCGTGGGCATCCCCCACATGGCGCTGGCCTTCTTTTCGGCCGCGTCCGCCCTGGTGGCGTTGCCCACGGCGGTGCAGATCTTCGCCTGGATCGGCACGATGTGGCAGGGCAGACCCCGCCTGCGCCTGCCGATGCTGCACCTGATGGGCTTCTTCGCCACTTTCGTCATGGGCGGCCTGACCGGCGTAATGGTCGCCATCGTTCCTTTCAACTGGCAGGTGCACGATACCGCCTTCGTCACCGCCCACCTGCATTACGTGCTGGTCGGCGGCTTTGTCTTTCCCATGATGGCGGCGGCCGTCTACTGGCTACCCCTGATGATCGGGCGCTGGCGGATCCGCGGCCTGGGCGAAGCGGCCTTCTGGCTGATTTTCGTCGGTTTCCATGGCACCTTTTTCATCATGCACCTCACGGGGCTGCTGGGCATGCCGCGCCGGATCAGCGTCTATCCCGACAATCCCGAATGGATAGGGCCGAACTTCATCAGTTCGATCTTCGGTTTCGTCATGGCCATGGGTTTCGCGCTGTTCGCCCTCGATCTCGTGTTGCAAGTGCTCTTCGGCCGCCGCGCCCGGCACGACCCCTGGCGCGCCGATAGCCTCGAATGGGCCATGCCGATGCCTGCGCCCTACTACAACATCGCCTCGCTGCCCCTCGCCGCCGAGCCTCCCAGCCGCGAGCTCACGCTCCAGCTTGCCCGCGGCGAAGGCATGCTGCCGGGCGCCCCCCGGCAGCAGCGCGAGACGCTGGTCGTCTCGGTCACCAGCGGCAAGCCGGAACACGTGGCCGTGCTTCCCGGCAACACCATGCTGCCGGTGGCGACGGCGGCGGTGATCGGCCTTTTCGTCCTGCTGATGCTCTTTGGTTTCTATACGCTGGCCTTCCTGGGCCTGTTCGCGATCGCGGCGGTCTGCTGGCGCTGGCAGGGCTTCATGGGCCACCCGCGCGATCACCCCGCCGTCGAAGTCTCCCCGGGCCTGAGCCTGCCCTTGAGCTGGCACGTGCCCGATGGGCTGGCCCGCTCGGGGCTGGTCTGCACCCTGATCGCCGATGGCGCGCTGTTCGCCTGCCTGGTGTTCGCCGTGGGTTTCCTGGCGGTGATCGCGCCCAACTGGCCCGCGCCGGCCAGCGGCCTCGGGATGCCGGCCGCCTGGCTGGCCGGCGGCATTCTTCTGGCCTTGCTTGGGGTCTCGGCGCTGGCTCGCCGCGACCTCGCCGCCGGCGCCGGCGCGTCGACGGCCGTCATGCTGGCCGCGCTGGCCGCCATGACGGTGCTCGCGCTACAGCTCGACGACCCCAGCCGCCATGCCCGCGACGCGCTGCGCGCCGCCAGCCTGGGCTACGTCGCCTTTCACGCGGTCGTGGGCCTGCTGCTGGCGGCCGTCTGCGTCACGCAGCGCAGCGACGGCAGAATCGCTCCCGGACGAATCTCGGCCTGGCCGATCTGGCGTCTATGGCAGGACTACACCCTGGTCACCGCCGTCATCCTGTTCGCCATCATCGCCCTCCAGGAGACGATGGCATGAACTGGCTCGCTCGCGCCCTGCTCGGACCCTGCCTCTGGGCCTTCGCGTTTTCGGTCATCTACGCCGTCCATGGCCTGGGCTGCGCCTGGGACTGGCCCCTGCGCGCCGCGCCCGTGGGTGATCTGCACCGTTTCGTGCTGGTGTCACTCTGGCTGGCCTCCCTGGCCGCGGCGGTGGCGATCTTCCGGCTCACCCCGCGCAGCCGCGAGACCGGCGCCTGGATCGCGCGCGCCGGATCCTGGATCGGCTTGATCGCCCTCCTGCTCAGCCTGGCGCCGGTGCTGGGCCTGAGCACCTGCGAGGCGGGCTGGGCTTGGCCCTAGCGCGCCGTCGCACGGGCCCGGCGCGTTCCCGGCGCGTTCCGGGCGCGTTCCGGGCGCGCTCCCGGCGCGCTGCCGGCGCGCTGCCGGCCACCGCCGCGCGCCGGGCCATCAGGACTCCTTCTTCTTGGTCGGCAGATTCTTGCGTGGTGTGGAAGCCAGCTCCTTCAGCTCCGATTCCGACATACTCTTCACCATGTCTTTCGACGCGCCTTTCAAGGCCTTGCGCGGCGTGTCGCCACGCTTGGCCGACAAAGCGGCGCCGGCGGCTTTCTGCTGGGCTTTCGATTTTGCGGGCATGATCTCTCCTTCGTTCAAGAAACCCGTACGACACCGCCATGCCTCGAAGATCATGACGGAAGGGCTTGCGCACCGCGGCGCAAGTACCATGCCTGACGTTTGCGTCAGGCGGATTGTCACATTCCGCGGTGCTACGTCGCCAATCCGGCACATCAACCATACGGAGTTCCCATGACCCCTCGCCTGAGCAACCCTTTTCAATACGCCAACGCCGGATTCCAGCCGCTGATGGCGCTCGAGGCCGCACTCAAAGCCAGCCCGCTGGAAGGCACGCTGCTGCATCTGATAAAACTGCGCGCCTCGCAGATCAATGGCTGCGCCTTTTGCATCCAGATGCACACGGCCGAGGCCATCCGCGATGGCGAAGCGCCCTTGCGCCTGCATATGCTGCCGGCGTGGCGCGAGAGCTCGCTCTACTCCGACCGGGAACGGGCGGCGCTTGCCTGGACCGACACCCTGACCCGGGTGGCGGAAACCGGCGCACCCGACGCCGACTGGGCTCTGGTCGAAGCCGCCTTCACGGTGGAAGAACGCGTCTGGCTGTCGCTCGCCGTTGGCGCGATCAATGTCTGGAACCGGATACAGGTGGGTTTTCGAGCTCCGCACCCCACCGATCTGCCCACCGGTCCCGCGCATGGCGCTTGATCAGGGCGAGCCTTTCGAAACGCAGCGGCCCCGGCTGCTGCGACTGGCCTATCGCGTGCTTGGCTCCCGCCATGAAGCCGAGGACATCGTGCAGGAAGCCTGGCAGCGGTGGCGGAATAGCGGCCCGGAGTATATCCAGGAGCCAGCCGCGTCGGCGGACTTGCAGACCACCGTTCTGGATTTCGATGGTCATCGGATCCGCGTCATCTATATCACGCGCAATCCGGATAAGCTGATGGATATCGGCCTGCCAGAACGCCTCCCCCAAGCCGTCGTCTCGGGGAGTTCCGGCGTTTCTCCCTCCCTGCGCCGACCTCGCTCCATGGCCAAAAAACTCAGTCAAGTGTTTTTCTCCACGCTCCAGCGGGCGATGAAGATGCAGCGGCAAGCGCTGAAGCTGGCAGCTCCGCCCGGCGTGCAGAAGAAACGGCGGTCTGCCGGCAAACGTACCACTCTCCGCACCGGAGCCGCGGCCGCATCCAAACCGCCCGTCGCCGGCCAGACTCCCAAGCGCAGAGCTATTGTTCCTCTCCCGCGCGGTCCGGTGGCGGCGGCCCAAGCGGGCACCAAGAGCCCAGTTGGCGGACGGCCCGCGAGCGCCAGCCATGAAACCAAGGCGCAGCGATCGTCCTCGCCTGGCGGCAAGGGGACGTGGCAGAACCTCATCCACCACCCGGCCTCGCCGGGCGCGCTGGCTGTCGGCCGCCTGGCCTATTCGCTGTACCGCCCCGTGGACCACACCCTGACGGGGCTGCCGCTGATCATCATGTTGCATGGTTGCCAGCAAACGCCTCACGACTTCGCACAAGGCTCACGGATGAACCAGCTGGCCGATCAGAAGGGTTTCGTCGTGGCCTACCCGCAACAAGCCAGGCGTACCCAAGCCATGCGGTGCTGGCGCTGGTATCAGCCCACGGCCGCCGGAGGCCTCGGCGAAGCCGACGCCATCGCCGATCTGGCCCTGGCACTGGTCCGAAAGCATCGGCTGGACGCCAGCCGGGTTTACATCGCGGGCCTGTCCGCCGGCGCCAGCATGGCGGCGCTGACCGCCTTGCGCCATCCCCACCGCTTCGCCGCGGCGGCGATGCATTCCGGCGCGGTGCCGGGAGCGGCGCACAATGCCTTAAGCGGCGTCCGCACCATGCGCCGCGGGAGTGCCCGCGACCCGCTCGAGATTATCAAGCCCTTGCTGAACGCGACCCCTTCCTTCCCGGGCATGCCGGCGCTGATCCTGCATGGCAGGCGCGACCAGACCGTCTCGGTGCGCAATGCCGTGCAGCTTGCGCGCCAGTTCGGCGCCTTGAACGGCGTCGCCACCACGAAAGAAGCAATCCTGGCGCGGGCCACGCATCGCGAGTACAGCCGCACGGATTTCCTTGGAGACCGAGGGCCCATGGTGCGGCTCTGCTTGCTGAACGAAGTCGATCATGCCTGGAGCGGCGGCAACGCCAAGCTCAAATTCCATAGCGCGAAAGGGCCGCGGGCATCGCTACTGATCTGGCAGTTTTTTGCCAAGCATCGCCGCTTGCCCTGACGGCCCGGCACGCCTGGTCGGCCTCCTCGGCTCAGACCCAGGCACGCCCTGCGCCAGCTCTCGCTTCTCGAGCGCAGGAGTTCCAGCGAGATCAGGAACAGGATGGCGAAGAGGATCAGCACGGTCGCGACCGCCAGGATGGTCGGGCTGATCGATTCGCGCAGGCCCGAGAACATTTGGCGGGGTATCGTTCTCTGCCCTGGGACGGCCAGGAAAAGAACGACCACCACCTCGCCGAACGACGTGACGAAGGCAGCGTGGCGCCGCCGGTCTCAATCTCGGCCTTGGCAATACCATTCAAGCGCCGCCCGGTGCACTGGATCGTGCTGGAGGCGCCCGGCATCACGCGGTTGACGGCTTCGCCCAAGCGACCCGCGCGACGTGGCGGCTACCGCAGCAACCACTGATTGAATCGCTCGTCCAGCGCCTCGCCGTAGTCGGCCCAGAAAACGCTGTCCGCGCGCAAGCCTTTATCGATATGCGAGGATGGCAAGTACGGTATGACTTCAGGCGCGACCAACGCATTCGACGAGCGCCGCGCCGGGCCGTAGGCGACATCCTGCATACCGGCCAGCGGCCCGGTACCGGTGGCGAAGGCGATGAACTCGTGCGCGAGGTCGAGGTTCGGGGTGCCCCTGAGGACGGCCCAGACGTCGATGTCGAACACCTGCCCATCGAACACCATCTCGAACGGCCGTCTCTCCTCCACCACCACGCTGAAAATGCGGCCGTTGGCCGATTGCACCACCGAAGCGCCGCCATCGTTCAACAACACCGGCGCCTGGCTCCAGCTATCGAACCAGACAATCTCGTCGCGGATTTTGTCGAGACTGACGAATGCGCGATCCCGCCCTTCGGGGGTGGCCAGCACGTCGTAGACCTCGTCCTTCGGTACGCCGTCGGCGATCAGCGCCCATTCCAGATTCACCTGCGGCCGGCGCTGCAAGCCGCGCTTGCCGGGGAATCTCTCGACATCCCAGACCTCGGCAATCGTCCGCGGCCCACCGTGTGGGAATACATCGCGGTTGTAGGCGAAGATGGTCGACCAGAACATCACGCCGATGCCGCACTCGTTGGCCAGCGCGTCTTCATAGAAGTCGTCCACCGCGGCGGTGCCATCGGCGCCCGGCGACAGGATTTCGCGCGGAATGATCTCCAGCAGGCCCTCCGCGCAGGCCCGCTCGAGATCGATGGCTTCCACGTCGGCCACATCCCACAACACGTTGCCGGCCTCGACCTGGGCCTTCATCTCGGCGATGCCGCCAGCGTAATCTTCGAACAGGATGTTCTTGCCGGTGGCGGCCACGAAGGGATCGACCATATGCTTGCGCTGCGCCGCGCCATAGGCGCCGCCAAAGGACGCCACGGTCAGATCCTGAGCGACAGCGGGCACGGCAAGGGCGGCCAGCCCCATTGCGACCAGAAAATGTCTTGCGGTTGCCATGTTTCGTCTCCCTGATTGACGGCCGGGCACGAGAAGGGTGTCCGGTCCGTTGCCATCGGCTATTCTCCGATCGGCCCATGCGGGGCAAACGCGAAGCAATCCCGTGTCGAGGCCACGAAAACCACTTCATCGCCGTCGCGGAAGCCCGACGCGGCAAGGTCGTTCAGCACCTTGACGACGATCTGCGAGCCGTCCGGTGCGTCAAAAAATAGCAGATGAAATTGCCGACATAGAGCCGTGTAACGAAGCGCGCCCTGAGCGGGTTGCGACGCTCGTGGGCGGGTTGGCCGATATGACCTGGCCACCAGCCAAGGAGATAAGCGAGGCTCTCCGCCACCGTCATGTGCGGAAAGAGCGCATAGTTCTGGAAGACGATGCCGATGTCGCGCTGGTAGGGAGGCATGCGCACGATGGATCGGCCCCGCACCCGGATATCACCGCTGCCCAGACCTTCAAACCCCGCCAGCATCATCAACACCGTGGACTTGCCCGACCCCGAGGGGCCGAGCAGCGTCACGAACTCGCCTTCGGCGACGGAGAGATCGAAACCGCGGACGACCAGCGTTTCCTGGTCATAGCTTTTCTGGACTTGGTCGAATTCCAGAAATGCCGATCCGCCTGCATCACCCATGCCATCTGTTCCCCCGCCGGTCGCCCTGACTTTTATCGTCTCGCGGCTTGGATCATGATAGCGTCGGCGCAATTCAAGGCGCAACCAGCTTGGCGACAAACCCGGCTTTCCCATCGCCCTGCACACCGATGACGGCATCCGCTACGGCGCCACCGTCCCCGACCTGCCTGGCTGCTTCTACCGGAGGCGAGAGCTTCGATGAGGCGATGGAGTCCGCCAAGGAAGCCAACAACCTGCATCTGCAAGGGTTGATCGAAGACGGGGGCGAGGTTCCCGTGCCGCGCGCCATTGCGCGCCGCCTCGTCCTTACGGATAAGGGCCGCGATCTCCTCGCGAGCGCCGTGCCGATCTGGACCGAAACCCACCGGGCGGTAGAAAGCACCCTTGGCACGAGTGATCCGGACCGCCTGCGTGCCGGTCTCAACGCCTTTCTGTGACGCAACGAAAAGGACTGCGACCATGAACTCTCCCACGATGGCCGCCTCCAACTCCTGCCAAGGCATGCGTGAGGTCAACTGCGCCAAGGGGTGACGAAGGTCGATCATCTGAGGGCGTGGCGCCTGCGATCTATAGAGACAAGCCCGAGCAATCCAGGCACGTTTCTCTCGCACGGTTCGCACCCGGCATGTTGAAACGCCGAGGCAGGCAACGGAGTCATGTACGTGCGTCCGATAGCCGGGAGTGGAAATCGCCGGCGACCCCTGCTATATTCTGACTATCTGACCAGATTGGAGCATATGGATATGCCGACGACGCGCGGAACCGTGAAGGACAAGAAGGTGAAGACCGGTGCCCTCACGAGAAGCTGGAAACTGGAGGACGCCAAGGCGCGCTTCAGCGAGGTCGTCCGCCATGCCCGTGCCGATGGTCCCCAGCGCGTCAGCGTGCGCGGCCGAGATGCTGTGGTCATTGTCTCCGCCGAGGAGTTCGACCGATTGGCCTCCCCCGAACCGAGAAAGCCTCTGGTCGAGTTCATGGAGAGCCTGCACCTAGACGGCCTCGATCTGGCCCGCGAGTCCGATACCGGCCGGGAAATCGAGTTGTGATCGGCTGGCTGCTCGATACCAACGTCGTCTCCGCCCTGATCAATCTCAATGGCGCGCCATCGGTGAAAGCCTGGGCCGCCGATCAGGATGAGGACAACCTCTTCCTCAGTGTCCTTACGCTGGCAGAATACGACAAGGGTATCTTTAACCTCGCCGAGGATCATCCCGACCGCCAGCGCTACATCGCCTCGCGCGACGCGCTGGAGGCCCGGTTCGCGGGTCGCATCCTCTCGGTTGACGATGCGGCGGTGCGGCGCTGGGGCCGGATTTCAGGAATCGTCAAAAGGGAAACCGGCCATCCTCCGCAGGTGATCGACACGCTGCTCGCCGCCACGGCTATCGAGCACGATCTCTATCTCACGACACGCAATGTACGCGACACCACCCGTTCCGGCGCCACCATATTCGATCCCTGGAACGATGATCCGTCAAAGTTTCCACTGAGCCCGCGCCGCAGGACGCGCAGCTGAGCGGCTATCAGGGCAATGACTTCGTTGTTCGAGCCGGTCTCGTCCGGCGAGCGCCGCTTTTCTCGCGCGGACCTTGGGACGCGCGACGCCCGCCGATCCTGACAGGATCGGCACGATTTTTGCGCTCTTGGTGCAATGGTTGCCAGGCCGCCGGACGGGTTTACCGGCTCGGCGGTTTCTCGATGGCCCATGGATGTTTGAGCAAACGTCAAGGCTCTTTCGTTCCGGCACGACGACAATACAGGCGGCGGCAACGGAACGTGGTCCAGGTCGAAATCAGCGGCTCGAACCCGTGCCACCAATCGGCGTCCATGTCGCCGCAACGGCCCTCGAACACCACGCTTTCCCTGGCGTCGCAAAGCCAGAACTCCATCGGCAGGGCGGCACGTCGATCAATCTGGCTTTCACCAGAGGTGAAATCCGGGCGATCTTCGGCCGAACGTTGCTGGATATTGAGACTGCCCTGAAGGAAGCCGATCCGGTGGCCGCGCGTCACGCGCTTGGCGACGTACTGGGCACGGTGCAGATCGAACTGGTGGGCGAAGAAGAAGTGTGGGCCAGAATTGAAACGACCCGGCTGCTTTTGAAGGCGGCCGGGTCATCTCTGATATCGGTGGTTGCGGGGGCAGGATTTGAACCTACGACCTTCGGGTTATGAGCCCGACGAGCTTCCAGACTGCTCCACCCCGCGGCAGAGAAATGAATTATAGCCACAAAATTTTTATTGTGCAAGCCCATCTGCACAAGCCTCGTTTTTGCCAGGTTCAGGGCCGCTCAGCCGCCCGCGGAATCGGCAGTACGCCAATCCAGGCGGAATCCCGCCCAGGCGCCTGCCGCCAGCTCCGCCGGCACTTTCGCCGCCGCGGCGTGTTGCCGCCAGTTGTGCGCGGCGCCCAGCACCTGCTCGAGAACCGCTCTGGCCCGCGCCGGCTTCACATCGCAGAACGCGGCAAACGCCAGGAGGTCGCTCATCGTGAATCCCGAGGTCTTGCCGTTGAGCGACATCTGGTGCTGGCTGGTCCAGGCGCCGCGAGGATTGTAGGCATAGGTCACGTCAAACGCCGGTGCCAGGCGCCAGCGGCCGTCGCGATTCATGAGGAAGGCGATATTCTTGACGTGATCGTCCTGGTTGCGGATCACGAGGTTGAAGTACGCGCGCCGCAGTTGTTCCTCGATGGTCGCCATGCCCAGCCGCAGCAGGCGTATCGTTTCGATGGCCTGCTCATAAGAATAGGCACCGGGCAGGTTGAAGTCGAAGTGGCGCATGGCTCCCAGCGACAGCATGTGTAGCCGGCCGCCCTGCGCGGTGCGATCGAAGCGCCGGGTCATGAAATGCGCGCGGCCACCTTCTTCGTGCAAACGCGCCGTCATCATTTGGATTCCCGCCTGTCGTGCCGCCAGGTAGCAGGCATATTCCAGGCGGCCGTACCCCTGGGGATCGGCCAACTCTTTGTCGGCATTACCGCTCACGCCGTCGAATTTCAGCAACCAGTGCTCGAAGCCGCTGCCGGCTTCGATCTGGCCCGAGCGGAATTCGCCGGTGAGGGGATTCCAGGCCAGCACCGCCTTGGCCCTGGCGCCGCCAGCCGAGGTGCCCACTTGCAGGATCTCGCGCATGGCTTCCTCCTGGTGCGGGCCATCGAGGCGGCCCGCGAGGTCACCGCGGCGCGCCAGGATCTCGGCCGCCAAGCCGACCATCCGCTCGATGTCGAGCGGAGCTCCGGCCTCGCCCCGCTCATGGCGTGCGGGGTGGAATTCCAGCGCCCCCATGCCGCGCGAGCCCGTGTAACACAGCCGCTCGACCGGATTCATGCTATCCGGCGGACGGCCCTGCTCCGCCAGCCAGCGTTCGATCAATAAGTTACCGAACTTGTCGGGCAGGCTGTCGGCCAACAAGCCGGGCAGACCTTTGAACGTGTCGCGCGACAAGGCGGGAAAGTCGAACACCCCGGATCTGAGGGGCAGCGTCAAGGGGGCCACCTCGATGCCGGAGGCCAGAAAGCGCGGATCGTACTCAAACACCCCCAGCTCCCGGCCTTCGTCCCACACCACCGCGCCGATCTGCCGGCCCCACAGGCGCACCTCGGCCCGCAGCAATGACGCCGGCCTGAACAATCCCCGCCTCGCGGCGGCAAGGTTCCCGCCACGGCTCGGGGGCGTCCCCGGCACCTGCGAGGGCTGGCCTTGCCTGGCACCGCCCTGAGTGACGGGCTCCGCGCGGCCGCGCGTAGTGATAGTGAAGAACTCCGGCTCCCGGCCGGAGCTTCTCCGCCACCACTCGGGGGAGCCTTCGGCGCCAGAGAACCATGGCCTCGCTTGATCCCGTCCTGAAGGGTAAGCCCGGACTCCGGTCAATCCCTGCGGACTGGCCGGGGCCTGACGCATCCAAGCGGCCTGCAGGCCGCGAGGTGGACCGGGGCTTGCGCTTGGACGCGTGGTCATTCGTCGCCCCAGGACCAGGGCTCGGCGTCGGGCTCGCGGTTCGACGGCCGCGCGCGCTGGCGGCCTTCGCCGCCGACCGAGCGGGGATCCATCGGGCTCACCCGCGCATCCGGCACGACATCGAGAATCCGGCCGTCGAGATCCAGCGCCCGCAGAACCCGGGCCAGCGTATCCAGCGTGCCGCCGCCGCGCTCCAGCTTGCCCACCGTCATGCGGCTGAGGCCCGCGGCGGCGGCCACGTCTTCTTGCCGTAGATTGCGCGATAGACGATAGCGCTCCAGCCGCTGGCCCAGCTCCCGCAGCAGCGCCTGGATGGGGAGAGTCTCCGTACCGGCATCATGCATACTTTTATACGCTTTACGGTGATTGAACTCACTAATGACTATCTTTTATATCATTAAATTATTTAAAAATAAAGATAATAAAAATGATCTTTATTCCAATAAAATACTTTTAAAGATAGTATTTTATATCTTTAATAGAGACGCCCGATCTCTAGTGAAATAGCCCGAAACCCCGGCATGCCGACGCCCCCTTCAACGGCCCTCGTACCGCTTCATGATCCCAGCCCAGCTCCCATCTTCGCGAATCGCGCGGATGCCTTCGTTCAGCCGCTCCAGCACCGGCGTCAGGCCGACGGACGCCTTGGGTATCGCAACAGCCAGCGGCAGCTCCCAAAAATAGCGGTCCGGCACGGTGACTCGGCCGGCGTAATTGTCGGCGACGAAGCGACTGCCCACCTGCAGATTCAGCGCGGCCGCATCCGCCTTGCCCGCCACCAGTTGCTCGAGGGTTTCATCGTAGTCCGCGGTCGTCGCGAGCTTCACCTCCGGGGCGTTGCGCTGGATATAGTTGGCCAGCGGGCCGGTCTTGGGCGTGATCACGCTTTTTCCGTTCAGTGCGCGCAGGCTTTCGGGCGTAGGGTCGGGAGCCCGCACGAACAGCGCTCCGCCGGTGCTCACCAAGGGCTCGCTGAAGTCATAGAGCTTCAGCCGTTCCGGATTGATCGCCAACGGAAAGATCGCATCGGCCTTGCCTTGGTCCACCGCGGGCTGGATTTGGACGAAGGGCACCGGCACGAACTCCAGTTCGACACCGGCGCGATCGGCCGCGGCTTGCAGCACTTCGATCCCAAGGCCGGTTGGCGTTCCCTGAGCTACTTGCACGAAAGGCGGGAAATTCTCGTCGACGACCACCCTCAGCGGGGTCGCGGCCGCCAGCGTCGGAACCGCGAATGCGCACAACAGCATCGCGGGCGTACCGCGCAGCAGACGAATCAGCATGACAACCTCCAGAGTCGGAACAGGCGGCAAGGCACAAGGCTGCCGCATCCCCGTCGAAGCTCCCAAGCCTCCGGACCGACGCCGCCCCACCGGTCACGGCAGGATACACCGCCAGGCTGGCTCCAGAGGTAATCCTGGGTCCATGCGCCCGGCGACGTCGTGGCCGGAGTCTCGAAAATGATGCCTCGCCCCGCCGCTGACAACATCCCTGCCCCCGGATGCGCACGAACCGGGCCTGCCGGCACCGCCCGGCTCAATCCAGCGCCGGCCCCGCCCGCGCGGCAAACCAATCCCGAAGAAGATCCAGATGATTGTGCACGATGCGCGAAGCGCTGCCACGAGCCCAGATCATCTGGGTTTCCGAGCGCTGCGTGTGATCGAAACGCAGATAGGCCACGCCCTCCAGACCGCAAGCCGCCAGGCTGCGCGGCACGATGGACACCCCCATGCCCTGCGCCACCAGCGACACGGCGCTGAGCCAATGCCGCGCCTCGTATCGCACCGTTGGCATGAAGCCGGCATCCAGGCACATCCGCAACAGCAGTTCGTAATACACCGGCGACACGGCGCTGGCAAAGAAAATGAACGGCTCGCCGGCCAGTACGGCCAGATCGACGTGGCCATTGCCCGCCAAGACGTGGCCCGCCGGCAGGCACAAGACGAACGGTTCGATCAGCAAAGTTTCGGCCGTCAGCTCGTCGGTCACCGGATTGGCGTGAACCAGCCCAATGTCCAGGCCGCCACGCGCCACCAGGCCGATCTGCTCGGCGGAATTCAGCTCCTGCAGCGCCCGGGCTACGCCAGGGTAGCGGCTCTGGCAATGCGTCAGCCATGCCGGCAGCCCGCGATACAGCATGGAGCCGACGAAGCCTATCTTGACTTCACCTTCCAGGCCCGCGTGGATACGGCGCACCAATTGCCGCACATCGGCATTGCGCTGGAGAAGAAAGCGCGCCTCTTTGTACAGCGCCTGGCCGGCCGGTGTGAGCGCTACATGCCGGCTGCTGCGTTCGAACAGGCGAACCCCGAGGTTGTCTTCCAACTGGCGGATGGCATGACTGAGCGGTGGCTGCGACAAATGCAGGCGGGCCGCCGCTCGGCTGAAACTCAGTTCTTCGGCTACCGCCACGAAATAGCGCAGCAAACGCGAGTCGATTTCCATGCGCCCCCCAATCTATACAGCAAATATATAGATATTAATAAAAACGGTATTGGTATGGAACGATGGGGCGACCCTACCATAGGCCTACCATCGCTTCCGAGGTCTTCCCGTGAACGCCGCCGATCTCTCCCAGGCCGAAGCCAACATCCCCGATGCCCGCGGTCTCAATCTTTTCAATGCCGATGGCTACGCCGCCGCATTGCTGCGCGCCTATCTGCCCGGCCCCCTGGCCGACCACCTGCTGCCCCATGCCGAAGAACTGGGTCGGCTGGCCGGGGGCGAATTCGACGCTCTGGCCTTCACCGCCGACCAGAACCCGCCCGCACTTTCGGTGCGCCATCGCACCGGGCAAGACGAGTCGACGATTCACAAGCATCCCGCCTACGTGGCTCTCGAACGCGCAGCCTATTGCCGCTTCGGCCTGGCCGCCATGTCGCACCGCGCTGGCGTGCTGGGTTGGCCGCAGCCCATGCCGCCCGCCGCCAAGTACGGCTTGAGCCATGTGTTCGTGCAGGCCGAGTTCGGCCTGTGTTGTCCGGTCAGCATGACCGATTCGCTGGCGCGCACGCTGCGCCGCTATGGCGATCCGGCCTTGGTCGATGAGATCCTGCCCCAGGTCACTTCGCTGGACTTCGACGAACTCCGGCAAAGCGCGATGTTCATGACGGAACAGGCCGCGGGCTCCGACGTGAGCGCCACCCAGACGATCGCCCGGCGGGAAGCCGATGGCCGCTGGCGGCTGTATGGCGACAAATGGTTCTGCTCCAATCCCGACGCGGGCTTTGCCATGGTACTGGCGCGCAGCGAAGAAACACCCGGCCTCGCCGGTGTCTCGCTGTTCCTGTTGCCACGCACCCTGCCCGATGGCCGGCAAAACCCCTACCGCATCCTGCGCCTGAAAGACAAACTCGGCACGCGCTCGATGGCCAGCGGCGAGATCCGCCTGGAGGGCGCCTACGCCTGGCTGGTCGGCGAGCGCGGCCGGGGCTTCCAGCAGATGGCCGACATGGTGAACAACTCGCGCCTGTCCAACGGCATGCGCGCCGCGGGGTTGATGCGCCGCGCCCTTACCGAAGCGCTGTACGTGGCGCGCAACCGCCGCGCCTTCGGCAAGCGGCTGATCGATATGCCGCTGATGCAGCGCCAGCTCCTGAAAATGCTGCTGCCCACCGAGCAGGCCCGATCGGTGATGTTCCAGACCGCGCAAGCGCTGGAGCGTGCCGACGCCGGCGATGCCGAAGCCCGTTCCTGCGTGCGCATCCTCACGCCGCTGATCAAGTTCCGCGCCTGCCGCGACGCGCGCCAGGTCACGGGTGATGCCATGGAAGTGCGCGGCGGCTGCGGCTATATCGAAGAATGGGTAGAGCCCCGGCTGATGCGCGACGCCCACCTCGGCTCGATCTGGGAAGGCACGAGCAATATCGTGGCGCTGGATGTGTTGCGGGCGATCGCACGCAACGATTGCCTGCCCCCCTTGCGCCGGCACGTGGCGCAACGCCTGGCGGACGGAGCGCCCTGCCCCGTGGAACTACAAGCGCTGCAAACGCGCTGCGTGGAGCAGGCTTTCGCCTTCGCTGAGTCGGCCGCCCGGGATAGCCAATCCCCGATGGCCCGCCAAGCGGCTTCCGCCCTCTACCACGTCGTGGCGCTGGCCGGCCTGCGCTGGGAGGCCGGCCGGAACTCCGCCCTCCAAACCCGCAATACGCTGGCCGACCTGGTGCTGGTACACCGCCTGGCGCCGCGCGACCCCTGCGCACCCCACGAACCCGCGATCGACGGGTCCGGATTGCTGGACATCGCTTAGCCACTTTTGAGGAGACGAACCATGAAGCCCTTGCTGAACGTCCTGGCCCTCTCGGCCACCATCCTGCTCCCCGCCCTGCCGGCATCGGCCGCCGGCGACTACCCCTCGCAGACCCTTCGCCTGGTGGTACCTTTCCCGCCCGGCGGTCCGACCGATGCCTTGGCCAGGCGCCTGGCGGACGGTTTGTCCAAGCCGCTGGGCCAGACCGTGATCGTCGAGAACCGCGCCGGCGCCGGCGGCAACATCGGCGCCGAGTACGTGGCCAACGCCAAGCCGGACGGCTACACCCTCCTGTTCGGCACCTCGGGGCCGCTGGCGATCAACACCAGTCTCTACGACTCGTTGAACTACGATCCCCGCACCAGCTTCGAGCCCATCGTGCGGATCGGCCATTTGCCCAACATCCTGGTGGTGCACCCCAGCCTGCCCGCCGCCAACCTGGAGGAGTTGATCGGCTACGCCCGGGAGAATCCCGACAAACTCTCGTACGCCTCCTCCGACAACGGTGCTTCCTCGCATCTGGCCGGCGTGCTGTTCAACGATATGGCCGGCACCAGCGTCCTGCACGTGCCCTATCGCGGCACCGGGCCGGCGCTCAACGATCTGCTGGGCGGCCAGGTATCGATGGCCTTTACCGACATTCTCACGGCCCTGCCCCATGTGCGCAGCGGCGCGCTGCGGCCCATCGGCCTGGCCGCCGCCGAGCGGTCGGCCGCCTTGCCCGAGCTGCCCTCGCTGCACGAACAAGGCCTCGACGGCTACGACGTCAGCGTCTTCTTCGGCATCGTCGCGCCGGCCGGCACACCGGATACCGTGGTGGAGAAGCTGAATCAGGCCTTCGGGCAAGCCCTGGACGACCCGGCCGTGCGCGATGCCCTGCAGGCGCAGGGCATCGTTCGCGCCGCCGACGCCACGCCCGCTGGCCTGGGCAGCTTCATTGAAGCCGAAGTGGACAAATGGCGGAACGTCATCCAGTCCGCCAACATTACCTTGAACTGAACCATGAGCACCGCTGCCGCCACCTCCGCGGGCGCCCTGCAAGGCACCCGCATCATCGACCTCTCCCGCGTTCTTGGCGGCCCCTATTGCACCCAGATTCTGGGCGACCATGGCGCCGAGGTCTATAAGATCGAACACCCGACCGGCGACGAAACCCGTGGCTGGGGGCCGCCCTTCCAGGATGGCACGGCCTCCTACTTCCTGGGCGTCAATCGCAACAAGCGGGGCTTGAGTCTGGACTTATCGCAAGCCGCCGGTCAAGCCTTTCTGCGGGCCCTGCTGCGCGACGCCGATGTGCTGGTGGAAAACTTCAAGCCCGGTACCCTGGAGAAGTGGGGCCTGGGCTACGATGTGCTCAGCCGGGAATTCCCGCAACTCATCCATTGCCGCATCAGCGGCTTCGGCGCCGACGGCCCTTTGGGCGGCCTGCCGGGCTACGACGCCTGCGCCCAGGCCCTGTGCGGCCTGATGAGTGTGAATGGCGACGCCGAGGGCGAGCCGACGCGGATCGGCGTGCCCGTGGTGGACATGGTCACCGGCCTCAACGCCGCCCTCGCCGTCCTGCTGGCCCTGAACGAACGCCAACGCAGCGGGTTGGGCCAGTTTCTGGACATCACCCTGTTCGATTGCGCGATCTCGCCTTTTGCACCCGCACGCGCCCAATTACTTCCTCAGTGGCCGCGTGCCGGCCCGCACCGGCAATGCCCATCCCAACATTGCTCCCTACGAAACCCTGTCCACCGCCGAAGGGGGACATTTTCCTGGCGGTCGGCAATCATCGCCAGTTCACCACCCTCTGCCAAGCGCTCGGCGCACCCGCCTTGGCCCATGATCCCCGCTTTGCCGATAATGCCGGCCGCTTGCGGCACCGCGCGGAGCTGCATACGGCCCTGGCCGAATTATTGAGTACCCAAACCGCCGCCGAGCTGGCGCCGGCGCTGCTGAAACAGGGCGTGCCCGCCGCTCCGGTGCTGAACGTCGAACAACTGCTCGAGCATCCCCACACCCGGCATCGCGCCATGGTGCTGGAGCAAGACGGCTACCGCGCCATCGCCTCGCCGATCAAGCTTTCACGCACGCCGGCCACTCTGCGGCGGCTGCCGCCCAGCTTCGACCAGGATACGGCGGAAGTCGCCGCCAGCCTGCCCGCCGGCCCCGGAGGGTAGGCCGGCAGCACCGCTTCTTCGGCGAACGGCGTGCCCTCCAACCGCCGCAACAGGGCCGCCATGGGCCCGGCCTTGCGCGTGAGCCGGCCGCCGGCATCCAGGGCCCTCTCTCCTTGGTACATTTGCGCGTAAATTCCGCTGGCGCAGCCGGCGGCGCAGTGCTATGTTGGCGCCTGCGCGGCCATTTGGCCGCCTGGAGCCGACCATGTGCCTCGCCTGCCCTGTTCCGCGTCGTCATTTTCTCAAGACCTCTCTGGCTTTAGCCGCCAGCGGCGCCCTGACCGGGCTGTCCCCGGTCCGGGCCGCCCAGCCTGCGCCAGCCACGATATCGCCCGCCGCGGCGCTGCAACGCCTGCAAGAAGGCAATGCCCGCTACGTCGCGGGGAAGCCGCGAGTTCGCGACTTCAGCCCCGGCCGCGCGGCGCGGGCCACCGGCCAGGCCCCCTTTGCCGCCATCCTGGCCTGCGCCGATTCGCGCGTGGCGCCCGAGCTCCTGTTCGACCAGGGCCTGGGTGATCTCTTCGTGGTGCGGGTGGCGGGCAACGTGGTGGATCCCGAGGGCCTGGCCAGCCTGGAGTATGCCGTCCATTACCTCGGCGTGCCGCTGGTCATGGTGCTGGGCCACAGCAGTTGCGGCGCGGTCGAAGCCGCCATCAGCGTCGATCGCGACGGCAGCCAATTGCCGGGTCATTTGCCCGCGCTGATCCAGGCCATCCTGCCCGCCGTGCGGCAGGCCCGCCAGAGTCCGGGCGATCAACTGCTGGAACGGGCCACCGCCGACAACGTCCGCCTGGGCGTCGGTCAATTGTCGGCCAGCGCACCGCTCCTGGCCCCTGCCGTTGCCAGTGGCAAGCTCCAGGTGGTGGGCAGCGTCTACGACATCCCCAGCGGCCGCGTCATGGCGGTATAAACCCGGCCCGGCGGCAAGGTCTCCGGCTCGTTTAAAAACGAGCCCCGGTATTGTCGCTTTCAGCGGCCGGCCACCACGATCACTTCGATGCGCAGGTTGGGATCCGCCAGCGCCACCTGGCCGGTGGCCCGTGCTGGCGCATTGGCGCGATCCACCCAGGCATCCCACACCTCGTTCATGGCGGCAAAGTCGGCCATGTCCTTGAGCCAGATCTGCGCCGACAAGATCTTGCCTCGATGGCTGCCCGCTTCGCCCAGCAGGCGATCCACGTGGGCCAGCACCTGACGCGTCTGCTCGGCGATCGGCGCCGAGGCGTCATCCGCTACCTGGCCGGCCAGGTAGATGGTATCGCCGTGGATGACGACTTCGCTCATGCGGCCGTTGCCATGCAAGCGTTGGATGCTCATGAAAACACTCCGGTAGAAAAAGGGATCGCCACGATAACCGATCCGGCCCGCCGCCCGCTCGTCCTTGCCTCCCGATCGCCGCACCCCGCCCTCCCTCGGATCGGCCGGCACCCGCGCGGATCGTCCGGCCGGAGCCAACGACAGGGCCGACCGGCCTGGATCAGGGTGCGTCAACCGCCAGGCAACTCTGAGTTGCCGTGTCATGGATTCCTCGCAGCCGGCGGGCTTTCTACACTGCCCCGGCACGTTTCCTCTTCGACCTCTTTTTTCTGGACGACACTGCCATGCGCGGAAAGACTTGGATGTACGGTGCCATCATTACCGCCGGCCTCGCCTGTCAGGGCGGCGGCGCGGCCTGGGCGGCCGACGACACGGCCTATCCTTCCCGGCCGGTCAGGATGCTGATCGGCCAGGCGCCGGGAGGCGCGGTGGACACCCTGGCCCGGATGACCGCCGAGGCCCTGGGTAGCCGCCTGGGCCAACCCGTCGTGGTGGAGAGCCGGCCCGGCGCCGGCGGCATGCTGGCGGCGGGCACCCTGGCACGCGCCGAACCTGATGGCCATACCCTGGGCTTTCTCGACGTCGGCGCCATCGCCGTGGCGCCCCTGCTGCAAAAGAGCGTGCCTTACGACCCCGACCGTGACTTCACCTTCCTGGGAACGGCGGCCCGCATTCCGCTGGTCATGGTTGCCCATCCCAGCCTCGACGCCTCCACGCCGGCCGAGCTCACGCGCGACAGTCAGGCCCGGCCCGACACGCTGAACTACGCCTCGGCCGGCGTCGGCAGTCCGCCCCACATGGCGTTCGAGGCCTACAAATACGCGGCCCAGGCACCCATCCGCCACATCGCCTACCGTGGCGGCGCGCCTGCCCTGGCCGACGTCGTCGCCGGCCACGTGCAACTGACTTTCATCGACACCAACCTGGGCAGCCAGTACGTCCGCGACGGCCGCGTCAAGGCGATCGGCGTCGCCACGCGAAACCGCAGCCCACTGCTGCCCGACGTTCCCACCTTCGCCGAGTCCGGCATCACGGATTTCGACTTCGCCCCCTGGGTCGGCGTCGTCGGGCCGGCCGGCCTGCCCGTCGCCGTGGTCGACCGCGTCTCCTCGGCCCTGGCGGAAGTGGTGGCCGACCCCGCCTTCGTCGAGCGGGTCCAGGCGCTGGGCTTCGAGCCCTTTCCGGGCGACGCCCGGACGTTCGCCGCCCTGGCGAGCCGCGAGCGCGACGAGTACCGGACGCTGATCCAGGAACAGCGGATCACTCTGGAAGAATGACCGCGAGCCGGGTGCCATCCCCGCCGCCCGCGGCGGGGACGGACGAGGCCGTTCCCACCCGGAGCCGAAGGCTCCCCAGGACGGGGCTGGAGTTCCCCGGCCCCGCACGCCGCCGGATACCGGCGGCATCCTCACCCAAGAAGGACGAATCCCTATGAGCAAGACACTGGTGGTCGAAGCCAGCGGCGATACCGACGCCCCTGCGGACCAGCGGGCCTTTGCCCAGGCCTGCCGCATTCTGGCCGACCAGGGCCATGGCGCCGGACTGGCCGGCCAACTCACGATGCGCAACCCGGATGGCACCCTCCTGACGCTGCCGTTGGGCGTGGGCTTCGACGAAGCCACTCCGGAGCACGTGCTCCGGGTGAACGAAGACCTCGATGTCCTGGAAGGCAGCGGCAAGGCCAATCCGGCGGTGCGCTTCCATGTCTGGATCTATCGCCGGCGACCCGACCTGAAGTCGGTGGTCCACACCCATCCTCCGGCGCTGTCGGCGCTGTCCATGCTCGGCCAGCCCATGCCGGTGGCGCACATGGACGCCGCCATGTTCCATGATGACTGCGGTTTTCTTGGCCGATGGCCCGGCGTCCCCACCGGCGACGAAGAAGGCGAGTTGATCTCCGATGCGCTTGGCAATAAGCGCTCGGTCTTTCTGGCCAACCATGGCATCGTCTGCACCGGCAACAGCCTCCAGGAAGCGATTTACCTCAACGTCTTTGCCGAGCACAATGCCCGGGCCTGCCTCGACGCCCTGGCGGTGGGTCCGCTGCAAGCCGTGGCGCCCGAGGCGGCACAAGAAGCGCATGACTTTTTGCTGCAACCCGCCATCGTCAATGCAACTTTCGCCTACTGGGCCCGTCAGGCGCTATCGCGAGGCATGGCGCGCTCCTGACCTTCCGGCGGATGCCGCAGCGCCACGATCGCCTGCAGCACGACCTGTACCGCCTCACGCTGCAAGGTGGCGGTACGCCGATGAATGGCGCAGATCCGGCGGCTAAGGGCATTGTCTTCGATCGGTACGCGTCGGAGCCCGCGCGACAGTACGATGTGATCGGGCAAGGCGGCCGGCAGCACGGCCGCTCCCACGCCGGCAGCGGCGAGGTCGAGGCCGATATTGATCGAATTGCTTTCCGCCGCCACTTTTAGCGGTCCCGCCACCTGGCCCTCGACCATTCGTCGCAGGGCGTAGGGCCGTGGCGGCAAGACGAGCGGCAACCGGGCGAGATCCGTCAGGGCGAAGCATCGGACATCTTCATGGCGCCCCGCCTGGCAGTACACGGCCTGCACCTCCTCGCACAAGGGTATCGACTCGACCCCGTCGGTGTCCACCGCCACGTCATACACCAGACCGATATCGGCAGCACCCCGCTCCACCCGCTCGACCACCTTGGGCGACGATGCGTTACTGATGCTCAGCACCAGTTGAGGATGATGGCTCCGCACCCAAGGCCCCAGCCATGGCACCAGATACGCCGCCAGCGTATTGATCGTGCAAATCGAGACTTGGCCGTTCGCAACTCGCAATGCGGAGCAGGCGTCATCGAAAGCGCTATCCAGCAAATCGAGTCCCCGACTGGCCTGGACGAACAAGCGTTGACCGGTGGAGGTCAGCGTCATGCCGCGCCCATGGCGCTCGAACAGCGGCGTACCGATCGCTCGCTCCAGCGTGGCAACCTGTTTGCTGAGGGCGGCCTGGCCTAGGCCCAGTGCGTCGGTGGCGGCCCGCAAGGAACCGGCCCGCGCCACGTGGACAAAGGTGCGCAACAAATGATCGGGAGTGGGCATGCTGGGTGATCAACCGTGTCTAGCGAGTGACTATCCCCCCTTTATGGGGTAGAGCCGGTAGAGCCCCGGTTTGAGGACGGGGACTCTGCCTCTTGCGGGAACACCCCTCCGCCAGCGGCGGATTTGCAAAAAGACAATGGCGCCCCGGGCACGGATCGAACGTGCGGCCCCCTTCTTAGGAGGAAGGTGCTCTATCCACTGAGCTACCGGGGCGAGGCGCCATTTTAGCGCATGCTCCGGCGATCGCCCGGCGGGCCGCTGCGTGGCCGGCGGGCAACCGGTATAGTGTGGGGCCAGAGCAAGTTTGCCCACCATGTTCAGTTACCGCCACGCCTTCCATGCCGGCAATCATGCCGACGTCCTCAAGCACATCGTCCTGGTGCAGATTCTCGAGCATCTGCGCCAAAAGGATAAGCCGTTCTGGTACTTCGACACCCACGCGGGTGCGGGCCGCTACGACCTTTCCGGCGCCTGGGCGCGCAAAACCCTCGAGGCCGACACCGGTATTGCCCGCTTGTGGCAGGCGCCCAAGCCACCGGCCGCGGTGGCGCGCTACCTCGATGCCGTGCGAGCCTGCAATCCCGACGGCCAGTTACGCAGCTATCCGGGTTCGCCCTGGCTGGCGTGGCAGCTGCTGGGCGAGCGCGACCGCCTGCGTCTGTTCGAATGGCATGCCACCGAGGTGCACCATCTTCACGAGGCCATGCGCCAGCAGCCGCGCGAGGTAGCGCGGCGCACCATGGTGTATGCGGCCGACGGCTTCGTCGGGCTCAAGGCCCTGCTGCCGCCGCCGCCGCGGCGCGGCGTGATTCTCATCGATCCGGCCTACGAAGACAAAAACGACTATCGGCGTGTGATGCAGACCGTGCGCGAAGGCCTGGAACGCTTCGCCACCGGCTGCTATGCCGTCTGGTATCCCCTGATCCAGCGGCGCGAGGCCCAATTGCTCCCCGAAAAACTCTCCCGGCTGCCGGGCGTCGAGTGGCTGCACGCTTCGCTGCTGGTGGGCGACCCCAAACTCTCGGGCCTCGGTCTGCACGGCAGCGGCATGTTCGTCATCAATCCGCCTTACACCTTGCGCGCCAGCCTGCAAGAAGCCCTGCCCTGGGTGGCCCAAACCCTGGCCGGCGCCAACGGCCGCTACACGCTGCAAAGCTCCGATGCACCCCGGCGCGAGGCGCGGCGCCCGATCGCCGCTCCCTCCTCCGCCCGGCCGCCAGCCAAGCCGGCCCGCCCGCGGCCGCCGCGCATCCGTTCATCAGAGGGCTGACGCCCGCGCGGCGCACCGGCTACGCCTCAAAACGCCGATCTCGCCGAGCCCGCGGCGGACGCCAGCCAGGCTGGCGCGCCGCCCTGGTTCAGCCGCGGCGACGGGGGTAACCCTGCGCCAGGATGCGTTTCCAGACTTCGCGCTTGCGTTCGGGGCTGAACGAAACCCAGTTGGCCACCTCATCGGCGGTGCGGCCGCAGCCCCTGCAGATCTCGTCGAACAAGGTGGAGCAGACCGCCACGCAGGGCGAATCCGGCAAGACATCGCGGTCGCCGCTCTCCCCGGGCTTTGCGCCCGGGGCGGGAGCCGCGGGGAAGGAATGCCGGTTGGTCACACGCGCAGCGACTCGGCGCGGTCGGTGGCTTCCCAGGTGAACTCGGGCTCGGCGCGGCCGAAGTGGCCGTAAGCCGCGGTTTTGCCGTAGATCGGACGCAGCAGGTCGAGCATGGCCACGATCCCCTTGGGGCGAAGGTCGAAATGCTCGCGCACCAGCATGGCGATCTCGGCGTCGGGGATGACACCGGTACCGTAGGTATCCACCGTGATGTTGATGGGCGCGGCCACGCCGATGGCGTAGCTCACCTGCACCTGGCAGCGGCTCGCCAGGCCGGCGGCGACGATATTCTTGGCCACGTAACGCGCGGCGTAGGCGGCGGAGCGGTCGACCTTGGAGGGATCCTTGCCGGAGAAAGCGCCGCCGCCGTGCGGGCAAGCGCCGCCGTAGGTATCGACGATGATCTTGCGACCGGTAAGGCCGCAATCGCCCTGCGGGCCGCCGATGACGAAACGGCCCGTGGGGTTGACCAGGTAGCGCGTTTTGGGCGTGATCAGCCCCTCGGGAAAGCAAGGCTTGATGATTTCTTCGATCACGCCTTCGTGGACGGCCGCGGAGGAGACGTCCGGCGCGTGCTGCGTGGAGAGCACCACGGTGTCGACTTCGACCGGCTTGCCATCCACGTAGCGGAAGGTGACTTGCGACTTGGCGTCGGGCCGCAGCCACGGCAGCCGGCCGTCGCGGCGCAGCTCGCTCTGGCGCTGCACCAGGCGGTGGGCGTACCAGATCGCGGCGGGCATCAGGTCGGGGGTTTCGTTGCAGGCGTAGCCGAACATCAGGCCTTGGTCGCCGGCGCCCTGATTGAGATAATCGTCGGAGCTGTGGTCCACGCCCTGGGCGATATCGGGCGACTGCTTATCGTAAGCCACCAGCACGGCGCAGCCTTTGTAGTCGATGCCGTACTCGGTGTTGTCGTAGCCGATGCGCTGGATGGTGTCGCGCGCGACCTTGATGTAATCGACATTGGCCGACGTGGTGATCTCGCCGGCGAGCAGCACCAGGCCGGTATTGCAGAGGGTCTCGGCGGCAACGCGGGCGGTGGGGTCCTGAGTCAGGATGGCATCGAGGATGGCATCGGAGATCTGGTCGGCCACCTTATCGGGATGCCCTTCGGAGACGGACTCGGAGGTAAACAGGTAATCGTTGTTGGCCACGCGATGCTTCCTTGCAAAGTCAGTGTTGGATCGAGCGTTGCGCGCTGTTTCCCGGCTCGGCAGGGGCATCGAAGAATACCGGCAGCGACGCTTTAGCGGAAAAATCAGGTGCAAACACCATAGCCACCCCGCAAGTTGTCGGTTAACTCGGTGGCATTGGTCATTTTAGGCGAAAATCACGGCCAGGAATCCTCGCCGCCGGAGCACGGCCGGTCTGCGCCTGGCCGTCGCCACCCCGGCTTGGGCCACATCCCGCCGTTGCGCACGCGGCGCGATCGCCCGCCGGCTCCGCTGGCGACGCGCCGGCGGCCGGGGCCTGCCGGGCCCGCCCCCCTTCCGCGCCACGACCACCGCAAGTCCATACGCCATGCTCGTTGCTGTTTTTCGTCTGCTGTCCCGCCTGCCCCTGCGCTGGCTTCAGCGCCTCGGCGCCGTGCTGGGCCTGCTGGTGTATGCCTTCCCGGGCCGGTATCGTCGGCGCCTGCGCGCGCATGCCGCACAGGCGGGACACGACAGTGCGGCTTTTGCCCGGCGAGCCGCGGCGCATACCGGAATCATGATGCTGGAGACGGCCTGGGTATGGTTTCGTCCCGGCGAGGCCCGCGCGCTCGTGCACACCGCCCAGCGCGAGCGGCTGCGGCGCGCGGCCGCCGAGGGCCGGCCGGTCGTCTTCCTGACTCCCCATCTCGGCAACTTTGAACTCGCCGCGCGCTTTGCGGCACAATACGCGCCCATCCATGTGCTGTACCGGCCACCACGCCAGGCGGCGCTGCGGCCCCTGGTGGAAACCAGCCGCCAGAACGACGGGGTGCGGATCGCAGCGGCCAACCGGCAAGGCCTGCGCCAGTTGCTGCGCGCGCTGCGCGAAGGGCAGATGGTCGGCATTCTGCCGGACCAGGTGCCTGGCGCTGGCGAAGGCGCCTGGGCCGACTTCTTCGGCCGGCCGGCCTACACCATGACGCTGCCGGCCCGGCTGGCCGCCGACCCGGAGGTAATGGTGATCGCCGCAACGTGCGCACGGCTGCCCGGCGGGCGAGGCTGGCAACTGCACCTGGAAGATATCGATGACCGGCCGGACCCAAGCCCGGAAGCACAGGCGGCGTGGATCAATGCGATCATGATGCGATTGATCGAACGCTGCCCCGAACAATATCTTTGGAGCTATCACCGTTACAAGCAGCCCTGACCACGAGCCCAAGCGTCCGCCCCATTCCGAACCGGAGCGGGCGAAGCCGGATCCCGGCAGCCCCGTCGAAGCGTTGGGCGGCTCCGGCCTCCAGACCGGAGAGCTTGCGCCCCTGCCTCCGGCGGCCCGCCTCACCGCGGCCTTCTTTGCCTGGCTGGCGCGTCGCAGCCCGGCTACCCGGGCACGCCTGGGCGCCTGGCTCGGCCGCTGGGGGTGGCGGGTGGTGGGCCGCCGGCGGCGCATCGCCCTGCGCAACCTCGAGCTCTGTTTTCCCGAGGCCACGCCGGCCGAGCGGCAAACGCTGGGCCAGGTCCATTTCCGGGCCCTGGCGCAGTCCATCGTCGATCGCAGCATTCTCTGGTATGGCAGCGCCGATCAAGTACGCGAGCTCGTGAGTCTCGAGGGTTTCGAGCACATCGCAGCCGCCCGCGAGCGCGGTCCGGTGGTGCTGCTGGCGCCTCATTTCATCGGTCTCGACGCTGGCGCCACCCGGCTGTCGCTGGAGTCCACCGCGGCCTCCATGTATCAGGTACAAAGCAATCCCGGCTTCGACGCCTTGTTTCGCCGTGGACGCACGCGATTCAACGATATCCGGTTGGTCAGCCGCCGCGACGGCATTCGCGGCCTGATGCGCCACCTCAAGGCCGGCTTGCCGGTGTACTACCTGCCCGACATGGATTTCGGCCGGCGCGGTTCGATCTTCGTGCCCTTCTATGGCATCCCCGCTGCCACCCTGACCGCGCCGGCGCAGATGGCGCGCAACTGGAGCGCGCAAATCCTGCCGGTGCTAACCTTCTGGTCGCCCGAGACCGGGCGCTATCATGTCCGGGTGGAGCCGCCGCTGGCCCACTTCCCGGGTCCGGAGTCGCTGGCAGAAGCCACCGCCCGCCTCAACCGCCATATCGAAACCTGGATCGCCGAGGCCCCTGCCCAGTACCATTGGGTGCACAAGCGCTTCAAAACCCGTCCCTACGGAACGCCCGACCTCTACGATCCCGACACGCCGCTCGAATTCGCTCCGCCCAACCGCAAATCATGATCTGGAACTTCACCAAAATGCACGGCGCCGGCAACGACTTCGTCGTTCTCGACGGCGTGCGCCAGGCCCTCGAGCTGACGCCGGCGCGAGTACGCGCACTGGCCGACCGCCATTTCGGCGTCGGCGCCGATCAGGTGCTGGTGGTCGAGCCCTCCAGCCATCCCGATGCGCACTTCCGCTACCGCATCTTCAACGCCGACGGCGGCGAGGTGGAGCACTGCGGCAATGGCGCCCGCTGCTTCGTGCGCTTCGTCCACGACCAGAATCTCAGCCAGGCCAACCCCTTGCGCGCCGAAATCGCCACCGGCCTGATCGAGCTGTTGCGCCACGACGACGGCACCGTCTCGGTGGGCATGGGCGGCACGCGCTTCACACCGGCCGACGTAGCCTTCGACGCCAGCGGGCTCGAATCCCGCCTCGAGGGCGCCGATACGCTGTGGCAGTTGCCCCTCGCGCCTGGCGAACGGCCAGTCTGGCTATCGCTGGTGGCCATCTCCAATCCGCATGCGGTGCAGGTGGTGGACGACGTCGACACCGCGCCCGTGGCCACCGTGGGCCCGGCCATCGAACACCACCCGCGCTTCGCCCAACGGGTGAATGCCGGCTTCATGCAGGTGCTCGACGCCCATCACATCCGGCTGCGCGTGTACGAACGCGGCGCTGGCGAAACCCTGGCCTGCGGCACGGGAGCCTGCGCCGCCGTGGTGGCCGGCATCCGCCGCGGGCTGCTGCACTCGCCGGTGCGGGTCGACACCCGCGGCGGTACCCTTACCATAGCCTGGACCAACGATCAGCTCACTCTCAGCGGCCCGGCCACCGTCGCCTTCGAGGGCCGGATCGATCCCGCCTACCTCGACCGTGCCCTGCCGGCCTGACCCCATGACCGACACCACCCCGCCCTCTTCCCCGCTCCCAGCCGAGGCCATCGCCGACTGGCTGCGCGAACATCCCGAGTTTTTCGACGATCACGCCGACGTGTTCGCCGAGCTGCAAGTGCCGCATCCTCATACCGGCCGCGCCGTATCACTGGGCGAGCGCCAGGTCGTTACGCTGCGCGAACGGCTGCATGTGCTCGAGCGCCAGATCAGCACCCTCACGCGTACCGCGCGCGTCAACCAGCAAATCGCCATGCGGCTGTACGAATGGAGCCTCGGTTTGTTGAGCGAGACCGAGACGACGGAGCTGCCGGCCCGGGTCTGCTCGGGCCTGCGCGAAGTCTTCGGCATCCCCGATGTCGCGCTACGCCTGTGGCAATGCACCGGTCCCGACGACTCGCCGTGGCGGCAGGCGGTCAGCGAAGATGCCCGCCTGTTTGCCGAAAGCCTCTCGCGCCCTTACTGCGGCCGCGACACCCGCTTCGAGGCCGTGGGCTGGCTGGCCGAAGTCCCCGCCTCGCTGGCGCTGGTGGCCCTGCGTACGCCGCAACGCGGCCAAACCTTCGGCCTCTTGGTTCTCGGCGCCGACGACGAAACCCGCTTTACCGCCGACATGGGCACGATTTTTCTCGAACAGGTGGGTGCCCAGGCCGGCGCCGCCCTGTCGCGCTTGCTCGCGCCGCCGGCCGCCGGCTGACCCGGGCATAACCGCCATGACCGACATCTTCGACTCCTGGCTGACCGAACTGGCCCGGGTGCGGCGGTATTCGCCTCATACCGTGGCGGCCTATCGGCGCGACGCGGCCCCCCTGCGCGAACTCGCCGCCGGCAAGCCCGCCGCGCAGATCGACGCCGCCGACCTCCGGCGGCTGCTCGCCCGGGCGCATGCCGCGGGCGCGAGTCCTCGCAGCCTGGCCCGCCGCCTCTCCAGTTGGCGCCAGTTCTTCCTGTGGTTGAGTCGCCACGAAACCCTGGACGCCAATCCGACCGATGGCCTGCGCGCCCCGCGCCGCGGCCGCGAATTGCCCAAGGCGCTGGCGGTGGACCAGACCCAGGCCTTGCTCGAACAGGCCGGGCGGCGTCCCGCCGAAGCCGGCGACGTCGACGCCCGCGCCACCGCCAGTCGCGATCTCGCCATGGCCGAACTGCTCTATAGCAGCGGCCTGCGCCTCTCCGAACTGGTGGGGCTGGATCTCCGCTATGCCGACGGCGGTGCCGGCGGCAGCCGAGGCTGGATCCATCTGGCCGAAGCCGAGGTCACGGTGGTCGGCAAAGGCAACAAACGCCGTACCGTACCGCTCGGACGCCCGGCGATCGCCGCCCTGGAACATTGGCTGGAACTGCGCCCGCGCTGGGTTGCCGATCCGGCCGAGCTGGCCGTCTTCGTCGGCCGCCGCGGCCGACGCATCGCGCCGGGCGTGGTCCAGCAACGTCTGGCCTTGCTGGGCCAGACGGGCGGTCTGCCCACGCGCCTGCATCCGCATATGCTGCGCCACAGCTTCGCCAGCCACCTGCTGCAATCGGCCCAGGATCTACGCGCCGTACAGGAACTTCTCGGCCACGCCAGCCTCAGTACCACGCAGATCTATACCCGGCTCGACTACCAGCACCTGGCCCAGGCCTACGATCAGGCCCATCCCCGGGCGCGCCGTCGCGGCGGCAACTGAGCCTCGGCGCATTTGTGCGCGCCATCCCGGCATCGTATTTGCATCTACCGGCCGGGCAGGGTAATCTAGTTTGTTTGTCTCACGACGAGAAAAGGCTCACGAGGAGTGAACCATGGGTTCCGCTAAAAGGTCGGCCAACGCAGCAAACAATGCAGCAAACAATGCAGCAACCAACGCAGCAACCAACGCAGTGGCCAGCACAGCAACCAACGCGGCGGGCGCCGCGCAAGGTACCGGCACCACGCGCGGCGCGGTCGGCAACGGCCGGGGCTTGATCCCGGTCACCGTGCTCACCGGTTTTCTGGGCGCCGGCAAAACCACGCTGCTCAATCGCATTCTGTCCGAAGATCACGGCCAGCGCATCGCCGTGATCGAGAACGAATTCGGGCCCGAGAGCATCGATAACGACCTCCTGGTGCGCGACACCGGCGAGCAGATCGTCGAGATGAACAACGGCTGCATCTGCTGCACGGTGCGCGGCGATCTCGTGCGCATCCTGGGCGACCTCCACCGCAAACGCGCCGCCGGCGAGCTGGCCTTCGATCGCGTGATCATCGAAACCACCGGCATGGCCAATCCCGGCCCGGTGTGCCAAACCTTCTTCATGGACGACGACATCGCCGCCGGCTATCTGCTCGACGGCGTGATCACCGTGGTCGATGCCAAGCATGGCAACGACACCCTCGATCGCCAGCCCGAGGCGCAGAACCAGGTGGGTTTCGCCGACCGCATCCTCATGTCCAAGGTCGATCTCGTCGACGATGCCGAGGTGCAGGCGCTGCGCAGCCGCCTGGTGCGCATCAACCCGCGCGCCAATCCCATACCGGTCAACTTCGGCCAGGCCCCGCTCCAAGAGATCCTCGACATCCATGGCTTCAACCTGAACGCCATCCTCGAGATCGATCCGGAGTTCCTGGCCGAACAAGAAGATCACGGCCACCACCACGACCATGATCACGGCCATGGCCATGGCCACCATCACGATCACACCGGCGACGACTGTGACCATCCCAGCCATCGCCAGCACGACGACGACATCAAAGCCTTCGTTTTCAAGTCCGATAAACCCTTCAACCTCGATCGCCTCGAAGAATTCCTCAGCGGCATCGTCCAGGTCTACGGTCCCGACCTTCTGCGGTACAAAGGCATCCTCTACATCAAGGGCAATCCCCGGCGCATTCTGTTCCAGGGCGTGCACATGATGATGGGAGCCGAACCGGGGCGTGCCTGGCTGGCCAACGACAAGAAAGGCAGCAAAATGGTCTTCATCGGCCGCAAGCTGCCGCAGGATATTTTCTCCCTGGGCCTGGAGCAATGCCTGGCCTGACCCGCCATTTCTGGCGTTTTACGGAGTGATTACCATGACCAGCAATACGGCCCCCCTCTCACCCGAGACGACCGAACGGCTGCTGACCGAAGCCGAACTCCTCGCCATGCCGGAGTCCGACTACATGAACGAAGCCCAGCTGGCCTTCTTCCGTAATCGGCTCCGCGAACTCGAGCAAAGCCTGGTACAGAACGCCGATCAAACCACCGAGCACCTGCGCGAAACGCAATTCGTGCCCGACCCCGCCGACCGCGCCACCATCGAAGAAGAACACGCGCTCGAACTACGCACCCGCGACCGCGAGCGCAAGTTGCTCAAGAAGGTGCAGCAATCGCTGTCCCGCATCGATTCGGGCGACTACGGCTGGTGCGAGGAAACCGGCGAACCCATCGGCGTCCCGCGCCTGCTGGCCCGTCCCACGGCCACCTTGTCGCTCGAGGCCCAGCAGCGCCGCGAGATGCGCCAGAAACTCTACGGCGATTGAAGCGTCTCATCAGCTTGTCCCCGGGGCGCCGCTCGCGCAGCGACGGCACTCCGGATTATTTTGTAGCCACCCGAGGACCCTCCGGCTCATGGAGCAATTTCACGGCACCACCATCCTTTGCGTCCGCCGCGGCAACCAGGTTGTCATCGGCGGCGACGGGCAGGTGACCCTGGGCAATATCGTCATCAAGGGCAGCGCCCGCAAGGTGCGCAAGCTCTACCGCGACACGGTGCTCGCCGGCTTTGCCGGCGCCACCGCCGATGCTTTCACATTGATCGAACGCTTCGAGGGCAAGCTCGAGAAGCACTCCGGCCATTTGCTAAGGGCGGCCGTGGAACTCACCCGCGACTGGCGTACCGACCGAGTCCTGCGCCGTCTCGAGGCCATGCTGATCGTGGCCGACCGCGACGCCACGCTGGTGCTCACCGGCAATGGCGACGTCCTCGAGCCGGAGCATGGCCTGGCGGCCATCGGCTCGGGAGGCGCCTACGCCCAATCGGCCGCGTTGGCCCTGCTGCAGAATACCGACATGCCGGCGGCCGAGATCGTGCGCAAGTCGCTCGCCATCGCCGGCGATCTCTGCATCTATACCAACGACCAGCACACCCTCGAAACCCTGGAGTAAACCGCCGGGGCCACTCGTTTTTTCCGCCTGCGCCCGTCCCGGCCGCGGGCCGTACCGTTTTCAGGAAGCCATCGTGTCCGCCACCACCATGACCCCCAGCGAGATCGTCTCCGAGCTCGATAAATTCATCGTGGGCCAGAACCGCGCCAAGCGTTCGGTTGCCATCGCCCTGCGCAATCGCTGGCGCCGCCAGCAGGTGTCCGATCCTCTTCGCCAAGAGATCCAGCCCAAGAACATCCTCATGATCGGCCCCACCGGCGTGGGCAAAACCGAGATCGCCCGCCGCCTGGCCAAGCTGGCCGACGCCCCTTTCATCAAGATCGAAGCCACCAAGTTCACCGAGGTGGGCTATGTTGGCCGTGATGTCGACACCATCATCCGCGATCTTGCCGAAGTGGCTGTCAAACAGATGCGCGAAACCGAAATGCGGCGCGTGCGGGCGCTGGCAGAAGATGCCGCCGAAGACCGCATTCTCGATGTGCTCATCCCGCCGCCCCGCGACGCCTACGGCCAGCCCGAACGCGATGAATCCAGCACCGCGCGGCAGACCTTCCGCAAGCGCCTGCGCGAAGGCCAGCTCGACGATAAAGAAATCGAGATCGAAGTGGCCCAGGCCCTGCCGCAAATGGAGATCATGTCGCCACCCGGCATGGAAGAAATGACGGAACAGATCCGGGGCCTGTTTGCCGGCATGAGCGAAGGCAAACGCAAGAAGCGCAAAATGACCGTCGCCGAAGCGTTCAAGCAACTGACCGACGAAGAAGCGGCCAAGCGCGTCAACGAGGAAGAGCTCCGCACCCGCGCCGTACAGAGCGTTGAACAGAACGGCATCGTGTTCCTCGATGAGGTCGACAAGATCTGCGCCCGCCAGGACGCCAGCGGTGCCGAGGTTTCGCGCCAGGGCGTACAGCGCGACCTGCTGCCGCTGGTGGAAGGCACGACGGTCAACACCAAATACGGCATGGTGCGCACCGATCACATCCTGTTCATCGCTTCCGGCGCCTTCCACCTGTCGCGCCCGTCCGATCTGATCCCCGAGCTGCAGGGCCGCTTCCCGATCCGCGTCGAGCTCGAATCGCTCACCACCGAGGATTTCAAGCGCATCCTGACCGGCATCGATGCCGCGCTCACCAAGCAATATCAGGCGCTGCTGGCTACCGAGGGCGTCGCGCTGGAATTCACCGACGAGGGCATCGAGCGCCTGGCGCAACTGGCTTTCGACGTCAACGAGCGTACCGAGAACATCGGCGCCCGCCGCTTGTATACCGTCATGGAAAAGCTGCTGGAGGAGCTCTCATACGATGCGGATCGCCAGCAAGGCAGCTCGGTGACCATCGACGCCGCTTACGTCAATGAAAAACTGAGCGACGTGGCCCGCGACCAGGACCTCGCCCGCTACGTGCTGTAAGCAAGCCGCCCCCGATCTGACAACCGCCCCGGCCCAGCCGGGGTTTTTGTTATGGCGATGCCGGGAGCGGTGCGCTGGCCGCGGCCAGCGCGCCGATCTGTGCTGCGCCCGCGGCTGGGGCCGGCGCTCAGCGGCGGATGCTGATGATGACGTACTGACCATCGACCCGATCGGCGGTAAACACCACGCTATCGCCAGGCTTGAGCGGCACGATCAGGGCTTTATCCTGCACGCGGTAAACCAAGGTCATCGCGGGCAGCTCCAGCTCGGGAATGGGGCCATGCTTGAGCGTGATGCGGCCGCCATCGGGATCGACGCGGCGGACTTCGCCCTGCACCGGCGAACTGGGCGCGGCCTCGGCTGGCGCAACCCACAGGCCCATGGCCAGGGCGATCCCCACGACCGCCGCCAGCGACGACAGGAAACGAACAATTCGAGACATGGACTTCTCTCCGGCTGAATGAAATGGCAGCGTCGCCGCAAGCGGCGCCTCCGGCGCCAGATACCCGCCCATTGTACCCACGACGGCCCCCGCGCCCGCGCCCGCGGTTCCACCAGGCCCAATCGGTTAAGATTCGCCTTTATTTCGAGTCGATTAACGCACCATGGCCGAATCCTATCAATCCGAGATCACGAACTTCCTGAACGACCTCAAGCAGCAGCGTCCGGGTCTTGAGGCGCGCCAGCGAGCGGGCCGCGCTCTGCTGTGGGACAAGCCCCTGGATCCCGAACTCCAGGACGGCTTCCGCCAGGCTCGCGTCCCGCAAAAGCCCTACGTCTACCAAACCGAGTGAATCCGGCCCCACCTCCGGCCAGCCCATCGCACCTGCCCGCGGCCCCCGAAGACAGCACGCCCGAAGTCATCGATGGCGTCGCTATCGCTCGCCTGTACGGAGAGCCGCTGTTCAACCTGCCCAACGACCTCTACATCCCTCCCGAGGCGCTGGAAGTCTTCCTGGAAACCTTCGAAGGCCCGCTGGATCTGCTGCTTTATCTGATCCGCAAGCAGAACTTCAATGTTCTCGACATCCCGATGGCCGAGGTAACCCGCCAATATTTGTCCTACATCGAGCAAATCCGCCAGCACAACCTTGAATTGGCTGCCGAGTACCTGCTCATGGCCGCCATGCTGATCGAGATCAAGTCGCGCATGCTACTGCCGACCAAGCCCCTCGACCCCGAAGCCGAGCCGGACGATCCGCGCGCCGAACTGGTGCGCCGCCTGCTCGAGTACGAACGCATCAAGCTCGCGGCGCGGCGCCTGGACGAGCTGCCCCATCTCGGTCGCGACTTCTTTGCCGCCGAGGCGCTGGCCAACCTCAGCACCGAGGAGCGCCTGCCGGAAGTCCATGCCGACGACCTCAAGGCCGCCTGGCTGGAGATCCTCCGCCGTGCCAAGCTCAACGCCCATCACCACATTACGCGCGAAACCCTGTCGGTGCGAGATCACATGACACGGATCCTGAGGCGGCTGCAAGACCACCGTTTTCTCGAATTCCAGCAACTCTTCGATGAACCCCTGCAGGCCGGCGCCGGCCCGGCGGTCATCGTCGTGCACTTCATTGCCATGCTCGAACTGGCGCGCGAAGCCCTGCTCGAGATCACCCAGGCCGAGCCCTACGCTCCCATCTATTTGCGTCTGGCCTATACGGCCAGCGCCGAGGCCGACGTCGCCGACGCCGCCTTGGCATCCTGAGCCCTGCCGCTCCGCTCTTCCTTTTTCCCATCCATCATGAAAGTCGTCCATACCGTCCAAGAGCTCCGCGATCAGCTGCGCGGTCAGCTGCGCGTGTCGTTCGTGCCCACCATGGGCAATCTCCACGAAGGGCATCTGGCCCTGATGCGCACCGCCCGCCAGCATGGCGACCCCGTGGTGGCCAGTATTTTCGTCAATCGCCTGCAGTTCGGCCCCAACGAAGATTTCCACCGGTATCCGCGCACCCTGGCGGCCGACATCGAAAAACTCGAGCGCGATCGCAACGTCTACGTGCTGTTCGCGCCCTCGGAAGAGGAACTCTATCCCGAGCCGCAGACCTACCGCATTCAGCCGCCCGAAGGCCTGGGCGACATCCTGGAAGGCCAGTTCCGTCCCGGCTTCTTCGAAGGCGTCACCACCATCGTGCTCAAGCTGTTCTCCTGTGTGCAGCCGCGGGTGGCAGTATTCGGTAAAAAAGATTATCAGCAGTTGATGGTCGTGCGGCAGATGTGCCGGCAGTTCCAGCTGCCCGTCGAAGTGATCGCCCAGGAAACCGTGCGTGCCGACGACGGCCTGGCGCTGTCGTCGCGCAACGGCTACCTGGGTTCGGCCGAGCGCGCCGAAGCCCCCCGGCTTTATCGCGCCCTGCAAACCGTGCGCGACCGCATTCTGGCTGGCGAACGCGACCTCGGTGCCATCGAACGCGCCGCCGTGGCCGAACTGTCGCAACACGGCTGGAACGTGGACTATCTCACCGTTCGCCACCAGAGCGACCTGCAACCGGCCAAAAGTGGCGAAGCGCTGCCGGCCACCGTAGTGGTGGCCGCCGCCCGCCTGGGCCAGACCCGCCTGATCGACAACCTGGAGATTCCGGCGGCCGGCGTTCCGGCGGCCGGCGCTCCGGCGGCCGGCGATCCGATCGCCGGCGCCTGATCCGCCATGGCCAAGCCCGACGCCGACGCGCCAGCCGCCGATCGTCTGATCATCCCGCTGGACGACGAAGCCGCCACCGAGGCGCTGGCGGCCCGCCTTGCTCCTCTGGTGCGCGGCGGTGGCCGGATCCATCTGCACGGCGATCTCGGCGCCGGCAAAACCACCCTGGTACGGGCACTGTTGCGCAAATGCGGCATCCGGGGCCGGATCAAGAGCCCGACCTATACCTTGGTTGAAGTTTACGAAGATTCTAGCTTATACTGCTATCACTTTGATTTCTATAGATTTCAAGATCCGCGAGAGTGGCTGGACGCTGGCTTTCGCGATCTCCTGCTCAGTTCGGCCCTGATTCTCATCGAGTGGCCGGAAAAAGCCGGCGATCTGCTGCCCCCCGCGGACCTCGACATCACGCTCGACGTGACCGGCGATGCGCAACGTCTGGCCACACTGCGGGCCAGCAGCACCACAGGACGATCATGGATCACCGCACTCCGCCTCCCAGCGGCGTCCTCGCCCTGAGCGACGCCGCCTCGACCAGCCTCCAGGCTCCGGGGCGCCGGCGCCTGCTGGCTCTCGCCAGCACCCTTCTGGTCGTTCCCCTGGTTCCCCGGCTCGCGCACGCGGCCAGCATCGTCGCGGTGCGCACCTGGCCCGCCGTCGATTACACCCGCGTCACCCTTGAACTCGACGCCCAACTCAAGGCCGAGCACTTCCTGCTCGACAACCCCATGCGGCTGGTCGTCGATCTCAACGGGGTCGACGTCAGTCCGCAATTGCGCGATCTCGTCTCCAAGGTCCAGCCCAACGATCCCTACATCCACAGCGTACGCGTCGGGCAATACCAGCCCGGCATCGTACGCATGGTGTTCGACCTCAAGCAGAACGTCGCGCCGCAGGTCTTCACACTCAAGCCCATCGCCGAGTACCAGCACCGCCTGGTGCTCGATCTCTACCCCACGCAGGCCCAGGATCCCCTCATGGCCTTGCTCGGGCCCGACGACGACCCGCTGGCCAAGGTCATCGAAGAGCTCCGCGGGCAGTCATCGGCCGCGCCCGAGCCGCCCAAGGCGGTGGCGCGCACCGCCCCCGCCGGCGACCGCCCCTCGGGCGGCGAAGGCTCGGTGGAAGCCACCCTGCGGTCGCACCCCACGCCTACGCCGCGACAGCGGCAGCGCAGCCGCGAGCTCGTGATCATGGTCGATGCCGGTCACGGCGGCGAAGACCCCGGCGCCATCGGGCCGGGCGGCACCTACGAGAAGAACGTCGTCCTGGCCATCGCCAAACGCGTGCACCAGCGCCTCAATGCGCAATCGGGCGTACGCGCCCTGCTTACCCGCGATGGCGACTACTTCGTGCCGCTCAATACCCGGGTGCTCAAGGCACGGCAGGCGCAGGCCGACCTCTTCATCTCCATCCACGCCGACGCCGCCCCCCGGCGCTCGGCCAACGGCGCTTCCGTCTACGCGCTGTCGCAGCGGGGCGCCTCCAGCACGTCGGCGCGCTGGCTGGCCCAGCGCGAGAACGCCGCCGACCTGATCGGTGGCGTCAACCTCGGCTCGCAAGACCAGCTCATCGCCAAGGTGCTGCTGGATCTTTCCACCACGGCGCAGATCAACGATTCGATCAAGCTCGGCACCTATCTGCTGGGCGAGATCACCCGCATCAACCGCCTGCACAAGCGCCAGGTGGAACAAGCCGCGTTCGCCGTGCTGCGTGCTCCCGACATCCCTTCGGTCCTCGTCGAAACCGCCTTCATCAGCAATCCCGAGGAAGAACGCAAGCTGCGCACCACGCGTTTTCAGAACCAGATGGCCGACGCCATCGCCACGGGCGTCCAAACCTACTTCGCCCGCAATCCGGCGATCGCCAACACCAACCTGGCCCGCCGCTGATCACCCGGGGGCCACGCCTATAATCGGGGCCAGAGTCGTTTTGGCCCCACACCATGTCCGTACCCCGTCCGATCTCGGCCCTTCCCGAGCTTCTGATCAATCAGATCGCCGCCGGCGAAGTCATCGAACGCCCCGCCTCCGTGCTCAAAGAGCTCCTGGAGAACGCTATCGATGCCGACGCCAGCGCCATCGAAGTGCGCCTTGAAGGCGGCGGCATCCGGCGTATTGCCGTCACCGACGACGGCCACGGCATCCCGCCTCAAGAACTGGCGCTGGCCCTCACGCGCCACGCCACCAGCAAGATCACCAGCTTGCAGCAGCTCGAGTCCGTGGCCTCCATGGGCTTTCGCGGCGAAGCTCTGGCGTCCATCGCCTCGGTGGCGCAGATCACCCTCATTTCGCGCACCGCCAGCGATGGTCACGCCTGGCAGGTCGAACAACGCGGCACCGCCCATGTCGACGCCAGCCCGGCGGCCGGCCCCACCGGCACCACCGTCGACGTGCGCCAGCTCTTCGACGATGTGCCGGCCCGCCGCAAGTTCCTCAAGAGCGAAACCACCGAATTCGGCCATTGCCTGACCGTCTTCGAGCGTATCGCGCTGGCCCAGCCACACCTCGCCTTCCGCCTTTATCATCACGATCGGCTGCAGCGCCAATGGCTGCCGGGGAGCATGGCCCGGCGCATCGCGGACGTGTTGGGCGAAGATTTCGTTGCCGACGGTCTGCGCCTCGAGCACGACAACGGCGCCATCGCGCTACGAGGCATTCTGGCCCGCCCCACCGCCAGCCGGGCCCGCGCCGACCGCCAGTTCCTTTATGTCAACGGCCGCTTCGTGCGCGATCGCACGGTGGGCCATGCGCTACGCAGCGCCTACGCCGACGTGCTGCATGGCGACCGGCAACCTGCCTACGTCCTGTTTCTCGACATCGACCCCGGCACCGTAGACGTCAACGTCCACCCCGCCAAGCACGAAGTCCGCTTTCGCGACAGCGGCGCGATCCATCGCTTCGTCAACTTTGCCGTTCGCCAGGCGCTGGCCCGGCCCGCGGGAGCCGTGGACGACGCCGACGCCACTCCGGCGCCTGGCGAACCGGGCCTTGCGCCACCCGCGTCGCTGGCCAGCGGCCAGGTCGCGTCCGATGGCGCGCCTTCGCCCACAGGATCGTCAGCCGGGCTAGCGCCAACCACCGGGCTGCCTTCGCGCGCCTTCCAGTCCTCCATCCGCTTCGGCGCCGCCACGCCAACCGGTGGCGCGCAATCCGATAGCCTGATGTCGTTCTATGCGCCGCTGCCCGCCACCGCCGCCCGCCTTGCCGAGTCCGTCGCGGCCTCCACACCGGATTCCGTACAGCCGAGCGCCGCTTCCGGTCTGGCGGCAAACGCGCCGGGAACCGCCACTCCGCTCTCAGGTGTTCTTGCCTCCCTTGGGCCGGCTGACGCCCGGCGGCAGGCCTGGGCTCGCCCTGAAACCGCCCCCGACGACGATTCCCTACCGCTGGGCATGGCGCTGGGCCAGTTGCACGGCATCTACATTCTGGCGCAAAACGCCCGGGGGCTGGTCCTCGTCGACATGCATGCCGCCCACGAGCGCATCGTATACGAACAGCTCAAGCTGGCTTGGGACCAACGGGAGATTCCTCGCCAGCAACTGCTGGTTCCGGTGAGCCTGGCCGTCCACGAACGCGACGTCGCCCTGGCCGAAGAACATGGCGAGGCGCTGCAGGAGCTGGGGTTCGAGCTCAGCGCCACCGGCCCCGCCACCCTGGCGGTACGCGCGGTACCGGCGTTATTGGCTGGCGCCGACGTGGCCACCCTGGCCCGCGATATGCTGCGCGAACTGGCGGCGGTCGGCGTAAGCCATTTGCTGGCCGAAGCCCGCAACGAGCTGCTGGCCACTCTGGCCTGCCACGGCGCCGTACGGGCCAACCGCCATCTTACGCTGGACGAGATGAATGCCCTGCTGCGCGATATGGAGCGCACCGAAAGAGCCGACCAGTGCAACCATGGCCGTCCCACCTGGGTACAGCTGCCGCTGGCCGATCTCGACCGCCTGTTCCTGCGGGGCCGTTGAGGTGGCGCCCTCCCCTGTTCTTCCGGTGCTCTGCCTGATGGGCCCCACGGCCTCGGGCAAAAGCGCGGCCGCCCGGGCCCTGGCCAGCCGCTGGCCGGTGGAGATCATCAACGTCGATTCGGCCACGATCTACCGTGGCATGGACATCGGCACCGCCAAGCCCGACGCCAACGAACGCGCCCGGCTGGTTCACCACCTGCTCGACATCCGCGATCCCGCCGAATCCTATTCGGTCGCCGACTTCCGCCGGGATGCGCTGGGGCTGGTGGCCCAGGCGCACCGGCGCGAGCGCCTGCCGGTTCTGGCTGGCGGCACCATGATGTATTTTCACGTTCTGCAGGCTGGGCTGGCCGACTTGCCGGCGGCCAACGCCGCCCTGCGCCAGGAACTCGAGGATCGGGCCGCCACGCTTGGCTGGCCGGCCTTGCATGCCGAACTGGCCCGCCTCGATCCCGCCACCGCTACACGATTGGCGCCCAACGATAGCCAGCGCATCCAGCGAGCCCTCGAGGTTTGCCTGTTGAGTGGCCGCCCGTTCAGCGCGCATCTGGCGCAGGCCGCCGGCCCGCCACGCGATCTCGAAGGCCTGCATTTCGTGGAGCTCAGCCTGGAGCCCGCGGATCGCGGGGTTCTGCACCAGCGCATCGCGCAGCGCTTCGATCTCATGCTGGAGGCGGGGCTGGTGGCGGAAGTGGCCGGCCTGCGGGCTCGCGGCGACCTGCACCCCGGGCTGCCCTCGGTGCGCTGCGTGGGCTACCGGCAACTGTGGCCTCACGTGGGCGGCGAGCTATCGTTGGCGATGGCTCGCGAGCAGGCCATCGCCGCCACCCGCCAGCTGGCCAAGCGTCAGCTCACCTGGCTGCGTGGCCGGCCTGCGCGACGGCAGCTGGACTGCCTGCGCGCCGACGTTGCCACGCAAGTGGTCGATGCCGCTTATACCGCCTTGGCTTCGCTGCGCGCCAGTTCGAGCTGAGCCTGGGCGTCGCGCAGCGCGGTGCGCAGACCCTCTTCCACCACAGGGTGGTAGAAAGGCATGTCGAGCATCTGGCTGATCGTCAGTTTCTGCTGTGCCGCCCATGACAGCAAGTGCGCAATGTGCTCGGCAGCCGGCCCGGCCATTTCGGCGCCCAGGAAGCGCCCGCTGTCGCGATCGGCATAAACGTGCAGGCGGCCGCGGTTCTTGCGCATCACGCGGCTCCGGCCCTGATCGTCGAAGCTGACGGCGCCGGTGACGAAGCTGCCCTCCTCCAGATCGGCCCGGCCGCCGCCGATGATGGCGATCTGCGGATCGGAGAACACCACGGCGACGGGCATGCGGCGATGGCCCGGTCGCACCTCGGGGTAGCTCGCAGCGTTGCCGCCGGCGATCCGGCCCTCATCGGAGGCTTCGTGCAACAGCGGCACCTGATTGTTGACGTCGCCCGCGATGAAAATAGGCAGATCGTCGATCTGCATCGTTTTATTGTTGAACGAGGGCATGCCTCGGTCGTCGAGCTTTGCGCGGGTTTTCTCCAACCCGAGCCCGGCAACGTTCGGTCGCCGGCCGGTGGCCGCCAGGACGTAATCGAAACGCTCGACCACCGTTTTGCCATCGAGATCGATGAACGTGATTTCGACTTCGTCGCCGATGCGCTCGAGCTTCTCGACCTTGGCGTCGGTATCGAGGTAGAACTCGGATTGGAAGGCCGCCAGCGCGTCCGCGCGGACTTCGGCGTCGGAGATACCGCCCAACAGCCCTTGTACGCCGAACATGCGGATCTGTACGCCCAGCCGGGACAACGCCTGGCCCAGCTCGAGACCGATCACGCCAGGCCCGAACACCGCGACGCGGCGCGGCAGATCATCCCAATAAAAAACGTCGTCGTTGACGATCAGCCGGTCGCCCAGCGGCTTGAACATGTCGAACACGACCGGTGTGGAGCCGGTGGCGATCACCACCGCCTTGGCTTCGATCCGGGTGTGATCGTCCACTTCAAGCACGGTATCCGAGACGAAGCGGGCAAAACCCTGAATTTTGTCTTCTTCGGGATAGGCCTCGACGGCGTCGAGAATGAAGCCGACGAAGCGGTCGCGCTCGCTGCGCACACGCCGCATCACTTCCTTGCCATCCACTCGCAGCTTGCCATCGATATGGACGCCGAAGCCCGGCGCTTCGTGAACGGCATGCGCAGCCTCGGCGGCCGCGATGAGCAGTTTGGAAGGCATGCAACCCACCCGGGCGCAAGTGGTGCCGTACACGCCGCTCTCGATCACGATAGCGCTCTTGCCGGCCGCCTTGGCCGCCCGGTAGGCATTCATGCCCGCTGTGCCGGTTCCGATCACCGCCACATCCGTTTGCCGTATTTTCATGAGAATTCCTGAATCTGGATTGCCGGCGGAGCGCCCGGCGCTCCGCCATGATTTGCCGGCCCGACAGCCGGTCGCGGCCTGAACCCAGGCCGGATCCGCGCCGCGCCGCGGACGGATGGCGCGGCGCCCCGCCCGATTTACAGCTGGGCGGCCTTGAGCTCGTCGAGACCGCCGATGAGCTTGCCGTTGATGAACACCTGGGGCGCGGTAAGGTTGCCGCTGATGGCGCCCAGGATCTTGCCGCGATTCTTGTTTTCGAGCGGCATCTCGATGTAGTCGTAGCCTTTTTCCGTGAGCAGGCTCTTGGCCTCGGCGCAGAACGAGCAACCGGGCTTGCTGAACACCACGACCTGATCCGGCTTCTTGGCGTTGGCGTTGATGTAATCGAGCATCGTGTCGGCGTCGGAAACCTCGAACGGATCGCCTTCGACTTCAGGTTCGATGAACATTTTCTCGATCACGCCGTTTTTGACCAGCATGGAATAGCGCCAGCTACGTTTGCCGAAGCCCAGTTGCTGCTTGTCGACCAGCATTCCCATGCCATCGGTGAAGTCGCCGTTGCCATCGGGAACCAGGGTGATGTTCTCGCACTCCTGCTCTTTCGCCCATTCGTTCATCACGAAGGTGTCGTTGACGGACACGCAAAGAATGTCGTCGACGCCGTTGGCGCGAAACGCCGGGGCCAGCTCGTTGAAACGAGGCAGGTGCGTGGACGAGCACGTGGGCGTGAATGCGCCGGGAAGCGAAAACACCACCACGGTTTTATCCTTGAACAGTTGATCGGTGGTGACGTCGCGCCACTCGTTGCCTTCGCGAACGCGGAAGGTCACGTTGGGAACGCGTTGACCTTCGTGATTTTTCAGTGCCATGGTGAATCTCCTGTTACTGGGGGTTGGGCGGTAAAGGCCGGAGGCCGGTCGACTCGCCGTTCAACAGCTTACGCTGCGATCTGGATACCAGTATGACGTGCTTTTGATAATCAATCAAATCTATTATATCTATATAATAGATTGTAAATATCTATCAAAATACGACGGAGCAGCGAACCTCACCGCCGGCCTCGCAAGTGTTCCAGTTCGTCGAGCAGTTGCAGGGCAAGCGCGATGCCCGGGGCGTTTACGCCGAGATCGCGGTGCAGGCGCCGGGCGCGCCGCACGCGCCGCAGGCAGGTGATGTCGAATACCCATTCGGTGCGCGGACCGGGCACGGGCTCGATCACGCCTTCGTCCAGCAACTCGATCAGCCAGGCCTCCGATACCTGGCACACTTCGCAGAGCTGGCCGAGAGTCCAGCGATGGTCGTCGTCGAGCACGACGGCGGTCATGACGTTGCGCATGGCATTCTCCTGTACGAAGCGGGGTCAGCCCCGGGGGTTGAAGGCCAACTCGCGCGCCATGGCTTCGTAGAGCTCGCGCGCCTTGGGCGTATTGGCCGGCGGCAAGACCACCTGCAGCACAATGTAGAGATCGCCGGACGGCTGGCCGGGCAAGCCGCGGCCCTTGAGGCGCATCCGCCGCCCATTGGCCGAGTTGGCGGGGACGGTGAGCTGGATCCGGCCGCCCAGCGTATCGACCTCGATCTCGCCACCCAACGCCGCTTCCCATGGCGCCACGGGCACGTCGAGCGACAAGTCGCGCCCATCCACACGATAGCGCGGATGGGGCCGAAGCCGGACCTCGAGATAAAGATCGCCCGCCGGGGCATCGATGCCGGGCCCGCCCTGCCCCGCCAGCCGTATCTGCTGGCCCGCGCGCACGCCGGCCGGTATGCGAACGTCGAGATGGCGCTCTCGGGCCACCCAATGGCCTTGGGCATCGAGTTCGGGGGTTTGCAGCGAAAGCTGGCGAGTGGTGCCGTGATAGGCCTCTTCCAGCGAGATCTCGATGGCCGCATGCTGGTCTTGGCCGCGCATGCGCACCGACGACGCGCCGGCTCCCGCCGGGCCGCGCCGGCCCTGCCGCCCACCGAACAGGGAATCGAAAAAATCGCTGAACTGGGCAGCCTCTTCGGCGGTGAATTCCCGCTGCTGCCCTTGCGGCCATTCGGGAGGTGGCTGGAAGTCTTGCCCCGCGCGCCAATTGGGGCCTAGCCGATCGTAGGCGTCGCGCTTCTCGGGGTCGGACAGGACGGCATAGGCTTCCGCCACTTCCTTGAAGCGGTTCTCGGCGTCGACCTCTTGGCTGACGTCGGGATGATAACGGCGCGCCAGCTTGCGATAGCTACGCTTGATGTCTTCGGGGCTCGCATCGCGCGCCACCCCGAGGCTTTGATAATAATCCTGAAACTCCACGTTCGACGCTCCCGGTCGGTAAAACCCGATGATGGGTATATAGCATCGACCTCCGGGAGTTTCCAGGGGGTGGCGAAAAAGAAAAGGCACTCCAAGGGCCGAACGCGGTTCAACCTTTGGAGTGCCCTAGAGACCAATCGGCCTTCGGCGTTGCCTCCCCGAGGGAGGCTTCGCGCTTGGGACGGCCCGGCGCGCCGGATGCACTACCCTCCAGTCGCTGCGCGACTGCCTCCCCGAGGGAGGCTTCGCGCTTGGGACGGCCCAGCGCGCCGGATGCACTACCCTCCAGTCGCTGCGCGACTGCCTCCCCGAGGGAGGCTTCGCGCTTGGGACGGCCCGGCGCGCCGGATGCACTACCCTCCAGTCGCTGCGCGACTGCCTCCCCGAGGGAGGCTTCGCGCTTGGGACGGCCCGGCGCGCCGGATGCACTACCCTCCAGTCGCTGCGCGACTGCCTCCCCGAGGGAGGCTTCGCGCTTGGGACGGCCCAGCGCGCCGGATGCACTACCCTCCAGTCGCTGCGCGACTGCCTCCCCGAGGGAGGCTTCGCGCTTGGGACGGCCCAGCGCGCTCAGGCGGCGCGGCGCTGGCGGGGGCCTGCCGGAGCCCCGCCGGAACGTGTCGGCTTGCGGCTGGCCCAGTTGCCACGGGGCTCGGCGGTGCGGCTTTCGGTCGGACGGCCCTCGCTTTGGCGGCCGCCCCAGGTGCCCCGGCTTTCGGCTGGACGGCTATCGGAGCGATGCGCCCAGCCGCCGCGGCTTTCAGCCTGGCGGTCGCCCCAATGGCCACGGCTCTCGCTCTGGCGGCCCCAGTTGCCGCGACCTTCGCCACGACTTTCGCCCGCGCTGCTCCGGCCTTCGCCCTGGCGATCGCCCCACTGGCCACGATCCGCGGCTGGACGGCCTTCGGCAAAACGGCTACCGGAAGGCTTGTGCCCACCGCTCTTCCAGCCGCCGGGACGGCGGTTGCCCCAGTCGCCGCTCTTGCGCGGGCCGCCGGGCTTGCCGGTGGTAGGACGCGGCGTGCGCTGCGGCTCGAGACCCGCCACCACTTGCGGCGGGATTGGTTGACCGGTGTACTGCTCGATGCGCCGCACCTTGTGGCGCTCGGCATGCACCGCCAACGTAAAGGCGCGGCCGGAGCGGCCGGCGCGGCCCGTACGGCCGATGCGGTGCACGTAATCTTCGGCCTGCATGGGCAGGTCGAAATTGACCACGTGGGTAATCCCCTGCACGTCGATGCCACGGGCGGCGACGTCGGTGGCCACCAGCATCTGCACCTGGCCCCGCTGCACTTGGGTGAGCGTACGGTTGCGCTGACGCTGGTTCATGTCGCCATGCAGCGCCGCGGCGGAAAAACCCTGGCCGCTGAGGCGATCGGCGAGGTCGTCGGCGGCGCGCTTGGTCGAGGTGAAAATGATGGCCTGTTCGATTTCAACATCGCGCAGGAGGTGATCGAGCAGACGCGACTTGTGGGCGAAGTCGTCGGCGTACAGCAGGTTCTGCTCGATCTGGGCATGTTTTTCTTGGGGCCGGGCCATTTCGAGGCGCTGCGGATCGCGCATCATGCGCGCCGCCAGGCGGGCCACCGTACCATCGAGCGTGGCCGAAAACAGCAGAGTCTGCCGGTCGGCGGCGGTTTGCGCGACGATGGCCTCGATGTCATCGATGAAGCCCATGTCGAGCATGCGGTCGGCCTCGTCCAGCACCAAGGTTTGCACCCCGGAAAGATCGACCCGGCCCGATTGCAGATGATCGAGCAGGCGGCCCGGCGTGGCCACGAGCACGTCGACCCGGCGCGACAGCGCCTTGATCTGGGCGCCATACGGCATGCCACCCACCACGGTGGCCACTTGCAGGCCGCGCAGGCCCTTGGCGTAAGTGCGCGCGGCCTCGGTCACCTGCAGGGCGAGTTCGCGCGTGGGAGTGAGCACCAGAACCTGCACGCCGCGGCGGAAGCGAGCCGGGTCGATGGGGCCCGGATCGCCCAGACGCTGCAGGGCCGGCAGCATGAAGGCGGCGGTTTTTCCGCTACCGGTCTGCGACGACACCATCAGATCCTGGCCAGCCAGAGCGGGAGGAATGGCGGCGGCCTGCACCGGCGTGGGTTGCTGGAAGCCGGCGCGCGCAACGGCCGACACGATGGCGGGGGCTAGCCCCAGGGATTCAAACGACATGGTATTCCTTTCGTGATGCACAAGTGATTGCCGCGCCCCGGCGTAACGCCGGGCGGCAATGGGGGCGTAAGTGGACTCGATCGGATATCGAGGAGGGGGCGCCCGGTTGGGGAGTCATCGGTGCCGACCGAAGAACCCCGCGCCACCACTGTCAGCGAAAGGAGAAGGTCAGAGTCGATGCGACGATTGCCGGCCAGTATGGGCCGGCGCCGGCAGCTTGGCTGCCGGCGAGCGCAACGCCAGAATCCGGGGATACGAAAAAACCCGGTTTCCGGCGCCGCCCGATCCACCATCCCGCCAGCGATGCCGAAGGTTTCTTTCGGCCGATCCAGGTAGCGAGGCCGAAGATTTTCTTTCGGCCGCTCCAGGATGAAGGGATGGCGGATCGGGCGGCGCCTGATAGCGCAATCACGCTCACACACATTGGCAAAAGAAGCGCCGCAACAATTCAATACAGCAACGCATGCAAAAGCCAATCAGCGATTATAGCTTAAATTACTTGCCAGAGCTAACCCGATTCAGGCGTCGGTTGCGCACCGCCAACGCCAGGCGTTCCAGCACCTCGACCGACTCATCCCAGGCGATGCAGCCATCGGTGATGCTCTGGCCGTACATCAGCGGCTCACCCGCCACCAGATCCTGGCGGCCGGCCACCAGATGACTCTCGATCATGACGCCGAAGATCCGCTCTTCGCCCGCCTCCATCTGGCGTGCGATGTCTTCGAGCACGCGCGGCTGCTCCTCGAACTTCTTGTGGCTATTGGCATGGCTGGCGTCCACCATCAGGCGCTGTGCGAGACCGGCCTTGCCGATTTCCTGACACACCGCATCCACGCTGCGGGCATCGTAATTGGGCTCTTTGCCGCCTCGCAGGATCACATGGCAGTCTTCATTGCCGCTGGTGGACACGATGGCCGAATGCCCGCCCTTGGTCACGGACAGGAAATGGTGGGGTTGCGATGCCGCCTTGATCGCATCGATGGCGATCTTGACGTCGCCGCCGGTGCCGTTCTTGAAACCCACCGGGCACGACAGGCCCGAGGAAAGCTCACGATGCACCTGGCTTTCAGTGGTGCGCGCCCCGATCGCTCCCCACGAGACGAGGTCGCCGATGTACTGCGGCGTGATCATATCCAGGAACTCGCACCCCGCCGGCATGCCCAGCTCATTGACGCTCAACAGCACTTCGCGGGCCAGCCGCAGCCCCTTGTTGATGTTGAAACTGCCGTCCAGGTCGGGATCGTTGATCAAGCCTTTCCAGCCCACCGTGGTGCGGGGCTTCTCGAAGTACACCCGCATGATGATTTCCAGTTCGGCACCCAATCGATCACGCTGCTCTTTGAGCCGGCGCGCGTAGTCCAGCGCGGCGGCGGGATCGTGGATGGAACATGGCCCGATCACCACCACCAGGCGGTCGTCCATGCCATGCAGCACGCGATGCACGGCCTGCCTGGCGCCATACACCACCGCCGACACATCCGCGCTGCAAGGGAATTCGCGCATCAGGTGCGACGGGGGGGCCAGCTCTTTGATTTCACGGATACGCAGATCGTCGGTGTTATGGGACACGAAACTTCTCCAAGGACTCTCGAACAAAAGGACAAAAAAAAACCGCCAGGCTCGCCTGGCGGTTTTCGGGGATTCTCGATGTTTTATCGGGCAACGCGTTTCCCTTCCTCCGCCAGTGGCTTAGGAAAATAAAAACCAAAAAAGAAGTAGGAGGTGGGAAGACGGTTCATAGCGAAAGATGTTAGCACGTCGAGCGGACCGCCAACAAGGGGCATTGCGTGAATGTTGTATGCCACAGACTCACGCCGGGTCAGGATGAGTCGTGGCGCAGCCTGGCCTCGAGCTGTTGGGGCCGCAGCCCGTCATAGACCTCGAAGGGCTGGTGAATCCAGGGATTATGCGGCAGATACCGCGCATGGAAGTCCGGCTCGATCACGGCGTGCCCTTTCCACCACAGCACCGCCGAACGCAACTCTCGCACCCGCGGGTAATGGTCGCGCACATGCTGGAGCACGCCGCGAAAGGTGGTGCCGGTGTCGATCATGTCGTCGACCAGCAGCACCCGGCCCCCCAGCTCGCCCTGGGTTAACGTGATGAAACGGGCGATGTCGAGCGCACCCTGCTGGGTTCCGGCCGCGTCGCGATAACTGCTGGTGGCCAGAATCCCCAGCGGAACCTCGAAGATCCGCGAGAGCACATCGCCAACGCGCATCCCGCCGCGCGCCAGGCAGAGGATCTGATCGAAGCGCCAGCCGGATTGATGCACCCGTAGCGCGAGCTCCTCGATCAGTCCGTGGTAGTCGTTCCACGATACCCACAAATCAGGTGCAGCCGGCGCGCTTGGTTCCATGATTCGCCTCTCGGGATTCAATACCGCCCGCCAAGCCTCCGGTTTGCGGGCCCGATGCCAGACGGCCCGCGTCAGTATGATGAAGTGCTCCGGCCCTGCGGCTTGTGCTTAGGCACGTGATCAGGACTTGAACGGATGGCGCAACACGATGGTTTCGAGACGATCGGGCCCGGTGGACACGAGGTCGATGGGCACGCCGCAGATCTCGGCCACACGTTCCAGATAGCGCCGGGCATTGGCCGGCAGTTTGTCGTATTCGGTGATCCCCACCGTGGACTCGCTCCAGCCCGGCAGCTCTTCGAGCACCGGCTCGGCCTGGCCGACGGCATGTGCGCCATAGGGCAGCACATCGCGCCATTCGCCATTCATGCGGTAGCCCACTCCCAGCTTGATCGACTCGAGGCCGTCGAGCACATCGAGCTTGGTGATGCACAGGCCGGAGATGCCGTTGAGCCGGACCGAGCGCTTGAGCGCCGCGCCGTCGAACCAGCCGCAGCGGCGCGGCCGCCCGGTGACGGAGCCGAACTCCTGGCCCACCCGCGCCAGGTGTTCGCCGGTATCGTCGAACAGCTCGGTGGGAAACGGCCCGGAACCCACGCGGGTTGCATAGGCTTTGGTAATACCCAACACGTACTGCAGCGCCTGCGGTCCCACGCCGGCGCCGGGGGAGGCGGCACCCGCGATGCAATTGCTGCTGGTGACGAAGGGATACGTGCCGTGGTCGACGTCGAGCAAGGCGCCCTGCGCGCCTTCGAACAGCAGGTTGTGTCCGGCGGCCTGGCTTTCGAAGAGTAGGCTGGAGACATCGGCAACCATGGGCTGGATCCGCGGCGCCAACGCCATGGCGCCATCGTAGACCTCCTGGAAGTCGACCGCGGCGGCGTTCAGGTACTGGGTAAGGACGAAGTTGTGGTAGTCGAGCGCCTCGGCGAGTTGCTCTTTGAAGGCCGGCTCGTCGAAGAGGTCTTGCACGCGGATGGCGCGGCGGGCGACCTTATCCTCGTAGGCCGGCCCGATGCCGCGGCCCGTGGTGCCGATCTTGCCGGCGCCCTTGCGGGCCTCTCGCGCCTGGTCCAGCGCCACGTGATACGGCAGGATCAGGGGGCAGGCTTCGGAAATGCGCAGACGCTCGCGCACGGCGATGCCCGCGGCTTCGAGTTCGTCGATCTCGTTCAGCAAGGCCTGGGGCGAAAGCACCACGCCGTTGCCGATATAGCAGATGGAGCCGGGGTGCATGATGCCCGAGGGGATCAGGCGAAGGATGGTCTTGTTGCCGCCGATCCACAGCGTGTGTCCGGCATTGTGCCCACCCTGGAAGCGAACGACGCCCTGGGCCGACTCCGCCAGCCAATCGACGATTTTGCCTTTGCCTTCATCACCCCACTGGGTGCCGATGACGACTACATTCTTAGCCATGATGACTTTCCACAAGCACAAAAGGAGAGATGGCAGCGGCGCACGACGCGCGGCCTGCTGCCCGAAATACCGGCATGCCGGCAGCCGTTAGCGCCGCACCACCACCTGCCAGCCCCGTTCATTCAAGACCAGCTCGCGATCGAAGGCGTATTCTTGCTGATCGTCTTCGTGGCCCGGCAGGCTTTGGACCACGATATTGCCCGCGGCTCGCAACTCGGCCACCACCCGCAGCAGCTCGGGATCCTGGCTCCAGGGCGCGCGGATCGCAGGCGCGCTGGGGGCGGGGTCGAGCAAACCGGCCAACACCCGCAAGTCGAGCGTAAAGCCAGTGGCCGGACGCGGCCTGCCGAAGGCCCGGCCAACGTTATCGTAGCGGCCACCGCGCACGATGGAATCCGGCCAGCCATCGACATACACCGCAAACACCGCTCCGGTGTGATAGTGGTAATCTCGCGCATCGGACAAATCGACGCTGATGCGGTCATTTGGCAAAGCCGCGAACAGCTGTTCCAGCGTGTCGAGCGCCGACAACACTCCCGGCAGTGCGGGAAGCTCGGCCCGTGCCCGTGCCAGCACGCCGGCGCCGCCATACAGATGCGGCAAACGGCGCAGGGCATCGGCGGTTTCGGGCATGAGCCCGCCCAGCCGCTCCTCGAGGGCGGCGAAATCCTTGCCCGCCAGCCAGCCGGTGAAGGCCTCCTGGTGCGGCGCGGCGGCGGGATCGGCGGCCAGGATGGCCTGCGCGATGCCGGCATGGCCGAGATCGAGCCGCGCACCCCGCACGCCCACGGCGTCGACACTCGCGAGCGCCAAACGAATGATCTCGATATCGGCCTCGATGCCGGCGTAGCCATAAAGCTCGGCGCCGATCTGCAGCGGCTCGCGAGTGGCCATGAAACCTGCCGCCCGGGTATGCAGCACGCTGCCGCAATAGCACAGGCGGGTAACCCCGGCCCGATTGAGCAAATGCGCGTCGATGCGCGTGACCTGTGGCGTCATGTCGGCCCGCACGCCCAGAGAGCGACCCGACATTTGGTCGACCAGTTTGAACGTCCGGAGATTGAGATCCGAGCCGCTGCCCGACAACAGAGAGTCGAGGAACTCGGCCAGGGGCGGCATGACGAGCTCGTAGCCGAAGCTGCGATATCGATCGAGCAATGCGCGGCGCAGCTCTTCGATGCGACGGGCCTCGGCGGGCAGGATATCGGCTACGTCTTCAGGCAACAACCACGTGCCCATGCAATGTCCAATAATGAAGTAGAAAGCGCGAATACAGAATGTGCGGACGAAAAAAAACGGCCGGAAGGGTAAGCCCTACCAACCGCTTTTTTACCGCACAGCTTACATTTCATTATACACCATCGGCCCCGCGGCGGGAAAGACCGCCGCGGGCCAGGAGCGCGCGGCTCCTGGCCCCTGGCATGGCTAGTCCGCGAGTTGCGGCGCGGACGAAAGCGTGGCGGGCGCCGTGTCGTCGCCCTGGCTGGCACCGAAGAATCGGAAGAAGTCCGAGCGGGGCTCGACCACCAGCACGTCGCCCTCCTTGCCGAAGGAGTTGCGGTAAGCCTCGAGGCTGCGATAGAAGTTGTAGAAATCACGATCGCGGCCAAACGATTCGGCGTACAGGCGCGAGGCATCGCCGTCGCCCTCGCCCATCACCGCTTGCGCCTTGGCGTTGGCCGCGGCCACGATCTCGTCGCGCTGGCGCTCGGCGTTGGCCCGGATGCGTTCGCCCTCGGCGGCGCCGATGGCGCGCTGCTCGTTGGCGACGCGGGTGCGCTCGGCTTCCATCCGCCGATAGACCGACTCGGAAATTTCGGGAACGAAATCGATGCGCTTGAGGCGCACATCGACGACTTCGACCCCGACGCTTTCGGCCAGCTTCGCCACGTTGTCGCGAATCTCCGTCATGATGACGTCGCGCTCGCGCGACAACACCTCGTTGACCATGCGGCGGTTGACCGACGCGTTGAGGGCATCGCGGATGATCGCCGAAAGCCGGGCTTCCGACGCCCGCTCGTTGCCGCCGAACGTGACGTAATACAAGCGCGGATCCGAAATCCGCCACTTGACGTAGGTATCGATCAAGAGGTTTTTCTTCTCGGACGTCTGGATGCGCTCGGCGTCGCTGTCGTCGATGGTGAGCAGACGTTTATCGAGGTAAACCACGTTCTGGAACGGCGGCGGCAGCTTGAAATACACGCCGGGTTCGCTGATCACCTCGCGCACTTCGCCCAGTGCGAACAGCAAGGCGTAGTCGCGCTCGCGCACGATGAACAGCATGGATGACAGCAGGAACGCCACGATGGCGACGATCACGGCGAGGGGCAGGAGAAGGCGATTCATGTCGGATTCTCCTTAGCGGTTGCGGTCGAGCGAGCGCGACGACAGCGTAGCGCCACGATTGCTGCCAGGGTTGGCCGGGGCCGCCGGCGTGGTGCTGGCGGGCGCGGGACCGTTCGGCATCAAGGAGGTATCCCGTGGAGCCTGACGGGCAGCGGATTCCTGCATCAGGCGATCCAGCGGCAGATAAAGCATGTTGTTGCTGTTGTCGGTATCGACCAGAACCTTGTTGGATCCGGCGTAGATGTCCTGCATGGTTTCCATATAAAGACGATCGCGCGTCACCTCGGGAGCCGCTTGGTAGGCCTTGAGCACTTCGTCGAAACGAGCCGCATTGCCTCGGGCGTCGTTGACCACTCGCGCCCGGTAGCCTTCGGCCTCTTCGAGCATCCGTGCGGCGGTACCGGTGGCGCGCGGGATCACCGAGTTGGCGTAAGCCTCGCCTTCGTTGATCTGGCGTTCGCGGTCTTGGCCGGCCTTGACGGCGTCGTCGAACGCCGCCTGCACCTGCTCGGGAGGTTGTGCGTTGAGGATGGCCACGGTGCTGATCAGGATGCCGTTTTTATAGAGATCCATGATCCGCTGCAAAAGCGCCTGGGTACGCGAGGCGATCTCGGTACGGCCCTCGTACAGCACGAAGTCCATGGTGGTGCGCCCGATCACCTCGCGCATGGCCGTCTCGGCGCCCTGCCTGACGGCATCATCGGGATCCCGGTCGTTGAAGAGATAATCGGCGGCGCCATCGGGGCGTATCCGATACTGGACCACGAACTGCAGGTCGACGATATTTTCGTCGTCGGTCAGCATCAGCGACTCGGCCGAGACCTTATTGCGCGCATTGCCCCGGAAGCCGATTTCAAAGGTTCGCAGTTGCGAAACATCCACTACCTGCACGCTTTCGATCGGCCGGGGAATATGCCACTGGAAGCCGGCGGGCACCGTGGTTTTGTATTCGCCGAAGCGAGTGATCACGCCAACCTGGCCTTCCTGGATGATGAAGAAGCCGCTGGCCAGCCACAGCAGGATGGCGCCGACGACCACCGCCAACACGCCAAGGCGCGCGCCGCGCGGCGAAGGACGAAAGCCGCCGCCGTTGCCGCCGCCCTGCCCGCCGCCGCCAAAGGGGTTGCCGCGCTTGGGTTTGCGGCCGAACAGGCCACCCAGGCGATTATTGAAGTCGCGCCAGAGTTCGTCGAGGTCGGGAGGGCCTTGATTGCCGCCATTGCGCTGCGGACGCCGCGGCGGCGGATTATCGTCGGAACCACCCTGATTACCGCGACCCCAGCCGGGATCATTCAGGTTGAACAGTCGGGACAGATGCATCGTGATTTTCGTGAGAACGGCTGAATTCAGCTATGGCTCCGCGCAGGAGATCAAGACCGCTGCGCTCTGCGGCGCTGACAAAAACACGCGAGATCGTACCATGTGCATCTCGCTCGACCCGCGGCGCGAGGCCCGCGAGGTCGATTTTGTTATAGACCAGCAACCGCGGGACATCGGCGGCACCGATTTCTTCCAGCACTTTATCGACCTCCTGGATCTGGGCATCGCGCTGCGGACTGGAGGCGTCGACCACGTGCAGCAGGAGATCGGCATGCACGGTTTCTTCGAGGGTGGCGCGAAACGCCGCCACCAGCGTGTGGGGCAGCTCGCGGATGAAGCCCACGGTATCGGAGATTGCCAGCGACCCCACCGGTTCGATCCAAATGCGGCGCGTGGTGGTGTCGAGCGTGGCGAAGAGCTGGTCGGCCGCGTAGGCATCCGCGCGGGTCAGCGCATTGAACAGCGTGGACTTGCCGGCGTTGGTATAGCCCACCAGCGACACCGACATCATGCCGCCGCGGCTGCGCGCCCGGCGCTGGGTGGTGCGCTGCCGCGCGAGCCGCGCGAGCCGCTCGCGCAGCATGCGCACCTTGGCGCCGATCATGCGGCGATCCATCTCGAGCTGGGACTCGCCAGGACCGCGCATACCGATGCCGCCACGCTGCCGCTCCAGGTGAGTCCAGAGCCGCGTCAGGCGCGTGACCAGGTGCTGCAATTGCGCCAGCTCGACCTGCAATTTGCCCTCGTGGCTGCGCGCTCGCAGAGCGAAGATGTCGAGAATGAGCGATACGCGGTCGACCACCCGCAATTTGATTTCGCGCTCGAGATTGCGTTGCTGGGCCGGCGACAGCGCGTGATCGAACAGGATGAGATCGGCGCGGTGGGCGGCGGCGCTGAGAGCGATCTCTTCGACCTTGCCCGAGCCGACGAAGGAAGCGGCGTCGGGGCGGCCGCGCCGCGCGATGATGGTATCGACGATCTCCGCGCCCGCGCTGCGGGCGAGGAGCTCGAACTCGGCGTGGCGGGACTCGAAGTCGGGATCGCCGAGGTCGACACCGACGACGACCGCCCGCGACATGGGCAGTGCGATATTACTCAGAGGAGCCGTCCACCTGGAAATTGACGGCGCGCGCCGGCACCACCGTGGAAATGGCGTGCTTGTAGACCATCTGGGTGACGGTATTGCGCAACAGCACCACGTATTGATCGAAGGATTCGATCTGACCCTGCAGCTTGATGCCGTTGACCAGGTAGACGGAAACCGGGATGTGTTCTTTGCGCAGCGTATTAAGGAAGGGATCCTGCAACATTTGCCCTTTATTGCTCATCGGAGTAACTCCTGATTTGTTGTGTTTTAGTGGATATCGGTGGTGGTGCCTTGCTTAGAGAAACACCGCAACCGGAGGTTCCATCAATCGGCATACGGATTATGCGATGACCGGAACTCGATGCGCAGCGGCGTACCTTCAAGCTTGAATGCGGTGCGGAAGCGCCCTTCGAGGTAGCGCCGATAAGACTCCGACACAGCGTCGAGCGCGTTGCCATGGACGATCACCAGCGGCGGGTTTTGTCCGCCTTGGTGAGCGTACCGCATCTTGGGCCGGAAAATGCCCTGGCGCGGCGGCGGCTGCTGCTCGACGGCGGCCCGCAGTTCGCGCGTCAGTTTGGGCGTGGACAACTTGGAGAACGCCGCGGCGTGAGCCGCGTCGACGGCCTTGAATACCGCGCCCAGGCCGCGCCGGTGCAGCGCCGATATCGTGACGACCTGGGCAAACGACAAGAAGCGCAACTTGCGCTCGAACTCGCGCTTGATGCGCTCGCGCTGATCGGCGTCCAGGCCATCCCATTTGTTGATCGCCACCACCAGCGCCCGACCGGCCTCGACGATGAAGCCCGCGATATGGGCGTCCTGGTCGGAGATCTCGCTGTGCGCATCGAGCATCAGCACCACGACGTTGGCGGCCTCGATGGCCTGCAGCGTTTTGATCACCGAGAACTTCTCGATGGTCTCGAACACCTTGCCCCGCCGGCGCAAGCCCGCGGTGTCGATCAGCAGGTAGGACTTGTCGCCGCGCTCGAAGGGAATTTCGATCGCGTCGCGCGTGGTCCCGGGCTGGTCGAAGGCGATCACCCGCTGCTCGCCCAGCAGGGCATTGATGAGCGTGGACTTGCCCACATTGGGCCGGCCAGCCACCGCCAGGCGCACACGATGCCGGGTGGCGCCGTCTTCGCCTTCGGCATCGTCGGCATCCTCGGCGACGCCTGCTGCCTCGGGCTGCGCTACCTTGGACAGTGCCTCGTCGATAAGTGCCGCCACGCCATCGCCATGCGCGGCCGAGACCGCGTGCGGTTCGCCCAGCCCCAGCTCATGAAACTCGGCCACCGCCGTCGGCGAGCGCATGCCCTCGACCTTATTGACCGCCAGCACCAGCGGCCGTCCCGAGCGCCGGAGCAGCGCCGCGATCTGGCCATCGTGGGCGGCCAGCCCCGCGCGGCCGTCGGTCAGGAAGATGACCACGTCGGCTTCGTCGATGGCCGCGCGGGTCTGGCGCCCCATCTCGGCCACGATGCCGTCTTTTACCACCGGCTCGAAGCCCCCGGTGTCGACCAGGATGTAAGGGCGGGAACCGATCCGGCCTTCGCCATAATGCCGATCGCGCGTGAGGCCCGGGATATCGGCCACCAGGGCGGCCCGCGATCGCGTGAGCCGGTTGAACAGGGTGGACTTGCCCACGTTGGGACGCCCCACCAGCACGACCACCGGCTTGAACCGGACGGACGAATTCGACACATCAACCGCCGACATTGAGAAGATGGACCGAGCCGTCGCTGTTTTGCACCACGACGCCGTAAGGCGTGGCGACGAGCGGGGCCAGGATAGGCCTGGAGCCGGCGCGCACGCGCCCCAGGAGACGGCCGTCTTCGCGCGCCAGCACGTGGACGTAGCCTTCGTAATCGCCGATGGCCACGACCCGGCCGGTGGTGGCCGGTGCCGACAGTTCGCGATGACGCAGCGCGTCGTTGCGCCAGATATTGGCGCCGCCGGCGAGCAGGAAACCATTGACCACCCCGCGGGCATCGGCCGCGAAGGCCGAGCTCGTGTCGGCGGCCATGCCCGCCGCGCTGGAGAAATCGCGCGCCCAGACGAGATCGCCGCCGCCCGCAATGTCGAAGCAGGCGATGCGGCCCTGGTAAGCGACGGCGCACAGCAGGTTCTGCATGATCAAGGGCCGGCCGACGACGTCGGCGACGCGCTCGAGTTCGCTCGCGCCCCGCGGGATCGCAACCGAACCCTCCCATTGCACAATGCCGCTATCGACGTCGATCGCCACCAGCTTGCCGCCCGGCAAACCCGTGAAGACGAAGCCGCCGGCGATGAGCATTTGGTTGGAGGCGCGCAGCGCCAGGGACGGCCCGGGCCGCTGCACGCTCCAGCGGCGCTCGCCGGTATCGGCGTCGAACGCCTGGACCCGGTAGTCGCCGCTGCGCACCACGACCAGACCTTCGCCGACGGCGGGCGGGACCAAAGACTCGCTGGTGGCCTTGGCACGCCAGCGCTCGGAACCCTGGTCGTCGAAAGCGATGATCTCGCCTTGCGGCGTGATCACCGCCGTGGTGATGCCATCGGAGCCGGCCCCTGCCTGCAGGCGGCCGTCGACACGGGCGCTCCACACCACTTGGCCGGACGCAAGATCGATTTTGGCAACCTGACCATCGGCGCTGGCGGCGTACACCGCCGAGTCGACCACCTGGGGAGCGAAACCCACGCCGGCGCCGCCGCCCATGGGCACCGACCACACCACACCGGCCTGGATCTCGGGCGTGAACGGCACCAGCGGTACCGGGTCGTAGCGGGTATCGCGAGGCGACAGCCAGGAGCAGCCGGCGATCGCGAGGCCCAGGCCCAGGATGGCCCCGGCGCGCGCGCAACGCCGCAGTGTCGGAAGCGGACGTGCGAAGGATGGACGGCCCAGCTCAATCATGCCCTTTCCTCCGGGAGCAAGGCTTCGATCTTGAGCTGGACGACCGAGACGAGGGGGTCGGCCGGGCCCATGCGTTCGACGGCTTCGCCCCAGGCGCTGGCGGCTTCGTTGCCGCGGCCGAGGGCAAACAGGGCATCGCCCCGCCGATCGGCGTAAAGGGCCTCGAAGCCGGCGGCCGGCGTGGTGTCGAGCAAGGCCAAAGCCTGCGCCGCCTCGCCGGCGTCGATCAGCAGCGCCGCCAGGCGCAGCCGGGCCACCGGTGCGAGCAGGTCTTTTTGGTCGACCACCCATTGCAGGCGTTGACGGGCCGCGGCGGTGTCGCCGGCTTCCGCCAGCGCACCGGCGGCCAGCAGGGCGCCGCGACTGGCGTATACGGTTCTGGCGTAATCATTCTGCAGCCGGGCACTGGCATCGAGCACCTGATTGGATTGTCCCTGGACCGTTGCGGTTTGCAGGGCTTCGAAAACAGCCGCCGCTTGCGCCGCCTGGTTGCGCTGGTACCAGTTCCACCATTGCCAGGCGGCCACCGCCAGCAGGATCAACGTGATCAAGGTGAGAATGGCATTGCCGTACTTGGCCCACCATGCTTTGATGGCGTCGAGTTGTTCCTGCTCTTCCAGATCGTAGGTCATACCTGCCCTTGTGGGAAGTTGGCCGATGCCGCAGCCAACGTCTGTCGAAAATCGTGCAGCCGGCAGAGCCGGCAACCGCGCCATTTTATACGTTTGGGCCAACGCCGCAGGCATCGTCGCGAACTCGCGGCCGCGCGCGGCGCCGGGCCGCCGGCGGGAGGGCCGGCCTACCGTCCGTTATCAGGCCGAATCGCCGGCCAGGCGGTCTACCAGCGTAGCCCCCAGGGTGTCGAGCGGCGTGCGGAACTGCTCGCCGCTTGCCAGCACCTTGACCGCGGCCTCGCCGGCGGCAAGCTCGTCATCGCCGAGGATCACCGCGAATGCCGCACCGCTGCCGTCGGCGCGCTTGAGTTGCGACTTGAAGCTGCCCGCCACGCCATGCACGATCACGTCGAGGCCGGCATCCCGCAGGCTTTCGGCCACGACCAGCGCACGCCGGGCCGCCGGCTCGCCCAGACTCGCCACATAGACATCGCATTCGCCACCGTCCGCGGCCTGGCTTTCCTGTTGCCAGAGCTCGAGCAGGCGCTCGACACCGATCGCGAAGCCGACCGCCGGCGCCGGCTTGCCGCCGAGCAGTTCCACCAGGCCGTCGTAGCGGCCACCGCCGCAGACCGTTCCCTGGGCGCCGAGCCGATCGGTGACCCACTCGAACACCGTGAGATTGTAGTAATCCAGGCCCCGTACCAGGCGGGGGTTGATGGTGTAGGCGATGCCGGCGTCGTCGAGCCGGGCCTGCAGGCCTTCGAAATGGGCTCGCGAGTCGGGGCCGAGATAGTCGAGCAGGCGCGGCGCGCCGGCCGCCATCTCTTGCAAGGCGGGATTCTTGGTATCCAGGACTCGCAGCGGATTGGTGTACAGGCGCCGCTTGCCGTCGTCATCGAGCAAATCGAGATGGCGCTCGAGGTAGGCGATCAGCGCCGCCCGGTGTTCGGCCCGTTCCTCTCCCGCGCCCAGGGAGTTGATCTCGAGGCGGATATCCCGCAGGCCCAGGATTTTCCAGAAGCGCGCCAGCATCTGGATCTGTTCGGCGTCAACGTCGGGCCCCGCAAAACCCAGCGCCTCCACATCGATCTGGTGGAACTGGCGATAGCGGCCCCGTTGCGGCCGTTCGTGCCGGAACACCGGCCCCATGGCATAGACTCGGCGCGGACGGTCGTACAACAGGTTGTGCTCGATGGTGGCTCGCACCATGCCGGCGGTGAACTCGGGACGCAGCGTCAGCGATTCGCCATTGAGGGCGTCGGTGAAGGTATACATTTCCTTCTCGACGATATCGGTGACCTCGCCGATCCCGCGGGTGAACAGGCGCGTATGCTCGAGCACCGGCGCCCTCAGGTTGACGTAGCCGTAGCTGCGCAACCAGTCGCGGGTGAGGCGCTCCAGTTCTTCCCAGGCGGCCGACTGGCCGGGCAACACATCATTCATGCCGCGCAGGGCGGACAACTTCTTGAAAACTTCGGACATAGACGGATGCTGGCAAAGCCGCGCCGGAAGCGGCTAAACGGAATGAGAGGTGTCCGACGCCGGAGCGCCGAATCTGCGGTGGACGTAGTCTTCGACGATGTTCTGGAACTCCTGGGCGATGGCCTCGCCCTTGAGCGTGACGGTACGCTGGCCATCGACGAACACGGGAGCGGCCGGGAGTTCGCCGGTGCCGGGCAGGCTGATCCCGATGTCGGCGTGCTTGCTCTCGCCCGGGCCATTGACCACGCAGCCCATGACGGCCACCGAGAGATTCTCGACGCCGGGGTAGCGTTCGCGCCACAGCGGCATCTGCCGCCGCAAGTACGACTGGATGCTGTCGGCAAGCTCCTGGAAGAAGGTGCTGCTGGTACGGCCACAACCGGGACACGCCACCACCATGGGCGTAAAGGCCCGAAAACCCATGGTTTGCAGGATTTCCTGCGCCACCACGACCTCGCGGGTACGGTCGCCGCCGGGCTCGGGCGTCAGCGAAATGCGAATGGTATCGCCGATACCTTCTTGCAGCAGGACGGCCAGGGCGGCGGTGGAGGCCACGATGCCCTTGCTGCCCATGCCGGCCTCGGTAAGGCCGAGGTGCAAGGGGTAGTCGCTGCGTCCGGCAAGATCGCGATACACCGAGATCAGGTCTTGGACATGACTCACTTTGCACGACAGCACGATGGCATCGCCCGGCAGCCCGAGCTCCTCGGCCCTGGCGGCGCTGGCAAGCGCGGAGTGCACCAGAGCCTCGCGCATTACCGTGGACACCGGCAGCGGCCGTTCGCGGGCCTGGTTGTCGTCGAGCATGCGCGCCATCAGATCCTGGTCGAGGCTGCCCCAGTTGACGCCGATGCGCACCACCTTGCCGTGACGACAGGCGGCTTCGATCATCTGCGCAAAATTGTCGTCGCGCTTGCGGCCGGCGCCGAGGTTGCCCGGATTGATGCGGTACTTGGACAAGGCCTGGGCGCAGTCGGGAAACTGGCTGAGCAGCTTGTGCCCGTTGTAATGGAAATCGCCAACCAGCGGCGTATTGACGCCCATGCGGTCGAGCTGCTCGCGGATCGCCGCCACGGCGCGCGCGGCCTCCGGGGTATTGACCGTAATGCGCACGATCTCGGAGCCGGCCTGGGCGAGTTCCTTGATCTGGATTGCCGTGGCGATGGCATCCACGGTGTCGGTATTGGTCATGGACTGCACCACGACCGGGGCGTTGCCGCCCACTCGCACGACGTGATCGCCCCAGGCGATACGGGCCTGGCGCGTGCGACGCCGGGGCGCCGGCCCCGGCAAAGCGTCGAGGTGATCGGTGGTGGTCATTCGAGGGTGAGGCGGGCAACGTTGCCGCGCTGGTGACTGGCGAGATCGATCGGCTCGCCGCGCCACGACAGCGTGACGCCGTTGGCATTGCCGATCACGATGCGCGCCGGCGGCGCGGCCTCAAGCTGGCGGGTTTCGCCGGGCTGCAGCGTGGCCGACAGCACCACGTTGCCGTCGGCGTCGCGCACCTCGACCCAACTGGCGGCGCTGACCTCGAAGCCGACCTGATTGGCAGGCGCCGGCGGCGGGGGGGGCGATGGCTCGGGGCTGGCGGCGGGCGCGGCAGCCGGCGTCATGCCCGGCACGACGAACGGCCCGGTGGGCGAGCGCGCCGCGCCGGCCTGGCCGGCCGCGCTCGCATCGGCGGCTTGCGGTGCCGCATCGGGAGAACTGCCGGCGGGCGCGGCCGGCGTGACCAAGGCGATGGCCGGCGCCCCGGCCGATGCGGCGTTCGGCGTGGAGGGCGGCTCGGCTCCGGCCGCGTCGGCGGCGAGCGGCGCAGCAGGCGGCGCAGTGGGCGCCACGATGCTGCCCGCGGCGCCCGGAGAGGAATCGGCGCCGATCTGGCTTTCGATCGCAAACGGCAGGGAAACTGAAGGCTCGTCGGCCTGGCCCTGGCTGCGCGGCAGCCACCAATTGAAGAACAGATAGGCGGCCAGACCCAGCAAAGCCAGCAAAAAGAGGATGAGGAGCACCCAGCCCACACCGCTGCGCCGAGGGCCGCCCGAAACGCCCGGCAGCGTGGTGCCGAGGGGCAGTTCGGTGCCGGCGGCATCCACCGGCCCCAGGACGGCCAGCGGCGTGGCCGGCGGCAGCAAATGCGAAGGCAGGGCCTGCAGCAGGGCTTCGGGCGATACTTCGAGCAAACGGGCGTAGTTGCGCACCAGGCCGCGCAGCGAAGGCCCTTGGGGCAATGCGTCCCAGCGCTCGGCCTCGAGCGCTTCGATCTGGCGTGGTGCGAACTTGAGGCGCGCCGAAACATCGCCGACAGTCCAGCCGCGCGCCTCGCGAAGCGAACGTAGCGATGCGCCCAGAGAAGCGCCGGCGGCCCCGCTATCGTCGGATGGCGCCGCGGCGACGCCACTGGGTGAAATGACGGGATCGACCTTGGCTTGTTCGGGAGTCATCGAGGCGTCTCGATAATCGGAATCGCCTGCCGCCTTCCGGGTACGAGCGCGCTGAGCCGGGTGCGATCCTGGATCTCGCCGGCCAACTGGCCGCACGCCGCATCGATATCGTCGCCACGGGTCTTGCGGACGGTGGTCACGATGCCGGCGTCCATCAGGCGGCGAGCGAACAGCTTGACACGGGCGGCGGGCGACCGCCGCAAACCGGATTGGGGGAAGGGGTTGAAAGGAATGAGATTGAACTTGCAGGGAACCTGGCGTGCGATGTCGATGAGCTGCCGCGCATGATCGTCGGTGTCGTTCACGGCATCGAGCATGACGTATTCGAAGGTGATGAAATCGCGTGGCGCGTGTTCGAGGTAACGCAGACAGGCATCGAGCAGCTCGCGCAGGGGATACTTGCGATTGAGCGGTACGAGGTGATCGCGCAGCGCATCGTTGGGAGCGTGCAAGGAGACCGCCAGCGCAACCGGGCAATCCAGCCGCAGCCGGTCCATCATGGGCACGACACCCGACGTGGAGAGCGTGACCCGCCGCCGCGAAAGCCCGTAGGCGTTGTCGTCGAGCATGAGGCGCAAGGCCGGCAGCGTGGCGCCGTAGTTGAGCAACGGTTCGCCCATGCCCATCAGCACCACGTTGCTGATCACGCGATCGTCGGTGGGAGCGGCGCCGGCCAGCCGGCCGCTATCGCCTTCGGCCATCAGTTCGTGGCGCGCCCACCATAGCTGGCCGATGATTTCATCGACGCGAAGATTGCGATTGAACCCCTGGTGCCCGGTGGAGCAGAACGGGCATGCCACGGTGCAGCCCGCCTGGGTGGAGATGCAGAGGGTGCCGCGATCGTCTTCGGGGATGAAAACGGTTTCGATCGCGTTGCCCTGCCCGACCTCGAACAGCCATTTGCGGGTGCCGTCGCGCGAGCGGTGCGCGCTGGCCACGGCTGGAGGCGCGACGGCGCACTCACGCTGCAGCAGCGCGCGGAAATCACGCGCGAGGTCGGTCATGTCGTCGAAATTGGCGACGCCGCGCTGGTGCACCCAGCGGGAGAGTTGGCGCGCCCGGAATGGCTTGCCGCCGTGCTGCGCGACCCAATCGGCGAGCGCACCGGCGTCCAGCCCGAGCAGATTGACCGGGGTGGAGGCGGTGGCGCCGTGCTGGATGGGAGAAACAGCGGTCATGCCAATCAGTGTAACGCCATCAACGGCTGTGGACGTCGATACCGGGAAAGAAGAAAGCGACTTCGGCGGCGGCGGTTTCGGGAGCGTCGGAACCATGCACCGCGTTGGCATCGATGCTGTCGGCGAAATCGGCGCGGATGGTGCCCGGCTCGGCCTTCTTGGGATCGGTGGCGCCCATCAGGTCGCGGTTTTTCTGGATGGCGTTATCGCCTTCGAGCACCTGGACGAAGACCGGACCCGACACCATGAAATCGACGAGATCCTTGAAGAAGGGACGCTCGCGGTGCACGGCATAGAAGCGCTCGGCTTCGGTGCGCGACAATTGCGTGAGGCGCGCCGCCACCACCTTGAGGCCGGCGGCCTCGAAACGGGATACGATCTGGCCGATGGCATTTTTGGCCACGGCATCGGGCTTGATGATCGAAAGAGTACGCTCGACGGACATGAAAACTCCAATGAAAACAGAGACTTTGGTGCAAATGGGAACATTAAATTGTATCATGTCCATGCACATAAAATAGAGTGCGTCCGTGTTTTCCGGTAATGTACGAATGTCGCCGTTCCGCGGTGATTTTCCTCGTTCCCGATGGAACTTTTCGCTGTTCCCGGCGTCTCATGCCAGCCCACCTACAGGAGTCCCCCTCATATGAACGACACCCGCATGTCTCCCCTGGCCCGTTCCGGAGTGGCTACCACCGCCAGCCAGAACCGGGTCTTGCGCAACACCTATTGGCTGCTGGCGCTATCGCTGGTTCCCACGGTGCTGGGTGCCGCGGTCGGGCTGTACTCCGGGTTGGCGCAGATCATGGGCCAAAGCCCGGGCCTCACCGCCATTCTGTTTCTGGCGGGCGCCTTCGGCCTGATGTTCGCGATCCAGCGCAACCGCGATAGCGCCGTGGGCGTCGGCCTGCTGCTGCTATTCACGTTCTTCATGGGCATCATGCTGTCGCGCCTGATCGGCTTCGTGCTGGGCATGGGCAACGGCGCCAGCCTCATCATGATGGCCTTCGGCGGCACGACGGTGGTCTTTGCCAGCATGGCCACCCTGGCCGGCACGGTCAAGCGCGATCTCTCCGGGCTGCAAAAATGGCTGTTCGTGGGCGCGGTGGTCATCATCCTCGCCGCCCTGGCCAATATTTTCCTGCAGTTGCCGGCCCTCATGCTTACCGTCTCGGTTCTGGCCATCGGCATCTTTTCCGCCTTCATGCTGGTCGATCTGCAGCGCGTGATCAATGGCGGCGAAACCAACTACGTTTCGGCCACCCTGGCCATCTACCTCGACGTCTACAACGTTTTCGCCAACCTGCTCGTCCTGCTCGGCTTCATCGGCGGCGACGACTAACCCACCTTGCCTCGCACGGGGCCGTCTCCCCCGGCGGCCCCGGCGCCTGCGCCCCTCCCCTGAGGGGCGCTTTTTTTATCGGTGTGATCCCGCACTCGTGGCGGCGCTTTAAATGCCCTGCGCCCCGTGGGCCTCGCACAGAGTCTTGAGGAAGGTCGCCGTCAGACGCGACTGCCGCCAGGAACGCCGCAGCACCGCCCGGAACCGCACTTCGTACATGGCGTCGGCATGCTCGATGCGCGCGATCAGCCCCTGCCGGACGAACGGGTCCGCATAATGATCCGGCAGGAAGCCGATATAACACCCCGAAAGAATCAACGCCAGCACGGCCTCCTGGTCGCTGACCCTGGCTTGCCGCCGGAGCCCGAAGCGATGCGTCGCCTCCATGTTGGGTGAGTGATAGGCCAGCCCCACGTAGTCGTAATCCTGAAGATCCTCGTGCCCGAACGCGGCCGGACTCACGCCGTACAAGGGATGTTGGCGCCCGCAGTACAGATACATTTCCTCTCCGAACAGATCGACGTAGTCGAGACTGGCCGAGCTGCGATGCTCGGGCACCACCGCCAGTTGCAGCCGGCCGTCGATCACCGCCGCCTCGAGATCGCCCAGCGTGCCGACGGTGACGTTCAGCAGGACTTCCGGCGCCTGGCGGCGGAAGTCGCGCACCGCCTGCCCTATCCGCGCCTGCGGGTTGGACACGATTTTGTCGAACATCCCGAGCGCCAGGGTGCCCACCATCCCGGCGCGCAGATCGCGAACTTCGGTGCGAAAGGTATCGAGCGCTTCCAGCAAACGTTGCGCGCTGTCGTGGACCCGCAGGCCGTCGGGCGTCAGGGCAAAACCGGCGCGCCCGCGGCGGCACAGCACGAGCCCCAGCCGCTCTTCCAGCTCTTTCAGGTGTCGGCTAATGGTAGACCGGCTGATATTCAGCTCGAGCTCGGCGGCGGCCAGGCCGCGGCACGCCACCACCGCCTTGAAGATGCGCAGCAGGCGAATCTCCGGATCGCTGGGATCGTCCAGCAAGGCCTTCTTGACCATAAAGTTTCAATCCCATGCCAGTGAACGCACAAGGGTTGCAGTTTACGGCGCACGCCAGACTAGCCACAATCCCGTTTACCGCCCTCATCTTTCCCGCCATTCCGCCATGAACCCCAACGACGCCCCCTCTCCGCTGTTCTCCCTGCCCACACCCGCCCAACTGGATGCCTACTGGATGCCGTTCACCGGCAACCGGCAGTTCCGGCAAGATCCTCGCATCCTCGTCGAGGCCAAGGGCTGCCATTACCGCGACGCTCACGGCCGCCGCATTTTCGACGGGCTATCGGGCCTCTGGACCTGCGGCCTGGGCCACGGCCATCCCGGTATCGTGCAGGCCGTGGCCCGTCAGGCCGCCAAGCTGGATTACGCCCCCGCCTTCCAGTTCGGGCACCCTCTGGCGTTCGAGCTCGCCGAGCAACTGGTGCAGGTGATGCCGTCGGGGCTGGATCATGTCTTCTTCGTCGGCTCCGGCTCCGAAGCCGTCGACACCTCGCTCAAGATGGCCCGCGCCTATTGGCGGCTGCAAGGCCAGGCCGCCAAGACCCGCTTCATCGGCCGCGCCAAGGGCTACCATGGGGTGAACTTCGGCGGCATCAGCGTCGGCGGGATCGCCGGCAACCGCAAGCTGTACGGCGAAGGCCTGAGCGCGGCGCATCTGCCGCACACTTTGCTGCCCGAAAACGCGTTCAGCCGCGGCATGCCCGAGCATGGCCGCCAACTGGCCGACCAGCTCCTCGATCTCATCGCTTTGCACGATGCCTCCACCATCGCCGCCGTCATCGTCGAGCCCTTCGCGGGCTCGGCGGGCGTGATCGTGCCTCCGCCGGGCTACCTGCAGCGCCTGCGCGAGATCTGCGACCAGCACCATATCCTGCTGATCTTCGACGAAGTGATCACCGCCTTCGGCCGCCTGGGAGCCTGGACCGGCGCCGAGGCCTTCGGCGTGACGCCCGACCTGCTGACGTTCGCCAAGCAGGTGACCAACGGCGTCGTGCCCCTGGCCGGCGTGGTGGCATCGACCGACATCCACCAAACCTTCATGGCCGCCGGCGGGCCGCCCCATGGCGTGGAGTTTCCGCACGGCCATACCTACTCGGCCCATCCCATCGCCTGCGCCGCCGCACAGGCCACGCTGCAAGCGCTGCAAGACGAAGACGCCCTGCAACGCGTGCTCGCCCTGGCGCCGCATTTCGAATCCGCGGTGCACCAATTGCGTGGCGCGCCGCATGTACTGGACATCCGCAACATCGGCCTGGCCGCCGGCATCACGCTGGCCGCCAAGAATGGCGATCCCACGCTCCGGCCTTTCGAAGTGGCCATGCGTTGCTGGGAGCAAGGTCTTTACCTGAGGTTCGGCGGCGATACGCTCCAATTGGCGCCGCCATTCGTCGCGGAGGCCGCGCAAATCGACCAGATGATCGAAATCCTGTCCGAGGCCCTGGCCCGACAGGGTTGAAAACCAACCAGAGATCCTTCTTCACCCCCCACCTCCATCGTTGGACACATACCCCAGGAGCCGAAGTCGATGAGATCCTTTCCCTTGCTGGCGCATGCCGCCCTCGCCCTGCTGGTCGCTTCCGGAGCGGCCACCGCGCAGGACAACTGGCCGCAAAAGCCGATCCGCCTGATCGTGCCCTACGCGGCGGGTTCGGGCGTGGATAGCGCCATGCGCCCGGTGGCCACCGCCCTCGGCGCACAACTGCAACAACCCGTACTGGTGGACAACCGGGCGGGGGCTGGGGGACTGGTCGGCACCCAGGCCCTGGCCAACGCCGCTCCGGATGGCTACACCGTGGCCTTCGGCAACATCGTGACCCTGGCGATCAACCCTTCTTTTCATTCCGACCTGCCGTACGACCCGAGCCGCCTGACCCCGGTGGGGCTCGCCAGCGGCAGCCAGTACGTGCTCATCGCGCGGCCGGACTTTCCGGCCTCGACCTTTCCCGAACTGATCGCCTACGCCCGCGAGAATCCCGGCAAGGTCTTCGTCGGCTCGCCCGGACACGGCAGCGGCGGCCATCTCGCCGCCGCGCTGATCGAGACCGAGACCGGCGCGTCCTTCAGCATGGTGCCCTACAAGACCGGCACCCAGGCGGTGGGCGACATGCTCAACGGCCAGCTCGACGTGATGATCGACAACATCGTGGCGGTGCTGCCGTTCATCAACGATCAGCGGGTCAAGCCGCTGGCGGTCACCGGCCTCAAGCGAGCCTCCACCCTGCCCGACGTTCCCACCATCCATGAAGACGGCCTCCCCGGCTTCGAGGTGCTGGCCTGGGGCGGCCTGGTTGCACCGGAAGGCACGCCACCCGAACTCGTCGACCACCTCAACGCCGCCCTGCGCAAGGCGCTGGAGGACCCAGCGGTGATCGCCATGGCCGAGAATTTTTCCATCGATCTCATGCCCTCTTCTCCCGAAGAATTCACCCAACTGATCCAGGATGAAACCCGGCGCTGGGCGGAAGTCGTCCGCTATACCGGCGTTACCGCCAACTGAGCCTCGATGAGCACCTCGACCATGAACCATGAGCTTTGGCGCTGGAGCGCCACCGATCTGGCCGCCGCCATCGCGCGCGGCGATATTTCCTGCCGCGAAGCGGTGGCGAGCTGCCTGGAGCGCACGGCCGCCGTCAACCCCATCATCAACGCCGCCACCGAGATCCTGGCCGATGAAGCCCTGAGGGCCGCCGACGCCGCCGATGCGCGAGTCCGGAGAGGGGAACCGCTGCCGCCACTGCATGGCGTTCCTGTGACCACCAAAGTCAACGTCGACCAGGCCGGTCTGGCCACCACCAACGGCGTGCGCCAATACTGGAACGTCATCGCCACCGAAGACAGCCCCGCGGTCGCCAACTTGCGCAAGGCCGGCGCGATCCCAATCGCGCGTACCAATACGCCTGCGTTCTCCGTCCGGTGGTTCACCAGCAACGCCCTGCATGGCAGGACGATCAACCCCTGCAACGCCGCGCTCACGGCCGGCGGCTCCAGCGGCGGAGCCAGCGCCGCGGTGGCCGCGGGCATGGGGCCCCTGGCCCATGGCAACGACCAGGGCGGCTCGGTACGCTACCCGGCCTACGCCTGCGGTGTTTACGGGCTGCGCCCCGGCCTGGGCCGGGTGCCGGCTTTCAATCCCAGCGGCGCCGAGGAACGACTGCCCGCCACCCAGCTCAGTTCGGTGCAGGGCATCCTCGCCCGCAGCGTCAACGATATCCGCCTCGGCCTGCAGGCGCTTTCCGCCCGCGACGTTCGCGACCCCTGGTGGGTACCGGGGCAAGCCCTGCGTCCCGGCCCGGCGTATCGGCGGGTGGCGCTCTGCGCTTCGCTTCCGGGCCATACGGCGGACCCGGCGGTCAGCCGGGCCTTGCAGGTGGCGGCGAAACAATTGGCCGACGCCGGCTTCGAAGTCGAAGAAGCCACTCCGCCCCGTTTCCAGGAGGCGGCCGACCTCTGGCTATCCCTCACCGCGGCCGAAGCCCGGATGAACATGCTGGATGCCGCGCTCGACCATGGCGACGCCGAGATTCGCCATGCGCTGCCCGCGATGCTGAATCTCGCGCCCGAGCTGGATCTTCCCGGCTATATGCGGGCGCTGGCTTTGCGCTCGACCCTGCATCGCGAATGGAGCGCATTCTTCGAGCGCCATCCCTTGCTGCTGCTGCCCACCTCCTGGCAACTGCCGTTCGCGGCCGAGGCCGACCAGGCTGGCGGCGATACCATGCGCCGCCTCCTGGATGCCCAGAGCCCGCTTCTGGCCACCGCCATCCTGGGCCTGCCGGGATTGGCGGCACCCATGCCTCCCGTCGATGGAACGCCCGTCGGCATCCAGTTGGTCGGCGGACGGTTCTCCGAGGAGCTCCTGCTCGATGCCGCCGACACCCTGGCAGCCGGCCAGCGGCCCTTGGCACCGATCGACCCCCTGCCCTAGCACCTTACCCGCATCGCTTACACTCCCCGGGCCCGGCGCAGGCCCGCGCCCCACGGCGGCCGCCCGGGCGGCAAGCCCGCGGCAGATTTCGTCCCACTTTTTTGTCTTCGTATGTTGCGCCAGTTTTCCGCTCCGGCGTTACGCCGACCAGCCCCTCGGCACCGCCCCCGTCATGCCGCTTGATCCCGCCAAGCGCCAGGCGGGGGTTTTCTGCTCGCTCCTGGCCTCCGTCCTGTTCGCCTGCGCCTACTATTCCGCCACTCTGCTGGCCGAACTGGGTGGCGAAAAAATCTACGGCTGGCGGGTGCTCGTTACCGCGCCCTTTCTGGGCATGTTCGTCGTGCTCTCGGGCCGAGGCGGCGATATCACCCGGCTTTGGCGGCGCGTACGGCGGCAACCGGCGCTCTGGTTCGCCCTTTTCCTGTCATCCGGCCTGCTCGGCGTTCAACTTTGGCTGTTCATGTGGGCTCCCGTCAACGGCTACGGGCTGGACGTCTCGCTGGGTTACTTTCTGCTGCCGCTGGCGCTGGTCTTGACCGGCCGCTGGTGCTTCCATGAACGGATCACCCGGTTGCAGATCCTCGCCTGCGTCATCGCCGGCGTCGGCGTCGCGAACGAGTTGCTCTTCGCGCCACGGGTCTCGTGGCCCACCTTCGTCATCGTGCTCGGCTATCCCTGCTATTTCGCGCTACGCCGCATTCTGCGCACCAATCATCTGGGCGGTATGTGGTTCGATCTGGTGCTGAGCCTGCCCGTGGCCCTGTGGTTCGCCCTGGAGCCGATGCAGGCGGCGACGGACGGCAAGCCGTTCTTGCTGTTGGCTTTGCTGGTAGTGGGCCTCGGGCTGGTCAGCGCCGCCGCCCTCATCCTCATGATCCTGGCGAGCGACCGGCTCGAACTGGGGCTGTTCGGCCTGCTGGGATATGTCGAGCCCGCCCTGCTGGTGGTGGTGGCCCTGCTGTTGGGCGAACGCATCGCACCTTCGCAATGGATTACCTATCTCGGCATCTGGCTTGCCGTACTGCTGCTGGCCGGCGAAGGCCTGGCCCGCCTGCGGGCCGCACGGCGGTAGATCAAAGATCGAACACGGCCATGGACTCCACATGGCCGGTATGCGGGAACATATTGACCACGCCCGCCGCACTCAAGCGGAAACCGCCCTCGTGGACCAGGATGGCCGCGTCACGCGCCAGCGTGGCCGGGTTGCAGGACACGTACACCAGGCGGCCCGGGCGTTCGGCCGGCGCCAGGGCGGCCAGTGCGCGGACGACCGCTTCCGCGCCTTCGCGGGGAGGGTCGACCAGCATGCGATCGAAGCGGTCCAGCCCCCGCAGCCACTCGGCGTCGACCTCGAACAGGTTGAGCGTGGCGAATTCGGCTCGCCCTTCCAACCCATGGGCCGCGGCGGCCGCCCGGGCCCGCGCGGTGAGCGTGGCGCTGCCTTCGATTCCAACCACCGAGCGCACCCGCGTCGCCAGCGGCAGCGTGAAGTTACCCAAACCGCAGAACAAATCGGCGACGCGGTCGGTGGGCTGCGCCTCGAGCAAGCCCAGGGCCTGGGAGATCATCGCCCGATTGATCGCGGGATTGACCTGAGTAAAGTCGGTGGGCCTGAAAGCCATGCTCAGGCCAAACTCGGGCAAGCCATAAGCCAGTTCGCCCGGCACCTCGGGATCCAGGCGATGTACGGTGTCGGGGCCCTTGGGCTGCAGCCACCATTGCACCCGCCAGCGCTCGCCAAAGGCGCGCAGATCGGCGCGATCGGCGTCGGTCAGCGGCTCGAGGTGGCGCAACACGAGGGCAATGACCTCGTCGCCCATCGCCAACTCCACCTGCGGCATGCGATCCGGGCGCGACATGCCGCCCAGCAACTCGCGCAAGGGCACCAGCATCGCCGCCACCGGCGGCGGCAGCACGTGGCATTCGGTCATGTCGGCCACATAGCTGCTTTTGCGTTCATGGAAGCCGACCAGCATGCCGCCTTTTTTGGGCACCAGCCGCGCCGTCAGGCGCGCTCGATGGCGATAGCCCCATGCCGGCCCGTGGATGGGCGGCAGCATGCGACCGGGCCGCAATTGGCCGACGTGCCAGAAGGCGTCTTCGAGAACGCGCTGCTTGACCGCCACCTGGGCGGCCGGCTCGAGGTGCTGCATGGCACAGCCGCCGCAAACGCCAAAGTGGGCACAGCGCGGCGCTACCCGTTGCGAAGACGGGCGCAGTATGCGATCGACACGGGCGATCTCGTAGCCCGGCTTGCGCCGCACCGGCGTGACGGTAACCCTCTCGCCCGGCAAGGCGCCTTCGACGAAGATCACTTTGCCATCGCGATGCGCGATGCCGCGGGCCTCGAGGTCGAGGGATTCGATATCCAGAAAATCGGCCATGGTGTCGCGTCGACCCCAACCGCCCGCCCGGGTTGCGGAGCGGGGGGAGGAGTCAGGATTAAAGCCGGGAAGACCTCATGGGCGGGCAGGCAGGAACTGGCGCGGATCCTCGGGGGTACCGCCTCGGCGGATCTCGAAGTGCAGGCGCGGCGACGGAGCATCGGACTGGCCAAGCTCGGCGATGCGCTGCCCGCGCTTGACGGCGTCGCCTTCGTTCACGAGCAGCTTGCTATTGTGGGCATAGGCCGACAGGAACGTGGCGTTGTGGCGCACGATAAGGAGATTGCCGTAACCGCGCAGCCCGCTGCCGGCGTAGACCACCGTGCCATCGGCGGCCGCGAGCACCGGATCGCCGATATTGCCTTCGAGGTCGAGCCCCTTGTTGAGGGCCTGGTTGTACTCGGCGATGACCTTGCCCGGCGACGGCCAGGTCCAGTCGATGCCGCTGTCGTTGGCGCGCACCGGCTGGCGCGGCGTGGCGGGAGCCTGGGCGCTGCCATCGAGCGGCCGGGATTCGACATCGGGCGTGGCGATGGGCTGCACCTGGGCCACCGACGTACCGCTGCTCATGGGGGGAGCGCTGCCCGCGCCCTGCCCCACCCGCAACGTGCGGCCGACACGCAGCTGAGAAGGATCGGAGATGCCGTTCCAGGTAGCGATGTCTTGCCACGCCACCTGATGCTGGCGGGCGATGGAATAGAGGGTATCGCCCGGCCTGACCACATAGGTGGCCGCGCCGCCGGCGGTTTCGGTACCGGCGCCCGGCGTACCCGACAGGTCGACGACTGGGGCGCGGTTGGGAGTGGTGCAGGCAACCAGCACCAGGGCGCCCAGGGCCAGGCCCGCCAGACGCCCGAAACGCGCCAGCGTTCCGGTCGATCCCGCTTTCAACATGTAATTCTCCTAGCGTTCGACAGCATTTCAAGCAAAGTTATAACTGTACCCCGGTTTGCAGAGGCACGAAGCGCACGAATTCGAGTTCAGTGCGACGAAATCGTTCTCGGCTGCTGCGCTCGATCAGGACCAGCCGTTGTTGCGAACCGCCTTCGGGCGCCAGCAAGCGCCCGCCCACCGCGAGCTGCCCCAGCAAGGCGGGGGGGATGTGCAGGCCGGCAGCGGCCACCAGGATGGCATCGTAGGGCCCTCCCGCAGGCCATCCCGCATTACCGTCGCCCAGCACGAGCTTTGCGTTGCGCACGCCCAACGTGCGCAGCCGATCGACGGCCTGCTCGTGCAGGCTCCGGATACGCTCGACGCTGACCACCTGACCCGCCAGGCGAGCAAGCAGCGCCGCCTGGTAGCCGCAGCCGGTGCCAACCTCCAGCACCCGGTGCAAAGCCCCGCCTTCGCGGGCCACGGCGAGCATGCGCGCGACGATCCAGGGCTGGGATATGGTTTGCCCGGCGCCGATGGGCAGGGCGGCGTTTTCGTAGGCACGGCTCGCCAGCGCTTCATCGATGAAGCGGTGACGCGGCACCTCCGCCATGACGCGCAAGACTTCGTCGTCCTGGATGCCCTGTTGGGCCAGGAGCGCCGCCATGCGCCCGCGCAAGCCGGCCAGGGCGGCCTCGGAAGTGGCCTCGCCGCGCAGCATGGCGCCGCCGGGCTCCGGATCGCGGCGCGGCGCCCGCACGGCCAAGCCCGCTCCCACGCGGGTGTTGCTGTTGGCTGGCCGCGGCATGCCGGCGTCGGCGCGGCTCACGCCGCGTCGTGGCGACGGGCCCGTGGTGAGCCGGGTATTGCTGTTGGCTGTCGTGACCTTCGAAGCGGGATTCTTGCGTTCGGCCATGGTCGGGGGCCCCGGAGTTGGCGCAGCCGGGATCAGCCGGCCACCCATTCACGGATCGGATCGAGCTGATCGTGATGGGTCAGGTCGAGGCGCAAGGGCGTGATCGAGACGGCGCCTTGCGACACGGCATGGAAATCGGTGCCCGGGGCATTGTCGGCCACCTGGCCGACCGGGCCGATCCAGAAGACTTCTTCGCCGAAGGGCGACACCGAGCGGGCCACGGGTTCGGAGGGATGGCGGCGCCCCAGGCGGGTGACGCGCAGCCCTTTCATCTCGGCAAGCGGACGATTGGGAATATTGACGTTGAGCAGGGTACGCTCGGGCAATTGCCGCTCCAGGGCGCGTTCGACCACCTGGCGGGCCACCGCGGCGGCCGCGTCGAGGTGTTCCCAACCCTTGTGTTCGAGCGAAAAGGCAATGGCCGGGATGCCGAACAGATAGCCTTCGGTGGCGGCGGCGACGGTGCCCGAGTACAGGGTGTCTTCACCCATGTTCTGGCCATTGTTGATGCCCGCGACGACGAGGTCGGGCCGGCGGTCGATCATGCCGGTGAGCGCGATGTGCACGCAATCGGACGGGGTGCCGTTAAGATAGGTGAAGCCGTTGGCGGCCTGATGCACGAACAGCGGCCGGTTGAGCGTGAGGGAATTGGACGCGCCGCTGTGATTGACCTCTGGCGCCACTACCACGAGTTCGGCCAGCGGTCGCAAGGCCGCAACCAGCGCCTCGATCCCGGGAGCCGTGTAACCGTCATCATTCGAAACCAGAATCAACACGTTGTCTTACCTCATAAAGCAAATCATTCTAGTCCAAAACGATGTGAACTTTCCGCGACAGCACCGCGGCACGCTATGATCGGCCTGCGCCGCGGCTAGCCACGGGGTGCCGCGCGCCACCCCATTGTTTCGATACAGACGATCCCTTCGCCATGTTCTTCGCTACCCTGCCCACCGCCGTCATCCTGCCGTTGGGCGTGATCCTCGCCTACCTTTTGGGCTCCGTGTCGTTCGCGGTGGTCGTCAGCCGGCTGCTGAAGCTCCAGGATCCGCGCACCCACGGCTCGGGCAACCCGGGGGCCACCAACGTGTTGCGCACCGGCAACAAGCTGGCGGCGGTGCTCACCCTCCTGGGCGATGCGTTCAAAGGCTGGCTTGCCGTATGGCTGGCGCAGCAGGCGGGCGGCCCCGGCCAGGGCCTGCTCGTCCCCTTGGTCATGCTGGCGGTGTTTCTGGGACATCTCTATCCGATTTTCCTGCGCTTCAAGGGCGGCAAAGGCGTGGCCACCGCCCTCGGCGTGCTGCTGGCGGTGCAGCCGTGGCTGGCGCTGGCAACGCTCGCCACCTGGATCCTGGTGGCGTTCTTTACCCGCTACTCATCGCTGGCGGCAATCGTCGCCGCCTTGTTCGCCCCGGTGTACTACCTGTTTGGCGGCGGCGTGGCGTGGCCCGTCGACGCCCGAATCGGCGTGGCCATCGGCGCCATGGCGCTGCTGCTGCTGTACAAGCATTGGGGCAACGTCGAGCGCTTGCTGGCGGGCAAAGAGCCCCGTATCGGCGGCAAGAGCAAGGGCAAGGCCGCTACCGCGGCCAAGCCGCCCCGCAAAACCTGAACCCAGCCCCGTTCGCTTGACGGCAGGGTACGGTTGCCACCGGTTTGCCCTGCGCTCAGGCGCGTGGTCAAGCCGCCACGCCGCTGGCCTCGGCCAGATCCCAACGCGGATGCACCGAAAACGCATGTCTGGCCGCGAGGGCCGGGACATCCACCAGGCCGGCCCGCACGCGGCAAGCCGCGGCAAAGGCGATCATCGCGCCATTGTCGGTACAGAACTCCAAGGGCGGGAAATACGCCTGCGCCGCAAGGCGCTGCAAGCGTCGGCCCAGCCGCTCGCGCAGCACGCGATTGGCGCCCACGCCGCCCGCCACCACCAGCCGCCGCAGGCCGGTGGATTCCAGCGCTTTCACCGACTTGGCCACCAGGGCATCGACGATGGCCGCCTCGGTGGCGGCGGCAAGATCGGCCCGGGTTTGTGCCAGGGCTTCGCTCTCGCCGCCCTGCTGCTGCTTCTGCCATTGCACCAGCACGGCGGTTTTCAGGCCACTGAAGCTGAAGTCGAGATCGTCGCTATGGAGCTTGGGCCGCGGCAGCTTGAACCGGCTGGCATCGCCCTGTTCGGCCAGCCGCGATAGCGCCGGGCCTCCCGGGTAGCCCAACCCCAGCAGTTTGGCCGTTTTGTCGAACGCTTCGCCTGCGGCGTCGTCGAGGGTTTCGCCCAGCAAAGTGTACTGCCCCACGCCATCGACTCGCATCAGCTGCGTATGGCCGCCGGACACCAGCAGGGCCACGAAGGGAAACTCCGGTCGCGGCTCGGCCAGCAGCGGCGAGAGCAGATGGCCTTCGAGGTGATGAATGGGAATGGCGGGCAGGCCAAGCGCCCAGGCCACGGATTGCGCCACGCTCGCGCCCACCAGCAAGGCGCCGGCCAGACCAGGCCCCGCCGTGTAGGCCACGGCATCTATGTCGCCCAGCGCGAGACCCGCCTCGGCCAATACCTGGCGGGTGAGCGGTATCACCCGCTGGATGTGGTCGCGCGAGGCCAATTCGGGCACGACGCCCCCGTAGTGCTCGTGCATGGCCACCTGGCTATGCAGCGCGTGGGCGAGTAGTCCCTGCCGGGTATCGACCACCGCCACCCCGGTTTCGTCGCAAGAGCTTTCAAATCCAAGAATCCGCATCGCCCGAGTTTACCGCGTCCATACTACGAATCCGGGGCCGCCTGGGGTATTCTTGGCGCTTCTTCCTTGCCCGGGCGAAACAGAATGTTAGAACGATGGTTCCAGCTCCAGGCCCATGGCACCACGGTGCGTACCGAGATCCTGGCCGGCGTCACCACCTTCCTCACGATGGCCTACATCATCTTCGTCAACCCGGAGATGCTGTCCACCACCGGCATGGATCGCGGCGCCGCCTTCGTGGCCACCTGCCTGGCGGCCGTGCTCGGCTCGCTCATCATGGCCTTCCTGGCCAACTGGCCGGTGGCCATGGCTCCGGGCATGGGGCTCAACGCCTTCTTCGCCTTCACCGTGGTAGGCGCCATGGGCTATACCTGGCAACAAGCGTTGGGCGCGGTATTCATCTCGGGCGTCGTGTTTGTCCTTCTTACCGCCAGCGGCATCCGGCGCTGGCTGATCGACGGCATTCCGCAATCCCTGCGCAGCGCCATCGTGGCCGGCCTGGGCCTGTTCCTGGCCTTGATCGCGCTCTCGGGCTCGGGCCTCGTCGTCGCCAACCCGGCCACCATCGTCGCGCTGGGCGACCTCCATGCTCCCACCGTCCTGCTGTCGATCGTCGGCTTTTTCATCATTGCCGCCCTCGACGCCTTCAAGGTGCGCGGCGCCATCCTGCTCGGCATCCTGTTCGTCACGCTGGCGTCGATGATCCTCGGCCTGCAGGATTTCCACGGTGTGTTCTCGCTGCCGCCCAGCCTGCTGCCCACCCTCCTGCAGCTCGACATCGCGGGCGCCCTGCACGCGGGCCTCGTGTATGTGATCCTGGCTTTGGTCCTGATGGAGGTCTTCGACGCCACCGGCACCCTCATCGGGGTCGCCAAGCGCGCCGGCCTGCCCACCTCGGGCCCCGGCAACCGTCTTGGCCGCGCCCTGTTCGCCGACAGCGCCGCCATCGTCGGCGGTTCGCTGCTGGGCACCAGCAGCACCACGGCCTATCTCGAAAGCACCGCCGGCATCCAGGCGGGCGGGCGCACCGGCCTCACGGCCCTGACGGTCGCCATGCTGTTTCTGGCCGCGCTGTTCTTCGCGCCGCTGGCCGGCTCCGTTCCGTCGTATGCCACGGCCCCCGCCATTTTCTATGTGGCGATCCTGATGATGCGCGAGTTGCTGGAGATCCAATGGAACGACGTCACCGAAGCCGCGCCGGCCGCCGTTACCGTCCTCTTCATGCCTTTCACGTATTCCATTGCCACCGGGCTGGCGATGGGCTTTATCACTTACGTCGTGCTCAAGGCCATCACCGGCCGCGCCCGTGAGGTCCACCCGGCCCTGTGGATCGTGGCCGCGCTGTTCATCGCTCGATACGTCGTTTTTCCTGGTGGCCATTGAACGCACCGCGCCGCGGCCAGCAGGCAATACCTCAGACGATATCTAGTGCCGACGGCGTCCCGCCCCGCAGCGGCTCGAGCGCGAGCGCCTGGCCGTGCGTACCAAGCCAAGCCCGCAGCGCTTCCGCCAGGTACGCCATGGTTTCGCGCGTCTTGCGCGGCACCTGCCGATCGGCCGGATACACGAGATGCAGGCCGTCCGGCACCAGCGGGTGGTCTTCGAGTATTTCCAGCAAATCGCCGCCGGTCAGCGCCGCCGCCACGATGAAGCGCGGCAGCACCGCCAGGCCCAAGCCCTGAATCGCGGCATCGCGGATGACTTCGCCATTATTGGCCGACATCCGCGGCGCCGGCGTGGGCGCCACGTAGGAGCGCCCCGCCGCATCGCGGAAGGTCCAGAGGCGGGACGCGCCGACTTGCGAGTAGCCCAGAATCGCGTGATCCCGCAACGCCTCGGGGCTTGCGGGCGCGCCGTGGCGGGCCAGGTAGCGTGGACTGGCGCAGACCACACGCGAGATGTCGCCCAAGCGGCGCGCCAAAAGCGAAGAGTCGCTCAAGCGGCCGATGCGGATCGCGAAATCGAAATGTCCGGCCACCAGATCGGTCACGCCGTCGCTGAGTTCGATCTGGCATTGCAAATGCTCGTGCCGGCTCAGAAACGGCATGAGCATGCCACCCAGGTGCACGGCGCCAAAGCTGACCGGGGCCGCGATGCGCAGGCGCCCGCGCAACGGGCCCTTGCCGCCGGCTCCCGCGGCGGCGGCGGCGGCGGCTTCGTCGACCTGCTGCAGCACTTGCGCGGCTTCGGCATAAAAGCGTTCGCCGGCCTCGGTGAGCGCCACCCGCCGCGTGGTTCGCCGCAGCACCGTGACGCCCAGCGCCGCCTCCAGACCGGCCAGGCGGTCGCTGATGACCGACTTGGCCACGCCCATCCGCCGCGCGGCGCCGGTAAGGCTGCCCGCCTCAACGATGTGGACAAAGGCCTCCATGGCGTCGAGCGTAGGTCGCGCCATTGCCGTTTACATCCTGGCGGAGGTGGCTTGCCCGCCACCCCCGGCGTGGCCGCGCCTTGCGCTCGGGCGAGTGATCATTGCCAGCCTCCCATCGACATGCACGATCATGACGCCCCCCATGGCGGATCTTTCCGTGACCCAACCTATTGTTCGGAATTTCCGGAATAAGTAGCCAATTATACTGGCTATCCGTTCATGTCAGTAAGGTCTAGCATGGGTTCATCATCCATCGACTTTGCGAGGCATCAACATGAGCAAAATTCTCGTTCTCTACTATTCCAGCTACGGCCATGTCGAGACCCTGGCCGGCGCCGTGGCCGAAGGCGCGGCCCGTGTCCCCGGCACCGAAGTGACCGTCAAGCGCGTACCCGAACTCGTTCCGCAAGACGTCGCCCGCGCCGGCCATTACAAACTGGACCAGGCCGCCCCGGTGGCCCAGCCGGCCGAACTGGCCGAGTACGATGCCATCGTGTTCGGCACGCCCACCCGGTTTGGCAATATGGCGTCGCAAATGAAGAACTTCCTCGACCAGACCGGCGGCCTGTGGGCCAACGGCGCCCTGGTCGGCAAAGTGGGCAGCGTCTTCGTCTCCACCGCGACCCAGCACGGCGGCCAGGAAAGCACCCTGCTCTCCTTCCACACGGTCCTCCTGCACCATGGCATGCTGATCGCGGGCCTGCCCTATAGCTTTGGCGGCCAAACCCGCATGGACGAGATCACCGGCGGCTCGCCCTACGGCGCCACGACCATCGCCGCTGGCGACGGCTCGCGCCAGCCGAGCGCCAACGAACTCGACGGCGCCCGCTTCCAGGGCGAACACGTGGCCCGCGTAGCGCGCCAATTGGCCTTGGGGCGCGCGGCCGATAGCGGGCAATGAGCGAGCGACGCGGATCCCGACAACCGGCATTTCTGGCGCGGGGGATTTCCCTGTAACCTGTGGCCTGGGCCGTACTCCCCGGCCGGCGGTCCGCGGCCAGGCATGCGGCATGCTTGCGTAATGGCTCCGGCAGGGGCTCCCGTGCCCGCCGGACATCCCGTCCGGGCCGCACTCTCTCCTGACAGGAGCATCCATGGGTATTCTGATCGACGGCCGCTGGTACGACCAGCCGCCCAATGCCAATGGCGACGACGGCCGCTTCGTTCGCCAAGATTCCGTCTTTCGCAACTGGGTCACCGCGAATGGCGAGCCGGGGCCCACCGGTGAAGGCGGCTTTCCCGCCGAACCCGGCCGCTACCGCCTCTATGTCAGCCTGGCCTGCCCGTGGGCGCATCGCACCCTGATCTTCCGCCAGCTCAAAGGGCTGGAATCGATGATCCCGGTGGCGGTCACGCATTGGCGCATGCTCGAAAATGGCTGGACCTTCGAGCCCGGGCCCGGCGTGCAGCCCGACGGCGACACCGGCATCGCCGCCATGCACGAGCTGTATACGCTGGCCAACCCCAGGCAATCGGGCCGCGCCACCGTCCCGGTGCTCTGGGATCGCCAGAAGCGCACCATCGTGAACAACGAATCGGCCGACATCATCCGCATGTTCAATTCGGCGTTCGACGACGTCGGCGCGGCAGCGGGCGATTACCATCCCGAACCCCTGCGCGAGGAGATCGACCGCCTCAACAGCCGTATCTACGACACCGTCAACAACGGCGTCTATCGGGCGGGATTCGCCACGACCCAGGCGGCCTATAACGAAGCCGTCGCTCCTTTGTTCGACACTCTCGACTGGCTGGAAGCCAGGTTGGCGCAACAGCGCTTCCTGTGCGGCGACACCCTGACCGAAGCCGATTGGCGATTGTTTACCACCCTCGTGCGCTTCGATGCCGTGTATCACGGCCATTTCAAGTGCAATCTGCGGCGCCTGGTGGACTATCCCCGGCTGCATGCCTATGCGCGCGAGCTCTACCTTTGGCCCGGCGTTGCCCAGACCGTGAACTTCCAGCACATCAAGGGCCATTATTACGAAAGCCATCGCAACATCAACCCCAGCGGCATCGTGCCGGCCGGCCCCATTCCCGACTGGGAATGAACGCCGCCGGGGCCCATGGCGCCGAGCGTCGTTTTATCCCGCTTGGTTTCGGCCTGCCGCCTGGCGTCGCGATGTGCGGAAGCGCCCAGCGGGCAGGACGCCGTGGTTGCGGACGGTTGGGGCTAGGCGGAGGGTCAGCCCAGTTGGTCGGCCAGCGTGCCGGCCCGCAGCGCAGCGGCGGCCATGGCCTCGCCCACTGCCTGGGCCCAGCCATGCGATTCGAAAACCTCGAGTGCCGCGGCGGTGGTGCCGCCCTTGGAGGTAACACGCTGACGCAACACCGCCGGCGATTCGGTGGAATTGGCGGCCAGCCGGGTGGCGCCGCTCAGCGTACCCAGCGCCAAAACGCGTGCCTGCTCAGGGCTCAGGCCCAGGGCCACGCCGCCATCGATCAAGGCCTGCAAAAATAAAAACACGTAGGCCGGCCCGCTGCCGGACAAGGCGGTGACGACGTCCAGGGCAGGCTCGTCGTCGACCCACACGATGTCTCCCACGGCGCGCATCAACTGCCCCGCCAGGGCGCGATCGGCTTCGGCCAGCCCCTCTTGCGCCACCAGGCCGGTGATGCCCGCTCCCACCAGCGCCGGTGTATTGGGCATGCCTCGCACCAGACGGCTCCAGGGCCGGTCCGCCGAAACCCCCAGCCAACCGCCCAGCGACGACAGGCGCAGGCCGGCGGCAATGCTGATCACCAGGGCTTCGCGCAGCCAGGGCCGCGTACTGGCGACGACCTCACGCATGACCTGGGGCTTTACGGCATAGACCCAGACAGAACAAGCGGCCAGGCGCTCGTCGGGCGCTTCAGCCACGCCGACGCCTCGCTGCCGCCAAGCCTCGCGGATAGCGGTATCGACGTCGAGTACGTGGAGCTGCGACGGCGCCAAGCCACCCGCGAGCAAGCCATTGCCAAGCGCGGAGGCCATGTTGCCGCCTCCGATGAAAGCGATCGAGCCCTGGATTTGCATGGACAACCTTAATTGGAGAAAAAACCCGATGTCGCCGCCACGGCTCCCGCAAAGACGGCAAAGCCGAACCAGGTGTTGTCGAGGAAGGCCCTGAAGCATGCCTCGCGTTCCCGGGTTCGGATCCAGCCGATGTGGCGGACGGCAATGAGCGCCGCGGCGATCAAGCCCACGGCATAAGGCCAGGCAAGCTGCAGGCGCCAACCCACGACGCCCAGCAAGGCCAGGGTGATGGCATAGCAGACCGCGATCCCGATCACGTCGAAGCGGCCGAACGTAATGGCCGCGGTGCGCAGGCCCAGCTTGAGGTCGTCGGCCCGGTCGACCATCGCGTACTCGGTATCGTAGGCCAGCGCCCAGGCCACGTTGGCCAGCAGCAATAACCAGGCTTCCAGAGGCAGGGCTTGCTGCACCGCGGCGTAGGCCATCGGGATACCGAAGCCGAAGGCAATGCCCAGGTAGGCTTGCGGCAACGAAAAAAACCGCTTGAGCAAAGGATAGGTGATGGCGATGACCAGCGCCACCACGGCCAAACCCCACACCAGGCGCGGCAGCGGCAGCACGAGCAGGAAGGAGACGAAGGCCAGCGCGCCGGCCACGCCCAGCGCTTCGCGCCCGCTGATCCGGCCGGTGGTGAGCACCCGCTCGCGGGTGCGCTCGACGTGGCGGTCGAAATCGCGGTCGAAGTAATCGTTGATGGCGCAGCCCGCCGATCGCATCAGCACGGTTCCCACGGCGAAGATCACCACGAGATACCAGGCCGGCACGCCGTCGGACGCCAGCCATAGCGCCGTGAGCGTGGGCCAGAGCAGGAGCAGGCTGCCGATGGGCTTGTCGAGCCGCACCAGCCGCGCGTACAGCCCCAGCCGCTGCGCCAGGGCGGTCACTGCAGCAGGCTCCGCAGCATCCAGGCGGCCTTCTCGTGCACGTCGAGGCGCTGGGTGAGCAGATCGGCGGTGGGCTGGTCGTTGGCCTCGTCGGCCGCCTCGAACGCCTTGCGCGCCGTTTTAGCCACGGCCTCATGGCCCTTGACCAGCATGGCCACCATGTCGAGGGCGTTGGGCACTTTTTCGGGCTCACGGATCGAGGACAGCTCGGCGTATTCGCGATAGGTGCCCGGCGCGAAGTGCCCCAGCGCCCGGATGCGTTCGGCGATCACATCGAGCGAATTCCAGAGCTCGGTGTACTGATCCATGAACATGGTGTGCAGCGTATTGAACATCGGCCCCGTGACGTTCCAGTGGAAATTGTGCGTCATCAGGTAGAGCGTGTAGGAATCAGCCAGCAAGTGCGATAGATCCTTGGCAATCGCGGCGCGGTTGGCTTCGGAGATGCCGATGTCGATCGGCATGGCTTTGACAGTGGTACCCATGACAAAATCCTCCTGGAAGAGACCCACGCCGGCGACGGCGCGGGGCAAAAAATCTCCCCGCGGGCCGAAAATCGGCCCGCGGCCGGCAAGCCAACAGATTAGCAGATCAGGGCTTGCCCGCGCTGTTACCCGACCCGGCACCGGAAGCGGCATAGCCGTCGGGGTGCCGGGTTTGCCAGCGCCAGCCATCGGCGCACATGGCGGCGATATCGCGGCTGGCGCGCCAGCCCAGCAAACGCTCCGCCAGCCGCGGGTCGGCCCAGGCCGCGGCGATATCGCCCGCGCGGCGGGGCGCCGGCCGCCATGGCACGGCCACCCCCGTGGCGGCGGCGAAGGCGGCGAGCAACTCGAGTACCGATGTGCCGTGCCCGGTGCCCAGATTGACGGCGGTAAAGCCGGGCCCAGACAGCGCATGGCGCAGCGCGGCGACATGGCCCTGGGCGAGGTCGACAACGTGGATGTAATCACGCACGCCGGTACCGTCGGCCGTGGCATAGTCGGTACCGAAAACCCGAAGCTCCGGCAGTTGGCCGATGGCCACCCGCGTGAGATACGGGAACAGATTGTCCGGCGCGCCGTGTGGATCCTCGCCGATCCTGCCGCTGGGATGCGCCCCGATGGGATTGAAGTAGCGCAGCGTCACGGCCGAAAAATCCGGTTCGGCCATACAGAGATCTCGCAGGATCCGTTCCACCATCGCCTTGGTGTGGCCGTAGGGGTTGGTTGGCGCAATGGGATGCGATTCGTCGTACGGCAGGGCTTGCGGCTCGCCATAGACCGTGGCCGACGAGCTGAAGACCAGTCGCGACACCCCGGCGCGGCGCATGGCGGCCAACAGCGCCAGGGTTCCTTGTACGTTGTTGTCGTAGTAGGCCAGGGGCCGAGCCACTGAATCGGCCACTGCCTTGAGCGCCGCAAAATGTACGACCGCATCGATCGGGGCGCCGAGCTCCGCCTGGCGGGCGAACAAACGATCGAGCGCGGCCGCGTCGCGAACATCGCCCTCCACGCACGGGAAGCTTCGCCCCGACAAGGCCTGCACACGGCGCAGCGCCTCGCGCGAACCCTGCTGAAAGTTATCGAAAACCACCACGTCGAAGCCCGCCGCCAGCAGCTCGACCAAGGTGTGGCTACCGATGAACCCAGCGCCGCCCGTTACCAAAAGGGTATGTGATACTGCCATGATTCCTGCTTCGCGCTTCCGCCTGGCGCCCACCACGGGGCGTAACTTGCATTATCCTCAATTTTTTCCTCCGCCTTCGGCCGCTGGTCATCCATGCGCCAAAGCCCAGGCCGAGCGCCTACAATCCAGCCTCGTTCCCTGCGCGCCCCTGCTCGGCCATGATCCAAGCTTTCAGCCGTCGCCATCATCGGCTTTACGAACAATTCCTGCTGTCCCGCGGCTTCACCCTGTTGCTGGGCTGGCTGCTGTCGGTGGCGTTGCCCGCCTGGCTGCTCTGGGGGCTTGCCTGGAACCAGCTCGACCCCGGACAGCAGGCGGCGCTGGTGGCCGCCACGTTCGCCTACGGCCTCGCCGCGCTGGCCGTGCATGCCCTGGCCCGCTACCCGGGCACACGCTCCGCCACCTATGTCGCCCCCCAAGTGCTGCTCACCTTCGCCCTGGTCACGCTGGGTACGCTGTTACTGCGCCTGGATATGTCCCGGCTGTTGATGGGCATCACGGCACTGACCAGCGTGCTTTGGTGCCATATCGAATTCCTGCTGCGCGCGCGCTTCCAGCGGCCGAAGTTCGCCGTGGTGGCCAGCGGTGCCGCCCTGGACGTGATCGCCCTGCCCGGCGTCGACACTCGGCAACTCCCCGAGCCGCAGCTCGACGACCGCCGCTACGATGGTGTGATCGCCGATCTTTCCGCCTTGCCGGGGCCAAGCTGGGAGCGCTTTCTGGCGCAATGCGCGCTATCGCGCCTGCCCGTCTATCACGCGCCACGCGCCCTCGAATCCCTCACCGGACGGGTGCGCATCCAGAACCTCTCCGAGAATCCGATGGGCTCGCTGCTGCCGTCGATCACCTACGAGCGCCTGAAGTACGTGATGGACGCCGTGCTCATCCTGATCTCGTTGCCGATCGTGATCCCACTGGCGCTGCTCACCGCGCTGGCGATCCGGCTCGAGTCCCCCGGGCCGGTTTTGTTCTCGCAAGAACGGGTGGGGCAAGGCAACCGGCGTTTCCAGATTTACAAGTTCCGCAGCATGGTGGCGACGCACGCCACGCAAGACGCGCGCTTCGCGGCCGAGAACGACAGCCGGGTCACGCGTGTGGGACAGGTGATCCGCAAACTCCGGATCGACGAAATCCCGCAGTTCCTGAACGTGCTCAAGGGCGAGATGAGCCTGATCGGCCCGCGCCCCGAGCAGCATGCCTTCGTCGAACAATTTGAACAAGAGATTCCGTTTTACGCTTATCGTCACGTTGTAAAGCCGGGGATTACCGGCTGGGCACAGGTCAGTCAGGGTTATGCTGCCGATACCGACGATACCCGTGTCAAGATCGAATACGATTTTTACTACATCAAACATTGTTCGCTGGCTCTCGATCTCCTCATCGTGTTGCGCACCCTGCAGACGATGCTGACCGGATTCGGCGCCCGCTGACCTCTCATGCGCGACGCTCCCCACCCTCGCCACGAAGCACCGCCCGCGGCACCGGTGCCGGGTCGAGTGTCGGTGATCATGCCCTGCTTCAACGCGGCCGCCACGCTCGATCAGGCGGTGCGCTCGGTACGCGATCAAAACTATGGCAACTGGGAGCTCTGGATCGTCGACGATGCTTCCACCGACGAAAGCCGGGCCATCGCCAGCCGGCACGCCCGCGACGACGCCCGCATCCGGCTGCTGTCCAATCGCCACCGCAAGGGCGCCGCGGGCGCCCGCAATACCGGCATCCAGGCCGCCGAGGGCGAATTCATTGCTTTTCTCGACGCCGACGATTACTGGCTACCCGCCAAACTGGGCCGCCAGGTGGCCGCCATGCAGGCCGAACAAGCGGTTTTCTCGGCCACCAGCTACCAGCGCATCGATGCGCGCGGCCAACCGCTGGGGCGGTTTAGCATTCAGCCCCGCATCCGCTACCGCGACCTGCTGTACAGCAATACCATTGGCTGCCTCACCGCCATGTACAACCAGGGGCGTATCGGCAAAGTTCTGATGCCCGAGGATTATCACCACGAGGACTACCTCACTTGGCTCGACATCCTGCGCCGCCATGGCCCGGCCCTTGGCATCCCCGAAGCCCTGGCGGTCTATCGGCGGCACAAACATTCGCTGTCGGGCAGCAAGACCCGCGCCGCGCGTTGGCAATGGCGCATCTATCGCGAGGCTCTGCAACTGCCCTGGTGGCAAGCCGCCTATCTGTTCTGCCACTATGCCTGGCGCGGCGTGCGCAAGCATCATCGGTCGCGTCCCTGAACGCTAATCGGCGTTCGCGTTTATCCCATCATGGCGCAAGGCGGCAACGATACGTCCGGCGGCATGGCCGTCGCCAAACGGATGGCGAGCCTGGGCCATGGCCTGATATACCCCGGCGTCGTCCAGCAGCTGGCTGACGCTGCGCACCAAGGCCGCTTCATCGGTCCCCACCAGGCGGACCGTCCCGGCCTCCAGCGCCTCCGGGCGCTCGGTGTTGTCACGCATGAGCAGCACGGGCTTGGCCAGCGCCGGCGCCTCTTCCTGGATGCCGCCGGAATCGGTCAGCACCAAGGTGCAGCGTTGCAGCAGGCGCACGAAAGGCAGATATTGCAGCGGCTCGATCAGGTGCACATTCTCCAGCTGTCCCAAAACTCGATAGACGGGCTCGCGCACGTTCGGATTGAGATGCACCGGGTACACGAACTCCACCGCGGGGTATCGCCTGGCCAATTGCGCAATCGCCCGGCAAATGCGCTCGAAGCCGGCGCCGAAGTTTTCGCGCCGATGCCCGGTGATCAACACCAGCCGGCGGCCTGAGGCCAGACCGGGCAGGCCGGCATCCAGCGATTTGCGCAATTCGGGGCTGGCGTCGATGCGGGCTGCGATCTGCCGCAGGGCGTCGATCACCGTATTGCCGGTTACCGCGATCCGATCGGCGGGTACGCCTTCGGCCAGCAGGTTGGCTCGCGCGATGGCCGTAGGCGCAAAATGCCAGCGGGCCAAGACGGCGGTGAGGCGCCGGTTGCCTTCCTCGGGCCAGGGCGCCAGCAGATTGCCGGTGCGCAAGCCGGCCTCCACATGCCCCACCGGAATTTTCAAGTAATAGGCCGCCAGGCTGGCGGCGAACGTGGTGGACGTGTCGCCATGCACCAACACGCAATCCGGCCGCCATGTCGAGAGCACCGGCTTGAGGCCTTCGAGGATGCTGCCGGTAATGGCGAACAGATCCTGGCCCGGCCGCATGATATCGAGATCATAGTCGGGACGTATCGCAAATAGCGCCAGCACCTGATCGAGCATCTCGCGATGTTGGGCCGTCACGCAAACCCGGCTATCGAACCCTGGCTCGGCGGCCAGCGCCTGCACCACGGGCGCCATCTTGATCGCTTCGGGCCGGGTGCCGAATATGGTGAGAATCTTCATGGGAATGTCATCGCGTCGAGGCCGCCGACTATAGAGCTATCGCCGACGGGCTGGCAACGCAAGCCAGGTAAAGGGGAGTCAGGGTCCGCGCGACATAATCGGCATACTCGGCCTCCCAGTGCCGCGCGGCGCGTTCGCCGCGCGCCGCGGCCTCGTCGAAGCTCAGGGAATCGATCCAGGCCGCAATGGCGCTGCGGCCTTCCGGAATCGCCCAGCCGGTGCCACCCTCTTCCACCCGTTGTCCGGGCGGAGTCTCAATGGTGGTGAGCAGAGGCCGGCCGAGCATCAAATGTTCATAATATTTGTTGGGCGCGGCGTAACGATGATTGCGCGAGGTCAGATAATACAAGCCCACCACGATGTCGCCGTCGCCCATCAGCTCCAGCGCGCGGTCGGGCGACACCTCGCCAAAAAAACTGAGATTGGCGAGTCTCGCCGCCTGATCGGCAAAGAGCGCGGCCAAAGGTCCGGTGCCGGCAACCCATAGCTCAACGCGATCGGGGCGTTCGGCCACAGTCGCGAGCAAATCTTCCAGGCCACGATGCCGCGGCTCCAGGGTTCCCACGTACACTAAGCGCAGGCGGCCATCGGGCCGCCGTGCCGGCCCTTCACGGCGCGCGCTTATCGCGCTTGGCGTATCCGCCGGTACATTCTCGATCACCCGAATGGATGGCCAGCCCGCAATGCCATGCTGTGTCTCCCTGGCCGGGTCGGGCAACAGCACCGTACGAGCGCGGCGCATGCACCAGCGCTCGAGCGCATCGCACACTCTGGCCGGCCAGCCGGTCAGGTTGCGCGTGTCGGAGTATTTGTCGAAGGCATCGAATATCAGGGGCCGGCGCGCCAGCATCGCGAACAGCGCGGCGCCCAGGGCGCCGTCCAGGTCAACGGCGTGCACCACCGACACCTCGCGGCGCCGTTGCCACAGCGTGCGGAACGCAAAAACGTTCCAGGCCAGGATACGACCAAAATTGCGCCATCCCCCACCTACCGGCGATACCTGTCGATACCAGGTACAACGCGGGTCTTCCGGTTCCACTCCGGTGCGGTCCCAGGCGATGGCGGTCCACGGCAAGCCCGCAGCCTCCAGCACCCGGAAATAACGATGCAAGCGACTATCGGTGCGGATCAGGTAGGAGCGGATGAAAACAATCATATCGGCGGAGCGGCGAACGCCGGCATTACCCGAAGCAAGAGAGGCGCGATGGTCTCATGTCTGCCGTCGGAAGGAAAGCCTATGCCGTTGATCGCCAGGCGCCACGGGTCGTCGCGCTCCGTCAGGCGAACGCGGCTCGGCTGAAGCGCCCCAATGCAAAAAGCCCCGCTGGGTATCAGCGGGGCTTTTTGGTCGGTATGAGGAGCTTGACGATGACCTACTTTCACGGACGTCCGTCCACTATCATCGGCGCAAAGGCGTTTCACGGTCCTGTTCGGGATGGGAAGGCGTGGTGCCACCTC